>Ga0160457_1000006_pt1 | contig 519848 bp, 494 predicted proteins | sample HID1972M_E6MG_FD_108242 | JGI IMG/M metagenome (GOLD analysis project Ga0160457, IMG submission 108242) | Enriched pill bug-associated microbial communities from UW Madison campus, WI, USA - HID1972M_E6 MG | ecosystem: Host-associated > Arthropoda: Insects > Digestive system > Unclassified ...
GAGCCTGAGCCTGAGCCTGAGCCTGAGCCTGAGCCTGAGCCTGAGCCTGAGCCTGAGCCTGAGCCTGAGCCTGAGCCCGAGCCCGAACCCGAGCCCGAGCCCGAGGGGGAGCCGGAGGACGTGCCGGCCGCGGTGCTCGAAGACCTGCCCGGCATCGAGGGAGAGACCGAGGTGCCCGCACTGCGGGTGCGCGGCCTGTCGAAGTTCTTCGGCGAGACGCGTGCCGTGGACGGCATCGATCTGCTGATCCCCGCGGGCACGTTCTACGGCATCGTCGGGCCCAACGGGGCGGGCAAGACCACGACGCTGTCGATGATCGCCGGACTGCTGCGCCCGGACCGCGGCACCGTCGAGGTCGCGGGTGTCGATCTGCAGGCCTCACCCGGTCGCGCCAAGCGGCTCATGGGCATCCTGCCCGACCGTCTGCGCACGTTCGACCGCCTCACCGGGCGTCAGCTTCTCTACTACTACGGCGTCCTGCGCGGGCTGAAGCCGGCCGTCGTGGAGAGCCGGACCGTCGACCTCGCGCGCGCCTTCGACCTGAGCGACGCGCTGGGCCGGCCGGTGTCCGACTACTCCGCCGGCATGACCAAGAAGGTCATGCTCGCCGGTGCCATGATCCACTCGCCGCGCGTGCTCGTGCTCGATGAGCCGTTCGAGGCCGTCGACCCCGTATCGAGCGCCGTGATCCTCGACATCCTGTCCGCCTACGTGGCGCACGGCGGCACCGTGGTGCTGTCCAGCCACGGCATGGAACTCGTCGAGCGCGTCTGCACCAACGTCGCCGTGATCGTGTCGGGGCAGGTGCTGGCCGAAGGCTCCGTGACGGACGTGCGCGGCGAACTCACGCTCGAGCAGCGCTTCATCGAGCTGGCCGGCGGGCTCGGCGACGCGGAGGGCCTGGAGTGGCTGCACACGTTCTCCGACTGAGACTCGATCTGCTCCTCGGCGCCCTGCGCGGTCGGCTCCGTCAGGTCGTGCGCACGGTCGTGGTCTTCGCCCTCCTCGCGGCGGCCGTCGTCGCCGTGTGCACCGGCATCCTGCACCTGCGCACCCTGCCCGGCGACGCCGCGCACGCGATCGTGGTGCTGTGCGGTGCCGCGCTGACGCTGGCCTGCGCCGGCATCCCGCTCGTCAGCGGAGCAGAGGACCCGCTCGACCCGCGTCGGTTCGCCGTGTTCGGCCTCTCCGCGGGCCCGTTGACCGGGACCCTTCTGGCGGCATCGCTGGTCAGCGTCCCGACGCTCGCCCTGCTCGGCGTCGCCGGCTGCCTCGTCGCGCTCTGGACCGCGCACGGCGCGGTTCCCGCGGCAGCCGTCGCGGGGGCGGTGCTGGGCGTGGCGACATGCCTGCTGCTGGTCCGGTCGGCCATGGCGATCGCCGCCCTCGTGCTGCGCGAGCGGAGGTCGCGCGAGCTGACCGGCGTGCTCCTGGTGTCCGTCCTCGTCGTGGTCGTTCCCGCGACGGTCTTCCTCGTCTCGCTGGACTGGCGCGACGGCGTTCCCTCGCAGCTCCACCAGGCGGTCGCGGTGCTCGCGCTCACCCCGCTCGGCGCCGCCTGGGCACTTCCCGCCGGCGCACACGGCATCGCCGTACCGCTCGTGGCGGTGGCGACCGTGCTGGTCCTGGGCGCCCTCTGGGCACTGCTGGTGCGCCTGCTCCTGACGACGAGCGAGCGGCCGACCAGCGGAAAGGAGCGTCGTCGGCTCGGCTGGTTCAACGTCATGCCGGGCACGGCCGGCGGAGCGATCGCCGCGCGCAGCCTCCTGTACTGGTTCCACGACCCGCGCTACCTCGTCAACGTGCTCATCGTCCCCGTCGCCGCCGTGATCACGATCGTGCCGCTGCTGGTGGTCGGCGTCCCACTCGAGACGGTCGTGCTGATCCCCGCGCCGCTGATGGCGGTGTTCTTCGGCTGGCTCGTCCACAATGACCTCGCCTACGACTCGACCGGCATCTGGATGCACGTCGCCGCCGGCGTCCGCGGCTTCGCCGATCGGCTCGGCCGCCTCGTCCCGGTGCTTCTGATCGCGGTTCCGCTGCTGGCCGTGGCCATCCCGGTCACGATCTGGCTGCACGGCCGCTGGGCGATGCTCCCGGCACTGGTCGGCGTCTGCGCGGCGCTGTTCCTGTGCGGACTGGGCCTGTCGTCGATGTCCTCGGTCATCGCGCCCTACCCGGTGTCTCGGCCCGGTGACGGCCCCTTCCAGCAGCCGCAGCGCACGCGCGGCTCGCTGGCGCAGGGCGTCGTGCTGTTCGGCGCCGTGGCCCTCAGCGCCCCCGCGCTGTGGTGGGGGTGGCTCGCGCTCACCGTGGACACCTCGCACGCGTGGGAGGCGTTCTGGTTCGGGATCGGCGCGGGAGGCGCGACTGTCGTGCTCGGCGTCGTGATCGGAGGCGTCGTGTTCGGTCGCCGCGGCAGCCGCATCATGGAGTTCGCGGAATCGACCTGAGCCCGTCCCGCGCCCGCCGCACGCGGCTACACTCGGGGTCATGAGCACGCCGATCGACAGCCCTGACCAAGGCGGTCTCGCCACTCTCGACCGCGAGCTCGAGGAGCTCATCCGCGAGGAGAGCATCGAGCCCGGTGATCATGAGCGCTTCTCGCACTATGTGAAGAAGGAGAAGATCCTCGAGTCGGCGATCACCGGCAAGCCCGTGCGCGCCCTCTGCGGCAAGAAGTGGACGCCGGGGCGCGACCCGGAGAAGTTCCCGGTCTGTCCGACCTGCAAGGAGATCTACGAGTCGCTCAGCCGCTGAGGATCACACGTCGACGAAGACGGTCGGGATCGCCGGATCGGAGCGGCTGAGGGCCAGCGCCCGGACGGGAAGCTCCTCGCGCACGCGCAGATGATGCGCCCGTGCGGCCTGGACGCCGGCAGGCCCCTCATGCCGAGGGTCGGGTGCTCCGCCGTCGACCAGGACGACGTGGAGCGGACGCGCATCCGCATGGTCGGCGGCGCCGGGCACCTCCTCGAAGCCGTCGGCGACGGCGATCAGCTCGCTCGTGGCTGTGCCGTGTTCGAGCGTGCGGAACGCAGCCTTGCGTCCGCCGCGAGAGCTCTTGTCGGTCGACGACTTCGCCACAGGCACCCATGAGCCGTCCGCGGCCTGACGGGCCACGAGCTTGTAGACCATGCCCGCCGTGGGCGCGCCGGATCCGGTGACGACCGACGTGCCGACACCGTACGCGTCGACGGGGGAGGCCGCGAGCGCGGCGATCGCGTACTCGTCGAGATCACTGGTCACCGTGATCTTCGTCCCCGTGGCGCCCAGCTCGTCCAACTGCGCGCGTACCTCGGCGGCCACGGTCGGCAGATCGCCCGAGTCGATCCGCACACCGCCCAGCCCGGTTCCGGCGACGCGGACGGCGGTCGCGACTCCCTGCGCGATGCCGTAGGTGTCCACGAGCAGCGTGGTGTCGAGTCCGAGCGCCTCGATCTGGCTGCGGAACGCGTCCTCCTCGGTGTCGTGCAGCAGGGTCCAGGCATGCGCAGCGGTCCCCATCGTGGGGATGCCCCAGCGCCTGCCCGCCTCGAGGTTGCTCGTGGCCTCGAACCCCGCGATGTACGCCGCGCGCGCCGCGGCGACGGCCGAGTGCTCCGCCGCGCGGCGCGAGCCCATCTCGGCGAGGGGCCGATCGCCGGCCGCGATGCTCATGCGGGTCGCGGCGTTGGCGACCGCGGAGTCGTGGTTGAGGATGCTGAGGGCCAGCGTCTCGAGGATGACCGCCTCGGCGAAAGTTCCCTCGACGACGAGGACCGGTGAGCCGGGGAAGTACAGCTCGCCCTCCCGATAGCCGGTGATCGTCCCCGTGAAGCGGAAGCGCGCCAGGAAGGCGAGCGTCTCGGCGCTGACGACGCGGTGATCGCGCAGGAACCTCAGCTCGTCCTCGTCGAAACGGAAATCCCGCAGGAGGGCCAGCAGCCGGCCGGTGCCGGCGACGACACCGAATCGACGTGCTCCCGGCAGACGTCGCGCGAACAGTTCGAACACGCAGCGCCGCGACGCGGTGCCGTCGCGCAGCGCCGCGTCGATCATCGTGAGTTCGTAGCGATCGGTGAGCAGGGCGGTGCTGGTCGTGGCCGCGGACGAAGCGCTCATGTCGGTCACTCTATCCACCGGCCGGGTAGGGTGGATGACCGTGGATGACGCGCCCATCGGGATCTTCGACTCCGGGGTCGGCGGGCTCACCGTCGCACGGGCGATCTCCCGGCTGCTGCCACGGGAGTCGCTCGTCTACATCGGCGACACCGCGCACTCCCCGTACGGCCCGAAGCCGATCGCCGACGTCCGCCGCTACGGTCTCGAAGTCCTCGACACCCTGGTCGACCAGGGCGTGAAGATGCTGGTGATCGCCTGCAACACGGCATCTGCAGCCCTTCTGCGCGACGCGCGAGAACGGTACGACGTCCCGGTCGTGGAGGTGATCGGGCCGGCTGTGCGCACTGCCGTGTCCACCACGCGCAACGGGCGCGTCGGCGTGATCGGCACCACCGGCACCATCGGCTCGGGCGTCTATCAGGACATGCTCGGCCTCAATGAGAGGCTCGACGTCTTCGCGGCCGCGTGTCCGCGGTTCGTCGACTTCGTCGAGGCGGGCATCACCGACTCGCCCGAGGTCCTGGCCGTCGCGGAGGATTACCTCGCACCGCTGCGCCACGCCGGCATCGACACGCTCGTGCTCGGATGCACGCACTATCCGTTCCTCGAAGGAGCGATCAGCTTCGTCATGGGACCGGACGTCTCGCTCGTGTCCAGTGACTCCGAGACCGCCAAGGACGTCTACCGGCAGCTCGTCTCCCGAGACCTGCTCGCGGGACCCGATGCCCAGGCACGCCACGAGTACGAGGCGACGGGCGACTCGGCGGACGAGTTCCTCCATCTCGCCGATCGGCTCATCGGCCGCGGCGTCAGCGCCGTCCGGCTCGTGCAGACCGGCGCCATCGACCTACCGAAGGGACACCCATGACCGACACCACGCGCGCCGACGGCCGCACCGCGGACCAGCTGCGACCCGTCACGATCGAACGCGGCTGGAGCGCGCACGCCGAGGGATCGGCGCTGATCTCGTTCGGGGGGACCAAGGTGCTGTGCACCGCGTCGTTCACGGGCGGTGTGCCGCGCTGGCTCACCGGCAAGGGCAAGGGCTGGGTCACCGCCGAGTACTCGATGCTCCCGCGAGCGACGAACACCCGCGGTGACCGCGAGTCGGTCAAGGGCCGCATCGGGGGACGCACGCACGAGATCTCGCGGCTGATCGGTCGCGCGCTGCGCGCCGTCGTCGACACGAAGGCGCTGGGCGAGAACACGATCGTCATCGACTGCGACGTCCTGCAGGCAGACGGCGGCACCCGCACCGCCGCGATCACGGGAGCCTACGTCGCGCTCGCCGACGCGATCGAGTGGGGGCGCGAGAAGGGCTTCGTCGGCAAGAAGGCCCGGGTCCTGTTCGACTCCGTCTCGGCCGTCTCGGTCGGCATCATCGACGGTGCTCCTATGCTCGATCTGGCATATGTCGAGGACGTGCGCGCCGAGACCGACATGAATCTCGTCCTCACCGGACGCGGGCTCTTCGTCGAGGTGCAGGGCACCGCGGAAGGCGCTCCGTTCGACAAGCGAGAGCTGGACGCGCTGCTCGCGCTCGGCGAGGCCGGCTGCGCGCAGCTGCGCGACCTGCAGACCGAGGCGCTCGGCGTTCTGGGAGCGCGGCCGGAATGAGCGCCGCGGTCCGGCGCGTCGTGCTGGCCACGCACAACGCGCACAAGGTCGCGGAGTTCGCCGCGATCGTGGCCGCCACCCGCCCGGATCTGGAGGTCGTCGGCTACGACGGCCCCGAGCCCGTCGAGGACGGCGTGACCTTCGCCGAGAACGCATTGATCAAAGCGCGGGCCGCGGCCGCGCACACGGGGCTGCCCGCGCTCGCGGACGACTCCGGCATCTGCGTCGACGTGCTCGGCGGTTCGCCGGGAGTGTTCTCGGCGTACTGGGCCGGGCAGAGGAAGGATGCCGCGGCGAACCTCGCTCTGCTGCTGGACCAGCTCGCGGACATCGCCGACCCGCACCGCGGCGCTCAGTTCGTCTCGACCATCGCGCTGGTGATCCCCGGCGGTGCGGAGCACGTCGTGGCGGGCGTGTGGCCCGGCCGGCTGGCGACGGCGCCCGCCGGCGACGGCGGATTCGGCTACGACCCCGTCTTCATCCCGGACGGGCAGGCGGGCCGAGATCGCACGGCAGCGCAGTTCTCGGCCGCGGAGAAGAACGCGTCCTCGCATCGCGCGCGCGCCTTCGTCGCGCTGGCCCCCCTGCTGGAAGCCCTCTGATCCGCACGAGCGCTCCGCAGGACTGAGAAGGACACTCATTCCCGACTGGCAGGATCTGCGCCGGTGGACCCTGCCGCTGGCCTAGCCTCGGATCATGCACGATCACGCGCATCCCCACGGCATCCGGAAGGCGAGCAACCAGCGTCTGCTCGCCGTCTCACTGTGCCTGACGGCCTCCGTCATGGTGGTGCAGGTCGTCGGGGCGATCCTGTCCGGGTCGCTTGCGCTGCTGGCCGACGCCGCGCACATGTTCGCCGACAGCTCGGCGCTCGTGATCGCGCTCATCGCCTCGATCGTGGCGGCACGCCCCGCGAACGACCGGAACACCTACGGCTATCAGCGCGCCGAGGTGTTCGGCGCGCTGCTGAACGCGATCCTGCTCATCGTCCTGTGCGTCTGGATCGGGGTGGCCGCCGTCCAGCGCCTGCTGGACCCGGGCGAGGTTGAGGTCGCCGGCGGGCTCATGCTCATCGTCGCTGCCGTCGGGCTCGTCGCCAACGCGATCTCCCTCTATCTGCTCAGCGCGGCGCAGCGCACGAGCATCAACGTCCGCGGCGCCTATCTGGAGGTGCTCGGCGACCTGATCGGGTCGGCGGTCGTGATCGTCGCGGCCGTCGTGATCGCCGTGACCGGGTGGATGCCCGCGGACGCCCTGGCGTCGCTGGTGATCGCCGTCATGATCCTGCCCCGTGCGGTGGTTCTGCTTCGCGAGGTCGTCTCGGTCCTGGGCGAACGCGCGCCGCGCGGGACCGACGTCGCCGAGATCCGCACCCACATCCTGCGCACGCGCGGTGTCGCCGACGTGCACGACGTGCATGTGTGGCAGCTCACGCGCGGAGCGGCCGTGTTCACGGCGCACGTGGTCGTCGAGGCGGAGGTGTTCGCCCAGGGCCGGGCGGCGGAGCTGCTCGCCGAGCTGCAGGGCTGCCTCTCCGCGCACTTCGACGTCGAGCACTCGACCTTTCAGCTCGAGCCGGCCGGGCACGTCGACCACGACGTCCACACCTGACGGCGGGGCGTCAGGCCCCGCCTTCCGCGCGGGGGGCGCCGTCCTCGCGCGTGACATCCTCGGCACGGGAGCCCTGATCGGCACGGGAGACCTGATCAGCACGTATGTCCGACCGCAGCCCGCGCCAGCGTGCGTGCCGCAGCGTGCCCCCGGGCGTGAACTCGGCGTACTCGACCTCGCCCACGAGGTCGGGACGCACCCAGTGCGCGTCGGCGGCATCGGCCGGGGGGACGCCGACGAACGGGTCGACGTCGGTGCGGAGAGGCTCGAGCATCGCGCCCAGACGGGTCAGAGCCGCTTCGCTGAACCCGGTTCCCACCCGGCCGACGTATCGCAGTCCGTCCGGTCCCGGAATGCCCAGGAGCAGCGAGCCGATGCCGCCGGCACGTCCTCCCCGACCGGGGCGGATGCCGCCGATGACGACGTCCTGGGTGCGGCTCAGCTTGACCTTGAGCCATTGGTCGCTGCGCGTCCCGGACCGATACCGCGAGGCGGGATCCTTGATGACGACGCCCTCGAGGTCCAGCTCGCGAGCGGCTGCGAGCGCGGCGTCGAGGTCGTCGGCGACAGGCGGCAGCACGATCGCGTCGATCGCGTGGTGCGCGAGGCCCTCCAGCAGTGCCCGGCGCTGCGACAGGGGCTGCCCGGCGACGTCCGTCGATCCGGCGCTCAGCAGGTCGAAGAGGAAGTACTGCACGGGCGTGCGCGGCGCCTCCCGGGCGATCTCGCGCGGCTTGGTCAGGTGCATCCGGCTCTGCAGACGGGAGAAGCTCGGACGGCCCCGCGCGTCGAGAGCGACGATCTCGCCGTCGAGCACCGCGGGCTCGGGGCCCAGGCCGGCATCGAGAGCGGTCAGCTCCGGGTATCGCGCCGTGATGTCTGTGCCGCTGCGCGCGCGCAGTCGCAGTCGCTGTCCGTCCCACACGCCGAGCGCGCGGACGCCGTCCCACTTGAACTCGACCCACCGCCCCCAGCGCTCGATCGCCGCGGCCGCCTCGGAGGGGGTCGCCGCCGTCGCCAGCATGGGAGCCGGCGCCGCGGGGCGGCTGTCCGCAGATGCGGGGGCGGCGCGCGCAGGCGCCGCGGCGGCGGCATCCCCTTTCATGCGGTGCAGCAGCCACTGCGATTTCTCGCCGGTGCCCTCGGTGCGGATGAGGGCGAGCCTCACACTGCCGAGCGGTCCGTCGTCGCGACCGGTGAGCGTGACGATGACCTCGTCGTCGCGCCACTTCTCCAGCGCGTACCGGCCGTCGTCCCAGATCGTCATCGACCCGGCGCCGTATTCGCCCTTCGGGATCTCGCCCTCGAAGTCGAGGTAGCTCAGGGGATGCGGCTCGGTCATCACCGCGAGGTGGTTGCGGTCCGGTGAGTCCGGGATGCCGCGCGGAACCGCCCAGCTCACGAGCACCCCGTCCCGCTCGAGGCGCAGGTCGAAGTGCAGCCGTCGCGCGTGGTGCTCCTGGATGACGAACCGCCGGGTGACCGTGCCGGCCGCCTCGGGCGAGTCCGGGAGCGGCTCGGGAGTGCGTCCCGCGGAGCGCTTGGCGAGATAGGCCGCGAGCGGCGCGGCGGGGGTGGCCAGCGGCGCGAGCAGATCTCCGAGGCTCTCTGCGCGGGTGAGCACCTCCTCGAATCGGAGGTGGCGCAGTCCGGGGTCGTCGAGTTCGTCCCAGCTGCGCGGCGCGGCGACGGTTGGGCTGTCGCGACCGCGCAGCGAGTACGGCGCGATCGTCGTCTTCGCGCCGTTGTTCTGACTCCAGTCGAGAAGAACCCTGCCGGGGCGGGCGGACTTCGACATCTGGCTGACGACCAGGTCGGGGTGATCCGCCTCGAGCAGCCGCGCCAGCTCCTTCGCGAACGCGGAGATCTCGTCGCTCGTGCGCGACCCGTCCAGCCGGGCGTAGAGGTGGATGCCCTTGCTGCCGCTGGTGACCGGCAGCGGCGGCATGCCGAGATCGGTGAGGATCCTGCGAGCCCATCGCGCGACTTCGGCGCACTCCGCGAGCCCGATGCCGGGTCCGGGGTCGAGGTCCAGGACGAGGCGGTCGGGGTTCGTGCGCGCGCCGCGCGCGTCGAAGCGCCACTGCGGCACGTGCAGCTCGAGACTCGCGACCTGGGCGAGGTACACGAGGGTGGGCACGTCCTCCACGAGCGGATAGTCCTTCGAGCCGCTCGAGTGCGCGATGGGATGCCGGGGGATCCACTCGGGTGCGCCGCGCTCGAGATCCTTCGCGAAGAACGGCGCCGCCGAGGTGCCCTCGGGCCAGCGCTTGCGCGTGACGGGGCGCCCGGCCGTGTGGGGGAGCAGCAGCGGGGCGATGCGGGTGACGTAGTCGATGACCTCGCCCTTGGTCGTCCCGGTCGCGGGGTAGAGCACCTTGTCGAGATTGCTCAGCCGCAGGCGCCGTCCGTCGACGACCACCTGCTGCGCCGGCGCTGCCATGACGCCAGGCTAGTGCGCAACCCCTGGCCTGAAGGGGTGTGACAGGTGTGTACTGGTGTGATGAGAGCGATCTGGAAGGGCGCGCTGACGTTCGGCCTGGTGAACGTGCCGGTCAAGGTGTACTCCGCGACCGAGGATCACGACGTGCCGCTGCACCAGGTGCACGGCGCGGACGGGGGCCGGATCCGCTACAAGCGCACCTGCGAGGTGTGCGGGCAGGTCGTGCCGTTCGCCGACATCGACAAGGCGTACGACGACGGCGAGCGCACCGTGGTCCTCACCGGCGACGATCTCGCGGCGCTGCCGGCCGAGCGCAGCCGCGAGATCGAGGTCGTCGAGTTCGTCCCGAGCGACCAGATCGACCTGCTGACGCTCGACCGCGCGTACTACCTCGAGCCGGACTCCGCCTCGCCGAAGGCGTATGTCCTCCTGCGCAAGACGCTCGAGCAGACCGAGCGCACCGCGGTGGTGCGCTTCTCGCTGCGGCAGAAGACGCGGCTGGCGGCTCTGCGCGTGCGCGGCGAGGTGCTCGTGCTGCAGACGCTGCTGTGGGCCGACGAGGTGCGCGAGGCCGCGTTCCCCGCGCTCGACGAGCCGGTGAAGGTGTCGGCGAAGGAGCTGGAGCTGTCGGCATCGCTCGTGGAGAGCTTCTCGAGCGACTTCGACCCCGGGGAGTTCGTCGACGAGTACCAGCAGGAGCTGCGCACGCTCATCGACGCGAAGCTCGAGAAGGGCGACGCGCTCGACACCGCGGAGACGTTCGGCGAGCGCGAAGAGGCCGACGGCGGCGAGGTCATCGATCTCATGGCGGCGCTGCGCGCCAGCGTCGAGCGCAGCCGCGCCGCGCGCGAGGGTCGGGATGCCGGTGCCGCCGAGACGCCGAAGCGTGCGGCCAAGAAGCCGGCGAAGAAGAAGTCGGCGTAGCCGGCCGTCTGCTCCTATCCCTGCGTGCCCTGCTCCTCCTGGATGTCCGGGTCGACCGGAGCCATGCCCGCCGCCGTCTCGCGCTTAGCCTTGCGGCGCTCGGCGAAGTAGTGCCACAGGGTGATCACCGCGGTGCCGCCGACGGCGGCCAGCAGGATGAGGTCGATGTACTCGGAGACGAACCAGGCCACCGGTTCGATGAAGCCGATCAGGTAGCCGAACATCGTCAGCCCGAAGCCCCACAGGACCGCGCCGATGAGGTTGTAGAGCGTGTAGCGTCCCTTGTGCATGTGCCCGACGCCGGCGGCGACCGGCGCGAAGGTGCGCACGATCGGGACGAAGCGCGCAAGGATGATGGTCAGGCCGCCATAGCGCTCGAAGAACGCGTTGGTCCGCTCGACGTTCTTGCGGCTGAAGACACCGGACTCCTTGCGTTCGAACACGGCGGGTCCGCCCTTGTGCCCGATGTAGAAGCCGACCTCGCCGCCGAGGAAGGCCGCCAGGCCGATGAGGATCGCCACCCACCACACGCTGATGCCGAACACTCCGTTCGGCGCGTAGTCCTGGGGGTGTGAGAGCAGGCCCGCGATCACGAGCAGCGTGTCGCCGGGAAGCAGGAAGCCGACGAGCAGACCGGTCTCGGCGAACACGATGAAGCAGACCACCAGCAGCGCCCAGGGGCCGGCTGCGGCGATGATCGTCTCGGGGTCGAGCCAGGGGATCAAGGCGGTGGAATGCAAGACGGTCCCGTCGGAGTCGAGGTCGGCGGTGAGACGGGACGCATCGCCCTGTCCGTGCGGAAGGTGGGACTTGAACCCACACGCCCGAAGGCACAGGAACCTAAATCCTGCGTGTCTGCCAATTCCACCACTCCCGCGCGGATTTCAGTGTACTGGTGGGCGCGGGGCGGCTCACCTGTGGATAACTTGCGCGCCGGTCCCCGAGGCTTGCCAGGATGCGTGGGGTGAGCCTCGCCTATGCCCCCGCCTCCCCCGACGGTGCGATCCGGCTCGTCGCCGAGCGGGTCCGGGACCGGCTGCGCGAGAACCAGGCCGACCCGTTGCGCGAGCCGGATCGGGCGACGCAGATCGTGCGGAGCGAGGTGCGTCGCCACAACGACTTCGCCCTGGCGCGCGGGCAGGAGGTCATCGACGACGAGGCCGCGTGCGTCCGGGAGGTCCTGGCGATCGTGTCGGGGTTCGGCCCCCTGCAGGCGCTCCTGGAGGACCCGGCGGTCGAGGAGATCTGGATCAACGCGCCCGATCGGGTGTTCGCCGCCCGGCACGGGCGCAGCGAGCGCGTGCCCATCGTGCTGACGGAGGCCGCGGTGCGCGATCTGGTCGAGCGGATGCTGCATGCCACCGGACGCCGTGTCGATCTGAGCCAGCCCTTCGTCGATGCGGCGCTGCCGGACGGCTCCCGGCTGCACGTGGTCATTCCGGACATCACGCGGCAATGGGCGGTGAACATCCGGAAGTTCCTCAGCGACTACCGCACCCTCGACCATCTCGCGGCAGCGGGATCCCTCGCGCCCGAGGCCGAGCGGCTGGTGCGCACCGCAATGGCAGAGGGCCGCAGCATCCTCGTCTCAGGAGCCACGCACGCGGGCAAGACGACGCTGCTGGCGGCGCTGATCGCGGCCTGTCCGCCGGAGCACCGCATCGTCACCGTGGAGGAGACCTTCGAGCTCGCCGTGCGGGCGCCCGACCTCGTCGCGCTGCAGGGACGGCAGCCGAGCCTGGAGGGGACGGGCGAGGTGAGTCTGCGACGCCTCGTCAAAGAGGCGCTGCGCATGCGCCCCGACCGCCTCGTCATCGGCGAGGTGCGTGACGCCGAAGCACTCGACCTGCTGCTGGCGCTGAACACGGGGGTGCCGGGCGCCGCCACGATCCACGCCAACAGCGCGGCCGACGCGTTGGCGAAGCTTGCCGCGCTGCCGCTGCTGGCCGGTCGCAACATCGATCAGGGATTCGTCCTGCCGGCCATCGCAGGCTCAGTGCACCTGGTGGCGCACTGCGTGCGAGACAGCACCGGCCATCGGCGCGTCGCCGAGATCGTCGCTCCGACCGGGCGCGTCGTGGGCGGAGCCGTCGAGACGCGTCCGCTCTACCACTGGGGCGCGCCATGACCGTGTGGTGGGGATTGACTCTGGCCGCCGGCATCCTTCTCGCCCTCGCCCCCTGGTTGTGGCCCCACCGCGACCGAGCCGCACGGCCGGGGCGGGACGGCGCAGCGCTGCGCCTGCTGCAGGACGCGGGCTTCGCTCACGCGACACCCGCGCATCTGCTCGCTGTGTCGGCGGGTGCGGCCGCGCTCGCGGCGGCCCTCGCCTGGCTCCTCACGGGACTGGCCGCCGTCGCCCTCGTCGCAGCGGGAGCCGGCGCGGCGGCGCCCGCGACGTGGCTGCGCGGACGCATCCGACGACTCCGTCGTGCCCGCCGTGCGCTCTGGCCGGACGTGTGCGATCTGCTGATCGCGTCGGTGCGCGCGGGGATGTCGCTGCCCGATGCCGTCGCGGCGCTCGCGGTCTCGGCGCCGGCCCCGCTGCGTCCCGCGTTCTCCGGCTTCGCGGGAGACATCGCGGCCTCGGGTCATTTCGAATCGAGCGCGCTGCGGCTGAAGGCGATCCTGGCCGATCCGGTCGCCGATCGCATCGTCGAGGCGCTGCGAATGGCGCGCGAGGTCGGCGGGACCGAGCTCACGAGCGTGCTGCGCTCGCTGTCGGCGTCCGTGCGAGCCGACACCGCGCTGCGCGGGGAGGTCGAGGCCCGACAGTCGTGGATCCGCGGCGCCGCGGTGCTCGGCGTCGTCGCGCCGTGGGTGATCCTGGGTCTGCTCGCGCTGCGGCCCGAGGGCGCGGCCGCCTATGCCACGCCGGAGGGCGTCGCTGTGGTGCTCACGGGTGCGGCCGTGTCGGTCGTCGCCTTCCGGCTCATGGTCGGCATCGGGCGGCTCCCCGAACCGCGGCGGTGGTTCGGATGAGCGGTGCGACGCATGCGGCGCTGGCCATCGTCCTCGGCGGCGCGTTCGGGGCCGGCATCCTCCTCGCCGCCGTGCGCGTGCCCCGCTGGTCGGCGCCGTCGCTGTCCCGGCGCATCGCGCCATACCTGCGCGACATCGCCGACCCGCGCGGGCTGACGCCCCTGAGCGCCGCGAGTCTGCGGGAGCAGTGGGGTGCTCGGCGAGACCGGCTGGTCGCGGCGCTGGGCGGCGCCGCCGGCGTCGAGCGGCGCCTCCGGCAGGCAGGCTGGGACCAGGACGCGACCCGGTTCCGCGCTGTGCAGCTCGCCTGGACGATCGTCGGCGCGGCCATCGGAGGCGCGGTCGTCGTCGTCCTCGTGCTCGCCGGGCGGGTGACACCCCCGGCCGCGCTCCTGCCGGTGCTGGCGGGGTTCGGTGCCGCCGCGCTCTGCGACCTGCGGCTGACGGCGGCCGCCCGGCGCCGGGTCGCCCGGGTGCAGGAGGAACTGCCGACCGTCCTGGAGTTCCTCGCGCTGTGTCTGGCAGCGGGGGAGGGGATGCGAGACGCGCTCCGCCGCGTCGGCGAGATCGGTTCCGGTGAGCTCACGGGCGAGCTGCGCCGCGCGGTGGTCGACAGCGGCACCGGATCGAGCCTGGTCGATGCGCTGCTGCAGCTGTCTCGCCGGGTGGACGACCCCGCGCTCGCCCGGACGGTGGACCACCTCGTCGCGGCGATCGATCGCGGCGCTCCGCTGGCCCAGGTGCTGCAGGCGCAGGCCGCCGACGCACGCGAGGATGCGAAGCGCACGCTCATCGAACAGGCCGGGCGCAAGGAGATCATGATGCTGCTCCCGCTCGTCTTCCTGATCTTGCCCCTGTCAGTGCTGTTCGCGGTGTTCCCCGGAGTGGTGATGCTGCGGCTCGGAGTCGGATGACCTGCGACGGTCGAGAAGGAGGCGGAGATGATCTCAACGATGTGGCGACGTGTGCGCGCGACATGGCACGAGACGGTCGCGGAGGATCGGGGTGATGTGCCCGGCTGGGTGTTGATCACGCTGATGACCGCGGGGCTGGTCGTCGTGATCTGGGCGCTGGCCGGACCGGCGCTCGCGCAGCTGTTCGAACAGGCGATCCAGCGCGTCTCGGGGTTCTGAGCGGCGCATGCGCGCGCTGATCGCGGACGATGAGGGGTCCAGCCCCGTCGAGTTCGTGCTCGTCGGAACGCTGCTGACGGTCCTCACCCTGGCGGTGCTGCAGCTCGGGCTGTCGGTCTACGTCCGCAATGTCGTGCACGACGCGGCGGTCGAGGGCGCGTACCACGCCGCGCTGGCCGACGTTCCGACCACGCAGGGCGCGGTGCGCGCCGAGGCGATCGTCGCCCGCAGCGTCGGAGACGGGATCGTCCAGTCGGCGGCCGCGCGCGAATCCATCCGGCTGGGGCATGCGACCATCGAAGTCACCGTCGTCGCCACGCTGCCGCTGCTCGGTCTGCTCGGTCTGCCGGGTGCGCTGGAGGTGACGGGGCATGCTCCCGTCGAGACCCTCGGCTGAACGCGACGACGAGGGCTCCGCGGTCCTGGAGTTCCTGCTGGTCGGTCTCGTCCTGCTCGTGCCGGTCGTCTACCTCATCGTCGCGCTGGGGCTGATCCAGAACCACGCGCTCGGGGTCGAGGCGGCCGCGCGCCATGCGGCACGGGCGATCGCGACGGCCACGGGCGACGCCGACGCCGAGGCCCGCGGACAGCGGATCCTCGCCGCGATCGCCGGAGAGTACGACATCGCCCCGGACGCCATGACGGTGTCGCTGAGCTGCGCGGGCACGACGGCACGCTGCCCGGACGCCGGGGCCACGATCGTCGTGACGGTCAGGGCTTCGGTCGCGTTGCCTCTCGTGCCGCCCGTACTCGGGCTGGACCAGCTCGCACGCGTTCCCGTCGAGGCGCAGGCCGTCCACAAGGTGTCGCGGTTCTGGAGCGGCGGATGATCGGGCGGCAGCCGGAGGACGGTGACGACGGCGGCAGCGTCCTGCTGCTGACGATCGGATACGCGGTGCTTGCGATCGCGCTGGTGCTGGTCTGCGTTGACGCGACGAGCCTCCACCTCGCACAGAAGCGGACGCAGGCCGTCGCCGACGCGGCCGCGCTGGCGGGCGCGGACGGCTTCGTGCTGACGGTCGCGGGCGGGCAGCCGCGTGCCGAACTGACCGACGCGGGCGTGCGGGCGCAGGCGGAGGACATCGTGGGCGTTCACCCATCCGCGGTGCTGGTGGATGCCGGCACGCCTGACGGGGTGTCGGCGCGCGTCACTGTGGCGTCGGTCTGGCGCCCTCCGGTGCTGACGGTGTTCGTCCCCGACGGGATCGGTCTGGAGGCGACGGCGACGAGCCGGACAGCGCTGCGCTGACCGGGGCAGGAGTCGGCTAGCGGTGTCGTGGGACGAAACGCGGCAGCCAGCGGATGAAGGCGACGGCGCCGACGAGACCCACGAGGCCCATCGCCCCGGTGGCGGCCGCGAGCGACGCCGTGGCGGTGATGGCCGAGACCATCAGCGGCGCGAGGGCGCCGCCGGTGTCGGTGAGCATGCGCCACGATCCCAGGAACGGAGCCGGATCGGCGGGTGGCGCGAGGTCGGCGCCGATGGTCAGCAGGATCCCGCTGGACAGTCCGTTGCCCACTCCCAGGACGGCGGCGAACATCGCGAACCAGAGCGCCGCCTGATCGAGACCGTGGGTGAAGGCGAGGGCGAGGAATCCCGCACCCATCAGCAGCATGGCCGGCAGCGCCGCCCAGAGCCTGCCGAAGCGGTCCATCACCTGCCCGCTCGCGTAGAACAGGGCGAAGTCGATCGCGCCCGACACCCCCACCACCAGGGCGATCGTCTGCGCATCCAGGCCGATGGACACGCCCCACAGCGGCAGGACGACCTGGCGCGCCGACCGCACTGCCGACAGCGTCGCTGCGGCGAACCCGAGCCGGCCGAGCACATCGCGATTCGCCCACATCGTCGCGAGAACGCCCGGGCCGCGAGTTCGGCCGGGCTGGGTGGGGATCGACCCGGTGACCGCCTCGCCCGTGTCCGCGGTCACGCGTGCATCCGGATGGGCGACGATCGGCTGGGCTTCCGGGTCGGGTCCCACCAGCACGAGCACGATCGTCGCCAGCAGACACGCCCCGAGGAACCAGATCGCGGTGTGCTCATCGCCGAACGCGGCGAGCAGTCCCGCCGCGACGAACGGGCCGATGAACATGCCGAGTCGGAACGTTCCCCCCAGCAGCGACAGCGCGCGGGCGCGGAACCAGAGCGGCACGCGCGTCGCCATGAACGCGTGGCGTGCCAGCCCGAACGCGGCGGCGCAGAAGCCGATCAGCAGGACCGATGCCGCCAGCAGCGGCAGGCTCGGCGCGGCCAGCAGTCCTGCGACGCCGACCAGGGCGAGGCACCCGGCGATGACCATCGTGAGACGTTCGCCGATGCGGGCGACGGCCCACCCCGCCGGGAGGTTTCCGCACAGCTGCCCGACCACGAGCGCCGAGGCGATGAGCGCGGACGTCGGAAGATCGGCGCCGAGACCGGCGGCGATGACCGGGAGGAGCGGGACGACGGCTCCCTCACCGAGGGCGAACAGCAGCGTCGGGCCGTAGATCATCGGCGCCAGCCGCCACAGCATCCCGCGTATCGGTTCGGGGGCGTCCGCGGCGGTCACGTCTTCCACGTTAGTCTGGAGTGTCATGCTCGAATTCGATCCCTCCGCCGATATCCAGGCCCTGCGCGCCACCTTCGCCGACATCAAGGCGGTGGTGGACGTCGACGCACTCACGGCGCAGATCGAACGCCTCTCCGACGAGGCGGGTGCCCCCGACCTGTGGGACGACGTCGAGCAGGCGCAGAAGGTGACCAGCGCCCTCAGCCACCGGCAGTCGGAGCTCAAGCGCATCACCGAACTGGAACGGCGCCTGGACGACCTCGACGTGCTCGTCGAACTCGCCCTGGAGATGGACGACGAGGAGACCGCGGCCGAATCGGCGCGCGAGATCACCGATCTGCAGAAGGCGATCAGCCAGCTCGAGGTGCAGACGCTGCTGGACGGTGAGTACGACGCGCGCTCGGCGGTCGTCACGATCCGCTCCGGCGCCGGTGGCGACGATGCGACCGACTTCGCCGAGATGCTGCTGCGCATGTACCTGCGCTGGGCCGAGCGCCACAAGTACCCCGTCAAGGTGATGGACACCTCGTTCGCCGAAGGCGCGGGCATCAAGTCGGCGACCTTCGAGATCGACGCCCCGTACGCGTACGGCACGCTGTCCGTCGAGGCCGGCACCCACCGCCTCGCACGGATCAGCCCGTTCGGTTCGGCCGACAAGCGGCAGACGAGCTTCGCCGCCGTCGAGGTCATCCCCGTCATGGAGGAGGCCGTGGAGGTCGAGATCCCCGAGGGCGAGATCCGCGTCGACGTCTTCCGCTCGTCCGGCCCCGGCGGGCAGTCCGTCAACACGACCGACTCCGCCGTGCGCCTCACCCACCTGCCGACCGGCATCGTCGTGTCGATGCAGAACGAGAAGAGCCAGATCCAGAACCGCGCGGCCGCCATGCGCGTGCTGCAGACGCGCCTGCTGCTGCTGAAGAAGGAAGAGGAAGCCGCCAAGAAGAAGGAGCTCGCCGGCGTCATCACCGCGAGCTGGGGCGACCAGATGCGCTCGTACTTCCTCTACGGCCAGCAGCTCGTCAAGGACCTGCGCACCGGCTACGAGGTCGGCAACCCCGCCTCGGTGTTCGACGGCGATCTCGACGGCCTGATCGCCGCCGGCATCCGCTGGCGCAAGCGCAAGGACTGATCTCGATACGCCGCGCCTGCGGCGCGGGACTCGATGGGGGAGCGCTCGGGTGTCGCATCCCCGATCGCGTGCGCGCGCACGTAGGCTCGTCTGGTCATGATCCGGTTCGAGAACGTCACCAAGCATTACCGCGGGACGAGCAAGCCGGCGTTGAGCAACGTCGACTTCGAAGTGCAGCGGGGGGAGTTCGTCTTCCTCGTCGGCGCGTCCGGATCCGGCAAGTCCTCGTGTCTGCGCTTGATCCTCCGCGAGGATGCGCCGAGCGAGGGCCGGGTGATCGTGCTGGGTCGTGACCTCCGGACGCTCGCCAACCGCAAGGTCCCCTACTTCCGCCGGCACATCGGGTCGGTCTTCCAGGACTTCCGGCTCCTGCCGAACAAGACCGTCTTCCAGAACGTCGCCTTCACGCTGCAGGTGATCGGCTCGTCGCGCGCGTTCATCGGGCAGGCGGTGCCGGAGGTGCTCGCCCTCGTGGGGCTGGAGGGCAAGGAGAAGCGGCTGCCGCACGAGCTGTCGGGCGGGGAGCAGCAGCGCGTCGCGATCGCGCGTGCCCTCGTCAACCGTCCCCAGGTGCTGCTCGCCGACGAGCCCACCGGCAACCTCGACCCCGCCACCTCCGTGGACATCATGCAGCTGCTGGCACGCATCAACGCGGGCGGCACGACGGTGGTCATGGCCACCCACGAAGCCGGATTCGTCGACCAGATGCAGCGACGGGTCATCGAGCTGCGCGGCGGCGTCGTGCTCCGCGATGAGCGGCACGGCCGGTACGGTGACACCTCCGGACTGCCGAGCCTCGCCCCCGAGCCGGTGAAGGGAGCGGCGGCGACGGCGGCGCTGACGGCCGTCCTCGAACTGCAGCGCCAGATCTCCGGGACGGGCGGAGAGCCCGAACCGGATCCTGCCGTCGCTCGCGAACACGAGCCGACCGCGACCGATCCGGGAGGCGACGCCGAGTCGCCGGCATCCGGCGGGCAGGACCACGCCGCGCCCGCGGCGGAGACGTCGCCGGCCACCCGGGCCATCCCGATCGAAGCACAGCCGGTCGATCTCGACGGTCTGGGGCTCAAGGGTCTCGACGTCGTCGACCGCCTCGGTCTCGACGACGGCGCGGATGACGAAGTGGGGCCGACATCGTGAGAGTGCGTCTCATCCTCGTCGAGGCGCTGTCGGGCCTGCGGCGCAACGCCTCGATGGTCGTCTCGGTCGTGCTGGTCACCTTCGTCTCGCTCACCTTCGTGGGCGCTGCGATGCTGATGCAGATGCAGATCGGTACGATGCGGGACTACTGGGTCGACCGCGCGCAGGTCGCGGTGTTCATGTGCCGTGATGCCTCGACCGTCACGACGTGCGCCGACGGCGTGGCGACCGAGGACCAGATCAATGCCGTGCACGAGCGTCTCGAGAGTCCCGCGCTGGAGGGCGTCGTCCGCGGAATCCGCTTCGAGACGCGCGAGGAGGCGTACGAGAACGTCCTGGAGCTGTACGGCGAGGACTACCGCGACTTCATCACGCCGGAGCAGCTGAACGAGACCTTCTGGGTGAATCTGGAGGACCCCTCGCAGGTCGACGTGATCGCCGAGGCCTTCGGCGGCACGGACGGCGTGGAACAGGTCAAGGACCAGATGCAGTACCTCGAACCGCTCTTCTCGGCGCTCACCCTGGCGACCTACATCGCGGTCGGCATCGCCGGCCTCATGGTGGTGGCGGCGGTGCTGCTCATATCCACCACGATCCGCCTGTCGGCGTATGCGCGCCGACGAGAACTGGGCATCATGCGCCTGGTCGGCGCGTCGAATCGGTTCATCCAGACCCCGTTCATCCTCGAGGGCATGTTCGCCGCGCTCATCGGCTCCGTGCTGGCCAGCGGGGCGATCATCGCGGGCGTCCACTTCGGCGTCCACCAGTACCTCCGCGAGCGGGTCACCTTCATCACGACCTGGGTCGACATGCGGGACGTCGCCTTCGTCGTCCCGATCATCATCGGCGTCGGACTCATCCTGGCCGCGGTCTCGGCGAGCTTCGCGATCCGCCGCTGGCTGCGCGCGTGATCGACGCGGCGCCGCGCGGCCGGTAGACTGGCCGGCTGTCGTCGGAACGCGTCGGCACTCGGACGAGGAGAGACCATGCCCAGGGAACGCGGCGAGAAGGTCGTGGCGACCAACCGTCGCGCGCGACACGAGTACACGATCGAGAAGACGTACGAGGCCGGACTCGTGCTCACCGGCACGGAGGTGAAGTCGCTGCGCGAAGGCCGTGCGAACCTCACCGACGGCTACGCCTACATCGATCGTGGCGAGGCCTTTCTCGATGCCGTGCACATCCCCGAGTACTCGCAGGGGCACTGGACGAATCACTCCGCCAAGCGGACCCGGAAGCTGCTGCTGCACAAGGACGAGATCGTCAAGCTCTCGCACGCCGTCAGCGCGGGCGGCTACACGCTCGTGCCGTTGAAGCTGTACTTCTCCGACGGTCGAGCGAAGGTCGAGCTCGCCGTCGCGAAGGGCAAGCGGGAGTACGAGAAGCGGCAGACGATCCGCGAGCGCGAGGACAAGCGCGAGGCCGAGCGCGCGATGCGCAGCCGCAACCGGCTCGGCGAATAGCGCGGCGGTCAGCGCGCGCTGAATCTCGCTTCGACCGCGGCGGTGACGACGATGTCCTCGGGCTGCAGAGCCAGCGCACCGCCGTCGCCGCCGAGCGCGTCGGAGGCGAACGAGGCCTTCGCCATGCGCATGACCTCGTGTCCACCCGGCGCCGACGGCGGCGTCAGCAGGCCGAGGTCGGCGATCTCCAGGGGCGTCACGGTCGAACGGTCGATCGCGGCGGCGTACGCGGTGGCCCGCTCGACGGCGACCCGCACCGCGGATGCCGCCACCTCCGCCTCGGCCGACCGCGCGGTGGCCGCGGACAGGCGCCAGTGGACCCCGTCGATCTGCACGCCGTCGACCGCGGCCGTGTCGGTCAGCCACTCCGCGAGCGCCGCGAAGTCGGTGAAGGTCGCGGTGAACTCCACCGCCGCGTAGTGCACGAGAGGAAGCTGCGTGCCGTCACTGTTCCAGGGACGGTTCGCCCAGACGGACACGCGCTGGCTCGACCATTCGCGTACGGCGCCGGCGACCTCGCGAGCCGACAGTCCGTCCCGCAGCGGCGCGCTGCGCGTGGCGACCTCGTCGACCACGACGGCGCGTTCGGGTCCCTCCGCGCGCGCGCTCAGGCGTGCGACGCCCTCCTCGGGGGCGAGCCGGGCCTCATGCTCACCGCGGACCGTGATGATGACTTCGCTCATGTGCCGACTCTACGCCGGGCGAACAGCCGCAGCGGGAATGGCATGCGGCGGTGATCCGTTGTAGGCTGTAATGCTTGGGTGTCACGGCATCCAGAGACAATTCCACAGCGTGACAGTGGCTCACTGCCGCAAGGCGCACGGGGATGATCGGTTTCGACATCGCCTGTGAATCTGCGAGAAGCGGGCCGAGGATGCAGGGTTATCTCGTTAACGATCTCTGCAAACCAATAAGTGCCGATGCAAAGCGCACTGAGTTCGCCCTCGCTGCCTAAGCGAGCCTGAACTCCGTCAGACCGTAGGCGACCCCGCTACGGATCCTGGCGTCATCTAGGGGTCTTGCTGAGTGACGGCGTCTGGACGTCACTCGGGACTCTTCCCAGGCTGGGCTCGTCGACTTAGGTGTCTGTGACAAAGGTCGGAGCCGAGCAGAACGTCTGCACAGACTGCGCCCGGAGAAGACGCAGTATCCCAGCGATGGACGGGGGTTCGATTCCCCCCATCTCCACCATAGGAGGCTTACTCGAAACAGCACCTGCTGCAGAGCCGGTGAAGAGTGAGTTCCAGGCCGTTGTCGCGACTGTTGAGTTGTCAGCAATGAGACCGCCCTTCGGGGCGGTCTCTTTGTCTTTGAGGTCGAGCGTGACTGCGTCCCGCTGGGTGGTGAGACGCAACGAGTAGTGAGACGGGTTCGTCCAGCGTCGAGCACTTCAGTTCCTCGATATCTCTGCCTCGATACCAGCGCCTCCGCCGTGCTCTCCCTGATCATTAAGGACGCACGATGACGCGTCCTGCCGCGCTGGACTCGCATCTGATCTCGAAGGGGAGAGAAAGTAGCACGCGGAGCAGGTGGTCGTCGTGACCGGGGCGACCGGAGGTATCTGCGCAGCGGTCGCACGAGTCCTGAGCAGCGAGGGCTACACGATCATTGCACCGGAAGGAGAGGCGTAGGCGAGTCATACATCGCAGAGGGGCCGGTAACCTGCTTGGTTTGTGTGGAAACACTAGAAGTGAGATGCGCCAGATGACTGAGATGACACCGCCTCCGGATCTTGACGATCCTGCTCTCGGGCGAGCTTTCGGCGTGGCGTTCCGGGACCACTACTCATTGATACTCATGGCCGCATACAACCGTGTGAATGACCGCGAGGCCGCAGAGGACGCGGTGGAAGAAGTGTTCACAGCCGCCTGGCGGCGGCGAGCGGAGCATGAGCGCGTCTTCACGCTGCCGTGGCTCTACACGACGCTTCGTCACGTCGTGGGCAACGAGTACCGGCGCCGCACACGCGAGGTTCGGCGTGGGCAGAAGCTCGCAGGCGTGGCTGACCCGACTGCTGAGTCCTCGGACGATGCGCTCGAGGTCCGGGCGGCGGTGATGACGCTGCCCCTCGCCGATCGCGAGCTGATCTGGATGGCGTACTGGGAAGATCTCACCCGCGAGGAGATGGCGGCGATCCTCGGCTGTAGTCTTTCCGCCCTGAAAGTCAGGCTCGTGCGTGCCCGACGCCGTCTTGAAACCCGCCTCCAAGGCGGCACCGCCCTGGTGATACGGCTACACCCGAAAGCTGAGGGAGGGAGAGATGAACGAGCCTGAGTTCGATCGACGAGTCCGCGATGCTCGCCCTCCTCTTCCGCCGCGTGATGCACCGCTGGACGCGACGGCGCAGGCGATGCTGCATGGCATCACGTCCGAGCCAGAGCGGGCCACTGAACTGACGGTGGTGCCTGGTACTCACACGAAGAGGCCCACTCGCAAGCGCGAATCGTTGACGTTGTCCGGCAGGGTGCGGGGACCGAAGCAGAAGCTGCCCGCCCGAAGGGCCTCGCTCGCCCTGGTGGTGGTCGCTGTGATGATCGTGATCGCCGTGGGCATCGGGATCGGGCTACCTCATGGCGCAGCGATGGCGGTCACCCCTGGGCTTCTCGGCACTGAACCCCTGGCCGGTACGTCTCGGTCGGTGCTCGAGGAGCTCAGCACCTCGATCGCGAGCAGCTCCCGCGAGGCGGGCGATACCGTGCGCTACACCAATTGGGCGCTGGAGTTCGACGGCGACGAGGACGCCAAGCCGCCGCAATCCATCACCCCTACCGACAACGAGCTCGTCTTTGACGACGAAGGTTCCGCCGTCTTTACGGCGAGGGCCGCGCAGACGGTGGATGCCGCAGGGCAGCCCGTCGATAACCCTGATGCGCCGCTGGCAGGGGAGCTGCTGTGGACCTTCGATCTCGCACCGGACGATGCGCGTCTGGTCGCGGAGCCTCCCCCCACCGACGCGGTCATGTTCGAAGATTACCTACGTGCCTATAACGGTACTGCTGAGACTGCCGGGGACTACTTCGCTGCAATCTCGACGCTGCTCGCCGAGTGGTCACTGGACTCCGCCCAGCTGGCGGCGCTGGTGGGCTTTCTCGCTTCACTGTCAGACATCACGATAGAGGGATCCACGACTGACCGTCTCGGCCGCGAAGGGGTGCTCGTAAGCACGAGCTCGGGTGTTTCCGAGGAGAACCGGGTCGCGCTGGTGATCAACGACGACGTCGGTGTGATCGCCTACGAGGTGGTGTACATCGGCGACAGCCGGCCTGATCTCCGGTCTCCTGCCGTGATCGAGTACTACGCGTGGCACTAGGGGATCTCGGTGAGATGTCGTCCTGCGGTTCGAGTACGGTCGCGGAGCTCGGTGCGAGCTTGCGTGTGAGGGCGACGACTGGGTGCTGGCTCTTTGCCTCGGCAGCGTGAGCGCGCTGCGCCCATCACTTCTAGGAGAGGGCACAGAAATGAAGACGATGGCGCTGCTCGCGATTCTCGCGGGCGGACTATGGAGCCTGGGTGTCTCAACGCCGCCGGCGGAGGCGACGCTGCTACAGCAGCAGATCGACCACGTGCTGCTTGAGTATCCGGGTGGCGTGCAGACCGGCCCTGGCGAGGTGACCTGGGAGGCGGCGAGGTCGTGCTCGAACTCGAGGATCCTGCCAGAGGGCCCCTGACGGTTGCGACGATGGCTGTGGGGTCATGCGCGACCGATCATTTCTGCGCGTACACGAACATCAACCTCACCGGCGCGAAGATCATCTTCTCCAACTGCAACGCGACCAACTCAGTCTCGCCTCTTGGGTCGAAGGTGCGCTCCTCCGCCAACGCCCGGTCGTCGGGCACGGTGTACGCGTACAACGGGAGCACGGTCGTCGCCAGCACGGGAGCGGGCACGTACAAGAACACGACGGCGACGGTTACACGCCTCGGCTGCTGACGTCGATGTAACCCAGTGCCTCCTGCCGGAAACAGAGCAGGTGAAGGCGTGCACCGACGCACCCTTCGCCCGCCTGGGCTATCGATGAGGAGAAGACCCATGTCATCCAGCAGGAACAAGATCATTTCCACGCTGGCGGCAGTCGCACTGGCCGCCGGCGGTGTGGCGATCAGTGCGGGGGCGGCATATGCGGCTCCGCCAACCGGGTGTTCCAACAACCCGAGCGTCCCCTACAAGACCGCCTCGAACAAGATCGCAGGGACCGGCACGGGGACGTGCAACACCAACGCGAGCCGCACCTGGGTCTACGAGGTTCACCGCAGCGAAGGCTGGTGGCACCCGACGATCGTCCAGGCGACCAACTCGGGGAACAAGAAGTCGTACACCGCGAGCGGCTCGAACTGCGACGCTGGCACGGGCAGCACCTCGCACCAGTACTTCGGCCAGGGGTACTTCTCTGGGTACACCGCAAGCCTGACCGGCAACACGACCAGCCTCAACATCTGCAGCGGCTGACGTGACAGCACCTGCAGTCGCTGTGTCCGGGGTGGGCGTCTCGTATCGCACGAAGCCCACCCCGGCGCTTGACGATGTCTCCTTCCAGCTCGGCCGCGGAGTCGTCTCCCTGGTGGGACGCAACGGCTCCGGCAAGACGACGCTGCTTCGACTCCTTGCCACGTTGTCCCGCCGGTACAGCGGCGAGGTGAGCATCTTCGATCTCGATCCTCGAGAGGGGAAGGCACGCGCCCAGATTCGGGCGCGCTCCGGCTTCTTGCCGCAGGACTTCTCGTTCACACCGAGTCTGAACGTGCAGGAGTTCGTGAGCTACAGCGCGTGGCTCAAAGGCGTGCCCCGGGCGGAGACGGATCGTCGCGTCGCGGACGCGATCGAGAGCGTCGGGCTGTCCCACTCTGCATCGACGAAGCTCGGCAGGCTCTCTGGCGGAATGCTTCGTCGTGCAGGGATCGCGCAGGCGATCGTCAACGATCCGGAGCTCGTGATCCTCGATGAGCCGGCGTCGGGTCTTGACCCGGAGCAGCGGATCTCGTTGCGCGACCTCGTGTCTCACCTCGGATCGACGAGGACAGTGCTCACGAGCACGCACCTCATTGATGAGGCGGCCCAGCATTCACGTGAACTGCTGATGCTTATCGACGGTCGCGTGGCGTTCCAGGGAACCCCGCGCCAACTCGAGGAGCTCAGCCTGCCGGATGCGCCAGGCGCGACTTCGATCGAGCGCGCCTACACGGCCCTGCACATCCGCGCCCAGGCGGAAGAGGCCGAAGCATGATGTGGGTGTACCTGCTTCATCTGCGGCATTCGATCTTCAAGTTCGTCGTGCCGGTGATTTTCGTCGCTGCGGGGGCGCTCGCATGGAACGGGGTGTACGTGAGCGTGGCCAGCCATGCGAACATCACGAACACACTCGTGAGTACCTCGGCGGTGATCAGCCCGGTGCTCGCCGGCTTCGCTGCCTGGGACGGATTGCGGGAGGGACGCAACGGTGGCGGGGCCGTGCTCAGCGTCGCCGTCCAGCCACGAACTCGGATCGCACTCGTGCAGGTGACTGCAGGTGCCAGCTATGCACTGGGCGTCTATCTGGCGCTCGTTGTGCTGCTGTACGGCAGGGCGCTCGCACTGGGCCTGCCGCTGATGGGCGATCCGCTGTGGATGAATCTGCTCATCCCTCCGACGGTGCTCGTCATCTCCGCGCTGATCGGCTACACGGCGTCGCTGGTGGTAGACCACTGGGCAGCGGTTGTGCTCGCTGCAGCCATACCGGTGACCGTGTACGGGTTCTCGCTGTTCGGCGCCGAGGCGGGACTGCTGTACGACCTCACACCGTTCGGCAACCGCGCCGGCGGAGACTTCCTCGACCCGAACACGCCGTTCTTCGTGGGCCAGTGGTTGTTCCTGCTCGGCCTGATCGCTCTCTTCGTGGGAGTGATGGGGCTCTGCTCGAAACGGGACCGGCTAGTCGGCACGATCGCGGGGGTGCTCGCAGTCGGTTTCGGCATCAGCGGTGTGATGCTCGTGGACAGGCAGGAGCACCGATGGGGCAACATTGTTGCTGACATCGAGCAGCGACTCACGCCGTTCTCCACCGCGGATGGCGCGTTGACGCTGAACCTGCTGCCGACGTACGCACCGGTAGCTGATGAGTTGCTTGCAACCTGGGCTCGCGTGCAGAGCCTGGTGAGGGAGAGCCCGTTAGCGTTCGAGGAGCTCAGTCAGCTCTCCGAGGGTCATCCGCAGCAATCGCCTGATGGCAGGCCGTTCGAAGTGATCTACCTGAATCCGACGAGCACCGCCATCAGGAGCGAGTCCGTGATGGCTTCGCTGATCGACGTGCATTCGTCAAGCTGCGACAGCAGCATGACATTCGAGACGATCCTTGTGCAGTTCTGGCTCGCCGGGGAGGAGGCCGCCGCGAGGGCGACGCTGATGCCGGAGCACGAGGAGTTGCTGGCGAGGCTCCGAGCGCTGGATGACAAGGCGGGGAGGGTCTGGTTCGCTGCGCACGCAGACGCGTTTGTCCACTGTGCTGTCACCGGACACGACTTTCCACACGCATGAGGTACTACTTCGTCACGAGACACACCCTGGGAGCGATCGCAGCGGCAATCGTCATCTCAGGGTTCCTGATGTTCTTCCGGCGGCTGTTCGTCGTGAACCAGGAGTCGGACCTGGTGGTGTTCAGCATCGCCGTGCCGCTGCAGATCTGCGCCGTCGGCGCGCTGTCATTGTCGCTGAGCGGCCGCACGGAACAGTTCGAGTTCGCAGGTATGAGGAAACTCTGGCTCATGCGGCTCCTCAACGCATCGCTACTTACCACCGTGGGTTCTGCTCTGGCAGCTGTGCTCTCGGTGTCGATCGTGGCTCTCTCGGCCGACGGCGACACCGGGACGGTCGGCCCATGGGCACCGCTGCGAGCTTTCGCAGGACTGTTCGGCGTGACGCTACTAGTGGCCTCGTTCCTCGACATGCGGCTGGCCGCTCTGTGCGCAGCGCCACTGGTGCTTGTCGGCTTCGCCTTCGACAGCCGTACCCTGGCCCCGCCTTTCGGCGAGGCGCTCGGCTTCGTGCTCGCAGATGCCGACTCGGTCGCGGCGACGATAGCCGCGCCGGTCGCACTGCTGGTAGGACTAGCGTGCTATGTGCTCTTCTACTCGGAACGAAACTCGCCATCGATGAACCGACGCGCACTCATCGACGCGAGGCGGCGTATGCGCGGACCCCGCCGCTAGCGGTTCCGTCGACGCTCAAGCGCATCTGCACGGCAACATCCATCACCTCAGCAACCACCCGCAGCGATCCCACCGAGCACGCCTCCTTGACCTCCTGCGCCCGCGGCCCTACCGGCGCCGGCCGCAGCGTCTGCCGGCAGCGAGATCGAGGAGGGGCAGCGTTGCGAGAGTAACCCTGGTAGTCGCCCGCAGTGATGTGGAACGGGTCCCGTTCTGTGGATGTGAAAAGGGGAGCCATCCCGGCAGAGAACTCGGGGTTCTCGATGCCGGAACGGCTCCCGTATGGGAGGTGAGATGTCACGCGGCAGGCCGCATGGTCTCTCGGACGCGCACGTCTGCAACCGGTGGATGCCGCTCCAGCTGGATCACAGCCCAGGTGGCGGCGTCGGTGTAGGACTCGTGGACATCCGGCAGGACCCGCCAGGGCTGCCCCGCGTCGGCCTGAGTCTCGACTTCGTAGGGTCCTCCGTGCACCAGCGTGTGGATCAGCGCGGTGGGCACGTCTCCGATCGCAATGGTGCTGCCGGTGTCGCCGACCAGGAGCACGTCGCCGTGGAGCGCCGGGAGCTGCCGTGAGGCGGGATCCCAGTACCAGCGCAGCGATGACGCCCGGAGGTTCATCGGCAGGCTCTTGTAGCGGTCGTGGGCGTCCAGCCACATGGTCACCTGTTGCTGTTCGATGTCCACGGGGATGACCATGTCGGCCAGGCGCTGGATGTCGCGGAACCCGCTGAGCAGCAGCGTTTCGAGCGGCTGCTCGATGTGGGCGGGAATGAGCACGGCGGTGACAGCCCGGGCGCTCATGGTGCCTCGGTTCGGTCACGTGCTGCGCGGCCTCGTGCTCAGTGAGCGGCACGACCCGCACAGTTTCCGCGAGCGTCCATCGTTCGAGCAGGGTCATGCCCCAGACGGCGGCCTCGAAGTAGTCCGTGAAGACTGCCCCGTTGCCGTACCACTTGGGGTCGCCGTGGGTCCGTACCTCGACGCGGTGGCCATGCGGCCCCAGCAGGCTGGCGGCGAGCGTAGGCGGGATGTCCGTTTCGTCTCCGCGCCGATCGGACACACCGACTACCACCGCATCGCCGACGAGCATCGCCTTCTGGCGTGCCGCGGGAACCCACAGCCACCACAGGAACGTCGCCCTCGGGTTGAACGGCAGCTGATGCAGCAGTCCCTCCTGGTTCACGAACAGGGTCGCGTCAGCCGCGTGCAGGTCGACAGCTTCGATGTAGCCGCCCACCGCGTCCTGATAGTCCTCGAGTGTGAGGAGTTCCCGCTTCTCCAGGCGCGTGTCCTGGTCGGCGGGGATGAGAATGCCGTGCGGCATGATGCACCTCCTTAGTGCGAGCGGCCGGCGATCCGGGATGGATCGCGCAGGGGGCCGCAGAGCAGCAACGAGGGCGTGAGTGGGGAAGCGGCCCCGGAGAAGACCGAAGATTGGTCTCGACTCCGGGGCGCTTCCCTCGGGGGTGGCTCAGCTCGCCTTCGCAGGCTGGGCCTTCCCAGCGGCCGGTCGGCCGACCGGGGTCGCCGCTTCCTTGGCCGACGCGGGCGGCTTGTCGCCGTCCTTGTCGGCCGCAGTTGCCGTTCCCTTCGGAGCAAGCCTCTGTGTCTCGGACGCGCCCTTGTTGGGCGAGCTCGTCGACGACGGCGCGCTCGTGTCGGGCTTCGCGGTGGCCGGGGAGTCCTCCGCAGGCACTGTGGAACCGGAGGCAGACGGTGCGGGCTGGTCGGCCTGCTCCGCCTCCGGGTCATCGCTGCCGAGGACGGCTGCGATGGCGTTGCGGCGGTTCTCAGCGGCACGCTCGATCGAACGGCGCTGGGTCTCAGCCTCGCGTTCGATCTCGGGCGGTCCTGCGCTCTTGCGGGGCCGGGCCGTTCGTGTGTGCGGGGGTCTCGCGAGAGCGGGCGGCTTCCTCTATCGTGACCCGCATGGCGATCGAGGGGGATCGGTCCGCGACGCGCACGGGGGCGCGACGCTTCATCCTGCCTGCGATCGCCATCGTGGCCTGGCTCGCGGTCCTCCTCGTCGGCGGACGGATGTTCAGCCAGCTCAATGACCTGTCGACCAACGACCGCGTCCAGTTCCTGCCGCGGTCGGCCGAGTCCACGCAGGTGCATCGTGTCCAGGAGGCGTTCAGCATCGAGGGCGTGACCTACGCCGTCGTCGTCTTCGAGGCCGACCGTCCGATCGACCGGGCCCTGCAGTCCCGGCTCGAGCGCGCCGTGTCTCGCCTGGACCCGATCGAAGGCGTTCACCGACATCAGTCCACGCCCCTGATCGTCGCGGACGACGAGCTGGCGGCCGAGACGGTGGTGCCGATCACCGCGGCCGGTGAGATCGACGAAGCCGTGGCGGCGCTGCAGGCGGGGCTGGATGCGACGGTGCCCGAGGGCGTGAGCGTCTACCTCACCGGACCCGCGGGATTCACGGCCGACATCATCCGCGCCTTCGCGGGGATCGATGGGCTGCTGCTCCTCGTCGCGCTGGGCGCCGTGCTGCTGATCCTGATCGTCGTGTACCGGTCCGCGCTGCTGCCGCTGATCGTGCTGGCGACCAGTCTCAGCGCCCTGTGCGGCGCGATCCTGGTCGTCTCCGCGCTCGCCCGTGCCGACCGGATCCTGCTGGCCGGTCAGACGCAGGGCATCCTCCTGATCCTCGTCGTCGGCGCGACGACCAACTACGCGCTCCTGTACATCTCCCGCTACCGCGAGGCGCTGCGCGAACACGAGTCGACGTGGACGGCGACACGACAGGCGCTCGGACGTTCGTGGCAGCCGATCCTCGCCTCGGGCGCGACGGTCGTCGTCGCCCTGCTGGTGCTGCTGCTCAGTCAGCTCGATTCCAACAGGACGCTCGGGCCGATCGCCTCCATCGGCATCGTGTTCGCGCTGCTCGCGTCGTTCACGCTCCTGCCGGTGCTGCTGCTCTGGGCGGGGCGGCGCGCGTTCTGGCCGCGACGCGTCGTACCGACAGCGGCGACGGGGGAGGAGGGTCTGACCGACACGCGGAACCTCTGGGCCCGTCTTGCAGGCGTGATCGCGGCACGCGCGCGCATCGTGTGGGTCCTCACCGCGCTGGCACTGGTCGTCCTCTCGCTCGGGCTGACCCAACTGCGCGCGGACGGCGCGCCCTCGAGCGAGTACGTCATGGGCGACTCGCCCGCGCGGACGGGCCTCGCCGTCATCGCCGAGCACTATCCCGCCGGCGCCGGAACACCCGCGATCGTCGTCGTCGACACCCCGCGGATGCTCGACGCGGTCGCGACGCTGCTTGCCGTCCCCGGGGTCGATTCCGCGCGGATCGCGACACTGAGCGGTCCCGCGCCGATCACCGCCACGGGCATCAAGCCGTTCGCCGCCGGTGCCGGCATCCCCCCGGCGCCGGTCGTGATCGACGATCAGGTGATGCTCGAGATCACCCTGACCGACGCCGCCGACAGCGCGGCCGCCGAACGGACGCTCCGGCAGATGCGCGACGCCCTCGACGCCGTCGGCACCGACGTCCTCGTCGGAGGATCGACGGCGGTGAACGTCGACTCGCACGATGCCGCCACGATCGATCGGACGCTCATCATCCCGTTGGTCCTGGTCGCCGTGCTGCTCGTGCTCATCGTCCTGCTGCGGGCGCTGCTCGCCCCGCTGCTGCTCGTGGCCACCGTCGCGCTCTCCTTCGCAGCGGCCCTCGGAGTCTCGGCGCTCGTGTTCACCCACGTGTTCGGGTTCACCGGCGCCGACCCGACAGTCCCGCTGTTCTCCTTCGTCTTCCTGATCGCGCTGGGTGTCGACTACAACATCTTCCTGGTCACCCGCGCGCGCGAGGAGGCTGTTCGTCACGGCACCCGCGTCGGCGTGCTGCGCGCACTGGTGCTCACCGGCGGCGTGATCACGTCGGCAGGTCTCGTCCTGGCGGCGACGTTCGCGGCCCTGGGAGTGCTGCCGCTGCTGTTCATGGCGCAGATCGCGTTCATTGTCGCCTTCGGCGTCCTGCTCGACACGTTCGTGGTGCGCACGCTCCTGGTGCCCGCCCTCTTGCACGACATCGGCGCGGCCGTGTGGTGGCCGAGCCGTCTCGCCCGGGGGATGCCGGGGCCGCCCCGTGCCTCGTCCCCGGAACCGGGTGTCACCGCGGCGCCCCGGGAGCCCCGTGCCGCTGTCGTCGGCGGTTAGGGAGAAGACGATGATCCGCGCGCGTCGCACGCCCGCCCTCGCTGCGCGCGTGCTCCTCGCCATGATGGGCGTGCTCTTCGCGGGTGACCCGGGCGCGACGGCGGTCGCACCCGCTGAGACTCCGCAGGTCGCCTCTGTCGCGATCACCGCAGCCGACGGCGAGGCCGAGGACGAGGCCGTCGTCGCAGATGCCCAGCGGGTGAGACCGCCCGCGACGTCCCCGGCGACCGCGCGTCATCGATGCGGGGGACTGACCCGCCCGACCTGCGCGCGCAGCCGGGGACCGCCGGTGCCGTCCGGGTTCGCTGAGGACCCCGGTGCCGGACGGGATGGCCCGTCCGTGGTGGGAGCGCCGATTCAGGCGTGAGAACGAGCGGTGGGTGCGGACCGCGGGTGGCGTTCGCCCAGGGGGGTTGCGCCGAACGCCCGACAGGCGTATACACGTCACCACAGCAGACAGCGCCGACGGGGACTCGGTGCGGCCTGGCAGATCATTGGGGACTGCGGGCGCGTGCGCTTGCAAGAGAGGTTGCCTCTCATGGATGCAACTGGGGTTGGGGACACGTCGGCGCGGCGCGGGATGTGGCGCGCGTTCATCGGGCTGGGGGCCACGTTGGGGGTGGTGCTGACGCTGTTGTCCGTGCCCCCACCGCCGCAGGCTGCAGCCGTCACCGACGAGACACCCGCATTCGTCATCAACCAGAACGACCTCGAGTTCATCCTGCGTCAGATCCAGGTTTCCGAGGCGCATGCGGCCGACGAGCTGGATCCCTCGAACTACGAGCTGCTCTGCACCGATCAGAACGATCCGGCGCAGAACTGCGTGTCGGATGAGATGCGTCCCCGGGGTGTGCGCACGGTGGACGGCTCGTACAACAACCTCCGCGTCGGCCAGTACGGCTTCGGCTCGGCGGACCATGTGTTCCCGCGCCTTCTCGAACCCGTGTGGCGACAGGCGGAACCGGAAGCCGTCGACTTGAACTTCGAGCCCAACGAGCCCGGAACGAGCGCCATGTGCGATGCGGGCCTCACGTGCTACGGCCAGACCGAGGGCAATGTCTTCGACTCGCAGCCGCGTGAGATCAGCAACCTCATCGTCGATCAGACCATGGCCAATCCCGCGATCCGCGTGCAGGTCGAAGAAGGCGATGCGATCGTGCTGCCCGGCACCGGCGTCCCCGGTCAGGAACGCGTCGTCATTCCGAACACCGCCCCTGATGAGGAGCTCTCGGCGCCCTTCAACACCTTCCTGGGCTTCTTCGGACAGTTCTTCGACCATGGCCTCGACCTCGTGAGCAAGGGCGGCAACGGCACACTCGTCGTTCCCCTGGCCGAGGACGACTCGCTGTACTGCCCGGCTTCGGGCGAGCGCCTCAACGCGGACGGGGAGCCGATCGCCTGCAACCCCGACGGCAACTTCATCACGCTGTCGCGGGCCACGCGGGTCGATGACAGCACGGAGCATCTGAACCTGACATCGCCGTTCATCGACCAGAATCAGACGTACAGCTCCCACCCCGCTCACCAGGTCTTCCTCCGCGAGTACGAGAGCGGCGCGAACGGCGCTCCGCACGCCACCGGCCGTCTGATCGAGGGCGTGAACGGGGGCATGGCCAAGTGGCGCGACGTCAAGGCACAGGCCAGGAACATCCTGGGGATTCTGCTGACGGACGCGGACCTGCTCGACGTGCCGCAGGTCGTCGTCGACCCGTACGGGAACTTCGTCCCCGGCGCGAACGGCTTCCCGCAGCTGATCACCGCCGCCGGGTTCGTCGAAGGGGGCAGCCCCGCCGTCGCCGTTCCCGCGGACGCGCTCGGCACCGGCCATGCGTTCCTCGACGACATCGCGCACGGATCGACTCCTGTCGTGGACGCCGAGTCCGGCGAACTGCTTCCCCGGTTCGATGAGGACGGCAATGAGGTGCTCGACGAGAACGGTCAGCCTGTCCTCACCGGCTATGACAACGAACTGCTCGACGAGCACTTCATCGCCGGGGACGGCCGCGTCAACGAGAACATCGGTCTGACCGCGGTGCACGCGGTGTTCCACGCGGAGCACAATCGCATGGTGAGGCAGATCGAGGATCTGCTCGGGGGCCTCATGCCCGAGCTCGAAGCGCAGGACTCCGCCGAGCGGGGCGGTCTCGCCGAGTTCGCCAAGGCCTTCCGCGGCGAGCCGCACGCGTACAAGTCCGACAAGCCCGAAGAGGAGCTGCCCGGGTATCGCGCTGCGGGAACGCCCGACTCCGCCCTGCCCAGCGGCTGGAACGCCGATGACTGGAGCTACGAGGAGCGCCTGTTCCAGGCGGCGAAGTTCGCGACCGAGATGCAGTACCAGCACCTGGTCTTCGAGGAGTTCGCGCGGAAGATCTCTCCGACGATCGATGCGGTCGTGTTCAACGAGAACAGTTACAACGCGGCCATCAACCCGGCGATCACGGCGGAGTTCGCGCATGTCGTCTACCGCTTCGGCCACTCGATGATGACCGAGGAGATCGGGCGTGAGGCCGTCGTCGGCGGCCAGCCCATGTCGGACATCCCGCTGCTGACCGGCTTCCTCAATCCGCTGGCGTTCGACCAAGGGGGAGAGCTCACGGCCGAGGAGGCGATCGGCTCGCTCGTCAACGGGATGACCCGGCGGGTCGGCAGCCAGATCGACGAGCACGTCGTGGACGTCCTCCGCAACAACCTGCTCGGGCAGCCGCTGGACCTTCCGACGCTGAACCTTCTGCGTGGGCGCGACACCGGCATCCCGTCGCTGCAGGAAGCTCGCCGCACGTTCTACCAGGAGACCGGCGATGCCTCTCTGCGCCCCTACATCAGCTGGAGCGACTTCGGACTGAACACCAAGAACGGTGACAACTTCGGCCGCGCGGGCGAGCGGGCCTCGCTCGTCAACTTCGTCGCCGCCTACGGCACGCATAACTGGCTTCTCGACGACGCGACACCGGAGGAGAAGCGGGCGACGGCCGCCCTGCTGGTCAACGGATCCCCGCTGGGGGAGGAGTTCACGACGCGGCTGGCCGGCCCCGACCGATTCCAGACGGCGCGCGCGATCGCGCTGCGCCACTTCGACTCCCCGGTGCCGGTGGCCTACATCGCCCCCGGAGCGAACTTCCCCGACGCACTGGCCGGCGGTCCTCTCGCCGCGGCCACCGGCGGCCCGATCCTGCTCGCCGCCGCGGGGGATTCGGGCGAAGTGCCGTTGGCCACCGCGCTCGCGCTGGCGGCGCTGAACCCCGAGCGGATCGTGCTCCTCGGCGGCCCGGCCGTGATCGGGCCGAACGCGATGGCGGCCTATCAGACGATCGCACCGACGACACGCATCGCGGGCGCGAACCGGTTCGAGACGGCTGCCGCGGTCGCCGCGCACATGCCGCAGGGACGACCGGTGTTCATCGCCAACGGCATGAACTTCCCGGACGCGCTGGCCGGAGCTGCCGTTGCCGCGGCGAACGGCGCCGCGATCCTCCTGGTCACACCGAACTCGCTGCCCGCCGCCACCGCGGCCGCCCTGACCGCGCTGAACCCGTCGGAGATCGTCATCCTCGGGCAGACGGCGGCCGTGTCGCCGGCGGTCGCGCAGCAGCTGCGCTTCTACACGAACGGTCCCGTCACTCGCGTCGGCGGCGCGGACCGGTACGAGACGGCGATGGCGATCGCGCAGCGCTATTACCCGAACGGCGCAGACTCCCTGTACCTCGCGACCGGCGCGAATTTCCCGGACGCGCTCGCAGCGACGCCGGGTGCCGGGATCGCGCGGGGACCGATGCTCCTCGTTCCGCCGTCGGGTCTGACCCCGCAGCTGCGGGAGTACATCGACGCGTCCGGCGCGAGCAAGATCTACATCCTCGGCGGTCCGGTCGTCGTCGGCGGCGAGGTGGAGCTGACGCTGGCGCAGTTCGCGCCCGGCCCGGTGCCGGTCCCCGACGACCGTGTGGACTTCATGAACAGCACCGGAGCCTGGGCGGATCGGGAGACCGGGCTCGACGACGTCGACTTCTGGGTCGGCGGGCTCGCCGAGCGGCTCGACCCGTTCGGCGGCATGCTGGGCTCCACCTTCAACTACGTGTTCGAGAGGCAGCTGGAGGCGCTCCAGTTCGGCGATCGGTTCTACTACCTCTTCCGCAACGAGGGCGAACAGCTGTTCGCGGCGCTCGAGGGGAACACCTTCTCGGACATGATCCAGCGCAACACCGACGCCTCGCATCTGCCCGCCGACATCTTCGCGTTCCACGACGACGTGGTCGACATCGTGGAGATCTCGGCGGACCCGTCGTCCGCGCCCGCGCAGCTCAGCCTCATCGGCGGCCAGTGGCGCTGGGTCGGCGACGAGCACGTCGAGATGCACGGCACTCCGGGCGACGACAACCTGCGCGGTGACGAAGGCGACGACAGCATCTGGGGCTACGCCGGCAACGACCGGATCGAGGGTGGATCCGGCAATGACTCCCTGGTCGGCGGGCCGGGTGACGACATCATCACCGATTCCTTCGGCGACGACAACATCAAGGGGATGCAGGGCAACGACTACATCCACGTCGGGCCCGGTGACGACCTGGCCATCGGCGGCCTCGGCGACGACTTCCTCGTCAACGGCGGCGGTGACTTCTCCACCTTCTTCGCGGGGATGGGCGATGACATCCTGCTGGGCACCTCCGGTCGGATGACGGTCATCGGCGGTGAGCACGACGACTGGATCGAGGGATCCGGGCACGCCGACCTTCTCCAGGGCGACAACGCGGATCAGTTCCAGAACGACACGCTCGGCGGCAACGACGTCGTGATCGGCCGTCTCGGCAACGACGACGTCGAAGGCGAGGGCGGGGACGACATCATCGTCGGAGCGGCCGTGGGCACCGATCGCAACCACGGCGGCAACGGCTTCGACTGGATGACTTACTACGGCCAGACCGTCGGTGTCACCTCGGACTGGGCGTACAACCGATTCTTCGAGCCGAACAATCCACTGCCCTCGAGGTTCGACTTCCTCGAAGCGCTCTCCGGCGGCGCCGGAAACGACATCCTGCGAGGTCCGATCTCCGAGCCGGACGATCTCTCACCGAGCGAGATCGTGCTCCAGCAGGCGACGGAGGCGACGCTCGATCTGGTGGACGGGTTCCGCGAGATGGTGCGCCCCGCGGGCGTGGGAGACTTCTCCCTCCCGTTCATGCGAGGAGCTCCCGAGGCCGATGCGGACGGAGTCCACATGGTGATCATCGGCGGACCCGGCAGCGACACGATCGAGGGCCGCGGCGGCAACGACTTCCTCCACGGCGACGCGATGCTGCGGGTGCGACTCACGGACGGGACGAAATTCTACGACAGCGCCGCTCAGCTCCAGCCGCTGGTGGCGCGCGGCGAGGTCAACCCGGGCGACATCGACATCGTGCGCGACATCGTCTACGATACCGACCCGCTCGCGGTGGACACCGCGGTCTATGCCGGGGACTTCGCGGAGTACGCGATCACCCGGCTGGGAACGGAGGCGACCGGCTACTACTGGCGCATCGAACACATCCAGGTCGACGAGCCCGAGGAGAGCAACGGCGTCGACATCATCCGCGGATTCGAGAAGCTCCAGTTCTCGGACGGCTGCGCGACGCTGAGCGAGGACGAAACCGAGTGGGAGGCGTGCCTGCCCTCGGCCGCCGTCACGATGGACCCGATGGATCCCGTCGAGGACTCTCCCGTCACCGCCTCCCTGTGGATGCCGGGGGAGGAGGGTACGACCCCCTTCGACACGTCCGTGGTGACGAACCTCCGGTACACCTGGTGGGCAGGGGAGGGCGACAGCCCGTCCACCATCACCGAGTGGGAGCAGATCCCACCGTCCACGGCCGGTGGCGCGTCGCCCCAGTACATTCCGGACTACAACGTCATCGACCAGTACCTGCGGGTGACCGTCTCGTACACCGACGTCGACGGGATGTTCCGGTCGGCGACCTCTGCGGTGAGCACCTCCCCGGTGGCGGCAGGGCCGAACCATCCCCCGACCGGGACGGCGGTGCTGAGTGTGAGTCCGATCGTGCCGGGCACGCAGTTCACGACCGCGCTGCCGCAGGATGCCGACGGACTGGAGGAAGCGGAGCCGAACGATCAGCTGGCGGCGTTCGACTTCCAGTGGAGTTGGACCACCGCGGCCGATCCGGCCGATCCGGGGGCGATCTGGACGGACGTGGCAGGCGCGACCTCGAACACCTTCACCGTGCCCGATGATCCCGCTGAACTCGGTCGCTGGTACCGCGTGACCGTCACCTATACGGACCTGGGCGGCACGACCGAGTCCCCCGTGGCCTACGCGTCTGGACCGGTGACGGCCCCCGCGCCGTGAGCGGGCCCCTGAGGCGCGGCGGCTTGCTCCGCCTCAGGGACGGAGCGGATGTGCTCAGCGAGCGGGACGCTCGATGAGCACGAGTCCCTGCCGCGTGTCCGAGAGGGTCACCCAGCCGTCGCCGAACAGGTACGACATGCCGTAGCCGTCGTCGTCGACGGCCATGGCGGTACCCGGGTCCTCGGTGATGAGAATGCCGTCGGCGCCGGTCTCACGGATCCAGCCCTCGGCGAGCAGAGCGGACTGGGCCTGCACTGCTTCGTCCGCCGCGATGGGGGCCCAGCCGAACAGCACGAGGGTTCCGCTGGGCTCGCTGAAGTCGCCCCAGGTGCACGACAGCCCGGTGTCCAGCGAGGCGTCGAGGATCGTGAACGGATCCTCACGCACCGTCCATCCCAGCTCCTCCAGGTCGGCGGTCGTCTCGGTGTCGATGAGCGACGCGCAGGTGACCTCGTCGGGCTCAGGCTCGGGGGTGGGCGTCGCGGAGGGCGATTGCGCGGGCTGCTCCGGCTGCGCGACGGGGGCGGTCGGTGCGGCCGACGACGGAGCCGGCTCCGGGGAGGATGAGCAAGCCGTGAGGAGGAGCACAGCGGCGGCGAGCGCGACTGTGGCGAACGCGGCGCGGGGCAGGCGGGAAACGAGCATGGGGGCGGTGCTCCGGTCAGCGAGTGGTGTGGATCAGGGCGAGGAACTCATCGTGGAGGACGCCGTTGGTGGCCAACGACGAACGGGACGCGATGGAGTCGCGGCCGTCGATGTCGGTGAAGCGACCCCCCGCTTCGGTCACGATCGGCACGATGGCGGCGATGTCGTACTCCTTGACGTCGAACTCCGCGACGAACTCCAGGCGCCCCTCTGCGAGCAGCATGTAGGGCCAGGCGTCGCCGTAGCCGCGGTCGCGCCAGACGCTCCGGCTCAGGCGCAGCAGCGCGTCGGTGCGCTCGGCCTCCGTCCATTGCGCGATGCTCTGGAAGCTCACGCTCGCGGCCGCGACGGAGTCGACGCCGGATGCGGCGATCCGGCGCCGGCCGCCCTCGAAGGTGTTGGTCCATGCGCCCTGTCCGGTCGCGGCCCACCACCTTCTGCCGAGCGCGGGCTGACTCGCGACGCCCACCCGCGGGACGCCGTCGATCGCGAGCGCGATCAGGGTCGACCACATCGGGATGCCCTTGAGATAGTTCGCCGTGCCGTCGATCGGATCGATGATCCACTGTCGCGCGGTGTCGCCGCTGCTGCCGAACTCCTCGCCGAAGACACCGTCCTGCGGGCGCTCTTGGGCAAGCAGCGCACGGATCGCCCGCTCGGCGGCCAGATCCGCTTCGGTGACATGCGACGCATCGGCCTTCGTCTGGACGTCCAGGTCGGGCGCATCGAAGCGGGTCATCGTGACAGCATCCGCGGCGTCCGCGAGGCGAAGGGCGAGCGCGAGATCGTCCGTCAGATCGCCGTCGAAGGGCGCGCTCCACGAGGATGAGGGAGTGGGGGAGGTCACGTATCCAGGATACGTGGCGGGCGCGGCCTCGATTGGCGATCGACGGCATCGAGATGGTAACGTTGATCCTCGGTTCGCCCCGCGCGAATCAGCCCGCACCTCTAGCTCAATCGGCAGAGCAACTGACTCTTAATCAGTGGGTTCTCGGTTCGAGTCCGAGGGGGTGCACCAGAGAAGGCCCGGAATCTCCACGATTCCGGGCCTTTCTGATTGCCAACGCGAGCGCGACCTCCCGCTGCCGCTCGACGCTGGAAGACCGCTCTTGCCGCAGCCGAGGCTCGGGTCGCCAAGAGCCCCCAACCTCTCGAGGGCAGGTCTTTGTCGTTCACCCCCGCTGGTGACGTGCCGCGCCGGCACCTCGCCTCGACGAGGTGATCCGCGTCGACAGCTGATGCGCGTGCGCGAGAAGCGTGCGCCCGAGCGCGGGCAGCCGATCCGGGCCGTATCGGAACTCCACGCCGGTCAGGCTCAGCGCCCACTCCGGGTGCCCGGACTCGTCGAACACCGCGGCCCCCATGCCCCAGCTGCCCGCCACGATGAGCCCTGGGTTCACGGCATACCCGCGATCGCGCGTCTCCGCGAGGCGTGATCGGAGCGCTTCCGCATCGTGGGAAGCTCCCCAATGCGATGCGAGCTCGGGATGCCTGCCGAGATAGGCCTCGACTTCCGCGTCCGGGAGGAAGGACAGGATCGCCAGCCCCGCGGAGGCGACTCCGAGCGGAAAGCGCACGCCCTCACTGAGGACGAACGAGCGAATCGGGAACGAACCCTCTTCGCGCAGCAGGCACACGGTCTCATCGCCGCGCCGCACCGAGAGGAACGCGCTCTCCTCGGTCTTGACCGCGAGCGACCGCACGATGTCACGCGCCACGTGGGTGACGTCGTAGCGGGCTGCGGCGACCGATCCCATCAGGAACAGCTCGGGTCCCGGCATCCACCGGGCCGTCGTCTCGTCCTGGTCGACCAGCCCCTCCGCGCGCAGCGCCGTGAGGATGCGATGCGTCGTCGATCGTGACAGTTCGGCGGCATGGGCGAGTTCCTGCACGCCGCGGCCGGACTCCCCGCCGGCGGTGACCAGCCGCAGGAGCGCCGCAGCGCGCGAGATCGCCTGCGCTCCCGGCACCGTCGTCGATCTGGTGTCCACAATATGGACACTAGGCGGGAGTCTTCCCACATGGCAAGCGCCGGCTTGAGCAAACGCGACGGGTGGGCGGAAGCTGGGATGACGACACGAAGGAGTGCACACTGTGATCGACAAGACGCTCGCCTCGGCGGCCGACGCCGTGGCCGACATCCCGGACGGGGCGACGCTGGCCGTCGGCGGGTTCGGCCTGTCCGGCAATCCCATCGCGCTCATCGAGGCGCTCCTGGCGCAGGGCACGCGCGAGCTGTCGATCGTCTCGAACAACTGCGGCGTCGACGACTGGGGTCTCGGCATCCTGCTCAACGCGAAGCGGATCCGCAAGATGACCTCGTCCTACGTCGGCGAGAACAAGGAGTTCGAGCGCCAGTTCCTCTCGGGCGAGCTCGAACTCGAGCTCACGCCGCAGGGCACTCTCGCCGAGAAGCTGCGCGCCGGAGGCTCGGGCATCGCGGCGTTCTACACGCAGACCGGGGTCGGCACGCAGGTCGCCGACGGCGGTCTGCCGCGCCGCTATGACGGCTCCGGCGGCATCGCCGTCGCCTCGCCGCGCAAGGATGTGCGCACCTTCGAGGTCGCCGGGCAGCAGCGGGAGTTCGTCCTCGAGGAGGCGATCGTCACCGACTACTCTCTCGTGCACGCGGCGCGCGGCGACCGCCACGGCAACCTTCAGTTCAACAAGGCCGCCCGCAACTTCAACCCCCTGGCAGCGATGGCCGGGCGCGTCTGCATCGCCCAGGTCGAGCAGCTCGTCGAGCCCGGTGAGCTGGACCCCGACGGCATCCACCTGCCCGGTATCTACGTCCATCGCGTCATCGAGGTGGGCAGCGGCATCGAAAAGCGCATCGAGCGCCGCACCGTCTCGGAAGGAACATGATCATGGCGCTGACCCGACAGGAGATGGCTGCCCGCGCGGCCGCAGAACTCGCCGACGGCTCGTACGTCAACCTCGGCATCGGCCTGCCCACGCTCGTCCCCAACTATGTGCCCGCCGGCGTCACGGTCGTGCTCCAGTCCGAGAACGGGATCCTCGGCGTGGGGCCCTACCCGACGCAGGACCACGTCGACCCCGATCTCATCAATGCCGGCAAGGAGACGGTGACGGTACTGCCGGGCGCCGCGTTCTTCGATTCCGCGGCGAGCTTCGGCATGATCCGCGGCGGCAAGATCGATGCCGCGATCCTCGGCGCCATGCAGGTCTCGAAGGACGGAGACCTGGCCAACTGGATGATCCCGGGCAAGATGGTCAAGGGCCCGGGCGGCGCGATGGACCTGGTGCACGGAGCCGGCAAGGTCATCGTCCTCATGGAGCACGTCGCCAAGGACGGATCGGCGAAGATCGTCGACGCGTGCTCGCTGCCGCTCACGGGGAAGGGCGTCGTGGACCGCATCATCACCGACCTCGCCGTCATCGACGTCACCGACGACGGTCTCGTGCTGATCGAGACCGCTCCCGGCGTCAGCGTGGATGAGGTCATCGCCGCGACCGAGCCCGTCCTCATCGTCGCGCCGGCGCTGGCCGGCGCGTAGCACCACAGAGCGAAGGAGAACCCGCCGTGCACACCGACATCGTCATCGTCGCCGCAGCCCGCACCCCCCAGGGACGACTCAAAGGGCAGCTCGCGTCCTTCTCGGCGCCGCAGCTCGGCGGCTTCGCCATCGCGGGGGCGCTGGCCAAGGCCGGGATCCCGGTGGATGCCGTGGACGCGGTGATCCTGGGACAGGTGCTGCCCGCCGGCTCGGGGCAGAACCCTGCACGGCAGGCCGCGATCGCCGCCGGGATCGGCTGGGACGTTCCGGCGTCGTCCGTCAACAAGGTGTGCCTGTCCGGGCTCACCGCGATCATCGACGCGAAGCGCATGATCGCCACGGGCGACGCGACCGTGGTGGTCGCCGGCGGGATGGAGTCCATGACGCGCTCGCCCCATCTGCTGACGGGGTCGCGGGACGGCTGGACGTACGGCACCGTCGAAGTGCTCGACCACATGGCGCACGACGGCCTCACCGATGCGTACGACCGCGAGAGCATGGGTCTGTCCACCGAGAGACTGAATCCCCGGTTCGAGATCACCCGCGCGGCGCAGGACCGCGTCGCCGCGCTGTCGCACCAGCGGGCTGCGGCAGCCCAGCGCGACGGGATCTTCGACGCGGAGATGGTCGTCGTCGAGGTTCCGCAGCGCAAGGGCGCCCCGATCCTCGTCGACGCGGACGAAGGCGTGCGCCCCGACACGACCGAGGACAGTCTCGCCGGGCTGCGCGCCGCGTTCAGCGAGGACGGCAGCATCACGGCGGGCAACTCGTCGCAGATCTCCGACGGCGCGGCCGCAGTGGTCCTCACCACGCGCGCCCACGCCGACGAGCAGGGCTGGGAGGTGCTCGCGGTGGTCGGCGCCTCCGGGCAGGTCGCAGGGCCCGACAACTCGCTGCACGCGCAGCCGGCGAACGCCATCGCCCAGGCGCTCCAGAAGCAGGGGATCGCCGTCGCCGAACTGGACATCGTCGAGATCAACGAGGCGTTCGGCGCCGTGGTGGCGCGGTCGCAGGCAGATCTCGGGCTCTCTGAAGAAGTCGTCAACCCGCATGGCGGCGGGATCGCGATCGGTCATCCGATCGGAGCGTCCGGCTGCCGGCTCGTCGTGCACGCCGTGCACGAGCTCGCACGCCGAGGCTCCGGGACCGCGGCCGTGGGCCTGTGCGGCGGTGGGGGTCAGGGCGAGGCGCTCATCCTCACGCGCTGATCAGCGCTTGATCCGCTGGGCCAGCAGCTTCTGCTCGTCGCCCGCGATGGGCGAGTCCTGGGCGATGAGATGGCCCCGCGAGGCCCGGCGCGTGTCGACGATCGTGCCGATCGCCAGGGCGAGCGTGATTCCCCAGCTCAGCCAGGCCAGCGCCATGCGCCAGGTGAAGGTCTCGCCGCCGCGAACGCCGCGCAACAGGGCGAGGCCGCTCGTGAGGGCGGAGATGATCCCGGTGCCGAACAGGTACTTGCGCATACCGACACGCTACCTTCCCGCGGACAGGACGGATACGACGACCGCGAACCCGACGACGTCAGGATTGTTAGCCTGGACGCAAGCCTGCCGAGAGGAGCCTCGTGACCACCGACGCAGCGGCTGATTTCGTCGTCGTATCCAACCGCCTGCCGGTGGACCGCAGCGACGACGAGAGCGAGCCGTGGCGGCGATCTCCCGGGGGACTCGTCGCGGCGCTCGAACCGGTCATGCGGCAGACGCACGGAGCATGGGTCGGCTGGCCAGGACAGCCGGACCTGGCGATCGCCCCCTTCGAGTTCGACGGGCTCAACCTCGTCCCGGTCGACCTGTCCGCTGAGGACGTCGAGCTCTACTACGAGGGCTTCTCGAACGACACGATCTGGCCGCTCTACCACGACGTCATCGCGGCGCCCGGCTACCACCGGGAGTGGTGGGACGCCTACGTCCGCGTCAATCGTCGCTTCGCGCAGGTGGCCGCCGACGCCGCCGCCGAGGGGGCGACGGTCTGGGTGCACGACTACCAGCTGCAACTCGTCCCTCGGCTGCTCCGCACGCTGCGCCCGGACCTGGTCATCGGCTACTTCCATCACATTCCCTTCCCGGCATACGGCATCTACTCGCAGTTGCCGTGGCGGCGGCAGATCCTGGACGGACTGCTCGGCGCCGACGTCATCGGCTTCCAGCGCGTCGCGGATGCCGGCAACTTCGCGCGGGCGGTCCGGCGGCAGTTCTCCTACGAGACGAAAGCCGGGGCGATCACCGTGCCCGCCGATGCACAGGCGGGCGAGGCGACGGCGCGGCAGGCGATCGCCAAGGCGTATCCCATCTCGATCGATGCGGCCGTGTACGACGATCTCGCCCGGCGCCCCGAGATCCGAGCGCGGGCCGCGGAGATCCGCGAGGGGCTCGGCAATCCGCGCGCCGTCCTGCTCGGAGTCGACCGCCTCGACTACACGAAAGGCATCGGGCACCGGCTCAAGGCCTTCGGCGAACTGCTCGACGAGGGGCGGCTGCAGGTGGACGACGTCGCGCTGGTCCAGGTCGCCAGCCCGAGCCGGGAGCGGGTCGTGGCCTACATGCAGCTGCGCGATGAGATCGAGCTGGCCGTGGGGCGCATCGCCGGCGACCACGACACGGTCGGTCACACCGCCATCCGCTATCTGCATCACTCGTACCCCCGCGAGGAGATGGTCGCGCTCTATCTCGCTGCCGACGTCATGCTCGTGACGGCTCTGCGCGACGGCATGAATCTCGTCGCGAAGGAGTACGTCGCCAGCCGGATCGATGGCGGTGGGGCGCTCGTGCTGAGCGAGTTCACGGGAGCCGCGGACGAGCTCACCCAGGCCGTGAAGGTCAATCCGCACGACATCGAGGGGCTCAAGGACGCGATCATGGCGGCGGTCGACATGCCCGAAGCCGAGCAGCGACGCCGCATGAGGGCCCTCCGGCGACGTGTGCGCGAGCACGACGTCGCCGATTGGTCGCGCCGCTTCCTCCGCGACCTGGACGAGGTGCGGAGGACGCGCTCATGACCGTCGACGAGGCGCTGCTGCGCGACATCGCCCTGACTCCTCGCCTGCTGGTCGCGCTCGACTTCGACGGCACCCTGGCCCCGCTCGCCGATGAGCCGATGTCGGCGCGGATGGCGCCGGCCGCGGCGGCGGCCGTCTCGGCGCTGCTCCGCGCGCCCGAGACGACGGTCGCCTTCGTCTCGGGACGCACGCTGCGAGACCTTCGCATCATCGCCGAGCACGACGACGCCTCCGCGATCCGGCTCGCCGGCTCGCACGGCGCCGAGCGCTGGGCGCCGGGCGCCGGTGCGGACCGCGGTGCGGACGATCCGGCCGCCGAGGCGCTCCGCGATCGGCTCCGGGCCGAAGCGGAGGCGGTGGTGGCCGACATCGAGGGGGCCTGGATCGAGCCGAAGGAGTTCGGATTCGGGCTGCACACCCGACTCGTCCCCGACCGCGCGCAGGCGGCGCGGGCGCAGGCCGGCGTGGATGCGATCATCGCCGACGCCGCGCCCCGCTGGCGCCGGCGCACGGGGCACGACATCGTCGAGTACGCCTTCCGGGAAGAGGGTAAGGATGCCGCCGTCGCCCACCTGAGGGATGCCCTCGGCGCCACGGCGGTCCTGTTCGCCGGAGACGATGTGACCGATGAGGATGCGATCCGCTCCCTCCGGGACGGAGACCTCGGCATCCGCGTGGGCGCGGGGGAGAGCGCCGCAGCGGGGCGGGCGGCCGACATCGCCGAACTCGCCGACGCGCTGCAGCGGCTCGCGGTCCTGCGCACCGCCCCGCGGGAATAGACTTCGAGAATGCCTGCATCCGACGAAACCATCGACATCAAGCCCCGCAGCCGCGTCGTCACGGACGGCATCGAAGCCACCACGTCCCGTGGCATGCTGCGCGCGGTGGGCATGGGCGACGAGGACTGGGACAAGCCCCAGATCGGCATCGCATCCAGCTGGAACGAGATCACCCCCTGCAACCTGAGCCTGGACCGGCTCGCGCAGGGCGCGAAGGAGGGCGTGCACTCCGGCGGCGGCTATCCGCTGCAGTTCGGCACGATCTCCGTGTCCGACGGCATCTCGATGGGCCACGAGGGAATGCACTTCTCGCTGGTGAGCCGCGAGGTCATCGCCGACTCCGTCGAGACGGTCGTCATGGCCGAGCGCCTCGACGGCACGGTGCTGCTGGCAGGCTGCGACAAGTCCATCCCCGGGATGCTGATGGCCTCGGCGCGGCTGGATCTGTCGAGCGTCTTCCTCTACGCCGGGTCGATCGCTCCGGGCTGGGTCAAGCTCTCCGACGGCACCGAGAAGGACGTCACGATCATCGACTCGTTCGAGGCGGTGGGCGCGTGCCTGGCCGGCAAGATGAGCGAGGCCGACCTCAAGCGCATCGAGTGCGCGATCGCCCCGGGCGAAGGTGCCTGCGGCGGCATGTACACCGCCAACACGATGGCCTCCGTCGCCGAGGCACTCGGGCTCAGCCTTCCGGGCTCGGCAGCGCCGCCGTCGGCCGACCGCCGCCGCGACTACTTCGCGCACCGGTCGGGCGAGGCCGTCGTGAACCTGCTGCGCCAGGGGATCACGACGCGCGACATCCTCACCAAGGAGGCGTTCGAGAACGCCATCGCGCTGGCGATGGCGCTGGGCGGCTCGACCAACGTCGTCCTGCACCTGCTGGCGATCGCCCGCGAGGCGGACGTGGAGCTGAGCCTGCACGACTTCAACCGCATCGGCGACAAGGTGCCCCACGTGGCCGACATGAAGCCGTTCGGCAAGTACGTCATGAACGACGTCGACCGACACGGCGGCATCCCCGTCATCATGAAGGCGATGCTCGACGAGGGCCTGCTGCACGGCGATGCGCTGACCGTCACGGGCAAGACGCTCGCCGAGAACCTGGCCGAGCTCGACCCGGATCCCATCGACGGCACCGTCATCCACACCTTCGACAACCCGATCCACGCGACCGGCGGTCTCACGATCCTGCACGGATCGCTCGCCCCGGAGGGCGCCGTCGTGAAGACAGCGGGCTTCGACGCCACGGTCTTCGAGGGACCGGCCCGGGTCTTCGAGCGCGAGCGCGCCGCCATCGACGCGCTGGCAGCCGGCGACATCGAGGCCGGCAGCGTCGTCGTCATCCGGTACGAAGGTCCCAAGGGCGGCCCGGGCATGCGCGAGATGCTGGCCATCACCGCGGCCATCAAGGGCGCGGGGCTCGGAAAAGATGTACTACTCTTGACGGACGGACGATTCTCAGGCGGCACAACCGGCCTGTGCATCGGCCACATAGCACCCGAAGCGGTGGACGCAGGTCCCATCGCCTTCGTGCGCGATGGTGATCTGATACGGGTCGATATCGCGGCTCGCACTCTCGACCTACTCGTCGATGACGCAGAGCTGAACTCCCGCCGCTCCGGCTGGGAGCCCCTCCCTCCGCGCTATACCCGTGGCGTCCTGGCCAAGTACTCGAAGCTCGTGCGCTCCGCTGCGGAGGGCGCGACGACGGGCTAGGCCCCTCCGACACTCCCATCCCCTTCAGACAGGACTCCTATGCCTTCTGACACCGTCGCGGCCGTGCCGCGACCTCCCGCCCGCGGGGCGTCCGCTCCCGTGCTCTCCGGGGCGCAGGCCGTCGTCCGCTCCCTCGAGCTGCTCGGCGTGACCGACGTGTTCGGGCTGCCCGGTGGAGCCATCCTCCCGGTCTACGACCCGCTCATGGACTCGTCCGAGCTGCGTCACATCCTCGTCCGCCACGAGCAGGGCGCGGGCCACGCCGCCGAGGGCTACGCGTCCGCGTCGGGCCGCGTCGGCGTCGCGATCGCGACGTCCGGTCCCGGCGCGACCAACCTCGTGACCGCGATCGCCGACGCGTACATGGACTCGGTGCCGATCGTGTGCATCACCGGACAGGTGTTCTCGACCCTGATGGGCACCGACGCATTCCAAGAGGCCGACATCGTCGGCATCACGATGCCGATCACGAAGCACTCCTTCCTGGTGAAGACCGCCGAGGACATCCCCGCTGCGATCGCGGCGGCGTTCGAGATCGCGTCGACGGGCCGTCCCGGTCCGGTGCTGGTCGACATCACCAAGGACGCGCAGCAGGCCGAGGCGCCCTTCATCTGGCCGCCGAAGATCGACCTGCCCGGATACCGCCCCGTGACCAAGGCGCATGGCAAGCAGATCCAGGCGGCCGCACAGCTGCTGGCCACGGCATCCAAGCCGGTCCTGTACGTGGGCGGCGGGGTCGTCCGCGCGGGAGCGGCGGCCGAGCTGCTGCGCCTGGCCGAGTCCACCGGCGCCCCGGTCGTGACCACGCTCATGGCGCGCGGAGCGTTCCCGGACTCGCACCCGCAGCACCTCGGCATGCCCGGCATGCACGGCACGGTGCCGGCGGTCATCGCCCTCCAGGAGGCGGACCTCCTCGTTGCGCTCGGCGCGCGATTCGACGACCGGGTCACCGGGAAGGCGGCACTGTTCGCCCCGAACGCCCAGGTCGTCCACGTCGACATCGACCCCGCAGAGATCTCGAAGATCCGTACCGCGGACGTGCCGATCGTGGGCGACGTGCGCGATGTGCTCGTCGACCTCGATGCCGCCTACTCCGGCGCGATCGCCGACGGCAAGCCGGACATCGCCGAATGGTGGTCGTTCCTGGAAGGGCTGGTCGACGAGTTCCCGCTCGGCTTCGCTCCCACGAGCGACGGCCTGCTGGCGCCGCAGCACGTCATCCAGCGCATCGGCGAGCTCACCGGACCCGAGGGCGTGTACGCCGCGGGCGTCGGGCAGCATCAGATGTGGGCGGCGCAGTTCATCTCCTACGAGCGGCCCAACGCGTGGCTCAACTCCGGGGGAGCCGGCACGATGGGCTACTCGGTCCCCGCCGCGATGGGCGCCAAGGTCGCCGAGCCCGATCGCGTGGTCTGGGCGATCGACGGCGACGGCTGCTTCCAGATGACCAATCAGGAGCTGGCCACCTGCGTCATCAACGACATCCCGATCAAGGTCGCGATCATCAACAACTCGTCGCTCGGCATGGTGCGGCAGTGGCAGACGCTGTTCTACGACGGGCGTCACTCGAACACCGACCTGAACACGGGACACGGCACGGTGCGCGTCCCGGACTTCGTCAAGCTCGCCGAGGCGTACGGGTGCCTCGCGCTGCGCGTCGAGAAGCCCGAAGAGGTCGACGCGGCCATCAAGACGGCGCTGGAGACCAACGACCGGCCCGTCGTCATCGACTTCGTGGTCTCGGCCGATGCCATGGTGTGGCCGATGGTGCCGCAGGGCGTCAGCAACAGCTACATCCAGTACGCGCGCGACCACGCGCCGTCGTTCGACGAGGAGGCCTGACGATGAGCAAGCACGTCCTGAGTCTCCTGGTGGAGGACAAGCCCGGTCTGCTCACCCGCGTGGCGGGGCTGTTCGCGCGCCGAGGGTTCAACATCGACTCGCTGGCCGTCGGCGTGACCGAGGTCCCGGGCCTGTCGCGCATCACGGTCGTCGTCGACGTCGACGCCCTGCCGCTCGAACAGGTCACCAAGCAGCTGAACAAGCTCGTCAACGTCATCAAGATCGTGGAGCTCGATTTCGCCGCGTCCGTCCAGCGCGAGCACATGCTCGTGAAGGTCCGCGCCGACAATCAGACCCGCTCCCACGTGATCGAGGTCGTCAACCTGTTCCGCGCGTCCGTGGTCGACTATGCGACCGACGCCCTGGTCGTCGAGGTGACCGGCGACCGCGGCAAGGTCGACGCCTTCCTGCGCGCTCTGGAGCCGTTCGGCATCAAGGAGCTCGCACAGTCCGGCATGGTCGCCATCGGCCGCGGCGGCAAGAGCATCACCGAGCGCGTCCTGCGCAACTGAATCCCCAGACCCCTATCGAGGAGAAACACACGAACATGGCTGAGATCTTCTACGACGCCGACGCTGATCTGTCGCTCATCCAGAGCAAGAAGGTCGCAATCGTCGGCTACGGCTCCCAGGGCCACGCCCACGCGCAGAACCTGCGTGACTCGGGCGTCGAGGTCGTCATCGCGCTCAAGGACGGCTCCAAGTCCGCCCCCAAGGCGCAGGAGGACGGCTTCGAGGTCAAGAGCGTCGCCGACGCGACCGAGTGGGCCGACGTCATCATGATCCTGGCGCCCGACCAGCACCAGCGCGGCATCTACAGCGACCACATCAAGCCGAACCTGGCCGAGGGCAAGACGCTCGCGTTCGCGCACGGGTTCAACGTCCGCTTCGGCTACATCGAGACGCCCGACGGCGTCGACGTGATCCTCGTCGCTCCCAAGGCACCCGGCCACACGGTGCGCCGCGAGTTCGTCGCCGGTCGCGGCATCCCCGACATCATCGCCGTCGAGAAGGACGCCTCGGGCACGGCGTGGCAGACGGCGCTCTCGTATGCCAAGGCGATCGGCGGCACCCGCGCCGGAGTCATCAAGACGACGTTCACCGAAGAGACCGAGACCGACCTGTTCGGCGAGCAGGCGGTGCTGTGCGGCGGCGTGTCGCAGCTGATCCAGTACGGCTTCGAGACGCTCACCGAGGCCGGCTACCAGCCGCAGATCGCCTACTTCGAGGTGCTGCACGAACTCAAGCTCATCGTCGACCTCATGTGGGAGGGCGGCATCGCCAAGCAGCGCTGGTCGGTCTCGGACACCGCGGAGTACGGCGACTACGTCTCGGGCCCGCGCGTCATCGACGCGCGCGTCAAGGAGAACATGCAGGGCGTGCTCGCCGACATCCAGTCGGGTGCGTTCGCCGAGCGCTTCATCGGTGACCAGGATGCCGGTGCCCCCGAGTTCCAGGAGCTGCGCGCCAAGGCCGCCGCCCACTCGATCGAGGCCGTGGGCAAGGACCTGCGCGCCCTCTTCGCCTGGAAGCAGCAGGACGAGGATTACGTGGAGGGCAGCGCGGCGCGCTGACCTCGCCTCGTTCGGTTGTCGAGTAGCCCGCGCAGCGGGCGTATCGAGACATGTGGAGGGCAGCGCGGCGCGCTGATCAGACTCTCGGCACACCCGCCGAGCACGGCTTGCGAAAGCCACACCGAGGCCCGATCCCTACAAGGGGTCGGGCCTCGCCCCTTCGCGCGGACGTCGCGAGCCGGATACGCTGACACCGTGAGCACCGGACGCGACGACGACGCCCTCAGCTGGGCGGGAGACGATGACCCGACGCTCGACGTGGGCGCGCACACGGTGCCCGTCCCCGCGACGGCGGCACCGGCTCCGCCCTCCCTGCCCGTCGGCTACACCGCTGTCGGCAAGGGGAGCGATCTGCCCCGCCGTGCGGATCAACCCGTGCCGGACGGGGGCGACGTCGTCACGGCACCCGAGCCCGACGCTCCCGCGTCGGTCGGGAACGCGGCGCTCATCGGCCTGGGCGTACTGGGCGGCGTCTATCTGCTGTTCACGATCGGCTGGGTGATCGGAGGGCTGCGGCTGCAGCCGCTGGCGACGTTCCTCGTCTCGCCCGCAGCGTTCGTTCCGGCGCTGTGGCTGGCGGCGCTCGCTCCGGCGATCTGGTTCGGCGTGACGCTCCTGCTCACCCGCGCCTCGGCCGCCTGGGTGCGATTCGCCTGGCTCGCCGCCGGCGTCGCGCTGTTCATCCCGTGGCCCTTCATCATGATCGGAGCGGTCGGACGATGACGACGCAGGCGACCTCGGCTCCACGGATGCCGGTATGGCTCACGGCGACGATCGCCGGAGCGTTCGGCCTGTTCTACGCCTACGCGGTGTGGAACGCGGTGGACTTCCTCATCGTCCAGGCCACCGGCCCGCGCGGATTGAACGGGCTGGGCTGGGCTGTGCTGCTGTTCGCCGTGGTGTTCCCGATCCTGGCGTTCGCGGGCGCCTTCGCCCTCGGCCTGCGCCGTCGCGCCGGCGACCTCGCGCTCCTGCTGCTGGCCGGCCTGGGCCTGGTCGCGGTGTTCTGGCTGAATGTGATCTCGTACGCCTCGTCGAGCGGCGCGGCGCTGGTCGGCTCCTGACCGGCGACACGCGGTCACGTCACCGGCGACGGGGCCGGTAGGCTGAGACACGCCACGCCCCGACGCTGTGCGGCGCGGCATCCATCTCTTCCATCGCACCTCGCGACGTCCCGAAGGTCTGCTGCTGTGTCCAAGCCTGTCGTCCTGATCGCCGAAGAACTCTCACCCGCCACGATCGATGCCCTCGGGCCCGATTTCGAGATCCGGAGCGTGGACGGCGCCGACCGCGCCGCGCTGCTCCCGGCTCTCGCCGACGCGCACGCCGTGCTCATCCGGTCGGCGACCAAGATGGATGCGGAGGCGATCGCCGCCGCTCCCGTCCTGAAGGTGATCGCCCGCGCGGGCGTCGGGCTGGACAACGTCGACATCAAGACGGCCACCACGACCGGCGTCATGGTCGTCAACGCGCCGACCTCGAACATCATCTCGGCCGCCGAGCTGACCGTGGCCCACATGCTCAGCCTGGCCCGCCACGTTCCCGCCGCGCACGCCTCGCTGTCCGCGGGCGCGTGGAAGCGCAGCTCGTTCACGGGTACCGAGCTGTTCGAGAAGACGATCGGGATCATCGGCCTCGGGCGCATCGGCGCCCTCGTCGCAGCGCGCGTCCAGGGATTCGACACCCGCGTCGTCGCCTATGACCCGTACGTGACCAGTGCCCGGGCGCAGCAGCTCGGCGTGCAGCTGGTGACCCTCGACGAGCTCATCGAGCAGAGCGATTTCATCACCATCCACATGCCCAAGACGCCCGAAACCACGGGCATGATCGGCATCGATGAGTTCCGTCGGATGAAGCGGTCGGCTTACGTCGTCAACGTCGCCCGCGGTGGACTCATCGACGAGGAGGCGCTGTTCAAGGCGCTTACGACCGGCGAGATCGCCGGAGCGGGCGTCGACGTGTTCACCACCGAGCCGCCTGTCGAGGACGGATCGGCCCGGCTGCTGCTGGACCTGCCGAACGTGATCGTCACGCCGCACCTGGGCGCCTCCACCGACGAGGCGCAGGAGAAGGCCGGCGTCTCGGTGGCCAAGTCCGTCCGGCTCGCCCTCGGCGGCGAGCTCGTCCCCGACGCGGTCAACGTCGCAGGCGGCGTCATCGACCCGTATGTGCGCCCCGGCATCCCGCTCGTGGAGAAGCTCGGCCAGATCTTCTCGTCGCTCGCGCATTCGCCGCTGACCAGCCTGGACGTCGAGGTCCACGGCGAGCTGAATCAGTACGACGTCAGCGTGCTCAAGCTCGCCGCGCTGAAGGGCCTGTTCACCAACATCGTCAGCGAGACGGTCTCGTACGTCAACGCGCCGCTGCTCGCCGAGCAGCGCGGCATCGAGGTGCGTCTGCTGGTCGATGACCAGTCCGACGAGTACCGCAACGTCATCACGCTGCGCGGCGCCCTCTCGGACGGGTCGCAGCTGTCCGTGTCGGGCACGCTGACCGGAACGAAGCAGATCGAGAAGCTCGTCGGCATCAACGACTACGCGATCGAGCTGCCCATCGAGAAGCACCACATCGTCATGCTCTATGCCGACCGGCCCGGGATCGTCGCGGTGTACGGCCAGAAGTTCGGCGAGGCCGGCATCAATATCGCCGGCATGCAGATCGCCCGTCAGACCGCCGGCGGCCAGGCACTGTCGGTGCTGACCGTCGACTCGCCCGTCTCCGACGATCTGCTCGACGAGGTGCGCTCGGCGATTCAGGCCGACCTGTTCCGTCAGATCGAGATCACCGAGTCCTGAGTCCCGTCCATCCAGCGAGGAGAGCAATGTCGCGCGTCGTGAAGCTGGCCGTCATCCCCGGTGATGGCATCGGTCCCGAGGTCATCGCGGAGGCGGAGAAGGTGCTCGACGCCGTGACCGCGGCATCCGAGGTCTCCTTCGAGCCCACGCGGTTCGCGCTGGGGGCCGCACGCTATCTCGAGACCGGCGACACGCTCAGCGACGCCGACCTCGCCGCCATCAAGGGTCACGACGCCATTTTGCTCGGCGCCGTGGGAGGACAGCCGGGCGACCCCCGCCTCAAGGACGCCAACATCGAGCGGGGACTGCTGCTGAAGCTGCGGTTCGAGCTGGATCACTACGTCAACCTGCGTCCGTCCAAGCTCTACGCGGGGGCTCCGGGTCCGCTGGCCTCTCCCGGCGAGATCGACTTCGTCGTCGTCCGCGAGGGCACCGAGGGACCGTATGTCGGCAACGGCGGATCCATCCGCACCGGCACGCCGAACGAGGTCGCGAACGAGACCTCCGTCAACACCGCCTACGGCATCGAGCGTGTCGTGCGGTACGCATTCGCGCAGGCCGAGCGCCGCCGCAAGTCGCTCACCCTCGTGCACAAGACGAACGTCCTCGTGCATGCGGGCGGCATGTGGAAGCGCATCGTCGATGCGGTGGCGACCGAGCACCCGGACGTGGCCGTAGACTATCTGCACGTCGACGCGGCCACCATCTTCCTGGTCACGAACCCGGGTCGCTTCGACGTGATCGTCACCGACAACCTCTTCGGCGACATCCTCACCGACTTGGCCGGCGCCGTCACCGGAGGCATCGGTCTCGCCGCTTCGGGGAACATCAACCCCGACGGCGCGTTCCCCTCGATGTTCGAGCCCGTGCACGGCTCGGCGCCGGACATCGCGGGCCAGCAGAAGGCCGACCCCACGGCCGCGATCGGATCCATCGCCCTGCTGCTCGACCATCTCGGGCTCACGGACGAAGCGGCGCGCGTCACCCGCGCGATCGAGGACGACATCGCCGGCCGGGACGGCACCGCCCGCACAACCGCGCAGATCGGCGACGCCATCGCCGAGCGCGTTCAGGCGTAACCTGGACACGCTCGCCGAAGAGCATCCGCCTTCGCCGACGGCGCGCACGGAACAGGACACGACATGACTCTCATCGACCCGGCCGGTCAGGCCGTCACCGACGCCGCACCGCTCGCGTTCGCCGTCACCCGCAACCTCGCCGCCAAGACGCCCGCCGAACGCGCGGACGTCCTCGCCAACCCGGGGTTCGGCACGAACTTCACCGATCACATGGTCGACATCTGCTGGTCCTCCCGCGGAGGCTGGCATCGACCGCGCGTGCAGCCGTACGGTCCGATCTCCCTCGACCCCGCGGCGGCCGTGCTGCACTACGGGCAGGAGATCTTCGAGGGCATCAAGGCCTATCGTCACACCGACGGCTCGATCCACACCTTCCGGCCCGACCGCAACGCGGCGCGCCTGCAGCGCTCTGCTCGCCGCCTCGCGCTGCCGGAGCTGCCGGCGGAGTACTTTCTGCAGTCGCTGCGCGAGCTCATCGCGGTCGACGGCGACTGGGTGCCGTCGGGCGAGGACCAGAGCCTCTACCTGCGGCCGTTCATGTTCGCCAAGGAGGCGTTCCTCGGGGTGCGCCCGGCGCAGAAGGTTGCCTACTACCTCATCGCCAGCCCGGCGGGCGCCTACTTCAAGGGCGGCGTGACGCCGGTGTCGATCTGGCTCAGCGAGGACTACGCCCGCGCGGGCAAGGGCGGCACGGGCGCGGCCAAGACCGGCGGCAATTACGCGGCGAGTCTGCTGCCGCAGGCCGAGGCGTACGAGAAGGGCTGCGACCAGGTCGTGTTCCTCGACCAGGACGGCGGCGTCGAGGAGCTCGGCGGCATGAACATCGTCTTCGTCCGCAAGGACGGCACGCTCGTCACCCCGCAGTCCGCCTCGATCCTCGAGGGGATCACCCGTGAATCGCTGCTGCAGCTGGCTGAGGACCGCGGCCACCGCGTCGAACGCCGTGCCGTGTCGCTGGCCGAGTGGCGCGACGGCGTCGCCTCGGGCGACATCGTCGAGGTGTTCGCGTGCGGCACCGCGGCCGTCGTGACGCCGATCGGCACGCTCAAGGGCGCCGACTTCGAAGACGCTCAGCCCACGGGCACGCTCGCGCTCGAGCTGCGTCAGCAACTCACCGACATCCAGTACGGCCGCGCCGAAGACACGCACGGCTGGCTCGTCCGGCTCGACGCATGAGGATCGCGCGCTTCGCCCACGACGACGCGATCCGCTACGGGGTCGTGGACGAGTCCGACCTCGTGGTCCTGACGGGGGATCCGCTGTTCGCCGGGTTCGACACGACGGGGGAGCGCGTGCCGCTGAGTGCGGTGAGCCTGCTCGCGCCCGTCATCCCGCGTTCGAAGATCGTCGCGATCGGCCGCAACTACCGCGACCACGCCGCGGAGTTCGGCAATGAGGCGCCCGCCGAGCCGCTGCTGTTCCTCAAGCCGAACACGTCCGTGATCGGGCCAGGAGATGCCATCGTGCGTCCGGTGCAGTCCTCACGCACCGACTTCGAGGGGGAGCTGGCCGTCGTCATCGGCCGGGTCGCGAAGAACGTCGCTGCCGAGTCGGCTCTCGACTACGTGTTCGGCTACACGATCGGCAATGACGTGACGGCCCGCGATCTGCAGCGCGCGGACGGCCAGTGGGCGCGCGCCAAGGGCTTCGACACGTTCTGCCCGCTGGGGCCCGCGATCGAGACGGACTTCGATCTCGACGGCGGTGCGCGGGTGATCTCGCGCGTCAACGGCGAGGTGCGCCAGGATGGGCCGATCAGCGACATGGTGCACTCCGTGCCCGAGCTCATCGCCTACGCCTCCGCAGCGTTCACTCTGCTGCCCGGCGACGTCATCCTCACCGGCACTCCCGCGGGCGTCGGCCCGTTCGAGGCGGGTGACACGCTCGAAGTCGAGATCACCGGACTGGGCGTGCTGCGCAACACCGCGCGGGATGCCTGAGGACCTCCGCCTCTCGGTCGCCACTGCGGCGGACATCGCCGCCGTGCAGCGGCGTACCGTGGGGGTGCTCGCCGCGGGTCAGGTCCTGGGCGGCATCGCGTTCGGCGCGACGGTGTCGCTGGGCGCGCTGCTGGCTGCCGACCTGTCCGGGCAGGATGCGCTGTCGGGACTGGCCACCGCCTCGGTCACGCTCGGCGCGGCGCTGTGTGCGATCCCGCTGGCACGCCTGGCCGGTGCGCGCGGGCGACGCACCGCACTCACGCTGGGCAATCTCCTCGCGCTCGCGGGCATCGCGGTCGTGATCGTCTCCGCTGCGTTGCGACTGTTTCCTCTGCTGCTGTGCGGGGTGGTCCTGATCGGCGCGGGCAACGCCGGCAACCTGCAGTCGCGCTTCGCGGCGACCGACCTGGCGGCGTCATCGCGTCGCGGTCGCGATCTCGGCACCGTGGTCTGGGCGACGACGGTCGGCGGGGTGCTCGGTCCGCTCATGCTCACGCCGGGCGAGACACTCGGACAGGCGATCGGCATGCCGCCGCTCACCGGTTCGTATCTGTTCTCGCTGATCGCACAGCTCGCGGCGCTGGTGCTGTACCTCGTCGCCCTGAGGCCGGACCCGCTGCTGGCCGCGCAGCAGCTGGCGCGCACCGGCGAGGCGCGCGCGGAGCGCATCGTCGAGGCCGACAGGCCTGGCGCGGCGCGGTACGCCGTCTTCGCCGTCGCCGGTTCGCACGCCGTCATGGCGTCGGTCATGGCGATGACCCCCGTCCATCTCAAGCACCTCGCGCCCGACGACGTCACCACGGTCGTCGGGGTGACGATCGCCCTCCACGTCTTCGGCATGTACGGACTGTCCCCGGTGATGGGACTTCTCGCCGACCGATGGGGGCGCATCGCGACGATCCTGCTCGGCCAGGCCGTGCTCGCGGCATCCCTCATGGTCGCGGCGCTGGCCCCGGACTCGCAGTGGGCCGTGCTCGTGGCCCTTCTTCTGCTCGGGCTCGGCTGGAGCGCGGCGACGGTCGCGGGGTCTGCTCTGCTGACCGAGAGCACGCTCACGGCGCTGCGCCCGCGGCGTCAGGGAGTGAGCGACACCCTGATGACCCTCTCCGCCGCGGTCGGCGCGGTGCTGGCCGGATTCATCCTGGGCTGGATCGGCTACGGCGGGCTGGCGCTGGTCGCGTTGGCCGTCGTCGTGGCCGTCGTCGTCCTGTCCCCGTACGCCCGCCGCTGAGCGTTCCGGGAGCGCGGCCCACCGGTCCGCCGGTCGCCGCGGCCTAGACTGGACGGGATGTCTTCTGCACCCGATCCCCGCACCACCACCGCCACCGGAAGCGACGTCCGCGTGCGCTTCTGCCCTTCCCCGACGGGACTTCCGCACGTCGGCATGATCCGCACGGCGCTGTTCAACTGGGCCCACGCACGCCACACCGGCGGCAAGCTCGTGTTCCGCGTCGAAGACACCGACGCCGCCCGCGACAGCGAAGAGAGCTATCGCCAGCTCGTCGACGCACTCACGTGGCTCGAGATCGATTGGGACGAGGGCGTCGAGAAGGGCGGCCCGCACGAGCCCTACCGGCAGTCGCAGCGCCACGACATCTACCGCGAGGTGCTCGACAGGCTCATCGCCAGCGGTGCCGTGTACGAGTCGTACTCGACGGCGGAGGAGATCGATGCGCGCAACGCGGCCAACGGCCGCGCCAAGCAGCTCGGCTACGACAACTTCGACCGCGATCTCACCGATGAGCAGAAGGCCGCCTTCCGGGCCGAGGGACGTGAACCCGCCTGGCGGCTGCGCGTCCCGGAGCACGACGTCACCTACGTCGACCTCATCCGCGGCGAGGTCACCTTCCCGGCGGGGTCCTTCCCGGACTTCGTCGTCGTCCGTGCCGGTGGCGTTCCGCTGTACACGTTCACCAACCCGGTCGACGACGCGCTCATGGGGATCACGCACGTCCTGCGGGGCGAGGACCTCATGCCCTCCACCGCGCGTCAGCTCGCGCTGTACGGCGCGCTCATCGACGCGGGCGTCACCGACTTCGTGCCGCGTTTCGCGCACATGCCACTCGTCCTGGGCGAGACGGGCACCAAGAAGCTGTCCAAGCGCGACCCGCAGGCCGATCTCTTCCTGCACCGCGAGCGCGGCTTCATCCACGAGGGGCTCCTCAACTACCTCGCGCTCCTCGGCTGGTCGCTCGCGCCCGACCGTGACGTATTCAGTCGTCAGGAGCTCATCGAGGCATTCGACATCGAGAGCGTGAATCCCAACCCGGCACGCTTCGATCCGAAGAAGGCCGAGTCCATCAACGGCGACCACATCCGGATGCTGGAGCCCGCCGACTTCGCCGGCCGTCTGGTGCCGTACCTCGCGGCAGCCGGACTGGTCGCCTCACCGCCGACGGCGCCGCAGCAGCAGATCCTGGCCGCGGCGGCGCCGCTGGTTCAGGAGCGCATGCAGTTGCTGGGCGATGCCCCCGGGCTGCTGGGCTTTCTGTTCCGCGACGAGGTCGTCTACGAGGACGACGCGATCAAGGGCCTTCCCGCCAACGCCGGCGAGGTGCTCGTCGCCTCCGTCGAGGCGCTCGATGCGATCCCGGCCGAGACGTTCACCGCGGCTGCCGTGCAGGACGCGCTGTCCGCAGCGCTCATCGACGGTCTCGGTCTGAAACCGCGCGTCGCGTACGGCCCGGCGCGCGTCGCGCTCAGCGGACGCCGGGTGTCCCCGCCGCTGTTCGAGTCGATGGAACTGCTCGGCAGGGCCGAATCCCTCCGCCGTCTCGGTGCTCTCGGGACGCGTCTGAGCTGACAGGCGGTCGGTTTGGCCGGACCGTCCGGGTGGGCTAAGCTTGACCCTCGGTACGGCTTCGGCCGAACCCCCTTGGGGTATGGTGTAATTGGCAACACGGCTGATTCTGGTTCAGTTGTTCTTGGTTCGAGTCCAGGTACCCCAGCAGTAGATTTCGCAGGATTTCGCATCAGAATCCACCCTCGTTTCGAGGTGTCTCGACCCGTCTGATCGGGCTCGGGGCCAGAAACGGACCAAATACTCGCGTGCACCTCTGTGCGCGGGATTGGTGTCCCGATCGCCTCGCTCTGGCGGCATCCCGTACGGGTGTCCACGGACGGTACCGGCGCACCTGATGTGTATGGACATCGGCGCTTCCGGCGTGGCACCTCCGGACTTCAAGACGCAGTCGGAGATCGCCGAGATCATCAAGGTGCCCGAACGGACGCTCGAGAACTGGCGCCTCAACCACGTCGGCCGCCATACATGAAGCTCGGCCGTCACGTGCGCTACGACCTTCTCGAGGTTGTGGCCTGGGCAAGGGAGCAGCGTCATGTCTAGGCCCCGGATCCAAGCCGGCGAGGTCGGCGCTGTTCAGATCACGAAGCTCGCCGATGGCCGCGTCCGTGCCCGTGCCCGGATGCGCGACGATGCCGGCGAACTGCGCCAGCTCAAGGTCACCGCCGACACCGAGGAAGATGCCCTCGCGGAGCTGCGGCGCGCGGCGGCATTGCTCACGTCGGGCGGCGCGGGAATGCTCAGCGGATCGAGCACGATCGCCGAGGCGGCGGACGCGTGGCTCGTGCACGCCAATGGGCGTGCCGACGCGGGAAGCCTCGCCCACTCCACGCTCGAGTCGTGCGAGTCAGCGGTGAGGCTCATCCTCAAGCCCATGTGCGGTGCCGTCACCCTCGACCAGCTGACCGTCGGCCGGTGCGACCGGATCATCCAGAGCATCATGCGCGAGGGGCTCACTCTCGAAGGCGCGCAAAGCCCGGGCCGTGCTCGAACTGGTCTGCGGCTACGCGGTGCGGGATGAGGCGATCCCTCGCAATCCAGTTCATAACGTGCAGCGGCTGCCGATGCCGGAGAAGAAGACCTCCGTGCTCACTGCCGAGCAGGTGACGGCGATCCGCGACCTCATGCACGCGTGGCGGCGACGAGTATGTCCGGGCCCCGTCCGAACTACCGTGCGCTGATGGACGGCATGTACATCATGCTCGGTACCTCGGCGCGCGTGGGGGAGTACATCGGTCTTCGGCGCAAGGATGTCGACATGACGACGTCGCCGCCGACCGTGCTTGTCGACGGGACGATCGTGAGCACCAAGAAGCAGGGGCTGCACCGCAAGGATGCGCCCAAGCGTGCCCGGCAGCGTCGACGCATCGCGTTGCCGGCCATGACCGCGACGGCTGTTCGCAGTCGGCTGGCGCTCGCTGGCCCGGGGAGGACGCGTTCCTCTTCCCGACCAAGACCGGTCGTCCGATGAGCGTGAGCAACTACGAGCGACTGCTGCGGACCTTCGTCGACGACAACGCTGCGGCGCTCACAGCCTTGGGCGTCGACGTAGACGAGTTCACGACGCATCTCTATCGACGCACGACGGCAACCTTCGTCGAGCGCGCCGCGGGCATCACGCTGGCGTCCCGTCTGCTCGGACATGCGAACGAGCCGATCACGCGTGCGAGCTACGTCGTCTCGGTCCTCCAAGCCGACCCGATCACGATCGACATCCTCGACGAAGTCCTCGGATTCTGAGCGACGAAAGGAAGCGCGACATGAAACCACAACGCCTGAAGCCACTTGCATTCCAGCGATTGGTGCACACGGCAAGATCTCCACACGACCTCTCGACGACGGGCGCGTTCGCGCCACTGCGCAGCTGAGGCTCTGGGATGAGAACGTCGAGCACCTCACTGCCATCGGTGACACCGCGGAAGACGCTGGCGTGATGCTGCTGCTTCACATGATCGCGCGATTACGCCTCTCGGAACTCGATGCCTGGCGAGACCTGACGCCCGACGATCCGTTCTACGAACTCACGTACTGCTGGATCGACTGTCTGTGGAACTTCACGAACACACCCAAGTCCACGTGTGCCGAGTACCAGCGGGTGGTCGGGGAGCAGCTGGGCAGCGAACCGAGTCGGAGGTCTCTGCGAGAGTGGCTCGCGAGGTGTTGACACTCCTCATGAAGTTCGCGATCAAGGAGGGCCTAATCGCACGGAATCCCGTCGCCTCGGCGAGGCGAACCTGCCGGGGCGTTCGGCCTGACGCGAAGCGATAGAACCCGAAGTTGTACAACCTGTGTATTCTAGGACGGTAACCGGATGTGGGACATCGAACTCGAACAAGTGAAGTCGTGGCTCGAGTCGCTTTCGGCCGATGACTATCACCAGGTGGTCGCGGCGCTCGAGTTGCTGCAGGAGCGAGGCCCCCAGCTGGGTCGGCCACTGGTCGACACCGTCAAGGGCTCGCGACACAAGAACATGAAGGAACTCCGTCCCGGCACGAGTGGTCGTTCGGAGGTGAGGATGCTGTTCGCGTTCGATCCCGAACGCCGAGCGATCGTCCTCGTGGCCGGAGATAAGTCGGGTGATTGGAAGGGCTGGTACATGAAGAACATCCCGATCGCCGACAACCTGTTCGACCGGCACCTACAGGGACTCGACCCCAGCCAACGCACGACGCTGGCAATCCGCGAACGCAGGAAGGGAGACCGCTGATGACCAGCCTCGAGGACATGAAGGCCGCCCGCCCCGTCGACGAGGCGGCTGTTGCACGATTCAAGGAGCAGATGCTCCGGGAGCTCCGGGCGTATCAGCTTCGCGAACTGCGCGAAGCCACCCGACAGACTCAGGTCGAGGTTGCGCGCCGGCTCCATGTCTCACAGAACCGCATCTCCGCGCTCGAGCGCGGCGACATCGAGCGAACCCAGATAGAGACGCTCCGCAAGTACGCCGAGGCGCTCGGCGGCACCCTCCATGTAGAGGTTCGCATCGACGACAAGAGCTTCCTCGTCGCCTGACCATCGTCCATCGCAGTGGGGGCCGAGCGACTCCCGGGCGAGGGGCGAGACTTTGAACCGGCGTCAAGGGGTCGCAGGTTCAAATCTTGTCATCTCGACGAGGAGGGCCGTTGGCAGAACTGATGGCAAAACGGTCGAAATGAGAGAAGGGCACCGGCATTGAGCCGGTGCCCTTCTCTCATTTCTATGGGTGTGGTGGTTCTCGAAGTCACTCGATCGGTCATCCCGGCCTTGTCGGGCCCGTAAACGACGAACGCGCCCGTCTTCGGGCGCGTTCGATTGTCCTGGGTGAGCGTGGGTGTGCCGGTGTCTTCACCGGCTGGTGGCGGGGTCGAGGACGGCGTCAGGTTCGCATGGGTACGAGTGAATCGTCGGATCCTGCGTCGTCGACCTTGGCTGCGTGTGGTCCGCGCGCGGGGATAGTCGGGTCGCCGTTCCCGGTGGTCTTGGTGTATGTGTTCGCCCACACGCGGTCGCGGCGGCGGAGGGGTCTGCGCGTGGACGGGTCTGGTAGACGTCCGCGAGCGTGGTCGTCGAGCCAGGCGGCGATCTTGCGGAGGTTGTAGTTGGCGATGAGGAAGCTAATCATCAGTTGCGCGGCGGCGGGTCCGCGGACGGGGCGGCGGCCGGCGTCTTCGAGGGCTTCTGCAGCAGGGTCTTTGAGTTGCTGGTTGGCGGACTCGATGGTGTTGCGGGCGTGGGAGTGGAACTCGTCCCATTCCTTCGAGCCGTATTCGAATGCCTGGGCGGGGTTCATCATTTCCGTCAGGTCGAGGGCGACGGAGTGTTGCGTGCAGATCTTGTCGAGGAACTCCGCGTCGAGGGTCTCGGGCTCCACGTGTGGCCGGGACTTCTTGGCGGCGCCGACGAACAGCTCCCGTAGCGGGCAGGTCACCGTGGGGCTGGGGCCGGTGGCGGGGCACCGCACCATGGCGATCTGGGTGGTCGCTGTCTGACCGGCGCGCTTCCCGGTCTTGATGATCCGGTCTTTCGGAGCCTTGGCCTTCTCTTTGACGTGCGCGCGGTAGGCGCGTCGTTCCTGGAGGCGCTGGTGGTACGTGGGGGCGTCGATGTGCCCATTTCGGTAGTCGAGCGAGCAGGTCAGCAGTGGCTGCGGTGTCGAAGGGCAGTAACCGTCTCCTTCGACGAAGAGGAGGCCATGCGCTCCACCTTTGATGCCGAGACGGTCTTTGCGGTACTCGGTGGAGGGGGTGTAGCCGAGCTTGAGTGTGGGCGTGAGGAGGCGCTCGGGTCGGGCATTCGCGAAGTACTGCATGTCGGCGTCGGCGACGCTGGGAGCCAATCCCAGCAGGGAAGCGGATTCGAGCAGTTTGGCGGCTTCTTCGGCGACCTCCATGTTAGGGATGCTGAGCGACGCGGCGACGATGAGGCTGGGGAACCGTTGGATTCCGGGAGCTTCGGAGTCGACGCGCACCGCAAGGTAGGCCTCAAGCCCCCAGTTGTATTCAGTACTTCCCGCCCGGTCGGGGCCGACGGTGTTGAGTTCGCCACGCTTGAAGTCTGCGCGGTTCTCGTTTGACCGCGCGTGCCACCCTGCGTGGGCTTCCACGGGTCCAGGGCTGAGGGTGCCGAGGCTTTCGGCCCGTTGCTCGTCCTGGACACGCTTACGGAGGTGCTTGCGGGAGTAGCCCTTGCTGGTGGGAAGGGGAACGTAGGTCTGGTCGAATGACACATCCAGACTCTTCGACGCGCGACGCACCCATCGCGGCTGAGACATGAACGTCATGTGCACTAGGCGACGGGTGAACTCGTCGAGACGTGCCTTGTACACCTTCTCCCGTTCCACGTCATGAGCTTCGAGGATGGCCTGGATCTGCGTGTGTGTTTTCGACGTGTACCGCTCCTGCGGGTACGGGTCCATGAGGGTGAGGGCGCGGTGGAACGCGCGGACGGTGTTCGTGTACCACTTATTGTGCTTCGGGGCAGCGGTGGTGAACGCCGTGTTCGGGTGGGGAATGCCGAGCAGGTCTCGCGACTGTGAGCTCAGGCGGTGCTGCAGCAGGTGGGCTGCGAAGGTGAGGTTGAGCGCCTTCTTTTCACGCGTCAGCAACATCATCGCCACGAACACGGCGTGTGTCGGGATTGCATGTGGTCGTCCGCCCAGGCTGTGATCCCTTCCGTCGGCTTTCGCGAAGCCGTCGAGAAGTTCGTCGATGCCGGTGGCCAGGACGCGCTGGTGAGCAAGGAGCACAGCTTCGTCGGAGATCACGTCGTAGTTGGTTCCGCGCGCGGTGATCTCGGCGTTGCTCAGCGCGATGCCATCAATGCAGGTGTCGAGAATGTGGGAGCTCACCGGGCGGGGGTTGTCGGAGAGTCGGTTCTTTTCGGTCATGCCGGTCATGTACGCGGCGACTCGAAAAAGTCCGTGAGCCGTGTTCATCCCGGATACCGGCACATGGATCCCACCGCCCGCACCGGAGTGTGCCTTACATCACCGGGGGCATCGCAGCCGGTGGCGGCAGGAACCGGGTGATGCGATCGAGGGCTGCCAGGTTCTCCAGTCCCGCGATGCGCAGCAGTTCTCCGGGAGGTGTTCCTGCGCGCAGGTGAGCGAACATCCAAGTTGTCCGCATCCGTGACGGTCGCACATCGAGGGTGGTTCGATGTTCACGGTGGAGGAAGTCGGTGACCTGCGCGGCACGGATCGTGGTGCGTCCGGGCCGGAACACCAATGCGTGTTGCGGGCGATCATTTCCGATCGCGCGGAGAGGGATCTCCCATTCGCTCAGCACCGGCACCAGGCGGGGGCGGTCGCTCCACACCATGACTTGCACTTGCTCCGCTGTGACGAAGACGTCTTCGACGCGGACGGCGAGCAGTTCTCGGGTCGCGAGTCCTGCCCCGCAGCCCAGGGCGAGCAGTACCCGCGCGTCGTTTCGACGTGAGGGGGAGGTCTGCGCGTTGGCCCAGGACAGCAATGAGTTGATCTCGGTGGGCGAGTAGGGCGGGGTGGGGTCGGAGCGGGGGATGGGGAAGGTCGCTTCCGTAGCCGGGGCGAGCGCGGCGACCATATGGTTCAGTGCGGACCGGTAGGTGGCGCGGGTGCCGCGGGTGTGCTCCCTCATCCCGCGGTGGGCGAACTCTTCGACGAGGTGCTTCCGGAACATCCGGTGGATGGCGAGCTCAACCCCCTTGGTTTGCCAAGCCCACACCGCGAACGCTGTCGCGATCGGGAACAGGGACCGCGGGGGTCGTCCGGTGACGCGGGCGGCACGTTCGACGGCAGCGGTGACGACGGGCTCCACCACATCCCAGTATTCGGCCGCCCGCGTCGACCGGTATGCAGCCGGAGTGGCGTTGGACGTGGCCGAATCGTGCCCGGTGTCCCGAGTGTTGCGGTGCGTGGCCGGCCGTTCCTCACCCATGGGTGGTCCTCTCGATCGTGCCGCCAACGCTACGAATCGGACCAGCTCGGCTCCGCCGACTCAACGACAACGCGACCTGGTGCGCGGCGTGTCGGCGCGACCGCAACCCTCGAAGTCGTTCTGGCGGGGGGAGAGAGCGCTCAGCTCGGAAGCACGCTGCCGACCAGCAGATCGGTGAACGCGCTCGCATCGAGTGGGGCGGCGTGTTCGTAGTAGCGGCCGAGCGCGGTGAAGTCCGGCAAGCCGGCGAGCTCTTTGATGACGGGGGCGGGAACGTTGTTGTTGATGTGGTGAAGGATCCAGCCGGTACGCAGAAGCGACGGGGTCGGGCGTGTCGGTGCTGGGTGATCGGTGAGGAATGACTGCAGAGAGCGGCCCTCGTACTCGCCGTCGCTGTACCCGCGGAACAGGTACTCATCGGCTTCTTCACGGCCGGCGATGCTGCGCGTCAACACTTTCGCCCACGCGCGGCGGACTGGGACCCTGCGTGCCTGCTTGCCCCTCACGGACACGAACATGGCGGTGTCGTCGACCGTGATGTCGCTGACCCGGACTCGGATGATTTCCGCAGAGGTGAGCCCAGCGCCACCGGCGAGGCCGAGGATCGCCCATGCGTTCCGCCGCTTGAGGGGAGTGGTGAGGGAGTTTGCCCAGCTGTGCATTGACGCGATCTGCTTCGACGTGAACGGGGGTCGTCTCTTCCCGTCTGGTTCCGGGAGGCCGATCAGGTCCGCGTCCGCGAGCTCGCGTCCGATCTTTACGAGCTGCCGGGACACCCCCCACCGGTGTTTGGGTGAGTGCGCTTTCAAGTCGGTGGCCAGGTAGCGATCGATATTGCGTTGCGTGTAGGCGCGGGTGATCGTCAACGCCAACCCGGTAGTTCCCCACAACCAGAGGTGGAACCGGGCGGTCATCGACATCAACCGCTGCGTCACAGCGCGCGATCGCGGAGTCATGCGCGCGGCAGTCTCGATCGTGAACGACCGGACTGCCGTCCACGACGCGGGCGTCGTCTCTTTCGGGGTGTAGCAAACCATGCGGCTCCACTCGCGGTCCGGAATCGCCGGATAGATGTGGCGCAACTCGGTGAAAGGGTCCGCTGTGTCGGTGAGTTGGGTGTCGTTCGTCATGCCGGCTATGTACGCGGCAACCCGCGAAACCCGGACGACCCGCGCAGGACTGTCGACGCCCCATGACTCGTGCGCGTCCGCTGACTCGGCGACAAGGCCGCCGGATCACGCTGCTGTAGCCGCCGTCGGGGCTGGGCATCACGGTCCTCCTTCTGTGCAGAGACCGCATGAGCTAGTCGGCGCGGACTCCGCCGACTCAGCGACAACGCCGGGCAGCTGCCGCGTGTCCCAGGTTGGGTCAGGACGTCACCACGTCGACATTGCCGAGCAGCGCTCGATGTCCGTGCTTCAGCCTGCTGGATGCCTGCACAGCACGGTCCGCGCGAGGACGTTCGGTCGCGGAAGTTTGCAGATCTGCGAGTAGACCGAGTCAGCGACAGCGGCATGCCCGTGCCGCGTGTCCCGACCTTTGAATCACGCCGCGCATAGATCTATGGGGCCATCTCCGGACCCCGTGGAAGGACTGTGTAACGACGTGACCCCCGATGAACTGCACGAACTCGCCGATGCCGCTCGTAGGGCCATCGGCCCTGATGATCCGCATTCCCTGCGGTACTCCGAGGCCGCAGCTGATGTGATCGCAGGCAGGCCTGCACGCTACCCGCGTGCGACCAATTGGATCATGGCGCTGCATGCGTACGAGAAGTTCACGAGCGATCATGGAAGGTGGCCCCGAGAGAACACTCGAGCTCGGCACACATTGGGATCGGCGGAGCGGCATCTCGGGGAGTGGGCGCGGTTTCAGCGTCGATTCGAGGACCGCCTCAACACGTACCAGTGGGGTCGACTCGACGTGTCACCAGCATTCGAGTGGGACCCTCATGCGACGATCTGGAGCACACGTCTTGCCGCCTGTCGAGACCACCAACGCCTCACCGGGCAACTTCCCCGGCTCAACGGTGCAGATCCGACGGAGTTTGCACTGGCACGGTGGCTTGGACGTCAACTCCTCAGCCTCCAGAAGGGGCGCCTCGATGCCGCCAAGGCGCAGCAGATTACCCGGTTGCTCAGTTGGCCACACGGACAAGGCTGACGGTAAGCCGATCTGGTCAAAGCGGACGCCCCACGGCAACTGCCCAATCCCGGGGTGCGCTCTCGTCCACGGCGTGGCCTCGCGAACAACGGTGCGGGTGTCGACCGGAAAGGACTGCCCGCCATGACGCCTCGATCCTTTGTCGAGGTCAGCGGAGCTCCATGGCGTCCGCGATGATCGAGGGGCAGAGCATCACTCGCGGCCGAGCAGATGCTCGTCGATGCGGTCGTGGAGGTCGTGCCCGTCTGCATGGGCGAGGTAGGCGCTGAGAAGCGCAGTGACCCGGTCGGCATGGTCCCGGTCCTTGACGCGGGCGATGAAGTGGACCTGCGAAGTGCTGCGGTAGGTGCCCATGTAGGTGGCGTCGGGGGGCACGTCGCGCTCGGCTGGGTCGTCCTTCCGCCACTGGACCTGCCCGACTCCGGTCGCGGCGTTGAACGAGAACGTCCCCGCTTTCGGCAGTGGCGCGTCGTCGCGGATGAGGGAGACGTAGGGGTTGTGGCGTGTCACAGAGGGGACGGCGTCCGGGCTGGGGATGTCCACGACGTACAGGGCTCGCGACGCCGTGGTCACCACGAATGTGCCGCTCGGTGATTGCTCGGTGAGCCGCATTACCGGTACCACGAGGCAGGCCAGCTCCCGCACGAGATCGGTTTCGCTGTCCCTTCCCCCGTCCGCTTCGACGCGGTCGCCGATCGCGCGGGCGGGTGGGGGGAGTTCGTCACCGGTCCGGCCGGTTAGCGCGTCATCGTTCATCCTGGCCTCCTGCCGGACTGTTGGTGAGGGTGGTGTCGATCGCCACGTTGGCGGTGCACAGCGGTCTGCGCGGCTTGAGGCCTCGCGCGACGGGGCTTCGCCCGGGACCTTCCGCCCGCGCCCGGGACGCGTGCCGACACTAGAGCCCATGGGGGTCGCCCCTCCACGCGGCGGCGGTGTGGAGCGCCGCCGTCATCACGGCTTCACGGTGGCCGGCGATGAGCGTCTCGATGTGCGGCAGGGCGGCGCCGTCTCGTGGCGTGGGGGTGCTGGCGAGCCAGAGCGCCCACGTCCACGGGTCGTCGTTGCCCTCGCTCAACAGACCGAGCACGTCCGCGAGACCGTCCACGAGGCGCCCGTCGTGGACCTGGAAGGCAGGGTAGACGAACTCGTCGTCACTGGTGGGGCAGCCGAGGACGGCGAGGGCGTCCGTGAGCTCGATGATGTCGTCCTCGGAGATGCCGAGGGTGCGAGCAAGTCCGCGCCGTGTGTAGCAGCGGCCGACCCGATCGGCGAGGACGCTGGTCACGTGTATCTCGTTGTCGGTGAACTCCACACGCCAGCGGTCCCCGGCGATGGGCTGACCCGGTCAGGATGCTCGCTCACCGGCTCGTCCCCCGCCACACTAGCGGGGAGCACCACCCTGAGCACCCCGTCCACATCGACTGCGACCACCGGCCGGTACCGCTGCTGGTCCATCAGCGGACCTCCACGTCGGTGACGGTGAGGTCGTCGAGGTCGAGGAGGACCAGGTTTCCTGGCTGGTCGTCCATGTTGAGCGCCTCGACCCGCAACGGCGGCAGCCCGTCACGATCGAACACCCCGGAATCACGCACGTGATAGTGCCCATGGAACTGCAGCAGCGGCCTCGCTCCCTGCACCACCTCGTGGACGAGGACCCGGCTGCTGCTCGAGTAGGCGAGTTCCGCCGGCGACCACCCGCTCGGGCCGGTCAAGATCGTCGCGACCCGCGGGGTGATGAAGTGCCCGACATCATGGCTGATCAGGACCTCCGTCTCCCCGCCGGCAACGGCCCGCTCCACCTCCTCCGGGCTCGGCATCTCCGACGGCCACCACGACCGAAACGGCACCCGGTGCGTGTAGTCGATGCTCGCCGCACCCCCGAAGCTCAGGAACGAGCGCCCGCCGATACTGAACCGGAACCCCCGGGGCAGCACCCACACGCTCTCACTGACCCGCACCGCCCGCCCTGGTGCCCCCGCGAACAGTTCGTCGAGGCTCGCCCAATCCTCATGATTGCCGGGAGTGACCAGCACCCGCTCGACACCCGGCCCGGCCCGCCGCTCCCACGACTTAGGAACCCAGTACTCCACCAACGCGAGCAGATCCGCCGTGCCACCCGGCCAGAACCCGAAATCGCCCACATGCAGGAGCGTCCGCACGTCGGCCCGTCCCGCAGCGGCGATCGCACGACCGATCCACGGCAGGTTGCCGTGCCAATCCCCGCACACGGCCACCCGCCCATCCTGAAGATCCACGATCGCCACATCCTGTACTGCCTCCACGACCACCTCCTTCCACGTCCATCGCGCGGGAGATCCGGCGAGCCCGATCTCACCCGAGCCCTCCTTGTTTCCCAGCCTGCTGGCCACCCTCGCACTGGTTGTCGACTTCAGCGACGGCACATTCGCCAGTTGTCGTGGAGTCGGCGAATACCGACTGCGTGAGTGGTCCCGCCGTGCGCGATGCTGTTTCGCCGGCCGACCAAGGGTTCACTGCAAGTCTTCTCGACCTGATTGCTCGCACGTGCGGCGGTCGTGCTGCCAGTTCGTTAGCGCCTCAACGCTGCCCATCGGCCCATAGCCACCGAAGGGCGTCCGGCAGGAGGACGCCACCGTGATTCGGACTATGCCCGCCGTCACCTACGACGAGCCGAAAATCATATCCACCGCGGGCCAGTGCAGCCGCCGTCTCGAGGTTCTCGGCGAACCAGTTGTCGTCGCGCTGGTTCCAGTTCAGGTCGCGGTGTGCAGCGTGCAGGAAGATACGTGTCGACCTCCGCGGTTCACCAGCGATGAGCGCCGGATAAGGGTTGCCCCCGGGGATCTGAGCGAAGCTCGAATTGAACGCGATAACCCGGCCGATACCGTCGGGGCGCATCCATGCCGCGGTCATTGCCGCGTCGCCGCCGCTGCTGCCACCGCAGATGCCTCGCATCATGGGGTCCTCCGACACTCGAAATCGTGCGCTGACAAGGGGGAGCACCTCCTCGAGGAGGAAGCTCGCGTAGTCATCGGTGAACGCGTCGTACTCCGCGTTACGGTGCTTGATCGGTGAACCCTCAACGTGGAGAACTCCCGGGTCCACGAAGACTCCAACCATCGGCGGCAGAACACCTTCAGACGCCAAGTTGTCGAGGACAGCAGCGCCACGCACCGCCGCGTCCGGGTCCAGGTACCACCACCCGTCGTTGAAGAACATCACCGCACTCTCCGCCGACGGCAACTGCGCGAAGGGCACATGAATCCATACCTTCCGCGAGGTGCCCGGGAATCGGACACTGTCCTCAAGCGTCAGTTCTTCAAGGAACCCTGGCAGCACGCCCGCGCGAGGCACCGAATCCGGCCCGTACTCGTACTCGACCTCGGATTGCGACACAGGGAGCGAAACGAACGGCACCGTCGAGACCACACGTCGACTCTATGCTTCTCGACCACACCCCCACGTGGTGAACGCCCTGTGTCGCTGCCGCGCAGTACCGTGGTGAAGGTACCCGAGCATCGCCAATCGGCGCGCGTCGACGCGCAGGAGACAACTACATGACACCCACAACGAAGGAAGCCCAGCGCGCAGAACTGCACAAGACGATCTGGCGGATCGCGAACGACCTGCGCGGTTCTGTTGATGGCTGGGACTTCAAGAGTTACGTGCTCGGCATGCTGTTCTACCGCTTCATCTCGGAGAACCTCACCGTCTACATCAACAAGGGGGAGCACGAGGCAGGCGGGGCTGACTTCGACTACGCTCACCTGCCCGACGCCGAGGCGGAGTTCGGGCGCAAGGAGACCGTCGCGGAGAAGGGCTTCTACGTCCTGCCGTCCGAGCTCTTCCAGAACGTGCGCCACCGCGCCGCGAAGGACGAGAACCTCAACGAGACTCTCGAGCGGGTCTTCAAGAACATCGAGGGTTCGGCCGTCGGCACTGACAGCGAGGACGACCTCAAGGGCCTGTTCGACGATCTCGACGTGAACAGCTCGAAGCTCGGCAACACCGTCGCCAAGCGCAACGAGAAGCTCGTGAAGCTGCTTGACGCGATCGGCGACCTGCCGCTCGGTAACTTCGAAGACAACTCGATTGACCTGTTCGGCGACGCCTACGAGTACCTGATGCAGATGTACGCCTCGCAGGCCGGCAAGTCCGGTGGCGAGTACTACACCCCGCAGGAAGTCTCCGAGGTGCTCGCACGCATCACAGTCATGGGCAAAGAGCGCGTCAACAAGGTGTACGACCCTGCTGCCGGATCGGGCTCTCTACTGCTCAAGTTCGCCAAGGTGCTCGGCCGCGAGAACGTCGGCGGCTTCTTCGGTCAGGAGATCAACCTGACCACATACAACCTCGCACGGATCAACATGTTCCTGCACGACGTCAACTACGAAAAGTTCAACATCGCACACGGCGACACCCTTCTGGATCCGCAGCACTGGGACGATGAGCCGTTCGAAGCGATCGTTTCCAATCCGCCTTACTCCATCAAGTGGGAGGGCGACGCAAACCCGCTGCTGATCAATGACGAGCGCTTCGCGCCGGCTGGTGTGCTCGCGCCGAAGTCGAAGGCGGATCTCGCCTTCACTATGCACATCCTGAGCTGGCTTGCCGTCAACGGCACCGCCGCCATCGTCGAGTTCCCCGGCGTGCTTTACCGAGGGGGAGCGGAGCAGAAGATCCGCAAGTACCTCATCGACAACAACTATGTGGATGCCGTGATCCAGCTGCCTGCGGATCTGTTCTTTGGCACCACGATCGCGACCTGCATCATCGTGCTCAAGAAGTCCAAGACCGACAACTCGGTGCTCTTCGTGGACGCGTCCGATGAGTTCAAGCGCGTCGGCAACAAGAACAAGCTCACGTCAGACAACCAGCAGAACATCCTGCTCGCCCTTGAGAACCGCGTGGACGAGGATCACCTCGTGAAGTTGGTGGCGAACGAAGATGTCGCAGCCAATGACTACAACATCGCAGTGTCGTCTTACGTCGAAGCCGAAGACACCCGTGAGGTCGTGAATATCAGCGCGCTCAACGCAGAGATTGCCGAGATCGTTGCGCGGCAGTCTGAACTACGGGCTTCGATCGACGAGATCGTGGCTGAGTTGGAGAGTTCCAAGTGAGTCGAATCAACGGCCCGATTGCTGAGCTTGCGCCGCACGGGGTCGCGTTCAAGAGGCTCGGGGAAGTGATTGATGACCTTCGTACCGGTCTCAATCCGCGACAGAACTTCAAGCTCAACACGCCCGGCGCTGAGCACAAGTACATAACCGTGCGCGAACTCGGCGGGTTCGGCATAAGGCCAACTGATAAGACTGACCTCATTGACAGCGAAGGTCTCGCGCGCATCCAGGCGCGCGCGCGACTCAAGTTGGGCGACGTCCTGTTGTCGGGCACGGGCACTATTGGTCGCACGGCGCTCGTAGCCGAAGATCCCCAGACGTGGAACATCAAGGAGGGCGTTTACGCGATCACGCCGAACCCAGCAGTGATCGACCCGCGCTTTCTGATCTACCTGCTTCACTCCTCTGAGGTTCGTAGTCGCCTCCTTGCTTCGGCTGACGGCTCCACCGTTGCAAGTGTCCCGATGGCGAGACTTCGCCAACTCCGCATTCCGGTGCCGCCGCTCGAGGTTCAGCGAGAGATTGTGCGAATCTTGGATCAGTTCACTCAGCTGGAGGCGGAGCTGGAGGCGGAGCTGGAGGCGGAGCTGGAGGCTCGACGGCGTCAGTACGAGCACTACCTGCGCGAACTCCTAGCAGTTCCGGATGGCGTGGGGTGGACAACCCTCGGCGATGTCACGGAGAATCACGACCGCAGGCGTCGGCCAGTGACACGTTCCGATCGTCAAGGGGGGGAGTACCCCTATTACGGTGCGAACGGAGTCCAAGACTTCGTTCACGACTTCCTATTCGACGGAACCTTCCTTCTGATTGGTGAGGATGGAAGTGTCAAGCGTGCAGACGGAACACCCGTTCTCAACTGGGCCACGGGGAGGATTTGGGTCAACAACCACGCCCACGTTCTGACCAGCGCGAACGAACTCTTCAATCTGCGATACCTGTTCCACTACCTCAAGACAGTTGACATCAGCGCTCTCGTGTCGGGTGGGACTCAGCCAAAGCTGAATCAACGTAATCTCAATCAGATCGGCGTGCCGCTCGTTCCGCGAGTGCAGCAAGATTGCATCGTCGAGATTCTCGACAAGTTCGACGCCCTCGTGAACGACCTGAGCGCAGGTCTACCTGCCGAGATCACCGCTCGTCGCAAGCAGTACGCGTACTACCGCGACCAGCTCCTCACCTTCGAGGAGGCCGCGGCATGAGTGAAGCCCCTTCTCGCAAGTACGACCCGATCGCAGTCTCTGCCGAATCCACCGTCGTCGCCGAGTACATTCCTGACGCTCACGCGTCGGCGGTCTACCAGTCCGAATCCGCGCTGGAGCAGGAGCTGATCCGGCTCCTGGAATCCCAGGCGTACGAGTACATGCCAGTCACCTCGGAGGCGCAACTCGTCGCCAACCTGCGCGCCCAGTTGGAGACGCTAAACCACATCACCTTCTCCGATGCCGAGTGGGCGGACTTCTTCGACACGAAGATCGCGGGCAAGAACGACGGCATCGTGGAGAAGACCGTCCGCATCCAGGAGGACCACGTCCAGCTCCTGAAGCGAGACGACGGGTCGACGAAGAACATCACGCTGCTGGACAAGCAGAACATCCACAACAACCGGCTGCAGGTCATCAACCAGTACGAGATCGGTCACGGCGAGGGCAGCGCGAACGACGCGAACCGATATGACGTCACCGTGCTCGTCAACGGCCTCCCGATGGTGCACATCGAGCTCAAGCGCCGCGGTGTCGACATCCGCGAGGCGTTCAACCAGATCAACCGCTACCAACGTGACAGCTTCTGGGCCGGCTCGGGCCTGTTCGAGTACGTGCAGCTGTTTGTGATCAGCAACGGCACGCTGACGAAGTACTACTCCAACACGACACGCACGCAGCACATCAGCGAGGGCAAGCAGCAGGCCAAGGGGCGCAAGACGTCGAACTCTTTCGAGTTCACGTCGTGGTGGGCCGATGCGCAGAACAAGCCCATCACAGATCTGACTTCATTCGCGAAGACCTTCTTCGCCAAGCACACGCTGCTGAACATCCTCACCCGCTACTGCGTGCTCACCGCCGACCGCTTGCTACTGGTGATGCGTCCGTACCAGATCGTTGCGACCGAGCGGATCCTGCAGCGCATCGACATCGCCACCAACTACAAGCAACTCGGCACCGTTGCCGCGGGCGGCTACGTCTGGCACACGACCGGCTCCGGCAAGACCCTGACGAGCTTCAAGACTGCACAGCTGGCGTCGAGGCTGCCGAGCGTCGACAAGGTGCTCTTTGTCGTGGACCGCAAGGACCTCGATTACCAGACGATGCGGGAGTACGACCGCTTTGAGAAGGGCGCCGCGAACTCCAACACCTCGACGGCGGTGCTGAAGAAGCAGCTCGAGAACCCGAACGCCCGGATCATCATCACGACGATCCAGAAGCTGTCGACCTTCATCAAGGCGAACAAGGGGCACGCGATCACGAACGACCACGTCGTGATCATCTTTGACGAGTGCCACCGATCCCAGTTCGGTGACATGCACACCGACATCACTCGCGCGTTCAAGCGCTACAACCTCTTCGGCTTCACCGGCACCCCGATCTTCGCCGTCAACGCAGGCACGGGCGGCAACCCGCAACTTAAGACCACCGAGCAGGCGTTCGGTGAGAAGCTCCACACCTACACAATCGTGGACGCAATCACGGACAAGAACGTGCTGCCGTTCCGGATCGACTACGTCAACACCGTCAAGGTCGGCACCATCGTCGACAAGCAGGTATCGGCGATCGACACCGAGAAGGCGCTGCTCGCGCCGGAGCGCATCAGCCAGGTGGTGCAGTACACGCTGGAGCACTTCGACCAGAAAACCAAGCGCTCCTCGAGCTACGAGCACTCCGTCGTGACCAACGTCGCGGAGTCGACGCGGGTTCGTCGCCAGGCCGAAGCCGTCCGCGAACGCAAGCGCGTGCGTGGTTTCAACGCCATCTTCGCGACTGCCTCGATCGATGCCGCGCGTCGCTACTACAACCACTTCCAGATCCAGCAGGAAGAGCTCCCTGTCGAGCGGCGCCTGAAGATCGGCCTGATCTACTCGTACGGCGCGAACGACGCCAGCGACGACGGCATCCTCGACGACGAAGCCTTCGACACCGATGCGCTGAGCACGGATGCCCGCAGCTTCCTCGAAGACGCCATCCAGGACTACAACGACATCTTCGGCACCAGCTACGACACCAGCGCCGACAAGTTCCAGAACTACTACAAGGACCTCTCGCAGCGGCTGAAGAACCGTGAACTCGACCTCGTCATCGTGGTCAACATGTTCCTCACCGGCTTCGACGCTACGACGCTCAACACGCTCTTCGTCGACAAGAACCTGCGGGCACATGGGCTGATCCAGGCGTACTCGCGCACCAACCGCATCCTCAACTCGGTCAAGACGTACGGCAACATCGTCGCCTTCCGCGACCTCGAGGAAGAGACCAACGCTGCGCTTGAGCTGTTCGGCAACAAGGACGCCCGCGGCGTCGTGCTCCTCAAGCCCTACGGCGACTACTACGGCGAGTACACCGAGAAGGTCGACGAGCTCCTGAGGTCGTTTCCTCTAGGGCAGCAGATCATCGGGGAGGGTGCGCAGAAGGAGTTCATCCAGCTGTTCGGGGCCATCCTGCGGCTCGAGAACATCCTCACCTCCTTCGACGACTTCGCCGGTCACGAGATCCTCACCCAGCGCCAGGGGCAGGACTACCGCAGCGTCTATCTCGACTTGTACGCCGAGTTCCGCAAGGACAAGGACGCCGACAAGGAACTCATCAACGACGACGTCGTCTTCGAGATCGAGCTGATCAAGCAGGTCGAGATCAACGTCGACTACATCCTCATGCTCGTGCAGAAGTACCGCAGCCAACACGGTGATGGCGAGGACAAGGAGATCCGCGCCGAGATCTCTCGCGCTGTCGACGCCAGCCCCACCCTGCGCAACAAGAAGGACCTCATCGAAGCCTTCGTCGACTCTGTTTCGGTCGACGGTGCGATCGACGAGGAATGGCAGACATTCATCGCGGCGAAGCGCGAGGCGGAACTCGAGGCGATCATCGAGGAAGAGTGGCTCCGCGCGGAGGCAACTCGCGCATTCATCGAGACCGCGTTCCGCGACGGTGCGCTCCGTACGACCGGTACGGCTATCACGAAGGTGCTTCCGCCCGCGTCTCGATTCTCAGCCGATGGCGGTCACGGTGAGAAGAAGCAGCGCGTAATTGAGAAGCTCGGCGTGTTCTTCGAGCGGTTCTTCGGACTAGGCCAGGGGGCTGAGTAACGGTGGATGGCAGGTTCGAGGCTAGTCCTGCCGCATTGACTCAAGCGCCGCGGCTTCGACCTCGCTGGCATAGTCCCGGTTAGTTCGGATGGACGTCTGCATGCGGGTAAGCGCATCGCGAACCCCTCGGCGGATACGAAGTTCGTCCTGGCCGGCCATGCTCGCTCGAGTCGACCGGGCAACATTTACTAGATCTGGAGGTATGCGGTCGAAGCGACTCAGGTCAATCGCCACCGGCAGAGCCGCGCCATGCGCGCCAAGGTGACGTCGGGCCGGGCCAAGTCGCAAGAGCTGTGAGAGATAGTCGGGACTCAAGACCGGCGAAGGGGGTGCGGTCGACCCGAGTTGGTCACGCAGCCACCGGCTGAGTTTGAATGCTTTGCTATCCAGCGTGAGCCACCACGCGTCGTGGCCAAGAGGCGAGCGGCTGCCTCGGCGGATCTGAATGACTCCGACCGCGCTCTCCATGTCATTCGTGGCGAGCCTGTCGATGAGGGTCTCATCTAGCTCGGTCCGACGACGTTCGGTGTGAATCGACTGGAACAGTTCGCGAACGGACGCGCGTAGCTCCGGTTGCGCCTGATCCGCCACCGCGTCGAGATCTTCGCGCGTGACGCTGAAGTGATGCGCGAGGTACTCCTCGATGTCTTGCTGAGGGTCCACATCGCCCATAAACTCCTCGCTCCAACTACGGAACTCGTGAGGGTCTCGCCCGGAAAATAGGTATGCGGTGGCGATGAACGGAACTCGACTGCGCCAGACTTGGGTAGTGCTCGCGTAGTGCCGTGCCTTCTCGATATGGAACCTAATCTCTTCTATGACGCCGTTCGTCACGTGCAGACGCACGCCCGATTCAACAGCAGCTCGAAGAAGCTTCGTCTGCGATCTCAAGTCAGGGTCATCGATGAGTGTCTCGGCCAGCAGTGGAAGCATGGCTGTCGTGTCGATCCAAATCCGCGCTCGCTCGAACACTCGAGACATGGCGCGCTGAACGTCCGGCGTCTCTTGAAGGAACGCCAGCAGGGTGTAGCCGTCCAGCAGCCGGCGCATATGTTGGTGGCTCCGCTCCGCAGGGCCGCCAATGACCGCGGCAATGGCGGCTGCCGCCGACTCGACCGTCAAACGCAAGGACAGTTGCTGACTGCTCAGTCCCGCTGCGAGATCGCCCAGCGACAGATGAGTGGGGTCAGCCCCCTCAACCGCCGCCACGAACTCCTCGCCGCGGTGCAGCAGAATTGCCTCCAAAGCCTCCCGCAGGACCTTGGCTTCTGACCGAAGCTGTCCGTAGTCTTCGTCAAGCTCGGGGAGGCAACCGTAGATGGCGGCAGCCAGGTCTTGCTCGAGGGACTCTTGGTCGAGTAAGTACTCGGCAGCCGTTGCCCTCCACTCCTCATGCGCGTCAAAGCTAAGGTGGTAGCGGCCAGTTGCCGTGTGGAGCTTCACCGGACCTCGACGGCGAGATAGCCGCTGAAGCGCACTCATCGTGAGATCGCGTACCTGGTTGGGAGCGCCATGCGGAACTAGTTGGCAAACTGCACTAACGATCTCATCAGGCGCGAGGGTCGCGTCGGCGGACGTATCGACCAGTGCTGCCTTGACTAGAGCGTCAAACGAGCTCTTCGTCAAGTTGCTGTCCGATGCGCGATCAGAGGCATTCATCGCCAGGTGAACGAGTGCTACACGCCCTTCCGCGGTGGAAAGGGGTGCTCCTACCGCCGTCGCGACGGTTCTAGGGGTTAGAACAGGGTCGACCATTCGGGCAGCCAGCTCCTCGGCAGCGATCTGGCGCGCGGAGGTGGTGAGCTCGCGTTCGCAGAACCACTCCCTGTCTCTGATGTCGAGTTGGATCTGGTCGTCTCTCCAGATCTCACTCACCAGGTCGTCCCCGTCGGCGCCGATCCTCTGACTTGTGCAGTAGATGAGGCGGCTTGCGCCCAGACCATTCGCGATGACTGTGCGCACGGTGCCCCTGATCTTCGTTCGCCAATCGCGGGTCACGGAGTACTGGAAGCCCACTGTGGGATGCCCGTCGAGCACGAAAAGCTCGGCGTCTCGACCGCGATCGCCCGAGGATGCGGCGGTAGTGCGCATCGACGGGAACTCCTCCACTAAGTACTCCGCGGCGAATCGCTCAAAGAGCAGCCAGTCGCCGGCGCCAAGCCGTTCCAGGGCGAACCGCAAGCGCTCGTGAACCATGCTCGAATGATATGGCGCGAGTGAGCTGTCGAAGTGTAATCGGCTGGTTTCCACCCATACGCCGCTAATCGCTGAGGTCGTGTCCCTCACCTAGGGCCCGGCCGGGCGCCCTCAAGCCGCTCGGGTCAATGTGTGACCCGCCTCGCCTCTGCGTTGACGCGAACCCACACGCCGCCAGCCCGATTCGGGTCACTTCGCGGCCAAGGGTGCGAAAACTCAGACGACATCCCGGACTTTGGCTTCGATAGCACTTCAGACCCGGTTCCACTCGAGTTCAGTTGCGCCGCCGAACTTGTCGTGAGGTGCTCAGTCTCCCGCCCGTCTACCCTTATAGGTCAGGCAGATAATGCTGAATGAGGGCGCGCGTCAGTTGCTCGCCGCGGGTAGAGACCGCCGCGACGTCGTTCCGCGTCATGCGAGCGAAGTTGGTCGGGTACGACTGAACACTTTGCCGCGGCACTAGGTCGGCCAACGGAAGAGGCGAACGCTCGTCACGCATCCCGAGGTACACGTGAAGGAAGCCGCTCAATTCACCGCTCGCACCCAACTGGTGGATCCGCGACCGTGCCGCATCCTGTGACTTCGTGTGCGTGATGTCGAAGCTCTGGGCGAGTCGCTTCAGGGCGAACCTCCCGGCTCCAGCGGGGACCCCCCTTCCTCGTCCGGCATCGACCGCGATGACGACATCGAGGTCGTAGACGTGGGCGTTGAATGCGGCCGAGCGTCCCGGCATGAGTGGGGTGAGGCCGAGGTTGTCGTAAACACCGCCGTCGGTCATCGCGATGGTATGCGTGTGGCGGATCCCGTTAGGCCTCTCGAACGTGAAGCGTCGTGTCAGGGCAGGTAGCAGGATCGGGAACGCGGCCGAGGAGGCCACTGCTTCTGCAACCGTCACTTCGTCGACGATCCGTCCATGTTGTGATGACAAACTGTGCTTGCTTCCGAAGCGCACCGCGTTACCGGTCTGCATGTCGGTTGCTGAGATGACGACGTCAGCGTCGTGAGTTGTATCGCGAATCTGCTTCGCGCCAAACGGCCGCGCGGCAAGCGCGGCCACCAGCGCGTCAGTTCGCGAGTGTCGACGCTCGCGCTTTCTGAGTCCGGCGACCACGCTCATTGTGGAACGCGCGACTGACCGGGGCGCGATGGCTCGACGAAGCAGTTCAGCCTGGAGTCCACTTTCGAGGAGGGAGACGACCGAAGCGTCGAACTCCTCGAACGACTCCGGCCCGTAGGCCCACATCGCCGTGAGAAGACTCCCGCCGCTGATTCCAGATACGACTCGAAGGCGGCTGAGCAGCCCACGGTCGTGCAGTGCGCGCAGACTTCCCAATCCGAAGGCTGTCGCTCTGAATCCTCCGCCTGACAGCGCGAGCCCGATACGCCCGGTCACCGAGCGTCTCCCTTGCTCAGGTCCGACCGCTGATATCCATAGCCCCCGGGGAACCATCGCCCTGGGGCCGCCACATGGATCGAGCGCATTTTCGCTGATGGCGAGCTCGACTGCCGCTCGACGACGCGCGCGTACACAGCGGGGGTCTCACCGCTATCGAGCCAGGACCTCCAGACATCCTCGGGGCCGCCCAGGATCACCATGAGCGCGCGTCGCCCCGTTCCGTCAGGCGCGACGATCTCGGACATTCCGAGTTCGTCCGTCGCGCTGGGGAACGCGGGGCCGAAGGGATGCGTGTGCCACATGCCGACAAACCCGACCCGGTCGGCGGTTGTACGCCGAACAGCGTCGATAATGTCTTGAGTTCCCTCGGTGCCGTGGTCGAAGTACATGCGAGAAAGGCGGCTGTCCGGTGAGGGGCCGGAGACCGAGTCGACATAGACGGTCTGGGTCGCATCGTCCAGGCTGCCGAGCAGCATCCCACCTGTCTCGACGCCGTCCTCGCGAACGCGTCGACCGCGGCGGGCTTCGGTTCTCATCTCGTTCAACGCGCGCGCGCTGATCCGCACCTCGTACTCACCGGTCTGGTCTGGAAGCACGAGGTCGTCGGTCCACTCGATAGCCCTCGGCCGGACGCCGGCTACCCTGGGATCTAGGTCGCACCCAACCGCGAGCATCCGCGCGTTCGGTCGCGTCGCGATTCCGTTCAGGGCGGACGCGAACATCGCGGACGCGAGCCCGACAGTGTCCATGGCTGATCCCGTGAAGGTCGGAGCAGAGCAGCCAGGCTCCGGGAAGAACCTTTCAGTCCGAGGCGGGTTCGGGAACAGGTCGGCGGCGATCTCGGCCCAACCAGGTTGCACCTTGCTGCTGGTGTCGATGGCGAGCCGGCGGAGAAGGTCATGGCCGCCCCCTGCCGCTCCCGGCCGGGAGATCACGGCGACTCCGCGCTCCGCCGTGTGGCCGAACAGCGCGGTGATGGTCACTGGCCACTCCGCGCGGTTGACCGACCTCGCCGATTCCAAACCGACCCGCACACCGATGTCTGCGGTGGCGTCAACGATGAGGTCGAAGTCCAGAAGCTGTTCCGGCTCCCGGAGGACGCCAGTTAGCACGTTCTTCCGCGACCCCGTCACCTTGAGGTCGGTGCGGATAAGCGAAAGGCGGGCCGCGAGCATCTCGGCCTTGTTGTACCCGATATCGGCGTCGGCATAGGGCTGGCGTACGAGGATGCCCGGACGGATGGCGCCCTTGTCGATGAGGTGGAGACGCTCGACTCCCGCTCTAACGCAGTGCTCTGCGATGGGGCCGCCGAGCGCACCAGCTCCGAGCACGAGCACTCGCTTGCCTATGAGCCATTCCGATGGCGATCCTCTGTCTCGCCGGTTGGTGACTTCTGGACGAGCTTCATGCATGACCATCCAGCGAATCTTCGCGATCTGTAGCCACTCGTCGGCAAGATCACGAACCTCGGTCGACAACTCGGTGTTGTCAGGGGAGACCATCCCCACGAGATTGGTGATCTTCGCGCCGAGGCTATCGAAGTTCCAAGCAGTGACGTGCGCGAGCGTTCCACCCGTCTCCATCCGCCGAGCGGGCGTACCCAAGAAAACGAGGACGGGGACGGCATCGTCCCCGTCCACCGGGGCACCTGCGAGCGAGTTGACTGCGCGCGCAAGGACGAGTGCGTCAAGTAGTTCGTCCTTCGTGAACCCGAACTCAGTTAGAGATTCGACGAGCGCGCGAGCAGTGTCGGGGTACTCCATGTCCAGGGTGTCGCTGACGAGGATTAGCGGCGCGAAAAACGTCGCCCAGCCTTCAGAATTCGTGGCAGTCAGTTCTCCAGCAGAAAACAGATCGCGCAGCTGCTCGAGAGTGAGCCATTCGAGCACATCGACTCGACTGTTGCGTCGGGTGCAGCGCCCATAGACAACACACGTGGGCTGCTCCCCGTCAGTCGTCCACGGCGCGAGGACTCCGATGTCGGGCCGAAGAACGACGAAACCGTTCGCGTAGTCGGTGTACACGGCGGGCGGGTGCAGCGGCTGGCCGTCCGGATCGAGGTCACCTGCAGCAGCGCGCTGCAACCATAGATTCAACCGGCTGACAAGACCGCGCATGCCGTCTGACGGATTCCACTCCACCGATGGAGCGGCGTAGAGGCAAAGTTGACGTCGCCATTGAACGTGTGGCGTTCCTGCCCAACGTTGATGGTCAGAGCGGACGGTTGGCGGCACTGTGGGAAAGGTGTCCGGAACTTCGACCCTGAACCGTTCACGACCTCGAACCCGGATACCGTCCTTGACCGTCTCGATGCCGTGGGTGTCGAGTGAGATCAGGAACGTCGTGGTCTCGCGCTCCGAATCGCGTTCGGTCGACAGCACCTGGACCGCGCCAACGCTGGCATCGGCGAGGTCAGCGAGTTGCCTGGCGGCGAGCGCGCTCACCGCCCGAATCCGACAGCCACGTCGGGCGCGCTGCTGGCGCCGCGGTCGGAGGCGACCGCGGAATCGACAAGATCCGGGCCGGACGGCGTGGATGCCGCGAAAGCGGTGGCAGGGATGGTGTTCGCGACGGCAACAGCGGCGGCAGTGACTGCGGCGAATCGGCGCCCGACGGCGCTGTGCCTCAACTCAAGCTGTGCCTCACTGCCGGCGTTCTTCACGAGGTCGCCGCGGATGACCCGTGCACCGTCGGCGTCGACGCCGAATACGACCGGGGACGGAGCCGTCTCATCGACCCACGACATCGTGCAGATAAGCTCGTCGGCGATCTCGGTGTACCGGTCCGCAGCCATCTTGTGCGGAGGGTTGAGCCCGTCGACATCGCCGTCCGGGAACGGTGCGCTGCTCGCGACGATGGTCGCACCGACGTTCGCGTGCCGCTCGAAGGCGTTGAGCACGTCCAATTGAAGCTCCTCGGCGCCTTCGACACGCTTGTACATGACGCGCTTCGAGCAGTGGTGCGGGGCGAGGAGCAGGTCCCACTCGAGGTAGTGCTGGCGGTTGTGGTACTCGCTGTAGTTGAAGATCTTCATAATGGTGTCGTGGGCGAGGTCCCCGAAAAGGAGAATCTTTCCGTTGACGCCCGACTCGTCGGTAAGAGTGACTTGCATGGACAGCGACGTCTCGTTCCGGGCCGCGGCGGCGTCGTCGCGGAACGGGGCGTGGATGAACGCCTCGAAGGTGCCCGCGAGTTCTTGCCCGTCTAGAGAGGTCACCGAGTCTCCAGGCGATGGCAGGTAGATGTCGGGCAGCTCGTCGTACGCGTGCTTGCTGTGATCATCGTCGTAGCCGACCACTCGGATGCGGTCACCACTGCCGGGGGCGAGACCCTGGCTGATGGCCTTCTTCGTCGCGCCGATCCGTCGCTCTGACTCCTCACGGAAGGCGACCGCGTCGCTGCACAGTTCGTCAGCGTCGGGATCGTTGTACTCCCGCCAGAGCCGAGGGGTGGACCACAGCTCGCCGATGAGCACTCGATCCAGCAGATCTGCGAATCCGAGGCAGTGATCCTTGTCGGCGTGTGTGAGGACGAAGGTCGCGAGGTAGGGGCGTCCACCCACGCTCGGGAGGGCTTCGATGAGCCGGTCGATGACCGCGACTTCGGGATTCACATCGTCGTCGGCCTTCATCATGTCGTGCAGATCCACCTGCATCACGATGTCATCGTTCACGACGACGGAGGTGCTGTCCCCCGTGCCGACCGGCCAGAAGACTGCGCCGCGTGCCGGCAGCCTGTTCGATTCCACCATGATGCGCCTCTCGTGCTTGCTCGGACAGCTGTCGGGTACAGCGCCGGCATAGGAGAACCATAGATGCGGCCTCCGACTTCCGTCGCTCGTCGAACGCGAAAAGCCGGCGCGCTTGGGGCACACTGCCCGTTCGGCGATCCGAGAAGCTCCGCAAAGACGCGTATCCGCCGCAGTACATCGAGACACTGCCAACAAGTCGCCCACGTCTGTCCGAGTCATGCCGGTACCGCGTCTGCTTCTCTAGCTGATCCCGTCGCGGGCACCGCGCGCTTCAGGGACGACGCGAGCAGCGACGAGGCGTAAGCGAGGCGGCCCCGCTCCCCGGAAGGTCCTGCCAGTCAGCAACGGTGAGTTGTCGGGCAGCGCGACTACGTCAGCGGGTTATGGTGCAGATTCAGCCAAGCGCCGCCCGTTGCGGCGGCGGCCGCCGTAAGCGGATCGGCTCTCCTTGCGGCACCCGCGGTTCAGGTGACGAGTGGGACAATGCTCATCCGCCAGCGGGTCGGGTACCAGCGACGCGGACCGCCTCTGCGACGATGACTCCATGAGTTGGTCCGCAATGTCTCGCCTGCGAGAACTCAATGCGCCGCGATACTGGCATCGTCAGCAGTTACATCGAGACCGAGGGCAACGTCTTGCTCGACGTCTCTCACGGATGCGCAGTTGGGTCAGCGAGACACGAACCGAACTTGGGGCGGGTTGGCAACTCGCCATCGCAAGTTCTGGGAACATCCTCGTTGCGGTCGCGGGCGTCGCGACTCTCGAGGTCGTTGCCGCGCTGCTCCGCATGGTGCCGTCACTTACAGCGGCCCCATTCCTCAACCCTCCAGGGGGCGAGCTCGCCGAATCAGTGTCCGCACTAATCGGCTCCGCGGTCGCCGTCGGCGCCACGCTGCTCGGTCTTTACTACACAACCGTCGGCGTCATCGCATCAACGATCTATAAGTCAGTACCTGGAGACGTGCGCGATCTCTTCATCCGCGAGCGCAACAACGAGACGTACCTGCGAGTTGTCATCCTCACAATCTCCGGCGGCATCGCGTCGCTCATCGCCACTGCACTCGGCCGCACTGTGTCCGGGCTGACGCTGCTTGCCTTGGGCATTCTCACCGCGCTGACATGTGTTGGCCTCGTTGTTGTGACCCGAAGACTCCTCGACTACTTCGATCCGTCGAAGCTCGCGCTGCCGCTGATGCGCGAACTCGCCCAGGCTGTCCGCATCGCTGCAACGAGGAAGACGCGCGGGCTCACCCTCCGCCAATCTGAGGCGCACCTTTCGGCGTATCGGGCGCTTGCCTCGTATCGCCACCTCGCTGAACTGCTCGATGACAAGGAGCTCCGCAACGCAACGGCCCCTGTTGTCTTAAGTCGACAGCTCATAGAGGTCTTGAAGTTTTACTCGTCCTGGAAGTACGCGATACCTACCGAGAGCAACTGGTGGAGCAGGGTACCGAGACACCTGAACTGGCTAACGCCGGAGCACGGGCGGCTTGAGTTGGCGGTTAGCTCCTCGGTGGGCTTTCCGCCGGAGCTTCAGCCCGACTACCTGTGGTTCGAGAACGCGATCGCACGCATCCTGAACAAAAGTCTGAAGGTCGCATTCCAGTCGCAAGGCGGCGCTGATGCACTGGCTGTCTCCGAGGACGTGGCCGAACTCGTCGCACAGCTCACTGCACGGCTCCAGATAGACGAGGCCACCACAATCGCCACGATGTGGGATCGGGTCACCATGGCAGTGACGAGTACAGCAGACGTCGCCGACGCAGATGCGGCCGAGTACGAAGTGCGACTAAACCAGATGGCGGCAGCGGAGAGCCTCGTGAGACCGGTCACCATGATGTTGCTCGGCCTCTCACGAGCCGCAAGCTCGCTGTCTTCGCGCAACCTTCCGGCCGAGTTCGATGCCGCGATCAGGGACCCTGACGGCCTGTATCGAGGCACGCTCCCGACCGATACGCGACAGATGCTCGAGCACTTCGCTACAGCGATCCGCCGTGAGATCGCCAGCGAAGGGCAACGGGTGACTCCAAGCTGGTGGATCGATCACCTCGCGGCGCGCAGCATGGCGGAGGCGCTTCTCCAGACTGAGGCGGGAGTCATCGATCACGTACAAGCACACGCACTCGCCCAGGTGACACAACTGGACACCGCGGGGAGAGCAGACCTTGCAGCGGTTGCCGGGATGGCCGCACTGGAGCTCCTACACAAGATCGAGTTCCATGAACCGATAGTTCGGAGCGCGGAACAGAAGCTCGAAACCTATAGGAACCAGAACACCAGCATCGATCGATGGCCAGTACACGCTTCCACATTCGATGCGGCCGACCAACATCGCTCGCTACTTAAGAGGCTTGCCGAACTCCTACCGGAGCTTCGGAAGGACGAGTTCGATCCGCGAGAGCCCGACCTCTACGGTCAGCTGTACCAGTTCGTCGTGGACGGAGCATTCAAGGCAATACTCGATGGCGACCGAGAGCGGGGCCTTGGCATGTACGGCTCCGCGCTCCTCGAGATGGATTTCGCCCGCCTACGCGTCATGGCCGATCTCAAGGAGCAGGAGGACCAAACTCGTCTCCTCTATGCCCTTGAGCCAGTTATCACCGCGATGGACTTGGCCGGCTACGCGCTCCTGATGCACGAGATGGACGGTAGCGGCATCTGGGCCGAGGTGAAGGCCAGCTGGGACGCGCTCCTGTCGGGACTTCCCGATCTCGCTGCCTTCCTGCTTACCGCGGCCAGCTTCGTGGACAACACCTTTGCGATGACGGTAGGAGGAATCGAGCGCAGCCGGCGGTCCATCGCCCTGGGTCGCATCTTCGAGGACCGAGAGCTCAGCAGGGAGGAGCGGGGGGACTGGGACGACGAACCAGCCCGACCCCACCAAAGTCCAATCGTTTCAGCCCTCGCCCCGAGAGGCTACGGCGTCCAGGACGACCTCTACGCCTTGTTCATCGCCGAGTACCTCGTCCATTTCCTCCCCGCTGGCACCGACCTTGGCCACAAAGCAAGACTGATTGCTGAGCAGATCGAGTGGTACCGCGATGAGGAGCCCAATCCGGGCAGCGGTGAGGGGGGAGATCCAGACCATGCGGGATGATCCATTCGCAGGCCTTGCGAGCGACCGGCCCCCTCGTGGCGAGGTGTACTTGCCGCCTGCAACCACCTCACCTCCGCATGTGACCGAGCGATCAGATCCGACGGGCAAGGAGTACATGCTGTTGGACGACCTCCGCATGTACGCCCTTCCCTATGGCAGCGATGGAGAGGAGGGATTCACCGTTCAGGTCGAACCCAACGACGACGCGTTGGTGAGTCTCCTCACCAACGCACTCCCCGTGCGGAACTACCGCCACCGTCAGCTGTCGCGGGCGCTCCGCGACTTTGTGGAGACTGCGCTATGGCACCTGGCGCATGGTTCCCTCTACCTCAGGATCGAGTACTTCCGCCCAACGGAACCACCGGCAGCAGCCCCCATCGCGTTTCGCCTTGAGGTGCTGCGTGCCGAGTTCGTGCACCGCCACCTCGGCAAGCTCTACTACTGGATACCAGTTCAGCAACCGGGCGAGAGCGCAGCTCAGTGGTCTAGGGAGCCACTCGACCACCAATCGGTCGTCGTCGTGACCATGCCTCGCAAGCTGCGCCAAACGATGAACCGCACACTCGAAGTGGTACGAGCTTCGGATCAAGATCTCAATGTCATGCACGAGTTCACCATTGGGCGATACGCAGCGAACTCCGGCTTCGATCTCGCCAGTTACAAACGTCGGTCCTCTGACATCGTTCTCCGAGCGACCCGGGATGCGGGCTGGTCAGGTCGGGGGCTCTTCACCGAGGGGCTGCTGGACCCAATGAAGGTGTGGCGGGCGATCCAGTTCGCGCGATTCGTCGTGAAGCTGCGCGACATCGCCCTACTCGCTCTGCAGACAGCCGTAGACCGCGCGGGAGAGAGGATTGGGTTCAACGCACGGATCAAGCTCGCGGGTGTTCTCACCGAGGCGGACCTCGACCGACTAGAGGCGGATCTCCAAGCGGGCACAAGACCAATCAGCGAGATGTTCACTCCAAAAGTCCCCAAGTAGCGCCGGAGGCCGCGTTCACGGAAAGGCGAGGATCACCGCTGCGTCCCCTCGATGGCCATCTATTGTCGCGACCCGACGCCATCAAGCCGAGTCGCGCCCCTGATCAGCTCAGAGTTCCTAGGCGATCTGTGCCGCGATCTTGTCGACGGGGTTGAGAGGGTAACCCCCTCCGGCGAGGCCGCTCAGCTAGTCACCGAAGGCGATCTCTGGGGACTACGACCGGTGGGTGGCACGCGTCGCATCTTGGATCAGACGACGCGGACAGGCCGTGTGGGGTCTGCGGCGGACCGCCGTGCGGCCGGATCTCGACATCGACCTTCGGTTCCTCAACTCCGTTTGCGCCCTGCTCGGCGCCATGGAACTGCTCGAGACCGGCGTTCGCGGACGATAGGCGGTGCGCGATGGATGCAGCCTCCGCTATCGAGTTGCTTGCAGCGAGCCCCGCGGCTCGTGCGTCTCAGATGACCTGCGCGGTGAAAGGCGCGATGAGCGGGGCCGCTGCGCGCGTGCGTCCTCGTCTCAGGCCGCCGCGACGCAGGGTGCCGATGGCGTTCTACAGGAAAAACAGGAACCGGCTACAGGAAACGCAGGAACCGCCGCCCGCCGCGATCCGCACCAGGACAGGTTTTGCCATCAGCCCACGGTCGGACCGTTGGCAAAACGGTCGAAATGAGAGTAGGGCACCGGCACTGAGCCGGTGCCCTTCTTTGGTTTTCGGGCGCGTTGGATTGTCCTGGGTGAGCGAGCGGGTGCGCGGAACACGTGAGCTTCCCAGAGCCCGGTAGTCTGCGGCACATGAACGTGACGATGACGCAGAGCCGCGTTGGCGTTGCCGCCTTGGTTTGGCTCGTTCAGCTGCTGGTGAGCGCGGTCTACTTCGCCCATATGTTCCTGTCGCAGTTCAGCGTCGCGAGCTGTACCGAGACGTCTTGTGACTACTCCCTCTTTGCGCGGATCATCCAGGCATTCAACATCGGCCTGGCGGGGGCCCTCTTGCTTTCAGCAGTTGGAATCTTCGCGATGCGGAAGCGCGGCCGATGGGCTATTGCAGCACCGATCCTGGGTATCGTCACGGCGACGGTGCTCCTCTTCGTCGCGTACCCGTTGAGCCGCGCCGCGCTGGAGCTCCCGCTGTTCGGTAGTCGTACCTAGCCGCCGTCGACCGCACAATGGCACGCTCGCTGTCCGAGAACCGGTCGCCCACCGCACGCGTCTGGCAGCTTGCCTTGGATGAACCGTGGCTAGTCGACGCGCGAGTGCTCAATCGGCGACGGCCAGGGCGATCGATTTCAGTCGCGTGGGATCGGCGAGTACGTCGAGGCTCACGATCCGGCGCTCGGCGATCGTGAAGGCCATGATCGATACCAGCGTTCCGTTCATGACGGCCGCCACTCCCGGCCGGCCGTCGATGAGGTTTCATCGGCATGATCTTCCTGGTGCTGAACTTCCAACCTCAATCCACTGGTGAGCGGATCTGGCTGACGCTGATCAGTCTCTTCTTCATCCTTCTCCCGGGTCGGCGTCGCCATGTTCCCCGCGACCCCGATGGAGGATCCGTTGGGAGAGTTAGGGGCGGCAGCAGAGTACTTGTGGCGCGCCCACGGGCTTTCCTTGGTCGGCTGGACCATGGCGCTCATCTGCGGGGTGACAGCACTTTCGGCCGTCGCGGCGTTGGTCTCGATGGTGCGGATGGCGAGAAACAGCTCAACCGAGTAGCCACTCTCTGCCGCTACGGCGCGTCGCACAATGTCTCGATGCCTCCTTTTGCAGCACCCCGACCGCGGGCGGTGAGTCGCTGCACCTGAGACCGGTCCCGACGACTTTGCAAACGATAAGTCCCACGGTGACGATCCCTCTGCGGGTATCGCATGTTTACGGGCCGCGATGTTCCCTCGCCACCCAGAACTTGTCACTGCCAACTCCGAACCCGACCGCCGGCTCGATACATCCGAACTACGCGGCTCGAAACTCTCCGTGCTCGATGATCAAGCGACAAACGCCGCTCAAGGCGCGATCAGGGTCGTCGCCGTGCAAGTCGTTCCACGACACACCAAGCGATGCAAGGACGCCAAGATCGAGCTCGTAGACCGCACCTCGGCGGCTGAACACGCCCATCTGGATCATGGCATCGCGAGTTTGCTGACTGACACTGTTCCTCCCCACCAACAGCCGATCTACTTTGTCGCCGGAGACACTCAGCGCCCCGCCGGGGGACGGCCTGAAGGACGTGAGAATCCTTCTAACGGTGATCGAAATCTGGTTGAAAGTCGCGCGGTCAACGCGCTCGTCCTGACCGAGCTCGACTACATAGGGTTTCCATTGGTGCCATGGATCCTCGAAATACGCAACCAAGGAGCCCCGCGCATACACAGTGATCGACAAGTCGCTTGGGTGGGAGACGGTCGCTGCGCTGAGAATGGTCGTCGATTCGCCACGGCCCCGACCAGCAACTGCGATCTTGCTGGCCTGGATGACCAGTTCGTCAACGATGATGGTGACATTCGGGCCGAGGTCCACCTGCCCGGCAGATCCGCCCGAGAGAATGACCCCCGCATCAGAGATGACCGTGAGGCTCGACTGCGGTCCCACCAGTTCAAGCGCTCCGGAGAGGTCGGTCACTCTGAACTCCAACGGTGTCAGATCATGATGATCGCCCAGATAGAGAGTCGCCTCTACGCCATGTTGGATGACGAGCGCATGCGGAGCGATTGAGCCAGCGCGATACGACCGCACGGCGTCATTCAACTGAGATTCGGGGATCTCGGCGGGTTGCGTCGTCGCGAGCGCCATGAGGAAATGTGTGAAGAAGGGCCCGACGTCGGGAAGAGTTGCGCGGAAATCCTGTTCGCGAACTACCCATGCGCCCCGCAGAGGGGAAGAGACCGCCCAGGCTCGTGCATAGTCCGAGAACACTTCTGAGCCGAAGCGACCGGAACGCAGGAAGGGATGGTCGCGCACGAATCCCTGCACAAGCTCGTCGTACTGAGCCCGGTCCGTCGAGTCAAGCGAAGCCGGATGAGACACTTCCAGGCCCCCGACGTCAACCAGCTGAAGAAGCCGTGCGATCTGCTCCTCGCGAGAGTAAAGCGCGGTACGCAAAGGCTCATCAGCATGGATACCGATCCGTTCGCCGAGTGCGTCTCTGACCTTCTTGCTCTCCCGGTCGAGGATCTGTTCCACTATGCCGAGTAGCAGCCCGCCTCGGAGTTGGCGCTGGCTACTGTGTGCAGAAGCTTCCAGGTGCGAAAGTTCCTCTGCGGGGTTTTTCACTTGAAGTCGTTCCGCGAGCGCAGTTAGGACGGGCGGGTACCCTAGAAAGTCTCGCGTCCTGATCCACCCTGCGTCGAGATTGAGCTCCGACAATTCCTCGCCGTGCAACGCCTTCGCCAAGTCGAGGAACGTTCGATCGCGGAGGCGATCAAAAGGTTCGGCGTGCGTCTCATGGACTCGTGCGATTCCGAGTTCGTCGCAGCGGCGATCGAGATGGAGCTTGATGAACTCACAACTCGACGGATAGTCGAGCGGAACTATCTCGAACACGGGCGGGGCGAACCCCACCTCCTCGAGGGCGAGCAGCGTGAGGTCGATCGAGTCCGATCGCCCAAACAGAAGGACCTGGGTCTTCGCCACACCATCGGAAAGCTGCCAGGCAAGGTCGCGCACGAATTCGATGAAGTTTTCGGCACCTGCGCGCAGTTGAGCCTCATCCGTGCTGTCGAGAATCAATGTGACATCGCCAGCACGGAGGGCCTCTGCAAAATCGTCGTATGCAGCTCCACCGAGAGCCCTCGTAAGGGCGCCGGTGAGCGTGTTCGACCCCACCTGCATCTTCGCTAGATCGACATACACACCGTTCGTGGCGGCTGCGACGCTTCGGGCAGCGGCCGATTTGCCCATCGCGCCCGGGGCGGCAATTAGGGCCAGCACCGTAGGGGACGAGGCCTCCGATTGATCCGCCTCCAAGGTTGGCCAGATGTAGTCGTCGACGACGGCTTCCTCAGTCGAGACTGAGGGACTCTGCGACACCATCCGCAACGGTGACGGACGCTGTGGGAGCGCTTGGGTAAATTCGCGCAAAGGAATTGGCATGCTCGCACCTTAGTAAGCCAGTGAGACACCTGTCGACGTTGCATCGATTGACCTATTCTTCACGCCCACGATGGGTCGAGCGATCTGCGCCGAAGGGCCAGGCGCTCATCCAGGCGATCACGCCGACAAGCACCGCCGCAGCGGCGCGGGTGACGTCGGTCGCCACCGCGCGAATGCCGTCCCCACCCGAACGCCAGAGTTCGCTGCCTTGTAACTACTTTCGGCTGACCCAGACGTTCTCGGAGATCATCTCCCGAACTTCCCCGCCGCGGTGGTTGATCTCGGCCTCAACGTGAGCGCTGTCGCTGATCGGGACGGATACAGAGCCACGCGAACAATCTGTGCTTTGCCACACGTCATCGAGAACGAGTGAAAGGCAAAGCGTGTCGCCACCGTCAGATGCGCGCGCGAGATAGACGTCGTACGCATCTGCCTTTCCGACGTATCGAAGAGTCGCGACGTCGAGTTCGTTGGCGGACCCTTCGACGACAGAATCTGGTCGGTCCGCGGGGGTCTGCTCCCGCGCGAACTCGGCCAGAGGCGAGCACGATGTCAACAGCAATACGGTCGCGACGAGGGCCGGTGCCACGCAGCGTCGTGAGCTCATGCGCCAAACTGTAAATCCAGACCAGCCGAAGAGCACCTGATCCTGCGCTCTCGCCACCCCCCCAAAGCCATGTTTCATAGCTGAGGATGAGTTCACTCGCACAGCGAAAAGTGAAGCCCACTCTTCCCGTTGACCGCGGTCCACGACGCGAAAGTCGATCCGGCCGCGTGCACTTCACTCCATCTTGCCGACGACTACCCGCGTTCTCCGTCCATGCTGTTGGGGTCCTCCGGTACGTTGACCCCGTGGGCATCGAGTGGATCGAAAATCCAAAGCAGCTGCGCCTCGAGGACGGGCGCGTTATGAAGCTGAGTCGCACTCTCGGTCGGGCTGAGGCGTGGCGGATGAGCAGGACCCGCCAAGTGATTGCGAGCGTGTTCCCTGACCTCGACGACGTGACAGGCGACGAGAAACGTGTACGTGCAATGCTTCGCGATTCAGACGAGCAGTCCGAGCTATTCGCATGGACCGCTTACCTCTACTCTGGCGACGGTGCACAAGTCGTGAAGTTCGACTACGCGCACTAGGCAACGCACTTGCTGCCACGACGATCGGAGCACCCCAGAACGGTGCGCGACGGATGCAGCCCCCCGCTATCGAGCGTTTGCAGCGAGCCTCGCGGTTCGTGCGTCTCAGATGACCTGCGCGGTGAAAGGCGCGATGAGCGGGGCCCCTGCGCGCGTGCGTCCTCGTCTCAGGCCGCCGCCACGCAGGGCGCCGATGGCGTTCTACAGGAAAAACAGGAACCGGCTACAGGAAACGCAGGAACCGCCGCCCGCCGCGATCCGCACCAGGACAGGTTTTGCCAACAGCCCACGAGGAGGTCCCGGAAACTCAGGAGTCTTCGGGACCATTCAGATCGGTGATGTGACCACGTCATCGATTACCCCATCGCAATCACTACTCTGAAGGCCGATCGGCTCGGTCAGGGACCGGTGCGTCGCGCGTCAGGTCTGCCGAGATGATTCGCGCCAGCAGGACCCTTCCTGCTCCAGTTTCGTTCGGTCACGGCTACGGAAGACGGAGTCATCATCTCCTGCACGTCCGCGCCTGTCTGCCGGGTGAGACCGCGAATGGCGAGGTTCCTCGCGCGACGCCGATGATGTGGCCGATAGGCTCCAGGGTGCTCGCTTGTCCACAGCACCCGGGAGTCTCTTCATGCGCAAGCGTTGGATCGCGCTCATCATCGTCGCTGCCGTTCTTCTCGTCGTCATCGTCGGCGGGGTGTGGTTCGGTCGCAGCCTCTTCCACATGCCCACCGCACGTGGCGTCGATTCGGTGAACGCCGAGGTCGGCGGCACGCGCATGCTGGGCGTCTTCGCGCACCCCGACGACGAGCAGACCGTGAACGGGCTCTTCTGGCGCGCGAAGGACCGGGACGGCGCGTACACCGCGATGATCACCGCCACGCGCGGAGAAGCCGGACATCAGGTTCCGGAGGTCGCGCGCCAGGAGGACCTTGGCGATGTGCGCAAGGCGGAGGCGCTGCGCAACAGCTACAACCTCGGCGTCGATGAGCACGAGGTGTGGGACTACCCTGACGGCGGCGTGCCGAATGTCGCTGAGGACGAGCTCATCGATCGGCTCGTGGCGGTGATGAAGCGTGTCGAGCCGGACGTGGTGCTCGCGTTCTGGCCCGAGACCGGAGCCACCGGGCACCTCGACCACATGAAGATGGGCGAGCTGACGGAGAGGGCGATCGCGCAGATCGTCGCGGAGGACGGCTCATACAAGGGGCCGCACCACGTGCTCTACTCGATCAGCCCGGCCACGGCGCTGAAGATGTTCGGCGGTGAGACCGGTGCGTTCGTCGCCGACAACCAGCCCGAGCCGGAGTTTGCGATGGCGGCCGAGGTGGGCAAGAAGATGGAGGGCTGGGAGATCCACGCGTCTCAGCGCGACTATCTGCAGGCGGCCTACCACCTGCCTGCGTGGCTGGTGTATCTGCTGTGGGATCAGGAGTTCTACCACGTGCGCGACTTGGCTGCCGACCCGATCTCATGATGGTCAGGGGAGGCTCACGCGCTGAAGGCTCACGCGCTGAAGGCTCACGCGCTGAAGGCCGGGATCGGCGGCGGCTCTTCTCGCCGGAGTGCTCTGAGGCCGCTCAGGCCATCGCATCGCCGATGTAGGAGTACTTCACGAACACCTCGGATGCCCAGCCGGCCTCGTCGAGCACGCCCTGGACGGCCGAGAGCATGTACTTCGAGTCCCAACCCATGTACAGGTACTGCCCGTCGGCGATCTGATCCCACTGACCGTTCCACGCCATCTCGGGGTAGACCGGGCCGCCACGGCGTGCACTGTAGTCGACGACGCTCGCGCGCGAGTCGGCCCACAGCCGCTTGAACACCCGGTTGAAGAGGTACTTGACGTCCTTGACCTCCCAGTGCTCGCCCCGGTACTCGACGTACTCGAACTCGCGCTGCCAGCCGCGCGGCCAGCCGCGCCGCCGCTTGGCATCGAGGACGGGGGTGAGGTTGTCGTCGTCGATGCTGACGACCGCCGGCCGTTCCCAGACGCGCAGGAAGTGCTCCGTGAGACTCTCGGTTCGTTGCGCGATGGCCGCAGTGCCCCACGCGGCGGCATCTGCGAGCTCGCGCGTCGGGAGCACGTCACTGTGCGCGTAGAGCGCCCGCTTGGCCGGGAACGAGGCGTCCACGGCCCGGTCGGCGAGCGGGCCCTCGATGAGCGCGAGGTTCCCGAGCGTCTGGGCCAGCGCGCGGTGCGCATTCTGCTCGTCGTCGGTGTAGTCGGCCCATCGCCGGACGCCATCGCCGCTCCAGTCGTCGGACGGGGCGAGAGGGACCACGTGCTCGAGGTCGAGGGCATCGAGCACGTCGACGCCGGCGAGCCGCCCGAGGACGTAGTGCGCGTGGGGGAGGTCGCTGTACTTCAAGCCGACGCGCGCCCGCTCGTCCGACGGAGTGATGCGCGCGATCGCGCGCACGAGGGCATCGCGCCCGTCATCGGCTGCGCGGCACAGTCGCGCCACGAGGCGATCATTGGACAGGCCGACGACCTTGCGGCGCAGCAGGAGCGACTGGAGGTGCTCGAGCGACACGATCAGCTCGTCCAGGCCCAGCCTGCCGTGCACGTGGTCGCGGTACTGACGCATGATCAGCGGATACATGCTGCGTCCGAACGTGTTGAGGTAGCCGAACTGGCGGCCGATCTCGCTGTCCGGGGTCGCCGATGGCTCGAGCAGCAGGTGGTAGATCTCGGAGTACTCCCGCCACTGCGCCGCGCGGTTGCGGAGAGTGGCGACGTCCAGCCGCGGGAACTCGTGGCGGAAGGCGTCGTAGACGCCCCGCTCTCCTGCGGCGGTCACCTCGCGCCCCGTCAGCATGACGAGGTAGTGGCGCCAGAACGCGCCGATCTGCTCACCCGTGTTGTGCTCGATCGGCAGCCAGTACTCGTTCTCGATCTCGCTCTGCTCCGCGTGCGAGAGGCCCATGAGCACGTAGTTGTGGATGAGTTCGTGATCGCGCAGCGGTTCGCCGGTGGAGTTCAGGCTCTCGAAGATCTGCTGGGCGTTCGCCTGGCCGCCGAGGGTGATCGACACGTGCTCGAGCTTCTTGAGGCCGCGCCAGATGCGGGCGGCCTCGTCGGGCCGGATCTGACTGCGGAAGAACGCGTAGTTGTCGTCGAATCGCGACTCACGCTGCTCGTCGACGGCCGAGCGGCGGTCGAGGACGACGCTCTCGAAGACATCCGCCCACGCGCGGTGCGGGCGCAGCTTGGTGCGATGGGCGTCGTCGGCGCGGACGAGCACGCGTTCCAGCTCGTGTGCCAGTTCGGGGTCGTCCTCGCGCAGGGTGTGGTGCAGCGCGGCGACGAGCAGCATGAGGGTGGTGATGCGCTGCTGGCCGTCGATGAGGACTAGATGCGCGTCGTCAGAGACGTCCGCGTCGTCGCCCGCCGTGCTCGCCGTCGAGAGGATCGAGCCGATGAAGTGCGTGTGCCCGTCGTCGGTGGCTGCGACGGCGCGGATGTCGCCGAGCAGCTGCTCGCAGCCGCCGATGTCCCAGCGGTACTGCCGCTGATAGACGGGGACGACGATCGTGGTGTCGGATGCCGAGAGCCAGCCGATCGTATTGACAGCGGTCGCTTCGACATTCGTGGCAGTGCTCATGGTCTCCGAATCGCTCCTCGACAACCCCACGAGTCTAATCGGGTTCGGATATTCCCGGCCGAGGCACGGCGGGCTCCGAGGGGGCGGAGGTAGGCTTACCTAAGTTGGGCCTGTAAAAACGTGCTGGCCCCTCTGAACCGAAAGGTCATGATTCGCATCATGGGTTACATCAAGTCCGCCGCACTCGAGGAGACCGGTTACGTCATCCTCGACCGCTACAACCAGGAACTCGACCCCAAGGAGTGGCTCGACATCGAGTACGTCGACTGGAAGTCCTCAGGAGACACCCGCTTCGCGCCGCTGGCCTCGGCCAAGGGTGAGATCGAGTGCAACGGGTTCTGGAACCACCAGCCGCCCCGCACCGACAAGGACGGCGTCTGGATCCCGTCGCAGACCGAGAAGGCCCCGAACCTGACCCGTCGCGCACAGGAGCCCGGCGCGAACGTCGGGCGCTGCCGCATCATCGAGCTGCAGCCGAACACGTATGCAGATGCCCTCTACAACCTGCACCAGGACGACAACAACCGTCTGAACCCGGACGGCACCGGCTGGGTCGTGCGCAGCTTCTTCAACCTCACCGACGACAAGGACAGCTACTTCGTCCTGCGTGAGAACCGCACCGACCCGAGCGAGGAGACGCGTATCGCCCTTCCGGCGGGCGCGCAGCTGATCATCGACACGCAGCGTCTCTGGCACGCCACCGCGCACTACGGCGACGAGCCGCGCTACTGCCTCATCACGTCGTGGGAGTCCGGCCCCGAGCTGGACGCCTACATCGCCAAGTACAACGGCGTGAGCAAGATCGACTCGGTCCCCGTGGACCAGGAGACGCTGGACTGGGGTCAGGCCGAGCAGGCACGCCGGCTCGCCGCCCGGGCCGCTGCTCTGGCCGCCCGCGGTCAGAAGGACGTCACCGCGATGAGCGAGGCCTGATCCTCGCAGCATCCGGCAACGGGCCCCGACCACGGTCGGGGCCCGTTCGTCGTCGGTAGGGTGGTCCCATGGGGGAGCCGCTCGACGCCGAGAAGCGCGCCGAACTCTTCGCGCTGCGCCGTCGCGCGTACGGTCCCGCGCCGGACATCGTGGGCGATGAGGCGGCGCTCCGGCGACTCGCCGAGCTCGAGGCCGCGTCGGCGGGCGATGCCCGACCGCCCGCCTCGCCCCGCCCGCCGTCTCGGCCCGTCCCTGAATCGGCACCGTCTCACTCCGCCCCGGAAGCGGCGCCGTCTCCCGCCGTCCCGGAGGTCGTGCCCGAGGACGTCATCGACGGTATGCCCCCGGGGACGGTGCACGCCCCGACGCCGCATCCGCAGCGGCGTCGCTTCGGCGGCTGGCTCGTCGGCACGCTCGTCGTGGTCGCGGCTCTGATCGTCCTGCTGATGAGTCTCTCTCCGCGCCCGGATGCCGTCCTCGCCCCGGTCGACATGCCCCGCCCGCTGCCGGTGTGGGTGAGCGACGGCTGGTTCGATTCCTATATCGACCGCGATCCCGCGGCGCCGTACGTCGTGCACGCGTCGTTCGGGGGCGTCGAGCCATGGGTGCTGACGACCCGCACGGGAGCGCGCTGTCTCATCCTCACGTTCGGCTCGCAGATCGGATCGACCGAGCCCAGCTGTGGCCGCGACGGACTCGCGCCCAGTTACACGCTCCACAGCACCGAATGGATGCCGGAGGCCCTCCAAGAGGTCGGACCGCCCGGCACGATCGTCCGTTTCGTCCTCCGCGGTGAGTCCGTCGAGGTCACGGTGGCGCTGCCGCCGGTCGAGACCCCGGCCGGCTGAGTCCGAGGGGGCGCTCGCCTCCGTCCCGTGACGACCGCGCCGCGCTGCGCCGCGGCCGTGGTCTCGTCGATGCCGTGCGCATGGTTGTGTTCGTGTGGGAGTGTGTTGTAATGTGTGGCTATTCGAAGGAGTGGGCATGTACGCAACGGAGCGCCAGCGGCTGATCGAGCAGCTGATCGAGACGGACGGCCGCGTCGCGGTCCTCCAGCTCGCCGAACGCTTCGGCGTCACCACCGAGACGGTGCGTCGCGATCTCGCACTTCTGGAAGGGACGGGTCTGGTCCGACGTGTCCACGGCGGCGCGGTATCGCGTACTCGTGCGAGCACCGTCGAGCCCTCGATCGCGGAGCGGACGGCGCGCGGCAGCAGCGCGAAGCGGGCCATCGCCCGGGCGGCGGGCGAGTTGATCGATGACGGGTTCGGCGGATCCGTCTACCTGGATGCGGGCACGACCACGGCCGCCCTCGCCCACCTGATCGCCGCGCGCACGCATGTCGCCCACGAGCTCGAAGTGGTCACCCACTCGATGACCGTCGCGCAGGTGCTCGCCGGTGTCCCCTCGCTCGGGCTGACGGCGATCGGGGGCCGCGTGCGCGGGCTGACGGCGGCAGCGGTGGGCGCACACACGGTGGAGGCGATCTCGCGGCTGCGTCCGGACATCGCCTTCGTCGGGACCAATGGCATCGCAGCGCCGTTCGGACTGAGCACACCGGATCCCGACGAGGCCGCCGTCAAGCGGGCCATCGTGGCATCGGCCCGCCGCGTCGTCGTGCTCGCCGACGCGGAGAAGTTCGACGCGGAGCTGCTCGTGTCCTTCGCACCGCTCTCCTCGGTGGACGTCTTGATCACCGATGTCCCTCCCCGCGGCGAGCTCGCGGTCGCACTGGCGGACTCCGACGTCGAGGTGGTGGTCGCATGATCGTCACGGTGACGACGAACCCGTCGCTGGATCGCACCGTCGTCCTCGCCCAGCCGTTGCGCGTCGGAGAGGTGCAGGGCGCGCTCGAGTCCCGCGAGGATGCGGGCGGAAAGGGCATCAACGTCGCCCGCGTGGTCGCCGCCGCCGGTGGAGCGACGCTGGCCATCCTCCCGCTCGACGACGGCGACCCGTTCGGCTCCGTGCTCCACGCGGCAGGGGTGCCTGTGCGCACGGTGTCCGCGCACGGGGCGGCTCGCGCGAATCTGACGATCGCCGATGCCGCCGGAACGACCACCAAGCTCAACCTTCCGGGGGCCACCCGTACCGAGTCGGAGGCGGCCGCGCTCGTGGACGCGGTCGTCGAACACGCCGAAGGCGCCGACTGGGTGGTGCTCGCCGGATCGCTCGCCCCCGGGCTGCCGGACGATTTCTACGTGCGCGTCATCCGTGCCGTGCGCGACCGCTGGGGCACTCGAGCGCCGGCGATCGCGGTGGACACCTCCGGCCCGGCACTGCATGCCGTCGTCACCGACGGCGGGGCGGACCTCATCAAGCCGAACGAAGACGAGCTGGCCGAGCTCGCCGGGGTGACGCTGAACCCCGACGAACCGCTCGCCGACGCGGTGCTCGCCGTCGCCCGGACGCTCGTGCCGCTCCGCGTCCGTGCGGCCTTCGTCACGCTGGGCGCGCAGGGCGCGGTCCTCGTGACGGCCGATGACGCATGGCACGGCACGCCGCCCCCCATCCGGGTGCGCAGCACGGTCGGCGCCGGCGACAGCTCTCTGGCGGGCTTCCTGCTCGCCCGCACCTCCGGCGCGTCGCCGGAGGAGTGCGTGCGCAACGGGATCCGCTACGGATCGGCGGCGGCCGCGCTCGCGGGCACTCAGGCACCCGCACCAGACGATCTCCCCGCCGGCGCCGTGCCGGTGCACTCGCTCACCCCCTGAAACCACACGACCACTGGAGGTCACCGTGTCACAGATCATCACCGCGGAACTCGTCAGCCTCGACGACCCGCTCGGCAGCGACAAGCGCGCCGTCATCGAAGCGCTGGCCGCGCGGGTCGCCGGCCAAGGGCGGGCATCCGATGCCGCGGCGCTCGCGGCCGACGCGTGGGCTCGCGAGCTCAAGGACGAGACCGGGCTTCCCGGCGGAATCGCGATCCCGCACGCCAAGAGTGCGGCGGTCACGCGCGCGACGCTCGCGTTTGCGAGGCTGACCCCCGGCGTCGACTTCGGCGCTCCGGACGGGCCGGCCGATCTGGTGTTCCTCATCGCCGCGCCCGACACCGCCGCCGAGGAGCACCTCGCGGTGCTCTCCCGACTCGCCCGCAGCTTCATGCGCGACGACTTCACCACGGGCCTGCGTTCGGCGGCAACCCCCGGCGACGTGGTCGCGCTCGTCCTCGATGCGGTCGCGGACGCGCCCGCGCCGGCCGCGGCGGCTGCACCGGCCGCGGGCGCCGCTGCCACCGAGGGCCCCGCCGCCGACGGACTGCTGATCGACGGCCGCCCCGCGCGGATCGTCGCTGTCACCTCATGCGCCACCGGCATCGCGCACACCTTCATGGCCGCCGACGCACTCAGCGCGGCGGGCAAGGCGGCCGGGATCGACTTCGCCGTCGAACCGCAGGGGTCGAGCGGCTACCAGGCGTTGCCGGGCGAGGTCATCTCGAACGCGGACGCGGTGATCTTCGCGACCGATGTCGATGTGCGCGCACTGCAGCGGTTCGCCGGCAAGCCGGTCGTGCGCTCCGGGGTCAAGCGGGGCATCGAGCAGCCTGCCGAACTCATCGCCGAGGCCGTCGCGGCGACCGCCGACCCGAACGCGACCCGGATCAGCGCCGGGTCGACGGCGGCGGTGGGCACCGGCGCGGCCGCGGCGAACCTCTCCTGGGGGGCGCGGATCCAGCGGATCCTCCTGACGGGCGTCAGCTACATGATCCCGTTCGTGGCCGGCGGAGGCCTGCTCATCGCGCTCGGCTTCCTGCTCGGCGGGTACGACGTCACCGACGACGCCGCGAGCGTCATCATCGCGAACTCGCTGTGGAACCTGCCCGCGGGCGGCATCGGCCAGTACCTGGGGTCGGTCGCGTTCATGATCGGCGCGACCTCGATGGGGTTCCTCGTCGCCGCTCTCGCGGGCTACATCGCCTTCGCGATCGCCGACCGCCCCGGCATCGCGCCGGGCTTCGTCGCGGGGGCGATCGCGGTGACGATGAACGCCGGTTTCATCGGCGGCATCATCGGAGGCCTGCTCGCCGGCGTCATCGCCTGGTGGCTGGGCAGCCTCGACGTGCCGCGCTGGCTGCGCGGCCTCATGCCCGTCGTGATCATCCCGCTGCTGGGTTCGATCGTCGCTTCCGGTCTCATGATCCTGTTCCTGGGCCGTCCCATCGCCGCGCTGATGGTCGCGCTCACCGACGCGCTGACGGGTCTGACCGAGAGCAGCGCGGGTGTCGTGCTCGTCGGCGTCATCCTGGGCCTGATGATGTGCTTCGACCTGGGCGGGCCGGTCAACAAGGTCGCCTACGTGTTCGCCACGACGGGCCTGGCCGCAGCCTCGACCGTCAACACCGCTCCGTACCTGATCATGGCGGCGGTCATGGTCGCGGGGATGGTGCCGCCGCTGGCCATGGCGCTGGCCTCGACGGTGCTCGCCCGACCGCTGTTCACCCCGGTCGAACGCGAGAACGGCAAGGCGGCATGGCTTCTCGGCGCCGCGTTCATCAGCGAGGGGGCGATCCCGTTCGCGGCGGCGGACCCGCTGCGCGTCATCCCCGCCTCGATGGTCGGAGGCGCGGTCACCGGCGCGCTGAGCATGCTGTTCGGCGTGACCAGCTTCGCCCCCCACGGCGGCATCTTCGTGCTGTTCGCGATCAGCCCGGTCTGGGGTTTCGTCGTGGCACTGCTGGCGGGTACGGTCGTCTCAGCGCTCCTGATCGTGGTGCTGAAGAAGTACGTCGGTCGCAAGGAGCTCGACCAGACCGAGCCGACACTCGCCGCGCCGGTCGCCGCCTAACTCGGAGGAGAGACACATGGCCGAACGCACCGCCACCATCGCGAGCAGCTCCGGACTGCACGCCCGCCCTGCGAAGCTCTTCGTGCAGGCGGTGCAGCAGACGGGCGTGCCGGTCACGATCGCCGTCGAGGGCGGCCCGGACCTCAACGCCGGCAGCATCCTCTCGCTCATGGGTCTGGGCGCGACCCAGGGCACGGTCGTCACCCTGAAGGCGGAGGGGGAGGGCGCGGAGGACGCGCTCGATCAGCTCGTCGCCTTCCTCGAGACCGACCACGATGCCGAGGGCTGAGTCGAGCCCGCGAACCTGAACACGAGGGGCGGATGCCGGGGCAGTGCGCTCCGGCATCCGCCCCTCGTCGCAGCCCGCCGAGCGCGTGTCACAGGTCGGTCGCGTCTCCCGGCTCGAGGGTGAGGAACTCGCCGTCGTGCTGCTCTGCGGCCCACTTGAGCCTGGCGCGGTGCATGTCCAGGCCGATCCGCGAGAGTGTCATGTCGTGCGTGCCGAAGGCCCGGCGCGGCTTGACGGCCAGGACGAAGTCCATCGCCTCGCCGATCTTCAGCCACGGCGCTCCGATCGGTGCGGCGAGAAGGCGCACATCGGCGCCCTTCGGGACGGCATAGGAGTCGCCGGGGTAGTAGAACGCGTCGTCGACCAGGACGCCGACGTTGTCGACGGCGGGCAGCGACGAGTGGATCACGTTGTGCGTGCCCCCGTAGAACGCGAGCGTGAACGGCTCGAGGTCCACGACGTCCCCCGCGGCCACGGTCGTGACGCCGAAGGCGGCGGCGGCGGTCGCGGCGCCCTCGGGAGCGAAGATCGGAGTGCCGGGAAAGCTCGCCTGCAGGCGGTCCAGGTGATCCGGGGTCCAGTGGTCGGGGTGCTCGTGCGTGAGCACGATTCCCGCGAGTCCACGAACCTCCGTCAGTGGGAGCGTGAAGGAGCCGGGGTCGATGATGAGCGTGCGGCCCTCGCGCTCCAGGCGCAGGCAGGCGTGCTCGTGTTTGGTGACGCGCATGGTCAGAGTCAACGCGCACGAGCCCGCGAAGGCAAGCGTCGTGCCGATTTTGTCGTGGGGGCGCGAGCATGGCATAATCGAACGGTTGCCTGAGCCGCTGAGCTCGGGAAACGCGACCGGCCCCATCGTATAGCGGCCTAGTACGCCGCCCTCTCACGGCGGTAACGCGGGTTCGAATCCCGCTGGGGTCACCACGAAGAGAAGGCTCGCCCGTCAGGGCGAGCCTTCTCTCGTTCCCGGTCCGAGGCGCGGACGACGTGCGTGCGTGCGTCTAGCCCTCCGGGGCGGGCGGTCCGGGTCGATCGGCGTCCGCCTCGCGCGGGCGTCGGCCGATGCGCACGACGAGCCAGACGACAGCGCCGGCAACGACCAGCACGCCGATCCACGGGAGCAGAAAGCCGACCCCGACGATGATGCCGTTGACGGTCGCCACCAGTCCGTTCCAGCCGGCGAGCAGTCCGTCGCCGAAGCCTGCGGGGTCTGTGGAAACGGGGGGAGCCGTCGCGGTCAGCGAGACGCCCAACGATGACATCGCGACCCGATCGTCGAGGCTCTCCAGCTGGCTGCGGTAGGACTCCAGCTCGGATTGACGCTGGGCCAGCGCGCTCTCAGCCGCCAGCAGATCAGCGGTGGACTCGGCTTCGGACATGAGCGCGGTCAGCCGCTCGACCGATGCCTCCAGTGCGCGCACACGGGCCCGCAGGTCCACGGCGTGCGAGGTCACGTCGTCGCGTGCGATCCGCGATGCGAGCACGTCGCCGACGTCGGCGAGGTCGGCCATCACCTCTCCCAGCCGGTCGGCGGGAACGCGCACCGTCACCCAGGCGTCGGAGGGGGCCACGGGCATGACCGCGCCGTCCAGGCCGATCTCGCCCCTCTCGAACACCCGCCCCTCGTGCCCCACGCTCATGGATTCCACGTACCCGCCCGCCGCGCGCGCCGCGTCGCCGATCCGGTCGGCGGCGCGCGACACATCGTCCACGCGCACCGAGGCGGAGGCCGTCGCGACGATCTCACGGATCTGCTCACCGCTGCTGTCGACCCCCCGCACTCCGCCGCCGTCCTGCTCGGCGCTGTCGGGGACGGCGCCGGTGAAGACTCCGGGCTCCGCCGCGGGGGCGATCTCGGGCAGGTTGCGGTCGTACATGGGTTCCGAGGCCGTCAGCATGCCCGGCTGTGTGAGCGCGGGGGCGATGGCCGCTGCGGCGACGATGACGACGGCCGCGGCGGCTCCTGTCAGCCACAGGCGGCCGCGGCGTACCCGCCGGCGCCGCTGGGCGACGTGCTGTTCCGCGCGATCGGACGCGATCGTGCGGAACAGCACGTCCTCCATCTCATCGACGCGCTGCGCGCTCAGATCGGGCAGTGTCACATCTTCGGCGTTCATGTCCCCTCCGGTTCCACGACGCTCCGCAATCGGGTGCGGATGCGGGAGAGACGATTGCGGACCGTGCCGTGCGACACCCCGAGCTGGTCGGCGGCCGCCTGGTAGGCGTATCCCTCGGCCGCGCACAGCCGGAAGATCTGCTGATCGAGGACGCTCAGCGTCCCCACCTCCTGCAGCACGCGCTCCACCAGGCTCGATTCGATCACCTGACGTTCCACGTCCACCGTCGCCGGCAGCATCTCCTCGACCGCCGACGCCGTGTGCGTGCGATCGCGTTGCTGGCGACGAATGCGATTCGCGCACTGGAACCGGCAGATCGTGACCAGCCAGGGCAGCAGCGAATCGCTCGCCAGCTCGAGCGTCGGCAGCTTCCGCCACGCGGCCAGGAAGGTCTCCTGCGTCACGTCCTCGGCATCCACCGCATTGCCCACGAGCCCGTGCGCGAGCCAGTACACAGGTCGCACGTACGCGCGGTAGAGCGCGCGGAACGCATGCTCGCTGCCGCCGGCCGCAGCCGCGACCAGCTCCGCGTCGGTACGCACGGGCGACTGGCTCATGACGTCCTCATCGTCTCGGGAGCGGATGCTCCCATCGGGGTAGTGTCCGCAACGGCCTGTTCGTCTCGGAGCAGCTCGACGATCGCGGGTGTGTCGATGATGCCACACGGGCCGGGGCCGCCGGCATCCCCTGTATCCTGTTCCGAGCGAGAGGGAGTATCCCGTCCTCGCGCGTCCGTCATCACGGGCTCCGTCGTCGGAGCCTCGGGCGCGCGCCGCTTCTGCGGGGGAGAGACTTTCGACATTCGTCCTCCCTCCGAAAGGCCCGCATGGAGCTCCCCGTCTGGTTCGAGATCGGCTCGCTCGCCGTTCTGCTGCTGATCCTCATCGCCGATCTGCTGCTGATCGTCAAGCGCCCGCACATCCCGTCCACCAAGGAGTCCAGCCTCTGGGTGGTCTTCTACGTGACCCTGGCGCTGATCTTCGCCGGTCTCATGTGGCTGTTCGCGGGCGGGGAGTACGCCGGGCAGTTCGTCGCCGGATGGCTCACCGAGTACAGCCTCTCGATCGACAACCTCTTCGTGTTCGTGCTGATCATGACGCAGTTCTCCGTGCCGCGGCGCTACCAGCAGAAGGTGCTGATGGTGGGAATCATCATCGCGCTGATCCTGCGCGGCATCTTCATCCTGGCCGGGGCCGCGATCATCGAGCACTTCCTGCCGATCTTCTACCTGTTCGGCGCCTTCCTGATCTGGACGGCATGGAAGCAGGCGTTCCCGGGCGGGGACCACGACAGCGACGTCAAGCAGGAGACGTTCATCGTTCGGCTGCTGCGCCGCACGGTCGACATCAGCGACCACTACGACGGCGCGAAGGTGCGCACCGTCGTCGACGGCAAGCGGATGTTCACGCCGATGATCATCGTCTTCGCCGCCATCGGCATGACCGACCTGCTGTTTGCGCTCGACTCGATCCCGGCGATCTTCGGGATCACGCAGAACGCCTTCATCGTCTTCACCGCGAACATCTTCGCGCTGATGGGCTTGCGTCAGCTGTACTTCCTGCTCGGCGGGCTGCTGGACCGCCTGCGCTACCTCCACTACGGCATCGCCTTCATCCTCGCGTTCATCGGCGTCAAGCTCATCTTCCACGCGATGCACGAGAACGAACTGCCGTTCATCAACGGCGGCCGGCACATCGAGTGGGTGCCGGACATCTCCACCTGGATGTCGCTGGGCGTGATCATCGCCTCGATGCTGGTCGCCACCGTCGCGAGCCTGGTCGCCTCGGCCCGGGAGCGCAACGCCGCACCGGCGGTCGCGCCGGGCACTCCGACCGAGGCGGCGGAGGTCGTCGCGGAGGAGAAGGGGACCCCGCCGACCGTCATGCGCGGCGGCGACGACCGCTGACCGCTGTCAGCGGTGGTAATCTGGGCGGGTGCGGATCGCTCGTCTTCTCCTTAGCGGCCGCGGCGAGAACTCGTTCTGAGCCCTCTCTCGTCGCGGAGTCCGTCGCGGGCCTGATCCGATCCCAGGAGAACGAGACAGCATGAGCACCACGATTCCCGAGCGCCCCCGCACGTTGGCCGAGAAGGTCTGGGACGACCACCTCGTCGTCAAGGGCGAGGACGGCCAGCCCGACCTCATCTACATCGACCTGCACCTCGTGCACGAGGTCACCAGTCCGCAGGCCTTCGATGGTCTGCGGGCAGAGGGTCGCCCCGTGCGGCGCCTCGACCTCACGATCGCGACCGAGGATCACAACACCCCGACCCTCGACATCGACAAGCCGATCGCCGACCTGACCAGCCGCACGCAGATCGAGACGCTCCGCCGCAACGCCGAGGAGTTCGGCGTCCGGCTGCACTCCCTCGGCGACGCCGAGCAGGGCATCGTGCACGTCGTCGGACCGCAGCTGGGCCTGACGATGCCGGGCGTCACCGTGGTGTGCGGCGACTCGCACACCTCCACCCACGGCGCCTTCGGCGCGATGGCGTTCGGCATCGGCACGAGCGAGGTCGAGCACGTGCTCGCGACGCAGACGCTGCCGCTGAAGCCGTTCAAGACGATGGCGATCACCGTCGAAGGCGAGCTCAAGCCCGGGGTGACCGCGAAGGACATCATCCTCGCCGTCATCGCGAAGATCGGCACCAACGGCGGTCAGGGGTATGTGCTCGAGTACCGCGGCTCGGCCATCCGCGCCCTCTCGATGGAGGGGCGCATGACGATCTGCAACATGTCGATCGAGGCCGGCGCCCGCGCGGGCATGGTCGCCCCCGACGAGACGACCTTCGCATACGTGAAGGACAAGCCGCACGCTCCCCGGGGACAGGACTGGGACGAGGCCATCGCCTTCTGGCGCACGCTCCCCTCGGACGAGGGCGCCGTGTACGACGCCGAGGTGTTCCTCGACGCGAACGAACTCGAGCCCTTCGTCACGTGGGGCACCAACCCCGGCCAGGGCGTCTCGCTCAGCGACGTCGTCCCCGCGCCCGAGGACTTCGCCGACCCGAACGATCAGGCCGCCGCCCGACGGGCGCTCGAATACATGGACCTGACCCCCGGCACGCGGCTGAAGGATGTGCCCGTCGACGCCGTGTTCATGGGTTCGTGCACGAACAGCCGCATCGAGGACCTGCGCCAGTTCGCCTCGATCATCGAGGGTCGTCAGAAGGCGGACGGCGTCCGTGTGATGGTGGTCCCGGGCTCGGCGCGCGTGCGGCTGGAGGCCGAGGCCGAGGGACTGGACAAGATCATCACCGACTTCGGCGCGGAGTGGCGCTTCGCCGGCTGCTCCATGTGCCTGGGCATGAACCCGGACCAGCTGGCTCCGGGGGAGCGCTGCGCATCGACGAGCAACCGGAATTTCGAGGGACGCCAGGGCAAAGGCGGACGCACCCACCTGGTCTCGCCGCTCGTCGCCGCAGCCACGGCCGTGCTCGGGCATCTCGCGAGCCCGAGCGATCTTCCGGCGCTGACCGGAGCGGAGGTCTGACATGGACAAGTTCACGACGCACACCGGCATCGTCGCCCCACTTCAGCGCTCGGCCGTCGACACCGACCAGATCATCCCGGCGGTGTACCTCAAGCGCGTCACCAAGACGGGCTTCGAGGACGCGCTGTTCGCCAGCTGGCGCCAGGATCCCGACTTCATCCTGAATCAGGACGTCTACCGGGACGCGTCGATCCTCGTCGCCGGACCCGACTTCGGCACGGGCTCGAGCCGCGAGCACGCGGTGTGGGCGCTGCGCGACTACGGGTTCCGCGTGGTGCTCAGCCCGAGGTTCGCGGACATCTTCCGTGGCAACGCGGGCAAGCAGGGACTGCTGACCGGCGTCATCACCGAGGACGACCTGGCCGCGATCTGGGCCGCCGCAGAGGCGGAGCCGGGAGCCCGCATGACCGTCGACCTGGAGACGCGCACGGCGCGGATCGGTGAGCTCCGGGTGTCGTTCGAGATCGACGATTACACTAGGTGGCGGCTCCTCGAAGGACTCGATGACATCGGGCTCACGCTGCGCAACGCAGACAAGATCGCGCAGTTCGAGGCGCGCCGTGAGGCGTGGCGGCCCCGGACGCTGCCCGTCCGTTAGCCCGGAACCCACCCTGCACAACGGGGTGGCATCCGCACAGCGCATCCTCGAGAACAGATGAGGTCGACCCGATGAACACACTCCTGAGCGCGTCCGAATCGTCACAGCCCGACGAGTCGGACGCCGGCGACGTCCTCACCATCCGCGGCGGGCGACCGCTGTCGGGACGTGTCGACGTCAAGGGCGCGAAGAACCTCGCGACCAAGGCGATGGTGGCGGCGCTCCTGGGCGAGACCGAGAGCGTGCTGCGCGATGTCCCCGACATCAGCGACGTCCAGGTGGTCCGCTCGCTGCTCGAGGTGCACGGCGTCCGGGTCGAGGACGACGGCGAGGGCGTGCTGCGCCTGGACCCCCGCGGCGCCGTGTCCGCGCACATGGAGGAGATCGACGCGCACGCCGGCGCCTCCCGCATCCCGATCCTGTTCTGCGGGCCGTTGCTGCACCTCCTCGGCGAGGCGTTCATCCCCGATCTGGGCGGCTGCCGCATCGGCGATCGCCCGATCAACTTCCACCTCGACGCCCTGCGCAACTTCGGCGCGATCGTCGAGAAGCTTCCGAGCGGCATCCGGCTGTCCGCCCCGCGCGGCTTGCACGGCGCGAACATCGAGCTGCCGTATCCGAGCGTGGGAGCCACCGAGCAGGTTCTGCTCACCGCCGTGCGCGCGAAGGGGACCACCGAGCTGCGCGGCGCCGCGATCGAGCCCGAGATCATGGACCTCATCGCCGTGCTGCAGAAGATGGGCGCCATCATCTCGTACGAGCCGAACCGCGTCATCTTCATCGAAGGCGTCGAGTCGCTCCGCGGGTACGACCACCGGTGCATCTTCGATCGCAACGAGGCGGCGTCCTGGGCGTGCGCCGCACTCGCGACCGACGGCGACATCTTCGTCGGCGGCGCGAAGCAGCAGGAGATGCTCACGTTCCTGAACGTGTTCCGGAAGGCGGGGGGTGACTTTGACATCGCCGAGGACGGCATCCGCTTCCGCCGCGGCGGTGCGCTCAAGCCCGTCATGGTCGAAACCGACGTCCACCCCGGCTTCATGACCGACTGGCAGCAGCCGCTCATCGTGGCGCTCACCCAGGCCGAGGGCGAGTCCATCGTCCACGAGACCGTGTACGAGAACCGGCTCGGCTTCACCCGCGCGCTCGGCCAGATGGGCGCCGACATCGTCGTGCACCCCGACGGCATCGCCAGCTCGGCGCGACGCGTGCCGCGCCGAGCCCTCGAGCAGGCTGCGGTCATCACCGGCCCGACGCCGCTGCACGGCGCCGACGTCGTCGTCCCCGATCTGCGCGGCGGATACAGCTATGTCATCGCCGCCCTCGCCGCCGATGGGGAATCGACCGTGCGCAACGTCGACATCATCCGCCGCGGCTACGAGAAGTTCCTGGACAAGCTGGCCGCGCTCGGCGCCGACTTCGATGTCACCGAGTAGGCGGCCGTGACCGCGCGTCGCCGATCGTCGGCGGAGAAGACCCGCCCGAGTGTGTTCTGGCCCGCCGCGGCGATCGTGGTGCCGGCCATCGGCTGGTTCGCGAAGATCGAGATCACCGGCGGCGAGCACCTGCCGATGGACGGGCCGTACGTCCTCGCCCCCAACCACTACAGCGAGTTCGATCCGCTCATCGTCGCGGTCGCGGTCTGGCGGCTCGGTCGGGCCCCGCGCTTCATGGCGAAGGAGAGCCTGTTCCGCATTCCGGTCCTGGGTGCGGTGCTGCGGGCGACGGGCATGGTCCCGGTCGCCCGCGCCTCATCGGCGGCGGGTGCCAAGCAGTCGCTCACGCAGGCCGAGCAGCTCGTCGAGCACGGTCGCGGCGTGATCGTCTACCCCGAGGGCTCGCTCACGCGTGAACCCGAGCTGTGGCCCATGCGCGGCAAGACCGGTGCCGCCCGCGTGGCGCTGGCCGGCGGCATCCCGGTCATCCCCGCTGCCACGTGGGGAGTGCACGAGATCCTGCCGCGTTACGGAAAGCTCAGCTTCTGGCCCCCGCGCAAGCGTGTGCGGGTCGCGCTGGGGCCACCGGTGGACCTGGCCCGATTCGCCGGTGCGGCGGGGCCGGCGTCGCTGATCGGGGCGACGGATGCCGTGATGGCCGACATCGCCGGTCTGCTCGGCGACCTGCGCGGGCAGAAGCCCCCCGCGCACCGCTGGAACCCGGGCGAGCACGGACAGAAGGAGACGGGGCGCCTTGAGTCGTAGAACCGATTCCGCGATGCCGCGGGTGGCGGTCATCGGAGCCGGCAGCTGGGGCACGACGTTCGGCAAGGTGCTCGCCGACGGCGGCGCCCACGTCGTGATGTGGGCACGACGAGCCGAGCTGGCGCAGGAGATCCAGGAGGCCAAGCGCAACAGCGAGTACCTGCCCGGCATCAATCTGCCGCGCACGCTGTCGGCCACCCACCACCTCTCGGACGCGCTGGACGGCGCATCCCAGGTGTACCTGGCGATCTCGAGCCAGGCCCTGCGGCAGAACCTCAAGGCGGTGCGACCGCTCGTGAGCGGCACCGACATCCCCATCGTGTCGCTCATGAAGGGCGTCGAGAAGCGCTCCGGCCTGCGGATGAGCCAGGTGATCGAGCAGGAGCTGCACTGCGACCCGGCGCGCATCGCGGTGGCCTCGGGCCCGAACCTCGCCCTGGAGATCGCGCGCGAACAGCCCACTGCCGCGGTCATCTCCTCGAGCAGCCAGGAAACGGCCGAAGCCGTCGCCCGGCGCGCCCGCAACGGGTACTTCCGCACTTTCGTCAACACGGACGTCATCGGCACGGAGTTCGGCGGGGTCCTCAAGAACCTCATCGCGGTCGCCATCGGCATCGTCGACGGCGTCGGCTACGGCGAGAACACGAAGGCGTCGATCATCACGCGCGGTCTCGTCGAGATGACCGACTTCGCCGTGGCGCAGGGCGCACGACCCGAGACGCTGCAGGGACTGGCCGGGCTCGGCGACCTGATCGCCACCTGCCAGTCGCCCCTCAGCCGCAACAACACGGCCGGGCGCCTGCTCGGCCAGGGATACGGCTTCCAGGACGTGGTCAAGCAGATGAACCAGACCGCCGAGGGCCTGGCCTCGGTGGCCCCGATCCTGCAGCTGGCGCGCGCCGCGGGCGTGCGGATGCCGATCGTGGAACAGGTCAAGATGGTGCTCGACGGCACGATGGATCCGCGGCACATCGCCCCGCATCTGACGACGGACGACGACAAGCCGACGGGCGAGAGGACGCAGGATGGCAATGGCGACGGTGGCGGTGCTCTTCGGCGGGCGTTCCAGCGAGCACGCGATCAGTTCCGCGACGGCCGGGGGCGTGCTTAGGGCGATCGATCGCGATCGCTATCGCGTCATCCCCATCGGCATCACGCGCGAGGGCGCGTTCGTGCTCGAGGACGACGACGCGGACAAGTTCGCGCTCGACCCGGCGCGGATGCCGCAGGTCGTCGACAACGGCACGCGCGTCCTCTGGCCCGACTCGGCGAGCTCGCGCGAGCTGCGGGTGCGCGATGCCGAGGCCGAGCGATCGCTGGGTCCCGTCGACGTCGTGTTCCCCATCCTGCACGGTCGCTTCGGCGAGGACGGCACGATCCAGGGTCTGCTCGAACTGCTCGGTCTGCCGTACGTCGGGGCCGGCCTTCTCATGTCGGCGATCGGCATAGACAAGCACACGACCAAGAGCATCCTGAAGGCCGCCGGCGTGCCCGTCGTCCCCTGGGTGAGCGTCACCCGCGACGGCCTGCAGCGTGACGGGGACCTGTGGCGCCGACGCGTTCGCGCGCTCGGCCTGCCCGTCTTCGTCAAGCCCGCGCGTGCGGGCTCCAGCGTCGGGGTGTCGAAGGTGTCGGACTGGGCACGCCTCGATGAGGCGCTCGAGGTGGCGTTCGCCGAGGACGCCACCGTGCTCGTCGAGCAGGCCGTCGCCGGCCGGGAGGTCGAGTGCGGCGTCCTCGCCGGGCGCGACGGCGGGCTGCCCCGTGTGAGCGTCGCCGGAGAGATCATCGTCTCCGGTCGCGAGTTCTACGATTTCGACGCGAAGTACCTGGGTGCTCCGGGTGTCGAACTGGCCTGCCCCGCCGACCTCCACCCCGGCGAGCTCGCGGAGCTGCAGCGCGTCGCCGCGCGCGCCTTCGAAGCCGTCGGAGGCGAGGGACTGGCGCGCGTGGACTTCTTCTACACCGGCACGGAGTTCTTCGTGAACGAGGTCAACACGATGCCCGGCTTCACGCCGATCTCGATGTTCCCGACCTGCTGGATCGCCTCCGGGCTCACGTACCCCGAGCTCATCTCCGAGCTGATCGAGCTGGGCCGCGCGCGCGGGGCGCGCTGATCCGCGCAGCGGACGGGTGTCAGGGCGCGACCGGCTCGGGGACCGGTGTCGCGTCCACGCGATCGATGCAGGAGCGCTCCTCGGGGATGTACTGCGAGATGAGCGGTGAGAGAGCGTCCAGCACGCTGCGGCTGGACACTCCCGCGCCGTCTTCGAGCGTGGTGTCCAGGAACACCTCGATCGCCGGCGTCCGACCGTAGGTCGTGACGCGGAAGCGCGGAGCCTGCGTCTCGTCGATGATCCAGTCCACGCCGAAGACCTCTTCGCAGCGCAACGTCGTGGGGTCAGGCGTCGGCACACCGCACGTCAGCAGGACGCGCGCGGGGGTGCCCCACGCGGCCGTCGCCTGGGCGTCCGTCCAGCGTCGGTCCTCGCCCGAGACCGTGCCGGGCAGGCGCACCATCACCTCAGCGCACCGCGGGTCGTCGGCGTCGTGGGCCGGCTCCATCGGCACGGTGGACGAGCAGCCGGTGAGGCACACGAGGCCCAGGGCGGCCGCAAGGAGGGCGGCGGCGCGCAGGCGGGTCATGTCTCCCAGGCTACCGTGGAGGTATGAGCGAGAAGGCCGAGCGGACCGTGGGCGAACTGAGCGAGCGCGACGTGCTGGCACGCATCTTCGCGGTCCTCGCCGGCTCGTCGCAGGCGCTGGTCGGACCGGGGGACGATGCCGCCGTGCTCGCCGCGCCGGACGGGCGCGTCGTGGTCACGACGGACACCCTGGTGCACGGGCCCGACTTCCGTCTCGCGTGGTCGAGCGGACGCGATCTGGGGATCAAGTCGGCGGCCGTCAACCTGGCCGACATCGCCGCCATGGGTGCACGCCCGACGGCCCTGTTCGTCGCACTGGCGGTCCCGGACGACACCCGCATCGCGTTCGTCGAGGAGCTCGCGCGCGGGCTGCGGGAGGGCTGCGAGCAGCTGGCCCCGGGCTGCGCGGTCGAAGGCGGCGACCTGACCGTCTCGGACACGCTCACGATCGCGGTGACCGCTGTCGGAGTGCTCGAACACCGCGCACCGGTGCTGCGCTCGGGCGCGCGTCCCGGAGACGTCGTCGCCGTCGCCGGCACGCTCGGGCGCGCCGCCCGCGGGCTCGCACTGCTGTTCGACCGGTTCCGGGATCCGGCGGGGGAGCCTGTGCCGGTGGATGCCGGGGCCCTCAGTGAGCAGGAGCGCGACGACCTGCACGCGCAGCTGCGGCCGCTGCCGCCGGTGTCGCTCGGACCGCTCGCGGCGGATGCCGGGGCCACGGCGCTCATGGACGTGTCGGACGGCCTCGTCCTGGACGCCACGCGCCTGGCCGAGGCCTCCGGCGTCACCGTCGCGCTCCACGGCGTCGGCGACGGCGGTGTCAGCGACCCGCACGAGCTCGACGGGGGTGAGGATCACGCCCTGCTGGGCACGTTCCCCGCCTCCGCGGCGATCCCCGCGGGCTTCCGGACCATCGGGGTCGTCGAGCCGCGCGGCGCGCATCCGGTGACGATCGACGGCCGGCCGTACGCGGGCCGGGGCGGCTGGGATCCGTACCAGGACTGGGACGCGCGGCGCGGGTGAGACCCGGTCACGCGGACGGCATGAGCCACCACAGGGTCGTGTCTCCGTACCGCTTGTGCTTCTCGTGCTCGAGGCCGTCGGGCACCGCGGGCGCGGGAGACCTGCGCGCGCGCTCGACGATCACCGTGGCCTCACGGGTCAGGAGGGGCGCCAGCAGCGTCAGCGTCGCGGTGAGCTCGGCCTCGCCGTGGTCGTACGGCGGGTCGAGGAAGACGAGGTCGAACCCCGGCGCAGCGGTGCGCAGGAAGGCGTCGGCGGTCTGGCGATGGACTTTCGCGCGCGTGCCGGGCACGGCCTTGACCACGGCGCGGGCGTTGCGCTCGGCCACGGCCGCGGCGCGCGGCGCCTTCTCGACGAGGTCGGCCACGGCGGCACCGCGACTGAGCGCCTCGAGACCGAGCGCGCCCGAGCCGGCGTACAGGTCGAGCACGACGGCATCGCGAATCGCCCCGGCGGACTCCAGCGCCCCGAACAGCGACTCGCGGACGCGGTCGCTCGTGGGCCGGGTCCCGGCATCGGGCACGGCGAGCAGGAGCGACCCCGCCCGTCCCGAGATGATCCTCGTCACGCGCCCACGATACCGGGCGGCTCCGACGCGAGGCGCGGCTCGGTGCGCAGGTGCGGACGCAGGCCCGCCTTGTCCGCGTAGAAGGCGCGGATGCGTGTCATGTCCGCGGCGACATCACCGGTCAGATCGATCGTGGGGCCGAGCCCGGTCGTCATCGTCGTGCGATCGACGTAGCCGAGCGTGACCGGCATCCCGGTCTCTCGGGCGATGCGGTAGAAGCCGCTCTTCCAATGGGTGTTGCCCCCGCGGGTGCCGTCGGGGGTGACGACGAGACCGAACACCTCGCCGGCACGCACGCGCGCGACGACCTCCTCGACCACCCGGCTGGCGTCCGCGCGGTCGACCGGAATGCCGCCGAGTCGACGCATGATCGGCCCGCGCCAGCCGGCGAACAGGCTCGCCTTGCCCAGCCAGCGGAAGGGGATGCGCAGCCGCCAGGCGATCGCGAGCATGAGCACGAAGTCCCAGTTGGAGGTGTGCGGGGCGCCGATGAGCACGCTGGGCCTGTCCGGCGCCGGTGTCGAGCGCAGCGTCCATCGGCTGCACAGCCAGTAGAGACGGGCGAGGACGCTGCGGATCACCCCGCCACAGTACGCGTTCCAGCGCAGCCGTGCGCCGTCCGCACCCCTGCCTAGACTCTTCTCATGCCCCCGGTCACGCTCGAGTCGCGCCTGGAGGGCGTCGTGGGCGGCAAGACGGCGGGCGCTCTCGCGCGCGCATTCGGCATGGTCACCGTCGGCGATCTGCTGTCGCACTACCCGCGCCGCTACGCGCGGCACGGTGAGCTGACGCCGATCGCCTCACTGCCGGTGGGGGAGCAGGTCACCATCGTCGCCGAGGTGCGCTCCGCCTCGACGAGGTCCATGAGAGGCCGCAAGGGCTCCCTGCTGGAGGTCGTGATCGGAGATGGCGCCGGCACGGTCAACCTGACCTTCTTCAATCAGGTCTGGCGGCTGAAGGACCTGCAGGTCGGGCGCCAGGGGATCTTCTCGGGCAAAGTGGGCGAGTTCAAGGGGAACAAGCAGTTCGCGCACCCCGACTACCTCCTCTTCGACGACGTCGACGCAGCCCGGATGACCGCGGAGTCGCGTCAGCACCAGCCGATCCCGATCTATCCGGCGACCAGCACCGTCAGCAGCTGGCTGCTGCAGCAGACGATCGCGCTCGTGCGAGACGTGCTCGGTCCCGTCCCCGATCCGCTTCCGGAGCACTTCCGGCGTGTGCACGGCCTCCTCGAGGCCCGCACGGCGCTCGACCGAATCCACGCGCCGGACTTCATGGAGCAGGTCGAGCCGGCGCGGCAGACGCTGCGCATGCACGAGGCCTTCGTGCTCCAGGCCGCGCTGCTCCAGCAGCGGCAGTTCGTCCGCGCGATGTCGGCGACCTCGCGTCCCGCCGGAGCGCTGCGCGACCGGCTCGACGCGGCGCTCCCGTTCGCGCTCACCGCGGATCAGGACGCCGTCGGCGCACAGATCGCGGCGGACCTCGAGGGAGCCTGGCCGATGAATCGGCTCGTGCAGGGCGAGGTGGGTTCGGGCAAGACGCTCGTCGCGCTCCGCGCCATGCTGCAGGTCGCAGAGTCGGGCGGGCAGTCGGCGCTCATCTCCCCCACCGAGGTGCTCGCGGGCCAGCACCTGCGCTCCATCGCGCGGATGCTCGGTCCCGACCTGGCGCCTGAGCTCATGCCCACGCTGCTGACCGGCCAGCTCACCGCCGCCGAGCGGCGCAAGGCGGCTCTGCGCGTCGCCTCCGGACAGGCCAGGATCGTCGTGGGAACGCACGCGCTGCTGAGCGAGTCGACGACCTTCGCGGACCTCGGTCTTGTGGTCGTCGACGAACAGCACCGCTTCGGCGTCGAGCAGCGCGAGACGCTCCGCGCGAAGGGGACCTCGCCCCACGTGCTCGTCCTCACCGCCACGCCGATCCCGCGCACCGTCGCGATGACGGTCTTCGGGGACCTCGATGTGTCGACGATCCGCACGCTCCCGGCCGGCCGCGCCGGCATCAGCACGTTCGTGGCGCCGGTGCGCGAACGGCCCACCTGGTTCGACCGCGTGTGGGCGCGCGTGGCCGAGGAGGTCGGACAGGGTCGGCAGGCGTTCGTCGTCTGCGCGGCCATCGACGCGACGGCGAAGGATGCCGGTCCGGAGGCGCCGCCCGCCCTCCCGGAGGGCGAGGAGCGCACCCGCTGGGGCGTCGTACAGGCCGCTGACCTGCTCGCCCGGAACGAGGCCTTCGCCGACATCCGCATCGCGACCCTGCACGGGAAGATGCCCGCCGAGCAGAAGGACGCCGTCATGCAGGCGTTCGCCCGCGGCGAGGTCGATGTGCTCGTGGCCACGACCGTGGTCGAGGTCGGGGTGGACGTGCCCAACGCCTCGACGATGGTGATCCTCGAGGCCGACCGCTTCGGCGTCTCGCAGCTGCACCAGCTCCGCGGGCGCGTCGGGCGCGGCAGCGTACCGGGACTGTGCCTCCTGGTCACCGAGGCGGCGCCCGGCAGTCCCGCGCTGGCTCGTGTGGAGGCGGTCGCGGCGACGACGGACGGCTTCCAGCTGGCCGAGGTCGATCTCGAGCTGCGCGGAGAGGGCGATGTGCTCGGCGATGCGCAGTCCGGCTCGCGCTCCTCGCTGCGCCTGCTGCGCGTGGTCGCCGACGCCGACCTCATCGCCACCGCGCGAGCCGAAGCCGAGCGGATCCTCGCCGACGACCCCACCCTGGACGGGCATTCCGGACTCGCCGCGGCCATCGAGCGGCGCGTCGGTCAGGAGGAGCGGGCGGCGCTCGCGAAGAACTGACGCCCGATAGGCTGGCGGCATGAACAACCGGATCGCCGTCGTCCCGGGCTCGTTCGATCCGCCGACACTCGGTCACCTCGATGTGATCCGTCGTGCGTCGGAGCTGTACGACGAACTGCACGTCCTCGTCGTCCACAACCCCGGAAAAGAGGCGATGCTGCCGATCGCCCAGCGCCTCAGCCTGCTCGAGCAGTCGATCGCCGAGAGCGGCATCGCCGGCAACGTCGTCGTCGCATCGTGGAGCATGGGGCTGCTGGTGGACTACGCGACCGACGTGAACGCGGGTGTGCTGGTCAAGGGCATCCGCTCGCAGGTCGACGTCGCGTACGAGACGCCGATGGCGATCGTCAACCGGCATCTCGCCCATGTCGAAACCGTCTTCCTGCTGCCCGATCCCGCGCACGCGCTGGTCTCCAGTTCGCTCGTGCGACAGGTCGCCGCGCTCGGGGGAGACGTGTCCCCCTTCGTGCCCGGTCCCGTCGCGCGGTTCCTCGACACGGGTGCCGGCGACCTCTGACCCAGCCTCCTCCCGGTCGGTCGCAGTAGGCTGGGGGACGTGGTCAGAAAGCACGTGAACGGTCCGTTCGTCCTCCCCGTGCGCGATCTCATCCATCACCCGGGTGAGATGCGCGAGTTCGCGATCGACGCCCCGGCGCCGGAGAAGTGGGGCGAGGGCCTGGTCGCCGTCCCCGCGGGGGAACCGATCCGTCTCGACGTGCGCGTCGAGTCGGTGCACGAGGGCATGCTCGTCACCGCTGAGGGCGAGACGACCTACTCGGGCGTGTGCAGCCGGTGCCTGACCGAGCTGACACACGCGCTCGAAGTCGAGATTCAGGAGCTCTTCGGGTATCCTGGGCGGGAAGCGAATGACTTCGAGGTTCAAGACGACCACGTGGATCTTGAAACTCTGGTCAGGGACTCGATCGTCCTGTCGCTTCCCTTCCAGCCGGTATGCCAGCCGGATTGCCCCGGCCTCGATCCGGTCACGGGCGAGAAGCTGGCGCCAGGTGCCGCGCCGGAAGCCGCGATCGATCCGCGCTGGGCCGCGCTGAAGGCCTACACCCCAGACCACGACGACGAGGCATCGCGCCACGTCGACGAGACAGAGAAGAGCTAGCCATGGCAGGTAACCCCCCGAAGCGGAAGGTCTCCCGCTCCAACACGCGTTCGCGCCGTGCGCAGTGGAAGGCCGAGGCGCCCACGCTGGTCAAGACGGTGGAGAACGGCAAGGTCGTCTACAGCCGTCCCCACCAGGCGAAGGTCGTCACCGACTCGCAGGGCACCGAGCTGTTCCTGGAGTACAAGGGCCGCAAGGTCGCCGACGTCTGATCGTCCGGTGACGTCGTGACGGACGTTCTCGTCGAGCACTCGCTGCTCACCGACAAGCTCGGGGTCGACATCGACCCCGAGCTTCTGTCGCTTGCCCTCACCCACCGCTCGTACGCGTACGAGAACGGCGGGATCGCGCACAACGAGCGCCTCGAGTTCCTCGGCGACTCGATTCTCGGTCAGGCCGTGACCGTCCACCTGTTCACCCGTCATCCCGAACTGGACGAGGGCGCGCTCGCCAAGCGTCGCGCCAGCGTGGTGTCCACCGTCGCCCTCGCCGAGGTGGCGCGGGGCATCGGCCTCGGTGCGCATCTGCGCCTCGGCCGCGGTGAGGATCAGACCGGCGGACGCGACAAGGACTCGATCCTCGCCGACACCATGGAGGCCGTCATCGGCGCGACCTTCCTCTCGACCGGGCCGGAGGCCGCCGGCGAGCTCGTGCTGCGCCTGGTCGCGCCGCTCATGGCGGATCCCGAGCGGTACGGCGCGGCGATGGACCCGAAGACGAGCCTGCAGGAACTCGCCGCGCGCCTGGGCATGGCGCCGCCCGCGTACGTCGTCGCCGCTGCCGGCCCCGACCACCACCGCGTGTTCACCGCGACCGTGACGGTCGGCGACGTGGCACGTCTCGGCGAGGGATCCAGCAAGAAGCAGGCCGAGATGGCCGGCGCCCTCGCGGTGTGGCGCGAGCTGTCCGCGCGTGCCTGAGCTTCCCGAAGTCGAGGTCGTCCGCGCCGGTCTGTCACCCGCTGTGGTCGGTTCGCGCGTGATCGCCGTGACCGTGCACGACGGCCGCGCCCTGCGGCGCCACGCCGGAGACGCCGTCGACTTCGAAGCGCGGCTGATCGGCCGCGAGTTCACGGCGGCGGCGCGCCGCGGCAAGTTCCTCTGGCTTCCGCTCGCCGGCGCCGGCGACGGCCACGGCGAGGGCGCGGGCCACGGCGAGGCGCTGGTCGGTCATCTCGGGATGAGCGGACAACTCCTCCTCCGCGCCTCCGGCGCGCCCGCCGACCGGCACGAGCGCGTCAGACTCGACATCGCCCACCCGGAGCACGGCGACCTGGCGGTGGTGTTCGCCGACCAGCGGCTGTTCGGCTCCCTCGCGCTGGACGCCCTCGTGGCCACCCCGGACGGTGCGCCGGGGGGACGGGGTGCCGCGGCGGCGGCGACGCCGTCGCAGGTCGCCCACATCGCGCGCGATCCGCTCGACCCGGCGTTCGACGATGTCGGCTTCCGTGCGGCGATGAGGCGTACGCGCTCTGCCGTCAAGCGCGTGCTGCTCGACCAGACCGTGGCCAGCGGCATCGGCAACATCTATGCCGACGAGGCGCTGTGGGCGGCACGTGTCCACCCCGAGACACCGGCATCCGCGCTGGCGACCCGCACGATCGGCCGGCTGCTCGCCGAGGTGCGGGCCGTGCTCGAGAAGGCACTGGCCGAGGGCGGCACCAGTTTCGACGCGCAGTACGTCAACGTCAACGGGCAGGCCGGGTACTTCGCGCACTCGCTGAACGCCTACGGGCGCGGCGGGCAGCCGTGCCCGCGGTGCCTGGCCCCGATTCGCCGCGCGTCCTTCATGAATCGCTCCTCCCACTTCTGCCCGAGGTGCCAGCGCGCGCGCTGACGGCACTCTCGCGCGCCACTTCCCGGCATCCGCGCCGTCGATAAGCGCAGCGGATGCCGGGAACAGGCGCGGCGGGGTGCACAGGTCGAGCGGCTCACGGCGTGCGCGCGTCCTCGCCGGCCGCGGCCGCGGCCTCGCCGGCCAGGCGCTTCTGCCACGCGCCGGCCACCGTCAGCGGCCGAAACCCCATCGCCTCGTTGACGTCGAGCATGTGCCGGTTCTCCTCGGCGTTGAACGTCGAGATGAAGGGCGACTGCGGGGCGATCCGCTGCCAGCGCAACGCGTTGGCGCACTTCACGACCGTGCCCAGACGCCGGCCGCGATGGCCTGTGACGACGAGCGTGCCCCACTGGTCGGTCGGCCGGTGCGGATCCGCGCCGATCGCCAGCTCGCTGTAGGCGACGAGGTCACCGGTCGGCACGTGTTCGACCGCCGCGACCGAGACGGTGAGCCCGCCGTCGAGGATCCTGCGGTCGCGCTGGGCGACACGGTCGGCGTCCCAGACCTCGGGCGTCCACGTGAGATCGCCGGTGGGCACATCGGTCGACATCCGTGCGATCACCTCGGCGAAGGCCGTCCGGCGCTCGGGCGGGGTGGGCAGCGTCCACGTGACGAGGCGGTAGTCCGGACCGGCCACGGCCTGCGCCTGGGCGAGCATCGCGCGGGTCCGCTCGAGCGGCTGCTGCAGGTCGAGCACACTGTTGCGCTCGACCTGCTGCAGCGTGAAGCCCTGGGCGAGATAGAACCGGGACTCGCGGTCCACCGGGACGGCGCCGAATCCCGATGGCGACGGCATCCGATCGCCCGGCACATCGGCACGGTGCAGCGTGTACGTCTGCACGACGGAGCGGCCCAGGGCACCGGCCTCGGCATACAGCGTGTCCAGCAGACGCTCCTCCACGCCGAGGCCGCGTGCGCCGGGAGCCGTCAGCAGGTCGAACTCGACCTCCGGCGCGCCCTGCTCGCGGGGGACGGTCAGCTGGAGCGCTCCGACGGCCCGGTCGCCGTCGCGCGCGACGAACCCGCGCTGGAGTCGATAGGTCTGGTCCTGCCAGCCCGGCAGCATCTCCGACGGCACCCAGCGCAGATGGTCATAGCCGAGGTCGTGCTCCAGCGCGGTGTTGAACACGTCCGCCATGGCGAGGAAGTCCCGGGCCTCGGGCAGTTCGAGCCGGGCCGGCACCGTGACCGGGCGCACCGTGAGCGTGGCGGCCGAGCTCATGTGAGGACCTTCTTCCAGGCGCCCTCGTACGAGACCGGCCGGAACCCGATCGCCTCGTTGATGTCGAGCATCGGACGGTTCTCCTCCGCATTGTAGGTGATGACCTTCGGCGATGCGGGCGCGATGTCGCGGACCCACCGCTGCAGGCCGGCGCACTTGACCAGTTGTCCGATGCGGTGGCCCCGATGCTCCTTGAGCACGAGCGTGTCCTCCTGATGGGTCGCGAGGGTGAGGTCCTCCCCGATGACGAGCTCGTTGAACCCCACGAGCTCGCCGCCGTCGATGTGCTGGGCGGCCGTGACGAGCACGGTCTGCCCGGCGTCGAGGTAGCGCCGGTCGTGGCGTTCGATGCGTGCGGCGTCCCACACCTCCTCGTCGAACTCGAGTGCGGCGGCCGGGACGTCGGTCGACATGCGGGACTTGACCCATGCGTAGCCGTCCCGGTGCTCGGGCGGCGTGGGCAGCGTCCACTGGACGACCCGATAGCCCGAGGCGATGCGCTCGGCCTCGGCGAGCAGACGATCGACCGTGTCGGCGGACGCCGGCAGGTCGAGCTCGCTCTTGCGCTCGATCTGCTCGAGAGCGTAGCCCTGCGCGAGATAGAACGCGGCCGCCCGATCCCGCGGGATCTCGCCGAAGCCGGTGGGAGCGGCCAGGCGCGGTCCGGGCTGGTCCGGGTGGGACGCCCACGACTGCAGCACGCTGCGACCGTGCTCGCGTGCCGTGCGCTCCACGAGCTCGTACGCGGCGCGTCCGATGCCCTGGCCGTGGTGGGAGCGCAGCAGCTCGATGAGCCAGTACGCGTTCTTCGAATCCGCCTCGAGCGGGATGTCGACCCCCACGCGCCCGACCACCTCGCCGTCGACGGCGGCGAGCCACATGAGGCGCTTCTCGTCGGGGTCGGAGCGATAGTGCGGCAGCAGGACCTGCGGTGTGAAGGCGTCGTCATCGTTGCCGGAGATCTCGCGATAGACCGTGTTGCGCACGCGCATCATCGTGAGGAAGTCGGCGGCATCCGCATCGTCGAGCGAGGCGGGGATGGTCAGCGGGCGGAAGGTGAGCCCGGTCTGGACGGAGGTCATCAGGGTGTCCGTTCTGCCGGGCCCCGGCGCGTGGCCGGGACCCGGCGGTGAGTGCTGGTGTGTCGGATCTCGCGGGTCAGGCGAGGGGCAGGAGCCGCCGGCGGCGCTCCCACTCGCGTTCGCGGTGCTCGCGCAGCTGTGCGGCGCGGTGCAGTCGGGCACGGTGGGGGCCGTCGTCGGTCGGGTGCCGGTTGCTCCACAGCAGCAGGCGCACGGCGATCCGCATCGCGATGCGGTCGGCCAGGGTTCTGCGCAGGGGCTGTGCCGGCGGGATCGGTGGATGGGGCAGCGAGCCGGGGTGTGCCGGGGGACGCTGCGGCGCGAGGAGGGTGTTCATGGAATGTGCTTTCGAGGTCGGTGCGGTGCCGCGCAGAGGCGGCGGGATCGTGCCGCAGCACGAGCGGAGGATGCGCACAGGGGCGCAGGCGGACCCGGGACGGGAGCCGGCGAACACGTCACGCCCGGAATCGGGCAGACTCGTCCCCTGCGGCGGTCAGCCGGCGGTGTGGACGCGCGTGTTCTGGAAGGCGCCGAAGGAGACGGTCCCCGTGCGGACACAGGCGGAACCGAACGCTCCGGTGAGTGTGATCTGCATCATGGGGGACCTCCTTTCTCGACTTCTGACGCGAACAGTGACGATAGACCCGACTCGCCCCCCGCGTCAAGGGGGGCCAGTCGATCCGTCCGCTACGGTGGGACGGCACGCACACGTACGGAGGCCGACCGGATGTACTTGAAGAGCGTCACGCTCAAGGGCTTCAAGTCCTTTGCGCAGCCGACGACCTTCGCCCTCGAGACCGGCGTGACCTGCATCGTGGGACCCAACGGTTCCGGCAAGTCGAACGTCGTCGATGCGCTCGCGTGGGTCATGGGGGAGCAGGGCGCCAAGACGCTCCGCGGCGGCAAGATGGAGGATGTCATCTTCGCGGGCACCGCCACGCGCGGTCCGCTCGGGCGCGCCGAGGTGCAGCTGACGATCGACAACAGCGACGGCGCCCTCCCGATCGAGTACAGCGAGGTGACGATCAGCCGAACGCTCTTCCGCAACGGGGCGAGCGAGTACGCGATCAACGGCGAGGGATGCCGGCTGCTGGACGTGCAGGAGCTGCTCAGCGACTCGGGACTCGGACGCGAGATGCACGTCATCGTCGGGCAGGGTCGCCTCGACAGCGTGCTGCAGGCGAGCCCGGAGGACCGTCGCGGGTTCATCGAGGAGGCCGCGGGCATCCTCAAGCACCGCCGGCGCAAGGAGAAGACCCTCCGCAAGCTGGATGCGATGGAAGCGAACCTGACGCGCCTGAGTGATCTGGCCGGCGAGCTGCGACGGCAGCTCAAGCCGCTCGGGAAGCAGGCCGAGATCGCGCGCGAAGCGGCGACGATCGCAGCCGTCGTGCGCGATGCGAAGGCCCGGCTGCACGCGGACGAGCTCGTCGCCCTGCGCACCCAGCTGGCCGACCACGCGCGCAACGAGCAGGAGCGGCACTCGGAGCGTCTGGTGCTGCAGGACCAGGCCGACCAGCTCAAGCACCGCATCGACGAGCTGGAATCCCAGCAGCGCTCCGAAGCCGTCGACCGGGCCCGCGCCACCACCTTCGCACTCGAGCAGGTGCAGGAGCGTCTGCGCGGCCTCTACTCGCTCGCGGGACAGCGCCTCGCGCTGCTCGAGGACGACGGCCGGCTCGCCCTCGACGTGGCCACCGTGAGTCAGTCGACGATCGATGAGGCGCGCACGGAGATCGATGAGATCGGCGGCGGCCTCGGCGAGGCGCAGGACGCGGCGGCCGCGGCCGCGCGCGACGTCATCCGCGCCCGCGCCGAGCTGGACGCCCTCGACGCCGACATCGCCGCCCAGAGCGCCCTCGTCTCCGAGCACGACATGAAGCTCACCGCACTGCGCGGCGCGGCGGACGCGGCCACCTCGCGACTGGACGCCGTCCGCACCGCCGTCGAGCGTCAGCAGCGGGCGCTCGATGCGGCGCTGCAGCGACGCGCCGAGGCCGAAGCGGTGCTGGCGGGGGTGGATCCCGACCGCGTGCCCGAGGGCGCCTCCGCGGAGCACGCCGCCGCGTACGAGCGCGCGCAGCGGGATGCCGGCGATGCCGAGGCCGCCGTCGGCGACCTGCGCGAGCGACTGCACGCCGCGGAGCGCGAGGTCGAGTCGCTGTCCGCGCAGACCGCTGCGCTCGGACGCGCTCTGGACGTGCGCAACGCGGCCGCCGCGCTCATCGCACAGGGCGGACACGGCATCCGGGGACTCGTCGGCGATGCCGTCAAGGTGACTCCGGGATTCGAAGCCGCGATCGCGGCTCTGCTCGGGACCCTCGCCGAAGGCGTTCTCGTGGACGACGTCGCCGCGGCGATCTCGCTCGCCCAGACTGCGCGCGACGCCGATCTCGGCGCCGTCGACATCGCGATCGCCGATGCGCGCACGGAGGCCGCCGACTTCGAGAGGGTGCCGGGCCTCACTCCGGCGCGGGAGGTCGTGCAGGCGCCGGAGGGCATTCTCGGAGTGCTCGCGTTCGCTGCCGTCGTCGATGACCTCGATGCCGCGCACATCGCCGCCGCGTCGCTGCGCGGCCGCGGCACGCCTGTCGCGCTGGTGACCCGCGCCGGCGAGGTGGTCACGGCCCACACGGTGCGGGCCGGTTCCGGCGGCGGGCGCTCCCGGCTCGAGCTCGCCGCAGAACGCGACACCGCAGCCGCACGGCTCACGGACGTCGGCGTCGTCGCCGATTCGCTGCGCGCGGCGCTCGCGGACGCGCAGGCGGCGTGGGACGAGTCGCGTCGTCGCACCAAGCAGACCCTGCAGGCGCTCCGCGAGCACGATGCGGCGCTGGCGGCGCACACCGAGCAGCTCAACCGGGCCACCGTGCGCCACGATGCCGCCGTCGCCGAGTGCGAACGGCTCGAGGCCGGACTCACCCAGGCGCAGGCCGCCGTGGCCGAGGCGGAGAAGTCTGCGCGGGTCGCCGGGGAACAGCTTTCGGCGGCCCTGGCGGCGCCGCGTCCCATTCTGGATGCCTCCGCCCGCGACGGCATGCTCGACGCGCTCGAGCGGGCGCGCGATGCCGAGATGCGCACCCGGCTGGACGTGGAGACGCTGCGCGAGCGGGTACGGGCCGGCGAGGCACGCGTCGTGCAGCTGGAGCGTCAGCGCGAGCGGGAGCGGGCGGCGGCCGAGGAGGCCGCGCGCCGTGCGGTGATCCGCCGCGCCCAGCGCGCCGTCGCCGCCGATGTCGCCGCGCAGCTGCCGCCGGTCCTGGACTCGGTCGACCGTTCGGTGGCGCAGGCCCGGGTGGAGCTGGCCGCGGCCGAGCACGAGCGCACCGCGCTGACGGCCGAGCTGGCCGAGCTGCGCACGCGGGAGGGCACGGTCCGCGAGCGGCTGACGCGGCTGACCGAGAGCGTCCACGGACTCGAGCTGCAGATGCACGAGAAGCGTCTGCACGTCACCAGCCTGCTCGAACGGGTCGCCTCGGAGCTCAGCCTCGACGAGCGTATTCTTGTTTCGGAATATGGGCCCGATCAGCCGGTCCCCGCCGTCGAGGAGGGGGGTGAGCCCACGGTCTTCGATCGCGCGGATCAGACGCGCCGCCTGCAGCAGGCCGAGCGGAAGCTCGCACAGCTCGGCCGGGTCAACCCGCTGGCCCTCGAGGAGTTCGCCGCGCTCGAACAGCGCCACGCGTTCCTGACGGAGCAGCTGAACGATCTCGTGCAGACCCGCCAGGACCTGCTCACGATCATCGCCGAGCTCGACGAGCGGATGCAGACGATCTTCCTCGCCGCGTTCGAGGATACGAAGGTCGCGTTCGGCGAGGTGTTCCCGATCCTGTTCCCGGGCGGCACCGGCAGCATCTCCCTGACAGATCCCGACAACCCGCTCACCACGGGGATCGAGGTCGCCGTCCGTCCGGTCGGGAAGAAGATCGAGCGGCTCTCGCTGCTGTCCGGCGGTGAGCGCTCCCTCGCCGCGGTCGCGCTGCTGACGGCGATCTTCAAGGCACGACCGAGCCCGTTCTACATCCTCGACGAGGTCGAGGCCGCTCTCGACGACGCCAACCTCGGCCGGCTGCTCGGCGTCTTCGAGCAGCTCCGCGCCTCAAGCCAGCTGATCGTGATCACGCACCAGAAGCGCACCATGGAGATCGCCGACGCGCTCTACGGCGTGTCGATGCGTCAGGACGGCGTCTCCGCCGTCGTCGGCCAGCGCGTGCGCGAACGCGCGAGCGCGTAACGGAGCGCCGCGTCACAAGACCTAGGCTGGAGAACATGGCGGAGAAGTCCTGGTCGCTCGGTCGCGCACTGCGCGGCATGTTCACCAAGCCCACGATCGACGACACGACGTGGGAGGACCTCGAGACCGCGCTGCTGACCGCCGACTTCGGACCCGACGTCACCGAGCGCATCGTCGATGAGCTGCGCGAGAAGGTGGAGCGGTTCCGCACGACCGACCCGGGCGACCTGCACCGGATGCTGAAAGAGACGCTCGAGGAGCACTTCGGCAGGTTCGACACCACGCTCACGCTCAGCGAGCGGCCGGCCGTCGTCCTGGTCGTCGGGGTCAACGGCGTCGGCAAGACGACCACGATCGGCAAGTTCGCCGCTTATCTCCAGCGTTACGGCCGCTCCGTCGTCGTCGGCGCCGCCGACACGTTCCGGGCCGCGGCCGTCGACCAGCTCGCGACGTGGGCAGAACGCGGCGGAGCCGAGATCGTGCGCCCGCAGCACGAGGGCCAGGATCCGGCATCCGTCGCCTTCCAGACCATCGATCACGCGAAGCGCAGGGGTACCGAGATCGTCCTGATCGACACGGCGGGCCGCCTGCACACCAAGGGCGGCCTGATGGACGAGCTGACCAAGATCCGCCGGGTGGTCGAGAAGCAGGCGCCGATCAGCGAGGTGCTGCTCGTCCTGGACGCCACGACGGGTCAGAACGGCGTGCTGCAGGCCGAAGCCTTCCTCGAGCATGCCGGTGTCACGGGGCTCGTGCTCACCAAGCTGGACGGGTCGGCCAAGGGCGGGTTCGTCCTCGCGGTGCAGGAGCGCACCGGCATCCCGGTCAAGCTGCTGGGCCAGGGCGAGGGCATCGGCGACCTCACCGGTTTCACCCCCCACGTGTTCGCCGCGGCCCTGGTGGAGTGATGATCCGGATTCGGGGTCGCGCGGGCGTGACGAGGGTGGTTGCATAGGGCCATGGCGATCGAACACGACTATTTCGGGTTGCTGGCCTCGGGCCCCGACGGGTCGATCTACTGGTCGGAGGTGGTGGACTTCGCCGACCAGCGGGTCACCGTCGACCTGACCGCGCCGGATCAGGACGATGTGTCCTCGGCCGCGCTCGACGTCGCGGCCGCCATGATCTCCGCCCTCGAAGACATCGACCTGCGCGCCCGCAACGCCATGGTCTCGGAGCTGGACGATCGGACCAGCGAGGTCATCGAGTACATCCTGCAGAAGCAGCAGCAGCTGGGCGATCAGATCGAGGAGGTCCTGGTCGACATCTCCGGCGACGTCCACGTCGACGTCATCCGATCGCTCACGCTCGTGAGCATGACGATCCTCGCCGACGAGCACGGCGGCGCCGATCCCTTCGCGGTGCTGGAGTACGCGCTGGACACCGACGACATGGACGAGGTGCTGCTGGTCAACCTCACCTCGGACGGGTCGGTGCAGTCGGTCACGAGCGCGGACTGAGCCCGCCGGTCAGCGGGATCCGTGCGTACTCGCGCAGGGGGAGCAGGGTGATGCCGTCGGCGCGCCGCGCGGCCGCCTGCACGGCTCGGAGGTCGTCGTCTCCGGGTGCGGGGGATCCGAGCACCGCGTCGAGGTACTCGCGCACGGCGTCCGCCTCGACAGCGCTGAGGAGGCGCGGGAAGCCGGGTTCGTCGGGACCCGTCAGGACGGTGAGCAGCAGGCCGTGCACGCGCGGCAGACCCTCGGCGACGGCGGGCTGGAAGTAGGGGATGTCGAGCACCGCGGTGCCGCGCCGCTCGTAGAACGCGAGGCGGCGGGCGGGGTCGCCGTACCGGGGGTGCGCGTCGTGGACGTCGGGCCGCTCGACCTCGGCGAGCAGGATCCGCACCCCGGGGCGGGTGAGCCATCGCGCCCGCCCCGCGGCGATGAGCGCGCTGCCCGTGCCGCCGCCGCGGCCGGCGGCCGCCACGGCGAGCCAGGTGACGAGCACCGCGCCGCCGTGCTGCTCGCCCACGACCGCACCCTCCAGGCCGGCGGGCCCCTCGGAGGCGAGGACGTCGAGGATGCCGGCGCGCCCCGCCGCCACGAACTCGGCGCGGTCGGCGAGCTCGCTGTCGGGAAAGCTGGGCCGCAGCACCTCGTCGTACACGCGGCCGAGGACGTCCGGGTCCGTCGTGGGGGTGATCATCCGTCCTCCTTCGGTCGGCGCGCGGCGCGCGGCGGCCTGCCCGCCCAGCCCACGAGCAGCAGACCGCCGCCGACCGCGATGGCGAGGATCACCGCCACCAGCAGCCAGGCGACGGCACCGTCCCACTCCGCGTGTCCGGCCTGGAGGACCGAGGCCAGCCCGGACAGACCCACGATGGAGAACACGATCCCCACCAGTTCGAGGATGCGGGCGTTGCGGCGCTCGCGTTCCACGCGGACCTCCGCCGCGGCGGCATCGCGCTGCGCCCGCTCACGGTCCAGTTCGGCGCGCTCGGCGGAATACGCCTGCTGCATGCGCCGGTGCACCACCTCGAGGAGCGGCTGGAGCCGTGAGCCGAGCACTTCGCGTACGGCCCGCACGTAGCCGTCGCGGAGGCGGCCGTAGCCGTTGGACTCCAGCACCGTGTCCAGATCCACACGCAGCGGCGGTGAGGTGACGATGGCGGGTGACTCGATGAAGAGGATGATCGCCTCGTTCGACTGCACGAAGGACTGCAGCGCGAGCTCGGCCCGTTCGATGCGGCGCACCAGATCGTCGAGGTCCGCGATGAGCACGCCCCGACGGGCCGCGAGCGCGTGCACGCCGCTGCGGTCGAGATCGTCGGCCTTCGCCAGGGTGAGGTCGGCCTCACGCAGCAGCCGCGCGATCGTCTCGGCGTGGCCGCGCACGGCATCCTGCCAGCCCTGATACATCCCGTGCAGGCTGTGCGCGAACGCGACGTAGCTCTCGACCTCCGCCACGGCGTACTCCGGGGAGCCGAAGCTCGCCAGCAGCGACACGTTGCTGTTCGACGCGAGCAACTCGCTGTTGACGTGCAGCAGATTCCAGGTCTGGACGGCATCGAGGTCGTACATCGCCCAGTCCGCGATACCCGCCGCGCCGCTGGGAAGGGGATGGACCAGCGGCTGGAGGCCCCAGAGATCCTGGAGCTCGGCCGCCGACTGGAGTGGGCGGCGGGATGCCGGCCCCACCCGCGAGGCGCTCAGGATCGTCGTGATCACGCCGAACGAGCCTTCGCGCGCGGCGACGCTCGACCCGTCGAGAGCGCCGTCGATCTCGTCCAGCAGCTCGCGGATGCCGTCCAGCACGCTCGCCACGACATCCGGCAGCCCCGAAACGGTCGTCGCGACGCCGACGCGCATGCGCATGTGGTCGGACACCTCGCGGACATCGCCGAAGACGGGGGTGGCGAGTGCCACCGCCTCGGCGACGCGGTAGGCGGGGATGTCGGCGAGCGCGATCTCGAAGACGATCGTGTGGTTGCCCAGCTGCGACAGCTGCACGCGCGCACCGACCACTTCGAGGGGGGATCCCGCTGCGGACTCCAGCACGATGTCGTCGAGCTGGACGGTCGCGCCGCGATACCCGCGTCCGAAACTGTCCGAGCCCTGCCACACATCGCTCAGGTCGAGCCGGTTGCGCACGTCGCGGATCGGCAGCCCGCCCAGCGCCGCCCCGCGCGCATGACGGCGCCGCGCCGCCTCGTACAGTTCTTCGACGACGTCGATCGGGCCGCGCCGACCCATCGTGCGGATGCCGAAGGGGTAGACGATCTGGACCCGCCCGGCATCCACGTGCAGCCAGTCGCGCTCCCGGGCGCCGGCGATCGACCGCACGGCGGCGAGGTGTCCGCGCAGCTCGCTCGCGTCCATGCGATTGAGCGGCGCGCCATCGACCGCGGCCTGGATGCGTGCGATCTCCTCTCCGGGATCCGCGCGATCTCCCTGCAGCAGCCGGGCCGCGAGCATCCCGGCATCCCGGACGGCGGTGTAGTAGACGGCCTCGTTGCGCGCCTCGTGCAGCAGCGCGTCGCGCGCGTCTGCGCCGGGGAGCCGGGCGATCTCGGCGACGATCGACTCCGCCTGCGCTGCGGCCTCCTGCGCGATCGCGACGACGGGGGCGAGTCGTCCCGTCAGGAGTGCCGTCTCGACGCGGAACTCCGTGCGCAGGAAGCCCAGCAGCCGCCACGCCGCCGCCGCGAGCGGATCGTCGCTGTCCGACACCGCGCCGCACGCGGCGTCGATCGCGCACACGAGCAGCTCGTGGTCCCACGCCATCGCCCACGCCTCGTTCACCAGGTTGCGCAGGTAGAGCGCCAGCACGACGCCGCCGCGCGGATCCCGGCCCATCGCGCGGACGGCCGGCGGCAGAGAGTCTCGGAGCAGGGCGGCCGGGTCGTCCTGGTCGTCGTCCTCGAATGCGGCGCGCCACCAGGTCGTGCTGAGCAGCTGTGTCAGCACTGCGCGCTGCCGGTCGTCGAGGGCGTTGTCGGTGGCCGCGCGCGCCTGCGCGTCGAACTGCGCCCCGAGCCATGCGCGCGCCGCATCGGCCGGCGTGTCGACGGACGCGAAGATCGACTGCTCGGCGGAGATGCGACGGGGCACGGAGCCTCCTCGGGCGGGGCGGGTTGGTGCGATTCTGCCCCAGCCGCTGCCCGCAGCGCGACCCCACGCGCCGGACCGGTCCGGCGGATCAGGGAACCGGCGTCACACGGCCTGCGCGAACTCCGTCTTCTCCGCGAGGTGCGCGAGGTCGGCGGGGATCTCGCGCCCCTTCGACAGCATGGACTGCGCCCACAGGCGACCGGCGCGATACGAGGAGCGCACCAGGGGGCCGGCGAGCACGCCCAGGAAGCCGATGCGCTCGGCCGCCTGCTTGAACTCGATGAACTCCTCGGGGCGGACCCAGCGGGCGACCGGGAGGTGGCGCGGGGACGGACGCAGGTACTGGGTGATCGTCACGATGTCGGTGCCGGCCTCGTGAAGGTCCTGCAGGGCCTGGACGACCTCGTCGGGCTCTTCGCCCATGCCGAGGATCAGGTTCGACTTCGTGATGAGGCCGGCGTTGCGCGCCTGGGTGAGGACGTCGAGGGAGCGCTCGTAGCGGAACGCGGGCCTGATGCGCTTGAAGATGCGCGGCACCGTCTCGACGTTGTGCGCGAACACCTCCGGGCGCGCCGCGAACACCTCGTCCAGCAGGGCGGGATCGCCGTTGAAGTCGGTCGCGAGCAGCTCGACGCCGGTGCCGGGGTTGACCGCGTGGATCCGGCGCACGGTCTCGGCGTTGAGCCAGGATCCGCCGTCGGGGAGGTCGTCGCGGGCGACGCACGTCACCGTGGCGTAGCGCAGCTGCATGCGTTGCACGCTCTCGGCCACGCGCCGCGGCTCGTCGGTGTCGTAGGCGGCGGGCTTGCCGGTGTCGATCTGGCAGAAGTCGCAGCGACGCGTGCACTGGGAGCCGCCGATGAGGAAGGTCGCCTCGCGATCCTCCCAGCATTCGTAGATGTTCGGGCAGCCGGCCTCCTGGCACACCGTGTGCAGATCCTCGTTCTTCACGAGCGTCTGGAGAGCCTGGTACTCGGGACCCATCCGCGCCTTCGTCTTGATCCACTCGGGCTTGCGCTCGATGGGAGTCTGCGCGTTGCGCACCTCCAGACGCAGCATCCTGCGTCCGTCCGGACCGGTTCCGGGCGCCGGCGCACCGCCGGTGCCGCACGCGCTCACGCGACGGCCGCCATCGTGAACACGGCGCGGAAGGCCGCCTCGACCCGATCGCGGATGTCCGCCGGGGAGATGTCGCGGCCGAGCAGCTCGCTGAGCGTGGTGACCCCGGCATCGGCGATCCCGCAGGGGACGATCTGCGAGAACGGCAGCAGGGTGTTGTCGCAGTTGAGCGCGAACCCGTGCATCGTGACGCCGCGCTGGACGCGCACGCCGATGGCGGCGACCTTGTCCTCGGACAGCGGACGCCGCACCCAGACGCCGCTGCGGCCGTCGACCCGGTAGCCGTCGACGTCGTATGTGCGGAGCACCTCGATGAGCACCTCTTCGAGCCGGCGCACGTGCGCCACGACGTCCACCGGTTCGGGCAGTCGGACGATCGGATACCCGACGAGCTGTCCCGGGCCGTGCCAGGTGATCTTCCCCCCGCGGTCGACGTCCACGACGGGGGTGCCGTCGGTGGGGCGCTCGTGGCGCGCTGTGCGCGCACCCGCGGTGAAGACGGGCTCGTGTTCGAGCAGCAGCAGGGTGTCGGGGCGTTCGCCGGCGATGACGCCGGCGTGGACCTCGCGCTGGAGCGCCCACCCGTCGAGGTAGGGGACGTAGTCCGGCGCCAGGCCGACGGTCTGCACGTTGAGCATGGGAGTCCTCACGCGTGGGATTGATGTACTGCGTCCAACAATACGCCGAGTACGCTGGCCGCATGACCACCGGCCGGCCGCGCGCGACGTCGCGCGACACGATCGCCGATGCTGCCTGCGAGCTGTTCCTCGAGCGCGGATACGCGACCACGACGGTCGCCGACATCACGAGCCGCGCGGGAGTGAGCCGTTCGAGCTTCTTCAACTACTTCGCGTCGAAGGGCGCGATCCTGTGGGCGGGGCTGGATGAGCGCCTCGACGCTGCCGTGGCCGCCCTCGCCGAGGGCGCCGCGCCGCGCTCGGCTCTGCTCAGCATCGTCGACGGGTTCGTCCCGGACAGCCTCGCGCTGGCGATCGCGAATGCCGAGACGATGTCGGCGGGCGACGAGCTCGAACGCGAGCGCGCCCTGCGCCAGGCGCGATTGGCGCGGGCCGTCGCCGCGCGGTTCGCGACGGGGACGGGGAGCGCGCCCTCGAACGACGATCCGCTCGCGCCCGCCCGGCTTCATGGCGAGGTCGTCGGGGCCGCGGCCGCCGGTGCCGTCCTGGTCGCCGTGTGGGCGTGGGCGCTCGCGGGGCCGGGCCGCACCTCGCTGCGCGCGGTCGCCGAATCCGCGCTGGGCGCGGTTCCGGAGCTGGGATCCGGCGCGGCTCGCCGAACTGCCGTCTCCGCGCCCCGGCATCCCTCCGCGTGACGGTGCGCCAGGAGCCGGTCGGGCCCGGCGATGCGGCGGCCGGCGCGGGCACTCCGCTCGCGTAAACTTGGCCCATCATGGCGACTTTCGGCACACTCTCCGACCGGCTCACCGAGACCTTCCGCAATCTGCGCACCAAGGGCAAGCTCACGCCCGCGGACGTCGACGGGACGGTGCGCGAGATCCGGCGTGCGCTGCTGGACGCGGACGTCGCGCTCACGGTCGTCAAGGACTTCACCGCGAAGGTGCGCGAGCGCGCGCTGGGCGACGAGGTCAGCCGCGCGCTCAACCCGGCGCAGCAGGTCGTGCAGATCGTCAACGAGGAGCTCGTCGCGATCCTGGGCGGCCAGCAGCGTCGCCTGCAGTTCGCCAAGACGCCGCCGACCGTCATCATGCTCGCCGGTCTGCAGGGCTCGGGAAAGACGACGTTCGCCGGCAAGCTCGCCCGACAGCTGGAGAAGGACGGGCACACGCCGCTGCTCGTCGCCGCGGACCTGCAGCGGCCGAACGCCGTCAACCAGCTGCAGGTGGTGGGGGAGCAGGCCGGCGCGACGGTCTACGCCCCGGCGCCGGGCAACGGGATCGGCGACCCCGTGCAGGTCGCGCGCGACGGTGTCGAGCTCGCGCGGCGCCAGCAGCACGACATCGTCATCATCGACACGGCAGGCCGCCTGGGCGTGGACGCCGAGCTCATGCGGCAGGCATCCGACATCCGCGCCGCGACCGATCCGGACGAGGTGCTCTTCGTCATCGACGCGATGATCGGTCAGGATGCCGTCAACACCGCGAAGGCCTTCCAGGACGGCGTCGACTTCACGGGCGTCGTACTCTCCAAGCTCGACGGCGATGCGCGCGGCGGTGCAGCGCTGTCCGTCGCCTCCGTGACGGGCCGGCCCATCATCTTCGCGTCGACGGGGGAGGGACTCGACGACCTCGAGGCCTTCCATCCCGACCGCATGGCCAGCCGGATCCTCGACCTCGGCGACATCCTGACCCTCATCGAGCAGGCCCAGCAGGCGTTCGACGAGGATGAGGCGCGCAAGGTCGCCGAGAAGCTCGCGACCGATCAGTTCACGCTCGAGGACTTCCTCGAGCAGCTGCAGCAGGTGCGCAAGATGGGCTCGATGAAGAAGATGCTCGGCATGCTGCCGGGCATGGGCCAGATGAAGCAGCAGCTCGACCAGTTCGACGACCGCGAGATCGACCGCACCGAGGCGATCATCCGCTCGATGACTCCGGGCGAACGGCGCAACCCGAAGGTGCTCAACGGCTCGCGCCGCCTGCGCATCGCGCGGGGCTCGGGCATGTCCGTCACCGATGTCAACCAGCTGGTCCAGCGGTTCGAGCAGGCCGCGAAGATGATGAAGACGGTCGCGCGCGGCGGTGTCCCCAGCATCCCGGGCATGGGCGCGATCGGCGGCAAGCCCGGCGCGTCGGCCAAGCGCGGCAAGCAGCAGAAGAGCCGCAGCGGATCGCGATCGGGCAATCCGGCCAAGCGCGCCGCGGAGAACGCCGGACTGGCGGCCCAGACCGCCCCGGCGGGCTCGGGCTTCGGTCTGGGCGGCGCCGCGCCGCAGCCCACCGCCGAGGACCTCGCCGAGATCCAGAAGCTGTTCGGCAAGGGCTGATCGGGCCGTCGGGCCGAATCGTCGGCTCGCTGCGCCGCCGCCGGTCAGCTCGGCTGCGAAGCGAGGTGATCGCGCAGCGTCGGACCGGCGCGGAACTCGCGGATCAGGTGCTGCACGACCTCGCGCAGGTCACCGTCCGCCTCGTCGGCCACCCGCACCTGTCGCGCGTAGCTCGCGCCCTGCTGGATGATCGACTCGAGTCCGGCGAACTCACGGGCGCAGTGCAGGTCGGCCGCGATCGGGGCCAGCTCGGCGAGCGTCTCGCTCAGGTGATCGACGACGGGGCGCTGCGTGCCGTCGCGGTCGACGATGATGCGGGCGTCGAGACCGTACCGGGCCGCGCGCCACTTGTTCTCACGGACGAACCACGGCTGGATGGTCGGCGGGCGCTCACCGGCGTCGAGTTGGCGGGAGAAATGCTCGGTGAGCACCTGCACGAGCGAGGCGACGGCGGCGAGCTCCGGCAGCGTGGACATGCCGTCGCACGCGCGCACCTCGATCGTCCCCCAGCGCGGCGCGGGCCGTACGTCCCAACGCACCTCGGTGGCGTCGTGCATGACCCCGGTGCGGACCATGTCGTCGAGGTAGGCCTCGTACTGGGACCAGTCCTCGAGCGGCCACGGCAGGCCGGCCGTCGGCAGCTGCTGGAACACGAGGGCGCGGTTCGAGGCGTAGCCGGTCCGCTCCCCGGCCCAGAACGGGCTGGATGCCGACAGCGCCTGGAGATGCGGCAGATACGCCGACAGCGCGTTGATGATCGGGAACACCTTGTTCACGTCGTCGACGCCGACGTGGACGTGGATGCCCCAGATCATCATGTTGCGCCCCCACCACTGGGTGCGCTCGATCAGCTTGTGATAGCGGGTCTTGTCGGTGACCTGCTGCTGGAACCACTGGGCGAACGGGTGGCTGCCGGCACACAGCAGCTCGATCTCCATGGGGTCGGTCACGGTGCGCACCTGCGCGATCGCGTCGGCGATGTCGTCCACGGCGGCCGCCACGGTGTCGCCCACACCGCTGGTGACCTCGATCGTGTTGGTCAGCAGCTCCTCCGTGATGGTGTGCCGCTCCAGCTCGGACCGTGCGGCCAGCTGGGCGATCAGCTCGGGCGCCCGGGGCACCAGGTCGCCGCTGTCACGGTCGGCGAGCATGAGCTCCCACTCGATCCCGACCGAGGAACGCGCGGAGGTCGCGAAGGTCACCGTCATTCGCTCAGTCTGGCACGCACGCGCGTCGGTTCGCGGCATCGCCATCCATCTGGCAAAATGGACCGTTGGACCGCCCGCCCGACCCTCTAATCCGGCGCGGTGATCCACCACAGAGCTTCCGCCGGGTGTGCACCCCACGCTCCAGGCGACGTTCATCACCTCACAACAGCATTCAGGAGAACCGTGGCTGTCAAGATTCGTCTCAAGCGCCTGGGCAAGATCCGCGCGCCCTACTACCGCATCGTCGTCGCCGACTCGCGCACCAAGCGCGATGGTCGTGTGATCGAGGAGATCGGCAAGTACCACCCCACCGAGGAGCCCTCGTTCATCGAGGTCGACTCCGAGCGCGCGCAGTACTGGCTGTCGGTCGGCGCGCAGCCGACCGAGCAGGTCACCGCGCTTCTCAAGCTCACGGGCGACTGGGGCCGGTTCAAGGGCGACAAGAACGCCGTCTCGACGGTGAAGGTCGCCGAGCCCAAGCCCGAGTTCCAGCTCGACTCGGCCAAGAAGTCGGTGCTCAAGCCGAAGGCGGAGAAGAAGGCCGCCGAGCCCGCCGCCGAGGTCGAGGCTCCGGCCGAGGCCGAGCAGAACGACGCAGAGTAAGACCTTGCTGGCCGCCGCGCTCGAGCACATCGTCAAGGGGATCGTGGATCATCCCGACGATGTCGCGATCCGTTCCTCCCGGACTCCTCGCGGGGATGTCCTGGAGGTCCGCGTGCACCCTGACGACCGGGGACGCGTCATCGGGCGCGGCGGCCGCACGGCCAAGGCCCTGCGCACTCTCGTGAGTGCGCTGGCCGACGGTGCGCGCGTGCGCGTCGACGTCGCGGACGACTGAGATGGCGGCATCCAAGCCGGCCCGCACTCAGCTGCGCGTCGGCCGCCTCGTCAAGGCGCACGGGCTCAAGGGCGCCCTCAAGCTCGAGCTGTACACGGATGACCCGGACGGACGATTCTTCCCGGGCGCCGTCTTCACCCTCCAGGTGCCGGAGTCCTCGCCGTGGCACGGCAGGACGGTGACCGTCCGCGAGTTCCGGTGGATGAACTCTCACCCCGTCGTCTTCCTCGACGAGATCGAGGACCGCGACGCCGCCGAGACGATCGTGCGCGCCATCCTGTGGATCGACCAGGAGGAGGCCGCCGCCGTCGTCGAGGACGACGCCTGGTACGACCACCAGCTGGTGGGCCTCGATGTCATCCGTGACGGGGTCAGCGTCGGCCGCGTCGTCCGCGTCGAGCACCTGCCCGCGCAGGACCTCCTGATCGTGCGCCCCGCGACGGGCGGCGACAGCGAGATCCTGGTGCCGTTCGTCAAGGCGATCGTGCCGGAGGTCGATGTCCCCGCCGGTCGGGTCGTCGTCACGCCCCCGGCCGGTCTGTTCGAGGAGATCCCCTCCGACGAGGATCCCGCAGCCGCCGGTGAGGACGAGGCCGGCGAGGGCTGACGTGCGCATCGACGTCGTCACGATCTTCCCGGCGTTCTTCGACGTCCTCGAGGTCTCGCTGCTGGGCAGGGCCCGCGGTGCGGGGCTGCTCGATGTGCGGGTGCACGATCTGCGCGACCACACCCGCGATCGCCACCGCACGGTCGACGACACCCCCTACGGGGGCGGCGCGGGCATGGTGATGAAGCCGGAGCCGTGGGGCGAGGCTCTCGACGAGATCGCGCGGGATGCCGGGGCTGCGCCCGTGTTCGTCTTCCCCACGCCGGCGGGCACGCCGTTCACCCAGGCCACGGCGCGGGAATTGTCGACGGCCGATCACCTCGTGTTCGGGTGCGGCCGTTACGAAGGCATCGACGAGCGCGTCTTCGCCTACGCGGCCACACTGGGCGAGGTGCGGCTGGTGAGCCTCGGCGACTACGTCCTCAACGGCGGCGAGGTCGCCGCGATGGCGATGATCGAGGCGATCGGCCGGCTCGTGCCCGGCGTCGTCGGGAATCCGGAGAGCCTCGTCGAGGAGTCGCACGAGACCGGCCTGCTCGAGTATCCCTCGTACACCAAGCCCGCGACCTGGCGGGGGCTGGACGTGCCCGAGGTGCTGCTCAGCGGGCACCACGGCAACGTCGCTGCGTGGCGGCACGCGCAGCAGGTCGCGCGCACGCGCGCGCGACGGCCGGATCTGCTGCCGGACTGACGCGCGCCGCCTCACCCCGCCCTCGCGGATGCCGTGAGCGCGGTGTGATCGGCCGGTAACACAGCGGGAAAGGGACCGGAACACCGCTCCGCGATCATCGGGGAATGGTCGCCCCCGTCGAGACGAGCGCACTCGCGCCCGGATCGGTGGCGCGCACCGTGTGCTCGTACTGCGGCGTGGGATGCGGGATCTCGGTCACCGTCGGCGAGGGCGGCGCCCTCGCGAAGGCCGTGGGCGACCGCGACCATCCGACCAACCGCGGGCGGCTGTGCACGAAGGGCGCGACGCACGTCGAGCTGATGACGGCGCCCGGGCGACTCACGGCCGCGCGCATCCGTCGCAGTCGGGGCGAGTCGGCCGTTCCCGACGCGGTGGATTCGGCCGTCGCCGACGCCGGCCGTCGCCTGCGCGGGATCATCGACGAACACGGTCCCGACGCCGTCGCGCTGTACGTGTCCGGTCAGATGACGATCGAGGCGCAGTACCTGGCCACGAAGCTGATGAAGGGGTACGTGCGGGGCCTGCACATCGAGTCGAACTCGCGGCTGTGCATGGCATCGGCGGGCACGGGCTACAAGCAGTCGCTCGGCGCGGACGGGCCTCCGGGCGCGTACGAGGACCTCGATCGTGCCGATCTGTTCCTGGTCATGGGCTCGAACATGGCCGACTGCCATCCGATCCTGTTCCTGCGCATGGCCGAGCGCCTCAAGCAGGGCGCGCGGCTGATCGTCGTCGATCCGCGTCGCACCGCCACGGCCGACCGCGCGGATCTGTACCTGCCGATCGCCCCCGGCACCGACCTCGCCCTGCTCAACGGCCTGCTCCATCTGCTGGTCGAGGGCGGGCACGTCGACGAGGAGTTCATCGCGGCGCACACCGACGGCTGGGAGGCGATGCCGGCGTTCCTCGCCGACTATCCGCCCGCGGCGGTCGCCCGGATCACGGGCCTTGCCGAGGACGACATCCGCACCGCCGCCCGCTGGATCGCGGAGGCCGGCGAGTGGATGTCGCTGTGGACCATGGGGCTGAACCAATCGGTGCAGGGCACGTGGAACACGAACGCGATCTGCAATCTGCATCTGGCCACCGGCGCCATCTGCCGGCCGGGGAGCGGCCCCTTCTCGCTCACGGGCCAGCCCAACGCGATGGGCGGTCGCGAGATGGGGTACATGGGGCCCGGCCTTCCCGGCCAGCGGTCCGTGCTCAACGCCGCCGACCGGGCCTTCGCCGAGCAGACGTGGGGGCTGGAGCCGGGGGCGATCCGCGCCGAGAGCGGCACCGGCACGATCGACATGTTCCGCGCGATGGCCGACGGCGACATCAAGGCCGTGTGGATCATCTGCACGAACCCGGTCGCCTCGGTGGCCAACCGCCGGAACGTCATCGCGGGACTCGAGGCGGCCGACCTCGTGATCGTGCAGGATGTCTTCTCCGACACGGCCACGTCGGAGTACGCCGACATCGTCCTGCCCGCCGCCCTCTGGGTCGAAGGCGAGGGCGTGATGGTGGGCAGCGACCGCACGCTCACCCTCATTCCGCCGGCTGCGCAGGCGCCCGGCGACGCCCTCCCGGACTGGGCGCTGATCAGCCGGATCGCGCAGGCGATGGGCTACGCGGACGGATTCCGATTCGAGTCCGCCGAGGAGATCTTCGCGGAGCTGCGGTCGTTCTGGAACCCGCAGACCGGATGGGATGTCCGCGGCGTCGACTACGCGCGCCTGCGCCGCGGCCCCGTGCAGTGGCCCGCCCCGCCCGGAGACGCCGCCGATCGGCATCCGATCCGGTATCTGAACGACGGCGTGAGCCAGGCGCTGCACCGCACGCCGGACGGCGACGTGCCCGCTCTGGCGTTTCCGACGGCAACGCGCCGTGCGATGTTCCTCGCCCGGCCGCACGCCGGACCCGACGAGCCGCCGGACGACGGCTACCCATGGGTGCTCAACACGGGCCGGCTGCAGCACCAGTGGCACACCATGACCAAGACCGGCAGGGTCGGCACGCTCACGCGGCTGAATCCGGCACCGTTCGTCGAGGTGCACCCGGACGACGCGCACGAGCTGGGGATCGCGCACGGAGACGTGGTCGAAGTGGCCTCGCGACGCGGCCGGGTCGTCCTGCCCGCCGCCGTCAGCGACCGCGTGCAGCCGGGCTGCCTGTTCGCCCCGTTCCACTGGAACGACGAGCACGGCGAGTACCTGACCGTCAACGCCGTCACCAACGACGCTGTCGATCCGGACTCGCGCCAGCCCGAGTTCAAGGTCGCGGCCGTGTCGCTGCGGCGCGTCGGCCCGGGTCCGGACTCCGAAGGCACGGACGTGCCCTCTGCCACGGATGCGCTGGAGGCGGTCGGTGTCGCGGCAGGGACGTCGTCTCCGCTGACCGACTCGGAGCGCACCTACGTCGCCGGTCTGCTGCACGGGCTGGCCTCGTCCCCGTCGGGAACCTCGTGCGTGCTGCCGCCGAACGCGCCGCTGTCACCGCTGGCGCGCGTGTGGGTCGACGGCCTGCTCGCCGGGTGGCGCGCGGCGCCCTCCGCCGTCGAGACGACCGACGCCGGCGCGGAGGTGACGCTCCTCTGGGGCTCGCAGACAGGCAACGCGGAGGGGGTGGCCGCGGAGTGCGCCGCAGCCCTGGGCGCGCGCGGCATCGCGGTGCGGTCCCGGAGCATGGCGGACATCAGCGCCGCCGAGCTCGCCGCGCTGCGCACCGTGCTGATCGTGACCTCGACCTTCGGGGACGGCGGCCCGCCCGACAACGCCGCGGGTCTGTGGACCGAGCTGCGCGACGGCGGGGCACCGGCGCTGCCGGACCTCGCGTACGCCGTCCTCGCGATGGGCGACTCCGCGTACGACGACTTCTGCGGTCACGGACGCGTGCTCGACACCCGCCTGGCCGACCTCGGCGCCACGGCGCTGCTGCCCCGCGTGGAGTGCGAGCCCGACACGGCCGATGCCGCCGGGTGGGTCGAGCGGCTGCTCCCCGCGCTCGCCCCCGATGCCCCCGCAGCGGCGCCGGTCATGACCGCTCCCGCCCCCGAGCGTCTCTTCACGCGTGCCAACCCGGTCTCCGCAGCGCTCCGGACCAATGAGCTGCTCAGCCGTGCCGGCTCCGCCAAGGAGGTGCGGCGGATCGGCTTCGACATCGCGGGAGCCGGTGTCACCTATGCGGCCGGCGACTCGCTCGGGGTGATCTGCATCAACCGGCCGGAGCTCGTGGAGGAGTGGCTGACGGCGACGGCGCTCGATCCGCGCACGATCGTGGAGGTCGAAGGCCGCGAGCAGTACCTGGCCGATGCGCTGACCCGCCGGTTCGATCTGACGCGCATCACTCCGGGGCTGCTGGGGTTCCTCGCCGAGCGAACGACCGACACGACGCTGTCGAGCCTGCTGCGACGCGAGAACAAGGCGCGGCTGGAGCAGTATCTCTGGGGCCTGCAGGCCGTCGATCTGCTGCATGCCTTTCCCGTGCGGGCCGACGCGGCGGAGTGGATGTCGGTGCTCAAGCGACTCACGCCGAGGCAGTACTCGATCTCGTCGAGCCCCAAGAGCAGCCCGGACCGGATCGAGCTCACCGTCGGCGTCGTCCGGTTCGGCACCGAGAGCGGCAGGCGCCGGGGCGGGGTGTGCTCGACCATGCTCGCGGACGCGCCGCCGGACACGATGATCCCGCTCTTCCTCCAGAGCGCGCCGCACTTCCGGCCTCCCGCCGATCCCGCCACGCCGGCGATCATGATCGGTCCCGGAACCGGGATCGCGCCGTTCCGGGGATTCCTGCACGACCGCCAGGCCGACGGCCACCCCGGCCGCAACTGGCTGTTCTTCGGCGAGCAGCACGCGGCGACCGACTTCTACTATCGCGACGAGCTCCTGCAGCTGCGCGACGGCGGCGTGCTCACCCGCCTGGATGTCGCCTTCTCCCGCGACCAGCGCCAGAAGGTCTATGTCCAGGACCGCATGATCGAGCACGGGCTGGAGCTGTGGCGCTGGCTCGACGCGGGCGCGCACCTCTACGTGTGCGGCGACGCCGCGCGCATGGCCAAGGACGTGGATCGCACGCTCGCGATGGTCCTGCAGCAGCATGCGGGGATGAGCGCCGAGGGCGCCGCGGACTACCTCCGGACGATGGGTGCGGACCACCGGTACGTGCGCGACGTGTACTGAATGATCGAGCGCCGCGGCCGGATCCGAGGATCCGGCCGCGGCGCTCGATCTGCGTCGTCAGATGCGTTCGCCCGCGAGAGCGCGGCGCGGCACGGCGTAGACGGCCAGCGTGAGCACCAGCAGCACCGCGTAACCGACGACGAAGCCCAGGAAGGCCGCCGAGTATCCGCCGGTGGCCGCCTGCGACGCATTGAGGATCTGCGGCACCAGGAAGCCGCCGTACGCGCCGATCGCCGAGATCAGCCCGAGCGCCGCGGCCGCCTTCCTGCGGGATGCGTCCAGGTCTCCGGCGTCGGGCGAGGCGAGAGCGCGGGCGTGGAACACGCTCGGGATCATCCGGTAGGTCGACCCGTTGCCGACGCCGGTCGCGGTGAACAGCACGAGGAAGCACAGCAGATACAGCGCGAAGTCGGCCTGGGGGAGCGTCACAAGCAGAGCGAGGGCGCCGCCGGCCATCGCCGCGAAGGCGACGACGGTCACCCGTGCGCCGCCGAAGCGGTCCGCGAGGCGGCCGCCGTAGGGACGGGCGAGCGATCCGACGAGCGCGCCCAGGAACGCGAGCGAGATCGCCGCCTGACCCACCTGGATCGTCGACCACGCGGGGAACTGATCGGCGATGAGCTTCGGGAACACGCTCGCGAATCCGATGAACGAGCCGAAGGTCCCGATGTAGAGCAGCGCGAGCACCCACAGGTGCGGCTCGCGGAGAGCGGCCGCGGAGGCCGAGACGTCGGCCTTCGCGGAGGACAGGTTGTCCATGTACCGCGCCGCGCCCCAGATCGAGAGCAGGATGAGCGGGATCCACATCCATCCGGCCCACGAGATGTTGAGGGTGGCGCCGGCCCCGATCGTCACCACGACGGGCACGCAGAACTGGGCGACCGACGTCCCCAGGTTGCCGCCGGCGGCGTTGAGACCCAGTGCCCAGCCCTTCTCGCGCCGGGGGAAGAAGTACGTGATGTTCGACATGGAGCTCGCGAAGTTGCCGCCGCCGACGCCGCCCAGCGCGGCGACGACCAGGAGCATCCAGAAGGGCGTGTCGGGATCTCCCACGACGATCCCGAGGAGGACAGCGGGGATCAGCAGCAGGGCGGCCGAGATGATGGTCCAGTTGCGGCCGCCGAACCGGGCCACGGCGAACGTGTAGGGGAAGCGGAGGGTGGCCCCCACCAGGCTCGGCAGGGAGATGAGCCAGAACGACTCGGAGGTGGACAGCGTGAACCCGGCGGCGGGCAGCATCACCACGACGATGCTCCACAGCTGCCAGATGATGAAGCCCAGGAACTCCGCGAAGATCGACCAGCCGAGGTTGCGTCGCGCGATCGCGCGCCCCTGGGACTGCCAGAACGTCTCGTCCTCGGGGTTCCAACCGTCGATCCAGCGTCCGGGGCGCCGGGTCAGCTCGACCGCGCCCGTGCTCGGCGTGACGGTGATGGTGCGGGGCGATGATGCAGAAGTGGTCATGGCGCGTCCTCGGCTCGTCGGTGAGCTCCGACGCTACGGAGGATGTGTTTCCGTGCGACTGTCCGCGCTGTTACCCCCGCGTCACTTCTCCCTCACCTGCGGGACGGGATGCCGGTGAGGTCGGCGTCGACGCGACGAGCCGAGTGCCCCGTGGTGAGCGCCCGGATCAGTCGACGCCGAGGAAGGCTCGATCGGTCAGCACGATCGGCCCGTCCTCGGTGATGGCGACCGTGTGCTCGGAGTGCGCGCCGCGGGAACCGTCGACGCTGCGCAGCGTCCAGCCGTCCGGGTCGGTCACGAGCTCGTCCGTGGTCTGCAGGAACCACGGCTCCAGGGCGACGACGAGACCGGCCCGCAGCGGATAGCCGCGGTTCGGCTTGCCGTCGTTCGGGACATGGGGATCGCCGTGCATGACCCGGCCGACGCCGTGCCCGCCGAAGTCGGTGTTGATCGCGTAGCCGTCGGCGCGCGCGACCTGCGCGATCGCGTGCGAGATGTCGCCGATGCGGTTGCCCGCCGTCGCGGCCGCGATCGCCGCGGCCAGCGCCCGCTCCGAGGTGTCGATGACGGCGAGGTCCTCGTCGCGGGGGGATCCGACGACGAAGGAGACGGCGGAGTCGGCCACCCACCCGTCGACGGCGACGGCGAAGTCGAGCGAGACGAGGTCACCGTCGCGGAGGGCGTAGTCGTGCGGGAGGCCGTGCAGCACCGCGTCGTTGATCGACGTGCAGATGACCTTGCCGAACGGGCTCGCCCCGAACGAGGGGTGGTAGTCGATGTAGCAGGACTCCGCGCCGGCGCGGCGGATCAGGTCGTGGGCGCGCCGATCGATGGCCAGCAGGTTCGTGCCCACCGTCGTCTCATCGCGAAGCGTCGCGAGCACCTCGGCGACGAAGCGGCCTGCCGGCCGCATCGCTTCGATCTCGGCGGGCGTGCGCAGCTCGATCATCGGGTTCCTTTCCTCAGCTTCCATTCTGGGGGATGGGCGTAGCATCGATGGCATGTGGTTGCGCCGCGCGTTCTTCTCCTGGCTGATTCCGGCCGCGTTCGTGCTGCCCCTCTGGCTGCTGATCGGCTGGATCGCCTTCAGCGCGAGCGGGTGGGCGCTGCTGTGGGTGCTGCTGATCGCGATCCCCTCGGTGTTCGTCGGGCAGCTCGTGCTGACGCTGCTCGTGCGCGCCCGCGGAACCGTGCGTCACTCGCGCATGGTCTCGTGGTGGGACGTCGCCGGATTCGGCGTGTGGCATCTGCTCACGATTGCCGTCGGCCTGTTCTCGCCGGCATCCTTCTGGCCGCTGCTGGCGGCTGCGATCGCGGTGTTCCTGGCCCTGTTCTGGGTCGTGCTGTGGCAGCTGTTCCGCGAGGCGAGGCCCGCTGCCGTCCTCCACCGCACGGCGGATGGCCTCGGCTACATCCCTCCGCAGGCTCCGGCCGACGCCCCCGTCTCGCCCGAGACCATCGTCGTCAACGAGAAGCAGACCCCGCCTCGGTCCTGACCCGTTTTGGCGGCCTCTCCGATCCGTGGCAGAATGGCTGTTTGTGCCCGGACAGGCTCTGCCTCAGGGGAGCGGCGCCGTACGCGGACGCCAGGGCACGCGACATCCTTTTCCCTCTTATTCGCGGTCGACCTGTGGCGGCTGCAAGGAAGTGACGATCATGCAGATCCTCGACTCCGTCGACGCGGCATCGCTGCGCAACGACATCCCCGACTTCGCTCCCGGCGACACCGTCAAGGTGCACGTCAACATCACCGAGGGCAGCCGCTCGCGCATCCAGGTGTTCCAGGGGGTCGTCATCGGCCGCCAGGGCGACGGTGTGCGCGAGACCTTCACGGTCCGCAAGATCAGCTTCCAGGTGGGCGTCGAGCGCGTCTTCCCGGTGCACAGCCCCGTGATCGACCACATCGAGGTCGTCACGCGTGGCGACGTGCGCCGCGCGAAGCTCTACTACCTGCGCAACCTCCGCGGCAAGAAGGCCAAGATCAAGGAGAAGCGCGACAACTGACGCGCTCCCCGCGAAATGCCCCGGTCGGATCCGGGGCATTTCTGCGTTGGCGGACCCCGCACGGTCCTCGCTGCGGTGCGGAGATGTGCGACCCTGGAAGAAGGCCACCGATCCGCGGCGGGCCGGTGTGAAGGACAGGCATGACCTCGGAGAAGGCGGCGCCCGCGACGGGACCGGCAGACGACCCGTTCGGCGCACGGCCGCGGCGCAGCATCTGGCCGCTCGTGCGCGACGTGATCGTGATCCTGCTGATCGCGATCGTCGTGTCCTCGCTCGTGAAGGCGTTCCTGGTCCGCTCGTTCTACATCCCCTCGGGGTCGATGGAGAGCACGCTGCAGATCGATGACCGCATCCTCGTCGACGAGCTGACGCCGCGCTTCTCGGGATACGAGCGCGGCGACGTCGTCGTCTTCCGCGATCCGGGCGGCTGGCTGGCCTCGGCGCCGCCCGCCGACCAGTCCGTCATCGTCCAGGGCGTCGACTGGCTGCTGTCGCTGGTCGGGATCTCGGCGTCGGACAGCAAGGACCACCTCATCAAGCGCATCATCGGGATGCCGGGGGATCACGTCGTCTGCTGCAACGCGATCGGGCAGGTCACGGTCAACGGCATCCCGCTGGACGAGAGCGCGTACCTGCGTCTCGCGCAGGGGCAGACGGCGCCCGCCGAGGTGCCCTTCGACGTCGTCGTGCCCGACGACGCGCTGTGGGTGCTCGGCGACAACCGGGACCGCTCGCAGGACTCGCGCTATCACATGGATCAGCCGACCAACGGCTTCGTCCCCATCGACAACGTCGTGGGCCGCGCGTTCCTCATCACCTGGCCGCTGTCCCGGTTCGGGCCCATCGACTTCCACCACGAGGTGTTCGCCGGGGTGCCGGGGCCGGCCGGGCCATGACCGTCGCCGTCCCCCGACTCACCGTCGAGCGCCGATTGCTCCGCGAGCACGCGGTCGTGATCGCGTGCGACGAGGTGGGGCGCGGGGCGCTGGCCGGGCCGGTGGCCGTCGGCGCGGCGGTCGTCGACCCGGCGATCTCCCGTCGGCGCGTGCCCGAGGGGCTGCGCGACTCCAAGCTGGTCGCGGAGCGTCGCCGCCCCGACGTGGCCGCGCGGGCGGCCGACTGGGTGTCGGCCTCGTCCGTCGGGTGGGCCAGCGCCGCGGAGATCGACGAGGTCGGCATCATCCGGGCACTCGGGTGGGCGGCGTTGCGCGCGATCGCCGACCTGCGCGGGCTGGGCATCGTCCCGGAGGAGGCGATCGTGATCCTCGACGGCAACCACGACTACATCACGCCGGCGGGGGGCGCCTTCCCGGTGCAGACCATCGTCAAGGCCGACCGCGACTGCGCGTCCGCGGCCGCGGCGTCGGTCATCGCGAAGGTCGCTCGCGACGCTCTGATGACCGACCTGCACGCGGCGACGCCGGTCTACCAGTGGGCGCGGAACAAGGGGTACGCGAGCCCCGATCACCGCGCGGCCATCCGCTCGCACGGCCTCAGCGGCCACCACCGCGCCTCGTGGGCGATCGCGGACGCGCCCACCCTGTTCTGAGGCGGCTCCGGCGCGCGCGGCGACGCCTAGGATGGAGGCATCATGGACGACGAAGTATTCGAGGACTACGACCGCGAGCTCGAGCTGGCGCTGTACAAGGAGTACCGCGACGTCGTCTCGCAGTTCCAGTACGTCATCGAGACCGAACGCCGCTTCTACCTCGCCAACGAGGTCAATGTCGTCCGCCGTGACACCGAGCACGACTTCTACTTCGAGATCTCCATGACCGACGTCTGGGTCTGGGACATCTATCGCGCCGATCGCTTCGTGAAGTCGGTGCGCGTGCTCACGTTCAAGGACGTCAACGTCGAGGAACTGCAGCGCCGTGACTTCCAGCTGCCGGAAGAGCTCTCGCTCGACAGCTGATCCGGGACGCGCCCGACGCTCGCGCACAGACTCCTGCACAGGCCGCGTGACCGGCTGAGTTTGCACGGAACAGCGACATCGCGCTGCGCGCGCCGGCCGAAGCGGGCACGATGCCGTGCATGGCAGAGAAGGACGACCGCGGGCGCGCCGGCGAGGATCGTGCCGCGCGCTACCTGGAGGCGCAGGGCTATCGGCTGCTCGCGCGCAACTGGCGGTGCGCGACCGGCGAGTTGGACATCGTCGCCACGCGCGGCCGAGATCTCGTCGTCGTCGAGGTCAAGACCCGCCGCACGGACTGGTTCGGCCACCCGTTCGAGGCCGTCCACGCGCGCAAGCGCGATCGGCTGTGGCGCTTGAGCTGCGCCTGGGTCCTCGCTCATCCCGAGCAGGCGCGCGGTCGCCGTCTGCGTCTGGACGTCATCGGGATCACGGGAGAAGACCCCGGCACCGCCGTGCTCGAGCACCTGGAGGATGTCCGGTGAGCGTGGCGCGGACGTGGTCGATCGTCCTCACGGGCCTCGTCGGGGACGTCGTCGAGGTCGAGGCGGATCTCAGCAAGCAGATTCCGGGGTTCGCCATCATCGGCCTGGCGGACAAGGCGATCGGCGAGGCGCATCAGCGCGTGCTGACCGCGTGCGCCAACAGCGGGCTCCCGCTCCCGCGCCGTCATCTGACCGTCAACCTGTCGCCGGCGGCGCTGCCGAAGCACGGCTCGGCGCTGGACGTCGCGATCGCCGTGGCGGCGCTCGCGACCGAGCTGCCCATGGATGCCGGCTCCCTCGAACGGACCGTGCACATCGGCGAGCTCGGCCTGGACGGGCGGCTGCGCCCCGTGCCCGGCGTGCTGCCGGCCGTCGTCGCGGCCGCGCGCGCCGGGTTCGCCGACGTGGTCGTCCCGCACGCCAATGCGGACGAGGCCGCGCTCGTGGCCGGTGTCCGCGTCCACCGCGCCGCGAGTCTGGCCGACGTGGCCCGCCACCACGGACTGGACGTCGCGGCACCCGATCTGGAGCCGGTCGCGGCCCCCGCATCGCCCGAGCCGGCCGCGGGAGAACGGCTCGACCTGGCCGACGTCATCGGGCAGCGAGACGCCGTCGACGCGCTGATCGTGGCCGCCGCGGGAGGCCATCATCTGCTCATGAGCGGTCCGCCCGGCGCGGGCAAGACGATGCTGGCGCGGCGGCTGCCCGGCATCCTCCCCGATCTGGACGACGCCGACGCCCTGCAGGTCGCCTCCGTGCGCTCCCTGTCGGGGTTCGCGCTTGCCGACCTGTCCCGCGTGCCGCCCTTCGAGGCGCCCCATCACGGCACGAGCGTCGCGGCGCTGGTCGGCGGCGGCAGCCGGATCGTGCGTCCGGGGGCGATCGCCCGCGCGAGCGGCGGGGTGCTCTTCCTCGACGAGGCGGGCGAGTTCGGCGCCCATGCGCTGGACTCGCTGCGTCAGCCGCTCGAGTCGGGAGAGATCGAGATCCATCGTGCCGGGTTCCGCGCGACCTTCCCCGCTCGGTTCCAGCTCGTCCTCGCCACCAATCCGTGCCCCTGCGGCAACTACGGCGTCCCCGGCGGCGAGTGCGCATGCCCGTCGCTCGCGATCCGGCGCTACCTCTCGCGTCTGTCCGGTCCGCTGCTCGATCGCATCGACATCGAGCTCTCGCTCCAGCGCGTCGCCGTCGCACAGACCGACAGCAGTGCCGACCCGGGTCTCACGACCGCCCAGGCGCGGGAACGGGTCGCCGAGGCGCGCGAGCGCGCGCGGCGGCGACTGCGCGAGACGCCGTGGGGCACCAACGCGCAGGTCTCGGGCGCGTGGCTGCGCGCCGGACCGCGCACGCCGGAGCCCGCCATCCGGCGCCCGCTGGACGCCGCGCTCCACCGCGGCTCGCTCACCCTGCGCGGCTACGACCGCGTGCTCCGCGTCGCGTGGAGCCTGGCCGATCTGGGCGGGCGCGACCGGCCCTCCGCGGCCGACGTGGGCCGCGCGCTGTATCTCAAGAAGGGCGTCGTCCTGTGACCACCCCCACGCTCACCGCCGCGGCCGCTGCGCGGGATCTCGCCGGGCTCGTCCCGGACGGCGCGCGAGGCGACGAGGAGGCGCTCCTCGACCGCTACGCACGCGCGCTGTGGTCCACGCTGACCGAGCCCGGCGACGGGGTCGCCGGGCTGCTGATCGAGATGCTCGGCCCCGTCCTCGCACTCGAGGTGGCGCTCGGCAGCGATGCGGCGCTCGGCGGATATCGCGACACGCCGGACCTCGGCGACCTCCGGAGGGCGCGCCGAAGGTGGCAGCCGCGACTCGGCGAGGGCGACCACGCGCTGGCCGTCGCCCGCCACGCACGGGTCACCCTCGTGACACCGCTCGACGAGGCCTGGCCGTCGCGGCTCGGCGACCTCGGCGCGCACGCGCCGCACTGTCTCTGGGTGCGGGGGGACGAGCGCGCGCTGCCCGCCCACGGCGGCGCCGTCGCCGTCGTCGGCGCCCGGGCCGCGACGGCGTACGGCGAGCAGGTGGCCGTGCAGCTGGCGGCCGAACTGGCCGTCACGGGCATCTCGATCGTCTCCGGCGGCGCGTACGGCATCGACGGCGCCGCACATCGGGCGGCCCTGCGGGCGGGCGGACACACCGTCGCGCTGATGGCCGGCGGCGTCGAGCGCGCGTATCCGGCCGGCCACCGCGACCTGCTGGAGCGGATCGCCGCGCACGGCGCCGTCGCCAGCGAGGTGCCCTGCGGTTCGTCGCCGACCAAATGGCGCTTCCTGCAACGCAACCGCAACATCGCCGCCCTCGCCGAGGCGGTCGTCGTCGTCGAAGCCGGCTGGCGCAGCGGGTCGCTCAACACCGCGGCGCACGCCGCCGAGCTCGGCCGGCCGCTCGGTGCGGTGCCCGGCCCCGTCACGAGCGCGGCCTCGGCGGGGTGCCACCGGCTGCTGCGCGAGTACGACGCGCGCTGCGTCACGACCTCGATGGAGGTCCGCGAGCTGCTCGGCGTGGCCATCGGGGCGTCGTTCGGCGACGTGTCGCGCACGAATGACCGCACGCGCGTCCTGGATGCGCTGAGCACACGCTCGCCCCGGGACGACGCCGATATCGCACGCCGCAGCGGACTCGCCGTCGACGAGGTCCAGGCCGTGCTGGGTCTGCTGGCGCTCGAGGGCGCGGCGACGCGGACCGGCGCCGCGTGGCGCCGCACGACGCTCTGACACCCCCGTCGCCGTCCCGGGCCCGACCGCGCCCCTCGGTTCTCGGCGGGTGGCCTGACGGGGCAGCCTCGGCGTGCGCGGCGCGGGGCGCCGGCGGGATGCCGGGGGAGGGGCATCCTGGAGGGATGCGACTGTCCGCAGCCATCGACGAGTACGCGCGTCACCTGGAACGGGTGCGTCGCCTGTCGCCGGCGACGGTGCGGGCCTATCGCGCGGACCTTCGCGATCTCGTCGTCAGCGCGGGCGATGCGTCGCTCACGGACGTGGACCTCGAGACGCTGCGCGAGTGGCTGTGGTCGTCGACCAAGCGCGGCGACGCACGCGCGACCATCGCCCGGCGCACGGCCTCCGCCCGCGGCTTCTTCGCGTGGGCGACCGAGGCCGGGCGGGTCGACAACGATCCGAGCCTGCGCCTGGTCTCACCCAGGCGCGGACGCACGCTGCCCCAGGTGGCGACCGCGAGCGCACTGAGCGACGTGCTCGATGCCAGCGCCGCGGCGGCCGCCGACGGAGACCCCCGCGCCCTGCGCGACGCCGCCATCCTCGAACTCCTCTACGGGGCCGGCATCCGTGTGTCCGAGCTGTGCGGGCTCGACGTCGACGACGTCGACCTCGCGCGCCGCACCGCGCGAGTGCTCGGGAAGGGCGGCAAGGAACGCGTCGTTCCGTTCGGCGCGCCGGCGGCGCACGCCGTCGAGGCGTATCTCATCCGGGGCCGGCCCGCCCTCGCCACCGGTGCGGGCGGGCCGGCCCTGCTGCTCGGGGCCCGCGGCGGCCGGCTGGGGCCGCGCAGCGTGTACGACGTCGTGTCGCGCACGGTCGGGCCCGCCGTGGGGGCCCCCACGCTGGGGCCGCACTCCCTCCGGCACTCCGCGGCGACGCATCTGCTGGACGGGGGCGCGGACCTGCGCACCGTGCAGGAGATGCTGGGGCACGCCAGCCTGGGCACGACCCAGATCTACACCCACGTCTCCACGGAGAAGCTCACGGCGACCTACCGTCGCGCGCACCCGCGCGCCTGACGATCAGCAGCACGGGAGGAGCACGGCGCGGGAGAGGCCGCCGAGCAGGAGCAGCGGGTTGATGTACGCGCCGTGCCGGCGGACGCCGAGGTGCAGCGTGCCGGGCTCGGCATGCCCGCCCGTGTCGAGCGCGGCGAGCCCCTCACCGCGGCTCACGACCGTCCCCGGCGGCGGCGCCTCGCGCACCGGCTCGAGCGTCGAGACGAGCCCCGCGCCGTGGTCGATCGTCACGACGCCGCGATCGCCGACCGTGCCGCGGAAGGCGACCACGCCGTCCGCGGGTGCGCGCACCGCGCCGACACCGGTCAGATCGACGCCGCGGTGCCCCGGTCCATACGCGTGCGCCGGCGCCGTGAAGGGACGCACGAGACGCGCCGCAGCGAGGGGCCACGCCCACTCCGGCACCTCCCGGATCGAGCTGTCGGCGGCGATGGCGCCCGCGGCGCCGGCATGGCCCGCCGCCGTCGTGCGGGCGTCGACGGATGGTCCGAGCCCGGCCAGGAGCACGGCGATCATCGCGCCGGTCGCGTTGCGCGCGGTGTGCCTCATGGTCTGAGCGTGCCGGGTCCCTCCGCACGGCATGCCGCGGAACCGGCGATCGGGGGAGAATCCGCCGAATCGGGGAGTGGGGAGGAGGCGGTGGATGCCGGCATCCTCCTGATAGAATCGACGAAGCACTCCGCGCGTCGGGGTGACTACGCGTGCCCAGAGCGCCGACAGCGGATCCTCGGATCCCCTCGATGGCGCGGCATCCACACCCCAGGTCTTCCCGCTCCGGCGGAGAGCGGGTGTGCGCCGGGCACCAGGCACGCCGAGACCTCCCGGTCCGGCGAGAACAACCGAAACACGGCGCACCCGCGCCAGAACAGGAGAACGGCCATGGCCGTCGTCACCATTCGCCAGCTGCTCGACAGCGGCGTCCACTTCGGACACCAGACCCGCCGGTGGAACCCGAAGGTCAAGCGCTTCATCCTCACCGAGCGCAGCGGCATCCACATCATCGACCTGCAGCAGTCGCTGGCCTACATCGACCGCGCGTACGAGTACGTGCGCGAGACCGTCGCCCACGGCGGCACGGTCCTGTTCGTCGGCACCAAGAAGCAGGCGCAGGAAGTCATCGCGGAGCAGGCCACGCGCGTCGGCCAGCCCTTCGTGAACCAGCGCTGGCTCGGCGGTCTGCTCACCAACTTCCAGACGGTCTCGAAGCGCCTCGCGCGTATGAAGGAGCTCGAGGAGCTCGACTTCGAGAACCCCGCGGACAGCGGCTTCACGAAGAAGGAGCTGCTGCTCAAGAAGCGCGAGCTCGACAAGCTGCACAAGTCGCTCGGCGGCATCCGCAACCTGCAGAAGACGCCGTCGGCGATCTGGGTGGTCGACGCCAAGCGCGAGCACCTCGCCATCGACGAGGCGAAGAAGCTCGGCATCCCCGTCATCGGAATCCTCGACACCAACGCCGACCCGGACGAGTTCCAGTACCCGATCCCCGGCAACGACGACGCGATCCGCTCGGTCGGCCTGCTGACCCGCATCATCGCGGATGCCGCCGCTGAGGGTCTCATCCAGCGCCACCAGCCGTCCGACGAGGCGGCCGACGCCGAGCCGCTGGCCGACTGGGAGCGCGAGCTGCTCGAGCAGGGCACCACCGCCGAAGAGGCGCCCGTCGCCGAGGCTCCGGCCGAGGATGCCGCCGCCGAGGCCCCGGCCGAGGATGCCGCCGCCGAGGCTGTCGCGGAGGCTGTCGAAGCTCCCGCCGAAGAGGCCGCTGCCGACGAGGCGCCCGCCGAGGCTGCTGCCGAGGTCGCCGAGGCACCCGCCGAGTAACGACGCACTGTCGTCCGGCTCGGTGCCCGTGAGCATCACGGGCACCGAGCCCCGCACACCACCAGAGACAACTGAGGAGCCACCAGCATGGCAAACTTCACCATCGCCGACATCAAGACGCTGCGCGACCAGCTCGGCACGGGCATGGTCGACACCAAGAAGGCGCTCGAGGAGGCCGACGGCGACCTCGAGAAGGCCGTCGAGATCCTGCGCCTCAAGGGCGCGAAGGGCAACGCCAAGCGCGCCGACCGTTCCACGAGCGAGGGCCTCGTCGCCGCCAGCGAGCAGGCCGGTGCGGTCACGCTCATCGAGCTCAACACCGAGACCGACTTCGTGGCCAAGAACGAGCGCTTCATCGCGCTGGCCGACAAGGTGCTCGCCGCGGCGGCCGCCGTCGGCGCAGACAGCACCGAAGCCGCCCTCGCCGCCGACGCGGACGGTCAGACCGTCGCGCAGCTCATCTCGGACGAGGCGGCCATCATCGGCGAGAAGGTCGAGCTGCGGCGCGTGCGCACCGTGCGCGGCGACAAGGTCGAGGTCTACCTCCACAAGACGAGCAAGGACCTGCCGCCGCAGATCGGCGTCGTCGTGGCCTACTCGGGCGAGGACGCCGACACGGCACGCTCCATCGCGCAGCACATCTCGTTCGCCAACCCGACCTACCTCTCGCGCGACGACGTCCCCGAGGACGAGGTCGACAAGGAGCGTCAGATCGTCACCGAGATCTCGCGCAACGAGGGCAAGCCCGAGGCCGCGCTGCCGAAGATCGTCGAGGGCCGCGTGGGCGCCTTCTTCAAGCAGGTCGCCCTCCTCGAGCAGGATTACGCGAAGGACAACAAGCTGTCCGTCGCGAAGGTCGCCGCCGAGGCCGGCATCACCGTCACCGACTTCGCCCGCTTCAAGGTCGGCGCGTAGTCATCGGAGAGGGTCCGCATCCACGGGTGCGGACCCTTTTCCATGCCCACAGTTCGATAGTCTGCACTCGCGACGAGAGGATCCCCGCGTGATCGATGAGAACACCGGACGCCGACGCGTCCTTCTGAAGCTGTCCGGCGAGGCGTTCGGAGGAGGGCTGCTCGGCGTCAACCCCGATGTCGTGAGCCAGATCGCCCAGGAGATCGCCGCGGCGGCCGACCGCGTGGAGATCTCCATCGTGGTCGGGGGCGGCAACTTCTTCCGTGGCGCGGAACTGAGCCAGCGCGGCATGGACCGCGGTCGCGCCGACTACATGGGCATGCTCGGCACCGTCATGAACGCGCTCGCGCTGCAGGACTTCCTCGAGCAGGCCGGCGCGGCGACGCGCGTGCAGTCGGCCATCTCGATGACGCAGGTCGCGGAGCCCTACATTCCGCGCCGGGCGGAACGGCACATGGAGAAGGGCCGCGTCGTGATCTTCGGCGCCGGCGCCGGGCTGCCGTACTTCTCCACCGACACGGTCGCCGCCCAGCGCGCGCTCGAGATCGGGGCCGACGAGGTGCTCGTGGCGAAGAACGGCGTGGACGGCGTCTACACCGCCGACCCCAAGAAGGACCCGACGGCGACCCGTATCGATCGGCTGACCTACAGCGACGCGCTGCAGCGCGGCTTGAAGGTCGTCGACTCGACCGCCTTCAGCCTGTGCATGGACAACCGCATGGAGATGCGCGTGTTCGGCATGGAACCGGCCGGCAACGTGACGCGCGCGCTGCTGGGCGAGACGATCGGCACGCTGGTCACCGTCTGAGGGCGGCGGCCGGGCCGCACTAGAATCGACAGGACGTACCGACGAATGGAGTGACCGTGATCGCCGAGATCCTGGCAGACACGACCGCGCGCATGGACCGCGCCGTGGAGGCGGCGAAGGAGGACTTCGCCACCGTCCGCACCGGCCGCGCGAACCCGCAGCTGTTCCAGAAGGTCCTCGTGGACTACTACGGCACCCCCACGCCGCTGGCCCAGCTGGCCTCGCTCAACACGTCGGAGGCACGTACCCTCGTCGTCTCGCCCTACGACAAGTCGGCGCTCAAGGCGATCGAGCAGGCGATCCGCGACATGCCGAACCTCGGCGCCAACCCGACCAACGACGGCAGCCTCATCCGGGTCACCATGCCCGAACTGACCCAGGAGCGTCGCAAGGAGTACGTGAAGCTCGTCCGCACGAAGGGCGAGGACGCGAAGGTGCACCTGCGCGGGATCCGGCGCAAGGCCAAGGACGAGCTCGACGCGCTCAAGAGCGATGTCGGCGAGGACGAGCTGGTCCGCGCCGAGAAGGAGCTCGACACGGTGACGCGCGCGCACGTGGACGCCGTCGACGAGGCGCTCAAGCGCAAAGAGGCCGAGCTGCTCGAAGTCTGAGTTCCCCATGACAGACGACCCCTCGGGCGACAGGCCCGCATCCGCGCCGGCGAGCAGAGCCGAGGCGCGCCGTGCCGCCGAAGCGGAGTCCGCTCCGTCGCTGCAGGCGCACGTGCGCACGGCGCGCAACGAGATCGAGCACCAGTTCGAGCGCGCGCGCGCCGAGTTCGAGGAGGCCAACGAGCGCATCAACGAGCGCACCGGTCGCAATCTGCTGCTCGCGATCGTGATCGGCCTGGCCATCGGCGCCGCCGTCCTGGGGTCGCTGCTGTTCCTGAAGTGGCTGTTCCTGCTGTTCGTGATCCCGGTGGGGCTGCTCGGGCTCTTCGAGTTCTCCCGTGCGCTGCAGGCCGGGGGACGGCGGGTCGACGTCGTGCCGCAACTGCTCGCGGGACTGGTCATCCTGCTCGCCGGGTACTTCGTCGGGCATCTCACCCACTGGATCATCACGTTCGCCGCCATCGCCTTCGTGGTCGTGTGGCGTCTGCTGGCGCAGATGACGCGACGCGACGCACGCCGGTACGGGGACGTCCTCGCGGATGTGCTCGTCGCCGGATTCGTCCCGCTCTACGTCGCATTCCTCGCCAGCGTTCTCCTGGTCCTGCTCCGCCAGGAGGAGGGTCAGTACTGGGTGCTGACGATGATCGTCATCGTCGTCTCGGCGGACACGGGCGCCTACGCGAGCGGACTCGCGTTCGGGCGGCATCCGATGGCGCCCCGCATCAGCCCCAAGAAGACCTGGGAGGGATTCGCGGGGGCTGCGGTGGTGAGCGTGGTCGCCGCCGTGCTGTGCGCCGTCTTCCTCCTCCACGTGCCCTGGTGGGTCGGGCTGATCTTCGGCGTGCTCGTGCTCGGCTCGGCGACGGCCGGTGACCTGGGCGAGTCGATGATCAAGCGGGATCTGGGCATCAAGGACATGAGCTCCTGGCTGCCGGGGCACGGGGGCGTCCTCGACCGGCTCGATTCGATTCTGCCCTCGACGGTCGTCGCGCTCGCGATGTATTTCCTGTTCTTCCCACTGGCGTCCGTCGGATGAGCCAGCAGACGGCACCGTTCCCCCCGGCACGCGGACGGCAGAAGGGGTACGCGAGCGCGGCGGTGGACGCATTCCTGGCGAGCGCACGCGCAGCGTTCGACGACGAGTCGCGCACCATCCGCGCCGCTGACGTGCGGACGGTCGCGTTCCCCCTCGTCACCCGGGGATACGACGTCGCCGCCGTCGACGCGGCGCTGGGGCGGCTCGAGGACGCCTTCGCCGCCCGCGAGCGTGAACGCGCCCTGTCGCAGCGCGGCGCGCGCGCCTGGGTCGGCGCGTCCCGCGGACTCGCCCAGGAGGTGCTCGAACGCCTGTCCCGCCCCGCCCGGCACAGATTCCGCCGCGTCGGCGCGCTCCGGTTCGGCTACCGCATCGACGAGGTCGATCTGGTCGCCGATCGCGTCGCGCGCTACCTCGAGGACGGCGAGCCGTTGAGCGCCGACCAGGTGCGCACGGTGGCGTTCCGGATGCAGCGCGGCGGGTACAGCGAGGCCCAGGTGGACGCGGTGCTCGACGCCGTCGTCGACATCATCCTCGCGGTGGGATGACCCCGCGGCCGAGCGACCGACCGCACGGATGGCATGTCCAGCGCGCGGTGGTTAGAATCGGGGCATTGTGACTTCGGGCAACGAGCTGACACCCACCTCCTCGGGGGCGCTGGCGACGACATCGACGGCCGTCGCGGTGCGCCGTGCACGTGCCCCGCAACCGCGCTGGTCGCGGCGGCGCGGCGTCATGAGCGTGTTCGCGTCGATCGCTGCCGCCGCGTTCGCCGCCGCCTACATCGCCCCCCTCGGCGTCCTGGCGCCGGAGGCGCAGGCATCCGAGCTGGCGCCGCTGTCCCTGTACGCGTCCGCCGTCGAGGATGCGCAGTCCTACATCGCGGCGTCCACCGACGTGGCCGCGGACCTGGGGCGTTCCGACATCACCTACTCGGTGTACGTGAAGCCCAAGCCGAAGCCCACCCCGACGGCGACGGCCACGACGACCGGCTCGACGGCGTCCGCGAAGCGCTGGACGCCGCCGTTCGTGACTCCGAATCCCGGCAGCGCGCAGGCGATCGCCTACGAGATGGTCACCGCGCGCGGCTGGGGCGACGACCAGTTCGCCTGCCTGGTCGCGCTGTGGAAGAAGGAGTCCGGCTGGCGCGTCAACGCCTACAACAAGTCCAGCGGCGCCTACGGCATCCCGCAGTCGCTGCCCGGCAGGAAGATGGCCTCGGCGGGTGCGGACTGGGAGACGAATCCCGCGACGCAGATCACCTGGGGGCTCGGGTACATCAAGGGCCGATACGGCACTCCGTGCGGCGCCTGGGACCACTCGCAGCGCAAGGGCTGGTACTGATCCGATGCCGCGGCGGGGGCGACGCCGTCCGGCCGGAGGCGAGGCGTCGTTCGAACGGTTCCTGAGCGGCTGGAAGCGCACGGAGGTCCGCCGCGGCGTGGAGTGGACCGTGCAGCCGGTCGGAGCGGCCCAGGCGCAGAAGAGCTACACCTGCCCCGGCTGCACGAGCACGATCGACCCGGGCGTGGCGCACGTCGTCACGTGGCGCGCCGACGGGATTCTGGGAGACGCGGCCGACCTCGCCGCGCGACGTCATTGGCACACCGCGTGCTGGAGGATCGGTTGACATGGAGATCAGGGGCCCCGTGCTGCTTCCGGCACGACGCGAGGACATCGAGCTGGAGACCCTCGACGGGCTGACCCTCGTCGGCGAGCTGGCTCTGCCGGCGGAGCGCCCACCGGTGGCGACGCTGGTCACACTGCACCCCCTGCCGACAGCAGGCGGGTTCATGGATTCGCACATTCTCCGGAAGGCCGCAGGTCGCCTGCCCGCTCTCGCGGATCTCGCGGTGCTGCGGTTCAACACGCGCGGCACGACCTCCCCGCGGGGAACGAGCGAGGGCGCCTTCGACGGCGGGCGCGCCGAGGCGTTCGACGTCGCCGCCGCGATGGATGTCGTGCGCGAACGCGCGCTGCCGCGGCCGTGGCTGGTGGGCTGGTCGTTCGGCACCGAGCTGGCCCTGAAGTACGGCCGTGACCACGACGTCGAGGGAATCATCCTCCTCTCGCCGCCGCTGCACCGGGCGACGGAGGAGGACGTCGCGGCATGGGCGGGCGAATCTCGGCGCGTCGTGGTCGTCGTGCCCGAGTTCGACGACTACCTGCGGCCGGCCGAGGCTCGGGCGCGCTTCGCTGCGATCCCGCAGGCCACGCTCGTCGCGGTGGACGGGGGCAAGCATCTGTGGGTGGGGGAGACGCAGACGCGCCGTGTGCTCACCGAGATCGTCGCCGCTGTCCAGCCGGACGCGCTCCCGTTGCCGGTCGAGTGGACCGGGACACCCTGACCCGCGGGCCGAGCCGTGTCAGAGCTCGTTCTGGCGCGGGATGATCACCTGACGGTAGATGATGAGGATGCTGGCGGCGACGGGGATCGCGATGAGCGCACCCAGCAGGCCCAGCAGCGAGCCGCCGGCCAGCGCGGCGATCACGACGACGGCACCGGGCACCGAGACGGCGCGGTTCATGATGCGCGGGGAGAGGAAGTACGCCTCCACCTGCATGTACACGACGTACCAGATGAGCGCGACCAGCGCGGTCATCGGCGATCCCAACCCCGGTATGAGGCACGTGAGGACGATGATCGCCGAGCCGGTGAGCGTTCCCACCAGCGGGATGAGAGAGAAGAAGAACGCGACGACGGCGAGGACGGCCGGGAACGGTGCACCGATGATCGACAGGAAGATCGCGCTCAGGACGCCGTTGACCACGCCCAGGGTCACCTGGCCCATGACGTAGTAGCCGACCGAGGCGGTGATCTGCTCCGAGAGGTCGACGAAGCGCGCGCGCTTGGACGCCGGGACCAGCTGGTACACGGCGGCCTTGAGCATCGGCGTCGATGCGGTGAAGTAGATCGTGAGGATCAGGACGATGATCGCTCCCGTGAGTCCGGCGGCGATGCCGACGCCCATCGACAGCAGCGATGTGCCGACCGACGTCCCGATCGAGGCGAAGTCCAGGGTCTTCCACCATTCGGTCACGTACGCGAAGACGTCATCGACCAGCAGCAGCGGGAAGGCCTCGTGGAGCCAGTCCTTGAGCGCGAGGATCGGGTCCCACTCGCCGTCGACCACGCGCTGCACGAGCTGCTGGATCTCCGCCACGAGTTCGGCGATCTGCCCCACGATGATCGGCACGATCATGAGGATGATCCCGGCGAACGCGGCCAGCACGGCGGCGAAGGTGATCAGCAGCGCCGCCCAGCGGGGCAGGCGACGGCGCTCGAGCCACGAGACCAGCGGATCGAGACCCAGCGAGAGGAACAGCGCCGTCCCGACGTAGAGGACGACCGTGGACAGCGTCGTGAGGGAGTTGATGAGCATGATGCCCACTCCCACGCCCAGAGTGGCGATGAGCGCGGTGCGGAACGGATGCTGGATCTTCACGGGCCGTCCTCCGAATCGGGTCTGTGTGTCAGGATACGCATGCGAGCACGCGATGCCCCGCAGGCGCCCCCTCCCGGGCGATTGCCAGCCCGACTTCGCTAGTCTGGAACGTCGATTGTGCGTCCTCCGCTCACGAGGGGCGCGGAGAGGTGTCGTTTTCGTGCGTTTCGTATGGGCTGTGGCCGCTTTCGTGCTGGCCACCCTCATGATCGGTGCGGGCATCGCCCAGCGGACCGTCCTCCAGGGCGCGAAGACCGAGAGCCAGACGATCGAGATCTCCGAGCCGGTCCCGTTCATCCTCATCGACGGGTCCGTGCTCAACAGCCACGACGGCGCGCAGACGCTGCGCGCCCAGGGCGACGGCACGATCTTCGCGGCCTACGGCCGCACGGCGGACATGACGGCCTGGCTCGCCCCGAGCGCCTACGCGCAGGTGCGCCTGGGCGACGAGGGCGAGATCGCTTCGACGGTCGTCACGGCACCGGCGCCCCTCGAGGGCGAAGAGGCGCGTGTGCTCGATCCGGCCGGCTCCGACCTCTGGCTGGATCAGTTCCAGCAGGAGGATCTGCTGATCACGCCGCTGCAGCTGCCCGCTGACATGAGCCTCCTGGTGGCCACCGACGGGCAGGCACCTGCCCCCACCGATCTGACGGTGACCTGGCCCACGGGTGCGACGACGCCGTGGGCCGGACCGCTCATCGTCGGCGGGGCGACGCTCATGCTCGTCGGCATCGTCCTCTACGTCCTGGGGCTGCGTCATGTGCGCCGTTCGCGTGGGCCGCGCCGCAAGGGCCTCCCGCTTCCCGTCACGGAGCCGATCGACCTGTCTGCGGAGGCCGCGGACAAGGGTGTGATCACCGCCGCCCCCACCCGTCGTCAGCTGTCCCGCGGCGCGCGCGCGTTCGCGGTCGTACCCGTCGTCGCCGTCTCGGCGCTGTTGTTCTCCGGCTGCGCCCCGGACGCCTGGCCCCAGTTCTCCGGATCGCCGACCCCGTCGCCGACCGACAGCGTGATCGTGCCCGAGGGGCAGGTGCCGGCCGTCACGCAGACGCAGGCCGAACGCATCCTGTCGCGGATCTCCGCGCACGTCGCCACCGCAGACGAGGAGATGGATGCCGCTGCCGCCGCGGCGCGTCTCGACGGCCCCGCGCTGGCTGCACGCGAGACCAACTACACGCTGCGCGAGACTCTCAAGGATCACGCGACGCTCGGGGAGATCCCGGCCAAGCCCCTGCGCATCCTGCTGCCCGAGTCCTACGACGGCTGGCCGCGGACCTTCCTCGCCGTGGTCGAGGACCGCGACGACAAGACGGCCACGATCATGATCGTCACCCAGCAGGATGCCTGGGCGGACTACAAGCTCACGCACATGGCGCGACTGGCCGCCGGCGCCCCGCTGCCCGAACTGGCGCCCTGGTACGTCGGTGCCAAGCAGGTGCAGCCCGACTCGCCGTTCCTCGTGATGGCACCAGACCAGGTCGCGGCCGCGTACGCCGATGTGCTGGACAACGGCGACGAGAGCCCGTTCGCCGCGGCGTTCGACACCGCCACCGACAGCTTCCGCACGCAGGTCGCCGCCGACCGCGCGGCTCGTCTCGAAGCGTTCAACAAGACGGGGGCGAAGACCGGCAAGGTCACCTTCGCCGCGACGGCCGGGGGCCAGGCGCCGGTGGCGTTGGCCACGCTCGAGAGCGGCGCGATCATCGCCGTCACCGTGGAGGAGAGCGAAACGGTGACGCCGACCGACGAGGACGCGGTGATCAAGGTCAGCGACGAGGAGAATCCCGTCGTCAAGACACTCACCGGCGTCAGCCAGTCGTCCACCGGCTTCACGACGACCTACGCCGATCAGCTGTTCTTCTACGTCCCCGCCCAGGGGTCGAACGAACGGATCCAGTTCCTCGGATACGGTTCGAACATCCTCTCAGCCAAGGTGGTGAAGAAGTGACCGATCAGGCTTTCGGCGCCGCGCTGCGCGGCGCCGTCGACCTCTCCTCGCTGCGTGGCCGTGCCGCCCAGGCCCCGGCCGCGCAACAGCCTTCCGCGGGCGCGGACACGCCCGCGGTGCCGCTCGTGTTCGACGCGACGGATGCGAGCTTCGGGCAGGTTCTCGAGCTCTCGCGGACCGTGCCGGTGGTCGTCGACCTCTGGGCGGAGTGGTGCGGGCCGTGCAAGCAGCTGAGCCCGGTGCTCGAGAAGGTCGTCGCCGAGCACGGCGGGCGACTGGTGCTGGCCAAGGTCGACGTCGACGCCAATCCGCAGCTGGCTCAGGGTTTTCGCGCACAGTCGATTCCGATGGTGGTGGCCCTCATCGCCGGTCAGCCCGTGCCGCTGTTCACCGGCGCCGTCCCCGAGCAGCAGGTGCGCGATGTGTTCGCCCAGCTGCTGCAGCTCGCGGCGCAGCAGGGCGTGACCGGCTCCGTCCCCGTCGACGGCGAGGAGAGCAGCGGTGAAGAGCCCGCCGAGCCCGCGCTGCCGCCGCTCCACCAGGCCGCCTACGACGCGATCGAGTCCGGCGACTACGTCGCCGCCGTGACCGCCTACGAGCAGGCTCTCGCCGAGAATCCGCGGGATGCCGACGCACGGGCCGGGCTCGGCCAGGTGAGACTTCTGCTGCGCGTTCAGGACGCGGACCTCGTTCAGGCCCGCGCTGCGGCTGCGGCCGCTCCCGCCGATGTGGCGGCGCAGTTCCTGGTCGCCGATCTCGATGTGGCCGGTGGCCATGTCGACGACGCGTTCGCTCGCCTGCTCGACCTGTTCGCGGCGCTGCCGGGCGACGAGCGCGCACCGGTCCGCGAGCGGCTCCTCGAGCTGTTCGCGCTCGTCGGCGATGCCGACCCGCGCACGGGCCGCGCTCGGGCGCGCCTGTCCTCCCTGCTGTTTTGACGCGGGTCGGATCAATGCTGCGGAGCAGCGTTGATCCGACCCGGGTCAATGTCGAGTGCCGCGCCGGAGGCGCGGTGTATCGAGACAGGCGCGTAGCGGTGTATCGAGACAGGCGCGTAGCGGTGTATCGAGACAGGCGCGTAGCGGCGTATCGAGACAGGCGCGGCTGAGTTATACCCGGATCAGTGACGGTGCTGCAGCCAGAGCACACCGAGCGGCGGCAGGACCATCGTGGCGACCCCGTCGGCGCCCGTCGTGACACCGCCGAAGTTGCCGACCCCCGACCCCCCGTACTCCCGCGCATCGCTGTTGAGGATCTCCGCCCAGTCACCTGTCTCGGGCAGGGCGAGCCGGAAGCCGTGGATCGGCACCCCGGAGAAGTTGCAGACGACGGCGACGGTGTTCCCGTGGTGGTCGCGGCGCGCGAAGGCGGAGACGTTGGCGTTCCAGTCGGGGTCGCCGAGGCGGGTGAATGCGGCGGCATCGCTGTCGCGCGCCCACAGCGCCGACTGTGCGCGGTAGACGCCGTTCAGCGCGGCGACGAAGTCGTGGAGCTGTCGATGCGGCGGCTGATCCAGCATCCACCAGTCCAGGCCGCGCCCCTCGGACCATTCGGAGAGCTGCCCGAACTCCTGGCCCATGAAGAGCAGCTGCTTGCCGGGATGCCCCCACATGTAGGCGAGGAAGGCGCGCATGTTCGCGAGCTTCTGCCAGTGGTCGCCGGGCATCCGCGTGAAGAGCGTCCCTTTGCCGTGGACGACCTCGTCGTGACTGATGGGCAGGACGAAGTTCTCGCTGAACGCGTAGACGAACGAGAACGACAGTTCGCCCTCGTGATGGGCGCGGTACATCGGGTCCCGTTTGATGTACTCGAGCGAGTCGTTCATCCACCCCATGTTCCACTTGAACCCGAAGCCGAGGCCGCCCTGGTCGGTCGGCGCCGTCACGCCGGGGTAACTGGTGGACTCCTCGGCGATCATCGCGATTCCCGGGTACCGCTTGTAGGCGGTCGCGTTGACCTCCTGCAGGAAGCCGATGGCCTCGAGGTTCTCGCGACCGCCGTGGATGTTCGGCTCCCACTCGCCGGCCTCGCGCGAGTAGTCGAGGTAGAGCATCGAGGCCACGGCATCCACCCGCAGCCCGTCGACGTGGAACTCTTCGAACCAGTACAGGGCGTTCGCGACGAGGAAGTTGCGCACCTCGCTTCGGCCGTAGTCGAAGATGTAGGTGCCCCAGTCCCGGTGCTCGCCGCGGCGCGGGTCGGCGTGCTCGTACAGGGGTTGCCCGTCGAAGCGTGCGAGGGCGAATGCGTCCTTCGGGAAGTGACCGGGCACCCAGTCCATGATCACGCCGATGCCGGCCTGGTGCAGCCGGTCGATGAGGTGCCGCAGTTCGTCGGGCGTGCCGAATCGGCTGGTGGGAGCGTAGTACCCGGACACCTGATACCCCCAGGAGCCGCCGAACGGATGCTCCGAGAGGGGGAGGAACTCGACGTGGGTGAAGCCCTGGGCGGTGACGTACTCGATGAGCGGCTCGACGGCCTCCCGGTAGCCGAGTCCCGGACGCCACGATCCCAGGTGCAGCTCGTACACGGACATCGGCTGGTCGAGGGGACTCCGACCGCCGCGCGTGGCGAGCCAGTCGGCATCTCCCCACGTGTAGGCGCTGTCGGTCACCACGGACGCGGTCGCCGGAGGCAGCTCAGCCCACTGCGCCATCGGATCGGCCTTCAGGATCCAGTCCCCGCCGGCGGTGAGGATCTCGTACTTGTACGTCGCGCCCGCGCCCACGTGCGGGACGAAGAGCTCCCAGACGCCGCTCGAGCCCATCGAGCGCATCGCGTGCCCCTGGCCGTCCCACGCGTTGAAGTCGCCGACGACGCGCACCGCGCGCGCGTTCGGCGCCCAGACGGCGAAGGAGACGCCCGCGACGCCGCTGTCGCTGCGCACGTGAGCGCCGAGGACCCGCCAGAGCTCTTCATGGCGGCCCTCGCCGATCAGGTGCAGATCGAGCTCGCCGACCGTCGGCAGGTGGCGGTAGGGATCGTCGGCGACGTGGTCGGGTCCGCCGTCGTACGTCGAGTGCAGTTCGTACGTGTGCGGCTGCGTCGCCACGGCGCCCTCCCACACGCCGGCGCGCACATGATGCAGCGGGGCACGGGTGCCGTCGTCGAGGACCGCGGTCACCGTGCGCGCCATCGGCCGGCGGGCACGCACGAGCCAGCCGTCGCCCGTCGCGTGGGGGCCGAGCACGTCGTGCGGGGCGTGGTGGGCACCGGCGGCGACGGCATCGAGCAGGGCGGCGGAGGGAGCGTTCATCGGCGGGCCTTCACATGGAGCACATGGACCGGCTCGTGGAAGGCGTCGAGCCGGACGAAGTTGTCCTCGCCCCACGTCCACGTCGAGCCGGTGAGGAGGTCCTCGACGTCGTAGGACTGGCCGCGCGGGACGCCCCACACGCTCGAGTCGAGGTGCACGGTCGTCTGCCGCGCGGAGTGGGGGTCGACATTGACGACGACGATGACGGTGTCGGCCGTCCCGTCGGGGGACAGCGCCGCAGGCAGGTGCTTGACGTAGACGAGGATCGCCTCGTCGTCGCTCCAGTGCACGGTGAGCCCGCGCAGCTGCCGCAGGGCCGGATGCGCGCGCCGGATCTCGTTGAGCCGTCGCAGGTACGGCGCGAGCGAATCGCCGGCGGCTTCGGCACCGGCCCAGTCGCGCACCTTGTACTCGTACTTCTCGTTGTCGATGTTCTCCTCGGAGCCGGGGCGGGCCACGTTCTCGAAGAGCTCGTATCCCGCGTACACCCCGTAGCTGGCGCCCGCCGTGGCGGCGATCGCCGCGCGCACCTTGTACGCGGGCCGTCCGCCGTACTGCAGATACTCGGTGAGGATGTCCGGGGTGTTCACGAACAGGTTCGGCCGCATGAAGTCGGCGGTCTCGTCCGAGATCCAGGTCAGGAACTCCTCGAGCTCGGCCTTCGTGTTGCGCCAGGTGAAGTACGAGTAGCTCTGCTGAAAGCCCGCCATCGCGAGCGCCTGCAGCGGCGCGGGCCGGGTGAACGCCTCGGCCAGGAACACGACGTCGGGGTCCTCGTCGTTGACCGTGCGGATGAGCCACTCCCAGAACTGCAGCGGCTTGGTGTGCGGGTTGTCGACGCGGAAGATCTTCACGCCCTGCGCGATCCAGTGGCGCACGATGCGCAGCACCTCGGCACGGATGCCGTCGGGGTCGTTGTCGAAGTTGATCGGATAGATGTCCTGATACTTCTTCGGCGGGTTCTCCGCGTAGGCGATCGAGCCGTCGGGCAGTGTCGTGAACCACTCGGGGTGCGCGCTCACCCAGGGATGATCGGGGGATGCCTGCAGCGCCAGGTCGAGGGCGACCTCGAGGCCCTCGGCTCGCGCGGCGGCGACGAAGGCGCGGAAGTCCTCGAGCGTGCCGAGATCGGGGTGCACCGCGTCGTGGCCCCCGGCCGGGCCGCCGATGGCCCAGGGCGATCCGGGATCGCCGGGACCGGCGATCAGTGTGTTGTTGGGTCCCTTGCGATGCGTGAGGCCGATCGGGTGGATCGGCGGAAGATACACGACGTCGAATCCCATTCCGGCGACGCCGGCGAGCCGTTGCGCGGCCGTGCGGAACGTGCCGCCGGCGATCGTGCCGTCCCGTCGGCGCCGAGCACCCTCCGACCGCGGGAAGAACTCGTACCAGGCGCCGACACCCGCGCGCTCCCGTTCCACGAGCAGCTCCTGCGGCGCTCCCACGGTCACCAGCGACTGCAGGGGGCGATCGCGGAAGAATCCCGCGAGCGCGGGATCGCGCACGACGACGAGGGCGCCCTCATCGCTGACCGCGGCATCCCGCAGCGCCTTCGCCGCCGCGGTGAGCGCACGGCGCTCCGCGGCCGGCCGCGACCGATCGTCGGCGGCGCGCAGGAGCAGCAGCGCGCCGCTCTCGCGCATGAGCGGGGCGTCCACCCCCGCGGCCAGTTTGACCTCTGCGGCGTGCTGCCACGTGGCGAAGTCGTCGCCGAAGGCCTCGAAGACGAACCGCCACACACCCTGTTCGAGCGGTGCGACCAGCACGGCCCACCGGTCGAAGCCGTCCTGCAGCGCGGTCAGGCGGTGCAGCGACTCCGTGCCCGAGGGAGCGGTCAGGCGCACGTGCACGCCGATGAGGTCGTGCCCCTCGCGGAACGCCGTCACTCGGAACGGCACCGCCTCTCCCACCACCGCCGACGGGCGGAAGAGTCCGCCGGCCACGCTCGGGCGCACGTGCGCCAGGGGGATGCGGCCGGTGCGGGTGTCGCTGAGCCGCTCCGCGCCGGGGGTGTCGACACCGGGCCCGTCCGCACCGGGTCTGTCCGCACCGGGCGCGGGCCGGAGGGGGATCTCCGCCGTGCTGCGGAAGGATGCCGGGGGAGCGGTGCGCGTCTTCGTGGCCACGTCTTGAACCTACCGCCGTCCCGACGCCGGTGGTACCGGCGCGGCCGGGCGCCGGCCGATCCGGCGGGGCCTATTCCGCACGCAGCAGATGCATCGCCGTGCCGGGCAGGGTGAGGGTGTCGCCCGGGAGGTGGACGCGCTCCTCGAGGTCCGGGCGCTCATCGACGCTGGACCACAGCGACACGAACCGCTCGACGCCGTCGATCCGCGGCAGGGTGACGTCGATGGGGCGCTCGGTGCCGTGGACGATCAGCAGGATCCGGTTCGGCGCCTCGTGCTCGGGGGTCGAGCACGCGTCGTACTGCAGCGTGCGGTGCGAGGGGTCCGCCCACCGCTCCTGCGACATGGTCTCGCCGTGTTCGTCGTACCAGTCGATGACCGAGGCGCTCGGCACGCTGAGCTCGGCATGGTCGTAGCGCACGGGGCGCAGGGCCGGATTGTCATGTCGCAGCCGGATGAGCCGGGCCGTGTGGGCGCGGAGGTCCTCCTGCCACGCGGCGTGCTGCCAGGACAGCCAGGTCAGCGGCGAGTCGTGGCAGTAGGCGTTGTTGTTCCCCCGCTGGGTGCGGGCGAACTCGTCGCCCGCCGTGATCATCGGGATCCCGGCCGACAGCAGGAGCGTGCCGAGCAGATTGCGCATCGCCTTGCGCCGTGTCGCCAGGATCGTCTCGTCGTCGGTGGGCCCCTCCGCGCCGTGGTTGAACGACCGGTTGGTGTCCGCACCGTCCCGGCCGTGCTCGCCGTTGCCGAGGTTGTGCTTGACGTCGTAGGACACGAGGTCGCGGAGGGTGAAGCCGTCGTGCGCCGTCACGAAGTTCACGCTGGCGAGCGGGCCGCGCTCCCGGCTGAAGGTGTTGGACGACCCGGCCAGGCGAGTGGCGAAGCCGCCGACTCCGACCGGCGAGGTCGACGCGCGGCGGGCGTAGTCGATGTCGCTGAGCCAGAAGTTGCGCACCCGGTCGCGGTAGCGGTCGTTCCACTCCTGCCAGCCGGCGCCGAACGCGCCCGTCTGCCAGCCGTCGGGCCCCACGTCCCACGGCTCGACGATCTTCTTGACCCCCGCCAGTTGCGGATCGTCCTGGATCGCGCGCAGGAGCGGGTGATCGGGGGTGAACGCGTGCGCCGAGTCACGGCCGAGCGTGACGGCGAGGTCGAACCGGAATCCGTCGACCTGCAGGTCCTGCGCCCAGTACCGGAGCGAGTCGAGCACCAGTCGCGCGGCGGCATCGGTGGAGGTGTCGACCGCGTTGCCGCACCCCGTCACGTCGATGTACGACCCCGCGTGGTCCTGCCGGTAGTACGAGCGGTTGTCGATGCCGCGCAGACTCGTGCGCGGCTCGCCGATGCCGAGCTCGGCCGTGTGGTTGTACACGACGTCCAGGAGCACCTCGAGTCCCGCCTCATGCAGCTGGCGCACCATGGCCTTGAACTCGCGCAGCACCGCATCCGGCCCCGCGGCCCGGTGCGCCGCCGTCGCGTAGGCGGCGTGGGGCGTGAAGAAGTTCACCGTGTTGTAGCCCCAGTAGTTGCTCAGCCCCAGGCGGAGCAGGCGGGGCTCGGTCGTGAAGGCGTGCACCGGCAGCAGCTCGACGGCCGTGACCCCGAGGGCGTGGAGGTGATCGATCATGGCCGGATGCGCCAGGCCCTCGTAGGTGCCGTGGAGGGCCGGCGGGATGTCCGGGTGGCGCTTGGTCAGTCCCTTGACATGGGCCTCGTAGATGACGGTGCGGTCCAGTGGCGTCGCCGGCTTGGCGATTCCGCGCCAGTCGAAGGTCGTGTCCACGACGACGCCCCGCCAGCTCCCCGAGCCGTCGGGCACCAGTCCCCGCGCGTACGGGTCGATCAGCAGCGTCGCGGGGTTGAACAGGTGCCCGTCGCCATGCGGGCCGTCCACGCGCACCGCATAGCGCGCGCCCCGGTGGAGGGCCGTCGTGGTGACCTCCCACACGCCACCGCCGACCGCGACGAGCGGGATCTCGGCCGTGATCCAGTCCAGGTCGACGTCGTCGAACACGACGAGCTCGACGCTGTCGGCGTGCCCCGACCAGATCCGCAGCGTGCCGCCCTCGGCGTGCAGGGTCACGCCGAGCCGATCCAGCTCGGGAGCGTGGAGGCCGGTGGTCGAGTGCGCGCGGGGCATGCGCTCTACAGTAGTGATGACGCTGTGACGCGCAGGTGACGGAGGGAGCGGCATGTCGGTCTTCCTCGACCACGCCGCGACGACGTCCCTGCGTCCCGAGGCGCGCGAGGCGTGGCTGCGCGCGACGCAGACGGTGGGCAACCCCTCCTCGGTCCACGGGGCGGGGCAGGCGGCGCGGCGGCTGCTCGAGGACGCGCGCGAGCGCGTCGCCGCCGCATTGGACTGCGACCCCATCGAGGTGGTGTTCACCTCCGGCGGCACCGAGGCGATCAATCTCGCCCTGAAGGGACTGTGGTGGGCGCGCACGGCGGACTCCGACGCCGTCGTCCTCCCGGATGGCGAGCATCATGCGACGCTCGACACGGTGCGCTGGCTCGCTGCCGCGGAAGGCGCCCAGGTGCGCTCGGTGGGGCTTGATCCGACCGGCATGATCGTGCCCGACACGTTCGCGCAGGCCCTTCCCGGCGCCGCGCTCGCGACGGCCGTCGCCGCCAACAACGAAGTGGGCACGATCAATCCCGTCGCCGCGCTCGCGGCGGCCGCCGCCGCGGCCGGGGTGCCGCTGCACGTCGACGGAGTCGGCGCGCTCGGCCACGTCGAGCTCCGCTTCGCCGCCCTTCGCGGCGACGCCGGCGGCCAGGCGGGGCTGGTCGCGCTGAGCGCCTCCGGGCACAAGGTCGGCGCCCCCGTCGGCACGGGCGCCCTCGTCGTCTCGCGGCACGCGGCGCCGGTCGCGCTGCTGCACGGCGGCGGGCAGCAGCGCGGGCTGCGCTCGGGCACCCAGGATGTCGCGGGCGCATCGGCCTTCGCCGTCGCCCTCGAGGCCGCCCTCGGCGAGCGCGAGCGCGAGAACGCGCGACTGCGTGAGCTCGCCGAGCGTCTGCGCGCCGGCATCCTGGCGCTCGTTCCCGGCGCCGAGCTGCTCGGTCACCCGCGGCAGCGTCTGCCGGGCAATGTGCATGTCCTGCTGCCGGATGCCGTGGGGGAGACGATGATGTTCCTCCTCGACCAGGCCGGCATCAGCGCGGCCACCGGTGCCGCGTGCCAAGCGGGCGTCGCCGAGCCGTCCCATGTGGTCCGCGCGCTCGGGCGCTCCGAGGCCGAGGCCCGCCGGGTGCTGCGGTTCACCCTCGGGCGCACCTCGACGGGCGCCGATGTCGACGCCGCCCTCGCGGCGCTTCCGGGGGCGCATGCGCGTGCCGCAGCGGCGTCGCGCTGAGGCCGCGGGGCGGGACATCCAGGTCACTGTCGGAGATGCGCTCGTAGACTGACGGCATGCGAATTCTGGCTGCCATGAGCGGCGGGGTCGACTCCGCCGTCGCTGCGGCGCGCGCGGTGGAGGCCGGCCACGACGTGGTCGGCGTCCATCTGGCCCTCTCGCGCGCGGGGGGCACCCTGCGCACCGGCAGCCGCGGCTGCTGCACGATCGAGGACGCGATGGACGCCCGGCGGGTGGCCGACCGGCTCGGGATCCCGTTCTACGTCTGGGACTTCTCCGAGCGCTTCCGCGACGACGTGATCGACGACTTCGTCGCGGAGTACCGGGCGGGCCGCACTCCGAATCCCTGTATGCGATGCAACGAGAAGATCAAGTTCGCCGCGCTGCTCGAGCGCGCGATCGAACTCGGCTTCGACGCCGTGTGCACGGGTCACTACGCTCTTCTCGTCGACGGACCGGCGGGGCGCGAGCTGCACCGCGCCTCGGATGCCGCGAAGGACCAGTCCTACGTCCTCGGCGTGCTCACGGCCGACCAGCTCGCGCACACGTACTTCCCGCTCGGCGACACCCCCAGCAAGGCGCTCGTGCGCGCCGAGGCCGCGGCGCGCGGGCTCACGGTGGCGCAGAAGCCGGACAGCCACGACATCTGCTTCATCCCCGACGGCGACACCCGCGGCTGGCTGGCCGAGAAGGTCGGCGCCGAGACCGGTGAGATCCTCGATCGCACCGGTGCCGTGATCGGCACCCACGCGGGCGCTCACGCGTTCACCGTGGGTCAGCGCCGCGGGCTGCAGCTGGGCGTGCCCGCCTCCGACGGCAAGCCGCGGTTCGTGCTCGAGGTGCGCCCCGTGACGAACACCGTCGTGGTCGGGCCGAAGGAGGCGCTGGCGACCGCGGAGATCGCGGGGGAGCGTCACAGCTGGGCGGGGGCCGCACCCGCGCGGGACGCGTTCGCGTGCCACGTCCAGATCCGCGCCCACGCCGAGCCCGTGCCGGCCCGCGCGGTCGTCGCGGAGGGGGTCGTGACGGTCACGCCGGAGACCCCGTTCGACGGTGTGGCGCCGGGTCAGACCGCCGTGCTGTACGACGGCACGCGCGTCATCGGACAGTTCACGATCGATCGCACGGTGTCGGCGGTGCCCCTCTCGGCGTGATGTCGAGACCCACTCGTAGACTGGCCGATGTGCCGGACAACGACATCTCGCGGGACGACGTCACGCTGCAACAGGCCAGGGCCGAGGCGGCGGACCTGACGACACGCATCCTCGAGGCGAAGGACGCGTACTACGGGCGCGACACCTCCGTCGTCGACGATGCGACCTACGACGGCTGGATGCGGCGGCTCGAGGCGATCGAGCGACGGTATCCCGAACTGCAGGGCCAGGACTCGCCGACCCAGCTGGTCGGCGCCGCCGAGGCGACCGGACTCGCGACGATCGCGCACGCCGAGCGCATGCTCAGCCTGGACAACGTGTTCTCCCTCGATGAGCTGCGCGAGTGGGCGACGAAGACCCGGGCCGCGGCCGGCCGAGACGTCGCCTGGCTCACCGAGCTGAAGATCGACGGGCTGGCCATCAGCCTGCGCTACGAGGACGGCGTGCTCACTTCCGCCGCCACACGCGGCGACGGTCGTGTGGGCGAACTCGTCACCGAGAACGCGCTGCGCGTCGCCGGCATCCCGCGGCGCCTGTCCGGCGAGGGCCACCCGCGCATCGTCGAGGTGCGCGGCGAGGTGTACATCCCGGTGGCCGCGTTCGAACGACTCAACGCCGCCCAGGCGGAGTTCCGCGAGCGGGCCTACGCGGACGCGCTCAGTCGCTGGGAGGCGCGGGGCGGCGCGAAGCGCCCGTTCGAAGAGGAGAAGGCGCGCACGGCGGCGGCCCGGCGCTTCCCGTCGTTCGCGAACCCGCGGAACGCGGCCAGCGGCGGCCTGCGGCAGCAGCTCGACAAGAAGGACGGTCTCGAGCGCGAGGCGGCGCTGCTGCGCATCTCGTCGCTGGCCCTGTACGTGCACGGCATCGGCGCCTGGCCCGATCCGCCGGTCGCCGCCCAGAGCGAGGTCTACGAGCTGCTCGCGGGCTGGGGGCTGCCCACGAGCCCGCACGCGAAGGTGTGCGCAACCGTCGAGGCGGTCGCCGAGGTCGTCGCCTACTACGGCGATCACCGGCACGACGTCGAGCATGAGCTGGACGGGATCGTCGTCAAGGTCGATGAGCTCGCGCTGCACGAGGAGCTCGGTGCCACCAGCCGTGCCCCGCGGTGGGCGATCGCGTACAAGTACCCGCCCGAAGAGGTGCAGACGACCCTCCTCGACATCGTCGTGTCGGTCGGGCGCACCGGGCGGGCCACGCCGTTCGCCGTGATGGCGCCGGCGCACGTCGCCGGCAGCGTCGTGCGCCAGGCCACGCTGCACAACAAGGACGTCGTCAAGGCCAAGGGTGTGCTCATCGGGGACACCGTCGTCCTGCGCAAAGCCGGCGATGTCATCCCCGAGGTGCTGGGGCCCGTCGTCGAGCGCCGCGACGGCACCGAGCGCGAGTTCGTCATGCCGACCGCCTGCCCGGAGTGCGGCACGCCGCTGCGGCCGATGAAGGAGGGCGACATCGACCTGCGATGCCCGAACGCCCGCTCGTGCCCCGCGCAGGTGCGCGGCCGCGTCGAGCACATCGGCTCGCGGGGGGCGCTCGACGTCGAGGCGCTCGGCGAGGTCACGGCGGCGGCGCTCACGCAGCCGCTGCGACCGGCCGCGCCCCCGCTTCAGACCGAGGCCGGGCTGTTCGATCTCACGCTGGACCAGCTCGTTCCCATCGAACTGGTCGTGCGTGATGCCGAGACCGGTCTGGCCAAGGAGGACGACGAGGGCGGGGTGAAGGTGCGCGCCCCGTTCCGGCGCAACCCCACGACAGCGGAGCGGCGAAGCAGCCGGTCGGGTCCGCAGCCGTCCTCCCAGGCGATCACGCTGCTCGCCGAGCTCGAGAAGGCGAAGACGAAGGACCTGTGGCGGCTGCTGGTCGCGCTGAACATCCGGCACGTCGGACCGGTCGCCGCGCGCGCTCTGGCCGCGTGGTTCGGCTCGCTCGATGCGATCCGCGCCGCATCGAGTGAGGAGCTCGCGGCCGTCGACGGCGTCGGCGGGATCATCGCCGACGCGCTGCAGGAGTGGTTCGCCGTCGATTGGCACCAGGAGATCGTGCACCGCTGGACGGCCGCGGGTGTGCAATGGTCGACCCCGGGCCACCCCGGGCCGGGCGCAGCCGTCGCCGCGGGCGGCGTGCTGGAGGGACTCACGGTCGTCGCCACGGGATCGCTGGAGGGGTACACCCGCGAGGGCGCGCAGGAGGCCATCATGGCCGCCGGCGGCAAGGCGGCCTCGAGCGTCTCGAAGAAGACCGACTTCGTGGCGGCCGGACCGGGAGCCGGATCCAAGCTCGCCAAGGCCGAGGAGCTCGGCGTGCGCATCCTCGACGCCGCGCAGTTCCGGGTGCTCGTCGAGCAGGGCCCGGACGCGCTGGACGCCTCTGTCACCGACGCGGGATGAGCACCGCAGGACGGGCGGCGGGTTCGCCGGGCCCCGTGTGACCCAGCCCCGCCGCGTGCGTGCGGCAGGTCGGTCAGGAGCCGCTGTTCAGCTGCTGGAGCGAATCGCGGACCTGTCGGCGCAGCACCTTGCCGATCAGCGACTTCGGCAGCTCGTCCACCACGAAGATGCGGCGCGGCACCTTGTAGGGCGTCAGGATGCCGCGGACGAAGTCGCGGATCGCCTCGACATCGACGTCGCCTTCGCCGTCGAGCACGACGGCCGCGACGACCTCCTCGCCCGAGTGCTCGCTCGGCAGCCCCACGACGGCCGCGTCCGAGACCCGCGGATGCTGCCGCAGCGCGTTCTCGACCTCGGTGGGCGCGACGTTGAAGCCGCCCGTGATGATGAGCTCCTTGATGCGGTCGACGATGCGGACGAACCCGGCCTCGTCGATCGTGACGATGTCACCGGTACGGAACCACCCGTCGACGAAGACGCGCTCGGTCTCCTCGGGCTTACCGTAGTACCCCTGGAACACCTGCGGACCTCGTACGAGCAGTTCGCCGCGAGTGCCCCGTTCCACGTCCTTCGTCGGCTCGTCCGGGTCGACGACGCGGCACTCGGTGCCCGGCAAGGGCAGGCCGACCGTCCCCGGGACGCGGTGCTCGGCCACCGGATTCGCCATCAGAACCGGGGAGCACTCCGACAGGCCGTACCCCTCCACCAGGTATCCGCCCGTGGCCTCCTCGAACGGGACTACGAGCTCGTGGGGAAGCGCCATCGCACCTGAGATGGCGATGTCCGTGCCCTGGAGCGAGACACCCTTCTCACGCGCCGCGGCGAGCAGCCGGTCGGCGATCGGAGGAACGAGCGGCAGGAACGTGGCCGGATGCCGCTTCGCGACCTCGAGCACCAGGTCGGGGTCGAAGCGCGGGAACAGCACGAGCCGCGCTCCCATCGACATCGCGAAGGTCAGGCACAGCGTGAGTCCGTAGGCATGGAACATGGGCAGGACCGCGTACACGACGCATCCCTCGCCCCGGCGGATCGAGGGCACCCAGGCCTGCGCCTGGCGGGCGTTGGAGAGCAGGTTGCGGTGCGTGAGCGCGGCGCCCTTGGGCGTTCCGGTCGTCCCGCTCGTGTACTGGATGATCGCGAGATCGTCGGTGTCCGGTCGAGCGGCGGTCGCGGGAAGCCGCTCGTGGCGCTGCAGACGATCCCAGGCGATCACGCCGCGGACGCGCTCGGTCAGCGCCTCCCGGGACGCGCGCGCCTTGGCGATCGGCAGGCGCAGGGCCACTCGCAGCGTCCACGGCATGGCGGCGGTGACGTCGACCGAGACGAGGTTGCGCACCGCGAGGTGGGCGGGGAAGTCCTGGACCGTGCCGACGACCTTGCTCCAGACGATCGCCGTCGTAGCGCCGTGATCCTCGAACTGCTTCCGCAGCTCGCGCGGGGTGTAGAGCGGATTGTGCTCCACCACCACGGCACCCAGCCGCAGGATGGCGTAGAAGGCGACGATGTGCTGCGGGCAGTTCGGCAGCACGATCGCCACGGGATCGCCGGCTCCGACGCCGAGGTCCTTGAGACCGGCCGCCGTACGGTCGATCGCCTCGGCCAGCTCGCGGTACGACATCGTGCGTCCGAAGAACTGGAGCGCGGGCGCCTCGGGGTAGTCGCGCGCCGAGGCCTCGACGATGTCCAGCAGGCTCCCCGTCACGGGTGCCAGGTCGGCCGGCACCCCCTCCGCGTAACTGGAGATCCAGGGCCGGGGCGGGTCGTAGCTGGTCACCCGCACAGCCTACGCCGAGGCGGGGACCGGGCAGGGGCGCACGTAGACTGGTCGGGTGTCTGAAATCACCCCCGAACTCGTGCGCCATCTCGGCGTGCTCGCCCGGATCCAGCTGAGCGACGACGAGGTGGAGCGGCTCACCGGCCAGCTCGACGTCATCGTCGACAACATCGCCAAGGTCTCCGAAGTCGCTACGCCGGAGGTGGCGGCGACGAGCCATCCGATCGCCCTGCGCAATGTGTTCCGCTCCGATGTCGAGGGAGACATGCTCACTGTCGCCCAAGTGCTGCAGAACGCGCCGGACGCCGCCGACGCGCGTTTCCGCGTCACCGCGATCCTGGGCGAAGAGCAGTGAGCGCGGGCGCGATGAGCGATCTGACGAGACTGACCGCGGCTGACCTGGCCGAGAAGCTGCGCGCGCGCGAGGTGTCCAGCGTCGAGGCCACGCAGGCGCACCTCGACCGCATCCGCGACGTCGACGCGGACGTGCACGCGTTCCTGCACGTGAGCGACCACGCCCTCGACGTCGCCGCCGACATCGACCGTCGCCGCGCGGCGGGAGAGCAGCTCGGCGAGCTCGCGGGCGTGCCGCTGGCGATCAAGGACGTCCTGGTGACGACCGACATGCCGTCCACGAGCGGTTCCCGCATTCTCGAGGGGTTCATGTCGCCCTACGACGCGACGGTCGTCGCACGTGCCCGCGCGGCCGGTCTCGTGCCGCTCGGCAAGACCAACATGGACGAGTTCGCGATGGGCTCCTCGACGGAGCACTCCGCCTACGGTCCCACGCGCAACCCGTGGGACCTCGATCGGATCCCCGGCGGCTCCGGGGGCGGATCGGCCGCCGCCGTCGCCGCTTTCGAAGCCCCGCTCGCGCTCGGCTCGGACACGGGCGGCTCGATCCGCCAGCCCGCGCACGTGACGGGCACCGTCGGTCTGAAGCCGACGTACGGCGGCGTGAGCCGCTACGGGGCGATCGCGCTGGCCTCGAGCCTCGACCAGGTCGGACCCGTCTCGAGGACCGTCCTGGACTCCGCGCTGCTGCACGACGTGATCGGCGGGCACGACCCGCACGACGCCACGTCGCTCACCGACGCCTGGCCGTCGTTCGCGGCGGCCGCCCGCGAGGGCGCCAACGGGGAGGTGCTGAAGGGACTGCGTGTCGGCGTCATCCGCGAGCTTCCCGACAGCGGCTTCCAGCCGGGCGTGTCGGCGTCGTTCCGGGCGTCGCTCGCACGCCTCGAGGCCGCGGGCGCCGAGATCGTGGAGATCAGCGCGCCCCACTTCGAGTACGGCGTCGCGGCCTACTACCTGATCCTTCCCGCTGAGGCCTCGAGCAACCTCGCGAAGTTCGACTCCGTGCGCTTCGGCCTGCGCGTCGACGTTCCCGGCGGCACCGTCGAGGACGTCATGGCGGCCACGCGTGACGCCGGCTTCGGCGACGAGGTCAAGCGTCGTGTCATCCTCGGCACCTATGCGCTGTCCGCGGGGTACTACGACGCGTACTACGGCAGCGCCCAGAAGGTCCGCACGCTCATCCAGCAGGACTTCGAGGCGGCGTTCGCCCGCGTCGACGTGATCGCGACGCCCTCGGCGCCGACCACGGCGTTCAAGCTGGGGGAGAAGATCGACGATCCCATCCAGATGTACCTGAACGATGTGACCACGATCCCCGCGAACCTCGCCGGAGTTCCGGGCATCTCGATCCCGTCCGGCCTCGCGGATGAGGACGGTCTTCCCGTCGGCATCCAGTTCCTCGCGCCGGCGCGCGAGGACGCCCGGCTGTATCGCGTCGGCGCCGCGCTCGAAGCGCTCCTGGTGGACAGCTGGGGCGGCCCGCTGCTGGATCGCGCGCCGCAGCTCGGGAACGCGTCGACGCACGGAGGGGCACGCTGATGGCCAAGGACAAGCTGATGGACTTCGACAAGGCGCTCGAACTGTACGAGCCGGTGCTCGGGTTCGAGGTGCACGTCGAGCTGAACACGCAGACGAAGATGTTCTCGGCGGCCGGCAACCCGGCCCACCCCGCCCACCACGACGCCGCACCCAACACGCTGGTCGCGCCGGTGGACATGGGCCTGCCCGGTGCGCTCCCGGTCGTCAACGAGACCGCCGTGCGCTACTCGATCAGCCTGGGTCTGGCCCTGGGCTGCTCGATCGCGCCGTCGAGCCGGTTCGCGCGGAAGAACTACTTCTACCCGGACCTCGGCAAGAACTACCAGATCTCGCAGTACGACGAGCCGATCGCCTTCGAAGGCCACGTGCAGATCGAGTTGACCGACGGCACGACCGTCGAGGTGCCGATCGAGCGGGCCCACATGGAAGAGGATGCCGGCAAGCTCACCCACGTCGGGGGAGCGACGGGACGCATCCAGGGCGCGGAGTACTCGCTCGTGGACTACAACCGCGCCGGGGTCCCGCTCGTCGAGATCGTCACCAAGCCGATCTTCGGCACGGAGCATCGCGCTCCCGAGGTCGCCAAGGCGTACGTCGCCGCGATCCGTGACATCGTGCTCTCCCTCGGCATCTCGGAGGCGCGGATGGAACGCGGCAACCTGCGCTGCGACGCGAACGTCTCGCTGCGGCCGCGCGGGCAGGAGAAGCTCGGCACCCGCACCGAGACCAAGAACGTCAACTCGATGCGCTCGGTCGAGCGTGCGGTCCGCTACGAGATCCAGCGTCAGGCCGCCATTCTCGCGGCGGGCGGGACCATCACCCAGGAGACGCGTCACTGGCACGAGGACACCGGGACCACGTCGCCGGGACGCCCCAAGTCCGACGCCGACGACTACCGCTATTTTCCCGAGCCCGACCTGCTGCCGGTGGAGCCTGCGAGCGAACTCATCGAGCAGCTCCGCGCCGCGCTGCCCGAGCCGCCCGCCGCCCGCCGTCGCCGGCTGAAGGAGGAGTGGGGCTTCACCGACCTCGAGTTCCAGGATGTCGCCAACGGCGGCCTGCTCGCCGAGGTCGAAGCCACCATCTCCGCGGGCGCCGCTCCCGCGTCGGCCCGCAAGTGGTGGACTGGTGAGATCGCGCGCATCGCCAACGTCCAGGGCGTCGAGCCGAGCTCGCTCGTCGAGCCGGAGTCCGTGGCCGCGCTGCAGAAGCTCGTCGACGCCGGCACCCTCACGGACAAGCTCGCCCGCCAGGTCCTCGAGGGCGTCATCGCCGGTGAGGGCACGCCGCAGGAGGTCGTCGACGCGCGCGGCCTCGCCGTCGTCTCGGACGACGGCGCCCTGATCGCCGCCATCGACGAGGCGCTGGCCGCGCAGCCGGACGTCCTCGAGAAGATCCGCGACGGCAAGGTTCAGGCCGCCGGCGCCGTCATCGGGGCCGTCATGAAGGCGATGCGCGGGCAGGCCGACGCGGCGCGGGTGCGCGAGCTGATCCTGGAGCGGGCCGGGTCCTGACCTGTCGGCGGTCTCGCCGAGAATGGACGCATGGGACGCGGAGACGGTTCGGACCGTGTCGTTTCGCCGGATGGCGCAGACGACACGGGTACCCGCATCCTCCATGTCGACATGGATGCCTTCTACCCCTCGGTCGAGGTCCTCGACGACCCTTCGCTCGCCGGCAAGCCGGTGATCGTCGGAGGGCTGGAGGGACGCGGCGTCGTCTCGAGCGCGTCCTACGAAGCGCGGCGCTTCGGCGTGCGGTCGGCGATGTCGATGGCCGTCGCTCTGCGGCTCTGCCCCCACGCGATCGTCGTGGCGCCCCATTTCGAGCGCTATTCCGCTCTCTCCCGCCAGGTGATGGAGATCTTTCACGAAGTGACGCCGCTGGTCGAGCCGCTGTCGATCGATGAGGCGTTCCTCGACGTGAGCGGGGCGCGGCGGCTGTGGGGTCGCCCGGGTCAGATCGCGGCGAGGCTGCGTGGGCAGGTGCGAGAGCGTACGGGGCTCACCTGCAGTATCGGCGTGGCCGCCACCAAGCACGTCGCGAAGATCGCCTCGACGCTGTCGAAGCCGGACGGGCTGCTGATCGTGAGCGAACCGGAGACGACGGCGTTCCTGTCCAGGTTGCCGGTGCGTGCGCTCTGGGGCATCGGGCCGAAGGCCGCGGAGTCGCTGGAGGCTCGGGGGATACGCCTCGTCGCCGACATCGTCGCGGCGCCCGATCACGTGATCGACCGCGCCCTCGGCGCTGCCGGAAGCGCGCGCATCCGCGATCTGGCACGCGGCCAGGATCCGCGTGCCGTCGAGACCGACCGCATCGAGAAGAGCGTCGGGCACGAGGAGACCTTCGTGGAGGACGTCGCGGACCCCGCCGTGCTTCGCAGCGAGCTGCGGCGGCTCGCGGACCGCGTGGCCGCCCGCCTGCGCGCGTCCGAGTGGGAAGCCGGCACGGTCGCGCTCAAGCTGCGCTACGCCGACTTCACCACGCTCTCACGCTCACTGACCCTCCCCGAGCCGACGAACGTCGGGCAACGCATCGGCGACGTCGCCATCGACCTGCTCGGCCGCATCGAGCTCACCCAGCCCGTGCGCCTCATCGGTGTGCGCGGTGAGCGGCTGCGCCACTCCGGTGGTGCGCTCGGCCTGTGGGATGACGACGCCGACTGGCGGCGCGTCGATGAAGCGCTCGACGACGCGCGCTCGCGATTCGGGAGGGGCGCCGTCACCCGCGCGAGCATCCTCGGCGCACGGCGCGACGTCGATGCGCTCCCGACCAACCCCCGGCTGCCGCGCGACGCAGAGCACCGGCCGCACTGAGCCGCGCCGAGAGGATGCTGTGCACCCGCGCGCGAAACCGTTCCGCGCAGTAGCGTGGGTGCCATGCCCAATCTTCCTCTTGAACTCGGCAAGCAGACCGCCTCCCTCGGTGTCACCAGCGTCTACGGCGAGCAGCAGGATGTCGACGGCGTCCGCATGGTCCCCGTCGCGCTCTCCTGGTCGGGCTTCGGCGCCGGCGAGGACGAAGCCGGCAGCGGTGGCGGAGGTGGGGGCGGGGTCGCCATCCCCGTCGGCGCCTACATCCGCAGGGGCGACGACCTGCGCTTCGAGCCGAACCTCGTCTCACTGGTGGCCGTCGGCATCCCGTTCGTATGGGTCGCCGGACGGGCGCTCAGCCGCATCATCCGTGCCCTCAAGCGCTGACCGCTCCGGGGTCGGCCGTGCCCTCGACCAGGCGCACACGCTCGTCGCCCGCGCGGTCGCAGCGCACACGGGGCCGGGCCCGGTGATCCTCATCGACGGGAGGTCCGGGGCCGGCAAGTCCACGCTCGCCGACTCACTCGTCCACGCCTGGCCGGGCGACGGCGTCCCGCAGCTGCTCGCGCTGGACAGCGTCTATCCCGGCTGGGACGGACTGGCCGCCGGGGCGGCGGCGGTCGTCAGCGGCGTGCTCACGCGTTACCGCTCGGGCCTGCCGGGCGTCTGGCGCCGCTGGGACTGGGGGGCAGGACGTCCGGCGGAGGAGCACACGATCGAGGCCGACCGGCCTCTCGTCATCGAAGGGTGCGGTCTGTTGACGGCTGAGGCGGCCGGCTACGCCGATGTGGGGGTCTGGCTGGAGTCGCCCGCGGCGACCCGGCGTGCGCGGGCGCTCGCCCGCGACGGGGATGCGTACCGGCCGCACTGGGAACGCTGGGCCGCGCAGGAGGAGCAGCACATCCGCGCGCACGACCCTGCGGCGCACGCGACACACGTCGTCGCCGTTCCCTGAGGGATGAACGGGCCGCTGCTCGGCCATGCCCTGCCCCGCTCTCAGGCGTCGATCGCTCGCACCAGGCCGTCCAGACGGTACCCCAGCCAGTCGTAGATCCCGAACCGCGGGTCCTGCGGATCGTGGTCGTCCTCGTCCTGCACGTCCAGACGAGACGCAAGGACCAGACGCACGGCGGCGAGGGTGCGCAGCCAGGCTGCGCTCCGCTCGAGGTCCAGGACGACGGTGAACGCACGTTCGGCGTCCGCGGCATCCAGGCGGCCGGGAGAGAGCCGCTCGCCGTCGTGGAGCAGGCTCGCGATGACGATGCCGGCGTCGGCCGCGCGCCGCTCCAGCAGGTCCCGCTCGGTGAGCGATCGGAACTCCCGCGCGGCCTCCGGGTCGTCGCGATAGGCGTCGGGGACCAGCCGCGCCACCGCCGGGTCGTCAGACGGCGCCGCAGGGTCGGCGACGAGTTCGGCGAACTGCTCCACGAGGTCTGTGAGGTGGGCCGCCTCGAGCAGACTGAGTTCGAGGACCACCGCCGGGCGCGTCATGCGCTCGCCTCGCGCAGCGTCGCCCACAGACCGTAATCGTGCATCGCCTGAACGTGGAGCTCCATCTGCTCGCGTCCTCCTTCTGCCACCACCGCGTGGCCTTCGTGGTGCACCGCGAGCATCAGCGCGTCCGCACGTTCTGGTGCGTACCCGAAGTACGTGCGGAAGACGTGCGCGACGTAGCTCATGAGGTTGACCGGATCGTTCCACACGACGGTCTGCCACGGCCCGGACACGGCCGCACGCAGATCGGTGTCGAGGTCTCCGAGGGGAAGCGTTCCGGTCATCACGCCCAGCCCAGTTCGTGCAGGCGACGATCGTCGATGCCGTAGAAGTGCGCGATCTCGTGCACGAGCGTCGTCCGGATCTCCTCGCGCAGCACCTGGATCGTGTCGCAGACGTCCAGGTGAGGCTCCCGGTACACGATGATCCGGTCGGGCAGTTCCCCGAGCCCGTAGCGGTCCCGCTCGGTGAGAGCCAGTCCGTCGTAGAGGCCGAGAAGGTCGAGACTGCCGTCCTCCGGGCGATCCTCGACGAGGAACACGACGTTGTCGAGTCCGTCGACCATCTCGTCGGGGAGATGATCGAGGGCGTCTATGACGAGCGCCTCGAACTCCACGGCATCCATCTCGAGCATTCGCGTCCACCGGTCGGGGAAGGGGTCGTCCCTTACGCTACCGGCTGCGGGACGGATCGGTCCGTCGAGACGTCGACCGTCGAACTGGGGTGAGTAACGGGACTTGAACCCGCGACCCCCTGGACCACAACCAGGTGCTCTACCAACTGAGCTATACCCACCATGCGCCCGTTTCGGGGCAACCACACAAGTGTATTACAGCCGGGAGGCGAACGCTGACACCGCGGCGGCGGCGGCCTGTCGCGCCTCGTCGCTCGTCGGTCCCGGTCCCGCCACGAAGACCGCGTGACGGTAGTACTCCAGTTCCCGGATCGATTCGAGGATGTCGGCGAGCGCCCGGTGGCCGCCGTCCTTCGCCGGGGCGTGGAAGTACGCGCGGGGGTACCAGCGCCGCGCGAGTTCTTTGACGCTGGACACATCGACGTTGCGGTAGTGGAGCCAACGGTCCACCAGCGGCATGTACTTGGCGAGGAACATCCGATCGGTGCCGATCGTGTTCCCCGCCAGCGGTGCCTTCCCCTCGGGGGCGAACCGCTGGATGTACTCGAGGACCCGGTGCTGCGCCTCTTCGAGGCTGACCCCCTCGGCGAGTTCGTTCAGCAGCCCGGACTTCTCGTGCATCGCGGTGACGAAGGCGTTCATGTTCTCCAGCGCCGAGTCGTGTGGACGGATCACGATCTGGAATCCCGGGTCGATGATGCGCAGGTCGAAGTCGGTGACCACGACCGCCACCTCGATGAGTTCGTCGACCGCGAGGTCGAGACCGGTCATCTCGCAGTCGATCCAGACGAGACGGTCGTTCTCCGCGGCAGTCACCATGGCGACAATCCTAGAGGCGGCCGGGGACGCGCCCCGCCGGCGAGCCCCTCCAGGAGGATTCGAACCCCCGACCTTGCGGGTAGAAACCGCTCGCTCTATCCACTGAGCTATGGAGGGAAAGGTGCCGCCCCCAGCGTACCGGGCGCCGCGGACGGTCGCGACGCGGGAGCGCCCCTACCGCTTCGAGGCACGTGCGCGTAGCGTACGAGGCATCGGAAGGAGTGGACATGAGCACTACCTCGCCCGCCTCCACGCTGTGGGTCGCCTACGGCTCCGAGGGGCGTGTGGTCGGAACGGTGCGCCGCGACGACGACGGCTACACCGTCACGATGGCGGGAGCCGACGCAGCTCTCGGCACCTACCCGTCGATGGAGGTCGCCAAGAGTGCGCTGCACGGTCACCTCGCCCCCGGCGCGGACTGGCCGACGTTCCGCCAGCACTGAGTCAGGGTGCTGCCGGCGCCGGAGTGAGCGTTCGCCGGGCCGCACGCCGCCGATGATCGAAGATCGGCAGCGCGACGTGCACGAGCGGACCGATGAGCACCGCGAACAGCACGGTGCCGACGCCGACGGTGCCCCCGAGCAGCCAGCCGGCGGCGAGCACCGTCGCCTCGACGCCGAGCCGCGACGCCCAGATGGGCCACCCGAACCGCTCGTTGAGTCCGGTCATGAGGCCGTCGCGCGGTCCGGGGCCGAAGCGCGCGCCGATGTAGAGACCGGATGCGAGGGCGACCAGCACGACGCCGCCCAGGAACACGCCGCCCTGCACGATCCAGCCTTCGAAGCGGGGGAGGACCTCCAGGGTCGCCTGCATGCTGGTTCCCACGAGCAGAATGTTCGCGACGGTGCCGATCCCCGGCTTCTGGCGCAGCGGAAGCCATGCCAGCAGCACCAAGAAGCCGACGATGTTCACGATCCAGCCGATGCCGATCCCGGTCTGCAGACTCAGCCCCTCCGCGAACACCGTCCAGGGGTCCAGCCCGATGCCGGCACGGACCATCACCGCGCATCCGGCACCGAAGAGCATGAGACCGAGGAGCAGTTGGACCAGTCGCACCACCATGCTCATATCCAATCGTAGAAGTGGCCCTCTATGCGAGGTCCACTTCGCCTATAGTGGCCTGCGTGGACTCTCGGATCACCGCGCGTGCTCTCACGCAGGCCCTCGGCGGCTGGCGCACCCGTGACCCTGCGTACGAAGCGCTGGCCGACGGCATCCGCCTGCTCTGCCTGGACACGCGGCTCGCCCCGCGCACCGCACTGCCCGCCGAACGCGAGTTGGCCGCCGCGCTGCGCGTGAGCCGCACCACTGTCGCCGCCGCCTACCGCAGCCTCCGCGATACCCAGCACATCGAGAGTCTGCGCGGATCGGGAAGCGTCACGCTCCCGCTGGGACGGCGCGGGGCCGGGCGTGTCGCAGCCGAAGACGATGCCATCGACCTGCAGCAAGCCAGTCCGGCGGCATGGCCCGGCCTGGCGGGGATCATCAGCGAAACCGCCCTGGACGCGGCCTCACTGGTCGCGCGCGCCGGATACGACCTCGTCGGTGCGCCCGCGCTGCGTGAGGCGATCGCCCAGCGCTACGCGCGGCGGGGCATCGCGACCGAGCCGGACCAGATCCTGGTGACCACCGGCGCCCAGGCCGCGATCGACCTGCTCGCCGCCGTGCTGGTACGACGCGGCGATCGCGCCGTCGCCGAGACGCCGACTTACCCCCACGCGGCCGAGTCGTTGCGTGCCGCCGGTGCGCGGCTGGTCGCCGTTCCGGTGTCCGTCGATGCCGGTTGGGACATCGACAGGGCGGAGCAGGCGTTCGCGAGAACGACCCCCGTGCTCGCCTACCTCATGCCGCAGTTTCAGAATCCGACGGGTCGGTCCATGTCGCAGTACGAGGCCGATGCCTTCGCTGCGGCCGCTCGACGCGCCGGGACGACGCTCATCCTGGACGAGACGACGGGCGAGCTGGCCATCGACGCGTCGGGGCCCGTCGCACTGCTGCACGACGCCGACATCGTACGCATCGGGTCACTGGGCAAGACCGTGTGGGGAGGGCTCCGGGTCGGCTGGATACGTGCGGACCACGACCTGATCCGCCGCCTCGTCGCGGCCCGGCCGCGGCGTGATCTGGGCACTCCGGAATTCGAGCAGGCCGTCGCGGCGCGGCTGCTCCCGCGGATGGACGACATCCTCGGCCAGCGGGCGCAGCTGCTGGGGGCGGGGCGCGATGCGCTCACGGCCGCACTGCGCAGCGACGTGCCGTCGTGGCGCGTGCCCGACGTCGCGGGCGGCGTGTCCCTCTGGGTGGATCTGGGAGCGCGACTGAGCACGGGTCTGGTCCTGGCGGCCCGGGCACACGGCCTCTACCTGTCCTCGGGCCCGCGGTTCGCCGTCGATGGAGGCCACGATCGATTCCTTCGGGTGCCGTTCACCGCGCCGGTCGACGATCTCCGTCGTGCCGTCGACATCCTCGCGCGCGTCTGGCCCGCGGTCCGTGAGGGCGCCCCCGCGCAGGCGCCCGACCTGTTCGCGCCCGTGGTCTGAGCGTCACCGCAGGTAGTGCAGGCAGTCGACCGCGTCTTCGAGCGACCAGAACGCGCCGACGTCGACGAACGCGCCCCGCGCGGCGTGGAACCGGCGCGCACGGTACCGGGTGCCCTCGGGTTCGGGTTCGGCGCGCACGTGTCCGACAGCGCGTCCTCTGCGATCGGTCACGCGCCACAGCTGCGCCCCGACCAGGCGGAGGACGTATCCTCGGACTGTGGCGGTCGGCGCCGCGGTGCGACCGGTCGGGTGCAGGATCGTCATGTGTTCGCCTCCTTGTCTTCGAACATAGAGACGACCTCCGACATCGTTGTGGGATCGACCGCGCACGTGCGCGTGAGGGAGTGAGAGATGCAGACATTCGTGCTTGCCGGTGGGTGCTTCTGGTGCCTGGATGCCGCCTATCGCGCACTCGAGGGCGTGAACGAGGTCGAGTCCGGCTACATCGGCGGCGCCGTCCCGAATCCGAGCTATGAGCAGGTGTGCACCGGGACGACCGGTCACGCGGAAGCGGTCAGAGTCACCTTCGACCCGGAGCGGATCCCCGCCGACGTCATCCTCGACGCGTTCTTCACGATGCACGACCCGCGTCAGCTCAATCGCCAGGGCAACGATGTCGGCACGCAGTACCGCTCCGCGATGTTCCCCGCCGACGACGCGCAGCGCGACCTGTTCGCCCGGGCCGCAGAGCGGGCGTCCGAGTGGTGGGACGGCGGGCTGGTCACGACGACCGAGCCGCTCACGGACTTCTACCCCGCGGAGGACTACCACCAGGACTTCTTCGCGAAGAACCCCGGACAGGGCTACTGCCTTGCCGTGGCCGTCCCGAAGGTCAACAAGGTGCGCGCGCGCTTCGCGGACTACGCTCGCGCCTGATCCGCCTGAGTCATCTGCTCCACCGCGATCGCGGTCGGGTCGCAGATCCTCCTGCACAGCTGAGGACTTCGTCGTTCTCTCCACATTCCGTGCATTCGCGCCCCGTCACCGGGCCCATCCGCGGCACGCTGGTCGGGCTCCGGCGTCCTTCGGGCACGAGGGCGCCGGAGCAGCCCGAGGATCGTCCTCGGCACGCGAGAGAGGATCGCCCCATGTCCGACCACATCACCGTCATCGGCAACATCGCCACATCTCCGGAACGCCGACGCACCGCCGCCGGCGACACCGTGATCTCCTTCCGGCTCGCGACGAATGCGCGTTACCTCGACAGCCGCAGCGGCGCGTGGGCGGACGGTCCGACGAACTTCTACACCGTCTCGGCATACCGGCGCCTGGCCGAGCACGCGCTGGACTCGCTGCACCTCGGGGAGCGAGTGATCGTCAGTGGAAAGCTGCGGCTGCGGGAGTGGGAATCCGGCGAGAAGAAGGGCGTCGCGCCCGAGATCGACGCCGATGCCCTCGGCCACGACCTCAAATGGGGCACCTCCGTGTTCCGCAGCGACGGCCGCGGGGAGGGGCACAGCGAGGACCGCAGCGTGGACACACCGGGGGAGGCGTCCACCGACAGCCCACGCGAGGACATCGCCGCGGGTGGAGCGGAGCCGCCGCAACCCGGGGATGTTCCCGCACTGGTCGGGGCGGGCGCCGGCGACGGCTGGGCAACCCCCGGAGCGTCCGAGGATCGACCGTACTGACCGCGGTCGGTCGCGTCCGAGGCGGCTGCGGGGAGAATCGGCGCCTAGAATCGCTGGGTGCTCCGAACCGGAAGACCGCATACCCGCCCGCTCGCGGCCGTCGCCGCGGCTCTGCTTGCGATCCTGCTCGTCAGCGCGTGCAGCGAGCTCGGCGATGCGACCTCGCCCACGCCCACCGGGCCGGTGAACTCGACGACCTCGCCTTCCGTCCCGGCCGCACCGTCGCTCGTCCCCGACGGCGACGCCGCGGACAACCTGCCGGTGTTCGCCGACGTCATCCGTGCGGTGTGGGGCGGTCCTGACCGGGATGCCGGTCGGGCCTACGTGGACGCGCTGGTCGCTGCGGGCTTCGCCAAGGCGGACATGGAGCTCACGCGTGACCGGACCACCGTGGGCAACCCCGCCGACAGCATTCAGGTGGCGGTGCTGTGGCAGGGAGCGTGCCTGGTCGGCCAGATCGGCCCGTCCACGCCCGCGCCGGCGGCGCTCGTTCTCGATCAGCTGCCCGGCGGCGGCTGCCTCGTCGGCGAGACCCGTCCCATCGACTGGTGAGCCCGGGCCCGGCGTCCCCGGTAGACTCGGGACGCTATGGCTGAATACATCTACCAGATGGTCCGCGCCCGTAAAGCTGTGGGCGAGAAGCTGATCCTCGACGACGTCACAATGGCGTTCCTCCCCGGCGCGAAGATCGGCATGGTGGGACCCAACGGTGCGGGCAAGTCGACGATCCTGAAGATCATGGCGGGACTCGACCACCCGTCCAACGGCGAGGCGAAGCTGTCACCGGGCTTCAGCGTCGGCATCCTGATGCAGGAGCCGGTGCTCGACGAGACCAAGACCGTGCTGGAGAACATCCAGGACGGTGTCGCCATCAAGGCGAAGCTCGACCGCTTCAACGAGATCTCGGCGCTGATGGCCGACCCTGACGCGGACTTCGACGCTCTCCTCGCGGAGATGGGCGTGCTGCAGGAGGAGATCGACGCCGCGGACGGCTGGGACCTCGACTCCCAGCTCGATCAGGCCATGGACGCGCTGCGCACGCCGCCCGGCGACGCCGAGGTCGGTCCGCTCTCCGGCGGTGAGCGCCGCCGCGTCGCCCTCGCCAAGCTCCTGCTGCAGAAGCCGGATCTGCTGCTGCTGGACGAGCCCACGAACCACCTCGATGCCGAGAGCGTGCTCTGGCTCGAGCAGCACCTGCAGGCGTACAAGGGCGCGGTCATCGCCATCACGCACGATCGGTACTTCCTCGATCACGTCGCGGAGTGGATCGCCGAGGTCGACCGCGGACGCCTGATCGGGTACGAAGGCAACTACTCGACCTACCTGGAGAAGAAGGCCGAGCGCCTGGACATCCAGGGCAAGAAGGACGCCAAACTCGCCAAGCGCCTCAAGGACGAGCTGGAGTGGGTCCGCAGCAGTGCGAAGGGTCGACAGACGAAGTCGAAGGCACGCCTGGCCCGCTACGAGGAGATGGCCACGGAGGCCGAGCGGACGCGGAAGCTCGACTTCGAGGAGATCCAGATTCCCGCCGGCCCGCGCCTGGGCAGCATCGTCATCGACGCGAAGAACCTGCACAAGGGGTTCGGCGATCGCACGCTCATCGACGGGCTGAGCTTCAGTCTGCCCCCGAACGGCATCGTCGGCGTGATCGGCCCCAACGGCGTCGGCAAGACGACGCTGTTCAAGACGATCGTCGGTCTCGAGCCCCTCGACGGCGGCACGCTCAAGATCGGCGAGACGGTCAAGATCAGCTACGTCGATCAGAGTCGCTCGAACATCGACCCGAACAAGACGCTGTGGGAGGTCGTCTCGGACGGGCTGGACATCATCACGGTCGGCAAGACGGAGATCCCGTCGCGCGCCTACGTCTCGAAGTTCGGGTTCAAGGGTCCCGACCAGCAGAAGAAGGCCGGCGTCCTGTCCGGAGGCGAACGCAACCGCCTCAATCTCGCGCTCACGCTCAAAGAGGGCGGCAATCTGCTGCTGCTGGACGAGCCGACCAACGACCTCGACGTCGAGACCCTGTCGAGCCTCGAGAACGCGCTGCTCGAGTTCCCCGGGTGCGCCGTGGTCATCACCCACGACCGCTGGTTCCTCGACCGCATCGCGACGCACATCCTCTCTTACGAGGGCACCGACGAGGACCCGGCGAAGTGGTACTGGTTCGAGGGCAACTTCGAGTCCTACGAGGCGAACAAGATCGAGCGCCTCGGTCCGGACGCGGCCACGCCCCATCGTTCGACTCACCGCAAGCTCACCCGCGATTGAGCGCTGAACTGCCCGATCTGCCGCAGCCCGCCGTTCCCGGCCGGGAAGCGCGGCGCATGCACGTGCCGATCCACCTGCGCTGGGGCGACCTCGACGCGTTCAACCATGTGAACAACACGTCGATGCTCAAGCTCCTCGAAGAGGCCCGTGTACGCGTGTTCTGGGTGCCCGAGGCCGGCGAGAGCGCCCCGGACACCGCGGTGATCGACTCGAGCCTCGCCAGCGGCGTCCTGACGCTGATCGCCCGGCAGGAGATCGAGTACCTCGCGCCCGTGCCCTACCGGCGCGATCCTCTCGATGTGCAGATGTGGTTCGGCAAGATCGGCGGCTCGAGCGTCGAGGTGTGCTACGAAGTGTTCAGCTCACGGGGCAGCGAGCCGCAGAGTCTGTACGCACGAGCCGCGTCGACGGTCGTGCAGGTGGATGCCGCGACGGGCCGTCCCGTGCGGCTCGCCGATTCCACGCGCCGAGCGTGGCTGCCGTACGTGGGCGAGCCGATCGTCTTCGGCCACCGCCGTTAGGACTGCGGAACGCGCACCATGATCTCCTGCGCGACGGAGGCGATCAGCACGCCGCCGCGCGTGAAGATGCGGCCCGTGGCCAGCCCGCGACCGCCGCGCGCGCTCGGCGACTCCTGCACGTAGAGCAGCCACTCGTCCACACGGCCGGGACGATGCCACCACATGGCGTGATCGAGGCTCGCGACCTTCAGCCCGGACCGCGTCCAGGGCACGCCGTGGCGGCGCAGCACGGACTCCTGAATCGTCAGGTCGCTCATGTACGCGAGCGCGGCGCGGTGCAGGCGCGGATCGTCCGGCATCGGTCCGCGTGTGCGCATCCACACGGCCTGGTGGGCGGTGCGCTCTCCCTCCACCGTCGCGTAGATCGGCGCGGCGACGTGTCGCAGCTCGATCGGGCGTTCGGTGAAGTGACGCTTGGTCATCGGATGAAGCCCGGTGAGCGTCGCCTCGACGTCCCCGATCTCTTCCGGGGCGGGGACGTCGTCGGGCATGGTGGCCTGATGATCGAGTCCGGGGGTCTCGCTCTCGAAGGAGGCGATCATCGAGAAGATCGGCACGCCCTCCTGGAACGCCTGCGTCCGTCGCGTGGAGAAGGAACGACCGTCGTGGAAGCGGTCGACCGAGAACGTCAGGCCCCGGTCGGAATCCCCGGGCCGCAGGAAGTATCCGTGCATCGAGTGGGCGATGCGGTCATCGGGCATCGTCCGCTCCGCCGCCACGATCGCCTGCGCGAGAACCTGTCCGCCGAAGATCCGGCCGAGCGGCATGTTCTGCGACGACCCCGTGAAGATGTCCTCGGTGGTCCTCGCGTCGCTGGACGACAGGTCCAGCACGGCGAGCATCGCCCCCACGGGGTCTGATCCGTCTCCCACGCTCGCTCCGATTCCGTTCGGCGCCGCCGGGGCGCCTTTCGCTTGGTAGTTTAGGGCGGATGCCGCCGCGCCTTCTCTTCCCCGAGCCGTCGACCGCCGCCGATGCACTGACCTTCGCGCAGCGGGCGGCGCGCGTCGACGACGGCGCCGTTCGCCTGCGCGCGGCGCGCGGCACCTTGGCGATGTCCGCCGCGGCGCTCGCGCCGCGCGGTCTGCTCGATTCGGCGCCGACGATACTCGGCATGCGGTTCCTTCCGATCGATCCCGAACTGGAGTGCGACCTCGTGGTGGACGCCGGGGCGTTGGGGGCCGATGCCGACCCCCGCGCCGTCGCGCTCCCGGACAGCGCCGTCACGGCGGTGTGGGCGGGCATGTCCCCTCCGCGCGCGGGCTGGCTCCCGGTCGGCGAGGTCACGTCCGCCATGCTCGCGGAACGTGCGCAGTGGGGCATCGCCGCCGTCGCAGAGGCCCTTCCGGCCGACCCAGGGGAGGATGTGGTGCGCAGCATCCGTGAAGCGGTGTGGGGCGACGAGGACGCAGCCCTGAGCGGTCTGGTCACGGGCGCGGCCTTCGCAGCCCACGCGTTCGGCTTCCTCGTCGGCGCGGAGAACGCCGCGGTCCTGCGCAGCGGGACGTGGACGCGCGTGACTCTGCGGCGCGGTCACGTCCTCGTTCGCGCGTCGGGACAGCCGTCCGGGATGACCGCCGTCCGCCGTACCGGCACGACCTGAGTCAGACCGCGGCGGCCGCCGCACGTCCCGCGGCACGCCCGGAGAAGAGGCACCCGCCCAGGAAGGTGCCTTCCAGGGCGCGGTAGCCGTGCACGCCGCCGCCGCCGAAGCCGGCTGCCTCGCCCGCCGCGTACAGCCCGGGTAGGGGCTCTCCGTCGGTCGCCAGGGCGCGGCCAGACAGGTCGGTGGCGAGCCCGCCGAGCGTCTTGCGCGTCAGCACGTGGAGCTTCACCGCGATGAGCGGGCCGGACGCCGGGTCGAGAATGCGGTGCGGAGCGGCGGTGCGCACGAGCCGATCTCCCCGGTAGGCGCGTGCCGAGCGCAGCATCGCCACCTGTGCGTCCTTGGTGAAGTCGTTGTCCATCTCGCGATCCCGCGCCTCCACCTCGAACCGCACGCGGTCGCCGTCCAGCAGCTCCCCGCCCGGCAGCGCTCGCATCCCGTCGATCAAGGCGTCCAAGGTGGGGCGTACGACGAAGTCGGCACCGTGATCGAGGAAGTCCTGCACGGGTCTGGCGGCGCCCTTGCCGAGGCGCGACTTCACGAGGAGGGGGAGATCCCTGCCGGTGAGATCGGGATTCTGCTCGCTGCCCGAGAGGGTGAACTCCTTCTCGACGATCGCCCGCGACAGCACGAACCACGAGTGGTCGTGACCCGTCGCGCGCAGGTGCTCGAGGGTGCCGAGTGTGTCGAAGCCGGGGAACAGTGGCACCGGCAGACGCCGCCCGGTGGCGTCGAGCCAGATCGAGGACGGTCCGGGCAGGATCCGGATGCCGTGGTCGGGCCAGATGGGGTTCCAGTTCTGGAGCCCCTCGACGTAGTGCCACATGCGATCGCCGTTGATCAGCTGGGCGCCTGCGGCCGCCGTGACGGCGCGCATCGATCCGTCCACATAGGCCGGAACCCCCGTGACCATCGAGACGGGGGCAGTTCCGAGTCGTGGCGGCCACAGTTCGCGGACGAGATCCTGATTACCGCCGATGCCGCCCGACGAGACCACGGTCGCGCCGGCCGTGACCTCGAACGCGCCGACCACCTCACGTGAGGTCGCGACACCCCGGACCGCGCCGGAGGGGGCGAGGATGTCACCGGCGGCGCCGGTGACGGCTCCGCCGGCGGTCGTCAGCGCGGTGACCCGATGACGCGGGAGGACCGTGACCAGCCCCGCGCTCTCGCCTTCCTCCACGATGGCGCGAAACGTGTCGACCAGGGTGGGCCCGGTGCCCCACACGATGTGGAAGCGCGGGACGGAGTTGCCCGGCCCGGTCGCCGTGTAGCCGCCGCGCTCCGCCCAGCCGACGACGGGAAAGAAGCCGACGCCCTTGTCGCGAAGCCAGGAGCGCTTCTCGCCGTGTGCGAAGTCGAGGTAGGCCTCGGCCCAGCGGCGAGGCCAGGCATCCTCATCGCGGTCGAAGCCCGCCGTCGCGAACCAGTCCTGGCGGGCGAGCTCGTAGGAGTCCCTGATCCCCATGCGGCGCTGCTCGGGGGAGTCGATGAGGAACAGTCCGCCGAAGGACCAGAAGGCCTGGCCGCCGAGGTTCGTGCGCGGCTCCTGATCGACGACGACGACCTTCTTGCCGACGGCGACCGCTTCCGCAGCGGCGACGAGGCCGGCGAGACCCCAGCCGATCACCAGCACATCGGCCGCATGGCTGTGCGCGCTGACGCTCATTCACGACTCCTTCGTCGTATCCGGATGGAGGGGGAGGGTGCGCCCCGCAGGCGGGCGCACCGGACCGATGCCCGTCGCCTCGAACGTGTTCACCATCGCGTGCGCGGCGCGGTCGAGGTAGTCCCACAGCGTGGCCTCGTGGAGGGCGGAGAGACCGAGCTCGTCGACGGCGGTGCGCATGTGCCGCAGCCAGCGATCGCGCGCATCCGGGTTCACGTGGAAGGGTACGTGGCGCATGCGCAGACGGGGATGCCCGCGCCGCTCGCTGTACGTCGAGGGACCGCCCCAGTACTGCACCAGGAACAGGGTGAGCCGCTCGGCGGCCGGACCGAGGTCCGCCTCGGGATACATGGGCCGCAGCACCTCGTCGTCGGCGACCTCGCGGTAGAACACCGAGACGAGCCGGGCGAAGGTCTCGTACCCGCCCACTTCGTCGTAGAACGTCACGGGTGTGTCACCGGCATCCGTCATGGCGAACCCTCCTCGTCGGTGTGCGGCGGGGTGCGGTCGCTCTTCTTCGGGCGCCACACCGGGCGCTCGGCGACCCGTGCGACGGGAGTCGGCCTGGTCTTCGGCGGGTTGGCGCCGCGCACGCGCTGCGCACCTTCCAGACCGGTCAGCATGATCGTGTTCAGCTGCGGCAGGGTGAGCCCCATCGCGTCGACGGCGCGCTTGAGCCGCATCCGCAGCTCGCGGGCGACATCGTCCTTCGCGTTGGCGCGGGTCTTCATGACGAGCCGGATGACCAGCGCGTCGCCGGCGATCGACTCCAGGCCCCAGACCTCCGGCTCCTCGAGGACGCGTGTGCGCCACTTGGGATCCTTCGCGAGGGTCTTGGCCGCCTCGAGCATGCTCTTCTCGACCTCGTCGATGTCCGCGTCGACCGGGACGGCGAGGTCGATGATCACCCGGGACCAGCCCTGCGACATGTTCCCGATGCGCGTGACCTCTCCGTTGCGGACATACCAGAGTGTGCCGTTGACGTCGCGGACGTGCGTGATGCGGACGCTCACATACTCGACGATGCCCGTCGCCAGGCCCAGATCCACGACGTCGCCGATCCCGATCTGATCCTCCGCCACGATGAATATCCCGTTGAGGACGTCCTTGACGATGTTCTGGGCTCCGAAGCCGAGTCCGGCACCGACGGCGGCGGAGAGCAGGGCGAACGAGCCCAGCACGCTCTGATCGACGATGTTCACGATCAGCAGGAGCGCCACGATTACGATCACGACGTTCACGATGTTCTGAAGGATCGATCCCAGGGTCCGGGTGCGCTGGACGACGCGGATCGCAGCGAGTGGTGAGCGCTCGAGTGCTTGCGTGTCATCGACGTTGGCCTTGCTCTTCGCGCCCGAGACGACGCGGCTCACGACGCGGCGGATGACGAGGCGCAGCAGCCAGGAGGCCACGAGAGCGCCCACGATGACGCCCGCGATCGCCAGCAGCTTCCAGCCGGTGCCGATCAGGATCTGCAGCCACCAGGACCAGGACCATTGGTCGGCGACCGCGGCGGCGAGAGGAATGGTGATCATCGCCTCGATCCTACGGACGTTCCGGCCGCACATGGCCGAATCGGTGGGCGAGAATCACGGCGTGGACGCGGTCGCGCGCGCCCAGCTTGGCCAGCACCCTGCCGACGTGGGTCTTCACGGTCGACTCGCCCAGGAACAGCTCATCGGCGATCTCGGCGTTGGTCCGGCCCCGTGCGAGCGCGAGGAACACGTCGCGCTCCCGATCCGTGAGGGTCGCCGCCGGATCGGGGCCGGGGTCGGGCGATGGCGAGGCGACGAGAGTGTCCAGCAGCCGCCGGGTGACCCGGGGGGCGAGCGTCGCCTCGCCGCGGTGCACGGCGCGGACGGCCGCGGTGAGCTCCTGTCGCTGCGCGTCCTTGAGGAGGAACCCACTGGCCCCCGCCCGCAGCGCACCGAGCACGTACTCGTCCAGGTCGAATGTCGTCAGGACGATGACCCTCGTGTCCGGATGCCGGCCGACGATCAGCGCGGTCGCGGCCACGCCGTCCAGCCGCGGCATGCGCACATCCATCAGCACCACATCGGGATGCAGGCGCGCCACGGCGGCGACGGCTTCCTCGCCGTCGGCCGCTTCGCCGATCACGGTGAAGTCGGGCTCGGCTTCGAGGACGAGCCGAAAGCCCACCCGGATCAGTTCCTGATCGTCGACGAGCAGAATGCGAACCGTCATAGGTCCCCCTCGGTGGAGTGCGGCATGCGTGCGTGTACGCGCCAGCGGCCGGCGTCGACGGGCCCGCTCTCGATCGTGCCGCCGACGTGGGCGACGCGTTCGCGCAGGCCGCGCAGGCCGTAGCCGCCGCCGTGGGCGGTGCCGAGCACCCCGTCGTTGTCCACGACGATCTCGACGTCGTGGACGCCGTAGGCGACGCTGACGCTGATCTCGGTGGCGGCGGGGGCGTGGCGCATGGCGTTGGTCAGCCCCTCCTGGGCGATGCGCGTGAGGGCGAGTCGGACGGGGCGGGACACGTCGACGTGCCCGCTCACGGTGAGCGTGACAGGGAACCCGGCCCGCTGAGCAGCCGTCACGGCGGTCGTGACGCCGCTGTCGTCCATGGGGGCCAGCGGTGCGGCGGCCTCCTCATCGTCGCGGAGCACGCCGAGCATTCCCCGCATCTCCCGGAGCGCGGTGCGGGCGGTGTCGGCGACCTGCGCGGATACGGTGCGGGCGCGCTCCGCATCGTGCGTGGCTCCGGCCCCTTCGGAGAGCGCGACGATGACGGTCAGGGAGTGGGACACGACGTCGTGCATCTCGCGCGCGATGCGCGCCCGCTCGGCCGCCGCGGCCAGCTGTGCGTGCTGATCCCGCTCGACCAGGAGCTGCCGGGATCGGCTGATCACGGCATCCAGGTAGCGCTTCCGATTGCCGACGTTCACGCCGATGAGCGCTCCGATCAGCCCCAGCACCGCCTCGCCGACGACCGCGTTCGCGGCGATCTGCGCGTTGACCACGCCGGTCGCCGACAGCGTCAGCGACAGGGCTGCGAGCGCGCCGACCGCCGCACCGAGGCCGATCCAGCACGCGCGTGAGGATCGGTACACCGCCAGGGAGTACGCGGTCACGAGCGGCAGGGGTCCGCCGACGGGCGCCGCGGCGAGCAGAAAGGCGGCCGCTGCGCACACCGAGACGATGAACACCGCGACCGGCCACTGCCGTCGACGCAGCAGCAGCCCGGAGCCGATCACGGCCGCCGGGACGAGGATCCAGGACGCCGCATGCCCGCCCGGCGTGTACGCGATCACCGCGGTGACCGGCCCCAGCGACCCCAGCAGGCACACGGTCATGATCAGGATGTCGGTCAGCAGCGGGTGGCGGGCCCAGAAGCGTCGCACGACGCCGGGCGGACGCGGCAGCCGCAGCTCGTCCTCTCGCGCGGAGGCTGAGCTGCGGCTGTCTTTCGGCACGATTCCGAGCCTAGGCGTCGCGCGATCTCAGCATCGCCCACGAGGCCAGCAGGCCGGCCGCAGCCCAGACCAGCAGCGCGATCAGCGCGCCCGGGGCATCCGGCGATTCGGGAACGGTCAGCGTCTGTGCGGCGACCATGGGCAGGTACTCCCCGGCATCCACGACCCAGCGCCAGCCCTCACCGGCGAACGAGAACATGCTCACGACGACCGGCAGGACGAACAGCACGCCGACGGTGGCGGCGATCGCGCCAGCTCCGTTGCGGATGAGGAAGCCGGCGCTCAGACCGATGAGGGCGAACACCACCATCGACAGCACACCTCCGGCGAGCGGGAGGACGGACTGCGCGGGGGCGTCCCACGCGATCGGCGCGGCCAGGATCGGACCGGTGGCGAGGATGGCGATCGCGAAGATCACCGTCGAGGCGATCGCGATGAGCGCGGCGACGACCAGCGCCTTGGCGACGACGACCACGCCCCGTCGCGGCTCGGCCGCCAGCGTCGATCGGATCATTCCGGTCGAGTATTCGCCGGTGATCGCAATGGCACCCAGGATTCCGGCGACGAGCATCGTGAACTGCATCGGCATGAGGATCGCCTGCACCGGTGCGAAGCCGGCCCCGAAGTCGCGCGCCGCAGCCGCCACCATGAGCGAGATGCCGATGGAGAGCGCTCCGGCGATGGCGAGGGACCACCAGGTCGAGCGCAGCGAGGCGAGCTTGAGCCATTCGGCGCGGATCACCCGGGGCAGGGTGAGTCGAAGCGCGGGGGCCGGGATGCCGGTGCCCATGGTCGCGGCGGTCATGCGAACTCCTTGGTCTTGTACTCGACGGCCTCGTCGGTCAGCGCGAGGTAGGCGTCTTCGAGGGATCCCGTGGCCGGGGTGAGCTCGTGTACCGGGATGCGGCGGTCGTGGGCGATGTCGCCGATCGCGGCGGCGCCCAGTCCGGTGACGTCCAGCCGCCCGTCCGCCTGCGACACGACGGTCACGTCGGGACCGGCGATCGCGGCGGCGAGGTCGGCCGGCTGCGGCGTGCGGACGGTGACCGTCGTCGTGGTCCAGGCCCGGACAAGGTCGGACAGCGGAGCATCGGCCAGGACACGGCCGCGTCCGAGAACGATCACGTGGTCGGCGGTCTGGGCCATCTCGCTCATGAGGTGGCTGGACAGCAGCACGGTGCGTCCCTCGCCCGCCAGATGACGGACCAGCTGGCGCACCCAGCGGACGCCCTCGGGATCGAGACCGTTCACGGGCTCGTCGAGGATGAGGGTGCGCGGGTCGCCGAGCAGCGCCGCAGCGATGCCGAGGCGCTGCCCCATGCCGAGCGAGAACTTCCCCGCCCGCTTGCCCGCGACCGCGGACAGTCCGGTCAGCTCGATCACCTCGTCGACCCGGCGCAGCGGGATGCCGTGCGTGGCGGCCATCACGCGCAGATGGCTGCGCGCCGTACGTCCGGTGTGCACGGCCTTCGCGTCGAGGAGGACGCCCACATCCGTCAGCGGCGAACGGCTGTCGCGATAGGCGCGCCCGTTGACCGTGACGCTGCCGGCGGTGGGGCGGTCGAGTCCCACGATCATGCGCATGGTGGTGGACTTGCCGGCGCCGTTGGGTCCGAGGAATCCCGTGACTTTTCCGGGCTGGACGATGAAGGAGACGTCGGACACGGCGGTCTTGGTCCCGTACCTCTTCGTGAGGTGCTCTGCAGCGATCATGTCTCCGACGCTACGGAACCGGCGCGCGACCCACATCCCCCCGTGGTGCCGGAAAAGCGGCTGCGCCGTCCTCCCCGAGGAGGAGCCCCGGGGAGGACGGCGGGAGGAGCTGCGGTGCTACTGCTCCTGCCCGTCACGCTCCTGGACGCTGAGCGCGCGCTCGACACCGGCGAGGTTCTCATTGACGAGCCGGCGCAGCGCGGGCGGCGCATCGACATGCTCGTCGAGCCATGCCTGTGTCGCATCGCGCAGCGCGGCGTCTGCCAGGGGCGCCGGGTACAGGCCGGTGATCAGGTAGTTCGCGATCTGGTAGGTGCGCGTGTTCCAGATCGGCAGCAGCATGTCGAAATACGGCTGCACGAACGCGGCGAGCGCGTCGAGGCCGGCCGGGTGCACGAAGCCGAGCGCGGCGGAGCGCACGACCGTGTTGGGCAGATCCGCCGTGTCGATCAGGGCGGACCAGCTCGCCTGCTTGGCCTCGACGGACGGCAGCGCGGCCTTGGCCTGAGCGGCGAACTCGCCGCCCTTTGCGGTGTTGTCCTCCGCAAGGGCCGCGTCGATCTCGGCGGAGCCGACGAGCCCGCCCGCAGCGAGCGAGACCAGCAGCGCCCACGACAGGTCCGCGTCGATCTCGAGGCCCGCCAGAGCCGTCTCGCCGTCGCGCAGCGCGCGCACCTGCTCCCAGTGCGCGGGCGTCGAGGCGGCGCTCGCGAACGCCGTGACGAACTGGAGCTGGCTGTCGCTGCCGGCGTCGGCGGCCTGCGCGAGCGCCCACAGCCCGTCGGCGACGCGGACCCGGTGCGCGGCGCGAGTGGCGGGAGCCACGTACGCGTTCGCCGCGAGCTGCAGCTGAGCCAGCGTCGTGCGGACCGTGGTCGACTCCGTCTCGGCGCCGATGTTGCGCAGGACGAGGTCCACATAGTCGGATGCCGCCGACTCGGCGTCGCGCGTCTGATCCCACGCGGCGCCCCAGACCAGCGAGCGGGCGAGCGGATCGCTGATCTTTCCGAGGTGTGCGATGGCGGTCTGCAGCGAGCGCTCATCGAGCCGGATCTTCGCGTAGGCGAGGTCGTCGTCGTTGAGCAGCACGAGATCCGGTCGGGCGCGGCCGGTCAACTCGGGGACCTCGGTGAGATCGCCGTCCACATCGATCTCGATGTGGTGGGTGCGCACGAGCGCGTCGCCGTCGAGGTCGTAGAAGCCCACGCCGAGGCGGTGCGGCCGGATGGTGGGGTAGTCGGCCGGCGCGGTCTGCACGATCGCGAACCGGGTGATGCGTCCGGCGTCGTCCGTCTTGATCTCAGGGGACAGGGTGTTGACCCCCGCCGTCTCGAGCCACTTCTTCGACCACGTCGTCAGCTCGCGGCCGCTGGTCGCTTCGAGCTCGACGAGCAGGTCGCTCAGCTCGGTGTTGCCCCAGGCGTGCTTCCGGAAGTAGGCGGACACGCCGGCGAAGAACGCGTCGATGCCGACCCACGCGGCGAGCTGCTTGAGGACCGAGCCGCCCTTGGCGTATGTGATGCCGTCGAAGTTGACCTGGACGTCCTCGAGGTCGTTGATCGTGGCCACGACGGGATGGGTGGACGGGAGCTGGTCCTGACGGTAGGCCCAGGTCTTCTCCATCGCATTGAACGTGGTCCACGCCTCGGTCCACTCGGTGGCCTCGGCGGTCGCGATCGTGGACGCCCACTCGGCGAACGACTCGTTGAGCCAGAGGTCGTTCCACCACTTCATGGTGACGAGGTCGCCGAACCACATGTGCGCCAGCTCGTGCAGGATCGTGACGACGCGACGCTCCTTCACGGCGTCCGTCACCTTCGAGCGGAACACGTACGTCTCGGTGAATGTGACCGCCCCCGCGTTCTCCATGGCTCCGGCGTTGAACTCCGGAACGAAGAGCTGGTCGTACTTGGCGAAGGGGTAGGGAACGCCGAACCTGCTCTCGAAGTAGGCGAATCCCTGACGGGTCTTGTCGAAGATGTAGTCGGCGTCGAGATGCTGCCACAGGCTCTTGCGGCCGTAGACCCCGAGCGGGATGACGTCGCCGGACGAACTGGTCAGCTCCGAGAAGGTCGCCTCATACGGTCCGGCGACGAGCGCGGTGATGTACGACGAGATGCGCGGCGTGGGCTCGAAGCTCCACGTCGCGGTGCCGTCGCCGTGGGCCCGGGGTTCCGGGGTGGGGGAGTTGGAGACGACCTTCCACGGCTCGGGGGCGGTCACCGTGAACTGGAACGTCGCCTTCAGATCGGGCTGCTCGAAGACGGCGAAGACACGACGCGAGTCGGGCACCTCGAACTGCGAATACAGGTACACCTCGCCGTCGACGGGGTCGACGAAGCGGTGCAGACCTTCGCCGGTGTTGGTGTAGAGCGCGTCGGCGTCGACGACGAGCTCGTTCTCGGCGGCGAGGTCGGCCAGCGCGATGCGGGAGTCCGCGAAGGCGACGGCGGGATCGATCGCGCGTCCGTTGAGAGTGATCTCGCGGACGTCGCGGGCGATCAGATCGATGAACGTCGACGCACCCGGGCTCGCGGTGAAGCGCACGACGGTGCGCGAGCCGAACACGTCGGCTCCCTTCGTGAGATCGAGGGTGATGTCGTAGGACTGCGTGTCGACGATCGCGCGACGCTCCTGCGCCTCGATGCGGGTGAGGTTCTCTCCAGGCACTGCGTTGCTCCCGTGGGTGAGGGTGAGATGCCGCGGACAGGCGCTGCTGGCGCCGACGGCAACCTCACCAGCCTACGTCAGCGACCCGCGCGACGACACGAGGTGCGCGGGGCTATCCGGAAGCGCCGGCAGCGTCGCGGCGGACGTGGTCCCGCGCGTGGGCGACGGCGTCGTCGAGCGTCGCGAACAGGTGTCGGTGGTGGCGCAGCGCGCTGAGCACGCCGACCGTGCGGAACAGCTCGACGTGCCCCTCCCGCACTCCCTTGATGAGCACCGTCACGCCGCGCCGTTCGAGTTGCTGCACGATCTCACCGAGGACATGTGCGCCGGTCGCGTCGACGAGCTCGATCTGCGACATCCGCAGAATCACGACCGAGACGTCCTTCACGGCGGTGACCTCGGCGAGCACCCGGTCCGCGGCCGCGAAGAACAGCGGACCGTCGACGCGGATGACGGCGATCCGCTCGTCGCCCGGGTGCGCCGCGCCCGACAGCTCCTCCCGGGCCACGCCGGTTGCGCGGGACAGGCTCCGGAGCGCGAAGACGCCGGCGACGACCACGCCGATCATGACGGCCACGACGAGGTCGACGGACACCGTCACGATCGCCGTGACGACGTAGGCGCCGGCGTCCGCGCGCGTCGAGCGCAGGATCGATCGCGCCGTGGCCGCGTGCACCATCCGGATCGCGGTGACCATGAGCACGCCCGACAGCGCGGCCAGCGGGATCATCCCCACCGGTCCCGCGACGACCAGGACGACCAGCAGGAGCACGAGCGCGTGGGTGATCGACGCGAGCCGCGTCCTGCCGCCGGAGCGGATGTTCACGGCGGTCCGAGCGATGGCACCGGTCGCCGGCATCCCGCCGAAGAACCCGGCGCCGATCGAGGCCAGCCCCTGACCGATCAGCTCCCGATCGGGGTCGTAGACCCCCGTATCGGCGAGGGATGCCGCGACGCGGGCCGAGAGGAGCGACTCGATGGCGGCGAGGGCGGCGATGGTGGCGGCCGGGAGCGCGAGCGTCACGATCATCTGCCCGTCGACAGCCGGGAGGGTCGGTGCAGGAAGGGCGCTGGGCAGCGCGCCGATGACCGAGAGCGGCGTGGGCAGCACATGCGCGAGCACGGTGACCACGACGATGCCGACGAGTGAGGCGGGGATTCCGGGGTGCAGCTTCGGAAGGAGGAACATGCACGCGGCCGTGATCGCGACGGCGCCGAGCGCCCAGAGAAGATACCCAGGATCGGCCGACGACAACGCGGAGACCGCGGCGAGGACGACGTTGGTGTGCGCGCCGCCGGCCCCGTCGGGGGCGGTCAGCGCGGGAACCTGCTGCAGGAAGATGATGACGGCGATGCCGAGCGTGAACCCCTCGATCACCGGCCAGGGGATGAACGACACCGCCCGGCCGAGGCGCGCGACGCCGGCGATCACGACGATCGCTCCCGCCAGCAGACTCACCACGGCGACCGCGCTCACGCCATGGACCGCCACGATCGGGGCGAGGACGACCACCATCGCCCCGGTCGGTCCGGACACCTGCACGTGCGAGCCGCCGAACACCGCTGCGATCACGCCTGCGACGATCGCGGTGATCAGGCCCGCCTCGGCACCGACGCCCGAGGAGATCCCGAACCCGAGCGCGAGCGGCAGCGCCACGATGCCCACGGTCAGGCCGGCCACCAGGTCGCCGCGCCAGGTGCGCCGCGCACCGCGGTAGTCGCCTGCGGAGGGGAGCAGGCTCCGCAGGTGGCCGCGCATCCGGTTCATCACGCGGAGGTCGGCAGCGCGGGCAGCGCGCGCGCGTCCGCGAGGCGGGCGCCGTCGGCGGCGACCATGTCGACGAGGAAGACGCGCGCGGCAGCGAGCAGCTCGGCCACCGCGGGATGGGCGAGCCGGTAGTAGACATGACTGCCGCGACGCTCGGAGTCGACCAGGCGGTGGCGCCGCAGCACGGCCAGATGCTGCGAGAGATGCGATGCCTCCAGCCCCGTCTGCTGCAGCAGATCGGCCACACTGCGCTCGGGGGCGCCGGCGAGCAGTTCGAGCGTCCGGATGCGGAACGGGTGGGCGAGACCTTTGAAGAGATTGGCCTTCACCTCGTAGAGCGGGCGCTCCGAACGGCTCAATGGCATGATGGAGTCATCATATCGCCGGGCGGACGTCGACGTCCACCGCGCCGCGGCGTTCGTAGGATGGAGACATGCGCATCCACATCGCGACCGACCACGCCGGCCTCGAGTTCTCGACGCAGCTCCAGGCCCACCTCACCGGGCAGGGGCACGAGGTCGTCGATCACGGTCCGATCGAGTACGACCCGCTCGACGACTACCCCGCCTTCTGCATCCGCGCCGCGCAGGCCGTCGTGCGCGATCAGGCGGCGGGCATCGAAGCGCTGGGCGTCGTGTTCGGCGGATCCGGCAACGGAGAGCAGATCGCCGCGAACAAGGTCGCCGGCATCCGGGCCGCCCTCGTCTGGAATCTGTCGACGGCGGAGCTGGCGCGCGAGCACAACGACGCGAACGTGATCTCCATCGGCGCTCGCCAGCACACCTTCGACGAGGTCGTCGCGTTCATCGATCGCTTCGTCGCGACGCCGTTCCCCGGTGAGGAGCGCCACGCGCGTCGCATCGGCCAGCTCGCCGCGTTCGAGACGGACGGCACCCTCCAGCCCGACCCCCGCGCGCGCTGATGCCGGAGGGGCATTCCGTCCATCGCATCGCGCGGCAGTTCGCTCGCAACTACGTCGGCCGCGTGATCGGCGCGTCGAGCCCGCAGGGACGGTTCGTCGAGGGCGCCGGGGTGATCGACGGCCGCACGGCCACGGCCGTGCGTGCCGTCGGCAAGCAGATGTTCCTCGAGTTCGACGATGACCTGTGGCTGCGGATCCATCTCGGCATGTACGGCGCGTGGGACTTCTCGGGTGAGATCCTCGTCGATCCGACGATCGCCTCCGCGAACGGCCGGATGGGGCAGACCAATCAGCGCGGGACCGAGCTGGACCCCGTGTTCGACGCGGCGGGGGAGAATTCGCTGTCCTCGATCGGCGCTCCGCGTCGCTCCCGGGTGCACGTGCGGATGAGCGAGCAGACGACCGGACTGGCGGGCGACGCCGAACAGTGGCCGCCTCCCGTGGTCGGTCAGGTGCGCCTGCGCCTGATGACCGAGGTCACCTGCGCCGACCTGCGCGGGCCGACGGCGTGCGAGCTGCAGACCGCCGACGAGATGCTCGCCACGGTCGCCAAGCTGGGCCCCGACCCGCTCGTCGACGACCTCGCACAGGGCGAGGAGCGGTTCACCGCCGTCGTGCGGCGCAAGCCGACGCCGATCGGGCTGCTCCTGATGGACCAGAACGTCGTGAGCGGCATCGGCAACGTCTATCGCGCCGAGATGCTGTTCCGCGCACGCCTCAACCCGCACACCCCGGGCCGCGAGGTGCCCGAGGGTCTCGTGCGCGAGCTGTGGCGGGACTGGGCGCGACTGCTGCCGATCGGCGTCGACACCGGGCAGATGATGACCATGGACGGGCTCGATCCCGAGTCCTACCGGAAGGCGATGGCCCATCGCGACGACCGGCACTGGGTCTACCACCGCGCGGGTCTGCCGTGCCGCGTCTGCGGGACGGCGATCGTCCTCGAGGAGATGGGCGCGCGCAAGCTGTACTGGTGCCCGTCCTGCCAGGCCTGAGCCTCCGTCGTCGCCTCCTAGGCTGGGGCCATGAGACAGAACCCCAGCTTCGCGATGACCGATCCCGCTGAGCTGCGCCGCGTCATCGACGAGAACCCGTGGATGACGCTCGTGAGCGATACGCCCGACGGCCTCGTCGCCTCGCACTACGCGGTGCTGCTGGACGAGGACCGCGACGACCTCACCGTCGTCGGACACGTCGGCAAGCCCGATGACGCGATCCACGGGCTGGGGGAGCGCGAGCTCCTGGTCATCGCGCAGGGGCCGCACGGCTACATCTCCCCGGGCTGGTATCCGCCCGAGCAGGCGAACGTCCCCACGTGGAACTTCGTGACGGTCCACCTCGCGGGCGTTCCCGAGCTCCTCGCCCCCGAGGAGAACCTGACCGTCCTCGAGCGTCTCGTGGCCCGGTTCGAGTCACCGCTGGCGGCACCACGTCTGATGTGGGAGCCGCCGAACGATCCGGAGTTCGTCCGGCGCCTCGAGCGCGGCACGGTCGGATTCCGGCTCACGCCGACGCGCGTGGTCGCCAAGCGCAAGCTCAGTCAGAACCGGCCCGACGAGACGGTCGACACGATCATCTCCGCACTGGATGCCGGGGCGAGCCCCTACGCCGATCCCCGCCTGGGCGCAGAGATGCGCCGCGCCCACGAGGCGATGCGCGCGGCACGGGGTACGCGGTGAGCCCGGTGCGCGGAGACTCCGTCGATGTGATCGCCGGAGCGCGCCTGACCGGTACGCAGCGCACCGATCCGTTCGGCTCCGATCCCGTCGACGTGCATCTCTCCGACGGGCGCATCGCCGACATCGCCCCCGCCGGCGCGCTTCCGCATCGCGGTCGTGTCCTCGATGCGGCTGGATGCCGGGTGATCCCGGGACTCTGGGACCACCACGTCCACACCGTGCAATGGGCGCTCGTGGCGCAGCGCGTGGAGCTGGGCGCATCGGCATCCGCCGCAGAAGCGGCCTCGCGCATGCGCGAGGCGCCCGTTCTGGCCGACGGACGTCGGGTGGGGACGGGGTTCCGCGACGCGCTGTGGCCCGACGCCCCCGACCTCGAGACCCTGGATGCGGCCACGGGCGAGGTCCCCACCTACCTCATCAACGCCGACGTGCACAGCGTGTGGCTCAATTCCGCGGCGCTGCGCCGCGAGGGCCTCCCTCTCACCGCGGACGGCATGCTGCGCGAAGCGCCGGCGTTCGAGATCTCGCGCCGTCTCAACGCCGTCGACCCGGTGGAAGGTGATCGCCTGGTCGAGGCGGCGCTGCGCGCGGCGGCCGCGCGCGGCATCGTCGGCATCGTCGATCTGGACATGGCATGGAACGCCGAGGCATGGTCCCGCCGGCTCGATCGCGGGTTCGATGCGATGCGGATCGCGTTCGGCGTGTATCCCGCGCAGCTGGAGCGCGCCCTGACCGAGGGCCTGTCCAGCGGCGATGCCCTCGACCGGGCGGGTCTGGTGCGGGTCGGTCCGCTGAAGGTCATCACGGACGGCTCGCTCGGCACGCGCACCGCGGCCTGCTCGCACGCGTACCCGGGTGATCCGCACAACCACGGGCTGCTGACGGTCCCGCCCGCCGAGCTGGTCGAGCTCATGACCCGCGCCACCGGCGGTGGCCTGGCGTGCGCCGTGCACGCCATCGGCGATGTCGCGAACAGTCATGCGCTGGACGCGTTCGCGGTGACGGGCGCGACGGGGACGATCGAGCACGCCCAGCTGGTCGCGCACGCCGACATCGCGCGCTTCGCGCGCCTGGGCGTCGGAGCGAGCGTGCAGCCCGAGCACGCCGTGGACGATCGGGACCTGACCGACACCATCTGGGCCTCGCAGACGGCGCTCGCGTATCCGCTGCGGGCCCTCGCCGATGCCGGCGCGAACCTGCTGTTCGGCTCGGATGCGCCGGTCTCGCCGCTGGATCCGTGGGCGGCCATGGCCGCGGCGGTGCATCGCACGCGCGACGGCCGCCCCGCATGGCGTGCCGATCAGGCCGTGGATGCCGGGACCGCGCTGGCCGCGTCGACGGGAGGCGGCTCGGTGACCGGCTGCGCGCTCGACGTCGGCGACGTCGCCGACCTCGCGCTCGTCGACCGCGATCCGCTCACGGCGACGGAGCCGGAGCTGCGCTCGACCGCGGTGCACGCCACGCTGCTGCAGGGCCGCCTCACGCACATCGGCTGACGCGACGATGCCCCGGACCGCAGCGCGGCCCGGGGCATCGGAGTCGGTCTCGGCGTCGTCGCTACTCGGCGAGGTGTGCCGACAGGAACCAGCGGTCCTTCTCCAGGCCCGCCTTGATCCCGATCACGACGTCCTGGCTGGTCAGGTCGATCTCGTCCAGGCCGTCGATCGCCGCCTGCACATCCACGATGACCGCGTCGATGTCGCCGACGATGGCCGCGACCATCTGCTGCCACGGGGTGAAGCCGGCGGGGACCGCGGTCGCCTTCGTCTTGTCGGCGACCGTCGACACCCGCGCGTCGATCGGCAGGCCGAGAGCGACGATGCGCTCAGCGGCCTCGTCCGCGAAGGCCTGCGCGTGGTCCACGACCGAGTCGAGCAGCTCGTGGATGGCGATGAAGTTCGTGCCGCGCACGTTCCAGTGCGCCTGCTTTCCGTTGACGGCGAGAGCCTGCAGCCCGAGGACGACGGGCGCGAGGAACTGCGCGGTGCCTGCGGCCACCTCCGGGTCGGCCGCGGTCATCGAGATCGTCTGCATCTTGCTCATATCCTTCGCCTCCGTTCGACGGGGACGATGCCCCGTGCTGGATGCAACGCTACTCGGCGTGGAGCATTCCGCAAGCAAGAGAAGGCTGGGCTTACCGGGGGTTCTCCGGCCATGAGCGCACCACCGGGGATGTGTATCGTCGAGGGCATGACCGTCGCCGCCGATGCCTCCGTCCTGTCCGTCTCGGGAAAGACTCCGCAACTCGATCCGACGAGTTTCGTCGCCGCCGGCGCGCGCATCGTCGGCGACGTCACCCTCGCCGAGGGGGCCAGCGTCTGGTACAACGCCGTGGTGCGCGGCGACAGTGCGTCGATCACGCTCGGAGCCGGAAGCAACCTTCAGGACAACGTCTCGGTGCACGTCGATGCGGGCCACCCCGTCGTCATCGGCGAAAGCGTCTCCGTCGGCCACAACGCGGTCGTGCACGGCTGCACGATCGGCGACGGATCGCTCATCGGCATGGGCAGCGTCGTGCTCTCGGGTGCGCGGATCGGCAGCGGATGCCTCATCGCCGGGGGAGCGGTCGTGCTCGAGGGCACCGTGGTCCCCGACGGCTCGCTCGTCGCGGGCGTGCCGGCGAAGGTGCGTCGCCCGCTCAGTGACGAGGAGCGCGCCGGCATCCTGCACAACGCGCAGATCTATCGTGACCACTCGAGCTCGCACGCCGGCGCCGCCTCCGCGTAGCGCGATCCGTCGGGCTTGTGGAGGGGATGACGGGAATCGAACCCGCACCATCAGTTTGGAAGACTGAGGCTCTACCATTGAGCTACATCCCCGCAGCGGCTTGACCGCGGTACCGAAAGTCTACAGGCCGCCGTCGGCTAGACTGACCAACGGCCGTTTTTCGGCGCTCGCCTGCGTGCGCGCCCGGGGCGTAGCTCAGCTTGGTAGAGCGCCCGCTTTGGGAGCGGGAGGTCGCAGGTTCAAATCCTGTCGCCCCGACCACGGCCCGTCACAGACCCAGAGACCCCAGACCCCAGCGGACGTGCCTGCGCGCGGCCGAAAACAAGGAGAACGAACAGGTATGGTCACCAGCACCGTCGAGACGCTCAGCCCGACGCGCGTGAAGCTCCACATCACGGTCACCCCGGATGAGCTCAAGCCCAGCATCACGCACGCGTACGAGCACATCGCCCAGGACGTCCAGATCCCCGGGTTCCGCAAGGGCAAGGTGCCGGCGCCGATCATCGACCAGCGCATCGGGCGCGGCGCCGTGCTCGAGCACGCGGTCAGCGAGGGCCTGGACACGTTCTACCGCGAGGCCGTCTCTGCGAACGAGGTGCGCATCGTCGGCCGTCCGTCGGCCGAGATCGTCGAGTGGCCCAGTGAGAAGGACTTCTCCGGCGACCTCAAGGTCGAGGTCGAGGTCGACGTGCGCCCCGAGATCGAGCTGCCGTCCTTCGCCGACATCACCCTCGAGGTTGACGCCGTGGAGACCGACGATGCCGCTGTCGACGCCGAGCTCGACCGCCTGCGCGGGCGCTTCGGCACGCTCGTGACCGTGGAGCGCCCGGCTGCCACCGGCGACTTCGTGGAGCTGAACCTGGTCGCCACGATCGACGGCGCCGAGATCGATCGCGCCGAGGGCGTGTCGTACGAGGTCGGCTCGGGCGAGCTGCTCGAGGGCATCGACGAGGCCGTCGAGTCGCTGACCGCCGGCGAGGAGACCACGTTCCGCTCGAAGCTCGTCGGCGGCGACCACGCCGGCGAGGAGGCCGAGGTGTCGGTCACCGTCACCGCGGTGAAGGAGCGCGAGCTCCCCGAGGCCGACGACGACTTCGCCCAGATCGCCAGCGAGTTCGACACGATCGCCGAGCTGCGCGACAGCCTCGTCGAGCGCGTCAGCCAGCAGTCCGTCTACACGCAGGGCGCGGCGGCCCGCGACAAACTCGTCGAGGCGCTGCTCGAGAAGATCGAGATCCCCGTTCCGGCGCAACTCGTCGAGGACGAGGTGCACGCGCACCTCGAGGGCGAGGGACGCCTCGAGGACGAAGAGCACCGTGCCGAGGTGACCGAGGCGAGCGAGAAGCAGTTCCGCACGCAGGTCGTCCTGGACAAGCTCGCCGAGGTGCACGAGGTGCAGGTCTCGCAGGACGAGCTCACCCAGTACCTGATCCAGTCCGCGGCACAGTACGGCATGGCTCCGCAGGAGTTCGTGGACGCGCTGCAGCAGGGCGGCCAGCTGCCGCTCATGGTCGGCGAGGTCGCGCGCAACAAGGCCCTCGCGCTGGCGCTGGGCAAGGTCACGGTCGTCGACACCAACGGCAAGCCGGTCGACCTGACCGGGTTCGTCGCCGTCGAGGACGAGTCGCCGGCCGAGGCCGATGACGAGTCGGCGCCCGCCGCGCCCGCGCCCGCCGCGCCCGCGCCCGAGAAGAAGGCGCCCGCGAAGAAGGCCCCGGCCAAGAAGGCCGCGACCGCCGACGCCGACGCTGAGAAGCCGGCGGCGAAGAAGGCGCCGGCCAAGAAGCCGGCCGCCCCGAAGGCGGACGCCGCCGAGGGTGCCGCCAAGAAGGCACCGGCCAAGCGTGCGACCAAGAAGGCCGCCGACGCCGACGCCGAGTGATCCGCTGATCTCGCGCGAAGGCGGTGGGGCCCCGAGTGGCACCACCGCCTTCGCCGTTTCGACGCCGCCGACGCCGCCGATGCGGCCCCGGCGTCGGACTGACCCGTATGCCGACGGCGAACACGGGCGGTGAGCGCCCGGCACGTCGGTAGATTCGATGCGAACGGTAACCCGGAATCAGGAGCACCCATGGCTGAACCCCTTGTCGCGACGAGCGTCTTCGACAGGCTGCTGAAAGACCGCATCATCTGGCTCGGGTCGGAGGTGCGCGATGAGAACGCGAACGAGATCTGCGCCAAGATCCTCCTCCTCGCCGCCGAGGACAGCGAGAAGGACATCTTCCTCTACATCAACTCGCCCGGCGGTTCGATCACGGCGGGCATGGCGATCTACGACACGATGCAGTTCGTGCCCAACGACATCGTCACCGTCGGCATCGGCATGGCCGCGTCGATGGGACAGCTGCTGCTCACGGCCGGCACGAAGGGCAAGCGCTACATCACTCCGAACGCGCGTGTGCTCCTGCACCAGCCGCACGGCGGCTTCGGCGGCACCTCGAGCGACATCCAGACCCAGGCGCAGCTGATTCTCGACATGAAGAAGCGGCTCGCCGAGATCACGGCTGCGCAGACGGGCAAGACCGTCGAGCAGGTCAACGCCGACGGCGACCGCGACCGGTGGTTCACCGCCGACGAGGCGCTCGAGTACGGCTTCGTCGACCACATCCGCGAATCCGCCTCCGACGTCATCGGCGGCGGCGGGACCGAGAACTGAGCACCGGAGGACACCCGAGAATGAACACCCCCACCTTCGGCATCCCGCAGGGGCTGCAGATGCCCGCCAGCCGCTACATCCTCCCGCAGTTCGAGGAGCGCACGGCCTACGGCTACAAGCGGCAGGACCCCTACAACAAGCTGTTCGAGGACCGCGTCATCTTCCTGGGCGTCCAGGTCGACGATGCGTCCGCCGATGACGTCATGGCGCAGCTGCTCGTGCTCGAGTCCCAGGACCCCGACCGCGACATCATCATGTACATCAACTCGCCTGGTGGCTCGTTCACCGCGATGACGGCCATCTACGACACGATGCAGTACGTCTCGCCCGAGATCCAGACGGTCGTGCTGGGTCAGGCGGCCTCGGCAGCGTCCGTTCTGCTCGCGGCCGGCGCGCCCGGCAAGCGACTCGCGCTGCCCAACGCCCGCATCCTGATGCACCAGCCCGCCGTCGGTGAGGCCGGTCACGGTCAGGCGTCGGACATCGAGATCCAGGCTGCGGAGATCCTCCGCATGCGCACCTGGCTCGAGGAGACGATGGCCACGCACACCAAGAAGACACAGGCCGAGGTCCACAAGGACATCGACCGCGACAAGATCCTCTCGGCCGCCGAGGCGCTCGAGTACGGGATCGTCGATCAGGTGCTCACCTCGCGCAAGCGCACACCTGCCGCGATCACGTCCTGATCATGCGTCTGAATGCCCCGTCTCCTGGTGGACGGGGCATTCCGCGTCTTGCGGTGTTCCACAAAGCGCGTCGCAATCCGGCGTGATGTCCGCACCAGCGATTAGGCTCGAAGACGGTCCTGGGTCATCTCCGGAGGAGGAGCAGCATGGCACGCATCGGTGAGAGCGCCGACCTGTTCAAATGCTCCTTCTGCGGCAAGAGCCAGAAGCAGGTGCAGCAGCTGATCGCCGGACCCGGCGTCTACATCTGCGACGAATGCGTCGAGCTGTGCAACGAGATCATCGAAGAGCGCATGGCGGAGTCGGCCGACGGCACGGTCGCCGAGTTCGATCTGCCCAAGCCGCGGGAGATCTTCGCGTTCCTCGAGGAGTACGTGGTCGGGCAGGATCCCGCCAAGCGCGCCCTCGCCGTGGCCGTCTACAACCACTACAAGCGCGTGCGCGCCCACGGCACGCTGCAGCCTGCCGAGCAGCGCGCCGACGAGGTCGAGATCGCCAAGAGCAACATCCTGCTGCTGGGCCCGACCGGCTGCGGCAAGACGTACCTCGCCCAGACCCTCGCGAAGCGGCTCAACGTCCCCTTCGCCGTCGCCGACGCCACGGCGCTCACCGAGGCGGGGTATGTCGGCGAGGATGTCGAGAACATCCTCCTCAAGCTCCTCCAGGCCGCCGACTTCGACGTCAAACGCGCCGAGACCGGCATCATCTACATCGACGAGGTCGACAAGATCGCCCGTAAGGCAGAGAACCCGTCGATCACGCGCGACGTGTCCGGTGAGGGCGTGCAGCAGGCGCTGCTGAAGATCCTCGAGGGCACGGTCGCCTCGGTGCCGCCGCAGGGCGGACGCAAGCACCCGCACCAGGAGTTCATCCAGATCGACACGACGAACGTCCTGTTCATCGTGGCGGGGGCCTTCGCCGGGCTCGAGGACATCATCTCCTCGCGCGTCGGCAAGCACGGCGTCGGGTTCGGCGCCCCGCTGCACGAGAAGGGCAAGGATCTCGACCTGTTCAGCGAGGTCCTCCCCGAAGACCTGCACAAGTTCGGACTCATCCCGGAGTTCATCGGACGCCTTCCCGTCGTCACATCGGTCTCGCCGCTCGATCAGACCGCGCTCATCGAGATCCTCACCGGGCCGAAGAACGCGTTCGTCAAGCAGTACCAGCGCATGTTCCAGCTCGACGGCGTCGAGTTGGAGTTCGAGGACGAGGCGCTGCTGGCGATCGCCGACCTGGCCGTCGCCCGCAAGACAGGCGCTCGCGGGCTCCGCGCGATCCTCGAGGACGTGCTCGGGCCGATCATGTTCGAGATTCCGTCGACCGAGGACGTCGACAAGGTGATCGTGACGCGTGCCGCCGTCACCGAGGGAGCGGCACCGACATTCATGCTCCGGCAGAAGCGCAAGAGCGCCTGAGCGTCTGGCGCTGCCTCGGGGAGCGTGTCGCGGGCCGGCGGTAGTGTCGCGTCATGCACCCGACCCCGTTCCGCATCGACATCCCGGACGCCGTCCTCGTCGACCTGGGTGAGCGCCTGGCGCGCACGCGGCTGCTCGCCGGCTCACCGGAGCGACCCGCCTCGGGGATGACGAGCGACTACCTGCGCGCGCTGCTCGCGTCGTGGCAGTCGTTCGACTGGCGTGCACGCGAGTCGTGGCTGAACGGCCATCCGCAGTTCCTGGCGACCGTCGACGGCACCCGGTTGCACTTCGCGCATGTGCGTTCCGAGAACCCGGACGCGCCGGCCCTCCTCGTCATGCACGGCTGGCCGCACACCTTCGCCCTCCAACTCGCATTCGCCGACCTGCTGCCGGACTTCCACGTCGTACTGCCGAGCTTTCCCGGGTTCGGCTTCTCACCGGCATCCGACGTCGCCTTCGACGAGGCGCGTCTGGCCGAGCTGATGCATCGCCTCATGACCGAGACCCTCGGGTATGAGCGCTTCGTGACGTACGGCGAGGACATCTCTGCGAACATCAGCGACCTGATCGCAGCGACCTATCCGGAGACCGTCGCCGGTGTCATCGCCACCCATGCCCACTTCCCGACCGCCGAGGAGCGTGCGATGCTCACCGCCGACGACGAGGTGGCCTTCTTCGCGCGGCTCGACGCGGCGGGCGGGCCCGAGGGCGGCTACGCGCATCAGCAGGCGACCCGCCCCGATACGCTCGCCGTGGCGCTGAACGACTCGCCCGCAGGCCTGCTCGCATGGGTGGCCGAGAAGCTCGTCGAGTGGAGCGATACGCCCTGGAAGCAACCCGCCCGGCTCGAGGAGCGCCTCTCTCGCGACCGCATCCTGACCGAGGCCACGATCTACTGGGCGACGCAGACGATCGGCTCGTCGTTCCGGCCGTACTTCGACCGGAGGGATGCCGTCATCCCGCCGGTGACGGTGCCGGCCGCCGTCGCAATCCAGCGGCATGAGCACGATTATCCCGAAAGCCTCGCCCGCCGGTTCTATCTCGATCTCCGCTCGTTCGACCGGCTCGCCGAGGGCGGGCACTTCGCCGCGGCGGAGGTTCCCGGCGAACTCGCGACCCGGACCCGCACCTTCGCGCGCGCCATCGGCCTCCTGTCCTGATCTTCCGCGTCGGATGTCGGGGGCGCGATCTACGATCTGCCCATGAGCCGCATCATCTTCGACACCGCCACTTCGCTCAACGGCTGGATCGCCGACGAACAGAACTCCCTCGCGTGGCTGTTCGCCGTCGACGGGGGCACCACCCCCGATGCCGAGGTGCTGCCGACCAACGCCGGCGTCCTGGTCGAGGGGTCGACGACGTACGAATGGGTGCTGGCCGAGTCCGACATCCTCGCGCACCCGGAGAAGTGGCGGGACTTCCACGGCGACCGCCCGACCTTCGTCTTCACGACGCGCGAGCTGCCGGTGCCGGCGGGGGCCGACGTGAGATTCGTGTCCGGCCCGGTCGCCGACGTCGTGCCGCAGCTGCGAGCTGCCGCCGGCGACCAGGACATCTGGGTCGTGGGCGGGGGAGACCTGGCGGGCCAGTTCCTCGACGCCGGAGTGCTCGACGAGATCGCGGTCTCCATCGCGCCCGTGCTGCTCACGGGAGGCGCTCCGCTGCTGCCGCGGCGACTCGAATCCGACCGCCTTCGGCTCGTCTCCGCCAAGGCGGTCGGGCAGTTCGCCCGCCTCGTCTACGCGATCGACGCCGACGAGCCGCTCACTCGCGCACCGGCATGATGAGATCCGTGCGCAACTGCGCGGCCGCCGTGTCGCTCGGGTCGCTCACGTAGCTCTCGATCCACACTCCGGCAGGCTCCGCATCGACCGCGGCCGCCAGCGCTTGCCACGCGGAACCCAGTCCGTCGTAGGGCCCGACGTAGGTCGCGGCGTAGGCAGGACCGCTGGGCAGCGTCGAGGCCTGCACCGTCACGCCGCCGGCCACGATCGGCTCAGTCAGCGGACGCAGCACCGGGAAGCCGAGTTCGAGGTCGAACGTGCCCATGGGATCGCCGAAGTACACCGCGATCGCCGGCCCCGTCGGCACCAGGCGACCGTCGGCGAAGAGGCCTCCGATGGCCGAGTACCCCTGATCGAATGCCGCAGTGAGCGCGTCGACGCGGATGTCCTCGTGCCGAACGATCGCGAGAGGGACCGGCTCCAGGTCGATACGGGTCGGACCGGCGAACGGGTCAGTGGGAAACGCAGCGGGAGACATGCCGCCATCCTCCCAGCCGCTGCGTCCCGCGTCCATGCGCTCCCGCATCCCTGCGCTCAGGTGTCGAGGCCCCGCCGGGTCAGGAGCGGCTCGATCTCGGCGTCGCGACCGCGGAAGTCGCGGTAGGCCTCCAGCGGGTCCTTCGAGCCGCCCACCCCGAGAAGCCGCTCGCGGAAGCGGTCGCCGTTCGCCCGCGTCAACCCGCCGCTCTCGCGGAACCACTCCACCGTGTCGGCGTCGAGCACCTCGCTCCAGATGTACGAGTAATACCCGGCGCTGTAGCCGCCTGAGAAGACGTGCGCGAAGTACGTGGACGAGTACCGGGTGGGCACCACGGGGTTGTCCAGGCCGATGTCGGCCAGTGCAGCCGCCTCGAACGCCGCCACATCGATGTCCGCCGCGGCCCCCGCGGCATCGAGGGAGTGCCAAGCCTGATCGATCCAGGCCGCCGCGAGATACTCGCTCGTGGCGAACCCCTGATTGAACGTCTCGGATGCCCGCAGCTTCTCGACCACGTCGGCGGGGAGCGGTTCGCCGGTGTCGACGTGCCTCGCGTACGACGCGAGGATCTCGGGCCAGTAGATCCACATCTCGTTGACCTGGCTGGGGAACTCCACGAAGTCACGGAACACGTTCGTGCCCGCGAAATGGGGGTAGGTCACGACCGCGAACAGGCCGTGCAGCGCGTGCCCGAACTCATGGAACAGCGTCGTCACCTCGTCGAGCGTCAGCAGTGTGGGTCGGCCGGGGGCGGGCTTGGGCACGTTCAGGTTGTTGACCACGATCGGCCGCGTGTCCAGGAGACGGGACTGCGAGACGATCGGGTTCATCCAGGCGCCACCGCGTTTGGTGTCTCGCGTGTAGAGGTCGAGCACGAACAGCCCCAGCGCGCTGCCGTCGGCATTGTGGATCTCGAACACGCGCGCGTCGGGGTGGTAGGCCGACAGGTCATCGCGCTCGGTGAAGGTGATGCCGTAGAGCTCGGTAGCGGCACGGAACACCCCGTCACGCAGCACGCGTTCCGCCTCGAACCACGGCCGCAGCGCTGTGCGGTCGAGATCGTACTGCGCCTTGCGCACCTGCTCGGTGCAGTAGGCCCAGTCGTGCGCCTCGATCGGGAACGGGTCGGCGCCCGCGTCGATGATCGCCTGCAGCGCCGCCTGCTCCCGCCGCGCGTTGGCCGCCGCTGGAGCGGCGAGGCGACGCAGCAGCGCGTGGACCGCTTCGGGTGATCCGGCGGTCTCGTCGCTGGTGACGTAGGCGGCATGAGTGTCATAGCCGAGCAGGGCGGCGCGCTCCGCGCGCAGGCTCACGATCTCACGGAGCACGTCGCGGTTGTCGTGGGCGTTGCCGCGGGAACCGCGCGCGCGAGAGGCCTCCAGCAGACGACGGCGGCTCTCGCGGTGGGTGAGCGTCGCGAGGTAGGGGTGTCCGGTGAAAAGGGTGAGGGTGATGACGAACCTACCGTCGAGCCCGCGGTCGGCGGCGTTCTGCGCGGCGGCGGACAACTCGCCCTCGGTGAGCCCCTCGAGTTCGACGGCATCATCGAAGACCACCGCAAGCTCGTTGGTGTCTGCCAGCAGGTTCTTCTCGAATGTCGTCGTCAGGACCGACAGCCGCTGGTTCAGTTCGGTGAGTGCGGACTTCTGCGCCTCGTCCAGGCCGGCGCCGGCGTGGGTCATCTCGCGGTAGTGGCGCTCGACGAGGTAGCGATCCTCGGCACCCAGGTCCAGAGCGTCGAGCTGCTCGTACACGGTCTTGACCCGCCAGTAGAGCTGACCGTCGAGCTGGATCGCGTCGTGGTGCGCCGACATGAGGGGCGCCAGTTCCTCTTCGATGGCCTGAATCTGCTCTGTCGCGTCGGCCGACGACACGGTGTAGAAAGTGCGGGCGACCTGACCCAGCAACTCGCCTGACCGCTCCAGCGGCACGAGCGTGTTCTCGAAGGTCGGCATCGAACGGACGCGGGTGATGGCCGCGATCTCCCGCAGATGCTCCGCGAAGGCGTGCTCGAATGCCGGCAGGTAGTGCTCGGGCAGGATCGCCCGGTAATCGGGAAGACCGTAGGGCAGCGTACTGGGGGAGAGCAGGGGATTGGGAGTCACGGCATCCGTCATGACCCCAGCCTATGGTCGGGAGCTCGCCATGCAAACAAACAATTGCAAAGAAATGCTTGCAGCGGGGCTATTGCAAAGGTATCTTTGCATCTATGGATGACGAGAAGAACGGCCACGGACGACCGGAACGGATGCTGGACGCCGGCGCTCTGCGCGCCCTGGCGCACCCGTTGCGTGTGCAGATGTACGACATCCTGTCCCAGTACGGGCCCCAGACCGCCAGCAGTCTCGCGCAGCTGACGGGGGAGTCGTCGGGATCCACGAGCTACCACCTTCGCGCGCTCGCCAAGCACGATCTGATCCGCGAAGTGGCAGGCCGCGGTTCCGGACGCGAGCGGTGGTGGGAGCGGCCCAAGGGGTCGATCTCGTTCACCAACCCCGAGGTCATGAAGACGCCGTCCGGACGGGCCGCCACGCAAGTCATCATGAGCGAGTTCCTGAACCGTCGGCACCAGCAGCTGATGCGCTACGTCGGCGAGAGCATTCGCTCGCCCGAGGATCTCGACGACGCCGCGGCGATGATCTCCACTTCGACCCTGCGCGTGACCGAGGCCCAGGCACATGAGGTCACCGACAGACTGCTGGCACTCCTCAATGAGATCAGCGACCAGTACCGCGATCAGGAAGGCGAGGGCCTGCAGCCCTTCTCCGTCCGCATCGATCTGTTCCCGCTTCCCGAGGAAGGCCGCCCACTATGAGCAGCATCTCCGCACCCCTCTCCTCCTGCCTGGCCCCGTGCCGGCCCATCGCGCCCACCCTCGTCGAACGCCTGCTCCTGCGCACGTCGCGTGCGGTCGAAGCCTTCGCCATCGGTCGCATGCGACGCCGCGCGGCCATCCCGGTGGCCACGATCGACTCCACCGCCGATGCACGCCGGACGGCGCAGGCGCTCGGTGCGATCGGGATCCTGCCGAGATGACGGTGGCGACCACCCCGCGACCGGTCGAGAGGTCCCGGCTCGGTCGCGACTTCGGCAGACTGTGGACCGCGGCCGCGTTCAGCAACCTCGCCGACGGCCTCGGCCGCACGGCGGTGCCGCTCGCGGCGACGACACTGACGCGCGACCCGCTGATGATCTCCCTGATCGGCGCTCTCGCGTTCGTCCCGTGGCTCGTGTTCGGGCTTCCCGCGGGCATGATCGTGGACCGGCTCGATCGCCGCGTCATCATGGCGGTCGCGAACGCGCTCCGCGGCGCCGTCGCCGTCTGGCTCGCGGTGCTCGCCGTGTCGGGCACCCTGTCGCTGTGGGCGCTGTTCGTCGGCACGCTGGTGTTCGGTCTCGGCGAGACGCTGTTCGACAACGCGACCAACGCCGTCATCCCCGGCGTCGTCCGTCGCGATCAGCTCGACCGTGCCAACGGCTGGATGCAGGCGGCGCAGATCACGATCGACAGCTTCATCGCGACCCCGATCGCCGGCGTGCTGTTCGCGCTAGCGCTCGCGGTGCCGCTGTGGGCGGGCAGTGCCGCGTACCTGATCCCGATCGTGCTGGCGTTGATGCTGCCGCTGTCGGCGGCTCGCCCGCTGCGCGATCGTCCCGAAGCCGCGGAACAGACGGATGGCGGGGATGTCACGGCCGGGATGCTCGCCGAGGCGCTCACCGGCCCAGCCGGCGACCTGCCGCGGATCAGCACGCGGGAGGCGATGCGGTACCTGTGGCGTCACCGCTACCTCCGCACGATGGTCCTGTTCACCTCGATCATCGGGTCTGCGCTGTCGTTCGCGCAGGCCGTGATCATCCTGTTCTTCCTCGACACGCTTGCCGTCCCGGTGGTGGCGATCGGGTTCGTCACGGCGGGGATCGGGGTGGGCGCGCTGGCGGGATCGCTCATCGCGCCGCGGCTGGTCGCTCGATTCGGGCGCGGCCGTGTCATGTTCGGTGCGATCCTCACCGGCGGCATCACCCTGGTGGCGACCGGATCGGCCCCAGAGGTGTGGACAGCCGTCGCGGCCTTCGCTCTGTCGGCCGGCGCGGTGTCGGTGTGGAACGTGCCGTGGGGGAGCCTTCGTCAGCAGATCATCCCGGGAGAGATCTTCGGGCGTGTGCTGGGGGTCATCCGCACGCTCACCTGGGGTCTGTTCCCGATCGCGACCCTTCTGGGCGGCTGGCTGGGCCGCCTCGACCTGCGGCTGCCGTTCTGGCTCGGCGGCGGCGTCGTCGTGCTCGCGGCACTGGTGGCGTTCCCGCTGCTCATCCACGGAACGCGCCGCGCCGGGGCCGAGACGGGCACCTGATCGGCGACACTGAGAGAGCAGGGCACCGGATCGGAGGAGCACCGTGCGAGGTCGCGCGATGGCACTCGTGATCGTGCTGCTGTCGGTGTGCGCGGTCACCGCGTGCGCGACCCCCGGAGTGCACGAACCCGATGCTCTGGCCCCCGGAGCAGGGGCACCCGGAGTCCTGCTCTGCCAGGGAGACAGTCTCGATCGCGCCACACTCGGCCTCCGGATGCCGGTCGACGAGCTCGACGGCCCGGCGCAAGACATCGTCGCGGCGGCCGAGTACGACGACGGCGCCGCGTTCCCGGTGGACCCGGACTGGTTCGTCGGCCGGTCCGCCGCCGACGAGGTGATCCTGCTGCGCGACCGGGATCCCGACGCCGAGGATCCGCGGCTGTACGAGCGGGTCACGATCTCGAGGCTCGACGACCGGTGGATGGTCACGGCGCACGGTCACTGCGATCTGACGATCGACCTCGGCACGCACACGGCCCCCCACGTCGCCGTCGATCCGGCACACGATCCCGCGTCGACGATCCTTCCGCTCCTGGTCACCGAGCGAGCCTGCAACAGCGGTCAGCCCGCCGACGGCCGAGTCCATCTGCTGTCATTGGACGAGCGCGCCGACTCGGTGACGCTCGTCGTCGGCATCCGCCCGCTCGAAGGTCCGGCCAGTTGCCCGGACAACCCCGCGACACCGTTCGCGGTGGAGCTCGCCGAGCCACTGGGCGACCGCATCCTCTATGACGGTGCCCATGCCCCCGCCCGCGAGTTGATCGTCGAGCGCGCCGAGCCGTAGCGCCGTCGTCAGGCGAAGTCGTCTCCGTCGTCGTGGCGCACCACGACGCCGCCGGCGGCGGTGGTCTCCACGATGACGCCCGTGTCGAGCTCGGCGATCGGCCGCCCCTCCAGGAAGGTCAGCGTCCACCGCGGCCGCGGCTGGCCGAGGCTGTCGGCCGGAATCGCCGCGTCGACGAGACGGATCTGCTCGTGTAGCACCGTGGGCACGGCGGCGGGGATGGCATCCCCGCTCGTCCATCGCGTTCCGAGTTGCATCTGCGTGCCTCCTCAGTCCTGAACCGGGGCGAGGACGATGTCGCTGACCGTCAGCGCGTCCCCGTCCGCGTACGTGATGCTCCCGATGCGACCGACGGCCTGCAGGTCCGCCTCGGCGGAGCGCACTGAGCTGATCGCCTCGGCGGGACCGGTGATCGTGAGGGTCTCCACGGGCACCTTCTGCGATGCCTTGGCCTCGGTCTTGGCCCGCCGCACCCCGATCAGCGCTTCACCCACGACGCGCAGCACGGCGGGGTCTCCCTCGATGCCGAGCGGCTCCGGCCATGCGGCAGTGTGGATCGAACCCTCCTCGAACCACGACCACGCCTCTTCGGCGGCGAAGGAGAGCACCGGGGCGAGCAGGCGCAGCAGCGTCGACAGCGCGAGCCGCAGCGCCAGCGCCGCCGAGGCCTGACCGCTGTCGGTCTGGTTGTACGCGCGCTCCTTGACCAGCTCGAGGTAGTCGTCGCAGAACGTCCAGAAGAACGCCTCGGTGACCTCGAGGGCCCGTGCGTGGTCGTAGGCCTCGAACGCCTTCGTGGCGTCGCGTACGACCTGGTCGAGCGTCGCGAGCATCGAGGCGTCCAGATCGTGCGTGATCGTGGCGCCTTCGGGGACGGGGAACGAGAGCACGAACTTCGCGGCGTTGAGCACCTTGATCGCGAGGCGCCGGCCGATCTTGACCTGCGTCGGGTTCTGAGGATCGAACGCGGCGTCGGCCCCGAGCCTGCTCGATGCCGACCAGTACCGCACGGCATCGGTCCCGTGTCCGGCGAGGATGTCGGCGGGCGTCACCACGTTGCCCTTCGACTTCGACATCTTCTTCCGGTCGGGGTCGACGATGAAGCCCGAGATCGACGCGTCGCTCCACGGGGCGCGACCGTCCTCGAGCGCGCTGCGCAGCATCGTGGAGAACAGCCAGGTGCGGATGATGTCCTGCCCCTGCGGGCGCACATCGAACGGCGCCACGAGGTGCCACAGCTCCTCGTCGCGCTCCCAGCCGCCGGCCAGCTGCGGCGTGAGCGACGACGTGGCCCACGTGTCGAAGATGTCCTTCTCGCCGTCGAATCCGCCCGGCACACCGCGCTGCGACTCGTCGTATCCGGCAGGGGCGTCGATGGTCGGATCGACGGGCAGCTGGGCCAGCTCGGGCGTGATCACACGGTCGTAGTCCCGCTCGCCGTTCTCGTCCAGTCCGTACCAGACCGGGATCGCGACGCCGAAGAACCGCTGCCGCGAGACCAGCCAGTCACCGGTGAGCCCACCCACCCAGTTCTCGTAGCGCACGCGCATGAAGTCCGGATGCCACGACATCTCCTGCCCCAGGGCGATCAGCCGGTCGCGCAGTTCGCCGTCGCGCGCGCCGTTGCGGATGTACCACTGCCGTGTGGAGACGATCTCGAGCGGGCGGTCGCCCTTCTCGTAGAACTTCACCGGGTGCGTGAACGGCTTCGGGTCGCCGACGAGCTCGCCGGACTCCTGCAGCAGTTCGACGATGCGCTTCTTGGCGCTGAAGACCGTCTTCCCCGCCAGCTCCGCGTACGCCGCCTTCGCGGCATCCGTCACGAGCACGTCGGGCGCGTCGGACACAATCCGGCCGTCCTGACCGAGGATCGTGCGGTTGGGCAGGTCCAGTTCGCGCCACCAGACGATGTCGGTGACGTCGCCGAAGGTGCAGATCATCGCGATGCCCGAGCCCTTGTCCTGCTGGGCCAGCGGGTGGGCGAGCACAGGCACCTCGACGTCGAAGAGCGGGGTCCGCACCGTCGAGCCGAAGTACGGCTGGTAGCGCTCGTCGTCGGGGTGCGCGACAAGGGCGACGCAGGCCGCGAGCAGTTCGGGGCGGGTCGTCTCGATGTGGATGTCGCCGGAGCCGTCGCTCTTGTGGAACGCGACGCGGTGGTAGGCCGCCGGCTGCTCCCGGTCCTCGAGCTCAGCCTGCGCGATGGCCGAGCGGAAGTCGATGTCCCACAGCGTCGGCGCGAGCGCCTGGTAAGCCTCCCCGCGCTCCAGGTTGCGCAGGAACGCGAGCTGGCTGGTGCGGATCGTCTCGTCCGAGATCGTCCGGTAGGTCTGGGTCCAGTCCACGCTCAAACCGAGCTGGCGGAACAGCGCCTCGAACTGCTTCTCGTCCTCCTCGGTGAGGCTCTCGCACAGCTCGATGAAGTTGCGGCGGCTGATCGCGACCTGGTCGGCGGGCTTGAGGCTCTTCGCGTTGCCGGCGAACGGGGGAGTGAAGTCGGGGTCGTACGGCAGCGACGGGTCGCAGCGCACCCCGTAGTAGTTCTGCACGCGCCGCTCGGTCGGCAGGCCGTTGTCGTCCCAGCCCATCGGGTAGAAGACGGTCTTGCCGCGCATGCGCTCGAAGCGCACCTTGATGTCGGTGTGCGTGTAGCTGAACACGTGGCCGATGTGCAGACTGCCGGAGGCGGTCGGCGGCGGGGTGTCGACCGAGTAGACGCCGGCACGACCGCGCTCGATCGCCGTCGCGCGATCGAACAGGTAGGTTCCCTGCTCAGACCACGCGGCATCCCATTTCTGCTCGAGGCCTTCCAGGGCGGGCTTGTCGGGAATGGTCGCCATGGTGTCTCCTCGAGCGATATATGCGGCACTGTGTGAGCGTGCCTGAGTGTGGGATGTGGCACCAGTCTACCGGCGGCATGGCCGCGACGTGTGTCCCCGGCTCCCGGGGAGCTGGCGGTCGCTGAGGAGTTGACGGAGGCTGAGGAGATGACGGATGCCGAGGGGCTGGCGGATGCCGAGGGGCTGGCGGATGCCGAGGGGCTGGCGGATGCCGAGGAGCTGGCGGGGGCATCCGGTCCTCAGGAACGTGCATTCTCCTCGGGCCGCGACTCGTCGTCGTCTCCTCCCCAGGCCGCGTTCTCCGGGAGGTGTCCACAGATGCGCGGTTGCTCCGCCGACGGGCGGCGGCTGTACGCCACGGTGGCGGGATGGACATCGTCGACGTCGTGCGCTGTGGCGGCGGGATCGTGCGGACGCAGGCGCTGCGGCGGCAGGGTTGGAGCGAGCGGGCCATACGCCGCGCGGTCGAGGCGGGCGCACTCGTCCGGCCGCGCAAGGGGTGGATCGCCACGCCCGACGCCGATCCCTATCTGTTCGCCGCGGCGCGTTCGGGGGTGATCGTCTCGTGCGTGACGCAGGCGCAGCGACTCGGGCTGTGGGTGCTCGACGCGGACGATCGACCGCATGTGGCGGCGCCGCCGCGCTCGGGGGGAGTCCGCGTCAGAACCGATCCCGACACCAAGCAGCGCAGGGCGCTCGTGCACTGGGTGCAGCCGCTCGTACCGCGCCCGCCCGGCGCCCTGGCCGACCCGATCCAGAACGTCCTCGCCCTCGTCGCCGACTGCGTACCCTTCGAAGCGGCGCTTGCCATCTGGGAGTCGGCGCTCGACCGAGGGCTGGTCACTCTGCCGGAACTGCGCCGGCTTCCTTACCGCGGGCGGGCACGTGAGATCCGGGAGCATGCGTCGCCGTTCTCGGGGTCGGGCCTGGAGACGTTCATCCCGCCGCGACTCGCCTGGTTGCGGCTTGCCATCGTGCCGCAGGCGTGGATCGCCGGACACCGAGTCGACTTCCTGATCGGAGACCGACTCGTGTTGCAGATCGACGGGGGCACGCACGTCGGCGCGCAGCGCGCGAGCGACATCGCTCACGACGCGCAGCTCATGCTGATGGGCTACCACGTCATCCGCGTCGGCTACGACCACGTCGTCAACCGCTGGCACGAAGTGCAGGACGTCATCATGCGAGCGGTCGCCCAGGGACTCCACCTGGCAGCCTGAGCCCCGCCCACTCCCGGAGCGTGTCGAGGAGCCGACGGATGCCGAGGAGGCGGCGGTTGCTGAGGAGTCGGCGGCGGCATCCAGTCCTCAGGAACGTGCATTCTCCTCGGAGTGCGGTCGGTGCGACGCCCGACGGGGGTCCCTTCAGGAGGGCGACACGGCTCCGGCCGCGATCACGTCCGCGCAGGAGTCGGCCTTGCGGGGTGCGTTGTTGCGTCTCGAAGTCACCGGCGACGATGCCGCATCGCGGGGTGTAGCCCTCCAAGCCAGTCGGTACCGTGCAGGTGGTCAAGCTCGACGACGGAACGCTGGACGTCGGCTACGACGATCACGTCGCGGCTGGTGCACTCAAGGATGTCGGGCCCGGCGACATCGTGGCGGCCGGCGGCCCGAATGGCCTGTTCGTGATCTCGGCAGACCGGATGCGGCGGGTGCCACCTCTTTCGCCGCGTCGGCGACGCTGCCCGACGCGCAGGGAGCGGTGCGGGAGCAGTGCGAGACCTCTGCCGCGGCGCTGAAGGAGCAGGGCGTCGACGTCCTGTTCGGCGTGACCGCCATCGATCTCGCCGACGACGCCGCGCGGCAGGCGGACACGACCGATACAGCAGGTGCCACCCCTGCCGCACGGCACTGGTTCGCGACTCCGGGACTCTGGATCCTGGTCGACGGGACTCGGTGTCGGTCTCGGCGGTGATGGCGACCGCGGTCGCGCGGCGTAGGGTGCGTGCGGTAAGACCCGCGGCATCGGCGTAGAATCGTCCCATCAGCATCGATCCGGCCATCACCGGGGAGCTCTCGGAAGAGACTTCGGGTCTCGATACACCGTCGCTACGCGCCGGCACTCGACCACCGAAGAGGTAGAACCGAGCGGGGCAGGCCCGTCACAGCCGCAGTGAAAGTGGCTCCGGCTCCGGCCGGGGCAAGCGGGGTGGTACCGCGGTCTACGGATCGTCCTCGCAGGAAGCGACGCAACCTGCTGGAGAGACATGACCTACCCGAAGCCGTCCGCGTTCGGCCCTGCCGCCGATGTCGCCCCGAGCCCCCGCTTCCCCGAGATCGAGCGCGAGGTCCTCGACTTCTGGCAGCGCGACGACACATTCCGCGCGTCGATCGCGCAGCGCGAGGGCGCACCGGAGTGGGTGTTCTACGACGGCCCGCCGTTCGCCAACGGGCTGCCGCACTACGGTCACCTGCTCACCGGCTACGCCAAGGACCTCTTCCCGCGGTTCCAGACGATGCGCGGCAACAAGGTCGACCGCGTCTTCGGGTGGGACACGCACGGCCTGCCCGCTGAACTCGAGGCGATGAAGCAGCTCGGCATCACCGAGAAGAGCCAGATCGAAGACATGGGCATCGGCCTCTTCAACGAGAAGGCGAAGGAGTCGGTCCTCGAGTACACGCGCGAATGGGAAGAGTACGTCACGCGCCAGGCGCGCTGGGTCGACTTCGAGCGCGGGTACAAGACCCTCGACGTCGGATTCATGGAGTCGGTGCTGTGGGCGTTCAAGTCGCTGCACGACAAGGATCTCGCCTACGAGGGGCACCGCGTCCTTCCCTACTGCTGGCGCGACGAGACTCCGCTCTCCAATCACGAGCTGCGGATGGACGACGACGTCTACAAGATGCGCCAGGACCCGTCCGTGACCGTCACCTTCCCGCTCGTGGGCGCCAAGGCCGAGACGCTGGGGCTGACGGGCGTGCGGGCGCTCGCGTGGACGACGACGCCGTGGACGCTGCCCACGAACCTGGCTTTGGCGGTCGGCCCCGACATCGCCTACGTCGTGGTGCCCGGCGGTCCGCACGGAGCCGCGGACGTGCATGAGGATCGCGCCGAAGGGGAGTCGCACCGCTACCTGATCGCCGCCGAGCTGCTGGGGGCCTACGCGAAGGACCTCGGCTACGACGATGCCGAGTCGGCCCGGGCCGCCGTGGAGCGGACGGTGCGGGGCGCCGATCTCGCGGACGTCCACTACGACCGGCTGTTCGACTACTACGCGGACGCGGACGCGTGGGGCACGCACCACGCATGGCGCATCCTCGTCGACGACTACGTGACCACCAGCGACGGCACCGGCATCGTGCACCAGGCTCCCGCCTACGGCGAGGACGACCAGCGGATCACGGAAGCCGCCGGCATCCCGCTCATCATGAGCCTGGACGACGGCGGCAAGTTCCTGCCGCAGGTGACCGACGTCGCCGGCGAACTGTGGATGGATGCCAACCGCCCGCTCATCCGGATGCTCAAGGCCGCCGGGCGCCTCGTTCGCGAAGCCAGCTACGAGCACTCGTACCCGCACTGCTGGCGCTGCCGCAACCCGCTCATCTACAAGGCGGTCTCGAGCTGGTTCGTGCGGGTGACGGCGATCAAGGACGATCTTCTCGCGTACAACGAGCAGATCACCTGGGCGCCCGAGAACGTCAAGCACGGCCAGTTCGGGAAGTGGCTCGAGGGCGCGCGCGACTGGTCGATCAGCCGCAACCGCTTCTGGGGGTCGCCGATCCCGGTGTGGAAGAGCGATGACCCCGAGCACCCGCGCGTGGACGTGTACGGCTCGCTGGCCGAGATCGAACGCGACTTCGGGCGGCTCCCGGTGAACGAAGCGGGCGAGGTGGATCTGCATCGTCCCTACATCGACGATCTCACTCGGCCCAACCCCGACGATCCGACCGGTCGCAGCACGATGCGCCGCATCGAGGACGTGTTCGACGTGTGGTTCGACTCGGGGTCGATGCCGTACGCGCAGGTGCACTACCCGTTCGAGAACCGCGAGTGGTTCGACTCGCACGCTCCCGCGGACTTCATCGTCGAGTACATCGGACAGACGCGCGGCTGGTTCTACGTCATGCACGTCCTGTCGGGCGCGCTCTTCGGGCGGCCCGCCTTCGCCGGCGTCGCCTGCCACGGCATCGTGCTCGGCAGCGACGGCCAGAAGATGTCGAAGTCGCTGCAGAACTACCCGGACGTCAACGTCGTGTTCGATCGAGACGGCTCCGACGCGATGCGCTGGTTCCTCATGGCCTCATCCGTGCTGCGCGGAGGCAACCTCATCGTCACGGAGGAGGGCATCCGCGCCGGCGTGCGCGAGTTCCTGCTGCCGCTGTGGAACGCGTGGTACTTCTTCGCGACGTACGCCAACGCCTCTCACGGGTACGAGGCGCGGTGGCGCACCGATTCGACCGATGTCCTCGACCGGTACATCCTGGCGCTGACCGGCGACCTGGTGCGCGACGTCGCCGTCGACCTCGAGGCGTTGGACTCGACGATGGCCGCCGCGAAGCTTCGCGACTTCGCCGAGGCGCTGACGAACTGGTACATCCGCCGCTCCCGCGACCGCTTCTGGGTCGGCGTCACGGACGATCCCGCGTCGACGGAGGCCTTCGATACCCTGTACACCGTCCTCGAGACGGTGGCACGCGTCGCCGCGCCGCTCATCCCGCTGGTCTCCGAGCGCATCTGGCAGGGCCTGACGGGCGGACGCAGCGTCCATCTCGAGGACTGGCCGGACGCCGACGCGTTCGCGCCCGCGCGAGACATCCGCACGGCCATGGACACGGTCCGCGGCGTCTCGTCGGTCGCCAACGCGCTGCGCAAGAAGGAGGGCAAGCGCGTGCGACTGCCGCTCGCGACACTCACCGTCGCGGTGCCCGACGCGGACGCCCTCGCCCAGTTCGAGGACATCCTGCGCGACGAGCTCAACGTCAAGCACGTCGAGATCCTGAGCCTGACCGACGGTCTCGCCGAGCAGTACGGCATCAGCCGGCGCCTGGCCGTGAACGCGCGCGCGGCGGGGCCGCGTCTGGGCAAGCAGGTGCAGCACGTCATCGCCGGCGCCAAGGCGGGCCTGTGGACCGAGGAGGACGGCGCCGTCGTCGTCGACGGCATCCCGCTGCAGGAGGGCGAGTACGAGCTGACACTGGAGGCGGGCGGCGTCGCAGAGGGAACCGCGATCGCCCTGCTGCCTGCCGCGGGGTTCGTGCTCCTCGACACGGTGACCACCCCTGAGCTCGAGGCGGAGGGGCTGGCCCGCGATGTCGTCCGCGCCGTGCAGGACACCCGCAAGGCCGCCGGGTTCGACGTGAGCGACCGCATCCGCCTGCAGCTGCTGTTCACCGACACGGGGGACGGGGATGCCGTGGCCGCCGCGTTCGAGACGGCGGATGTCGCGGGGGAGACCCTCGCACTCGACTACGCCGTGCTGTCACCGGACGGCGATGTGCTGGTCGGCGTGGGATCCGTGCTGGCCTCGGCACAGACGCTGGACGCGGAGCACACGGCGACCGTCCCGGCCGGTACCTATGCGAATGCCGGCGACTTCACCGTCGCCGTGACCCGGATCGGAGCATGATGAACGATCGCAACCGCGCCGACGCCGTCTACGCGGCGCTGCTCACGCGACAGGGCGAGCGATGGGTGCAGCCGCGTGTCGAACGTACGCGCCGCCTGCTCGATCTGCTGGGCGACCCGCAGCACGCGTATCGCGTCGTCCACGTCACCGGCACGAACGGCAAGACCTCGACGAGCCGCCTCGTGGAATCCATCGTGCGTGCGCACGGGCTGCGCACCGGCATGTTCACGAGCCCCCACCTCGAGCGGTTCACCGAGCGCATCATGATCGACGGCGAGCCGGTGGCGGATGCCGCGATCGCCGACGCGTGGGCCGAGGTCGTGCCGCTCGTCGACCTCGTCGACGCGGAACTCGCCGCGAACGACGAAGCGCCGCTGACGTTCTTCGAGCTGCTGACCGTGCTCGCCTTCGTGTGCTTCGCCGACGCACCCGTCGACGTCGCGATCGTCGAGGTCGGCATGGGCGGGTCGTGGGACTCGACGAACACGGCAGACGGCGACGTCGCCGTGTTCGCTCCGATCGACATCGACCACGCCGATCGTCTCGGCGACACGATCGCCGAGATCGCGACCGTCAAAGCCGGCATCATCAAGCCCGGTGCCGCAGCCGTCTCCGCCGTCCAGCCCGCGGCGGCGACCGACGCGCTGCGTGCGGCGGCCACCGCGCGGGACGCCTCGTTGGCGTTCCTGGACGAGGAGTTCGGTCTCACCGACCAGCGGCTCGCCGTCGGCGGACAGCAGTTCAGCGTCCGCGGTCTCGCGGCAACGTACGAGGAGCTCTATCTTCCGCTCTACGGAGCGCACCAGGGCCGCAACGCCGCGCTGGCGATCGCCGCCGTCGAATCGCTCATCGGCGCGGGCGGTCAGCCGATCGCGCCGGAGGTCCTCGCCGACGGGCTTGCCCAGGTCACCTCGCCCGGACGTCTGCAGCTCGTGGGCATCGCGCCGACGGTTCTCGTGGACAGCGCCCACAATCCGCACGGCGCACGCGCCCTCGTCACCGCACTGCGCGACTCGTTCGACTTCGATGAGTGGGGAGTCGTCCTCGGGGCCTTCGCCGACAAGGACGTGGCCGGAATCGCGGCGGAGCTGGCTCCGGCCGCGGCGCACGTGTTCGCCACGGCACCTGACTCCGACCGCGCCGAGGCTCCCGACACCATCGCCGACCTCATCGAGCAGACGGGCACGCCGGTGACCGTCCATCGCGGCCTCGCTGACGCCGCCGAGGCGGCGCGAGCGTGGGCCGCCGGGGCGGACCGTCGCGCCGTCGTCATCGCCGGCAGCGTCATCCTGGCAGGCGAGGCGCTGCAGCTCGCTGCGGAGGGCCACTGGAAGGGCGGTGATCCGGTATGAGCGCGCGCGTGCGGCGGCGCCGCGGCGCGCAGGAGTCGCTCGGCGCGGTGGTCCTGGGATTCGAGTCGCTCATCGTCTTCCTCGGCGGGCTGGCCATCTTCGGACTCGACAGCCTGCCCGAGCCGATCCCGTCGTGGTGGGGGATCGTCGCCGGAGCGCTGCTGGCCGTCCTCATGCTCGCCACGATCGGTGTCCTCCGTCACCGCTGGGGCATCGCCCTGGGGTGGGTGTGGCAGCTCGTCGTCGCACTGGGTGCCTTCCTGGTTCCGGCACTGGGGCTGGTGGCACTCATTTTCGGCGCGATGTACGCATATGCGACGATCAAGGGCGGCGCACTGGACGCCCGCAACGCCGCGCTCACCGCGCAGGCAGACGAAACGAACGGAGACTGACATGGCCACCGAAGAGACGCTCGTCCTCGTCAAGCCCGACGGGGTGGCCCGCGGCCTGACCGGCGCGATCCTGGCCCGCATCGAGGCGAAGGGCTACGCACTCGTCGACCTGCGTCTGGTCGAACCCGACCGGGAGCGGCTCGAACGGCACTACGCCGAGCACGCCGGCAAGCCGTTCTACGAGCCGCTGCTCGAGTTCATGATGTCGGGACCCTCCGTCGCCATCCGCCTGGCGGGCAACCGCGTGATCGAGGGCTTCCGCTCGCTCGCCGGCACGACCGATCCGACGACGGCTGCGCCCGGCACGATCCGCGGCGACCTCGGGCGCGATTGGGGTCTTGCGGTGCAGCAGAACCTCGTGCACGGCAGCGACAGTCCCGAGTCCGCGGCCCGCGAGCTCGCGATCTGGTTCTGATCCTCAGAGCGTTCCGATCCAGTCGAGCTGGAGCTGAGCGATCAGTGCGATCACCGCATAGCTGACCACCGTGAGCAGCGGGATCCAGCCCATGAGCGTCTCGGCCGCCGAGCGCACCGGCGCGGGAAGCGGGAGGATGCCGGCGCGCATCACGTGCAGGATCACGGCGTAGAACGTCGGGATCGTCACGATCCACGTGACCATGCACCAGGGGCACAGCGTGCCCAGGGCGAACAGGCTCTGCGAGATCAGCCAGACGACGAACACGAAGGCGCCCGTGACGCCGAGGGCGAACAGCAGCCAGAACCACCGGGCGAAGCGCGCGCGGGCCAGGAGCGCCATGCCCACGACGATCGGGGCGACCCAGCCGATCAGCCCGACGATCGGGTTCGGGAAGCCGAACACCGATCCCTGGGGCGCCTCGAGGTTCGCGGTGCACTGCACCAGCAGACTGAAGTCGCACGAGGCGACCGCATCGGGGTCTGCCAGAAGGTGCAGGCGTTCCATCGTGAGTGAGAATGCGGCGAGCAGTCCCACCGCCCCTGCGATCACCAGCCAGACGGCGAGCACGGTCGGACGGGTGTGGGTCTGGCGCGAGGGCATGCCCGCGATTATCCCATTCGCTCCGGGGAATCCGCCGTCAGGTCACGCGCGGGGGCGTCGGTCACGCACGATCGGCCGGAAGGTGCGATAATGGTGGCCGACGGTCCGCGGCCGCGCCGCGACCGCCGTCACCAGAAGACTTCGGGCGATGAACGCCCTATGCAGCGAGAGCCCCAGCCGCTTGAGCGGGACCCGCTGAGACCGAGTGAGTACGCGGCTCCTCCGCCACGGAGCGGCGCCGCCAGATTTTCGCCGGATGGCCCGCGGAGCCGTCCCGCAAGGAGTAAAGCCAGTGATGGCCGATGAGCACAACGACAACGCCCCTTCCGACCCCCGCGGCGACGCCCCGCTGACCGACATCCCGGCACAGGAGTTCGCCGACGTCGTCGCCTCCGTCGAGGCGGTCGAGGAACACCCCGCCCCCGAGGCCGAGACGCGCGCCGAAGACGGCGAACCCACGACGGCTCACGTCACGGAGTCGCCCGTAGAGACGTCGCCCGTCGAGACGTCGCCCGTCGAGACCGCGCCGGGAGAGACCGCCCCGGGAGAGACCACGACGCCGGGAGAGACCGATGCGGCCGCCGGCTCGTCGGACGGCCCGGAGCCGAGCGCCGACCACGTCGCCGACGTCACCGCAGCCGACCAGGCCGTCGAGCGCGATGACGCCCCGGCGCAGGCGCCCGAGCCCGAGCCGCTGACGGCGGTGTCACTCGGTCTGCTGCCCGCGGAGTTCGTCTCCGCCGTGTCGACCGCCCTGCACTTCTACGCGCCCGAGATCGTGCCGCTGCCCGCACCCGCGCGCGACGACGACCCGGACGAGGCCGGTGCGGAGACACCGTCCAGCTCGCGTCGCCGCAATCGACGCCGCAGCAGCGGCAGCGGGGGTTCCGACGTCGATGACGCCCCCGCCGGCCGCCGTCGCGCCGTCGAGGTGATCACCGAGCCGCAGCGCATCAAGGGGTCGACCCGCCTCGAGGCGAAGAAGCAGCGCCGGCGCGACGGTCGCGAGGCCGGCCGTCGCCGTGCCGTCGTCACCGAGACCGAGTTCCTCGCGCGCCGCGAGTCCGTCGACCGCGTGATGGTGGTCCGCTCGAAGAACGGGCGTGTCCAGATCGCCGTGCTCGAGGACAACGTCCTCGTCGAGCACTACGTCGCACGCAACCAGGACGCATCGCTGATCGGCAACGTGTACCTCGGACGCGTCCAGAACGTGCTCCCGAGCATGGAGGCCGCCTTCGTCGACATCGGCCGCGGCCGCAACGCGGTGCTCTACTCGGGTGAGGTCGACTGGGATGCCGTGGAGACCGGGAACCAGCCGCGCCGCATCGAGCTCGCGCTCAAGAGCGGCGACAAGGTGCTCGTCCAGGTCACGAAGGACCCCGTGGGCCACAAGGGCGCGCGACTGACCAGCCAGATCTCGCTGCCCGGCCGCTACCTCGTGTACGTGCCCGGCGGCGCGATGAACGGCATCTCGCGCAAGCTGCCCGACACCGAGCGCGCGCGCCTGAAGAAGATCCTCAAGGAGGTGCTCCCCGAGTCCAGCGGCGTGATCGTGCGCACGGCGGCCGAAGGCGCCACCGAGGAGCAGCTGACCCGTGACGTGCAGCGCCTGACAGCGCAGTGGGAGCACATCGCCGCGCAGACCGCGAACGGCCAGGCGCCGGCGCTGCTGCACTCGGAGCCGGATCTGCTGGTCAAGATCGTGCGGGACGTCTTCAACGAGGACTTCTCGCGGATGCTCATCCAGGGCGACGAGGCGCACGAGACCATCACGAGCTACCTGACCGGCGTGGCGCCGGACCTGCTCGAGCGCATCGAGAGGTACGACGGCGAGGTCGACCCCTTCGATCGTTTCCGCGTCACCGAGCAGATCGAGAAGGCACTGGACCGCAAGGTCTGGCTACCCTCCGGCGGCTCGCTGGTGATCGACCGCACCGAGGCCATGACGGTCGTCGACGTCAACACCGGCAAGTTCGTCGGATCGGGCGGCAACCTCGAAGAGACGGTCACCAAGAACAACCTCGAGGCCGCGGAGGAGATCGTCCGCCAGCTGCGCCTGCGCGACATCGGCGGGATCATCGTCGTCGACTTCATCGACATGGTCCTGGAATCCAACCGGGACCTCGTCCTGCGACGGCTGGTCGAGTGCCTGAGCCGCGACCGCACGAAGCACCAGGTCGCCGAGGTCACCTCGCTCGGGCTCGTTCAGATGACCCGCAAGAAGCTTGGTCTCGGGCTGCTCGAGACGTTCAGCGAGCCCTGTGAGGTCTGTGCCGGTCGTGGAGTCATCGTCCACCACGATCCCGTCGTCAAGCACCGCGCATCCTCGCAGGGCGGCTCGTCACGTCGCTCGCGTCAGAACGGGACGCCTGCGGCGCCTGCCGGCGGCGGGACGCACGTGATCACGGAGGGCGCGAAGTCGGCGCTCGCCCAGATCGCCGCATCGACCATCCAGACGGCCGCCGAAGAGCCGCCCGTCGTCGAGGTGCCCGCCGTCGAACGTCCGAAGAAGTCGCGGCGGAAGAAGCCCGATGCCCCCGCTTCGCCCCCCAGGTCGGAGAAGGAGGCACTTCTGGACTCCGTCCTCAGCGCTCTCCCCGAGCCGAAGGCGCCCGGCCAGGGCCGGGGGCGCCGCCGTGTCACGACAGCCGCTCTGACCGGCACGCCGATCACCACGTCCGACGACTGACGGCGGCTCACCGGTGCCGCGCGCGGCGCTCCCGGGCCGTCACGCGCAGTCCGGAAGCGATGAGCCGGCGCACCAGCTCATGCCCCGAGACCTTCTCGGCCCCCGCGGCGACCAGGCGGGGGACGGCGTCCTCGGGCACGTCGTAGTGGTCCAGATCGAAGCCGCGGCGGGGCACGCCGTTCGCCGCGGCGAAGCGGTGCAGCTCGTCGAGATCGCTGTCGCTGACCAGGTGCGCCCACAGGCGTCCGTGCGCGGGCCAGCGCGCATCATCGACAAGGACGGCCATTCGCCCGATCCTACGCCGATGGCACGCCGCGACACGCGGTCTCGGCGCTTTTGCCCTCGTGCGGGGCATCCGGTAGACTCGACCCTTGGTGCGTTGAGCTCTGCTTCCGCACCGGGACTTCCCAGTCTTGCAAAGACAATCGGAGCCGAGCGCTCCACAGAAGAAACAGGTGTGAAGTGGTTTACGCAGTTGTGCGCGCCGGCGGCCGTCAGGAGAAGGTCCAGGTCGGCACCATCGTCGTGCTGGACCGGCAGAAGGCGAAGGCCGGCGACAAGATCGAGCTGCCGGCTGTGCTGTTCGTCGACGGCGACGCCGTGACGACCGACGCGGACAAGCTCGCGAAGGTCAAGGTCACCGCCGAGGTTCTCGGCGAGGAGCGCGGCCCGAAGATCGTGATCCAGAAGTTCAAGAACAAGACCGGTTACAAGAAGCGCCAGGGTCACCGTCAGGACCTGACGCGCGTCAAGATCACCGGCATCAAGTAAGCACGGAAGAGACGCAGAGATGGCACACAAAAAGGGCGCAAGCTCCACCCGCAACGGTCGTGACTCCAACGCACAGCGCCTCGGCGTGAAGCGCTTCGGCGGCCAGGTCGTCAACGCCGGCGAGATCATCGTCCGCCAGCGCGGCACGCACTTCCACCCCGGCGCGAACGTCGGCCGCGGTGGCGACGACACGCTGTTCGCCCTCGCCGCCGGTGCGGTCGAGTTCGGTGCAAAGGGCGGCCGCAAGGTCGTCAACATCGTCGCAGCCGCCGAGTAATCAGGCGGTCTGAGACCACACTTCCTGGCGAGGGGCGGGCTTCGGCTCGCCCCTCGCCTGTTCCCGTAGAGGAGACCGACATGGTGACATTCGTCGACCAGGTGACGCTGCACCTGCGCGCCGGCAAGGGCGGCAACGGATGCGTGTCGGTCCGTCGCGAGAAGTTCAAGCCGCTCGCCGGCCCGGACGGCGGCAACGGCGGCGACGGCGGCGAGATCGTGCTGATCGCCGATCCGCAGGTGACGACGCTGCTGTCGTTCCACCATTCGCCGCATCGCTCTGCAGGCAACGGCGGTTTCGGGATGGGCGACCACCGTTCCGGCGCCGCGGGGGAGGACCTCGCGCTTGCCGTTCCGGTCGGCACGGTCGTCAAGGACGTCGATGACAACGTGCTGATCGACCTCACCGAACCGGGCATGCGGTACGTCGTCGCCCCGGGGGGGCAGGGCGGGCTGGGCAACGCCGCCCTGGCGTCTCCGAAGCGAAAGGCGCCGGGGTTCGCCCTGCTGGGCACACCCGGCTGGGAGGGCGATGTCCTCCTCGAGCTGAAGACCGTGGCCGATGTCGCGCTGGTGGGCTATCCGTCCGCGGGCAAGTCGAGCCTCATCGCCGCCGTCTCCGCCGCACGTCCCAAGATCGCCGACTACCCGTTCACCACGCTGCATCCGAACCTCGGCGTCGTGCAGGCCGGAGACGTGCGGTTCACCGTCGCGGATGTGCCCGGACTCATCGAGGGCGCGAGCGAGGGACGCGGGCTCGGACTGGAGTTCCTGCGCCATGTCGAGCGCTGCACCGCTCTCGTGCATGTGCTCGACTGCGCGACGCTGGATCCGGGACGCGACCCGCTCAGCGACCTCGACGTCATCCTCGCCGAGCTCGCCGCCTATCCTGTGCCGGAGGGCCAGGTGCCCCTGCTCGAACGTCCCCAGGTCATCGCGCTGAACAAGGTGGATGTGCCCGAGGCGAAGGATCTCGCCGATCTGGTCCGCCCTGAGCTCGAGGCTCGCGGCTACCGCGTGTTCGACATCTCCACCGTCAGCCATGCGGGACTGCGTCCGCTCACCTTCGCGCTGGCGGACATCGTGACGCGCCATCGCGCGGAGCTGGCCGCGGCTCCCGTGCCCGAGCGGATCGTGATCCGTCCGCGCGGCGCCGATCGCGAGTTCTCCATCCGCATCGAGGGCGGCACGTACGGCAACGTGTACCGCATCGTGGGTGCCAAGCCCGTCCGCTGGGTGCAGCAGACCGACTTCCAGAACGAAGAGGCCGTCGGCTTCCTCGCCGACCGGCTCGAGAAGCTCGGCGTCGAGAACGAGCTGTACCGCGTAGGCGCCGTACCCGGGTCCACGGTCGTCATCGGAGAGGGCGACGGCGTCGTGTTCGACTGGCATCCGACGCTCAGTTCGCCCGTCGAGCTCATGACCGCTCCGCGCGGCACCGATCCCCGTCTGGATCTGAACCCGCGTCGCACCACCTCCCAGCGCCGTGAGCGCTACCACGAGCGGATGGATGCGAAGGCCGAAGCGCGCGCCGAGCTCGAAGCCGAGCGGCGCGCCGCGGGTGGGGACGACGGAGCCGCACAGTGACGCTGCGCGACCGCGCCGACCTCAGCGGCGCGCGACGGGTGGTCGTCAAGGTCGGATCCTCGTCGATCAGTGGTGAGAACGCGCACAAGATCCAGCCGATCGTCGAGGCGCTGGCGGCCGCGCACGCCCGCGGCACCGAGATCGTGCTGGTCTCCTCGGGGGCCATCGCGACCGGGATGCCGTTTCTCGCCCTCGATGCGCGCCCCAGTGACCTCGCGACCCAGCAGGCGGCTGCGGCCGTCGGACAGAACGTTCTCATCTATCGCTATCAGGCGGCTCTGCGGCCGTTCGCGATCGTCGCCGGTCAGGTCCTGCTGACGGCCGGAGACCTGGAGAACCCCACGCACCGCTCGAACGCGCGCCGTGCCATGGAACGTCTGCTCGGCCTGCGGATCCTGCCGATCGTGAATGAGAACGACACCGTGGCGACCCACGAGATCCGGTTCGGCGACAACGATCGTCTCGCCGCAATGGTGGCGCAGCTGATCGGAGCGGACGGTCTGGTCCTGCTCAGCGACGTCGAGTGCCTGTACACGCGCCCGCCCAGCGAGCCGGGCGCCGAGCCGATCCGCCATGTCGCTCACGACGAGGACCTGCAGCGCTTCGAGTTCGGCTCGGTCGTGGTCAACAGCGTGGGCACCGGGGGCGCCGCGACGAAGGCCTCCGCGGCCCGTCTCGCGACGGCCGCGGGCGTCGGGGTGCTCGTCACCAGCGCGGATCTCGTTCAGGAGGCGCTGACCGGCGTCGATGTGGGCACGTGGTTCGCCCCGGATCCCGCCGTCGCGCCGGTGTCGGCGACAGCGCCGCTGCGCACCGTCTGACCCTGCCTGCGCCGGCCGCGTCCGCGCGACGGCTCGGTAGACTGGCGAGATGACCATGATCGCCGCGACCGCCCAGGAGCGCATGCTCCTCGCCAAGGACGCCGCCCGCCAGGTCGGCCTGCTGACCGACGTGCAGAAGGCCGACGCGTTGCGCGCGATCGCCGATGCGATCGACGCGAACGTCGCCGGCATCGTGGGAGCGAACGCGGCAGATCTCGACCGTGGCCGGGCCGAGGGCCTGTCGGCAGGGCTGCTGGATCGGCTGCGCCTGGACGAGGACCGCGTGCACGCCCTCGCTGAGGCGGTGCGGGACGTGGCCGCTCTTCCCGACCCCGTGGGCCGGGTTCTGGACGAGCGCACGCTGCCCAACGGCATCCGGCTGCAGAAGGTCTCGGTGCCGTTCGGCGTCGTCGGGACGATCTACGAAGCCCGCCCCAATGTCACCGTCGACATCGCCGCGCTGGCGCTGCGCTCCGGCAACACGGTCGTGCTGCGCGGCGGAACGGCCGCGCAGTCCTCGAACGCGGAACTCGTGTCCATCATGCGCGGCGCACTCGCCGACGGCGGCATCGACCCCGAGGCCATCCAGACCGTCGACGACTTCGGCCGGGACGGTGCCCGCGCGCTCATGCAGGCACGCGGCATCGTCGACGTTCTCGTTCCCCGCGGCAGCGCCCAGCTGATCGAGACGGTCGTGACCGAGTCTGCCGTGCCGGTCATCGAGACCGGGGCCGGGGTCGTCCACATCGTCCTCGACTCGACCGCGCCGTTGGAGTGGGCGACCGACATCGTCGTCAACGCGAAGGTGCAGCGCCCCAGCGTCTGCAATGCGGTCGAGACGGTCCTCGTCGTGGGGGACGCGGCTGCACGGCTCGTTCCGCCGGTGGTGGACGCGCTGCAGGCCGCCGGCGTCACGGTGCACGGCGATTCCGCGGTGAGCGAGCTGGCCGACGGCATCGTCCCGGTCACAGAGGCCGATTGGGCGACCGAGCACATGAGCCTCGACGTGTCCATGCGCGTCGTCGACTCGCTGGATGACGCGCTGGCCCACATCCGCACGTACTCGACGCGGCACACCGAATCGATCATCACGTCCGACGACGCCCACGCCGAGCGCTTCCTCGCGGAAGTCGACTCGGCCGTCGTTATGGCCAACGCCTCCACTCGCTTCACCGACGGCGGTCAGTTCGGCTTCGGCGCAGAGGTGGGCATCTCCACCCAGAAGCTGCACGCGCGCGGGCCGATGGGGCTTCCCGAACTGACGAGCACGAAGTGGCTCGCCCGTGGCTCCGGGCAGATCCGTCCGTGACCGCCTAAACTGAATCCTGCGTGACCCGACCCCGAACGGAGCCCGAATGACCTTCGCGACCACCCTGCTCGCCGCTGCGGAAGCCGAGCACCACGGCAACGTGATGGGCGAGACCTTCATCTTCGGGATCATCGCTCTCGTGGTGTTCCTGCTTCTCGGTTTCGTGACGCTCTCGTACCGCAACGTCGCCAACCGCCACGCGCACAAGGCAGAGGCGTACGCAGCCGCCCACCCCACGGATCTACAGCAGGCGGGACACGGCCACCACTAGGCCGGACCCGATGCCCTCTACGCGCACCCCGCGAATCGGGGTGATGGGCGGAACATTCGATCCGATCCACCACGGACACCTCGTCGCCGCCAGCGAAGTCGCGCAGTCGTTCGACCTCGACGAGGTCGTCTTCGTCCCGACCGGCCAGCCCTGGCAGAAGACGGATGTCTCCCCGGGCGAGCATCGCTATCTGATGACTGTGATCGCCACGGCATCCAACCCCCGCTTCACCGTCAGCCGAGTCGACATCGACCGGGACGGGCCGACCTACACCATCGACACGCTTCGCGACCTCAAGGCCGCGCGACCGGACGCGGACCTGTTCTTCATCACCGGTGCCGATGCCATCGCGCAGATCCTGAGCTGGCGCGATCATGCGGAGCTGTGGGAACTCGCCCACTTCGTCGCGGTGTCACGTCCCGGGCACATCCTGAACGTCGCGGGTCTTCCCACTGAGAACGTCAGCGATCTGGAGATTCCCGCTCTCTCGATCTCGTCGACGGACTGCCGTGACCGTGTCAGCAACGGACACCCCGTGTGGTACCTGGTTCCGGACGGCGTCGTCCAATACATTGCGAAGCACCACCTCTATCGGAGCAAGGCATGAGCACACCCGACCAGCCGAACACTCCTCTGACCCGCCGGCAGCTGCGTGAACTGCGCAACACGGCAGCCACGCCCATCATCAGCGCGGACTCCGCGGTCGAACCGGCCCCGCCTGTCGCGGCACCGCTGGCGCGCGCTGCCGAGCCCGCCTCGGTGCCGCCTGCACCGGAGCCCGACGCCTCCGTCGACCTTGAGGCGACGCCGACGACACGGCGTCAGGCGCGGATCCAGGAGCGCCTGCGGACAGCTTCCGTCCCCGTGATCACGGACGAGATCGCCGCCGCCCACCAAGAGGCGGCGGAGCACGAACCGGCCGGCGACGCCGTCGACTCCGACGCGCCCGCGGCCGAGCCCACGGACGAGCAGCCGGACGACCTCGTCGAGGTCGAGCTCGGGGCGGAGCAAGAGGCGGCGGAGCAGGAGCTCGCTCCGATCGAGGGTGTCATCGACGACGGCGAGATCGCGGTCGAGGCCGGTCACACGCCGGACGAGCTCGAGGATCCCGCCGCGACCGAGCACCCGGTCGAGGCCGAGCACCGGGTCGAGGCCGAGGACGAGGTCGCAGAGCCCATCGACACAGATGCGGCGGTCGACGTCGTGGACACGTCGCACTTCGATGTCGAGCTGCCGCCCTCGTTCGACCATCTGCTGAGCCGAGGCTCGACCACGACCGGCTCGCTGGGGGCCGCGAACGCGCTGATCCTGTCGCAGACGCCCGAGACCGGCTCGCTCGTGTCTCCGGTGACCTCCACCGGGGAGGTCCTCATCACCGGCACGTTCGCGCTGCCGGAGCACTACGGCTCGACCGGGACGGTGCCGGGCTCGGCCGATGGCAAGGACATCGACGCCGCGCTCGTGGACGGCGAGCTGCCCGCGGCGTCATCGCCGATGCCGATCGCGGCCAGTTCGGCGATCAGCACGATCAAGAGCGCCGAGGACGTCATCCGCCCGCCGGCACCCGAGAAGGGGAGCCGGCTCATGATGGCGCTGGCGATCACGGCGGGCGTCCTCGCTCTCGCCCTCGCCGGCGTCCTCATTCTCGCAATCGTGAACGGAGTCTTCTGATGGTGGCCAGCGCGCAGTCGCACCACATGGTCCAGCTCGCCGCCGAGGCGGCGGATGCGAAGGGGGGCGAAGACCTCATCGCCCTCGACGTATCCGGCCCCCTTCCGCTCGTGGACGCCTTCCTCGTGGTCACCGGAAACAGCGAGCGGAATGTCGCCGCCATCGCCGACGAGATCGAGGAGCGACTGCTCGAAGCCGGCCACAAGCGGATCCGCCGCGAGGGCCGGCAGGAGGCGCGCTGGGTGCTGCTCGACTTCGGGGATCTCGTCGTGCACGTCTTCCACGAGCAGGAGCGCGTCTACTACGGTCTCGAGCGCCTGTGGAAGGACTGCCCGGTCATCCCCTTCGAGGTTCCCGCGCACACTCCGCAGGAGTGACCGAGTGCGCGGAGCACCCTCTCCCATGTAGTAAGCTTGAGGGGTTGCCGCGACGGCGACCAAGGGCCTGTGGCGCAGCTGGTAGCGCACCTGCATGGCATGCAGGGGGTCAGGGGTTCGAGTCCCCTCAGGTCCACCAATGTGATGAGTCGCGACATGGGTGACATTCACGAGCGAGAGCCCGGCCATCGGCCGGGCTCTCGCTCGTGTTGCGCCCGTGCCAGGTCAAGCCCGTGAGGTCGCGGAGGTCGGGTGCTGCTGAAACGGTGGTTCAGTCAGTGAGAATGTGGGGCATGATGGAGCGAGTGCACCTGAGCCGGATCCTCGCTACAGGCTCGCTGACGAGCGGACCTTCCTGGCGTGAGCGCTGTCGGTGTCGAGCGCATTCACACCGGATGAAAGGTCGATGACATGACTTCGCTGACGCTCTTGGGCACAGCCGGTGGTCCCGGCGGGCACCGTGATCGCAGTGGTATCGCGAGCCTGCTCGAGGTGAACGGAATGCGCCTGCTGATCGACGCGGGAGTCGGCGTCGTTCGCCAGCTCGCGCACGTCGGGCTCACGGTCGGCGACATCGACATCGTCTTCTTCACGCATCTGCACGACGACCACACCGCGGGTCTTCCCGCACTGATGTCGTTCCGGCACACGATGCGCTGTGGCCCGCTCACGCTGATCGGCCCGCCGGGAACAACCGCGCTTCGGGACGGGGTGCTCGCGTACATGCGAGCAAATACCGCCATCCGCGGTCAGGAGGGGCGCCTCGTCGATCCCGCCTCGCTCTTCGACGCTCGCGAGGTCGAGCCCGGAGTGGTCCACTCCGGTGCGGGGCTCGTGGTCACTGCCGCCGAGAACTCGCACTATGCGCTGACCGCGTTCGAATCACCCCAGAAGTCGTACGCTCTCCGATTCGACGGGCCGGACCGCTCCATCGTCTTCACGGGCGACACGGGCGAGAGTCGAGCCGTCGAAGAGCTGGCCCGCGACGCCGACATCCTCGTCTGCGAGATGGTCACGGACGCGGATATCGCCGAGGTGCCTCCGCCCGTGCAGGCGCACATGCGCGCCGAACACCTGTCACCCCTCCAGGTCGGGCGCCTCGCTTCAGCTGCAGCCGTGCACACCGTCGTGCTGTCGCATTACACTCACGCCTCGCCCGATGACCTCGCGGTCATTCGCCGGGAGTTCATGGGCGAGGTCATCGCCGGCGAGGACCTACAGCGCCTGTAGCGAGCGAACCGTCCGGTGCGTGGTGCCGCAGTGACGGCGGCATCCAGAACATCACCCTCCTGTGGGGGCACGGGTGTCGGCATCGGATTCCCCCTCCGGGTAGACGTTCACGCCCACTTCCTGAAGCGTCCGACTCAAGCGCGCGCGCTCATCACCCGCCTCGTAAGCGTCGGCGAAGACCACGTTGGGTGCGTCGGCGGAGGTGAGGTCGTGCCCGGCTGCGCGGAGGGTGGCGACGGCGCTGTCGGGGAGCACGTACGCCTCCACCGATTCGGTGGGGTTTGTCATCCGCAGTGCGGCGCCGCGCGCGTTGAACGAGTCCGGGCCTTGACACGCTGACCCGACTGCCCAGTCATCCGCCGACACGTCGATGCTGCTGATCACGCACAGCTCGTCCGAGGCGTTGAACGCGGTGAAGATCGTCGCATGGCCCGTGGCGGCAACCCGTCGCAGCGTGCCCGGGTCGATCTCGTCGTCGAGGTCGGCGACGTCGAAGTCGTCGGGCAACGCGCTGGCCGGTGACAGGATGCCGGCGTCGCTCAGCAGGGCGAGATCGTAGCTGTCCGCCGAGTGGTCGTCTCCCGGTGATGCGCCGGCGAGCGCGGACGCTCCCACGATGACTCCGGTGATCCCGGTGATCCAGGAGAGTCGCGCACTCTTCTTCATGGCAGATCCCTCCTCACCGAGGAACTCTTGCGGTTGCCTGTGCGATCGGGCCTCTTCCCACGTCGTAGCACTCACACGTCACCGGCGCAAGGCTTCGCGTTGACTCATCGGAGACCTCCGCGTGCTCGTGGTCGTCGCCGCATGGACGAATCTCCGGCGACCCTGATCTCGCGAGCCTATGGCCGCTCGGACATCGGATCCGCCCTGATCTGTTCAGCCGGGGCGGCCGACGCGTTCAACGCTGCGTCGATCACCTCCTGAGCCGGTGAGTCGCCGCCCAGCCAGAGTGGGGCGAACTCGGGCGAGATCAGCAGCGGCATCCGATCGTGGATCTCAGCGAGCTGCTCCGTCGCGGGGCGCATGATGATCGAGTAGCACGTGAAGGATTCACCGTCACGGGTTCGTCCGCGTTGCGTGACCGCGGCCAGCGCGAGCAGCTCGCCGTCTCCGGCGCCGAAGCTGTACCACGTACGGCTCGGCTTCTGCATCTCGAACCAGCGGGTCACGGGAACGATGGCGCGGCCGCTCAGCGCGGCAGGCCGCTGCTGCAGGCGCTCGGATCTCGTGTTGATCGACGGGAACTTTGCCGGCTCGCCGTCGACGAGGTAACCCCACCACCCGAGCTCGAGCGCAGGGGTGTCATCCCGCGACACGACCACGGGATTCAGGTTCCGCAGGTTCCTGCCGGTCGGCCGCAGCGTCTGATTCTCGTTGCCCTCGGCCCAGGATCGCAGGCTCTTCAGCAGCTCAGCATCGAGCACGCCGACGAAGTCGTCGTCCTCGAATCGAGGGTCCAGTCCGTAGCTCGCGCACATGCGCCTCAGCGTAGACGCCGCTGCGGACATTGCCAGCGGAGGCCAGGCGCGTCGGTGTCTTCCGCAGCGCCGTCCTCGAAACGTCCGCACACACCGTCAGAGCACGCGGGGGCTGCGACTGTCAGTCCGCGATCACCCCGGCCTCAGCGAGGCGCTCGAGCAGACCGGCGCCGTCGGACTCCGTGACCCATGGGACATCGACCGCAGCGTGGTCGTTCACCGCCGTGCGGCCGCCGGCGAGCACGGCTTCGGCAGGGGAGAGACGCCGGATCGCGACGGCCGTCACATTGCCCGGGAACTCGTCGGCGAACGCCGTGTAGAGATCGTCGTCGTGCTGGCCGTCATCGCCGATGAGCAGCCACTTGACGTCCGGGAACTCGCGCGCGAGGCGCCGGAGGTTCTCGCGCTTGTGGTCCTTGCCGCTGCGGAACCAGCGGTCGTGCGTGGGGCCCCAGTCGGTCAGCAGGAGCGCCCCGGGCGGGAACAGGTGTCGACGCATGAAGCGGACGAGGGTCGGCGCGACGTTCCACGCGCCCGTGGACAGATACACGACGGGCGCGCCGGAGTGATCGCGCACGAGCCGCTCCAACAGGACAGCCATGCCCGGCACCGGCTGCCGGGCGTGCTCGTCGAGCACGAACGAGTTCCATGCGGCGACCAGCGGGCGTGGCAGCGCCGTGACCATGACGGTGTCATCGACGTCGGAGATCACCCCGAACCGGACGTCGGACGCGACGATGAAGACCTTCGCCTCGACGGGCTCGGACTCTTCGACGGTCATCGTGATGCTCTGCCAGCCCGGGTCGAGGGTCGCCGGCAGCACGGTATCGACGACACCGCCGCGATCGGCGACGACCTCGTGCGTGACGCCGTTGACCGTGACCGACACCTGCGCGTAGCCGACCGGCACCGCCGCGAAGCTGCGCCAGCCGCGCACGGTCGCGTCCTCGCCGCGATTCCGGGTCTTCGTCGGCGGGACGATGAGCACGCGGCCCAGCACGCGGATCCAGTCGTCGCCGCCGTAACCGGGGAACGCGGCCACGGTGGGACGATGGCCGCGTGCGCGCGCGCGGCGCTCGCGCCACGCATGCACGCGGTACTCCCAGCGCGCCAGCCACAGCACCTGGTGCTTCGGGTCGGTCGGTGCTGTCACCCGTTCAGTCTTCCATGCCGCGCTGGGAATGCTCGGTCCGGGCGGCCTCGTCGTCCTCATGCGCGATCCGCAGGTGCCGTGCTTCGCGCGCGAAGATGATGCGCTTGGCCAGCCACATGAGTGCGATGAAGGCGACGATCACGGCGACGAAGATGTACCCCGCGTAGTGCAGCTGGTCGGCCAGATCCCGGTACGAATCGGCGGCGAGCGCCGCGACCGAGACGTACAGCACGGCCCAGATCGTGCAGGCGGGCGCCGTCCACGCCAGGAATCGCCGGTACGCGAATCGGCTCATTCCGACGGTCAAGGGGACCAGCGAGTGCAGCACGGGAAGGAACCGCGAGATGAAGATGGCCGGCCCGCCTCGTCGCTGCAGATACAGCTCCGCGCGCGTCCAGTTCTCCTCACCGATGCGGCGGCCGAGTCGCGAGAAGCGGATGCGCGGGCCGAGCCACCAGCCGAGCGCGTAGCCGATGCTCTCACCGATGAGGGCGCCGATGATCACGGCCACGATCAGTGCGATGCCCTCCCAGACCGAGCCGACGGCCGTGCCGGCGACGATCACGATGGTGTCGCCGGGAACGATCAGGCCGATCAGCACGCTCGTCTCGAGCAGGATCGCGACACCCGCCACAAGCGTGCGCAGGATGGGATCGACAGCCTGCACCGCGTCGAGGAGCGTGGTGAGGAACTCGTTCACCGCTCAAGGATATGCGCGCACGCGTCGGTCTAACCTGGGAGCGTGCCTTCAGATGTGATCACGCGCGATCTCGGTGCCTGGCGCGACCCCGCCGCCGTGTTCGCGGCGGGGCCGGCACGGCACGACCGCGCTTTCTGGCTGGATGCCGGTCCCGATGCCGTGGAGGGCTGGAGCTGGCTCGGCATCGGTGCCGCCGCACCAGAGGCCCCGCTCCACATCCGCGCCGACCGCGCGCCGGCCGCCGGCGCCGACGGCCCGTTCCGGGGCGGCTGGGTCGGCTGGGTCGGCTACGACCAGGCTGCGGGCGCCGCCGGCGCGCCGGCTCGCCAGGACATGCACGCGCCCTCGCACTGCTGGCTGCGCGTCGACGAGATCGTCGCTTTCGACCACGCCCGCCGGCGGATGCTGGCCATCGCACCGGCCGCGCGCATCGACGCATTCGCGGCCGAGGCGCTCACGTGGGACGGACCGATCCCTGAACCGACGCCGGCGCCGCGCGCGAGCGTGACCGCGCGGCACGAACCGGGGGAGTATGCGTCGCTCGTGGAGCGGTGCCGCGACGCCATCCGCGCCGGTGACGCCTATCAGCTGTGTCTGACCACGCGCTTCGAGGCGACGGCATCCGTCGGAATCGATCCTATGGAGGCGTATCTGCGACTGCGCACCGCGACCCCCGCCCATCACGGCGGGATCATCATGTCGGATCGGCACGCGCTGCTCAGCGCCAGTCCGGAGCGGTTCCTCGAGATCGGCGACGGCGTCGTGCGCACGCATCCGATCAAGGGCACACGACCCCGCGGTCGCGACATCGCCGACGACGCCCGCCTCCTCCATGAGCTGCGGGACAGCCCGAAGGAGCGCGCCGAGAACATCATGATCGTCGACCTCATGCGCAACGATCTGCAGCAGGTCTGCCGCCCGGGAACGGTGGCCGTCGAACGGCTGCTCGAGGTCGAGAGCTACGCTGCGGTCCACCAGCTCGTGAGCACGGTGGCGGGGCGTCTCCTGCCCGGGACGACGCTGGGGGAGCTCCTGACAGCGAGCTTCCCGGCGGGAAGCATGACGGGGGCTCCGAAACTGTCCGCCATGACGATCCTGCACGCCCTCGAGCAGGCTCCGCGGGGCGTGTTCTCGGGCTGCTTCGGCTGGGTCGGCGACGACGGTGCGGCCGACCTGGCCATGATCATCCGCTCGATCGTCACCCACCCGGGCGGAGCGTATGTGGGAGCCGGCGGCGGGATCACCTGGGGCTCTGTCGCGGCGGCGGAGGTCGCCGAGGTCGGTGTGAAGGCGCGCGGGCCGCTCGCCGCCATCGGCGGGGAGCTTCCCTCCGGCTGGTGAGCCGTCCCGCCGGCCTCGGCTGTCCGTCGGGTCGCCGGAGCAGGTCCGGTAACCTGGGACGGCGCCCTTCGGCGCCTTCCCGACTACGCACGATTGGTCCTTCCGCGTTCATGAGCATCCCCACCGACACCTCTGCCTCGCGTGACGCCGCCGCCTTCGACACCCACGCGATCCAGGCGAAGTGGCAGCAGCGCTGGGCCGAGGCCGACCCGTTCCGCGCCGGGGACGAGACCGACACGCGACCGCGCAAGTACGTGCTCGCGATGTTCCCCTACCCGTCCGGCGACCTGCACATGGGGCACGCCGAGAACTACCTGTACTCCGACATCGTGGCGCGCTTCTGGCGGCACCGCGGCTACAACGTGCTCAACCCGATCGGATGGGACAGCTTCGGCCTGCCCGCCGAGAACGCCGCGATCAAGCGCGGAGCCGACCCGCGCGAGTGGACCTACGCGAACATCGCCCAGCAGAAGGCGAGCCTGATGCAGTACGGCGTCTCGTTCGACTGGTCGCGCGTGCTGCACACCAGTGACCCGGAGTACTACCGCTGGAATCAGTGGCTGTTCCAGAAGCTGTACGAGCGCGACCTGGCCTACCGCAAAGAGAGCCCCGTCAACTGGTGCCCGGCGGACCAGACGGTGCTCGCGAACGAACAGGTCGTCGACGGGCGCTGCGAGCGCTGCGGCGCCGAGGTGATCAAGAAGAAGCTCACGCAGTGGTACTTCCGCATCACCGCGTACGCCGACCGGCTTCTCGACGACCTGAACCAGCTCGAGGGATTCTGGCCGCACAAGGTGCTGCAGATGCAGCGCAACTGGATCGGCCGATCCATCGGGGCCGACATCGACTTCGAGATCGAGGGCCGCACCGAGAAGGTCACCGTCTTCTCGACCCGCCCCGACACGCTGCACGGCGCGACGTTCATGGTCGTCGCGCCCGACTCCGACCTGGCCGCCGAGCTCGCCGACGGTGCGTCCGCCGAGGTCCAGACGCGCTTCCGGGAGTACCGGACGACCGTCCAGAAGACGAGCGAGATCGACCGACAGACCGCCGACCGTCCCAAGACGGGTGTCTTCCTCGAGCGGTACGCGGTCAACCCCGTCAACGGAGAGCGCCTGCCGATCTGGGCGGCCGACTACGTCCTGGCCGACTACGGTCACGGCGCGGTGATGGCCGTTCCCGCCCACGATCAGCGTGACCTGGACTTCGCCCGCGCGTTCGATCTGCCCGTTCGCGTCGTGGTCGACACCACCGCCCCGGTGACCGGGGCGATCCCGGTGATCGAGCTCGACGAGGACGGCGTGCCGATCGATCCGGAGATCGGCGCGCCCGGACTGGACACGCTCGACCCGGCCACGACCGGCTTCGCGCTGACCGGGGAGGGCCGCATGGTCAACTCAGGGTCGCTCAACGGACTGAGCAAGCGCAACGCCATCGCACGGGTGGTCGACGAGCTCGCGGCCGCGGGCACGGGCCGGGCCGCGAAGACCTACCGACTCCGCGACTGGCTGATCTCACGACAGCGCTTCTGGGGCACGCCGATCCCGATGCTGCACACCGACGACGGCCGGATCGTCCCTGTTCCGGCCGACCAGCTCCCGGTCGAGCTGCCGTCGCTCGCGGGTCTCGATCTCACGCCCCAGGGGGCGTCGCCGCTCGGCGCGGCGACCGAGTGGGTCACGACGGTCGATCCCGGCACCGGCGCGCCCGCCCGCCGCGACCCCGACACGATGGACACGTTCGTCGACAGTTCGTGGTACTTCCTGCGCTTCCTGTCGCCCGGCGACGCCGAGCGGGCGTTCGCGCCGGATCAGGCCGACAGGTGGGGACCGGTCGACTTCTACATCGGCGGCGTCGAGCACGCGATCCTGCACCTGCTCTACGCGCGCTTTCTCACGAAGGCGCTCTACGACATGGGACTCGTCGAGTTCACCGAGCCGTTCTCGAGCCTCATCAATCAGGGGATGGTCATCCTCGACGGCGCGAAGATGTCCAAGAGCAAGGGCAACCTCGTGCTGTTCCAGGAGGAGCTCAACGCGCACGGCGCCGACGCCCTGCGTGTGGGCCTGGCGTTCGCCGGCCCCGTCGAAGACGACAAGGACTGGGCCGACGTCTCGACGACGGGTGCGGGCAAGTTCCTGGCACGCGCGCTGCGCATCGCGGCCGACGTGACCAGCGCCCCCGACGTCGTCTGGGCCGAAGGCGATGCCGCGCTGCGACGCGTCACCCACCGCGTGTGGGCCGACGTGCCGAGCCTGGTCGAGCAGACCAAGTTCAACGTCGTGGTGGCGCGCCTGATGGAGCTCGCCAACGCCACGCGCAAGACGATCGACAGCGGCGCCGGCGCGAGCGATCCCGCCGTGCGCGAGGCGGCAGAGGCGCTCGCGCTGATCTTGGATCTGTTCGCGCCGCACACGGCCGAGGAGATGTGGTCGACCCTCGGATACGACGGCTTCATCGGTCTCACCACGTGGCGTCAGCCGGATCCGCTGCTCCTGGTCGAGGAGTCGGTCACCGCCGTCGTCCAGATCGACGGGAAGGTCCGCGGCACGCTCCAGGTCTCCGCCCGCATCGGCGCGGACGATCTCGAGGCGCTCGCTCGGTCGGACGAGCGCATCCAGCGCTCGCTCGGCGGCCGCGAGATCGCGCGGGCCGTGGTGCGCGCTCCGAAGGTGGTCAGCTTCACGACGGCCTAGCGAGGCGCTGCGGCAGAGCCTCCTCCACCGTGGCCCGATCCGCGGATCCCTCCACCGATCGCCGTCCGACAGGCCGGACGAGCGGGCCGCGCTGACAGGCTGGCGCGGTGAGCGGATCCAGCGCGCCGGGCGCGCGGCGGCGCCTCGGCGTCGGCGCGGCGCTGGTCGTCATGATCGCCGCCGCCGCGATCGCCGTCGTCATCGGCATGGTGCGCACGAGCACCGCCGCCTCGGTGGACGAGATCCCCGCGGCACCGGCATCCGTCGTCCCCGCGACCGTGTACGTGCACGTGCACGGCGCGGTCCTCCGTCCCGGACTGTACCGACTCGCGCTCGGCGCGCGCGTCGTCGACCTCGTGGCGGCGGCAGGGGGGTTCGCCGACGACGCGGAGCAGGCCGGCGTCAACCTCGCCCGCGAGCTCGCCGACGGCGAGCAGGTGCGCGTGCCCGTGTTCGGAGAGGAGCCGCCCGCAGGCGAGGTCTCCTCCGATGGGCGGGTCAACATCAACACGGCGGATGCCGGTGCGCTGGAGTCGCTCCCGCGGATCGGCCCCGCGATCGCTCAGCGGATCATCGCGTGGAGGGACGATCACGGAAGGTTCACCAGCGTCGAGGACCTGCGGGCGATCCCGGGCATCGGCGACAAGATGCTCGCGGCACTGCGCGACCTGGTGACGGTGTGAGCCTGCGATCGGCGCGGCGCCGGGACCTTCGCCTCGTTCCGGTCGCTCTGGCCGCCTGGATCGCCGCCGCGATCGCGACGCGTGTCCCGGACGCCGCCGGCCTCGCCGCGCCGGTGCTGTGGTGCGGTGCGGTGCTCTTCCTGGGGCTCGCGGCGCGTCGGACGCGGGGACGCACGCCCCTGGCCGTCGTCGCCGTCACGCTGGCGATCGCCGGCAGCGTGACCGCGCACGTCGCCGTCGCGCTGCCGGATCGCGCCGCCGCGGCGGCGGTCGACCTCGACGGCGGGCGGTTCGCGGCGGTGACGGCGCACGTCGTGGGGAAGGTCGAGCGTTCGGCGACGGGATGGCGCTTCGACGCCCTCGCGACGCACATCGCCTACGGCGCAGAGGGCGCGCAGGTCGACGCGCCCGTCCTCGTGCGCGTCGCGGAGCGCCCTGACGGGCTCGATCTCGGCGCCGGCATCGTCGCCTCGGGCACGGCGTTCCCCGCGGCAGCCGGTGAACGCGCCGTCCTCGTCGTCCGCGCGTCGACGATCGAGGTCCGCCATCCTCCCGAGGGCCCCCTCGCCGCCGCCGCGCAGCTGCGGCGCGGCCTCGTCGATGCCGTGGCGGGCCTGCCGCAGCCTGCGGCCGGGCTGATCCCCGGACTGTCGGTCGGCGAGACGTCCGCAGTGACAGACGAGCTCGACGCGCAGATGAAGGGATCGTCGCTGTCGCATCTGACGGCGGTCAGCGGAGCGAACTGCGCGCTCGTGGTCGGCATCGCGTTCGCCGCGGCTGCGGCGTGCGGAGCGCGGCGCAGCGTCCGCGTGCTGGCCGGACTCGTCGTGCTCGCCGGCTTCGTCCTGCTCGTCTCGCCCGAGCCGAGCGTCGTGCGAGCCGGTGCGATGGCCGGGATCGCCATGCTCGGGCTGCTTCTCGGCCGCATCGGCGCGGGTGTCTCGGTGCTCTGCCTGGCGGTCGCCCTCCTGCTGCTGATCGATCCCTGGCTGGCCGGATCACTCGGATTCGCGCTGTCGGCCGCGGCGACCGGTTCGCTGCTGCTGGCGGCGGGGCCGATCGCCGAAGGACTCGCGCGCGCCATGCCGCATCCACTGGCCCTGGCGATCTCCGTGCCGCTGGCCGCGCAGCTGGCCTGCGGTCCCCTCCTCGTCCTCATCGCGCCGACGGTGCCCGTCTACGGCGTGCTCGCCAACCTGATCGCCGCACCCGCGGCACCCGCGGGCACGGTGCTGGGGCTCCTGGCTTGCCTGGCCGCGCCGATCCCCGCGCTGGCGCAGGGACTCGCCGCCCTGGCGTGGCTGCCCGCCGCGTGGGTGGCCTCGACCGCGGCCGTCGCCACGGCGCTGCCCGGCAGCAGCCTGCCCTGGCTCGAGGACTGGCCGGGCCTGTTCGCGCTCGCTGCCGTCGGCGCGGCCATCGGCATCTTGGCCGCTCCGCCGACGTCGCGCCGTGTGGTGCGACGGCTGGCTGTGGCCGTCGTCGCCGCGACCGCCGGCATCCTGCTCGCCGTCGGCCCGATCGCCGGTGCGTGGGAACGCGCCCGGACTCCCGCCCACTGGGCGGTCGTCGCGTGCGACGTCGGACAGGGCGATGCCGTGCTGATCCGATCCCAGGGTCAGACCATGCTCGTGGACACCGGTCCGGACGGCGACGCGCTGGAGGGGTGTCTGTCTCGTTTCGGAGTGAGCCGGCTCGACGTCGTCGTGCTCACGCACTTCGATCTCGACCATCGCGGGGGAGCGGAGGCGGTCATCGGTCGCACCGGCCTCCTCGTGCACGGACCCGCCGGCAGCGTGGCGGACGAACAGCTCATCGCGCGCTTCGCCGACGGCGGCGCCGCCCTGATCGCCGCGCACGCGGATCAGACCGGCACCCTCGGCGACTGCGCGTGGCGCGTCCTCTGGCCCCGGGCCGGCGGCTCGGGCACGAGCACCGGAAACGATGCCAGCGTGGTGATGGAGGTCACCGGATGCGCGGTGCCATCGACGCTGCTGCTGGGGGATCTGTCCGCGCAGGCACAGCGCGCGATGCTGTCCACCGGCCGCGTCCGCGGACCTTACGACATCGTCAAAGTCGCCCACCACGGCAGCGCCGACCAGGAACCGGCCCTCTACCTGGCAGCGGCCGCGCGCCTTGCGCTCCTGACGGTGGGAGACAACTCCTACGGACATCCGCGTACGGAGACACTGGACCTGCTGGCCGAGAACGGCTCCGTGCTCGCCCGGACGGACGTCAACGGATCCGTCGCCGTGTGGACGGCGGACGGAGCGCTGCGCGTCTGGCGGTCTCAGGCCGCCGCACCGGACACCGCCCCCGGGTAGTCGGAAGTCATCGGTAGGCTGAAGGCATGCCGCCAGCCCCGCGTCGAGCCGCCGCCCGGACGGCCATTCCGCAGGTCTCGTGGCGCACCCCGCAGCCCGCCCCGATCGTGCTGGTCTCGGGTCCCGAAGAAGTGTGCGCCGAACGCGCGATCGCCGGGGTGCGGGACTTCCTGCGCGCCGAGGACCCGAGCCTCGAGGTGAGCGATCTGCGCGCCGATGACTACGCCGCCGGGTCGCTGCTCGGCCTGACCTCGCCCTCGCTGTTCGGCGAGCCGCGGCTCGTGCGCGTATCCGGGGTCGAGAAGTGCTCGGACGTGTTCCTCGCCGAGGCGATCGCGTATCTCGACGTGCCGCAGGACGGGGCCACCGTCATCCTGCGGCACACGGGCGCGAGCGTCCGGGGCAAGAAGCTGCTGGACGCCATCCGCGCCGGCACCGGCGGCGGCGTCGAGATCGCCTGTCCTGCCGTCAAACGCGATTCCGACCGGTTCGACTTCGCCGCGGGCGAGTTCGCGGCCGCCGGGCGTCGCATCGCCCCCGGCGCGCTGCGCAGCCTTGTCTCCGCCTTCGCCGACGATCTCACCGAGCTCGCCGCCGCATGCCAGCAGCTGATCGCCGACGTCGCCGGCGACATCAGCGAGCCGGTCGTCGAGCGCTATTACGGGGGCCGGGTCGAGGCATCGGCGTTCACCGTGGCCGACACGGCCATCGCGGGGCGCTACGGCGAAGCCCTCATCGCCCTGCGCCACGCGCTGGCCAGCGGCGCCGACCCCGTGCCGCTGGTGGCGGCGATCGCTTCGAAGCTGCGCACCATGGCGCGCGTGGTCGGCACGCGCGAACCGGCGGCCGCGCTGGCTGCCCGTCTCGGCATGAAGGACTGGCAGATCGATCGTGCCCGTCGCGACCTGATGGGATGGACGGAGTCGACGCTGGGCGTGGCGATCCAGGCGGCGGCGCGCGCCGATGCCGAGGTGAAGGGCGCGTCCCGCGACCCCGTGTTCGCCGTCGAGCGGCTGGTCACCGTCGTCGCCACGCGCGCGCCGTACGGTTCCTGAGCACGACGCGGCCGCGGCGTGCCGCGGGGACGACGAAGGCCCGTCCCCGGAGGGACGGGCCTTCGTGCGGAATGCTCAGAGAGCGGCGACCTGCTTCGAGATCGCGGACTTGCGGTTCGCGGCCTGGTTGCTGTGGATGACGCCCTTGCTCACGGCCTTGTCGAGCTTCTTGGTCGCCTTCGCCAGCGCCTTCTCGGCAGCGGCCTTGTCGCCGGCGGCCACAGCCTCGCGCGTGGTGCGCACCACGGTGCGCAGCTCGCTCTTGACGGCCTTGTTGCGCTCGCGCGCCTTCTCGTTGGTCTTGTTGCGCTTGATCTGCGACTTGATGTTCGCCACGTCGACGTATCTTTCGTTCGGAGTTTGCGATGGAAATGCCGAGTGACAAGAGAGGGCTGTCGCACGGCGGTCGTGTGAGGGAGATACCCACACGCAAGCCAATCACCGAGTTTACCAGGTTTCACCACAGCGGCCGCGCCATCGCCGTCGGCGCGCCCCCGTGCGCCATGATCGTCCTGCCGCCCCGAACCGGCGTCGGCGAGGCCGCCGGCATCCGTCTGCGATGAAGGAGTCCGTATGACGCACTCGACGACGCGCGTGGGCGCCAGCTGGTTCACGCTGTTCACGCTCGCCTGGCTCGCGATCTGGGCGGTGCAGCTCACTCCGCTGCAGCTCCTGATCCCGTTGCACCTGAACACCCCGGGAGGCCCGGAGGACTGGATCGGAGGAGTCGTCTCCTCCGGCCTCGTCCTCGGCGCCGGCGGTGTCGCGGCCGTCATCGCCGGACCGCTCGCGGGGGCGCTCTCGGACCGTACGCGCTCACGCTGGGGACGCCGCCGGCCCTGGGCGCTCGGCGGCGCATGGACGATGGTCGCCGGTCTCATCGTCCTCGCGTTCGCCGCGGGACCCTGGGCGGTCGGTGCCGCCTGGGTCGGCGTGTCCGTCGGATTCGCGGTCGCCGGAGCGGCGTTCACCGCGCTCATCGCCGACCAGCTCACCGCACAGCGCGGCGTCGCCTCCGCGGCGGTGGGGTCGGCTCAGGCGCTCGGACTCATCGTCGGCGTCGGCGCCATCGCCCTCCTCGAGCTCGGCATCGTCTCGGGCTATCTGGTCCTCGCCGCGGCGATGGCGGTGATCGGCACCGCCGCGACGCTGCTGCTTCCCGATCCGGCGCCCGACGCGCTCTCGGCGATGCCCGCGTCCTCCGCGGGCCGGCGCCTCGCCGACCGGTTCGCGCTCCTGCGGGATCGGGACTTCGCGTGGCTGCTGGCCGGCAGATTCACGGCGAATCTCGGCAACGCACTGGGCACGACGCTGCTGCTGTTCTTCCTCCTCTACGGCGTCGGCACCCCGGCTGCGCAGGCGGAGGACGATCTGCTGCTGCTCATCCTCGTGTACACGCTGTTCGTCGTCGCGGCATCGGTGATCGGGGGCCGCTACTCGGACCGGACGGGGCGGCGCAGACCACTCGTCGTCGCGGCCGCCCTCGTCCAGGCGGTCGCAGCGACGCTGCTGGCCGTCGCTCCCACCTACCCTGCCGCCCTGGTGGCGGCGGCGATCCTCGGCGTCGGCTACGGCGCGTTCAACAGCATCGGCCTCGCCCTGGCGACCGACCTTCTGCCGCGCGCCGAGGATCATGCCCGCGACCTCGGTGTCGTGAACGTCTCAGCCAACCTCGGCCAGCTGCTCGGGCCGCTCGCGGGCGCCGCGCTGGTGGCCGCCGTCGGCGGGTTCTGGCTGCTGTTCGCCGTCGCGGCAGCGCTGTCCGTCGCCGGGGCGGGCATGACCGCTCGTGTCAGCGCGCCAGCGTTGCGATCCCGACGTCCAGCAGTGCGTTGAACACGCGGGGCCGCATCGCCGTGACGAGATGCGTCGTGCGCGGCACGACGATCAGCTCGGCATCGGGCACCTGCGAGACGAAGAGCCGTTCGTGGCGGCGGAGCTGGTCGTACTGACCGTTGATGAACCACGTGGGCACGTCGATGCGCCGCAGCGCCGCCAGCAGGTCGAGCACCGACAGGCTGCGCAGCGCGAGATCCTGCGCGTCGTAGGCGTAGCCGCCCGCGCCGAAGTCGGCGCGGGTCTCCGGAGGCAGCGTGCGATCGAGCACACGATCGGCCAGCCACTGGCCGCGCCCGGGCAGCGCGTCCAGTCCCCGCGCCAGCGTGCGGTACGCGGTCAGGCCGATCCCCCGGGGAAGGGACGTGCACGAGGCCGCGATGAACCCGTCGACGGGGGGCTTGGTCTCGTGGCCGACGTACGCGACCGACAGCAGTCCGCCCATCGAGTGGCCCGACAGGAGCACACGACCGCGCGTCGCGGCATCCCGCACCGCGGCGTCGATCGTCGCGAACGCACCGTCGAGGGTGAAATCCTCGGCCATCCGGCCGCCGTGACCCGGCAGGTCGACGGCGGTCACGGGCACGTCGCGCTCAGCGAGATGCGCGACCTGAGCGCGCCACATCGACGCCGAGGTGCGGATGCCGTGCACCAGTACCACCGAGACCGTCATGGCGTCAGCCTAGAAGAGGGGAGGGCCACGCAACGCCGGTAGACTTCACGGGACATGTCACCCCGTGCCCTGAAGTCTCTCGAGCCGTCTGCGACCCCTCCTGAGCTGATCCGCAACTTCTGCATCATCGCCCACATCGACCACGGCAAGTCGACCCTGGCCGATCGGATGCTGCAGACCACCGGCGTGGTCGCCGACCGCGACATGCGTGCGCAGTACCTCGACCGCATGGACATCGAGCGGGAGCGGGGCATCACGATCAAGTCGCAGGCGGTGCGGATGCCGTGGGCGTCGGCCGATGCGACGTTCGCACTGAACATGATCGACACGCCCGGGCACGTGGACTTCACCTACGAGGTGTCACGCAGCCTCGCCGCGTGCGAGGGCGCCGTCCTGCTCGTCGACGCGGCGCAGGGGATCGAGGCGCAGACGCTGGCGAACCTCTACCTGGCGCTCGAGAACGACCTCCACATCATCCCGGTGCTCAACAAGATCGACCTGCCCGCCGCCGACCCCGAGAAGTTCGCAGCCGAGCTGGCAGGACTCATCGGCGGCGACCCCGACGACGTCCTGCGCGTCAGCGGGAAGACGGGACAGGGCGTGGACGAGCTCCTCGACCGCATCGTCCGCGACATCCCGGCCCCCACCGGCGATGCGGACGCACCGGCGCGGGCCATGATCTTCGACTCCGTCTACGACGCCTACCGCGGCGTCGTCACCTACGTGCGGATGATCGACGGCGGCCTTCAGCCGCGCGAGCGCATCCAGATGATGTCGACGAGGGCGACCCACGAACTCCTCGAGATCGGCGTGTCCAGCCCCGAGCCGACCCCCTCGCGGGGTCTCGGTGTCGGCGAGGTGGGATACCTCATCACGGGTGTGAAGGACGTGCGCCAGTCCAAGGTCGGCGACACGGTCACGACCGCCCGCAAGCCCGCGACCACGGCGCTGGCCGGCTACACGGACCCCAAGCCCATGGTCTTCTCGGGGATCTACCCGATCGACGGCAGCGACTACGGCGATCTGCGCGAGGCACTCGACAAGCTGAAGCTGTCCGACGCCTCGCTGCAGTACGAGCCCGAGACCTCCGTCGCGCTCGGCTTCGGGTTCCGCTGCGGTTTCCTGGGGCTGCTGCACCTGGAGATCATCACGGAGCGGCTGTCTCGCGAGTTCGATCTCGACCTCATCACCACCGCACCGAGCGTGACCTACGAGGTCGCCACCGACACGGGTGAGACCGTGGTGGTCACCAACCCGAGCGAGTATCCCGACGGCAGGGTCGCCGAGGTCTCCGAGCCCGTCGTGAAGGTCGGCATCCTGCTGCCGAAGGACTACGTGGGCACCGTGATGGAACTGTGCCAGACACGACGCGGCGCGCTGCTGGGCATGGACTACCTCAGCGAGGATCGGGTCGAGCTGCGCTACAACATGCCGCTCGGCGAGATCGTCTTCGACTTCTTCGACCATCTGAAGTCCCGCACCCAGGGGTACGCGAGTCTCGACTACGAGCCGGCGGGGTCGCAGACCGCCGACCTCGTCAAGGTCGACATCCTCCTGCAGGGCGAGAAGGTCGACGCCTTCAGCTCTATCGTGCACCGTGAGAAGGCGTACGCCTACGGCACGATGATGACCGAGCGGCTGCGCAAGCTCATCCCGCGCCAGCAGTTCGAGGTGCCGATCCAGGCCGCCATCGGGGCGCGCATCATCGCGCGGGAGAACATCCGCGCCATCCGCAAGGACGTGCTCGCCAAGTGCTACGGCGGTGACATCACCCGCAAGCGCAAGCTCCTCGAGAAGCAGAAGGAGGGCAAGAAGCGCATGAAGATGGTCGGCCGCGTCGAGGTCCCCCAGGAGGCGTTCATCGCCGCGCTGTCGGGCGACGTCGAGGGCAAGGACAAGAAGTAGGCCCGGACAGCGAGGATAGGCTAGTTCCATGCGCCGCGGAAGCTTCCAGGACGGGACCGTCGACTACGCGGCCGTCGGGGCCACGCAGGCTGCGGACCTCATGGGTTACCCTCCCGAGAAGAGCACGCCCGCCGAGGACTCCTGGCGGATCGGCAGCGGTGAAGCCCGCTTCACGACCTCCGCCGACGCGCTGCTGTCGTGGACGGCGCAGCGCGGTGCGGGCCTGGACGTCACCGACGTGCGTCCCGCCGCGGGCCCCATGTACTCCGGAGTCAGCTTCGACCCCGAGGGCAACCCCGTCGTGCCCAGCCGGCTCGACGCCGACCAGCGCTTCGAGGCCGACGGCACGCCGTATGTGAGCGCGGGGACGACGATCCACCTGCACGGGCGCGTGAAGGGCATGCGTGCCGACGCCGAACTGCGTGTGATCTATGCGATCGAGGAGCCGCGTCGCGTGGGCTTCGCTCTGGGCACGGTGCGGGGATCGGTCGTTAGCGGCGAGGAGTCGTTCCTGCTGGACTGGCGGGACAGCGACGAGGTGTGGTTCACCGTCCGCGCCTTCGATCGCCCCGTCGCACCGCTGTACCGGCTGCTCCCGCCGCTGGTGAAGCGTCGCCGGCGAGAGCTCTTCCAGGGGTATCTGCGCGCGATCTCCCCGCTGTACGCGACGCCGTCCTGATGGGCGCCGCACTTCCGCCCGGCGACCCCGCCCCCGACGACGGCGCACTGCCGGACGATCTCACCATCGATGCCGACACCGGCTTCGGCGTGTATCTGCACGTGCCGTTCTGCCGCGTGCGCTGCGGCTACTGCGACTTCAACACCTACACCGCCACGGAGCTGCGCGGCGCGCGACAGGACACCTACGCCGACGAGGTGCTGAGGGAGATCGCGCTGTCGACCCGCGTGCTGTCCGCTCGTGGACCTCTGCGTCCGGCGCAGACCGTGTTCTTCGGGGGCGGCACGCCGACGCTGCTGCCGCCGGGCGACCTCGTCCGCATGCTCACGGGGGTTCGCGACGCGTTCGGCCTCGCCGACGACGCCGAGGTGACCGTCGAGGCCAACCCCGACACGGTCACGCCGGCGCTGACCGCCGAGCTGGCCGCCGCCGGGGTGACCCGGCTCTCGATCGGGATGCAGTCCGCGGTCGCGCACGTGCTGACCGCGCTGGATCGCACACACGACCCCGCCAACGTGGCGACGGCGGTCGCCGCGGCGCGGCATGCCGGTCTGGACGTGAGTCTCGACCTGATCTACGGCGCACCCGGTGAGACCGTCGCGGACTGGCGTCGGTCGCTCGAGACGGCGATCGCGCACGCGCCCGACCACGTCTCCGCGTACGCGCTCATCATCGAGGACGGCACCGGGCTCGAACGCCGGATCCGGCGCGGCGAGGTGCCTGCGCCCGAAGACGACATCCAGGCCGACATGTACGAGCTCGCCGACGGACTGCTCGCCGCGGCGGGGTATCAGTGGTACGAGGTGTCGAACTGGTCCCGTGACACGGCGCGGCGTTCGCGTCACAACCTCGCCTACTGGCGCGGGGACGACTGGTGGGGCTACGGTCCCGGTGCACACAGCCATGTCGCGGGCCTGCGCTGGTGGAACGTGAAGCACCCGGCGGCCTATGCCCAGCGGCTCGCGGCCGATCGGTCGCCGGCGGCGGCCAGGGAGCGCCCGGACGAGGCGGCGCGGCGACTGGAACGGGTGCTGCTGGGATCGCGCATCGCCGACGGCCTGCCGGTCTCGGAGGTCACCGGCGCGGGCCGACGCGCGGTGGCATCGCTCATCGCGGACGGCCTGATCGACGGCGCGTCCGCCGTGCACGGCCGCATCGTGCTCACGCTCCGCGGACGACTGCTCGCCGACGCCGTCGTCCGTGCCCTCACCGTCTGACCCGAGTTCGGCGACCCCCGGAGGGCCTCCCGCGTCGTTGCGATGCTGCGTCGTGTCGTTCCTCGCCGCCGGTGTATGCCGCCGGGACGCGGACGCCGCGCTAGAATTGGCACTCACGAACGACGAGTGCCAGCGGAGGAGGATCATGGTCTCGGAACGCGGACTCCAGGTCCTCCGCGCGATCGTGCAGGACTACGTCGACACACGCGAGCCGGTGGGGAGCAAGTCGATCGTCGACCGGCACCACTTCGGCGTCTCGGCGGCGACGATCCGCAACGACATGGCCCTGCTCGAGGACGAGGAGCTCATCGCGGCGCCGCACACCTCCTCCGGGCGGATTCCGACCGACAAGGGCTACCGCGTCTTCGTCGATCATCTCGCCCGGCTGCGCCCGCTCACGCACGCGCAGCGCGTGGCGATCTCGTCCTTCCTCGAGGGACCCGTCGACCTGGACGACCTGCTCGTGCGGACCGTGCGGTCGCTGACGGTGCTGACCGGACAGGTCGCGATCGTGCAGTACCCGTCGTTCGCGCAGGCCAACGTCTCGCACGTGGAGTTCGTCCACCTCGGCGGGCCGCGCGTGGTCGTGATCATCGTCACCGACATCGGCCGCGTCTCGCAGCGGATGGCGATCCTGCCCGAGGAGCCCGACGAGATCGAAGCGCAGCAGGTCAAGACGGCGATCGCGAGTCTCGTGACGGGCAAGAGCGTGCGGGACGGCTCCAGCGCCGTCGCGGCGCTGCTGGCTGGGCCGGCGACCGGCGCCCGGCTCGACGCCCTCGTGCGAGCGGTCGCCCGCATCGTCGCGGAGGAGTTGGAAGGCTTCCGGCAGGACCGCCTCGTCATGGCGGGCGCGGCGAACCTGGCGCGCCGCGAGTCCGACTTCCGCGGCAGCATCTACCCGCTCCTCGAGGCCATCGAAGAGCAGGTCACGCTGCTGCGCCTCATGACCGAGATGGTCGCCGACGAGCACGGCCTCGCGGCGAGCATCGGCCGTGAGAACGAGGCGTTCGGCCTGTCGGAGGCGTCGGTCGTGGCGGGGGAGTACGACGCGACCGGATCGCGCGCTCGCATCGGCATCCTGGGGCCGACGCGGATGGACTACCCGACCAATCTCGCGGCGGTCCGCGCCGTCGCGCATTACCTCAGCCGCCTGCTCGACGAGGACGAGCAGGCTCGCTGACCCCGAACACAGCAGACCGCGCACGGAGAGACGATCCCGGCGCAGGAAAGGCGAATGTGGCTGACCACTACGAGGTGCTCGGGGTGTCGCGCGAGGCGACACCCGACGAGATCAAGAAGGCGTACCGGCGTCTGGCGCGTGAGCTGCACCCGGACGTGAATCCGGGCGAAGACGCATCCGAGCGCTTCAAGCTCGTGACGCACGCGTATGACGTGCTCAGCGACCCCGAGCAGCGCGCCCGCTACGACATGGGCGGAGACGGCAGCCCGTTCGGCGGTGCGGGTGGCTTCGGCGGCTTCGGCGACATCTTCGAGTCGTTCTTCGGCGCCGCCGGCGGAGGTCGGGCCGGGCGGCCGCGCTCACGCCGCGAGCGCGGACAGGACGCCCTCGTGCGGGTCACGCTCGACCTCGGCGACGTCGTGTTCGGCACGCACCGCGATATCGAGGTGGACACCGCTGTGCTCTGCGAGTCCTGCGAGGGGTCGTGCTGTCAGCCCGGCACCCAGCCGGTCACCTGCGACATCTGTCACGGATCCGGCCAGGTGCAGCGCACCGTGCGCAGTCTCCTCGGCAATGTCGTCACCTCCCAGCCGTGCACCACCTGCCAGGGCTACGGGACGACCATCCCGTACCCGTGCACCTCCTGTCAGGGTCAGGGCCGCGTGCGGGCACGCCGCACCGTCTCCCTCGACATCCCCGCCGGCGTCGAGACCGGTCTGCGTCTGCAGCTGCCCGGTTCGGGCGAGGTCGGCCCCGCCGGCGGTCCGCACGGCGACCTCTATCTGGAAGTCACCGTCGCCCCGCACGATGTCTTCAGCCGAGAAGGAGACGATCTGCTGGCGACCCTCGAGGTCTCCATGCCCGACGCGATCCTCGGCACCGAGGTCACCATCGAATCCCTCGACGGCCCCGTCGACCTCGAGGTGCGGCCGGGCGTGCAGTCCGGCGACGTGCTCACGATCCGCGGTCGCGGCATCACACCGTTGCGCGGATCGCAGCGCGGCGACCTGCGGGTCGGCGTGCATGTGGTCACGCCCACGCGCCTCGATGCGAAGGAACGCGCGCTCATCGAGGACTTCGCCGCGCGGACCAAGGCTCCGGCCCCGCGTCTGGCCGAGTTCCACCAGGGACTGTTCTCGAAGCTGCGCGACCGGCTCCGGAACGGCTGAGCGTGGCCCTCCACTTCCTCGTCGAGGACGCCTCCGCCGCCATCGGCGGCGTCGTGGTGCTCAGCGGGCCCGAAGCGCACCACGCCGCGTCCGTGCGTCGCGTGCGCGCCGGCGAGGAGGTGACCGTCGGCGACGGCCGCGGCACCTGGCTGACCGGGGAGGTCGCGTCCGTCGCCGCCCGCGAGGTCGCCGTGCGCGTGACGCAGCGCGCGGAGCGCCCGGCGCCCGCGCCGCGTCTGGTGCTCGCCCAGGCGCTGGCCAAGGGGGACCGCGACGAGCTCGCGATCCAGGCGGCCACCGAGCTCGGTGTCGACGAGGTGGTCCCGTGGCAGGCGGCGCGCAGCGTCTCGCGCTGGGACGCCGCGAAGGCCGTCAAGGGCGTCGCCCGGTGGACCGCGATCGTGCGCGAGGCCGCCAAGCAGGCCCACCGCGCGTGGGTGCCCGTCGTGTCCGCTCCCGCCACGACGGCCCAGCTGGCCGCGCGCGCGGCGCACGCCCGCGTGCTCGTGCTGGAGCCCACGGCATCCGCCCCGCTCACCGGGATCACCATCGACGCCGCCGACGGCCGCGACCTGGTGCTCGTCGTCGGGCCGGAGGGCGGCATCACCCCCGATGAGCTGACCCTGCTCGCCGCGGCGGGCGCCGAGCTCGTCCGCCTCGGTGACACCGTGCTGCGCACCTCGACGGCCGGTCCCGCCGCCCTCGCGGTGCTCGACGGCGCACTCGGCCGCTGGTGAGGCGCGCCGATAGACTGGCCGCATGAGCGAACCTTCCGTCTTCACGCGCATCCTCGACGGTGAGATCCCTGCGGAGATCATCGCGCAGACCGAGAACGCGTTCGCGATCCGCGACATCAGCCCGCAGGCGCCCGTGCACCTGCTGGTCGTCCCGAAGTCGCCGCAGTACCGGAACGTGGTCGAACTCGCCGCGGGCGATCCCGCCCTGCTCGCCGAGTTGGTCGGCCTGGCCAGCACCGTGGCCGCAGAGCATGCCGACGGCGACTTCCGCCTCGTCTTCAACACGGGCCCCGCCGCCGGGCAGACGGTGTTCCACGTGCACGCGCACGTGCTCGGCGGAGGCCTGGCGGAAGGGAGTCTCGGTGGCTGATGCCCCCGAACCCGCCGTCGAGCGCATCTACGCCGACGGCATCGCGATGGTCCAGCTGCTGGGTCCGCAGGACCGCTTGCTCCGCGTCGTCGAGAGCGAACACCCCGGCGTCGAGGTGCTGGTCCGCGGCAACGAGATCACCCTGAGCGGAGAACGGGACGCCGTCGCGTCGGCGCGCACGCTCGTCGACGAGCTGCTCGCCCTCGCTCGCTCCGGTCAGGGACTGGAGCCGGCCGATGTGAGCGCCTCGAGCCGTCTTCTGCGCACCGAGGGCGGACCGCGCCCGTCGGAGGTCCTCGGCGAGGCGATCCTCTCGTCCCGCGGCAAGATCATCCGTCCCAAGACGCTCGGGCAGAAGGAGTACGTCGACGCGATCGACGAGAACACGATCGTCTTCGGAATCGGCCCGGCCGGCACGGGAAAGACCTACCTCGCGATGGCCAAGGCGATCCAGGCGCTGCAGCGCAAAGAGGTCAGCCGCATCATCCTGAGCCGTCCGGCGATCGAGGCGGGGGAGCGGCTGGGGTTCCTGCCCGGCACCCTGACGGACAAGATCGACCCCTACCTGCGCCCGCTGTACGACGCGCTCAACGAGATGATGGATCCCGAGCTGGTGCCCAAGCTCATCGCCTCGGGCACGATCGAGGTCGCCCCGCTGGCGTACATGCGCGGCAGGACGCTCAACGACTCGTTCGTCGTGCTCGACGAAGCGCAGAACACGACGCCCGAGCAGATGAAGATGTTCCTCACGCGACTCGGCTTCGGCACGCGGATGGTCGTCACCGGCGACATCACGCAGATCGACCTGCCGCAGGGGGCGTCGGGCCTGCGCCTGGTCACGCGCGTGCTCAAAGACATCGACGACATCCACTTCGCGACCCTCACGAGCGACGACGTCGTCCGGCACTCGCTGGTCGGACGCATCGTCGACGCCTACACCGCGTTCGACGAGCAGCGCCTCGCGTCACGGCGCGAGCGCGACGAGGCGGCCGAGTTCGCCAACCGCGCCGAACGCCGCGCCGCAACCCGCCCGTTCGGACCCCGCGATCACCAGCCGAAGCGAGGACGATCATGACGATCGAGATCACGAACGAATCCGCCATGCCGATCGACGAGACGGTGCTGCTGCGACTGACCGAGCGCAACCTGGCGGAGCTGAATGTGAGCGTGGACGCCGACGTGGCGATCCTTCTGGTCGACGAGGGCGCCATGGAGGCGCTCCACGTGCAGTGGATGGACGAGCCGGGACCGACCGACGTGCTGAGCTTCCCGATGGACGAGCTGCGCCCCGGCACCGAGGAGGCGCCGACACCCGCCGGACTCCTCGGCGACATCGTCCTGTGCCCGCAGGTCGCCGAGACGCAGGCCCAGGCGGCCGGGCACGCGACGATCGACGAGCTCGTCCTGCTCACGACGCACGGACTGCTCCACCTGCTGGGCTTCGATCACGCCGAGCCCGAAGAGGAGCGCGAGATGTTCGGGCTCCAGCGTGAGCTGATCGCCGGCTTCCAGGCCAGCGAGCGACGACGACGCACATGACCCCGGCGCTCCTGCTCGTTGCGGCCGTCCTGCTGGTCGCGCTCGGCGGCCTGATGGCCGCCCTCGACGCCGCACTCGGGGTCACCTCGCGCGCCGACGTCGCCGATCTGTCGCTCAGCGGCCGGAACAGCGGGTCGCTCGCGCGCATCGCCGCCGACCCCGAGGCCCATGAGAACGCCGTCGTGTTCATCAGGATCCTCGCCGAGACCGCCGCGGCGGTGCTCGTCACCGCCGCGTTCACGATCCTGTTCGACAACCTCGGCTGGGCCATGCTCGCCGCAGCGATCCTCATGACGGCGGTCTCGTTCGTCCTCGTGGGAGCCAGCCCCCGCAGCATCGGCCGCCAGCACGCCAAGGGCCTGCTGCGCGCGGCGGCTCCGCTCGTGCGGGGAGCGCGGATCCTCCTCGGTCCGCTCGCGCACCTCCTGGTCATCCTCGGCAATCGCCTCACCCCCGGCATCCAGCGCGGCACGTCCTTCGCGAGCGAAGAGCAGCTGCTGAGCATGGTCGATGAGGCGGCATCGCAGGACCTCATCGAGGAGGACGATCGCGAGCTGATCCACTCGGTCTTCGACTTCACCGACACGATCGTCCGGGCCGTGATGGTCCCGCGCACGGACATGGTGACGGTGGATGCCGCGGCCACGACGCAGCAGGCCATGCAGCTGTTCCTGGACAAGGGCGTGTCGCGCATCCCCGTCGCCGACGATGAGGCCGACGACATCACGGGCGTCGTCTACCTGAAGGACCTCGTCCAGTTCGCCTATCGCGACGAGACCGCGTGGCGGGATGCTCCCGTCGCGCAGGTCGCCCGTCCCGCCGTCTTCGTCCCCGAGGCGATGAAGGCCGAGACACTGCTGCAGCAGATGAAACGGGACGCGGTGCATGTGTGCCTCGTCGTCGACGAGTACGGGGGCGTCGCCGGGCTGGTCACGCTGGAAGACCTCATCGAGGAGCTCGTGGGTGAGATCGCCGACGAGTACGACCCTCGCTCGAACGAGGTCGTCGAGCTGAGCGACGGACGCTACCGTGTGAGCGCGCGCCTCGGCGTCGAAGAGGTCGGCGACCTGTTCGGAATCGAGCTCGATGACGACGACGTCGACTCGGTGGGTGGACTGCTGGGCAAGCTGCTCGGCCGCCTGCCGCTGCCGGGAGCGACGGCGGAGTACGGCGGGCTCGTGTTCACCGGCGGAACCTCCCGCGGCCGCGGTCGTGGACTGGCGACCGTGTTCGTCGAGCGCAGCGCGACCCCGGCACCCGTCGACACCTCCGGCGCCCGACCGCGCACGGGAGAGATCCGCGTACCGCGCAGCGGCGAGACCCGCGAACTGCGAAAGGGAGAGGCATGACTGCACAGCAGGATCCGGACGCCGCGGAGGGCCGCTCCGGCTTCGTGACCTTCGTCGGCCGGCCCAACGTGGGCAAATCCACGCTGACCAACGCCCTCGTCGGAGAGAAGGTCGCGATCACCAGCGACAAGCCGCAGACGACGCGGCGGGCGATCCGTGGGATCGTCAACCGGCCGGGGGGACAGCTCGTGATCGTGGACACCCCCGGCATCCACAAGCCGCGCACCCTGCTCGGCCAGCGCCTCAACGACCTCGTCGAGCAGGTGCTCGGCGACGTGGACGCGATCGGCTTCCTCGTGCCGGCCACGGAGAAGGTGGGCCCGGGCGACCGCCGGATCGCGGCGTCACTGGACGGGTATGCGCGCGCGAAGAAGGTCGCCATCGTCACGAAGACCGACATCGCATCTCGTGACGAGATCACCGCGCGCCTCATGGAGGTCGACAGTCTTCGGGAGGACTGGGATGCCGTGATCCCGCTGTCCGCGGTCGCCGGCGAGCAGCTGGATGTGCTCTGTGACGAACTGCTGAAGCTGCTGCCGACGGGGCCGGCGCTGTACCCGTCCGGCGTGGTCACGGACGAGTCGCTCGAGGACCGGATCGCCGAGATCATCCGCGAAGCCGCGCTGGAGGGTGTGCGCGACGAGCTGCCGCACTCCATCGCCGTGACCATCGAGGAGCTCGCGGAGCGCGAGGGCGGCGGGATCACGGACATCTTCGCGAACGTCGTGGTCGAGCGCGACAGCCAGAAGGCGATCATCATCGGCCACCGGGGGTCCCGTCTGCGCGACGTCGGGACGCGCGCCCGCGCACAGATCGCGCCGCTCGTGGGCACCAAGGTGTTCCTCAAGCTGCACGTGCGCGTCGCCAAGGAGTGGCAGCGCGACCCGAAGCAACTCGGGCGCCTGGGTTTCTGAGCAAGGAGCCTCCGTGGTCACGGGGGAACCGCGCACGAAGGACGACGGGGCGTGCCTGAGGCTCCGACATCGCCGCTGACGAGGGGGCGCGTCACGTCCGCCTGCCGACGAGGTCGAGCATGCGCGTGCGGGACTTGGTGACGGGACGCCACCGCGGGCGGGCTTCGATCCAGGTGGGCGCGAGCACTTCGGGAGCGCCATTGTTCATCCTGAGCTGCCAGCCGCAGCGGGCGAGGAATCGATGGTGGAACCAGCACAAGAGCACGCCGTTGTGGGTGTGCGTCTTGCCGCCGTGGGCATGCTCGACGACGTGGTGGATCTCGCACCAGGCGGCCGGGACGCCGCACCCGGGGATCGCGCAGCCGCCGTCGCGGAGCGCGATCGCGCGACGCTGGTGCCGGTTGAAGACGCGCTCCTCGATGCCGATGCGCTCAATGCGACCGTTCTTGCCGAGGCGCACCCGCTGGATCACCCCTGCGCAGCCGGTGTGGGTCGCCACGTCGAGCGACACGGGCTCGTCGACCCCGTCGATGTGACCCCAACCGGTGCGCGAAGCGAGGTCTTCTTCTCGCACCGAGACGACCAGCGTGGGTGCGGACCCGCCGATAGTGGGGAGCTGTTCGCTGGATGCGGCGACGGTCAGCGCGGTCGCCAGCGCGTCGTGCCGCTTCTGCGCGGCTGTGCGCGGATCCTTCGGTGCGTCGTCCTCGGGCGTGGCCTCGTCGATGGGCCGGAACGCCACGGTGCCGTGCTCGCCGACGCGTGGCGAGCAGGTCGCGTCGTAGATGCGCTGGAACTGGGCGGCGACTTCGACGAGCAGGTTGCCGTGCACGGGAACGACACCGTCGCGCGCGCGGCCGAGGGTGATGCCACGCAGTCGCAGCGCGCGCTCGTCTCGAGGCTCGGCACCGTCCTGGTCGAGCGCCGCCGCCCACACTTGTGCCTGTATGCGCAGCAGGTCCGCGCAGGCGGGGGGTGCCCCGTCGGGGCCGGTGCCTCGCGCCTCGGCAGCGAGTACCGCGTCGGCGATGCGCACATCGCTCAGCGCCACCCGCTTGCTCATCTCCTGTAGGGGAGCGGCGACGGCCAGCAGTCCGTCGACCCCGACCGTGCCGTCCATCAGTGCGTCGCGCATCGCCGGCAGCAGCGGCGGAATCGGGTCGTCGGCCAGCGACCGGCGCACCATCGTCGGCTTGGCCGCGCGGTGCAGCCGGCCGGCCGACGCGGCGCTCAGCAGAGTGAGCCTCTGCACCAGTTCGCTGACGTCGTGGCATCCCCTTCTCGAGGTCAGCCGCAGGTCGCGTTCAGGACATTGCGAACGGCGAGACACCTCACCGGTCGCCTCGACGAGGACCGCATCGGTCAGTCGCTGCAACTCGGCGGCCAGGGTCAGCGCACGCGTGACCTGCTCGTCACCGGCCTGCAGGATCCGGCCGTCTGCAAGGGTTGCCGACACGGTGGCACGCGTCTCCTCGATGACCTGTTCCAGGTACTCGAGCAGTGCTTCCATACCTCCCATTCTGGCGAGAGGTTCCGACATTCCCTGCCGGTGTTTTCCTCGTTCATCAGGACAATCGGGACACGCGTGACACTTCGGGCCGGCCGGCGTCGGAGCGGTCAGGGTCGCCGGCCGCCACCGCCGCCACCACCCATCATCGAGTTCGTCAGCTCGGTCACCGTCCGACCGTTCACGGTCACGTCGCCGCCGGTCATCGTGCCCGTGCCGTCGAAGTCGAACGCGAACTGGGCTGTGATGTCGATCGTGCCGCCGGTGATCGTGAGGTCGCCGTTGCTGTCGATCGCGTCGGTGTCGCCGGCGCCCATGACGATGGCGAGACCGCCGCCGTTGATGCTGATGCTCAACCCCGAGGTGATGATGTCGGAGGCCGAGGCGTTGATGCCGTCGTCGGAGGCGGCAAGGGTGATGTCGCCGCCGTCGATCACGACGACCGGCGCCTCGATGCCCTCCACGGACTCCGTGATGTCGATGGTGCCCCCGGTGATCCAGATCTTCTGCTCCGCCTTGACCGCGTCGTCGCCGGAGGCGATCGTGAGGTCACCGCCCGAGATGACGACCTGTCCCGCGCCGAGGTCGGTCGCGTTGCTGGACTTGACACCGTCGCCGGCCGCGTCGATCGTGATCGTGCCGCCGCCGATGCTCAGCGAGTCCTTTCCGCGGATGCCGTCATCGACGCTCGTGACATCGATCGTGCCCGACAGGATCGACAGGTCGTCTTTCCCGACGATGCCGTCGGCGAAGGCAGCCGTGACGTGCAGGATGCCGTCACCCGTGATGGACAGGTCATCGGCGGAGTAGATCGCCCCGTCGACCTCCTCGTCGCTGCGGGTGGCCGCATCGGAGATCGTGTTGGTGCTCCCCGCCGCCAGCTCCAGGACGGTGAGCGCGGCGCTGTCGATCTGGATCGCAGCGCCGACACTGCTGTTGATGGTCACATCGTCGAGGATGATCCGCACGTACCCGTCCGAGTCCACCGTGATCTGCCCCGTGGACGAGCCGGTGAGGACGTAGGTGCCCGCCTCGGTGATGGCCGTCGCCTCGTCGGTGAGCGTCATCTGCGTGGTCGGCAGCGCGCTCCAGTCGACCTCGGCGCCCGCCACCGTCGACTCCGCGTGCGGCGCCGCCTCGGATGGGGCGGCGCTCATGGGCCCGGTCGAGGTCGTCTGCGTCGCCGTGGCCGTGCAGCCGGCGAGCAGGACCGCCGAGGCGAGCAGGCCGGCAGCGATCTTCGTGTGGTGTCTCATCATGTTCCTTCCGCAGGGGTGGTCGATGAGACGAGTCCACCTCTGCTCGCTTTGCGAGCGCTATGCGACGCCTATGGCAGGTGCATGTGTCTGCGACAGGGCGATCGGAGCGACGTCGACGACTCAGCCGAGCGCGCGGAGTGCGGACTGGACGACGACGACGTCCTCGCCGAAGTCGTCGTCGGCGGCGTCCTGCCATGTGCCGTCGTCCCAGACGACCTGCAGCCACAGCCGCCCGTCCTGCGGCCACGAGCTCAGCGCCTCCGCGCCGAGGCGCTCATGGATCTCCTCCTGCACCTCGAGCAGCGTCGCCTCGTCGGTCGTGCCGGGCCTGCCGCCGGTGGGGTCCTCACGTGCCATCGGGTCGTACAGGGCGAGGAGGATCGGCGGCTGGGTCACCGTGAGCACCTCGCCGTCGTAGGTGCCCTGGACGGCGTACGCGCCCCAGGTCACGGCGCCGGAGGACTCCGCACCGTCCAGCCCCTCCCAGGACCATCCCTGCAGCGCAATGCCGTGGCACTGCGGCGGGTAGGACTCCATCACCGCACCGAGGCAGAGCTGGGCGCTGCCCCCGGAGTCGATCACCGTGCCCTGACCGATGACCTCGGTCTCGGGCGGTGCCGGCCACACCGTGCCGAGCGACTGGCCGTCCGGCGCGTCGGGGGCGGCGCCGGGGCCTGCCCCCGGTGTCGCACACGCGGAGAGGCCGAGGACGAGAGCGGCACCGAGCACACCGGTCCGCAGAAGACGACGCTGATTCATGTCACTACAGTGTCGCCCGGCATCCCTTCGTCTCGCCGCGGCGATGCCCGGCCGCTCACGGGTGTAACCTGGTCCCATGCGCTTCGGTCGACTCCTTCTTAGTCGCCGCGACGAGACCTCGTAGATCAGGGCCTCACTCGTCGCGGAGCTTGTCGTCGGCCCGACTCAACACGACACGAGAAGAAGCGACCTCATCATGGAGAACACCCAGAAGCCCTCCGGCATGCCGATCCACAAGTATCGGCCGTACCACGAGCAGATCCGCGTCGATCTGCCCGACCGCACCTGGCCCGACCGGCGGATCACGACCGCGCCCCGCTGGTGCGCCGTCGATCTGCGCGACGGCAATCAGGCACTCATCGACCCGATGAGCCCCGAGCGCAAGCGCATCATGTTCGAGCTGCTCGTCGGCATGGGCTACAAGGAGATCGAGGTCGGCTTCCCGAGCGCCAGCCAGACCGACTTCGACTTCGTGCGCCAGCTGATCGAAGAGGACCTGATCCCCGACGACGTCACGATCCAGGTGCTGACGCAGTCTCGCGAGCACCTCATCGCGCGCACCTACGAGGCCATCGCCGGCGCGAAGCAGGCCATCGTGCACCTCTACAACTCGACGAGCGTGCTGCAGCGCGAGGTGGTGTTCCGCACCGACAAGCAGGGCATCGTCGATATCGCGCTGGAGGGTGCGCGGCTGTGCCGCGAGTTCGAGAAGAGCATCCCCGGCACGAAGGTGTTCTACGAGTACTCGCCCGAGTCCTACACCGGCACCGAGCTCGAGTTCGCCGTCGACGTCTGCAATCAGGTGCTCGCCGTGCTCGAGCCCACGCCGGAGCGCAAAGTCATCATCAACCTGCCCGCGACCGTCGAGATGGCCACGCCGAACGTGTACGCCGACTCGATCGAGTGGATGGGCCGGCATCTGGACCATCGCGAGAACGTCATCCTGTCGCTGCACCCGCACAACGACCGCGGCACGGCCGTCGCCGCCGCCGAGCTGGGCTATCTGGCCGGCGCCGACCGCATCGAGGGCTGCCTGTTCGGCAACGGCGAGCGCACCGGAAACGTCGACCTGGTCGCTCTCGGCATCAACATGCTGACCCAGGGGATCGACCCCCAGATCGACTTCAGCGACATCGATCACATCAAGCGCACCGCCGAGTACTGCAACCAGCTGCCCGTCCCTGAGCGCAGTCCGTGGGCCGGCGACCTCGTCTTCACCGCGTTCAGCGGATCGCACCAGGACGCCATCAAGAAGGGCTTCGAAGCCATGGACGCCCGGGCGGCCGCCGAGGGCGTGTCGGTCGACGGGATCGAATGGGCCGTGCCGTACCTGCCTATCGACCCGAAGGACCTGGGGCGGTCGTACGAGGCCGTCATCCGCGTCAACTCGCAGTCGGGCAAGGGAGGCGTCGCGTATCTGCTCAAGGCCGACCACGCCATCGACCTGCCGCGCAAGCTCCAGATCGAGTTCTCCGGCGTCGTCCAGGCGAAGACGGATGCCGAGGGCGGCGAGGTGTCGAGCGACCAGATCTGGTCGATCTTCACCGATGAGTACCTGCCGGCGCCGGCGACCGACGACAAGTGGGGCCGGTTCGAGCTGCTCGCCACCCGCACGCAGAGCGACATGTCCGGCGACGTGGCGCTCGAGGTCACGCTGCGCGACGGCGACGCGCCGGTCGAGGCGGCCGGACACGGCAACGGTCCGGTCGCCGCGTTCCTGGAGGTGCTGCGCGCGCAGGGCTTCGCCGTCACCGTGTACGACTACGTCGAGCATGCGCTCAGCGCCGGCGGCGACGCCCAGGCCGCCGCCTACGTCGAGCTGCAGGTCGACGACCAGCGGCTGTGGGGGGTCGGCGTCGACGGCGACATCTCGACGGCGTCGCTCAAGGCGATCGTCTCGGGCGTCAATCGCGCGATCCGCACGCGCGAGCGATCCGGCGCCCTCGCCGCTGTCTGAGCCCGTATCGCGGCGCCTCAGGGCTTGATGATCGGGATCGCCGAGGTCTCCACGGCGACCTTCTGACGATAGAGCGCGCGCTGCTCGGGGAGCGAGATGTCGAAGATCACGGCCAGCAGCCGGATCACCGTCGTCACCGCGAGGCAGGCGACGGCCGCGGCGACCAGCGGCGCACCCAGCGCGTGCGTCAGCGCGAGGACCGCACAGCCGGCCGCGGCGGCCACGGCGTAGAGCGAGCCGACGTGCATGATCGCCACCGGCAGCCCCATGATCACATCGCGCAGGATCCCGCCGCCCACTGCCGCGCACACCCCGACGAACACGGCGGGCACCTCCGGGAGCCCGATCGCCAGCGCCTTGGCGGTGCCGAAGGCGCCGAACAGGCCGATCACGAGCGCGTCCAGGGCGACGATGACGGCGTTGAGCCGCCGGAAGAGGTTCGCCAGCAGCATCCCGACGAGGGCAGCGCCCACCGCGGTGAGCAGATACCAGTTGCTCTGCATCGTCGCGAGCTCGACGTTGAGCATCAGATCGCGGATGAGACCGCCGCCCATGCCCATGACGATGCCGATGATCGTCACGCCGAGCAGGTCGAGACGGCGCTGGCCGACGAACCCGGACGCGAACAGCGCGCCCTGCACGCCGCCGAGTCCCACGGCGACGAGGTCGGCCCAGAGGGGGATCACGAACAGCGGCTCTGTCACGCCTCCATTGTCTCCGCTCGCGGGGATAATCGACCTGTGCAGGAGAAACAGTAGATGCCGACATACCGCGACGAGGTCGTGGTCCTGCGTACCCACAAGCTCGGGGAGGCGGACCGCATCGTGACGATGCTCAGCCGCCGTCACGGCAAGGTCCGCGCCGTCGCGAAGGGAGTGCGCCGTACCTCGTCGCGCTTCGGCGCGCGGCTCGAGCCGTTCATGGTCGCCGATGTGCAGCTCTATCAGGGGCGCTCGCTCGATGTCGTCCAGCAGGCCGAGTCACTCGGCGCGTACGGCGCCGACATCGCGTCGCACTACGACCGGTACACCGCGGCGCACGCCATGGTCGAGACGGCCGACCGGCTCAACGAGGCCGAGGCGACACCGCAGCAGTACCTCCTGCTCGTCGGCGGTCTGCGCTCGCTCGCCCGCGGCGACCACGCCTCGCGCGCGGTCCTGGACTCGTACCTGCTGCGCGTGATGGCCCTGTCGGGATGGGCCCCCGGTCTCTTCGACTGCGCGCGGTGCGGCCGCACCGGGCCGCATGACTGGTTCGTCGCGCAGCTGGGCGGCACCGTCTGCGCCGAGTGCGCACCGGCCGGCTCCGCGCGGGTGCACGCCGACACCGGCGCGTTGCTGCGTGCCCTGATGGCCGGCGAGTGGGACGACGTCGACGCCGCGTCACCGGCGGCGACCGGCGCCGCCTCGGGACTGGTCGCCGCGTACGCGCAATGGCACCTCGAGCGCGGCATCCGCTCGCTCTCGCATGTGGAGGCACCGCGATGACCCCCAAGCCCTACACGCACCGGGATGCCGTGGCCTACCGTCCGCTCGATTGGACCGGCATCCGTCCCCCCGCGTTCCCGAAGGGGGGCGTGCCGGCGCACGTGGCGATCGTCATGGACGGCAATGGCCGCTGGGCCAACCGCCGCGGGCTCACCCGCATCGAGGGGCACCGGGCGGGGGAGGAGGTCCTGCTCGACGTGGTCGCGGGCGCGATCCAGGCCGGCGTGAAGCACGTCAGCGTCTACGCCTTCTCGACCGAGAACTGGGCCCGCTCACCGGAGGAGGTCCGCTTCCTCATGGGGTACAACCGCGACGTGCTGCACCGCCGTCGCGATCAGCTCAACGAGTGGGGTGTGCGCGTGCGGTGGGCCGGGCGTCGGCCGCGCCTGTGGGGATCGGTCATCAAGGAGCTGCAGTTCGCCGAGCAGCTGACGGCCGGCAACGACGTACTGACCCTGACGATGTGCATCAACTACGGCGGACGGCACGAGCTCGTCGACGCGATGCGCGCGATCGGCGCCGACATCGCCGCCGGGCGGCTCAGGCCCGGTGCCATCACCGAGAAGACGATCCGCCGGCACCTGTACGTCCCCGACATGCCGGACGTCGATCTGTTCATCCGCTCCAGCGGCGAGCAGCGCACCTCGAACTTCCTGCTGTGGGAGTCGGCCTACGCCGAGATGGTGTTCCTCGACACGCTGTGGCCGGACTTCTCGCGCACCGACCTGTGGCACGCGATCCAGTTGTACCTCGACCGCGACCGCCGCTTCGGCGGGGCGGTCGACACGCCGTCCGCCGCGCGCTGACGGATCGCGGCCCGCACCGCGGAATACCTCGTGAACGCCGCCGGTTGCACCGGGTGTGACGGAACCCATCAAGATCGACGTGTGGAGCGATATCGCCTGCCCCTGGTGCTACATCGGCAAGCGCAATCTCGAGAACGGGCTGGCCGCGACGGCGTCCGACGACGACGCACCGCGCGTCGAGGTCACCTTCCACTCGTACGAGCTGTCGCCCGACACCCCCGTCGACTTCGACGGCGATGAGATCGAGTTCCTGTCCGGTCACAAGGGGATGCCGGCCGACCGCGTCCGCGAGATGCTCGAGCGCGTCACGGGTGTCGCCGCCGAGGCGGGCCTGGAGTACCGGTTCGATCTGCTCAAGCACACGAACACCGTCAAGGCGCACGAGCTGCTGCACTTCGCGAAAGCTCAGGGGCGGCAGCACGAGATGGCCGAGCGCCTGATGTCCGCGTACTTCAGCGAGGGCCGCCACGTCGGCCGTATCGACGACCTCGTCGACCTCGCCGCCGAGACCGGACTCGACGCTGACGCCACGCGCGAGGCGCTGGAGACGAGCCGCCACCTCGAGGACGTCAACGCCGACAAGGCGCAGGCGGCGGCCTACGGCATCCAGGGCGTGCCGTTCTTCGTCATCGACGGGAAATACGGCGTATCGGGTGCCCAACCCGCCGAGGCGTTCACGCAGATCGCCCGTCAGGTGTGGGCAGAGCGGACTACCGCGGCAGACTAGCCTCGATCGTCGCGACGATCTCGGGGGCGTCGGGTGTGGTCTGCGGCCGGAAGCGGTGCACGTCGCCGGCGGGCGTGACCAGGAACTTCTCGAAGTTCCACGCCACCGGGCCCTTCACGCCCTCTGCGTTCTTCGCCTTCTTGAGGGCCTTGAACAGCGCGGCGGCGTGCGATCCGTTCACCCGGACCTTGTCCATGACCGGAAAGCTCACGCCGTAGGTCGTCGAGCAGAACTCCAGGATCTCCTCCATCGATCCCGGCTCCTGACCCATGAACTGGTTGCACGGGAAGCCGATCACCTGCAGCCCCTGCGGGCCATAGGTGCGCTGCAGCTGCTCCAGCTGTTCGTACTGCGGTGTGAGGCCGCACTTCGAGGCGACGTTCACCACGAGGACCGGACCATCGCCGAAGTCGCCGAGGGACCGCTCGCCGCCGTCGGGGGTGCGAAACGTGATGTCGCGGATGTCCACAGCCTGCGTGTCTGCCATGTTGTCCACGATAAGCCCGTTCCGGCCGCCGGGATCGCGTCCGCATCTGGGAGAATGGACAGGATGTCCACCAGCACCCTCGCCCCCGCGCGCACGACGCGGCCGGCGACGACACCGCGCCGCGACCTGCGCATCGGGCCGATCGCGCTCGACGCGCCGGTCGTGCTGGCGCCGATGGCGGGGATCACCAACACCGCCTTCCGCCGGCTGTGTCGTGAGTACGGCGCCGGCCTGTACGTCAGCGAGATGATCACGACCCGCGCACTCGTCGAGCGCAACGCCACGACGATGCGTCTGATCACCCACCACGAGTCCGAGAAGCCCCGGTCCATCCAGCTGTACGGCGTCGACCCGGCGACCACCGAGGCCGCCGTCCGGCTGCTGGTCGAGGAGGACCGCGCCGATCACATCGACCTCAACTTCGGCTGCCCCGTGCCCAAGGTCACCCGCAAAGGCGGGGGAGCCGCCCTGCCGTGGAAGCTCGGCCTGTTCCGCGAGATCGTCACGCGCGCGGCGCGTGCGGCCGGCGCCGTGCCGCTGACGGTCAAGATGCGCAAGGGCATCGACGGCGATCACCTGACCTACCTCGATGCGGGGCGCATCGCGGAGGACGCCGGTGTCGCCGCCGTCGCCCTGCACGCACGCACCGCCGCGGAGTTCTACTCCGGCACGGCCGACTGGGACGCGATCGCGCAGTTGAAGCAGACCGTGACCAGCGTGCCCGTCCTCGGCAACGGCGACATCTGGTCGGCCGACGACGCCGTGCGGATGATGGCCGAGACCGGCTGCGACGGCGTCGTCGTGGGCCGCGGCTGCCTGGGCCGTCCGTGGCTGTTCGGCGACCTGGCACGCGCGCTCGGCGGTCCTCAGGCCGCCGGCGCCCCGGTCGATGCGACCCTCGCGTTCGTCGCCCAGGCCTTCCGGCGGCACGCCGAGCTCCTCGTCGACTTCTTCGCGGACGAAGGGCGGGGGTGCCGCGACATCCGCAAGCATGTGGCCTGGTACTTCAAGGGCTATCCGGTCGGCGGCGAGACCCGGGCGAGCCTGGCGACCGTCTCGAGCCTCGCCGAGATCGACGACCTGCTCGCGTCGCTCGACCTCGCCGCCCCGTACCCGGGCGCGGCCGCCGAGGGACAGCGCGGCCGGGCGGGCACGCCGAAGCGGCCGGCACTGCCCGACCGCTGGCTGGAGTCGCGCGACCTGGACGCCGCCGAGACCTGCGCGATCGCCGAGGCGGAGCTGGATACCAGTGGCGGCTGAACCCTCGACGCACGCCGCCGGCGTGAGCATCGCGCCCGGACGACCCTCGGGCTACGACGACCACGACGCGGAGCGTCTGCTGCCCGAGCAGCACCGCTCACGGCGTGACAGCTTCGCCCGCGACCGAGCGCGCGTGCTGCACTCCGCCGCCCTGCGCCGGCTCGCCTCGAAGACACAGGTGCTCAGCCCCGCCAGTCCCGACGACTTCGCCCGCAACCGCCTCACCCACTCGCTCGAAGTCGCCCAGGTCGGCCGGGAGCTCGCGATCGCGCTCGAACTGTCACCCGACGTCGTCGACACGGCATGCCTCTGCCACGACCTCGGTCACCCGCCGTTCGGCCACAACGGCGAGCGGGCGCTCAACGAGTGGGCGGAGGACATCGGCGGCTTCGAGGGCAACGCGCAGTCGCTGCGCATCCTCGCGCGGCTCGAGCCGAAGGTCCTGGGTGAGGACGGCACCAGCTACGGATTGAACCTCACCCGCGCGAGCCTCGACGCGACCTGCAAGTATCCGTGGAGCGCCGACCACGCCGTGCCCGACCCGGGCGGCCGGCAGAAGTTCGGCGTGTACCCCGAGGACGAGGAGATCTTCCGCTGGATGCGCGACGGCGCACCGGGCCGCGTGCGCTGCATCGAAGCCGAGGTCATGGACCTCTCCGACGACATCGCCTATTCGGTGCACGACTTCGAGGACGCGATCCTCAACGGATACCTCGACCCGCGGCGGCTCGGCGATCCGCGTGAGCGGGAGGCGCTGCTCACCGCCATCCAGTCATGGGTCGGCTACGGATTCACTCGTGATGAGCTCGCCGACGGACTGTACCGGCTGTCGCGAGTGCCGGACTGGTTCACCGCATTCGACGGCTCACGCGCCGCCGTGGCGCGCCTGAAGAACCTCACGAGCGACCTCATCGGGCGGTTCGCACGAGCGGCCACCGCCGCCACGCGGGAGCACTACGACGGCCCGGTGCTCACCCGGTACCGCGGACGCGTCATCGTGCCCCGCGTCATCGAGGTCGAGATGGCGGTGCTCAAGGGCATCATCGGCGCGTTCGTCGTCTCGATCGAGGGGCGCAAGGGACTCTACAAGGAGCAGCGTCGCGTGCTCACGCGCCTGGCCGGCGCGCTGTGGGCGCACCCCGAGCATCTCTCCGGGCAGTTCGCCGAGGACTTCACCGCCGCCGACACCGACGCTGCCCGTCGCCGCGTCGTCGTCGACCAGGTCGCCAGCCTCACCGACCGGTTCGCGATCGAGTGGCACACGCGACTGGTCGGCTCGGTCGATCTGCGCGAACTGGGGCTGTGGCCGATCGGGTCCAAGGTCACGGCATCCGCGTTCTTCGCCCTGCCCGAGCCGATCGAAGGCCTCTGATGGCACGGATCCGGCAGGCCGACGTCGACGAGGTCAAGGCGCGCACGAACATCGCCGACATCATCGGGGAACGGGTCGCCCTCAAGCAGGCCGGCGTCGGGTCGCTCAAAGGACTGTGCCCGTTCCACGATGAGAAGAGCCCGAGCTTCAACGTGCGCCCGCAGGTGGGCTACTACCACTGCTTCGGGTGCGGCGAGTCGGGAGACGTGTACTCGTTCCTGCGCGCGATGGACCATCTGTCGTTCACCGAGTCGGTCGAGAAGCTCGCCGCGCGCATCGGCTTCCAGCTCCACTACGAGGATGGCGGTGCGGCCCCCGAGACGAGCGGCCGCACGCGGCTGTACCAGGCGAACACGGCGGCCGCCGAATGGTTCCGCGCGCAGCTGTCCGCCCCCGGCGCGGACCCCGGGCGACGCTTCCTGGGGGAGCGGGGCTTCGACGCGGGCGCGGCGGCGCACTTCGGCATCGGCTACGCGCCACAGGGCTGGAACAACATGCGCGACGCGCTCCGCTCGCAGGGCTTCACCGATGAGGAGCTCGTGACGGCAGGGCTGCTCTCACAGGGCCAGCGCGGCGTGTACGACCGCTTCCGCGGACGCGTCGTGTGGCCCATCCGCGACGTCACAGGCCAGACGATCGGGTTCGGTGCGCGACGGCTGCTCGAGGACGACCAGGGTCCCAAGTACCTCAACACCCCCGAGACCCCGATCTACAAGAAGGCACAGGTGCTGTACGGGCTCGACCTTGCGAAGAAGGCGATCTCGCGTGAACACCGCGTCGTCGTCGTCGAGGGGTACACCGATGTCATGGCGTGCCACCTCGCCGGCGTCACGACCGCGATCGCCACCTGCGGCACGGCGTTCGGCTCGGACCACATCTCGGTGCTGCGCCGGGTGATGGGGGACGATTCGACCGCGGGCGAGGTCATCTTCACGTTCGATCCGGACGCCGCGGGCCAGAAGGCGGCACTGCGCGCCTTCGGCGATGAGAAGCGCTTCGCGGCGCAGACCTACGTCGCCGTCGCGCCCGACGGCCTCGATCCGTGCGATCTGCGCCTCGGCCGGGGCGACGGCGCCGTCCGCGCCCTGATCGACGACAAAGCGCCCATGTTCGAGTTCGTCATGGACCAGCGGCTCGCCGGCTTCGACCTGGCGACCGTCGAGGGCCGCGTCGGCGCGCTCCGTGCAACCGCGTCCGTCGTCGCCGAGATCCGCGACCCCGCACTCCGCCCGGGCTACACCCGTGTCCTGGCGCGGAAGCTGGGCATGGACCTGTCCGAGGTCACCCCCGAGATCGAGCGGGCGACTCACGCCGCCCGGGCACCGCAGCGCAGCCACGGGCGGGACGGCGCTGCCCCCGGCTCGCGCGCCGAGGCCGCCTCCGGTGCGACCGACGGGAGCACCGACGCCGGTTCGACGCGGGTGACGCTGGCAGGCCTGCCGCGAACCGCCGATGTCACCCTGGAACGCAATGCGCTCATGGGGATCCTCCAGTACGGACACGTCCTCGACGCCGCCGAGCTCGACGCGGCCCTCGCCCTGCCCATGCGGCATCCGGCGCTGGACATCGTCCGGCAGGCTGTGGCTGCGCAACCGGACCGCACGCGCATCGGCTGGGCCTCGGGCGCCGTCGAGAGCGCGCGCGAGCCGTACCGTTCCCTGGCCGTCGAACTGCTCACCGCCACGTTTCCTGCCCTGACCGAGGCCGAAGCACACGCCTCGACGCTGTCCCTGTGCCGACGACTGCGCCTGCGCACGCTGGAACGGGAGAAGAACGAACTGCTCGGTGCGCTGCAGCGTGTGCCGGCCGACTCGGGCGAGGGCCGTCAGGTGCGCGTCGCCCTGCGCGACCTGGATGCTCGGCGGCGCGGCCTCGCGGAAGACTAGGGCCGGCTGGCCTCCGCCGGCCCGGCAGGGCAGGATGAACCCATGCCCCGCACGTCGAGCGACACCGCGATCCGCTGCGTTGATCTGTCGATCGCGCGCGGCGCCGGTCCGCGCGTCGTCGACGGTATCAGCTTCTCGGTGCGGCCGGGCGCGGCCCTCGCGGTGATGGGCGCGACAGGATCGGGCAAGAGCAGCCTGGCCGCGGTGCTGGCCGGTGCCGAGTTGGACGCGCTGTCGGTCGTCGGCGGCAGCGCCGAGGTAGCGGGGATCGCCGTCCACAAGCGCGGACGAGCGCGTCGGGTGCGCACCTACCTGACCGGATACCTCGCGCAGGGCGCAGGCGCGGCACTGCCGTCGCGCTCGACGGTGTCCGAGGTCATCGCCGAACCCATCACGAGCCGCGATCGCCGCGTCAACCAGCGGGCGCTGGCCGTGCGTGTGGCCTCGCTCCTCGATGAGCTTCAGCTGCCGCTCGGCGCCGCCCCGAAGTACCCCTACGAGCTCAGCGCCGGCATGCGTCAGCGCGTTGCGCTCGCGCGCGCGCTCGTCCTGCAGCCGCGCGTGCTGATCGCCGACGAGCCGTACGCGAATCTCGACCTCGAGGTGCGCGTCGTCGCCCGCGAGGCGCTGCAGCGGCGTCGCGAGGAGGACGACATGGCCGTGCTCGTCGTCACGAACGACGCGGACACGGCGCGCGAGTTCGACGCCGATGTCCTCGTCCTCCGCGGGGGCCATTCCGTCGCGTTCGGGCACAGCATCGACGACCTGCTGTGGACGCCGGGAGGCGACGCGCGGATCGCCACCTGAGGTCACGAGCATGCCTCAGGCTTTGCTACGATAGTGGGGTTGTCCGCTGCAAGGCGGACTGATCCTCGGTAGCTCAATTGGCAGAGCAGCCGGCTGTTAACCGGCAGGTTCTTGGTTCGAGTCCAAGCCGGGGAGCGAACGGCCCCGGACTCCACTCCGGGGCCGTTCTTCATCTCTGCCGAGAGCGGAGGGCGACCGTGGCGCCGTGCGGTCAGGCGTCGAGATCGTCGACACCCGGCGTCCAGCTCTGCCCCGGCTTGCCCCAGCCCCGCTTGCGGGCGATCTTCTGCACGGTCTTCCAATCGCCGTCGTCGAGGCGGTCGATGTAGAGGACCCCGTCGAGGTGGTCGAACTCGTGCTGCATGATGCGTGCACGCCACCCGGTGACGTGCAGACGGACGGGTGCACCGTCCAGGTCGATGCCGGTGACGACGACCTCGTCGGAGCGACGCAGCGGGAACCGCTCGCCGGGGAACGACAGACAGCCTTCGGACTCCTCGTCGGGGTCGGGGGCTCCCGGCTCGCACGGCTTCATCCACAGCTCGGGGTTCAGGATGACACCACGCCACGGCTCGCCGTCGTCGTCCTGGTACGAATAGGTGTAGATGCGCAGGCCCACTCCTACCTGGGGTGCCGCCAGGCCCACACCGGGCGCGGCGTCCATCGTCTCGAACATGTCGGCGACGAGCGTGCGGATCTCATCGGTCGCCTCGTCCACGGGGGAGGCGACGGAATGGAGGACGGGATCGCCCATGATGCGAATAGGGAGAACAGCCACGTCCTGAGCCTATCGAGCCACGGAGGCCGCTACTGTCGAGGGGTGGATTCCGTAGGCATGGCGATCGGGGATATCACCGACGAACTTGTCGGGGTCTTCCGCGACCCGGCGATCCTCATCGGCATTCCGCTCGCACTGCTCGGTGCGGTGTTCATGTCCTTCGGCGCCCAGTATCAGCACCGGGGCGTCCAGAAGGTCGAGGCGCTGACGCGGATCGACGGGGGCTCCGGCCTCACCGGCGGGCAGCTGCTGCGTTTGCTGCGTCGCCCGTCGTGGGTGCTCGGCACCGCCATGCTCGGGCTGGCGATCGTCTGCCAGCTCGCCGCGCTGTCGTTCGCCCCCCTCATCCTGGTGCAGCCTCTCGGCGCGATCTCGCTCGTGATCACGACGCTGTTGAACGCTCGCATCAGCGGTCATCGTCCTACTCGTCAGTCCATCACGGCGATCGTCCTGTGCGTCGGCGGCGTCCTCGTCTTCGTCACGGTGGCGGCACTGTACGCGACCGAGACGCCCGTGTCCGACCAGCAGTTGATCACGGTGCTCGCGATCCTCGCCGGCGTCGTCGTCATCCTCACCGTGCTGTGGCTGTGGCTGCGCCGGCGCATGCGGGCGCTGTTCTACATCGTCGCCGCGGGCATCGTCTACGGTTTCGTCGCGACGCTCGCCAAGGTCGTCATCAGCCGCATCCAGACCGGCGACTTCGAGTGGCTCACGGTCCTGTGCATCGTCGCACTGCTCGCCGGCACGGGCGTCGGGGCGTACTTCGTGCAGACTGCGTACTCGTCGGGCCCGCCCGATCTCGTCATCGCCGGCCTCACCGTCGTCGATCCCATCGTCGCGATCATCATCGGGCTCGCTGTGCTCGGCGAGGCGCAGAACGCCCCGTTCGGAGCGTACGTCGGCTTCGCCATCGCGGGCGCTCTCGCCGTCACCGGCGTCTTCCTGCTCGCACGCCACCACCCCCAGATCGTCAGCGACAGCCAGGAGCTGCCGATCGCGCGGGGGAGCGGAAAGTTCTCCGATGAGTCCGCGCCGAGGACCGGCTCGGTGCGCATCACCGAAGCCGTCGCGAAGGTCTGGCCGAATCCGCCTGTCCACGACGACGACGACGACCCGCGGGCGCAGTAGGCTCGAAGGCAGCGTCGCGACTCGCGTCTGCGACGTCTGGGGCGGTGGCCAAGCTGGTCAAGGCAGCGGGCTCATAACCCGACGATCGTGGGTTCAAGTCCCACCCGCCCTACGCAACAGCTCACCGACGACGTGCCTAATCACACGCTTGTCATTACACGCTGTCATCGGTCATAATGGGCCCATAACCGCATAGCAACGCCATGCTCCGGCATTCAGGTCGTAGGGGAAGACGCACCTGAACGAGACGGAGAGATGATGGCGACACCACAGGCGCGTGGAGTGATCTTCATTCACTCCGCGCCACGCGCGCTGTGCCCCCACCTGGAGTGGGCGGTCGGGCGTGCGCTCGGCCGCGCGGTGAACTTCGACTGGGCCGACCAGCCGGTGCTCTCCGGCAGTCGGCGCGCGGAGTTCTATTGGGAAGGACCGGCGGGGACCGGTGCCGCTCTTGCGACCGCGATCCGCGGGTGGGAGCACCTGCGCTTCGAGGTGTCGGAGGATCCGACGCCGCGCAGCGACGGGGGGCGCTGGCTGCACACGCCGGACCTCGGCATCCACTTCGCTCAGACGGACACGGCCGGCAACGTCGTGATCGGCGAGGACCGCCTCCGCTACGCGATGGAGATCTCCGCCGGCGATGCGTTCGAACTCCAGCGCGAGCTGCAGGTCGCGCTCGGCTCGGCGTGGGACGAGGAGCTCGAGCCCTTCCGGCACGCGAGCGACGACGCACCCGTGGTCTGGCTGCACAAGGTCGGATGAGACGATCCGCCGCACGCGGACACTCCTCGGCTGAAGGACTCACACAACTCAAGACTCCAGGCGGCGCAGGAGCGCCAGTACCGACTTCGGATGACGGGCTTCTTCCCGGGGAACGGGACCGCGAGCCGGCCGCCTGACGAAAGAAAGACGCCCCGGGATGGCTTCCCCGGGGCGTCTTTCGCGTCTGCGTGCGGCTGATCAGACCGAGGCGAACGCCGCGACGGCGTTGTGTCCGCCGAAGCCGAAGGAGTTGCTGATCGCGATCTGAGGCCCGTCGCCCAGCGGCGTCGACTCGCCCGAGAGCAGGAACGGCACGGCCGGGTCCTGCTCGGTCAGGTTGATCGTCGGGGGCGCGACCCGGTCGCGCAGCGCGAGAATCGTGAAGATCGCCTCGAGCGCCCCGGTGCCGCCGAGCAGATGTCCGGTCGAAGCCTTGGTCGCCGAGACGGGGATCTCGTCGATGCGGTCACCGAACACGCTCTTCAGGGCGACGTACTCGTTCGGGTCTCCGACGGGGGTGGACGTCGCATGCGCGTTGATGTGCGTGACCTCGTCCGGCGATACGCCCGCCATCCCGAGCGCCAAGCGGACGGCGCGGGCCGCCCCCGTGCCTTCGGGGTCGTTGGCGGTGATGTGGTACGAATCGGCCGTGACGCCGCCACCGACGACGGCGGCGTAGATCTTCGCCCCGCGCGCCTTGGCGTGCTCCTCGGTCTCGAGGATCAGCACGCCGGCGCCCTCGCCCATGACGAACCCGTCACGGTCGATGCTGCCCGGCCGCGACGCGGTCGCGGGGGAGTCGTTGCGACGCGACAGCGCCTGCATCGAGGCGAACGACGCGATCGTGATCGGATGGATCGCGGACTCGGTGCCGCCGGCGATCACCACGTCGGCCAGACCGGCCCGGAGATGCTCGACCGCGTTGACGATCGACTCGGTACTCGAGGCGCATGCGCTGGCCACCGTGCGCGCGAAAGCGCGGGCGCCGAAGTGCAGCGACAGGTTGCCCGCGGCAGCGTTCGGCATGAGCATCGGGACCGTCATCGGCATGACGCGGCGCGGACCCTTCTCGCGCAGGGCGTCCCACGCGTCCAGAAGCGTCCACACCCCGCCGATGCCGGTCGCGAAGTCGACGCCGAGGCGCTCCGGATCGATCTCGGGGGCACCGGCATCCGCCCATGCCTCCTGAGCGGCGACGAGCGCGAACTGCGATGAGGGATCCAGCCGCTTGGCGATGGGACGCTCGAGAACCGTGTCGGGGCGGACCTTCGCCTCCGCGGCGAAGGTGACCGGCAGCTGGTACTGCTCGACCCAGTCGTGCTCGAGAGTGCGGGCGCCGGACTCGCCGGCCAGCAGTGCCGACCAGCTCTCCGGCGCAGTCCCGCCCAGCGGGGACGACGCGCCGATGCCGGTCACGACGATACGCGAAGTGCTCATGGTCTCCTCGGGATGCTCCGGTGGGGGCGCGGGCCCCCACCGGCGGGGGCAGATTACGCCTGGTTGGACGTGATGTAGGTGACGGCGTCGCCGACGGTCTTGAGGTTCTTGACCTCTTCGTCGGGGATGGTGACGCCGAACTTCTCCTCGGCGTTGACGACGATGGTCATCATCGAGATCGAGTCGATGTCGAGGTCGTCGGTGAACGACTTCTCCAGCGCGACCTCGTCGGCCGAGATGCCGGTCTCGTCGGTGATGAGCTCAGCGAGCCCTGCGAGCACCTCGTCGGTGGTGAATGCCATGGTTTCTCCTTGGGTCAGGGCCCTGCGGGCCGTTGTTCAGTCTAGAGTCGCGGTCGCGCGGATCAGGGGAGGACGACGACCTGTGCGCCGAACACGAGCCCGGCGCCGAAGCCGATCTGCAGGGCGAGCCCGCCGCTGATCTCGGGGTGCTCCTCGAGGAGCCGGTGCGTGGCGAGCGGGATGGATGCCGCGGAGGTGTTCCCCGTGGTCTCGATGTCCCGGCCGATCACGACCGTCTCGGGCAGTTTGAGCTGCTTGGCGAACTCGTCGATGATGCGCAGGTTGGCCTGGTGCGGGACGAAAGCGGCCAGATCGGATGCGGTGACTCCCGCCTCCTCCAACGCGCGACGTGCGACCTTGACCATCTCCCAGACCGCCCAGCGGAAGACCGTCGGGCCCTCCTGTCGCAGGGTCGGCCAGGGCGCCTCACCGTCGCGGAACTCGACGAGGGTGTGGTTCATGCCCACGGCGTCCGCCTTCGACCCGTCCGATCCCCACACGGTCGGACCGATGCCGGGGAAGTCGCTCGGGCCGACCAGCGCCGCCCCGGCCCCGTCGCCGAGAAGGAACGAGATCGAGCGGTCGGTCGGATCGACGACATCGCTGAGCTTCTCGGCGCCGACGACGACGACATAGGTGGCCGCTCCGGCGCGGATCAGCGCATCCGCCTGCGCGACGCCGTAGGCGAAGCCCGCACAGGCGGCGTTGACGTCGTAGGCGGCAGCCGGGTTGGCGCCGATGCGGTCGGCGACGATCGCCGACACCGACGGCGTCTGCTTGGGATTCGAGATCGTCGACACGATCACGGCATCCACCTGCGTCGGATCGATGCCTGCGGTCGCGACCGCTTCTGCGGCCGCAGTGGTCGCCAGGTCGATCGCGTCGGTGTCCTTATTCGCGCGGGTGCGGGTGATGATGCCGGTGCGCTGCCGGATCCATTCATCGCTCGAGTCGATCGGGCCGATCAGGTCGTCGTTGGGGACGGCGTTCTCTCCGCGGGCGGCACCGTAGGCGTAGATGCGAGTGTGGGCGGGCCCGGTGGCCTGCTTCAGTGTGACGCTCATGCGTCCCCTCCTGTCAGCAGCGCTGCGGCGGCTGCGAGATCGTCCGGGGTCTTGACCGCCACGGCCGGGACGCCGCGCAGCCCCCGCTTGGCGAGACCGGTGAGAGTGCCCGCCGGCGTGAGTTCGATGATCCCGGTGACCCCGTGCTCGGCGAACGACGCCATGCACAGATCCCAGCGGACGGGAGAGGCGACCTGTGCGACGAGCAGATCGAGCGCGGTGCGCCCGTCGTCGACCGTGGTGCCGTCGCTGTTGCTCCACACGGTGAGTGCGGGATCGGATGCCGGCACGTCCGCCGCCGCAGCGCGCAGCACCTCGACAGCCGTGCCCATGTACGCGGTGTGGAAGGCGCCGGCAACCTGCAGCGGGATGACCCGGCTGCCCCGAGGCGCGTCGGAGGCGAGCTCTGCCAATGGAGCCAGTGCACCGGCAGCGACGATCTGTCCACCGCCGTTGTAGTTCGCGGGTGTGAGCCCGAGCGACGACAGACGCTCGAGCACGGTGGCCTCGTCGCCGCCGACCACGGCGCTCATTCCGGTCTGCTCCTGCCCGGCGGCCTCGGCCATCGCGCGGCCGCGCAGGCCCACCAGACGCATGCCGTCATCGGCGGTGAGGACGCCCGCGGCCACCAGCGCGGCGATCTCGCCGACCGAGTGCCCGGCGACACCGCTCGGGGAGGGTCCGGGACCCTCCGTGAGTGCTGCCCACGACAGCAGACTCGCGGCGACGATCAGCGGCTGGGCGACCTGGGTGTCTCGGATGCGGTCGGCATCCCACTCGGTGCCGGCCGCGATCAGGTCGACGCCGGCGTGCTCGGAGTACCCGGCGAGGCGCTCGCGGGCGCCGTCGAGCTCGAGCCACGGGGCGAGGAACCCCGGAGTCTGCGAACCCTGCCCGGGGAAGACAGCGATGATCACGATTCCATCCTTTCAAGAACGTGACAGGCGACCCTGTCGGTCGAGGCACAAGAAACGCCGAAACCTTTGTGCGCGTCACACTACCGTCGCTGGCCCGCCGCGCGTCGGCGCGTCACCTCTGTGCCGATGGATCCCAGGATGAGCGCCGTCTGCAGGATCAGTGCTTCGCGGGGACCGGTCGCGTCCCAGCCGATGACGTCCGAGACGCGCTTGAGCCGGTAGCGCACGGTGTTGGGGTGGACGAACAGCTCTCGCGCCGTGGCCTCGAGTGAGCGGCCGTTGTCGAGATAGCTCCACAGGGTCGTCACGAGGTCGGACGAGTGCGCCTGCAGCGGACGGTAGATGCGATCGACGAGCGTCTGCTTGGCCAGCGCGTCGCCGGCCAGGGCGCGTTCGGGCAACAGGTCGTCGGCCTCGACCGGCCGGGGCGCGTGGCGCCACGCTTTGGCCACCGCGAATCCCGCGAGTGCCGCCCGCGCGCTCTGCCCGGCATCCACCAGCGCCGGCACGGCCGGTCCGAGCACGAGGTGCCCCGCCCCGAAACCGGGCTCGAGGCGCTTGGCGATCTCGAGGAAGGGCAGTTCAGCCTCCTCGTCGCGGCCGGACTGCTCCGACCGCCCGATCACCAGGACGAGCCGTGAGCCCTGCACGCCGATGAGCACGTCCACGCCCAGCTTGCGTGCCAATCGCCGCAGTTGATCGACATCGAACTGCGCGGGGGTCGTGCCGACGAGGACGGCCACCTCACCGTGCCCGTGCCAGCCGAGGGCGGCGATGCGGCTGGGAAGCTCTTCGTCGGCCTCACCGGTGAGGATCGAGTCGACCACGAGCGCCTCGAGCCGGGCGTCCCACAGGCCGCGGGCCTCGGCGGCGCGCGCGTAGACGTCGGCGGCCGTGAACGCCACCTCGCGCGAGTACAGCAGCATGCTCTCGCGCAGGCCGTCACCGCGTCCCGCGACGCGCTCCTCGGTGACTTCGACGGTCACTCGGATCAGCTGGAGCGTCTGGGTCAGGCTGACGCTGCGCAGCAGCTCGCGCGGCGCGGCGGCGAAGATGTCCGCGGCGATGCGCGGCGTCGATCCCGGGTCATCGAACCACTCGATGAACGACGAGATGCCCGCCTGCGCGACCAGACCGACCGCCGAGCGCCGCGCCGGCGGCATCTCGGCGTACCACGGCAGCGAGTCCTCGAGACGCTTGATCGTGGCCGTCGCGAGATCGCCGGAGATGCGCCGCAACCACGCGAGCGTCTCGGCCTTCTCCTGCGACGTCGGGCGGTCGGGCATGGAAGGTGTCAGCTCTCGCCGCCGGCGTTGCCGGTCGTGCCGGCGGTCACATCGTGCAGCCGGTACTTCTCGATGGCCTGCGCGGCCAGGGAGCGGTCCACGGCGCCCTCGTCCGCCAGGGCGAGGAGGGTGCGCACGACGATCGACGGGCCGTCGATCTTGAAGAACCGACGCGCCGCCGCACGCGTGTCCGAGAATCCGAAGCCGTCGGCGCCCAGCGTCGCGAAGCGGCGCGGAACCCACGGGCGGATCTGGTCCTGCACCGCGTGCATGAAGTCGCTGACGGCGACGATCGGGCCTTCGCTGTCGCGGAGCTTCTCGGTGACGTAGGCCGTGCGCGGCTCCTCGAGCGGGTGGAGGAAGTTGTGCTCGTCGGCGGCCAGGCCATCGCGGCGCAGCTCCGACCAGCTCGTCACCGACCACACGTCGGCGACGACGCCCCAGTCCTCGCGCAGCAGCTGCTGCGCCTCGATCGCCCACGGCACGCCCACGCCGGACGCGAGGATCTGGGCGCGGTGGCCCTGGCCCTCACCCGTGGAGACGCGGTGGATGCCGCGGATGATGCCGTCCACGTCGACGCCCTCGGGCTCGGCGGGCTGGACGATCGGCTCGTTGTACACCGTGAGGTAGTACATGACGTTCGGATCGGGGTGGGTTCCGCCGTACATCCGGTCGAGGCCGTCGCGCACGATGTGCGCGATTTCGTAGCCGTAGGCCGGGTCGTACGAGATGGTCGCCGGGTTCGTCGAGGCCAGCAGCGGGGAGTGACCGTCGGCGTGCTGCAGTCCCTCACCCGTGAGCGTCGTGCGTCCCGCCGTCGCGCCGACCACGAAGCCGCGTGCCATCTGATCGCCGGCGGCCCACTGCGCGTCACCGGTGCGCTGGAACCCGAACATCGAGTAGAAGATGTACACGGGGATCAGCGCTTCGCCGTGCGTCGAGTACGACGTGCCGACATTGGTCAGCGCGGCGACCGCACCGGCCTCGTTGATGCCGACGTGCATGATCTGCCCCTGCGGGCTCTCCTTGTACGCCAGGAGCAGCTCTCGGTCGACGGAGGTGTAGTTCTGCCCATGGGGGTTGTAGATCTTCGCCGTCGGGAAGAAGGCGTCGATGCCGAACGTGCGCGCCTCGTCGGGGATGATCGGAACGATGCGGTGCCCGAAGTCCTTGGCGCGCAGCAGGTCCTTGAGCAGGCGGACGAACGCCATCGTGGTGGCGATCTCCTGCGTGCCGGAGCCCTTCTTCACGAGCGCGTAGGCGCTGTCGTCGGGCAGGCTGATGGGCGTGTGGGTGGCGCGGCGCTGCGGCAGCGTGCCGCCGAGCGCCTGACGACGCTCGACCATGTAGCGGACGCTCTCGTCCTCCATGCCCGGGTGGTAGTAGGGCGGGAGGTAGGGGTTCTCCTCGAGCTGCGCATCCGTGATCGGGACGTGCATCTGGTCGCGGAACAGCTTGAGGTCGTCCAGCGTCATCTTCTTCATCTGGTGGGTCGCGTTGCGGCCCTCGAAGTGCGGACCGAGGCCGTAGCCCTTGACGGTCTTGGCGAGGATGACGGTGGGCTGGCCCTTGTGCTCGGTGGCGGCCTTGAACGCCGCGTACACCTTGCGGTAGTCGTGGCCGCCGCGCTTCAGGTTCCAGACCTCCTCGTCGCTGTAGTCCTTGACGAGGGCCGCGGCGCGCTCGTCGCGTCCGAAGAAGTGATCGCGGACGAACGCGCCGTTCTCCGCCTTGTACGTCTGATAGTCACCGTCGGGGGTGATGTTCATCAGATTGAGCAGGGCGCCCTCGCTGTCGCGGGCGAGCAGGTCGTCCCACTCGCGGCCCCAGATGACCTTGATGACGTTCCAACCGGCGCCGCGGAAGAAGCTCTCGAGCTCCTGGATGATCTTGCCGTTGCCGCGCACCGGGCCGTCCAGGCGCTGGAGGTTGCAGTTGACGACGAACGTGAGATTGTCGAGGCCCTCGTTGGCGGCGACCTGCAGCTGCCCGCGGCTCTCGACCTCGTCCATCTCGCCGTCGCCGAGGAACGCCCACACGTGCGAGTCGGACGCGTCCTTGATCCCGCGGTTGGTGAGGTACTTGTTCGTCATCGCCTGATAGATGGCGTTGATCGGCCCCAGGCCCATCGACACGGTCGGGAACTGCCAGTAGTCGGGCATGAGGCGCGGATGCGGGTAGGACGGGATGCCCAGGGGAGCCTGCGACTTCTCCTGGCGGAAGCCGTCGAGCTGGTCGGCCGACAGCCCGCCCTCGAGGAAGGAACGCGCGTACATGCCGGGGGAGGCGTGCCCCTGGAAGAAGATCTGGTCGCCGCCGCCGGGGTGGTCCGGGCCGCGGAAGAAGTGGTTGAAACCCACCTCGTACAGGGCCGCGGACGAGGCGTACGTCGAGATGTGGCCTCCGACGCCGATGCCGGGACGCTGAGCGCGGTGCACCGTGATGGCGGCGTTCCAGCGGATCCAGCGGCGGTAGCGGCGCTCGATCTCCTCATCGCCGGGGAACTCCGGCTCGTTCTCGGGAGCGATCGTGTTGATGTAGTCCGTGGTGGGGATCTGCGGGACGTTGAGGTGCAGCTCGCGTGAGCGATGCAGCAGGCTCAGCATGATCTCGCGGCCGCGCCCCGCGCCCTTCGCGTCGACGAGCTGCTGCAGCGATTCACGCCATTCAGCGGTCTCGTCCGGGTCGCTGTCCTGGGGGCCCTGGGAGTACGGATCCTGATCGTTGACAGTCACAACGGACCTTTCGTCGTCTGGCAGATCATGCCAAGAGGGGGTATCGCTGCGCGTGCTGCTCTTGTTCAGCATTGACAACGCATCGTTCATCAGCCTAGCGACTTCGGCGGTGCCAGGATGAGCGTATGGCGATTCAACCCGGCGACACCGCACCCGATTTCACCCTTCCCGTCGCGGGTGGTGGGACTCTCACGCTGAGCGAGGCATGGCGCGATTCGCCGGTGGTCCTGGTGTTCTTCCCCCTCGCGTTCTCGGGACGGTGCCAGAGCGAGCTGTGCGAGATCCGCGACAACCTGGCGCTGTTCGAGGACGCCTCCGTGCGCGTCATCGCGATCTCGGTCGACAGCCACTTCAGCCTGCAGGCGTGGGCGAAGGAGCAGGGCTACACCTTCGATCTCGCCTCGGACATGTGGCCCCACGGCGAGGTGGCGAGCGCCTACGAGGTCTTCCTCGCCGAGCGCGGGATCGCGGCTCGTGCCAGCTTCCTCATCGACACTCAGGGAGTCGTGCGCTGGAGCACCCAGACGGACAGTCCCGCCGACGTGCGTCCGCTCACCGCCTACCGCGAGGCGCTCGCGACGCTGTGACGAATGCGGTGGAGTGGGCCCTGCCGGGATCGAACCGACGACATCCACGGTGAAGTCGCAGCGGTTGGCTCCCGTCACGGACATCTTCACAGGCCTGGCCGCATCATGAACGCCGCCGAGTTTGCCGCGCTCGAAGCTGCATTCGAAGCGGCGCAGGCTGCCGTCGCAGAGGCCCAGTGGCGCGAGCAGGTGATCTGGGAAGAACTGGACGCCGCACGATGCAACTCAGAGTTCGGCCCCGGATGGTCGGGCTACAGGTGGCGCTGCACCCTGCAGGCGGGCCATGACGGCGAGCACAGCAACGTGTTCAGTCGCGGAGAGCAACCCGAACGTATCAGCGCCTGGATCGGCGGCTCCGCGCGCGCCTGATGCCAGCAGCGGACCACGCGCCGCCAGTGTCGACACCGCCGAATATTCCGGTCGTTCCTTTGGCGCGTCGCCGCATCGATTCGCATGCCCACGACTGCATACGCTCGGGTCACCTCCCCCAGGTTCGATACCCGAAATCAACTGCTAGGAGCACCCCACCATGCGTGAAGCAGACGCCAGCGCCCTCGAGATGTTCGCCGACTATCAACGGGCGAAGAACCTCGCCGACACGACCATCCGGAACCGCCGGAGCATCCTCACGACCCTGTCGAAGCGAACCGACAGCCTCATCGACTGCGACGTGTTCACCCTGCGCCGGCACGTCGGCCGCGACAACGTCGCCGCGAACACGAGGCGCACCGAGCGTGGCGCGATCTGCGCGTTCTACGGCTTCCTCCAGGACGAAGGCATCCGGGATGACAACCCGTCCGCACGGCTCCCGATCGTGCGCGTCCCGCGCGCTCAGCCGCGCCCTTTCACGGAGAGCCAGGTCGACGCGATGCTCTCCAGCGGCGCGTACCGGCGCACGCGGGCGATGATCCTCCTCGGCTACTACCAGGGGTTTCGCGTGTCGACGATCGCCGCGGTCCACGGGCACGACATCGACCAGCTCGCGACGCGTATCCGCGTGACGGTGAAGGGCGGCAAGGAGCGATGGCTTCCACTGCATCCGATGATCGCGGAGCTCGCGCACACGATGCCGGAGGCGGGGTGGTGGTTCCCCGCGCGACGGGGCCAGGCGGGGCATATCTCCGGCGCCGCGGTCACAGACCTCGTCGCGAAGGCGAAGCGGCGTGCCGGGATCCTCGACCCGAAGCTGACGGCGCACTCGTTGCGGCATTCGTTCGGGACCGACCTCGTCGACGCCGGCGTCGACATACGCGTCGTGCAGGAGTTGATGCTGCACGAGACGCTGACGTCGACGCAGATCTACACGGCTGTCAGTGAGCAGCGCAAGCGTGACGGGATCGCTGCGCTACGGCCCCGACCGATTCAGGCGCGCTCTGGGCGGCTCCCACGCGCCGCGTAACCCCACGCGACACGCGCCAGGAGCGCCGTGGACGCACGAAACGCCCCGCCAGGGCCCACCGGACTGGTGGACGCCTGACGGGGCGTTCTGCGACGATCTGAGGAATGGATGATCTCGACGCGGCGGAGCAGCCGCGGTGCCCCGCGTGCGGCACGGTGATGCGCGCGGTCGACGGCGCGTTCGCGTGCGGGTGGTGCGGGGAAGCGATCGAGATCCCGTGGGCGGAGCGTCCTGCCGACGGCGACGACCTGCCGGGGCTGCACGGGTAGCAGTGTCGGTGGTGTCGTCGTACCCTGATGGTCTCGGCCGGGGAAAGGAGACACCCGACCAGTGGGCACCAACAGACGCTACGCAGATGCCGTCGACCGGCAGATGGACGAACGCATCCTGCAGCGCACCGCGGAATCCGGACCGCTGCAGACACTGTCCGCCGAAGAGCTCGAGCTGGATCGGCTGACCGTGACGATCGACCCGATCCCGAAGCCCGTGAAGGTGTGGGTGCGGTTCGGGGGGATCCCGGTGCGCGTGGACGCTGAGGCGTGCAGGTGGACCTCGAAGGCGGTCGGCGTGCGGTTCCGGGTCGGCGAGCGTGAGCATCGGTGCTGGGTGTGGATGGGCGCCCTCGACGACAGCTCGTGAACGTGAGAAGAGCCCCCGCCGAGGGGGAACCGGACGGTTCCACCCAGGCGGGGGCGTTCTCACGTGATGTAATTCGCGGGGTTCGGCGACGGTGATCCCGGCGTCGGGTCGTACTGTCCTGCGGTGCCGCGGAGGCTGGAGAAGATGCAGTACTCGCGGTCGTCGTTCGCGGCCGTCGACTTGATGACGACCGGACTGTTCACGCGAGCGATCTCCACGCTGGAGCGCACCGCCTTCGCCGACACCTCGCCGGGAGCCATCGCGTAGGTCTGCACGTTCATGCCAGCGGGGGCGGTGTAGTTGTACGTGGTCGACCCGATCTTCACGCTCACCGTCGCGGGGGCGGTGAAGAACGTGAGGATCTCGACGTGCTCCCGGAACGTGCTGCGGTTGCCGACGCTGCGGTGCGTCATGAACGTGGACTGCCCGCCCGTGATGGTCGCGTTTGCCATCTGGTTCCGGTGGGACACGTACATCGCGTCGCGGAGGATCGGGGGGAACACTCCGGTCTTCCACCGGGACTGCCACCATGCCGACACGTCGATCCAGGCGTGCCCGGCCTTCACGTTCGACATGATCGCGGAGCCTTCGGTGAAGTCCGACCACGTGCAGATTTGCACGAGGTCCGCGTCGTCCGCGATCGCCCGGTTCCACGATTCGCGGAGACTGCCGGTGTTGCGGGCCTCGTCGAACCAGTGGTCGCGGGGGCGCATGTCCTGAGCCCAGATCGGGGCGAGGTACTTCTCCCCGCGGGAGCGGACCAGAGCGGCCGTGTCGCCCGTCTGCGCCCACACCTGCGGGTCCGCGGCGATCGCCCACCGGCCAGCCGCGTACAGCTTCCCATTGAACGCTCCGCCGGTGTACTGCGCCTGCCAGTTGTTGAACACGCCGACGAGTGCCGGGTTGCTGAGCCCGTGGTTCGAGGCGAGGAGATCGAAGATCTGCTGCCACTTCGTCGCGCTGTTCGCGTTGCTCACGCCGTTGAACACCGTCCGATACCCCGAGATGAGGTAGCGGCCGTTCGGGAGGTAGTACGCCGACGGGCGGTTCGCGAAGTGCGCGATCCTCGCCGCGATCACCGCGTTCGTCTGGCTCGTCGCCGTCGTCCCGTTGCAGTCGAGCATCGGCACGATCCAGAACCCCGGATACTCGTTGGACGCGGTCTTCGCGAGCCCGACGAGGCGGTCCCAGTTCGGACCCGACGCGCCGAGAATGTCCACGAAGAACCCATCGATACCGCCCGCGATCGCGTCCTCGATACAGCGACGGTGCATCGTCTCGATGTACGGATTCGGGTACGGGGCGTCCGTCATCGGACGGTTCCGCACCCAGCCGCCGAAGCTCGCGTGGATCCCGCCCTCACCGTTCACCGGCAGATACGCCGTCGTGTACGCATCGTTCTGGCTGTTATTGAACGTGCGCGGCATCGGCGGGTAGTAGTGCGCGAGCGACAGCTTCGGCGAATCGGACGTGTCAGGCAGGGCGAAGAACAGACCCGGCGACGGTTCCGCCGTCGGCACATTCACCGCCGCCGACTGCGCCGACGCGGAGACGTGGCCGGACTTGTGCGCCGTGACCACGACCGTCAGATCCTGCCCGAGGTCCGCAGCCTGCACCGTGTAGCCGGCGGTCACCGCGCCCGGGATGGCGCCGTTGTTTCGGCGCCACTGATAGGTCACCCAGTCCGGGGTCGGCGTCCATGCGCCCGTTGACGCGGTGAGCGTCTGCCCCTGGATCGGGGAGCCGGTGATGGCGGGGATCGTGTCGTTCTCCATGACAGGCGGTGCCACGTCACCGTAGGCGCGCAGGTCGACGGCGCGCCCGCCGAGCTTCACGAACCGCTTGAGCGTCATGCCAGACCAATCGCGAGAGTGACTTCGGTGTGCACAGCACCCGGGGCGAACGTGAACGTGTCGCCACCGAACGTGACACCGCTGTTCTGGAGCTCGAGCGACGGGTGCGACACACACACCGCGGCGCGGCCCGACGAGGTGCCCGAAGACACCGCCGACGTGATGAGCGTGTGCGGACCCGGCTTCGTGATCGTCTGCGCGGTCGTGGCGTCACCGGTGGAGATCATCGACGCCTGGATCTCGTACGACGCCTGCGTCGTCAGGAACGTCGGCGACGCCGCGGACGTGGTGCCCGACGGGGACCCGTTCTGGAACTGCGACACCGCGAGAGCGCCCTCCGCAGACCGCAGCACGACAACCGCGATCGAGTGGCGCACGGACGAGGTGTTCGTCACCGTGATCGTGTTCCCGGACTCGTTGCCGACGGCGGTCTTCCGCCAGACGCGAGCGTTGTGCCCCGACTCCGACCGGCCCGTGACCTCCGTGACCGTGCCGATGCCCGACACGGTCATCGTCGACCCGCCACCGGGCGACGCCGCGAACACGAGGATCAGGTCGCCTGCCTGGAGCGTGGGGCACGTGACCGTGCGAGTCGTCGCAGCGGTCGTCGCGCCCTGCGACGCGGCACCGACGATCGTCAGCGGCTCCGGGGGGCTCTCCGTCACGCTGATCGGATCGCTCACCGCGACACCTGACGTGTAGCCGGCCTTCACTGCGGTGACCTGACAGGTGACCGTGTTCGTGCCCACGTCGCCTGCGGCGAGCTCGTACGTCTGCGACGTCGCCCCACCGATCGGCGCTCCGCTGCGCAGCCACTGGTACGTGTAGCTGTCGGGCGTCGCTGACCATTCGCCATTGCTGACCGTGACCGCTTCGCCCTGCTCGAAGTCGCCAGAGATGACCGGCAGCTCCGTGTTGTGAAGGATGGGGCCTGTGGTCTCCAGTGCGTGCACGCGCTCGAGGAGGTCCGCGATCACTTCGGCGATCGTGAAGTCCTCGTCGTAGTCGATGTCGGCGGCGGTGACATCCTCCGGCACCTCGTAGACGAGGTTGTCGCCGTCGGTGGTGACGACCGCGCCGGGGAGCTTGGAGCCGACGATCTCCAACGTGCCGTCGGTGCCGTGGAGCGATGCGAGCCACTCCTCTTCGGTGCCCTCGAATCCTTCGCTCACGGCGATGTCGTATGCGGATGCGCCGTCGGCGCCGGGGGCGCCTGCTTCACCGGGCTCGCCCGGGTCACCGGGATCACCCTGGTCCCCCTTCTCGCCGGGCTCGCCCGGCGTCCCGGGTGCGCCGTCCGCGCCCTGCAGGGACGCGAGCCACGCGGCCTCGTTCCCCTCGTAGCCGAGGTCGACGGCGAGCTCGTACGCGGACTTCCCATCGGCGCCTTCGGGGGCGTGCTCGGCGAGCCACGCCGCGACGAGCACGCCGATCGCTTCCGGGTCGCCGGTCGCCTGCTCTGCAGCTTCCTTCGCGGCGATCGCGTCGTCACGTGCCGCGATCGCGTCGTCCCGCGCCGACGTCGCCGTCGCGACGACCGCCTGCCACGAGCTGATCTGCGAGCCGGGGTTCGCGGGCACAGGGATGACCGTCGCGAGATCCACGACACCATCGACCGGGGCGACGAAGCTCGTCGCGATCGACGTGAACGAGGGGCCCGTGACGGTGGCGCGCCACGTCCACCCGTGCGGCGACAGATCCTCGTCGTTCGACGCGATCAGCAGCACACCGGGCGTGCCGTCGGGGCCGAGGAGCACGCCGGCCTCGTCGGTCGTGCACGTGACCGGGTCGATCACGATCGTGACGGGCGGGTCGGCGGACTGGTTCTTCACGACCGCGGGCGTCAGGTCAGCGGTGAACCGGATCTGCAGGCCCGCGAGGGGCACACCGTCCGGTTCGCGCCCGTCGTCGTCCCCGTCGCCCACGGCGCGCAGGAACCGGCCCACGACCTCACAGAACTCGACATTCGCGGGAAGCCCCATGATGGCCCCTTTCAGAGGATCTCGTTGACCGCGGGCCCGAGCGAGATCACGCTCGCGACCTGCAGCATGTGCGCGCCCTTCGCGAGCGCCGTGGCGCCGGCCGAAACCGAGTCGATGACGTGTCCCCACGTCGGCTTCCCGTACCCGACCAGCGTGTCCCAGTCGCCCACCGACGCCTGATACTCGAGTCCCGGATAGTCCGTCGCGTGGATCCGTTCAGGGATCCGCCACATGTCCACCGAGTAGAAGTAGCCGGCGACCTTGAACCCGGCCGCCTTGACCGTCTCGAAGTGCGCGACGGGATACGACCCATCGATCTTCACGATCACCTGGTCGGCCCAGTTCGGGACCGTCTTGAGCAGCGGCAGGAACTCCGTCTCGAAGAACGCCGCCGGCTTGTTGTCGACCATCAGCACCATCTCCGGGTACGCGGTCAGCAGGTCCTCCAGACGGGCGATCTTCCCCCCGCCCACCGGTACGTCGACGGCGACGTTGCGCAGCTGCGCCCACGTGAACTCGGACACCGCGCCCGTGAGCGCCGTGACCCGATCCACCGTCGCGTCGTGCATTCCGACCCACACGCCGTCGCTGGTGCGCTGCGCGGACCACTCGAGCACCTTGTACCCACGGAACACGGCGTTCGTGTACGCGCGCATCGTCATCTCGGGCCACACGGCCGACCCGCCGCGGTGCGCCCAGTACGGGACGACGTCCGCGACGATGTCGGCTTCCATCTGGCTGATCGAGTACGACGTTTCCGGCAGCGCGATCACCTGCGACACGGGCACCTCACGCGACCCTGTCCACACGGTCACGGTCGCGTCGACCTCTTCGGCCCCGTCCCACACAGTCACACCGAGTGGCGGCGGGTCAGCGACGTGCACGACCAGAGACTGCGCGACCGGCGCGACCGGCGTGCCGACCCAGTTGATCGACGATCCGCCGGACGGTGACGGCGCGGTCCGCGCGCCGACCCAGATCGCTGTGCGCGACGTCGCCCCGACGCTGCCCGCCGTGGCCGCCTTGTCGACCTCGACGAACCCCGACGGCGTCGACACGAGCTCGTGATCGTTCCCGGCCGTGAAGTCCGCGCCGCCGAGCAGCACCTCCGTCGCGGAGATCCCGCCCGGACGCGCGTACGACGACGTCGCACGGTCAGTGCCCTCCACACCCGTGTACTCGGGGGAGTAGGCCACGACCGACGGGATCTTCCCAGGCACGTTCGACCGCCACGCGGTCACGACGACCGCTGCACGCCCCGTCGCACCCGACGGACGTGACAGTACGTACGCTTCCTGCTCGATCGACCTCACCAGATGCTGGTACGTGCCGGTGATGCGCCCATCGGGAGAGGCCCCCGGGTACGCCTGCGCGACACGTTCCCACCCGGCGCCGACCAGGTCGCTGCTCGAGTTGTTCGGCTGGTGGCGGATGTGCGCGAGGAGCACGTCCCCGTACTCGACCCCAGGTGGGACCGGGACAGTGACATTGCGGGTCGCGGTGGTCTCCTCGCTCGTCGCGATCGAGATCAGCGACACGTCGGTGACCGGGATCCCCGGGGGCAGCGCCGGCGGGCCCGAGATGAACGATGACGACTGCGCGACCGGCGCGACGGGCGTGCCGATCCACTCGACGGCAGCGCCGCCGGCGGGCGTCTCCACGCCGCGGGTGCCGAGCCAGAGTGCCGTGCGAGAGTTCCCACCGATGTCGCCGCCGGAAACGACCTGGTCCACGTCCGTGAACCCTGTGGGGGTGCCGGCGAGGACGTGGGACTGCCCAGCGGTGAACTCTGCCGCGGCCGCCATCAGCTCGAGGGCGGCGTGCCCGCCAGGAACCGAGTAGGTCGACGTCGCCCGGTCGATCGCGTCGACGCCGGTGTACTCGGGTGCCGCGCTCGTGAAGAACGGCCACTGTCCTGAGGTCGACGCGCGCAGGCACAGCATGAACCCGGTCACGCGGCCGGGCTCGCCGCCGGGGCGGGTGAAGGTGATCTCGGCGGGCAGCGTCGACGGGGCGAACACCCGCCGGACGTACATGCCCGTCATCCGGCCCGACCCGTTCGACCCCGGATATGCGGGGCCGACACGCGCGAACCCGGCCGCGACGAAGTCAGCCGACGCGAGCTGCGCCTGGTGACGGATCACCGCGACGAGCAGGTCACCGGCCGCGACCGACGACAGGTCGGTGAGGTCGAACGTGATCTGGCGGGTATCTTCGCCGGACGCCGACGTGATGCCTGTGATGTCGACCTCGGCGTCCAGCTCGCCAGCGTCAACGACCTGCGTGATCCCCAGCGTGTTGACCGTCGCGTTCGCGACGTTCGACGAGTAGGTGACGCCTGTGCCGCCGACGATCAGCGACAGACGAGAGTCCGACGCGGGATCCGGCGTGTTCGACACGGACATCGCCTGCACTGCCAGCGAACCGCCACCGGCGGCCGCGTGCGTGGGGTGCGAGCTCGTCGACCCGGTGTTCGTGCCGACGAACGACAGCTTCCACGCGCCCGCCTGCGACGGGAACGACGTCGACCCGGTCGCGGTGCCCTGCCACACGGGGTCGTTGGACACCGCGACGGGCTCCGCCGACAGGTCGAACTTGTAGCCGGCGTCGGGCGCGACCGCGACACCGATCCCGACGGCGCGAGTGCCCGTCGCCGCGACCCTGACCGGTGTGAACTCGATCGCGTCGATGTCGCCGGCGCTGTTGATCGTCCGGCCGTACACGACGAGCAGCCGGTTCGACGAGTCGCCCAGCCTTCCCGCGTTCAGCAGCTCGAACCCGGGCGTCGACGCCTCGAGGACGGTCGCGCTGCCGACGGCCTGCCCGAAGAACACGAACACGAGGTACAGGTCACCGACCTGCACGTTCGAGGGTCGCGGCACCTGCACGACGGCCGGGTTCGTGGTGCCGTCCACGTTCCCGACCTGCGTCCATGTCGACGTCGACCGGATCGAGGGCATCGCTACACCTTTCGGACGAGGACCGTGTTCGCGGGAGTGCCTTCGAGGATCTCGGCGTTGGACTCGAGCACGATGACGCCGCCGCCGGAGATCCCGCCGCCGCCGAGCGCATCGAGGATGTACTTCACCCACGGGGGCATGCCGGGGCCTGACGTCGGCGAGGTGATCTGGGGGAGTACCGCGTACTCCACCGACGTGTCGTTCGGGACGGTCACCCAGTACCGGACAGGCAGCGTCGGCTGCCCCCGGTCGAGGAACTGCTCCTCGACGAGCACGCCTTCCCCATCAGGGGTCGGCGGGAGCTCGAGCACCCGCGGCGCTTCGATCCGCCCGTTGCGGACGGTCACCGTGCCGACACTCGTCGTGACCAGCGCATCCGCGGTCATCACCCGCGCCGACTGGGTGAACGTGATCCGGCCCGTCGCGGGCTGCCCCGACGAGTCGAGAATCTGGAGCTCGTCAGTAACGATCAGAGTCATCAGCACGGCCTCCTCTCAGGCGGGCACCCAGACAGGTCAGTAGTTCGGGACGTTCGGTGTGGTCACCGTCAGACCGAACGTCCCGGCGAGGTACGCGTACCCGGCGAGCGCGGGCACGGTCACCGCGGACAGGTCGAAGGCGGGCGACGCGGCGTCGACGGTCACGACGACACCGAGCAGCACACCCGCGGTGCCGAGGACCACGTTCGCGACCTTCCGGACACGCGGGTTGCGCACGACGACGTTCGGCGTCGGGCTGGGAGTGAAATCGTTCATGGGCTTACTCCTTCGGGAACAGATGGGCGATGGACGTGTCCGGCGCCGGGGGTTCTTCCCCGGTGCGGACGTAGATGACGTTGATGAGGCGGCGGCAGTAGATCCACAGCGCCTGGTTCGTGCGCTCCGCGGAGTCGACCCGCTTCCGCAGATCCGTCAGCCTCGCGTTGAGGAAAACGAACGCGGCGGTAGTGACCGCGACGGCGCCCGCGACGATCGCGACGACGACGTTCGGATTCAGGACGACATCACCATCGATAGCCGCCGAGATCATGACGCCGCCGGACCCGCGAGACGAGAGATCTCGATCTGGATGCGCCTGTACGGGTCGCGAGGGGTCGTCGAATGGGGGCGGGACCCTCCCCGCGCCCACGTCCGCGCCCACGCGAGATACACCTCCTGGATGTTCGTGGCGAGGAAGCCTCTGTATTCGTTGATGACGCCGCCCTTGCCGTCGCTGTAGATCGTGCGACGCACCTTCGCCGGGTCTGCGGTGTCCGTGTACGCGGGAAGGTCGAGACCGATCCGCTCCGGGTTCCCGAGCGTCCAGTCGCCGTCGTGCTCGCCGTTGACGGTCTTGGCGCGGGCGTGGACGGTGTAGCTGCCGTTCATGTCGTCCTCGTCTTCCTCCGGCACGACCGCCGGCTCGGGGATGGGAATCGGTGTCGGTATCGGTGTCGTCTCGACCGCCGGTGCCGGACCGGCTGCTTCGAGCGTCCAGTTCCACCGCGTGCCCGCAGCGGTCAGCCCGTACGTGTGCATGTGCGCGCCGAGGTGCGGGTTCTGGAGGGTCGGGGAGGGGAGTACATACCCGCTGTTCCCGGTCGTCGCGAGCAAGTCACCGCGGGACACTCGCTGCCCGTCAGCGGCGACGTGACGCTCCAGGTGACAGAAGACGATGCGGCGGCCGTCCGGGAGGCGCAGGTAGCCCCACACGCCCGCCTGCCCCGCTTTCCGGGCCAACTGGGCGGGGCAGCGCACGTACACGCCGCCGTCGGGCGCGAGCACCGGCGTGCCGATCGGGGTCGCGTAGTCGACCGCGGAGTGACCGACACGCCAGGTGCCCGACACGCGATACGCGGCGAACGGATTCAGCAGCGGCATCGCAGCACCCCTCTCAGGTCATCGCGCGAGGCTTCGCGCCGACGTCGACGGTCGCGGCGCCGGTCTCCCACCGGACGTACGGGGTCAGATCGGTCCACTCGAGCACCCACGACGAGTCGACCTTCCGATGCCGGCGGAACCAGACGCCCATCCCGGCGCGGACCGGCCACGAGTAGCCGACGCAGCGGATCACGTCCGGGTAGATCACCTGCCCCCGGTACGTGACCGGGTTGCCCATGTCGTAGATCCCGCGATCGTGATCGAACACGAACAGGTTGTCGCCGACGCCGATGTCCCGGCCGATGTCGTACTCCGTCGACGACAGGCTGATCTCCTGCCGCACGCCACGGAACCGGCCCCACTGCGCCAGCGACAGCGCCGTCGCGTCCGTGGCGTTGTCGGTCTCCGAATCTTCGACGAGCACGTCGACGAACGCCGCGGACCCGTCCGGGCCACGGAAGGGCGCGTCGCCCGGGTCGACCCCACCGTCCTGGATGATCGCGGTCGGCCCGCTGCTCTCGTCCTCGTACCAGTACACGACGCGCCGCGCCCAGTCCTCGATGTCCTCCACGAGCTCGAGGTCACCGGTGACGCCATGAACGTCGAAGTCGCGTCCCGAGTCAGCGGTGTGCCGTGTGATGAGCGCGGTCGGCGATTCACGGAACAGCGCCGCGTACGTGCCGAAGTCCAGCTTGAAGTCATTCGTGACCCGCCACGCCGCGCCGTAGCGATCGGCGATCAGGTTCGCGAGATCGTTGAAGAACACGGGGCCCGTGTCGACCTTGAAGTTCCCCGCGATCGTCGACCGGATGCCAGTCCCGAGGTAGTCGGGGGTGACGAACGTCGTCCACCCCTCGAACGTTCTCGTCGTCGCCTGCTGCGTGGACCGGCCCCGCTTCCCGTCCCCGAGCCACCCGTTCACGCCCATGCCCGACAGGGTCAGCGTCGACCGGTCCTGCTTGAGGTAGATGCCCGTGTAGCGGGCCAGGGCGAGCGCATCCTCGTCGTCGAGCGCAGCCGCGTCGACCCACGTCGGGAACACGACCAGGTGACCGCGGCCAGCGTCCCTGAGCCGCAACCCTTGGAGCACCGACTGCGGCGTAGCGGGATCAAGATCCAGCGACCACGCGCCGACGCCCATCAGCCGCTCGGTGATAGTCACAGTCGCCCCCTACTGGACGACCACGGCTTGCACCGTCGACGCCGCGTACAGCCATTCCTCGTACTGGTGGAGCGACCCGTCGACGGTGCTCCAGATGATCTGCTCGGTCGCGCTCATCGTGAATGACCACCGGTCGACCAGAAGGATCCAGTCCTCGTTCGGGTGGATGATCCCGGTGTCGTAGTCGAGATGCACCTCGAGCGCGCCACCGAACGCGTGGTCGACGCCGTCGATCCCGGACGCTTCGAGTTGCCACGCGTCGACGACACCGCCGAGCTGCTCGTACCTCGGGGACTGCACAGCGAACCGGACGACGTCGATGGTCGTCATGGTCACCGACACGTGACGCGCGCCGCGCCGCACCACGACGTCGACCTTCGTCGCGTAGAGGGAGTACGCGATGTTCTCGGGGGTGACCGTTTCCAATCGGATCGCGACTTCCGTCGGCGAGTTGCGGAGCACGGTGATCGAGTGCGCTGCAGGGATCGGGTGCGCGGTCGTCGCGTCGGCCTCCAGTACGACGAAGTTGAACGGCACCCACGGCGTCCACTCGCCGTTCAGCCACATGCGTTGCCGAAGCGAGAGCCCGTCACCGGGCCCCGACTCGATCTCGTACAGCCCGTTCGAGAGGCGCCACTTCGAGGGCTGGTTCCGCACCTGACGTCCCACGACCGGCGACAGGTCGTCCCCCATCAGCAGGGTCGCCGCGCCGTCGTAGTACCGCTCCGGGTCGATGAAGTACTGCACCACGAGGTTGCCCGACCAGTTCGGCCATCCGTAGTAGATCACGTCCCCGGACTGCCCCGATCGGACGACGTTATCGGGCGCCCACGCGCTGGTGTACCAGGACTGATCCTCCTCGGAGAAGAACGACACTGACCGTGCCGCCGCGGGCACCGCGTACGACGCGACCCCGGGCTTCGACGACGACGACGGGCGCCGCGCGCCGAGCTGCCGGAGTTCGATCAGCGGCGCCGCGTACCCCGTCACCCGCACGAGCGACACGGAGAAGTCCCAGAGGCCTTCCCACGCGGTGCCCTCGGCCTCTTCGACCGTCACCCCGCTGACTCGGTAGAACCCGGTCAGCTCGGGCTGCTCCTCCCACACGACGGGCACGACCGGCTCGTCGGGCGAGTTCACGTACCCGGTCAGCTGCTGCCGGAGCATCTCAGCGCCGGCACGGTCGGCGTACGCGGTGACCCCGCCGATCGTCAGCGTGGTGCCGTCGTCCGACACGGACTGCACCTCACCGGACTGCAGGTCGACGCCGAACCGGCCGACGATGAGCTTCATGCGAGACTCCTGTCGTAGTCGCGGAGCGCGGTGGTGGCCTGACGCGCGGAAATCACTGCGGGCTGCGGACGATCACGGATCTCCCGCAGCAACGCGACGATCTCCCTGTCACGAGCACCACCGAACCCGTTGCGCTGCCACCCGGGCGGGAGCGGGAGAACCGCCTCATCACGTCCACGACCGGCCTCACCGAGCAGAGCGAGCGTGCCCGACGCGGACCCCCGGACGATCGCCCCGTCAGCCAGCTTCGGGATCGTGGGGAGGTTCACACCCCACGACTGCCCGCCGACGATCGGCACCCAGTCGGGGATCTTCACCGACAGGGAGTTCAGGCCACGGATCGCCGCGTTCACCAGTGAGATGATCCCGTTGATCGGGCCGCGGACGACGCCCAACGCTGCCTGGAAAGCGGCGCCGATGAAGGCGGCGATCCCACCGAACACGTTCTGCACTGCACCGCCGACCAGCTCGATCGTCGCGACGATCCCGGCGATGATCGGGGAGATCACGTTCCGGTAGATGAACTCGAACGCGCGGGCGACGTTGTCGAACACCGGTGAGATCACGTTCTCGTACAGCCACGTGAAGATCGCAGCCCACGCCTGCACGTACAGCACGATCCCGTCGATGATCGGCGCGATCACGTTGTCGTACAGCCAGTTGAACACTGCGCCGATGCCCACGAAGATCGGGTGCAGCACCGTGTCCCACAGCCACTCGAACAGTGCCGCCCACAGGCCGATGTACAGCATGATCCCCGTCACGACCGGGAGGATGATGTTCTCGTACAGCCAGGTGAAGATCTCACCGATCGCGGTGAACACCGGCTGCAGCACCGACTCCCACAGCCACGTCACCGCGGCGCTGATCGCCTCCGTGACATTCGCCCAGATCTCCCGCCCCAGCTCCGTCTGCGTGAAGAAGTACACCAGCCCCGCCACGAGCGCACCGATCGCTGTGACGACGAGCATGATCGGGTTCGCGGTCATCACGAGGTTGAAAGCGGCCTGCACGCCGGTAGCGATCTTCGTGGCCGCGAGCCACTTCGCGAGACCGCCGGCAGCGGCGACCGTCGCGACCGCGTTCATGGTGACGAATCCGCCGACCAGGACGCCGAGCCCGATCGCCAGGGGAGCGAGCCAGTCGCTGTTCGCGGATGCCCAGTCGATCAGCCCGGAGATCGACGTGAACGCGGTGTTCACGAGCATCGTGATCCCGCCGAGCACCCCCATGATCTGGGGGTGGAACTTGGCGATCAGGTTCGCGAGGCCCCGCGTGATCGCAGTGTTCAGGTTCGCCTGTCCCGTCGCGATCCCGTCCGTCGCGGACCGCGCCTGCTCCTCGAACGACGCGAACGCGCCCGTCCCGTTCTCGTTCAGATCGAGGATCGCCTCGTTGAACGCGTCGAACGTGACGTCGCCTTCCTTCATCGCGGCGTACAGATCCATCGCCCCGTTACCGGCGCCGAGCAGCGACTCCGCCATCTGATTGATCTGACCCGGCATCGCCGTCACGACCGACCGCCACGCGGCCATATCGACCGCGCCCACAGCCAGCATCTGCGTGTACTGCTCCATCGCGTTCGACTGGAGAACAGTGTCCTTACCGCCGGCGAGGAGAGCGTTGTTGAACGCGAGGCTCAGATCGGTGGCCTCCGCGAGCCCGCCCGTGAGCGGCGCGAGCTGCTGCACCATCCCGACCATCGAGTTCAGCGAGGTCGGCAGACCCATCAGCCGATCCGACATCACCTGGATCGAGTCGGCCGCTTCCTCCGACGAGTACCCGAAGTTCTGCATCACCTTCGGGAAGTTGTTCATCGTGTCGACGCGGCTGATCGCCCCACCGACCGCGCTCGAGATCGTCGACATCGCCTTGCTCGCGACGGTCGCGACCAGACCACCCACAGCGCCCGCGATGCCCGCGTTCAGCGGCTTCATCGCCGACGACATGTCGACGCCACCGAGCGCCTGCTTGATGTCCTTCGACACCCCGGGCATCTTCGTCGTCAGAGCGACGTACGCAGACGCGACCTCGACGGTGGACATGCACACCCCCTCCGCAACAGAGGAGAGCCCCGGAGGATGATTCCTCCAGGGCTCTCAGGGGCGGGGCTTGCGCCGCCCGCTATTCGAGAGTGTGCTCCGCGGCCGCGAGGTTCACCTTCGCCGCGAACTGCCGCATCTTCGGCTCGTCCTTCAACGGCCCGTCGATGACGACGACCCCACCGTCAGGGAACGTCACGACGACGTACCCTTTCGACGTGTCCTTCTTGAGCAGCCCGCCGACGATCGCGCCGACCGGGCCCGCGAGGATCGCGCCGGCCGCGATGCGCGTCAGCGTGGTCCGCCCGTTGAGCACCGAACCCGGCTCATACTCGGCGACCACTCCGGCGATCGGCCGCACCGTCTGCTTGAGGCTCCCCTCAGGCATGAACCGGTACGTGCCGTCACGATTCACCGAGTGGAGCCCGTACGCGGCGTCGCGCTGAGAGCGCGCCATCTGCGCATTCCACGCGTCCTTGATCCCCATGGCCGACAACCTACGCCGAACCCGCACGGCCCGCCAGTGCCTGACGACGCATGTGCGCCGCCGCCTTCCGAGTCATCGTCTCGGCCTGCAGCCGACGTTCGTGCGCCCACTGCGGGTCAGGGTCAGGGCGAGGCTTCTCGCCCTTCGATCCACGCTCCCGGTAGTCGAGCACCCGCAGCCAGAACTGCACAGTGCGCAGCTCGCGGACCTCGTCGGACAGCGAGGCGGGCCCGCCGACGTCCTTCCAGAACGCGCAGCCCGCGGGCAGCCACACGACATACTCGGCGAGCTCGCTCGGCGGCATGGAACGCGCCTCCAGCACGCTCCGAAGATCGATCTGATACTCCGCCCTCAACGAGGCACGCATCGCCCCACGGTGATGCGCGAGCCCCTCGCTGAGGATCAGGAGTTTGGGTCGACGGCCTCGAACACGTCGCGGATGAACTCGGACGCGGCCTGCAGCCGCACGCGGCCATCGTCGCCACGCAAAGCCTCCATGGCCTCCCCGAACTTGTCGCCCGTCAGCCGTCGCATCACCGGCGCGAGACGCGTGTTGTCGCCGTTCTGCAGCCGATCCATGTCGTCGAGCAGCTCGAAGTCGTCGAGCGTGTCCTTGTCTACGACGAGCTCCACGCCGCTCACGATGACGACGCCCGCCTTCGGCTTCCGATCCTGGGGCTTCTTGGCTGTCGCCGGCCTCTTCGCGGTGGTCACCGTAGCCTCCCCGGTCACGACGAGCTCGACGAGGACTCGTCGTCGACGACGACCTCGAGAACGTCGTACGAACCGATGACCTCGCCGATGAACGGGAACCCGGCGATGTCGTTGTTCACGAACACCCGGTCGCCGTTCGCGGAGATCTCGATGCGCTCGAAGATCCACCGCTCCTTGATGCTGGTGTCGTCCGCGTCGAACACGTCGACGACGGCGGCGCGCGCGGCGACCTTCTGTCCCGTGCTGCGCGTCGACTTCCGCACACCCCCGGTCGTGGACACGCCCGACTCGGAGTAGCGCAGCGCCTTCGTCTGCGCCTTCGACTCGAGCGCGACGAACGCGATCGTCGTGCCCGGCGTTTCGATGCGGGTACGGACGACGCGCGCGCCCTGGTGGCCGCGGATCTCGGTCTTCGACCCCGTCAGCGCCTCGGTGATGCCGTCGGAGTGCAGCCACCCGACGTCCTCGAAGGCGGGATCGAGTTCACCGTCGATCGTGGTCGGGAGAGTCGTCCCAACCGCGGCGAGGTGGATCGCATCACTGTCGGATCCGAAGATCCGAGCCAGAGCAGCGTTCACGGACATGTGTGTCTCCTTCTTGTGAGCCGGTCATGTCCGGCATGAGAAACCCCCCTGCACGGCGCAGAGGGGTGGTCTTCGGAGTGGGGGTCAGCGCTTCCCGCGCACCAGGAGCTGGAGGGTGAAGGTGTACCGGTCTTCTCCGGTGTCGGGGTCAGGGTCGAAGTACGGACCGACGACCTCGTCCACGCCCCGCACGAGCGGCATCGACGCGTAGCCGTTGAGGAACGCGTGGCGCAGCTCCCGCGCGATCGCGGACGCGTCTTCGTCGTCGACGGCCGAACCGCACGTGACAGTGATCTGCGCGCGCTCGAGTACCCGGTTCACCGCGCCGCCACCGGTGCGCCACACTCGCGCGTAGCGCACCGGCCTCGGGTTCGCGATCTTCGTGGCGACATCGGCGGTCGTCCGCGTCTGCGCGAACGCCACGCACATCGTCTCCACGTCGGGGAAGGTCACGGCACCCATGTCATCTGCCTCCGACGGCGCGGGTGAGTCGCTTGTCGCGAGCCTCCTCGCGCGCGCCCTGTGCGTTCGCGGCGCGGATGAACGCACGGCCCGTCCACTTGTGGGGCAGCGAGACGACCTCGAAGTTCGCGCCCGCCCGCGCCTGCATCGCGCGCGCCTGGCGGAGGACCTCGCCCTGCACGCCCCGCGACGTCATCACCGCGTTGATGCCCCGGAGGTTCAGCTTCACCTTCACGTCGTTCGTCATCAGCCGGCCACCTCCTTGAGCGGGATCCGCACCCCGTCCATCGACGAATCGAACGGCGACTCGAAGATCAGGGTCTCCCCGTCGACCTCGTACACTCGGCCGCGTCTCGTCACCCGGTCACGGTGCGTCATGATCGTCCCGATCGGCGCGTAGATCGTCGGGCGGGTCTCCGTGCGGTCGTGGCCTGGGACGAGCGGTGCTTCCGTGACGCCCGGGTTGAACGCGTAGATCCAGACGTCCGTGGGCGCATCCCACGAATCCGCCACGTTCCCGCGTGAGTTCTTCGCGCCGCCGACGAACGCCTCATGCGACACCGTCTCGCTGAGGTTGCGCATCACGGCCCCACGTAGAACGGCGACGTCGGCGGGATCAGATCGATCTGGAACGCGCCGTCGTGCTGCCCCTGCAGCTTCGACATCTCGTCGTCGGTGATCCCGAGCCCACCAGGGACGTCACCGCCGTAAGTCTTCGAGTTCGTGAAAGGGCCCGTCGTGATGTTCGTCTGCCGGATGCCCTCAGGATTCCGGAACACGCGCGTGACCATCGCGACGGTCACGTCCTTCGCGACCTCGACGAGATCCATCCGCGGGGGCTCCTCCGCGCCCTCCGCTGTGATCCGCGCGTCGATGTCACGAACACGGCGCCGGATCTCCCGCTCCGCCTTGTTGATCCACGTCTGCACCAGCCCGTGGTCCGAGGGCACGCCCTCACCGATCCACGACCCGATCACATCCGTGGGGGAAGTCCACGACGGCATGTCACACCTCCCAGCGGCATCGGTCAGGGAGCAGGCGACGCAGCACGTCACCGACCTCCCCGTCGAACGACTCCTGATTGCCGGACAGGTACGGCATCGGCTGCTCGAGCTTCGCGGCCAGATCGTCACCGATCTTCGACTTCGCGTTCCCCGCGTGCGTGCCCTCACCGCCCGCCCCCGCCGCGACGTACAGCATCGACATCGCAAGCGACACATCCGCCGGATACTCGGCGAGCAGCGTCCGCAGACGGTCCCGGTCCATGAGCAGCGGCGTGTGCGTCTCGTAGCAGAGGACGTCGTCGACGCCGGCGCGAGCGCACAGCCAGTCGGTCGTGTTCCGCACAGCCCGGAACCAGGAGTTCCGGTCCCGCCAGTTCGCCTTCAACCACGCCCGGGTCGGCCCCATGTGCACCATCGGCATGCGGCCGATGATCGGCTCGATCACGTAGTGGTCCTCGTTCATGAGGTAGAACTCGCGAGGCGCTCCCTTCGCGTTCACCGCCGCGGTCAGCGACCGACGCTGGTTCGCGAACTTCTCGGGCGCGGGGTCCAACGGCAGCCGCCGCACACCCTTCACCCAGTCGGGCACCTTCCCGACGACCCACACCTGCGTCACGTCGGCCGCGTTCACCGCGAGCGACCGCAGCGAATACCGCAGCTCCTCGTGGTTCCGGTTCCCGCCGACGATGTACACGGCCGCAGTCATCACGCCTCCGATCGAAGAGGGTGAGGGTGGGCGCTGCATGGCAAACGCCCACCCTCAGGACGTCACGACGAGCTCGAGCTGGACGAGGACTCGTCGACAACGGGCTCAGCCGGAGTGAGCACCGCCGCCGGGTACCGCGACGCGCCGCCGACCCGCGTCACGGGACGCGCGATCTGGAACCCGACACGGAACACGACGCGCAGGATCTTCGAGTCCTGCTGGTACGCGTTCACGATGACCTTGCCCTCGGAGTCCGAGATGACGCCGTCCTTGGAGATGTCGAACGTGATGTCCTGGCGGACACCGACGACGAACTTGGACCAGTCCGCGGCGAGCAGCGTCGCCACGTCCGCGTCCCACGACCCGTTCATCACCTCGTTCAGCGGGTAGCCGTACAGCGTCGACGGGGTGCCGGCCGCGAGCGAGGGGACGTAGATCGGCGTGCCGTTCTCGTTCCGCAGCCCGACGAGCTGCCAGTTCAGGCCCGGCTTCGAGGCGAACCCGTTCGCGGCGTAGCCGTCTTCGGCGAGCAGACGCCCGAGCTCGGCGACGTCGACAGCGATGTCGTCCCCGGTGCCGGCCACGACGGTGTTGCCCGCCGCGATCGCACCCGGCACCACGGCGGTCGGCCACGAGACAGGCTTGTCCGTGCCGAACAGGCCCGCGTCGTCGACCTTCCGGCCGATCGCCTCGATGAGCAGCGGACGCACCTCGTCCCAGATCGGGACGTTCGTGTCGTCGAACAGTGCGTCCGGGACGACGACAAGCGCCGCGAGCTCTTCCGCGGTGATCGTCTGCGAGTCCCACTCGGCCTTCGTCGTCTGCTTGAGACCCGTGTCCCCGTTCACCCAGTAGGCGTCCGGGAGCGCCGACAGGATCGGCTGCTTGAGGGTCTTCGACGACAGCCGGATCCGGCGTGCGCGATTCAGGAGCACCGACGCGTGCGGCAGCTCCTTGATGATCTCCTTGGCGACGGGCTCCGGGACCAGAGGCCCACCCGCGCCGCGACTGATGATTTCTTCGTAGCCAGCCATCGCCGACTCCCTTCGTAGTTGATGAACTTGAGGTCAGGCGCTGCGTGCCGCGGCACGCAGCCAGTCCTCTGTGCTGGTCGGCGCCGGCGCGCGGCCCTCCCCGGGGACATACGCCCCCCATTCCGGCTCGCCCTTGAAAGCGATGAGCGCATCCGCCCACGCCTCGAGCTCCTCCTTCGTGCTGCCAGCCAGCAGCGACGCCGGGATGACGATCCCCTTCGCGGGGTCCGACTTCGCCTCGGCGACCTCGGCGCGCAGCTTCGCGGTCTTGAGCTCGGCGTTCTCACGCTCGATTTCGGCGAGCCGCTCGGCGGCCTTCTGCGCATCGGTCTTGTCGCGGTCCTCGTACTCCTTGATCCGCGCCGCGGCCTCGGTGGCAGCCTTCTCGGCCGCCTTCCGTGCCTCACGCTCGGACTTGAGAGCAGCCAGCCCTGCCTCCCCGAGCGGCTCGTCAGGCTTCGCGCCTTCGGCCTCCGGTTCTGCGGGTGGTTCGACAACCGGCTCAGCCGGAGCTTCGGGCGTAGACATTCGTGCCTCCATGTGTGATGCGGCAGTCGCGCCGCGCGAACCCCGTCCCAGTCGCGGGAGAGGGAAGATCGATCAGTGGGTGCGGTGAGCGACGCGCCAGCCCGCGAGGATCGCCTTCGTCGACGTCCCCTCGGCGGCGCTCGCCGCGGCCGCGTACATCGCCTCGTACTGCGCCGTCTCAGCGCTCGCGAGCTCGGCCATCTCGGTCCCGAAGTAGACGGGCATCACCACGCAGTAGCAGTCGTCGTGGAACCGGTCGCCGAGGTTCATCACCCCGCGCGCCTTGACGCCACCGCCGATACCGCCTGTGAGCCGTGTCCCCGCGTCGTCGTACCCGGTGCGGGTCGACCCGCGGCCGACGACACCGCCGGCGGACTCCGAAGACCGGTACACCGCCCCACGCGCCGCGAGCATCCCGCAGAATGCACAGCACCCCGGCCGCGGCATCCGCTGATACCCGACGACCACAGGGTCGCGCGCCACGTTGCCCTCCACGACACCGCGCGCCGCGTCGAACAGCATCCGCTGAGCCGCGCCCGCCAGCCGCGCCAACGTCCCCGCCACGTCGTCGGCGTCGGCGAGCGGCGCGACCGCCCACCGACTGATCGCGGTCGCCTGCGCCTCACCAACCCACCGGGTCGACGCCTGCGCGTGGAACGAGCCGCGCGCAGCGACCACCGCCCGCAGATCCTCGTACCAGCTCGCCGACAGCTCGCCAGCGGCCGTCATGTACGGGCCGACCAGATCCGGGATCACCTGCGAGAGCAGCATCCGCACGTCCGCGACCGGCAGATCACGGATCTGGTACAGGAACCCGCTGAGGTCCTGCCGCACCCGATTGGTGAGGTGGAACAGATCCTGGCGGTGCTGCTCGATCAGCCGCCGCTGGTCCTCCACGGCCACCGGCTATTCCTCGGGCTGAGGATCAGCCGGCGCGCCCGCCGGGATCGGCTGCGGCGCATCGGCGCGCAGCGACTCGATCAGCGATTCGACACGCCGAGACCGCTGCTCCGCCTTGAACCGCAGAATCTGCTGCCGCGTGAGACCGGCGTACTCCATACCGACCTCGCTCAGCGCGAACGGCGAGTCGTCCTTCATCGCGGACGAGATCTTCGTGAACGCGTCCGCGCGCGCCGACGGCGACGCGATCGCGGGATCCGTGAACTGCGCCTGCAGCGTTCGCAGCTCGGTAGGAATGTCACGCACCTTGTCACGCAGCTGGACGACCATTCGCATCGCCTTCACGCCGCCGCGCCCCCAGACGCGGTTCGCCGTGCGGGTCTTCATGATGAGCTCTTCCTTCGCCGCGTAGATCGCGTCGGCCGAGGTCGGGTTCGACGCATCGGCCCACCGCACCTCGAGCGACTGGTCATCGGCGAACAGTGACTTGAGCATCCGTAGCTGCTCTGTGTGCGGCTGCGGGGAAGCGCCCTGGATGTGGTGCAGCTTGATGTCGTCGCCAAGCTCCGTGTCGATCGCGTTCATGCGGCCCATCAGCGCCGACCACTTGTCGTTGCCGACGTGCTTGGTTACGTCCGCGCCGAAAAGCCAGAACTTGTCAGCCGCGTAGAACTCCGCGGACACTTCCGCGCGCAGCAGAGTTCGGAGCATCGCGTCGGTGAGCCCCATCGCGGTCCGCGTGATCCGCGAGTGCCCGAACGGCCGGTTGAGCTCCGGCTGCAGCACCAGCCGCGACACCGTCACCTCGCCCAGCTGGCTCGGGACCCACTTCGTTGACCAGTGCCCCGACGGCGACTTCGTGAATGTGTACACGCGCTCCCACGTGTACATGACCATCTCGGTCGGCCCGGTGTCATCCATGTCCAGGACGGACAGGAACCCGCCGAGCGCTCGACGACGACGGTCCCACGTCGCGGCTGACGTGTCGGCGGACCGCGCGAGCACCACGTACCGCGGCTCTCCCGACTGAACGTCGCCTTTGGTGACCGTCAGGAACGCGCACGCGTGGATCGCCGACGACGTCGTCGCGAGCGGGAACTCCGTCTCGAAGTCGTTCTCGTCCAGCACCTCAGCGAGCCCGAACGGGTCGTCCGACCCCGACCCGGCCACGAACCCCTCGAAGAGGGAGCGGTCGGTGAGCGCGTGCACACCCTTCGCGATCTCCTGCAGCGGTGTGAACGCCTGCTGCATCTGCGGCGGCACCGCGATCCCGAAGTCCTTGAGCGCGTTCTTGCCCTCGTAGTAGACCGTGCGGAGCAGGTTACGGCGCCGCTTCTGCATCCACGTCGTAAAGAGCTTCGCGAACAGGTCCGAGTCGGCGCCGTCCAGATCCAAACTCGGGACCGATACGGAAAGCATCGTCACAGGAACACCGCCTTCCGTTCGTTCGTCGTCCGGCGGCCGGTCCTCGCCCCGAAGAGGGCCAGGCTCGCGGCCTCCGCCGGCGTCTCGTCACCCGACGGAGACGACCAACCCCACGCACCATCACGGGTGCGCTGCTGCTGCACGACCGACGTCGCTGACGCGTCCAGTTGCGCCTGCCCCTCATCGGCCAGGTGCGTCAACGTCGGCTCCTTGTCCGCGGCGACCGCCTTCGCGGATGCAGCCGCGAGCTCGAGCAGCAGACCGCACGACTGGAAGTACTGCGCCGACGTCGCGACTACGATTCGCCGTGGCGACACCTTCCGCTCGAGGAGCAGCCGCTCCAGCACAGCCGCGCCAGCACGACCCGAGATCACGATCCGAGACGCGCGGCGCCACCGCGGCACCCCACCCACGTCCGCGACGAACCAGTCGGCGAGCGGCGCGAGCGCTTCCTCGACCGGCCCCTGCTGCGCGTCGACGAGCTCGACGTGCGCACGCTCCCCGGACAGCAGGCACCCGGCCAGCGACACTCGCATCCCGTCGACGGAGAACGCCACACCGTACGCGCGGTCGCCCGTCGTCGGCGCCGCGGTGACTGCGAGCAACGACCACAGCTTCGCGAGCGGCCCATCAGCGGCCGTGTCCTCGTCCCAGATCCCGAGACCCTCACGGAAGAACGACGCATCATCGCCGAGCAGTTCCCGCAGACGCTCGATCGCGTCGTCCGGCGTCCGGTCAGGGTACGACGGGTTCGCGCGCGCCCTCACCTCAGGATCGTCCGGGTCATCACCCGGGTTTGCGCCCACCTCGAGGTAGAGCATGTTCGACTCGACGGTCTCGCCGGCCTCGCGACGCGCTTTGATCGCGAGCGCCTTCTTGCGCCGCGACTTGAAGAACTCAGCCTGATCCGTCGGCGTCGGCGGGGTGCCCATGAAGATCACGAGAGGGTTCGCACCGGTGTTCGCCGCCGGCACCATGTCCTGCAGCGCCTTCGACGTGAGGATCTGTGCCTCATCGAACACGACGATCGACACGCCGGGAATCCCACGCCCGAAGCCGTGCTCGCGGGCGCCGAACAGAATCCGTGACCCGTTCGTGAACGTGATCCGCTGCTTACCGTTCCCGCCCCGCACCTGCTTGATGTACGGCGCGATCCGCCGGCGCCTCGCGAGCGCCGCGAGCGTGTCGAACGTCTCGTCCGACGTCGCCGAATGATGCGCCGTCCACAGCACCGTCAGCTTCGGGAAGATGATGCACAGGGCGAAGATGATCGTCCCGATCGTGAACGTCTTGCCGACCTGCCGGCAGATCGAGATCAGAACCCCGCCGATGCCCGCCGCGTACTTCCCGGTCGCGCGCTTCGCGAGCATCGCCTTCCCGAGACCCCGCTGCCAGTCATCGTGCGCGACGCCCATCTTCCGACACTGCGCAGCGACCGCCGGATACCCCGTCGACGTGATCCCCGACGGCAGCACCAGATGCTTCGCGACCTCCGACAGCTTCCGCGGCTCAGATGTCGTCCTCGTCCCAGGCTTCGTCTGGAGCACTTGCGGCATCAGCAGACTCCTCGCGCTCCTGCAGCTCGATCTCCTCGATCTGCTGCACATAGCCGTCCAGCATCCGCAGACTCGCGATCCGCTCACGCGCCGGCATCCCCGCATCGATCGCCGCCGCGAGATCATCCCGCGCGCGCGTCAGATACGCCTTCCGGCTCCCCGACCGCACCGCCTCGACCATCGTCATCGCAGGCGGCGGCGAATCCGTCAGCCACGACCGCAGAGTCGGCCGCGACACCCCGAGCGTCCTTGACACCTGCGAAATCGACATGCCACCGCGGACCTTCTCCACGGCATCCCGCTTGAAAGCCTCCGAATACGCCCGCCGCCCGCCAGACTCCGCAGAATTCGGCGCGTCACGCGGACGCAGAATCGCCACCGGATCAGTCATCGACATCACCCCCTGGAAAGTGGGAAAACCCGGGGAGAGATCGGCCCTATGCCGCGGGGGGGCCTTGGGTTGGGGGGAGGGGGTGGGGTGCCCCTTGTCTCGTGCGGGGTTGTGTGTGGGCGTGGTGCGGTGTGGGGTTGGCGTGGTGTCGTTCGTTTCGTTTCGTTCGTGTGTGCGCTGTTCGTTCGTGTTGTCGGTGTGGTTGTTGTGGTCACCAGATTGGTGATGCTGTGACTGGTTGGGTTGTGGTGGTGTTGTGGAGCTTTGCTCGTGCTTCTGCGAGTGTCATCTCCCGCTTCCATTGGTTGCATTTGCGGTGCATGAGGTGGCAGTTGGTGCGGTCTGTGGGGGAGCCGCCTCGGGAGCGGGGGATGTCTTCGTCTACTTCGCCGCGGAGGGGGTGAGGAATGCATCCGGGGCAGTTGGGGGTGGGGCATTGTTTCCCGTGGGCTCCGGGCAGGTAGGTGAGGGTCTTGTCGACGGGTTGGTCGCACAGTGCGCAGGTGTGTTCTTCTGCTTTGACGCGTTTGGTGAGCTCGCGGCGGCGGTGGCCGTTGGCGTTCTGGTGGGGGGTGGGCATTAGTCGTCGTTCTCGCCGAATGCTGCGGGGTCGCAGCAGAATGCGGCTGCGAAGGGGGAGGTGTATTCGCTGCCGCAGTAGTCGCAGGGGTGGAGGGTTGTCATCGTCGCCTCCTGCCGTAGAGGTGGGGGTCTGATTTGCGGACGTCGGCGGTGAAGGCCCACCAGGTGAGCGCGGCGGCGTAGCGGCGGAGGTAGGTGGTGGTGAGGATCCCGGCGGTGAACGCGACGAGGATCAGGAGCGCGCGGGTCACTTGGGGACCAGGTGGCGGAGGTCGATGACGTGGTCGGCTTGCCGGGTGAGCTGTGCCCAGTATTCGGTGCCGTGGTGGGCGCAGTAGGCGAGGGTGCGGCCGGAGGGCATTTCGGCGTAGACGTAGGCGCGGACGCCGCACCGGTCGCACGTGTCGGCGGCGACTTCGATGGTGAGCGGGCGGTGCCTGTCGACGATGTCCTGGGGTGGTTCGTCCACGCTGTTGCCTCCCCGGTGTCGGGGTGGTGTGTGCTCCCGGCCGGGAGGAGCGGCACACGCCAGATCGTCGTTGCGCTGTGCTCGACGGACTCGACTCCCGGCCGGGGCGACATGAGAAGGTGGGGCCGGTCAGGGTTCGCCGGGGATGAGGAGGCGTCGTCGCTGACCGGCCGTGGCCGGCAGGTGCGCGCCGCCGGCGGTACGTGTAAGGCCCCGCAGTGGGGTTGCGGGGCCTGGGGACACGTGTACGACTTTGAATGTAGGGGCGGAAGGTACTCCGGGGTCAACCATCCCCGGAATGTGGGCGTGTCGCGCCGTCAGCTTCCGTCTCCCGCGATTGCAGGGCGCGCAGACGGTACTGGTGCGGGGGCCAGTTCTGGAGCCTCTGACGCCACCAGGCGAGGAGGGTCTCTTCGTCGACGACGCGGCAGCGTTGCCCGTCGCGGGTTTCCCAGCTCATGGGCATGCCGCGTTGCCGCCAGTAGCGGATGCATCGTGGGGTGCGTCCGACTCGTTTGGCGGCTTCACGGTAGGTGAGCGTGGGCATGGTGATGGGGTCAGGCTTTCGGCAGCGGGTTCTGCGGCCATGAGCGCTTGTGGCAGACGCGGCACACGTCGGGGCCGTAGGAGCGGAGGTTCACGACGGGCCGCCGAGTTCGTGGCACGTGCAGGTGCAGAGCGTCGGACTATCGGTGTCGTCGTCCCATGCGTCGCCGCTGCACGCGCGGTGCTTGCCCGCGACGCAGTCGGGGCTGAGGTTGGGGTAGGGCACGCCGAGCGCGGCGGATATGTCCGCTGGGAGGCGACCGTCGCCGAGCACTCCCGAGAACCGTTCGGTGGCATCCCCGTCAGTCCATCCCCGCCATAGCTCTACACGGTTGGCGATCTGCATCTGCTCCGCGATCGCGAGCAGCGCGTGCCCGACGATCGCGCCGGCGACTACCTGCGCGGACGGGCCGGCTTTCGTGTACTGGTCGATCAGTGCCTGCGCGGCACTCGCGTGGTCGATGCGTTCAGTCATTGGCCTCTCCCTTCTCGATTGCGGTGGACAGGATGCGGCGGGACTCGGCCAGCAGGCGGTCCCAGTGGCGGGCCTCGCTCACCCCGAGTGGCACGCTCCCCGAGCGCACCACGTCCAGCGCTTCCCGGATCGCGGCTTCCATGTGATCGCGCTCCGCCTCGTGTCGCTCATCCTGCTCAGCCCAGAACGACGCCGACCGTCGCCACCAATCCACATCATGCGCATCGGGCGGGAGGGGGCGGGTCAGCATCTGCTCCAGTTCCTCGATGCGGGCGATGAGCGCCAGCACGGCCTGCGGGTTGGCGGCGGCGATGAACTCGGCATCCGGGTGGCGGATGCCCACAACGTCCGCGCGATACACCTTCGGGTCCTCGCGGCTCGTGGCTTTCGGCGCGACTTCGTAGACCGCCAGGTCTCGGGCGTTCACGCACCTCAGGTCGGTCGTGAACTGTAGGCGTGGGTCTCGCAGCCGTTCGCCGAACTGGTCGTACAGAAATCCGTTCAGCATCTCGTCAGCGTCTGCGTCGCATTCTTCCGCGTAGTCGCGGATCGACTGTGTCGCGCGCCCGTTGAGGTTGCGATCCTCCGAGCCGATCGAGAGCACCTGGCAACGACCCGCACCGCTGATCCACGTCGCCAAGTAGGGCTCGCCGGTGTCGGTGTTGCCCGCCCAGTGCCATGGTCCCGGCGTTGCCGCTGAGGCCTTCCGCTTGAGGTCTTCCAGATCCAGGGTCTTCTCGTTCGCGCTCATGCTGCTTCTCCTTCGGTCCAGGTTTGGTGGCACTGCTGACAGCGGGCGACCCGGATAGGTTTCGCGCTGCCGTTCGGGTTGTCTGCCCACGCGACGACGACGGCGAGGAGCCCGCAGGTCGTGCAGCGCGCGCGGGGCCGGCGGGGCTTCGGGGTGATGCCGTACCGGCCGCGGACACGTCGGATGATCGCGAACATGCCCTGCTGGTAGTCGTCGAGCTCGCGGATGGTGGAGATGTGGGGTGCGTGGTCGATGAGCCAGCCGATGGTGGTGAGCGCGAGGGCTCGCGCGGTGAGCGGGTCGGCGTCCGGGGTGGGGGTGAGCGTGGGTGGCAGGGTGGGCGCCCACGGTACGTGCACGTCGACGTTGATCCACGCGGTGACGGCGCCGACGTAGTCGACGAGGCGGCGCCATAGCTCGGTGGCGTCGGCGGCGGCGCCGGCGTCGGCGAATCGGCCGTCGGATGTGACGGTGAGACGTGCGAGGTCGATGTTGTCGATGAACCCGCCGCCGGACACGCGTGGGCGGTCGATCTGGGTGGCGTGGATGTGCGGGAGGGTCATGCCGATCAGTTCGTCCATGATCGGGGGCACGCAGTCGAGGTGCCATTCGTATTCGCGGAGCCAGTCGTGGTGGTGCTGGTCCGGGTCGATCGCGTCGACGGGGATCATGCGGCGCCTCGCGTTCGTTCGGCCCAGTCGGCGGGCGGCAGCTGCTCCCCGTCTGGTGCGATGCGCCAGCCGAGGTCGATCGCGGTCCAGTCGCGCGCAGCCGGGGTCTCCCGGTGGAGCAGGTCATAGGTCAGGTGGTTGAGGCGCAGGCAGAGCGACGTGCACGTCACCGGCCGCCAGTCCCCGAGCATCCGGGAGTGGTTGTTCTCGAGACGGAACCGATTCGGTTCCGTGTCCCCGCAGATAGTGCACGTGATCGGGAGGTGGTCACGGTCGTGACGTTCACGGTCGGGGTAGATGCCGTCGTCGTCGGGGCGGCAGTAGAAGCATCCGTCAGCGTGGGCGGGCTTCGGGGGCGCGAAGTCGCGTAGCTCGAACAGCGGCGCGGTCATGCGATCGCCTCCAGAACGGCCGTGGTGGTTGCGTCGTCGAGTCGGCGGAGGCCGAGCGCACCCTTGAACGGGATCGGCTCGACCAGCGGGCGCGGGTTCGCGAGCTCGAGATGCCACATGTCGTGGTCAGCCCACGGCGAGCAGCATCCGCCGCACGGCTCATCACCGCGTGTCGAGCACCGGTCCTCGTGCACGTCTACGAGGTCGACCACGCCGATGATGCAGCCCTTGTAGCCGTACTTCGACGGGGCCGTCTGCGTGCACCAGTGGCAGTGATGCCGGTTGTGAGCGTTGCTTGCCCTATTCGGGCACGGCGCGAAGATCATCCCGTACAGGGGGTGCTCTGGCTCGAACGCCTCGTCGTCGTCGCGCACCGCAACGTGAATCGCCACCGGCCCGCGGTAGTCGCCGGCGATGTTCCGGACGCGGTTCTCGACGTCTTTCTGACCATGAACGATGGCCCACGCCCACGGCTGACGCACTGTCAGGATGCGCATGACGCGGCTCCTTCCGGCAGGGGTACGGCGAGGACGGCGGCGGCGCGTTCGGCGAGAACCTCACGGACGACACCGCGACCCCGGCCGCGTGAGTGGATCATCTTCCGCACGATCGGGAACGACAGTCCCGCACGGTCCGCGATGTCCGCGACGGTCAGCCCCGCGTGGAGCAGGTCACGGATGTGCGCCTGCACGGGGCCCGCGTCGACGAGCTCCTTCGGCGGGATCCCCGCAGCGCGCCGGCGGGCTGCTTCCGCTGCGAGCGACGCGTCCGCGCACGACGGGGTCGCGGGGCAGTCGGCGCCGGCCTTGCATCCGAGCTGGTAGCCGTACGCGGTGCCGTGGTACTCGCGGGCGCCCTCCGCTCGGCGCCGTTGCACGTAGTCGCGGTGGTACTGCCGGTGCGCTTCGACGCATTCGGGTTGCCGGCATCCGCGGGCGTAGCAGGCGTTCGTGCCGTGCGGCTGCAGCTCCACCCCGTCCCACTTCGACCCTCGGCGCAGTCCGAGCTTCCGGCGCCGCACCGCGACCCACTTTGTGGACAGGCCGAGGCGTTCCCCGATCTGCGCGTCCGTGAAGCCTTCACCGTGCAGGCGGGCGATGTCGGGGCCGTGGTCGTGGCGCGGCGCCCGCGGTACGCGCGGCGAGCGGGCGCGGGTGACATGGTTGGCGGGGAGCTCGAGGCGACGACGGAGGGCCGCCGCGCCACGCTGGGTGATCCCGATCTGGTCGCCGATCTCCTGATCGGTCAGGCCCGCGGCGTGCAGCTCCCGGAACCGTTGCGCGCGTTCCTCACGGATCCCGGTCGGCCGTTCGGTCTTCGGGGGGCGGTTCGCGGGCAGTCCGAGCTTCCGGCGCAGGGCACTGGTGTAGCTGCGGTCGATGCCGAGCTCCGCGGCCAGTTGCACGTCGGTGAGACCGGTCGCGTGCAGCGCGGTGAGGTTGTCGCGCAGCAGCCCCGACCGGTGCCGACGCTGCGCCTGATACTCGCTCGGTGAGCACTTCGGCTTCCGGGGGCGTGAGGCGTCACGTTCGGCCTGCCGCTGCGTGCGCGCCGCGGCCCGGTCGCGTTCGACGGCAGCCGCGGCGTCCGCGGCCTCACGGGCGAGGATCTCCGCCAGCGGCGTGCCCGCGTCGAGCAGCCGCTTGAACGTGAGGTCGCCCGAGTAGCGGCGGAACACGTCACGGCACGCCAACGGTGCGGGGCACACCGACCCACGGCAGCCCTGCCGGTACCCGTCCGGGGAACCGTGCGGGAACGCGTCGTCCAGGCGGTCCAGGGTGCGGCTCATCGCGACACCGCCGCATCTGCTCGTCGGGCCGCGTGGCAGTCCGCGCACGTCACATCCGACCAGTCATCGACCGTCGGCGCCGACCCTCTGCCGCAGTACCCGTGCCCGAGGGTCGCATTCAGGCCAGTGCCGGCGGCGCAGACACGGTCCTTCGCTGTCGTCGACACGGGCGGGCGCTTCCCGAACGCTTCCCGCTCCCGACGGATCGGCCCCGCACTCACAGCGGCACCTCCTTGAACGCTTCCTCAAACGGCGTCCCCGCCGTGCACACGTGCCCGCAGGAGATGCACGTCATCGAATGGCGGTGCAGCAGGACGAACACCGCCCACCACGCCCGGCACCGCGCGTAGTGCCGCGCGCACACCGTGATCCCGGCGCTGCAGCACCGGTTCGCGAGCAGCAGCACGGCAGGCTCGCCGCAGTCGTCCGGCAAGCACGGGACGACGTCGTCGAAGTGCTCCTCCATCTCCGCGATGACGTCCTCGTCGAAGATCGGCGTGTCCAGCGGGGTCAGCAGCGGCAGGCTCATGACTGCTCCCACGTCGCGACCACCTGGCTCGAGTTGATGTGCGCCGCGTGGGCGCCCGTGTGCGCCTGCGATCGCGTGCACACGTACCCGTCCTGGAGCACGCCGCAGCAGTCGTCGTCGGCGTGCGCCATCGTGAACGTGGTGTCGGCCAGGTCGAACCCGTGCGCGACGATCACCGGCCGATCAGACCGCAGCGCCTCCGCGGCCTCCGCGGCTGCTTCGCGCAGCTCGTCGGCGAGCTGCTCCGCCTGCGACCACGACAATCCGACGAGCGCGTCGGCGTGCGACGCGAGGTCGTGCACCGTGAGCGCCACACTGTAGTCGTCCGCGACCTCCACTCTCGCGAGCGTCACCGTCACTTCCGTGTCGATACTCATCCCCGTCCCCTTTCCCACTCAGCCGACCGTGGGTTCCCACGGCCAGATAGACCCGCGCATGAACTTCGCCGGGAAGTCCCTCTTGTCCCGGTCGCCGCGCCACCGCACCAGCGCGAACTTCACGAGCCCGCCCGCGTTCACCTGCTTCTCCCGCCGCAACCCGAGACCGAACTCCGGCCACCCGAGCAGCGCCGACGACCCCCGGGGGCGGAGATCCCGCTCACCCGACGCGGATCCCGCATGCCCGGCGTGCGCCTCGATCAACATCGCGACGTCCCTGTCACGCAGGGAGTCCAGCGCGGCGAGAACCGGCGCGGCGTCGTCATCCGACTGGATCGCACGAGGCACCAGCCGATACAGCGGACCGATCAGCAGCAGATCCGGGGCGACCTCATCCATCCGCCGGTGGATCATCGACAGATCCCCAGCACGCGTGATGTCGATCGACTTCACACACTCCAGGGCGACATGATCCCGAGGATCCCGAACACCGCGCATCGCGGCCTCGTCCGTCATCCGCCGCACCGCGCGCCGCCACTGCCGCTCGCTGTTCTCCGCGTCGACGACGAGCACCCGGACCGGGTCGATCCTCGTGAACGTGAACGGATGCACCCCTGCCGCGGCGAGCAGCGCGACCTGCCGCAACATCGTCGACTTCCCGCCACCCTCACTGCCCGTGAGCATCAGCCGGTCGCGTCGCTCGAGCACGTCGGGGATCACCCAGTCGTACGCGTCCTCGAGCTCGGGCACGTCGAGCACTTCACGGAGCATCCGCGCGCGCTGGGCACCGACCGCATCCCGGTCACGCAGCTCGCCGAGCTCCGTGAGCGCTTTCGCGAGCACGACACCCGGGTCGCCCTCCGCCTGCAGGCCGGCGCCGATGTTCTCCAGCGCCCGTTTCAGTGCCCGTTCCCGCACGAGCGTCGCGTAGTAGGCGGCGTTCGCCGTCGACGGGACTGACGACACCCACCCGGACAGGTCGCCCCACGCGATCCCGCGGACGTCCCACCCGGCGAGCTTGTCGCCCACGGCGATGTAGTCGATCGGTTCACGGTCGACGGCCATACGGCAGATCCCGGCGTAGATCGCGCCGAGCCGCAGATCCTCGAAGTCGCGGGGGAGTACCAGGGCTTGCACGTCGCGGAGGACGCCGGGTTCGGCCATGAGCGCGCCGAGCACGTACCGCTCCGCGACGGCCGCCGGCGACAATGCCTCGAGGGTCATGCAATCACCTCGAACAGCGCCGACTCCAGTGGCCGGTTGGACCAGACGACCTCGACTCGCGCACGGTCAGACGAATTTGCCGACGTCGTACTGATGGAGACCTGGTACCAGTCTCCGTACAGGTCCTCGTATGCCTTCGACCGGTAGCCCGAGAGCATCACCGAGGCGTTGCACCGATTCAACTCGTGCGCGAGGTCGATGTGATCCTGTCGGGACATCTCGATCGAGTAGCGACCCCCTTGGCGGCTCTCGGTGACGTACGGCGGATCGACGTACAGCAGGTTCGATTCGTATGCCCCGTACTGCTCGACCACCTCCAGCGCCGGCCGGCATTCGAGGGACACCTCGGCCAGGCGCAGCGCCGCGGCCGGAAGCCGGTCACGATACGCGGCCATGTACTGCCCGAATGCCGACCCACCCCGGTCAGGTCTCGCGAAGAAACGCCACCCCGTGCGCTGCAGCGTCCTTGACCGCCCCTGCGTGAGCAACACCCACACCTGGCGGGCGAGCTCGAGGTCGTCTGTCGCGGCGAGCGACTGAGCTTCGGCCAGCTCAGCTCGCGAGTGCGGAGTCAGAGAGGCCGCTCTGACCAACTCCTCCGGACGGTCCCGGAGCACACGCCAGAACGTCATCAGCCGTCTGTCGAGATCGTTCACGACCTCGGCCGCCACCGGCGGCTTCGCGAGCAGCACAGCGAGGGATCCGGCGAACGGCTCGACGTACCCGGCGTGCGACGGCATGAGCGAGACGATCCGATCCGCGATCGCACCCTTCGCGCCGAAGTACTGGATCGGAGGCTTCATCGGTTGAACGCCATCCACTCGTCGCCGTCAGCGAAGTCAGCGATCGACGGGGCATGGATCACTCGCGCGCGCGGCGCCTCAGGCTCGTCATCCCACCGGCCCTCAGACAGCCATGTCGACGGATGAGGGATGAACTGCTTGTCGGGGAGGTTCGGATCCGCTGCGTACCGGCGAGCGCCGGCGACGATCACCTCAGAGTCGGTCAGCTTCGCCGCCTTCTCGAACGCGCGGCGTGCAGCCTCCTTACCGACCTTCCTCGGATATGCCAGATAGAACTCAGCGAAGCTCGGCTTCGCGCTATCTACCTCTACGGGTTCTACCTCTATAAGGAGTGTGGAGTGCTCGTTTTTGCCGGTAGCTTCGTCTTTTTTTGCCGGTAGCTTCGACCTACCGGCAAAATCTGCCGGTAGCTTCCCGTTCGGGTGAAGCACATATCCATCGGGCAGTCGGTTGGACTGTCCACGCGTCTTCGCCGTGCGGCGGACTCTCTCGATGACGCCCAACTCCTCGAGCTCGCGGAGTGCAGTGCGCACCGTCCGCTCGGTGAGGCCCGTCTCGTCTGCAAGCGTCGCCTGCGACGGGTGGATGCCCCCCAGACCCGACCGCGACGCGAGCGACGCGTACACGATGATGTTCCTCGGCGAGATCGACCTGTCGCGGATCATCCAGTTCGGGATCGCGGCGAACCCCTCAGCCTTGCTCATAGCGGCACCCCTTCTTCGACCTCGACGGCCCGCCCGGACTCCGTCAGGAGCCACCAGGACCCGTCCCACCTGCGCACCCTCACAGCGGCGGGCGCGAAATCCTCCGTCGTCGCGTTCTTCGGGATCAGATACCCCTGACCGGTCGCGACGTCGCGTTCTTTCTCCACCCACCCGTGGCATCCCGTCGTGCCCGATCCGCACAGAACGAGACAGTTCGTGATCGACGCGCGCGCCCGATCGCTCGAGCCGCCCATCCCGCGGGGCTTCCGGTGATGCGCGGACCACTCGACTCCGCGCCCCTCGAACCGGAGCCCCCGGTAGCAGCGGAAGCACCGCTCCTGCTCCCGGTCGAAGAATGCTGTGCGGACCGTCGCGGCGGTGAAGTCAGCAGCACCCATCACGCACCCCGCCGCCCGCCAGCGAGCGAGTACGTCAGCTCCACCAGTCGCGCGATCGTCTGCACCGCCGACCGTTGGTCATCGACCAGCCGTGCCACCGACCTCGCATACTGGTACGCCCGCTCCGCGACCGCCGCGCCGTCCGCCGCGTCCGCGGTGAGCTGCTCCACTCGCGCGGCCTTCTCGTCGACGGTGAGCTTCTCCTCCCGAGCTTCGTCACGGACCTTCATCTGCGCGGTCGCGGTCGCCCGGGCCAGCCCACGCGCCGTCGCCCCGCGGATCTCGTCGGCCTCCTTCACGACGAGGACCATGCGCCCCGCCGCGGCCTTGAGGTTCTGCAGCTCGGCGATCACGTCGTCCGGGCCGACAATCCTCGACGTGTCCGGCGTCGGCGTGATCTTGTCGCGCACATAGTGCGACCACGCGTTCGCCGACTGCGGGTCGGTGATCGCCGCGGGCAGGGGAATCGGAGCGTTCATCGGTCGAACGCCCCCACCGCAACGACGTCGACAAGCCCCTCAGCGCGCCACTCGAACACCACGGGCGCACCGCCGGCGGACTCGGTGATGATGCGACGATCACCGTCCGCGTTCCGCACCGCATGCACCACGTACCGGTCCTCGCCGACCAGGATCGTGTCGCCCGGCATCACATGCTGCGCACGGACCTGGCCGGGCACAGTCACGGGGGAGAGGTCAGTGCGTCGGTAGTCGATCCCGAGGACCGCGCCGAACCGGGTCCGCACCAGCGGCGCCGTCAGCGTGTCAGTCGTCATGTCGTGCTCCTTTCGCGTGCCCTGCCCGGCCTTGACGCCGGCGCCGCCCACGGCGACCACAGGGCCCTTGGTCAGTCGGTCACTCGGCGGATCTGGTCCGCCTGCTCCCGCTTCTCGTGGATGCCGTACAGGCCCGGCCCGATCCCGTTCGACCCGTGCTCGTCGGTGTGGATGAGCTGCGCCGACTGCCCGTCCGGGACGCGCACGACGGCGATGCACTGCCCGTCCGTGACGCGGGCGTACTCGACGCCGGGCGACTCGAACCCGCGGTGCAAATAGTGCGAGTTGCCGGTCGCTTCACCGAACACGACCTGCACACCCTCGTCAGGCACCGCCTGCAGGTCCGCGGTCGTGCCCGCGATCGGCACGATCAGCAGGTCACCCTGCGCCTGCGGGCCGGTCAGCACCGGCACCTCCGCGTCAGCGATCAGATGCTCCGGGACGGTCGCGCCGACCTTCGTGAGCGCGTCCGCGTATGTCATCGACATGGTGTTCCTTCTCTCTTCTCAGGTGCGCCGCGCGAGGTCCGCGTAGACGCTGGGGTGCACGCCGTACTGCCACGCGGCAGCGGCGAGCGGGTCGACGATGCTCGCGGGGACGGTCTCCCCGTACAGGCGGAGATCCCCCGACCGGTCGGGGCTGCCGTTCGTCATCACGAGCAGGTTCACCGGCTCCTCGTAGAACTCCCGCGGCAGCTCGTACAGGGCCAGCTCGTGCGGCTCGTTCGCCGGGTCAGCACACGTCGCGATCGGGGCCGCTCCGAGGTGCTCGACGACACGCGGCCAGCCGACCCGCTCGAGCGCGGCACGCCGGATCTCCGAGTTGTCGACACGGATCGCCCGGTCGATGTGCTCCGGAGTGATCTCGTCCTCGATCACCCACGCGGGCACGCGGACCCCGTGCCAGGAGTGCACCGGCCACCCGTCGGCGTACAGCAGCGCGGGCCCGTCTTCACGGTGCAGCCGACGCGACGTCACCCCGTAGGGGAAGGAGGACCGCACGGTCTCCTGGTGCACGGCGACGGGCCGGTCGGTGCAGACCACGACCCGGTCGTACGGGAACCACCATCCGGTGGAGCGGCTGATCGTCGCCCACAGGCCGAGCTGCTCCGACCGCTTCGGGTCGTAGGTGACGAGCTGCTGCTGCTCGGGGAAGAGGTAGTAGGCGATCCAGAACGCGTCGTGCTGCCCCCACCAGGCCAACGACCAGAGGTTCCCAACGACGTCCCCGAGCGAGTCCCCGAGCGAGCCCCTGAGCGAGTCCCCGAGCGAGTCCCCGAGCGAGTCCCCGAGCGAGCCCCTGAGCGAGCCCCCGAGCGAGCCCCCGAGCGAGCCCCTGAGCGAGCCCCTGAGCGAGTCCCCGAGCGAGCCCCAGAGCGAGCCCCCGCCGCTGGTGAGCTTTCCGGACAGCAGCGCGACCATCAGTGCGCCCGTCGCCGGGGAGTCGCACCACACGAACGCGGGCGCCGGCTTCCCGACGATCTCGTACATGCGGGTGATCGCCGCTTCCGTCGCCGGCCGGTCCGATCGCTCCGTCGACGTGCCGTGCGCGTACCACTCGGCGTGGTGCCGGCGGAGCGCGTCCTCCTGCTCCAACGTGAGCGAGTTGATCTTCATGGCTGCTCCTCTTCGATCTCTGCCTCGATGGCGGTCTCGCACGGCTCGCAGATGGCGCCCTCGTCCTCCACGACGGGGTCGCCGCATCGGGCGCACGGGAACAGGGACATGTCGCCGCCGGAACCCTGCGTGTCCGGCGCTGTGCGCTCGTCTCCCGCGATTTCAGCCGCAGGAGATACCTCCGGGCCCTCGGCCTGCGCAGCGCGCGCACGCGACGCGACAGTCGAGATCCCTCGGGACGGTCGACGCGGTGTCGCCTGATCGCCGGAGTCCTCGAGCTCCTCGGAGCTGTAGGGAATGCCCAGGAGCGCATCCGGCGCGACCAGCCGGGCGCACTCCGACGTCGCGCGAGCAACGAGCATCGCGCCGGGCTGCTTCCGCCAGTTGTCCTTGCCCACGAGGTTCAGCGCCCGAGCGCGATCCATGTCCCACACCGATCGTTGGATCACTTCAGACCCGCGGCGACGCCCCGCGTACACGGCGTGGGTTGGCGTGGACTCCTCGAGCCACATCTCATGCCCTCTGCCGACGACCAGCGCACGCAGCGCGATCGCACGCATCGCAGGAGTGCCCTGGATGATGTCGATCGACCGCAGCGACTCCATCGGGCCGAGACCGACGCCCTGGCCCGCGACGATCGCCGCCGCGGCCTCCTGAGGCTTGTTCGCGTACGACGCTGGCACGAACGACGTGACGACCAGCCGCACGGCGATCTGGTAGGCCACCTGCAGGTCGATGAGGAACGTCGAGAGCGAATCCGACGCCCCCTCGAACTCGCGTGCGACCTCCTGCTGCACCTGACCGCGCTCGGCGACCTCCGCCGACACATCCCCGACGCTCACTCGAACACCTCCGCACTCGTCTGCGCGCGGTACCAGCCCGGCGCCGGCAGGTCCTGGATCGGGCCGCCGTCCTCGTCGTCGCCCGGCCACTCGCCGCGCTCGGTGCACCACGCGAACAGGTCGAGCGCGGCGCGCATCTTCTCCTCGCCGCCTGCCTGCCAGGCGGGATCACCCATGCGGACCACCCGCACGTCGTGAGGGAACGTCTTCTCGACGAAGATGAAGTGCATCGGCTCCGGGTCGATACCGAGCACCAGGCGCAGCAGCAGGTCGTACACGGTCGACTGGATGTCGTACCCGAAGTCGACGATCGCGGTCGTGAGCTTCCGCGGCTGCACATCCGTCGTGGACTTCACGTCGATCGGGATCCCGTCCGCGAACCGGTCCAGCCGGCCACGCAGATGCACCCCCGTGATCGGGTCCTCCGCGAACAGCGACACCTCGGTGAACCCCGGACGCTCGAGCAGGCTCCGCGCCTTCGTGTGCTTGAGCACCGCGTCGGCCATCAGCTTCACCGCCATGTACACCGGCGGCTTGAGCGGTGTCTTGCCCTCCTCGTGCGCCGTCGCGACGAACTGCTTCGCCGCAGTCGTGCGAATCCCGCCGTCGACCGAGAGCAGCCTCGAGGGGATCTCCACCACCGGGGCCCCGACGCCGAGGATCATCGCGTGCGCGGCATGTCCAACGTCGAACTCCGGCCGCGCCTTGTTCGCCGACCGCTGCGCACGGAAGTGACGGGGCGACCGCAGCAGCGCCTTCATGCCCGTCTGCGACAGCGCCGGGTGCGAGTGGTACTCGTCCTCGTTCATGCCCTGCACGAACCGGCCCGACACGACCTCAGGCGGCGCCGGCTCCTGCAGCGTCGCGGTGTCCATCACTGGCCGCCGTCGAACTCGCCGAGGTCCAGCGCGTTCATCCCCGTGCGCTTCTTGTACGCCGCGTCGCGCAGCGCGATCGCCTTCGACACGTCCCCGCCCACGTGCAACGGCTCGATGTGCGTCATCTTCACGACCGGGTACTGCTCACCCGCGATCGCCTTCGACACCACCTCGTCGACCACGAACGTCACCACCGCGACGATCTGATCCCCACCTGCCTGCTCGATCAGGTCCGCTTCGATCCCGTAGAACCCGTTCCGCTCCTCCGCAGGCACACCCCGCGCGAAGCTCGTCGGCTTAATGTCCATCGTTCATCCCCCTTCATCCCCGACCGCGCTACGCGGCCGCGCTCACCGGCCACGCGACTTTCGCGAAGGCCGTCCTCTGATCCGCCGCGAGTCCCACCGGCCACGGCATCCCGACCGCATGCGCCCCCATCGCGGCGAGCACGACCGCATCCGCGACATCGAACCGGCCCTCACCCGACACCGGGATCTCCGCCGCCGGGAACACACGCCTCACACCCGCGTGCACCGCGGGCTTCCGCGCCCGCCCCGACCCGCCACCCAGCAGCGCACGCGTCGACGGCGACACCAGCACGACAGGGCCACGCGCGAGCAGCTGGTCGATGAGCATCCACCGCAGCCCCGCACGCTCGTCAGCGAGCGCCGCATGCTTCGCACCCATCGCAGGTCCCTCGACGACCGCGAGGTCGTGCACGTCGGGGCACAGCGCGAGGATCTCCCGAAGCATCACCCGCTGCCGGCGTCGACGCGACTCGACAGTGTCCTGCTCCGGCTTGCCGGCCCGCGCCCGCCACCAGCACCAGTCCAACGCCTCGACCTGCCCGGACGCGCCCACGCCGACCTCGACACGCGCGCAGCCGGTCACCGTCAACGACGTGTCGAACCCCAGCACGACGGTCACGAGATCACCGCCACACCGACAGCGAGAGTGACCGCCGTGACGACGCCCATCACGCCAGCGGCGACGGACAGCCACCGCGCGCCGACACGGTCTTCGAGCACGACCAGCCGGATCGTGCCGCCGACAGCGCGGGACGCGGGCACCGGGCGCGGCTTCGCGAGGTGCGGCGCGTGGATCTTGGGGGAGCGCATCATGCACCCGCCGCCGTGAAGTCCAGGCCACGCTCACGCCGGTCCAGGTCCGCCTTCACGATCCCGCGCAGCCACTCCAGTCCCCACGGCTCGTTCTTCACCGCGGTGACGGCCGCGACGTGTGCCGGGAAACCGGCGGCGAGCCGCGCCCCGTTCAGCGCGTCCGCGCGACTGATCGCGACGAGCAGCGCCGACATGAACCCGCCAGGCTCCTGCCCGAGGTTCGTGTCGCCGAAGTGCCACAGCACGTGACGTGCGACGTCCAACGCCACCACCGGCCGCGACATCAGCGGTCCCCGTCCGTGAGAGACCCGCCAGAGGCGTCGACGCCCCCCGACGTCGGCGCGCCCCACAGCGCGCGACCGCCTCTGGCGGGAGTGTGAGCGTCGATCTCCACATCGACAGCGGACAGACGGGCGGACGCCTCATCGTCCGCGAACCAGAACCGGCGAGTGAGCCCGCCGTACAGCCAGAACGCGATCACCATCAGCAGGACGCCGAGTACCGCGACACCAGTGATGGTGAGGCGCGCGACGTCGAACCCGAGCAGCAGGAGACCGACGAGCAGCAGGAGCAGACGAGCGGTCATGCTGCCACCTCGCCGAAGAACGCGCCGACGGGCACCGCGAGGCGCTTGCTGAGCAGGATGAGCTCGCGATCGGTGAACGGGACTGTCCCGTTGAGACGTCGGGTGACCGCCATGCGGGAGACGCCGAGAGCGACGGCGAGCTCGGCCTGACGGACGCGCTTCGCGACCGCGATCCCTCGAACCCGGTCAGCGACGGTGCTCGCGTGCGGTCGCATTTGTATCGTCATGGCAGACAGATTGGCACGCATGTCATGTCATTGCAAGCACTCTGTGTGGCATGTCGCTACAGCCGTAACGCTCTGCCCGTCGCCGTGTAACGCTCAGCGTTGCAATATGTATCGGTTTGCGTTATCTTCTGATTCATGAAGAACGCACTCAAACCAGAAGGCCTCGCTGCCCACGCGGACGAAGTGCGGGCCACCGTCGCTCGGAACCTCGACGAGCTGCTGAAAGCCGAACGGTGGTCACGACGCCGCGCAGCGCACGAGCTCGGCCTCACGCACACCTACGTGAACAGCCGCGCGTCAGGCCAGACCGACCTCAGCGCGAGCGACATCGCCATGTTCGCCGACTTCCTCGACGTGCCGGTCTCACGGTTCTTCGACCCGGCGTCCGATCACGATGACGACAACGTCACTCCGATGCCCAGGCGAGGCGGGGACACCCGTCGCCGGTCGATCTACCTTCTCGACGGAGTGGGCCCTGCCGGGATCGAACCGACGACATCCACGGTGTAAACGTGGCGCTCTACCAGCTGAGCTAAAGGCCCGGGGCCTCTCAGTCTAGGGTGGGAGGCGTGAAAGCCCGTCCCGCTGACCAGCTCCGTCTGCTCGATCTCGTCGCGCTCGACACGACGATCCAGCAGACCGACCATGCCCGCCGCAATCCCACGCAGTCCCGCCGGGTGCAGGAGCTGCTGGCGCAGCGCCAGGAGCAGTCGGCCGAGCTGACCCGCCTGCTCGGCGCGCGCGACGACGCGAAGACCGAGCTCGCGCGCATCGAGTCGGATGTCGCTGTCGTTGACGCCCGCAGCACGCGCGATGCCGAGCGGCTCGCGGCCACCACGAGCCCGAAGGACGCGCAGGGGCTGGAGCATGAGATCGCCTCGCTCGCCAAGCGGAAGAGCGATCTCGAAGATACCGAGCTCGAAGTCATGGAGCGCCTGGAGGCTCTCGACGCGGAGGTCGCCGCGCAAGAGGCTCTCATCGCCACGACCAATGACGAGGGCGCCCGGCTCAGCGCGGAGGGCAAGACCGCCGTCGCCGAGGCGACGGCCCAGCACGAGGCCGCCGGCCGTGATCGCGCCGCGATCGCCGCCACGCTCCCGGCCGATCTCCTCGCGATGTACGAGCGCGTCTCGGCCCGCGGCACCGGCGCCGGTCTCCTGCGCCGCCGCACATGCGAGGCGTGCCACATGGTGCTCTCGGGCACCGACCTGCAGGCACTGCGGACCGCGACCGACGACGATGTCGTCACCTGCCCCGAGTGCGGCGCGATCCTCGTGCGCGGCGAGGACTCGGGCCTGTGACGAGCCGAGGCCGTGACCTGTCGGCTCGGTGATCGCGTGACCGCTGTGCGCGACGGGAGATGACCGGCGACGACGCGGTCTGGAGCGCAGTCGGGCGCGGCCCGGACGGCACCGTGGACGTGGTCGACCTCGCTGCCGACGGCACCGAGCTGTCGCGTGCCGCGATCCCGCTCGCGCAGCTGCCCGCCCACGTCGCGACCCGGACGCATCGCCGCTGGGTGTGGAGCGACACGGTCCGCTGGTACCCCGCGCTGCTCGCCGCGGGCGTCGACGTGTCCCGGTGTCACGACCTGCGGCTGTGCCACGCGATCCTTCGGCACTCCGCGCTGGTGGACGACGCGTCCGATGTGCGCGCCGCGACCGCGTGGGATGCCGCAACTGCGGAGTCGCCGGCATCCATGGCGCCGGCGCTCTTCGAACTCGATGCGCGCGCCGCGGGCGTCCCCGACGCCATCGACGAGGTCCTCGCGGAGTTCGCCCGCCACCGCGCGGCGATGGCGGGTGCGGCCGGACCGCGCCTGCGGCTGCTGCTGGCCGCGGAGTCGGCCGGTGCGCTGATCGCGGCGGAGCTGCACGCGGCAGGACTGCCGTGGGACACCGCCGTGCACGATGCCATCCTCACCGAGACGCTGGGTGCGCGTCCCGGGCCCGGCCGCCAGCCCGCACGCGTCGAGCAGCTCTCCGCCGAGGTGCGCGACGCGCTCGGCGACCCCGGAGCGAGCCTCGACTCGCAACCCAAGCTGCTACGGGCTCTCCACCGCGTCGGCGTGCTCGCCCGGTCGACGAGTCGCTGGGAGCTCTCCGAGTTCGACCACCCGGTCATCGCGCCTCTCCTGGCGTACAAGAAGCTCACCCGGCTGCTCAGCGCGAACGGATGGGCGTGGATGGCGGAGTGGGCGCCGGAGGGCCGGTTCCGGCCGGTCTACGTCCCCGGCGGCGTCGTGACGGGACGCTGGGCCTCGTCCGGCGGCGGCGCGCTCCAGCTGCCGCGTCAGCTGCGTCCCGCCGTCCGCGCCGATCCCGGCTGGGTCCTCGTCATCGCCGATGTGGCGCAGCTCGAGCCGCGTGTGCTCGCGGCGATGTCGCACGACTCCGCGCTGGCGGCGGCCGCCTCCGGCGTCGACCTGTACGAGGGGATCGTGGCGTCGGGGGTCGTGCCGACCAGGCAGGACGCGAAGATCGCCGTCCTGGGAGCGATGTACGGAGCGACGACCGGTGACAGCGGTCGTCTCGTGCCTGCACTGCGCCGCGCGTATCCGGCGGCGATGCGGCTCGTCGACGACGCGGCGCGCATCGGCGAGGAGGGCGGCACGGTCACGACGTGGCTGGGGCGGTCCAGCCCACCGCCGGGTCCGGGCTGGCGCGAGCTTCAGGCTCGGGCCGGCGCGCCCGATGCGGACGACGCCGATCGCACGCGCGCCGTGCGGGCGGCGCGCGACCGCGGCCGGTTCACCCGGAACTTTGTCGTACAGGGCACCGCCGCCGAGTGGGCGCTCGCGTGGCTCGCCGATCTGCGGGGGCGGCTCCAGGCGTTTCCGCCCGCGCCGACGTCGGCACCGCGGTCGGGCGTCGTGTTCGGCGACCGCGCCCACCTCGCGTTCTTCCTCCACGACGAGATCATCGTCCACACCCCCGCGGAGCACGCGGATGCGGTGGCAGAAGAGGTCCGCGCCGCCGCCGCGCGCGCAGCGACGCTGCTGTTCGGCGGGTTCCCGATCGACTTCCCGCTCGATCTACGGGTCGGCCCGGATGCCGGCAAGGCCTGAGACTCGGGGGCGCGCACAGCGGGGAGCGGCGCGCCGCCGGTAGGATCGAGGGTGCGAATGGGTCGGCTGGACGGTCGCGTGGCGGGAGACCGCACCGAGGAACGTCCGGGCTCCACAGGGCAGGGCGGTGGGTAACACCCACCCGGAGTGATCCGCGAGACAGTGCCACAGAGAGCAGACCGCCGGCGCAGGCCGGTAAGGGTGAAAGGGCGGTGTAAGAGACCACCGGGATCGTGGTGACACGATCCGCACGGCAAACCTCGCCCGGAGCAAGGCCAGACAGGGGATGATGACGCGGCCCGCCGAGTCCCCGGGTAGGCCGCTGGAGCGGCACGGCAACGTGTCGCCGAGAGAGATGACCGTCGATGGGGCTCCGGCCCCGGGACAGAACCCGGCGTACAGGCCGGCCCATTCGCCGCAGACAGAGAGGGCGCCTCGAGCGCTCAGCCGACCGCCAGAGCCGCTGCCCTGTGCATCCTGATCGCGGGGAGACCCCGCGAGAGGGCGCCTCGAGCGCTCAGCCGACCGCCAGAGCCGCTGCCCCTATGATCCCCGCGTTGTTCCGATGCACCGCCGGGACGATCGGGGTGCGCAGATCCAACAGCGGCAGGAACTGGTCGCTGTGCTTCGAGACCCCGCCGCCGACGATGAACAGTTCGGGGCTGAGCAGGAACTCCAGGTGGGAGTAGTACCACTGCAGGCGCTTCGCCCACTGCACGAAACTGAGCTCGTCGCGTTCCATCGCCGAGTACGCCGTCCACGCTTCCGCGTCCTTCGCGTGCTTGGCGCGCTGCAGATGTCCGAGTTCGCTGTTGGGGATGAGCCGCCCGTCGTGGATGAGCGCCGTGCCGATGCCCGTGCCGAGCGTGGTCAGGACGACGAGCCCGTCGACCCCGCGCGCCGCGCCGTAGCGCATCTCGGCGACCCCGGCCACATCTGCGTCGTTCGCGAAGTGGATCTCACGGCCGAGTCCCGCCTCGAAGAAGCTCTCGGCTTCGAACCCGATCCATGCGTCCGAGACATTCGCCGCCGACATCGTGCGGCCGTGCCGGACGATCGCGGGGAACGCCACCCCGAGCGGAACACCGGTGTCGGAGACGCCGAGAGTGTCCAGCACCGTGCGCACGGCGGCCAGCACGTCATCGGGTTCCGCGCCGCGCGGCGTGGCGACCTTGATGCGATCACTCAGCAGCCGGCCCTCCGCCAGATCCACGAGGGCGCCCTTGATGCCGGTCCCGCCGATGTCCACCCCGACCGCCTGGGTCGCCGTCGTCGTCATGCCGACAGCCTATCCAGCCGCGCGGACCGCCTCGTTAGGATCGAATCACGCCCACCGCCGACGATGAGGAGCGATCATGCCCGACCGCACGGAGAAGTACTGGTACAACCTGAGCACCGGCGAAGTCGAGCGGGGCATGGAGTCGCCCGCGGTCGACCGCGCCGGTCCGTTCGAGACAGCGGAGGAGGCGGCGCGTGCGCCGGAGCTGCTCGCCGAGCGGTCGCGCGCGTGGGCGGAGGACGAAGCGAGCGACGATTCCTGGGGTGCTGCCGGCACTGCCGGCGGCACGGCGGCCGGCACCGGGGACGAGGCCCGATAGTCTGACTTCCACAGCTTCGGGAAGGACGCGATGGACAAGCAGCGGGACTTCGTACTGCGCACGATCGAGGAACGGGGAGTCAAGTTCGTCCGACTCTGGTTCACCGACGTCATCGGGACCCTCAAGTCGGTCGCGATCGCACCGGCCGAGGTCGAAGGCGCCTTCAGCGAAGGCCTCGGCTTCGACGGGTCGGCGATCGAGGGGCTGACGCGCTCCTACGAGTCCGATCTGCTCGCGCACCCCGACCCCACGACCTTCCAGACCCTGCCCTGGCGCGGTGAGATCGACCCGACCGCGCGCATGTTCTGCGACATCACGACGCCGGATGGACAGCCCGCGGTCGCCGACCCCCGTCACGTGCTCAAGCGCGCGCTGGCGAAGGCCGCCGACGCCGGCTTCACGTTCTACACGCATCCCGAGATCGAGTTCTACCTGCTCAAGTCGTCCTCGTACGGGCCGGACGGCCCCGTCCCGGTCGACTCGGCCGGGTACTTCGACAACGTGCCGGGCGGCACCGCGCACGACTTCCGCCGGCGCTCGGTGCGCATGCTGGAGGATCTCGGGATCTCGGTCGAGTACAGCCACCACGAGGGCGGCCCGGGGCAGAACGAGATCGATCTGCGCTACGCCGACGCTCTGGCCACCGCCGACAACATCATGACCTTCCGCACCGTGGTCAAGGAGGTGGCGATCGAGCAGGGCGTGTACGCGACGTTCATGCCCAAGCCCCTCAGCGGCCAGCCAGGCAGCGGCATGCACACCCACATGTCGCTGTTCGAGGGCGACGTCAACGCGTTCTACCAGGAGGGCGGCCAGTATCAGCTCTCCCAGGTGGGCAGGCAGTTCATCGCGGGCCTGCTCAAGCACGCCAACGAGATCGCGGCCGTCACCAACCAGTTCGTCAACTCCTACAAGCGACTGTGGGGCGGAGACGAGGCGCCGAGCTTCATCTGCTGGGGCCACAACAACCGCTCCGCGCTCGTGCGCGTGCCGATGTACAAGCCGAACAAGGGGCAGTCGACTCGCGTCGAGTACCGGGCGCTGGACTCCGCAGCGAACCCGTATCTCGCCTTCGCCCTCATGCTCTCGGCGGGCCTGAAGGGCATCGAGGAGGGCTACGAGCTGCCTCCCGAGGCCGAGGACAACGTCTGGTCGCTGACCGACGCCGAGCGCCGCGCCCTCGGCTACGAGGCGCTGCCGGCGAGCCTCGATCACGCGCTGGAGTACATGGAGGAGTCCGAGCTGGTCGCCGAGACGCTCGGTGAGCAGGTCTTCAATTACGTCCTGCTCAACAAGCGACGCGAGTGGCAGGAGTACCGCGCCCAGGTGACGCCCTTCGAGCTGAAGAGCAACCTGGAGATGCTCTAGCACCATGGCGGGCGAGCGGTCCTCCGCCCGGACGCAGCTGGCCCGGCTCGGGTTCGCCGAGCTGTCCGACGCGGACGCCCTCCTCACCGAGCTGGCTGAGATCCTCGGCATGCCGAGGACCGCGATCCTGCACGCGGCCGGTCGTGCCGCCGACCCCGACGAGGCGATCGGCGCGCTGACCCGGATCGCCCGGCGCGATGCCGATCCGGTGCGCCAGGCGCTCACGCGGGCACCGCAGACCGCCTGGGCGGTGCTCGGTGCCTCGACGGGTCTCGGCGATTTCTTCTTCCGGCATCCCGAAGAGCTCTCGTGCCTCGCCGCGGACGGCGGCGTCCTGCCGACGACCGATGAGCTTCGCGAGGAACTGCGGGATGCCGTGGGCGCCGACGAGACGGGATTCGCCGCGTCCGCGGACGACAGCGCCTGGGTCGCGCTGCGGGTGCGGTATCGACGACTGCTCGCGCGCATCGCCGCGTTCGACGTGCTGGCACCGAGCGCGACCGACGTGCTCGCCGACGTCGCCGCCGCCCTCGCCGACGCAGCCGGCGCCGCCCTCGAGGCATCGCTGTGCGTCGCCCGCACGCGAGTCGCGGCGGCCGGGATGTTCGCGCGTGAGCACGTCGCGGCGACGCAGCTGGCGATCATCGGAATGGGGAAGGCCGGCGCCCGTGAGCTGAACTACGTGAGCGACGTCGACGTCATCTTCGTCGGCGGCGCGGATGAGCACACCGTCGCCGAGCTCGGCGAGAGCCGGGTCATCGACATCGCGACCAGGCTCGCGGTGCAGACGATGCGCGGGATCTCGAGCGTCGAGATCGAGCCGCCCCTGTGGGAGGTCGACGCCAATCTGCGCCCGGAGGGCAAGCAGGGCGCGCTGGTGCGCAGTCTCGATTCGCATCTGTCGTACTACGACCGGTGGGCCAAGAGCTGGGAGTTCCAGGCACTGCTGAAGGCGCGGCCGCTCGCAGGGGACCGAGCCCTCGGCGACGCGTACGTGGCGGCCGTCCAGCCGAAGGTGTGGACCAGCGCGGCCCGCGAGAACTTCGTCGACAGCGTGCAGCGCATGCGCGAACGGGTGACCGAGCACATCCCGGCCGCCGACGTCCCGTACCAGCTCAAGCTCGGCCCCGGCGGCATCCGTGACATCGAGTTCACAGTGCAGCTGCTGCAGCTCGTGCACGGCCTGGCCGACGACCGCATCCGTCAGCCGGGGACGCTCGCGGCCCTGGACGCGCTCGTCGAAGAGGGCTACATCGGTCGCGCGGAGGCGGCGGCCTTCTCGCACGACTATCGCGTGCTGCGTGTGCTGGAGCACCGGCAGCAGCTGCGGGCGCTGCGACGCACGCACCTCATGCCGGCCACCCCGCACGAGCAGCGCGTGCTCGCACGCGCGTCGGGTCTCGCCGAGACCGGTGACGGCGTGTGGGAGCTGTGGGAGAGCATCAAGCGGGAAGTCCGCGACATCCACGTGCGGCTGTTCTACCGCCCCCTGCTGTCTGCGGTGGCCGCCCTCCCCGCGGAGGAGCAGACGCTCTCGCCCGATCGCGCCCACGACCGGCTCGCCGCCATCGGCTTCGCCGACCCCGCCGCCGCCCTCCGCCACATCGGCGCACTCACCACCGGGATCAGCCGCAAGTCCGCGATCCAGCGGCATCTCATGCCGATCATGATCCGCTGGTTCGCCGACGGCGTCGATCCGGACTACGGCCTGCTCGCCTTCCGCCGCATCAGTGAGCGCCTGGGCGACACGCACTGGTTCCTGCGCATGCTGCGTGACTCCTCCGGCGCGGCGGAGCGTCTCACCCATGTGCTGTCCGGGTCGCGCTACGTCGGTGATCTCATGGAGGGCACGCCCGAGTCGGTCGCCTGGCTCGACTCGGAGCAGCAGCTGCGCCCGCGGTCCGGTGTCGCGCTGCAGCAGGAGGCGCGGGCGATCCAGACGCGCCACGCCACCGTCGCCGATGCGATGCGCGCGGTGCGTGCGCTGCGCCGGCGCGAGCTGCTGCGGATCGCGCTCGCGGCGCTGCTGGATGTCGTGACGATCGACGAGATGGCCCACGCGCTGACGACAGTCAGCGAAGTCACCATCCAGGCGACCCTCCGGGCCGTGCGTCGCGAGATCGTGCCGGCGGAGGACGAGGCTCTCGACTTCTCGGTCGTCGGAATGGGGCGGTTCGGCGGCGCCGAGCTGGGTTTCGGCTCGGACGCCGATGTGATGTACGTCTTCGACGCGAACGGGATCGATCCGCAGCGCGCCGGCGCGCTGGCCCATCAGCTCGTCACGGGGCTGCGTACCCATTCCGAGGATCATCGGGTCCCGTTCGAGCTGGACGCCGATCTGCGCCCTGAGGGGAGGAACGGGCCCCTCGTCCGCTCACTCGAGGCGTACGAGACCTACTACCGGCGCTGGTCGCTGTCGTGGGAGGCTCAGGCGCTGCTGCGCGCTCGCCCCGTCGCCGGCAGCGTCAAGCTGCTCACACACTTCATGGCGCTCGCCGACGAGGTGCGCTATCCCGAGAGCGCGGCGCTGCAGGACCTGCGGGAGATCAAGCGCATCAAGGCGCGCGTCGAGAACGAGCGCCTGCCGCAGGGCGCCGACCGCGCGCGGCATCTCAAGCTCGGACCGGGCGGCCTGAGCGACGTCGAGTGGCTCGTGCAGCTGTTGCAGCTGCAGTACGCGCACCGTCTGCCCGACATGCGGACGACCTCCACGCTGGGGGCGCTGGAGGCCGCGCGCGCGGCGGGACTGATCTCCGAGACGGCTGCCCTGCGGTTGGCTGAGGCGTGGCGGCTGGCGAGCCGTCTACGCTCGGCGAACACGCTGCTGTCCGGGCAGACCTCCGACGTGCTGCCCACAGACCGCGCCAAGCTGGACGGCATCGGGCGCCTGCTGGGCATGCCGCCCCGCTCGGCCACACGCGTCGAAGAGGACTGGATGCGCACGTCGCGACGCGCACGCCGGGTGTTCGAGAAACTCTTCTACGGGTAGCGGCTACAAGCCCCTCCGGAAACGATGAGGGGCTCGGGGAGGACCTCCTCCCCGGCATGGCTGCGCCGACGATGACGCGGAGCTGCTCGATGTGGGCGGGTCGTGGCACGATGAAGGAATGAGGACACGACCGCGCGAAGGGCTCAACCTATAGCCCCGGTTCGTCCTTCGCCGAGGGACAGCGGGCCGGGGCACTGAGTACCCTCGGAGGCCCCGTAGTGTCTCGTACCGACGCCCATGTTCCGCTTCGCATCCGTGTCGCCCGTGGCGATATCGGCCATGCTGAAGTTCACGACCACGCCGACGGCATATGCGATCTGCCGTCGCCCTATGCACCGGGGGCGCACCGCCCCGGTCACTGCCACTGGGAGCATCGCTGGGACGGCCACGCCGTCTGCTCTTGCCAGATGTGCCACGGCGGGGAGGAGAACCGGCGTGAGCGCCGCCGGGAGCGCCAGCGTGTGCGTCGCGAGTTGCGCGCAGCAGCACGTCTCTGGGAATGAGGCACTCATGATCGACGACGGAGCTCCCAGAAGCGGCTTTCCGACTCACCGGGGATTCCGAGAGTAGGCGTGGTCCTCGCGGACTCCAAGGCTACGGGGACAGAGGGATGAATCTGCGCGTAATCTGCGCGTAACCGCAACCGACTCGAACGTCACTAAAAGTAGCTCACCGTATGAACGGAGAGGCCCCCTGACCAGTGTTCCCACGTTGCGTGAGAATAAACACCTGGTCAGGGGGCCTCGCCCAACTGCCCGGAATCAGACTCCGAAATAGAGCTCGAACTCGAACGGGTGCGGGCGCGCGTTCAGCGGCTGGATCTCGTTCTCGATCTTGTACTCGATCCAGGTCTCGATCAGCTCCGGGGTGAAGACGCCACCGCGCAGCAGGAACTCGTGGTCGGCGCGGAGCGCTTCGAGCGAGTCGAGCAGCGAGTTCGGCACCTGCGGGATGTTCTTGGCCTCCTCGGGCGGCAGCTCGTAGAGGTCCTTGTCGACCGGCTCGTGCGGCTCGATGCGGTTCTGGATGCCGTCGATGCCGGCCATCAGCTGCGCAGCGAATGCGAGGTACGGGTTGCCCGATGCATCGGGGGCGCGGAACTCGATGCGCTTGGCCTTCGGGTTCGAGCCCGTGATCGGGATGCGGACGGCCGCCGAGCGGTTGCCCGCCGAGTAGACCAGGTTGACGGGCGCCTCGTACCCCTTGACCAGGCGCTTGTAGGAGTTCAGCGTCGGGTTCGTGAAGGCCAGGACGGCCGGGGCGTGGGCCAGCAGGCCTCCGATGTACCAGCGGGCCGTGTCGGACAGCTGCGCGTAGCCCTTCTCGTCGAAGAACAGCGGCTTGCCGTCGCGCCACAGCGACTGGTGCGTGTGCATTCCCGAGCCGTTGTCGCCGAACAGCGGCTTGGGCATGAAGGTCGCGACCTTGCCCCATTCGAGGGCCGTGTTCTTGACGATGTACTTGAACTTCAGGATGTCGTCGGCCGCATGCACCATCGTGTCGAAGCGGTAGTTGATCTCCGCCTGACCGCCCGTGCCCACCTCGTGGTGCGCGCGCTCGAGGTGGAGTCCCGCCTCGATGAGCTTGAGCGAGATGTCGTCGCGCAGGTCGGCCTGCTTGTCGACGGGGGAGACGGGGAAGTAGCCGCCCTTGTACGGCGTCTTGTTGGCGAGGTTGCCGCCCTCTTCGGTGCGACCGGTGTTCCACGCGCCCTCCTCCGAGTCCACGTGGTAGAAGCTCTGGTTCTGCTTCACCTCGTAGCGGACGTCGTCGAAGATGTAGAACTCTGCCTCGGGGGCGAAGTAGGCGGTGTCGGCGATGCCGGTCGACGCGAGGTACTTCTCCGCCTTCTTGGCGACCTGGCGCGGGTCCTTGTGATAGATCTCACCGGTGCGCGGGTTGTAGATGTCGAAGAGCATGATGAGCGTCTTCGCCTCGCGGAACTGGTCCAGGTAGGCGGTGGACACGTCCGGGATCAGCTGCATGTCCGACTCGTGGATGTTCGCGAACCCACGGATCGACGAGCCGTCGAAGAGCTGACCGACGGTGAAGAACTCCTCGTCGACGGTCGAGGCCGGGATGTTGAAGTGCTGCTGCACACCGGGAAGATCCGTGAACCGGATGTCGAGGAACTTGACGTCCTCGTCCTTGATGTACTTGAGCACCTCGGATGAATCTTTGAACAAGGGAGTCTCCAGGTCGAGTGAGGACATCGCCTGCGGGATCAGGCGTGAATCGAAGGTATCCACACCCAGTTGCCCGGCAGTGTCCCCCGTGTTTCGGGGATGTTACGTGACCGCCGATAGGCTGGATTCGTGCCCGACACCGCCCACCAGAACAGCTATCCCGGCGAGCGGCTGGGGCGACCCGAAACCGGGCCCGGAAGCGTCGGCCGTCTGGGCCGGCGCATCGCGGCGCTCCTCATCGACTATACGGCGGCGACCATCATCGCCGCGGCCTTCTTCGGTTACGACCAGTTCGCGCTGCCCGAGCAGGCCGGGTTGACGATGTTCGCGCCGATGGCCGTGTTCGCCGCGCTGCAGGTGCTGTTCATCCCCACGATCGGCGGCAGCCCGGGACACCGCCTGGTCGGGATGCGGGTGGAACTGGTCACCGGCGGATGGCCGGGTCTGTGGCGCCCTATCGTGCGGACGCTGCTGCTTGTCGTCGTGCTGCCCGCAGTCGTGTGGGACGCCGATCAGCGCGGGCTGCACGACAAGGCGTCGGGCACCATCCTCGTGCGGGCCCAGTAAGCGGCGCGAGCTCAGCGCGGGCGCGGTGCGCGCGCCTTCATCGGGTCGATGCCCTTGGGGATGGGCAGGGAGGCGACCGACTGCGACACCGAGTCGACGCGCTTGACGACGGCGGCCAGAGTCGCGCGATCGATCTTCTTCGGGAACGCCTTGATCGTCGAAGCGAGCTTGGCGATGGGCACCTCGCCTTCGCCGTGGCCGATGTAGACCACCTCGATCGGCACGCCGGATGCGACACGGGCGACCTTCTTGCGCTCGTCGCTGATGAGCCGCGTCAGGCGTCCCCGAGCGCCCTCGCCGACGATGACGACGCCGCCGCGGCCGATGACACGGTAGACGGCGTCCTGCGTCTTCGGGTTGACGCCGACGGGCATGTCCGAGGCGACCCACTTGCGGCCGAGCGAGGTGGACAGCACATGACCGGCTGCCCCCGGCATCCCGTCGATCTTCTTGTACATCGCGCGGGTCGACAGCCGGGTGAGCGTGATCATCGCCCCGAGCACGCCGAACATGAGTCCCGAGATGCCCCAGAGGATGACGCTCCAGATCGCGAACGGAGGAAGCAGGAACCCGACCAGCACTCCCAGGCCGATTCCGGCGACGAGGATGCCGATGAGCACCCACGGGAGCCACGGGTACTCCGCCTTCGTGAAGGTGAACAGGGAGCGGATCTGGGAGAAGAATCCGGGTCGCTTCTCGGGCGCGGAACTGCGGGATGCCATGACCCCCAGCCTACCTTCGCGGCGGGACCGCCGCGCATCACGTCCTGCACACCGGGCGCGATGCGCGAACCTTCCACGGTTCCGCGCCGTGTCCCGCCGCGCGCCGTCGCGAAGACGCAGAATGACGGGCATGAGCGACCTCGCCCTCCGTACGCCCACCGCACTGCGCGCCGTGACGGCGCACGACGCACCGTTCGCGGGCCTGCTCATGGCGGGAGACCCGCCGACGGTCTGGGTGGATGCCGGTGGCTTCGGCGCCTCCGCCTGCTGGCGGGCCGCCCCCGACGGCCATCTGCTGGCCGCACAGGATGCCGCGCACGGCCCCGACGGCCCGGTGGCCGTCCTCCCGCACTGTCCCGATCGGCTCGTGGATGCTCTGACACGGCGCTCCTCGATCGCAGCGGGAGAGTGCGTCACCGTCGCGATCAGCCTGGTACGCGGTGCCGTGGAGGCCGACGCGCTCGGCGCCGAGAACGGCGAATGGTGGCTGACCGCGATGTCGCGGCCGGTGCTGGCGCTGACGGGTCCCGTCGCGTGGCGGGTGCGCACGGAGGGCGTGCTCGCGGACCTCGCCGCCCGCGTCGATGCCGACGTCGCGGGCGTCCTCCGTCACACCGCCGAGGTCATCTCGGATCGCCGCCGGCTGCACACCGAAGCGGCGGCGTGCGAGGACGCGCTGTTCGCGCTGGCGGCGGCAGCCGCCTGGCACAGCGAGCCCGGGACCGGGGAGGTCCGGCGCGTCGACGTGGCCGCACGGATGACCCCGACACCGTCCCGCGAGGACCTTCCGCTGTGGGACACCGTGCGCGCGTGGACGACGCGCCTCGTCGACGCCGACGTGGCTGAGCGCGTGCACGACGCGCTGCGCTCCCTGCCCCGGCTCCGGCTCCCGTCACGCCAGCGGCCGCCCGCGGGTCGCGCCGCGTCGCGCCGTCGCCCGATCGTCGTCGCCGCCGTCCTCGCGGCGCTCCTGATCGCGGTGGGCGCGCTCTGGCCGGCCGAGGACACCCCGGCGCTGCCGGAGGCGGTCGACCCGGCGGCATCGGCCGCTCCGCCGTCCTCCGCGCCGCGCGAGGCGGCCGCCGCGTCGACGCTGGCCGAGGCCGCGGACGCCCTCATCGCGCAGGTGGCTGCCTGCCACACGTCGGAGTGCCGCGCAGCACTCTGGGAGGATCCGTCACGCGCGGCACCGGCGGGCATCGTCACCGACCCGGGCGCAGCGCGCGCCGTCAGCGTGCTCGACGAGTACGGCGGCGTCGCCGTGCTGCGCGTCGAAGACCCGTCGGGCACGCAGCCGGCTCAAGTGGTCGTCGTCGTGCAGGACGGACGAAAATGGCTGGTCCGCGAGGTCTATGACCTCGCGGACCAGCCGTGATCGGATGAGCGGGCTGCTCAGATCCCGAGCTGGCCGTCGAACGCGGCCTCTTCGAGCCGTGCCTTGACCGCACCCAGGAAGCGGGCGGCGTCGGCGCCGTCGATCGTGCGGTGGTCGTACGACAGCGCGAGGTACACGTACGAGCGCACCGAGATCGCATCCTTGCCGTCGACCGACACGATTCCGGGGCGCTTGACGACCACGCCCGTGCCGAGGATCGCCGACTGCGGCAGGAACACCACGGGCGTGTCGAACAGCGCACCGCGAGATCCCGTGTTGGTCAGCGTGAACGTGCCCCCGGCAAGCTCGTCCGGCTTCAGCTTGTTGTCGCGCGTGCGGGCCGCGAGGTCGGCGATCTCATGCGCGATCTGGGCGAGGTTCTTGCCCGCTGCGTCACGCAGCACCGGCGTGAGCAGACCGCGCTCGGTGTCGACCGCGATCGACAGGTTCTCGCTCGCGGGGTAGACGATGTCGGTGCCGTCGACCGTCGCGTTGATGATCGGGAACGCCTGCAGCGCCTCCGCGGCGGCGAGGGCGAAGAACGGCAGGAACGACAGCTTGTCGCCGGTCTTCTCCTGGAAGGTGCCCTTCACCTGGTCGCGGTACGCGGCGAGCTTGGTCACGTCGACCTCGACCACCGAGGTCAGCTGCGCCGTCTGCTGCATCGACGCGACGGCGCGCTCGGCGAGCACCTTGCGCAGACGCGACATGGGCTGCGTCGTGCCGCGCAGGGGCGAGGGCTCCGGGCGCGCGGGCGCGGCCGCGGGAGCGGCGGCGGCCTCGGGGGCGGCCGTTGCGGCCTCGGCGGCCTTCAGGACGTCCTCCTTGCGAATGCGGCCGCCGACACCGGTGCCGGTGACCTTCGACAGGTCGACGCCCTGCTGCTGCGCGAGGCGCCGCACGAGCGGGGTCACGTACGTGATCGCGTCGTCCTCGGCCACGAGAGACGGCGCGGCAGGGGCGGGGGCAGTCGCCGGCGCGGGCGCCTCAGCGGCCGGAGCCTCGGCGGCGGGAGCGGGCGCCTCGGCAGCCGGAGCCTCAGCGGCGGGAGCGGGCGTCTCGGCAGCCGGAGCCTCCGCGGCGGGGGCGGGAGTCTCCGCGGCCGGAGCACCCGAGCCCACGCGGGCGAGCGCCGCACCGACGGCCACGGTCTCATCCTCCTGGACGAGGATCTCGAGGAGCTTGCCTGCCACCGGCGACGGGATCTCGGTGTCGACCTTGTCGGTGGAGATCTCCAGCAGCGGCTCGTCCACGGCGACGTCGTCGCCGACCTGCTTGAGCCAGCGGGTGACGGTGCCCTCGGTGACGCTCTCACCGAGTTCGGGGAGGAGGATCTCCTTCGCGTCGCCGGCGTCCGATCCGGCCGCGGCGGGAGCAGCGGGCGCGGGCTCGGCCGGCGGTGCGGGCGCTTCGGCCGGGGCGGCCTCGGCGGCGGGCGCTTCCGTCGCTTCGGTCGTTTCCTCGGCGGCGGCGGGCGCGTCGTCCGAAGCCGCGCCGGAGCCGTCACCGATCTTCGCGAGGATCGCGCCGACCTCGACCGTCTCGTCCTCCTGGACGAGGATCTCTTCGAGCACACCGCTGACGGGTGACGGGATCTCGGTGTCCACCTTGTCAGTCGAGATCTCCAGCAGGCCCTCATCGGCCTGGACTGTGTCACCGACCTGTTTGAGCCAGCGGGTGACCGTACCCTCTGTGACGCTCTCGCCGAGCGCGGGGAGGACCACGGATGTGCTCATGTCCTTGTCTCCTTCGAATCTGGTCGATGTCGTATCTAGCTTAGTGATGCGTGCGGGGCGGGGTCAGCCGCGCCCCGCTCTCTGATCGGGGCGAGCGCCCCGGTCAGAGAGCGTGCAGCGGCTTGCCCGCCAGCGCGAGGAACGCCTCGCCGAGCGCTTCGCTCTGCGTGGGGTGGGCGTGGATGAGAGGCGCGATGTCTTCGGGATGGGCCTCCCAGCCGACCGCGAGCTGTCCCTCGGTGATCAGTTCGCCCACGCGATCTCCCACCAGGTGCACGCCCACGACGGGCCCGTTCTGCACCCGCACGACTTTGACGATACCGGTCGTGCCGAGGATCTCGCTGCGGCCGTTGCCCGCGAGGTTGTACTCATAGGCGACGGCGGCGTCGCCGTGGATCTCGCGCGCCTGCGCCTCGGTGAGGCCGACGGAGGCGACCTCGGGGCTCGAGTACGTCACCCGCGGGATCGTCGTCTCGGCTACCGGGATGGGGTCCAGGCCGGCGATCTGCTCGGCCACGAAGATTCCCTGCTGGAAGCCGCGGTGCGCCAGTTGCAGTCCCGGGACGATGTCGCCCACAGCCCACACCCGGGGCACGGACGTGCGCAGTCGGTCGTCCACGGTGACGAAGCCGCGATCGAGCACCACGCCGGCCTCCGCGAATCCGAGTCCGTCGGTCGCCGGACCCCGTCCGACGGCGACGAGCAGCCGGTCCGCTTCGAGCGTCGTCCCGTCTTCGAGCGACACCGTGACCCCGGCATCCGTCTCGACCGCGGCGGAGAAGCGGACGCCGAGCTTCATGCCGATGCCACGCTTGCGGAAGGCCCGCTCGAGGGCCTTGCTCAGCGCGATGTCCTCGTTGGGGACGAGGTGGTCCAGCGCCTCGACGATCGTCACCTCCACGCCGAACGAGCGCCACAGGCTCGCGAACTCGACGCCGATGACGCCTCCGCCGAGGATGACGACCCGTGCCGGCAGCTCGGTCATCGCCAGCGCGCCCTCGCTGGTGAGGATGCGTCCGCCGATCTCCAGTCCCGGCAGCGAACGGGAGTACGACCCGGTCGCCAGCACGACGTCGGCTCCGCGGTACACATCGTCGCCGACGGCGACGGCGGCGCCGTCGGCGAGCCGCCCTTCGCCGGCGACGACGGTGATCCCGCGCGCCTTGACGAGCCCCTCGAGGCCACGGAACTTCTTCGCGACGATCGCCTCGCGATACGCGGCGACGCGTGCGGCGTCGATGCCTTCGAGGGTGGCATCGACGCCGAGGGCGGACGCCGAGCGCACGTGGTCGGCGACTTCGGCGGCGTGCAGCATGGCTTTGGTGGGGATGCACCCGCGATGCAGGCACGTGCCGCCGAGGCGATCCTTCTCGATGAGCGCGACGCTGCGCCCGAGCTCCGCGGCACGAAGGGCCGCCGCGTAGCCGCCGCTGCCCCCGCCCAGGACGACGAGGTCGAACGCGTGCTCGGTCATGCGGCGGCTCCTTCGAGGAATGCGATCAGCGACCGCACCGTCGCGGCCGTCGGACCCTTGTCCGTGGCGCCGAACGGTGCGCCCTTGTTCATGCCGGTACCGGCGATATCGAGGTGGACCCAGGGGATCCGCGGGGCGTCCGGCTCGTCGGAGACGCGCCCGACGAACCGACGCAGGAACAGCCCCGCGAACAGCGAACCGCCCGCCGGGTCGCCGATCTTGGCGTTCTGCAGATCGGCGATGGGGGAGTCGAGTTCGTCCTCCATGTGCGTCGGCAGGGGCAACTGCCAGGCCGGCTCGCCGGCGCGGGCAGCGGCGGCGAGGTACTCCGCGACGGCCTCGTCATCGCCCATGACACCGGTGTGGCGGGTGCCCAGCGCCACGGTGATCGCCCCGGTCAGCGTCGCGATGTCCACGATGACATCGGGCCGTGCGCGGCTCGCTGCGACCAGCCCATCGGCGAGCACGAGGCGTCCCTCCGCGTCGGTGTTCAGCACCTCGACCGTCGTGCCGTCGAGCAGACGGAGCACATCTCCCGGGCGCGTCGCCCGGCCCGAGGGCATGTTGTCCGCGAGGCACAGCCACCCGGTGACCCGCACCGGCAGCGCCAGAGCGGCTGCGGCCTGGACGAGCGCGAGTGCCGTCGCCGCGCCGCACATGTCGTACTTCATGCCGACCATGCCCGCGGCCGGCTTGAGCGAGAGTCCGCCGGTGTCGAACGTGATGCCCTTTCCCACCACCGCCACATGCCGGAGCGCACCGGCGGGGGAGTAGTCGAGACGGACGAACCGCGGCGGACGATCCGAGCCCTGGCCGACACCGAGAATGCCGCCGAAGCCCTGCGCGGTGAGCGCGTGCTCATCGAGCACGTCGATCTCGACCGGAAGGTCCGCGAGCGCCTCGGTCGCACGCGCGGCGAAGTCGGCCGGCCCGAGCCACTCGGCGGGAACGTGCACGAGGTCCTTGACGAGGGCGACCGCCTCGCCGACAGCCGACACGGCGCGCACCTCGTCGGCGTCGATCTCCTCCGCGGTGTGCAGCAGGACGCGAGCGGCACGGGCGGCCGGCGCGTCCGACTTGTACCCGGCGAATCGATAGCCGCCGAGCACCGCCCCCTCGGCAGCAGCGCGCCACAGCTCCGGCTCAGCGCAGGGTACCGACACGCCCAGCGTCTCGAACCCGGTGGTCACCCGCACCGCTGCCCCCACGGCATCCCGCACCGCCGTCGCATCGGGGTGCGCGCCGGTGCCGACCACGATCAGCGGCTTGGCGGTCGTCTCGGGTGCGTACGCGCGAACGCTGCTGCCGTTCGCGCCGGTGAATCCGACCGCGGCCAGCGACGCGGCCAGTCCCGGCCAGTCATCGAGCCCGTCGCCGGCCTCGTCCAACGGCGGCAGTGCGAGCACGAGCGCATCGGCCTCGGAGTCGAGCAGTGGGACGGTGGTCTGGATCAGCTCGGGAAGCGCCATGCGTCCATCCTAGGTTTGCCGATGGCGCGGCCCGCGAGCGCGCGGTGTTCGCTGTCAGCGGGACGCACGCAGATCCGCATGTCCTGCGGACTCGTACAGTGGAGATATGCCGCTGTCCGGTCCCCTCTACGAGCGCGTCGCGTCTGCCCCCGTCGTCCCCGCGGGGCTGCCCCTCGTCGTGGCCCTCACCGGCTTCACCGATGCCGGGTCCGCCGTCTCGCGGATCATCGACTACTTCCGTGACGACCTGGCGCCGGAGCCGATCGTGGTGTTCGCGTCCGATGTCCTGCTCGACTACCGCGCGCGACGCCCGATCATCACCTTCGAGGCCGACCATCTGACCGAGTACCGCCCGCCCCGGCTGGAGCTCTCGCTCGTGCACGACTCGCTCGGCCAGCCGTTCGTGCTGCTGGCCGGGTACGAACCGGACTTCGCATGGGAGGCCTTCGCCGAGACGGTCGTCGGGCTCGCCGAAGGACTGCAGGTGCGTTCGGTGACCTGGCTCCACGCGATCCCGATGCCGGTCCCGCACACGCGGCCGATCGGAACGACCGTCAGCGGCACCCGCGACGAGCTCACCAAGGCGCACTCGGTGTGGCAGCCGCACACGCAAGTGCCGGCGACGGTGGGCCACCTGCTGGAGTACCGACTGGCCCAGTCTGGTGCGCAGGTCGCCGGGTTCGTGCTGCTGGTTCCGCACTACCTCGGCGACACCGACTACCCGGCCGCGGCCATCGCCGGCCTGGACAGCCTGTCGGTCGCGACGGGCCTCGTGTTCGACAGCGACACCCTCCGTGAGGAGAACCGCGAATATCTGGCGAAGGTCGACGATCAGGTCGGCGGCAGCGATGAGCTGACGACGATGCTGCGCAACCTCGAGGAGCGGTACGACGCGTACATGGCCGGGTCCACGAACGCGCAGCCGATCATCCACGCCGGCGATCTGCCCAGCGCCGACGAACTCGCGGCGGAGCTCGAGCGCTTCCTGGCCACGCGTCCTCCGGGCGACGACGAGCGTCGCGGGCGCCCCTGACGGAATTCCCCGCGCCGTGTGGGCGTTGCATCCACTAGGCTCTCCAGCTTCGCGGGCACCGCGCGCGAGGTATGAGACAATAGAGCACCTGACCCGTTGTCAATACTTGTTTCGCGCTTCCGGGTGCGACCCGAAGGACTTGACAAGGGTCTTACTAGTGTCCGAAACACCCGGCGGGATCCGTCGGTGAAAGGCGAGACGTGACGTCAGGCACGAAGACCACCCGCACCCGCGCGACTGAGGACGCCGAGGCGACGACCGACTCGACGAAGGCGTCGACGGCCAAGGCAGCCGCGGGCACGACGGCCGCCAAGGCGCCCGCGAAGCGCACCGCCGCCGCGAAGACCGCGGCCGCAGAGAAGACCAGCCCCGCCGCCAAGGCCGGCACGGCGAAGAAGGCCGCGTCTGCCGCGAAGAAGGCCGCGCCCGCGAAGGCGCGCGCGTCGAAGGCGAAGGCCGCGGAGGACGAGCCCGAAGAGGACGTCGAACTCGACGACAGCGTGGAGATCGACGAGACGGACGATGCGAAGGCGGACGCGTCCAAGGACGCCAAGGCCAAGGCGGACGACGACGACGAAGACGACGAGGAGACCACGAAGCCGGCCTTCACCGAGCCGCTGCCCACGGGTGCGATCGTCATCTCGTCCAGCGACGAGGACGACGTCCCCGTCTACTCGACGCAGATCACCGGCGCGACGGCCGATCCGGTCAAGGACTACCTGAAGCAGATCGGCAAGGTGCCGCTGCTGAACGCGGCCGAAGAGGTCGAGCTCGCCATGCGCATCGAGGCGGGCCTGTTCGCCGAGGAGAAGCTGTCTCACATGTCGGCCGCGGAGAAGTCCGCGAAGCTCGGCCTGGACCTGCAGTGGGTCGCCCGCGACGGACAGCGCGCGAAGAGCCACCTGCTCGGCGCCAACCTGCGCCTGGTCGTGTCGCTGGCCAAGCGCTACACCGGCCGCGGCATGCAGTTCCTGGATCTCATTCAGGAGGGGAACCTCGGTTTGATCCGCGCGGTCGAGAAGTTCGACTACACGAAGGGCTTCAAGTTCTCCACGTACGCCACGTGGTGGATCCGCCAGGCCATCACCCGCGCCATGGCCGACCAGGCCCGCACGATCCGCATCCCCGTGCACATGGTCGAGGTCATCAACAAGCTCGCCCGCGTGCAGCGGCAGATGCTGCAGGACCTGGGCCGCGAGCCGACGCCCGAAGAGCTCAGCCGTGAGCTGGACATGACCCCGGAGAAGGTCGTCGAGGTCCAGAAGTACGGCCGCGAGCCGATCTCGCTGCACACCCCGCTCGGTGAAGACGGCGACAGCGAGTTCGGCGACCTCATCGAGGACACCGAGGCGGTCGTGCCGGCCGACGCCGTGGGTTTCACGATGCTGCAGCGTCAGCTCGAATCCCTCCTGGACTCGCTCTCGGAGCGCGAGGCGGGTGTCATCCGCATGCGCTTCGGCCTCGGCGACGGGCAGCCCAAGACGCTCGACCAGATCGGCGACACCTTCGGCGTCACGCGCGAGCGCATCCGCCAGATCGAGTCGAAGACGATGGCCAAGCTCCGGCATCCGTCCCGCTCGCAGTCGCTGCGGGACTACCTCGAATGACCGGTGCGCCCAACGAGGGCAAGGCCCTTTCGGTCACCGTCGAAGGCGCCGCGTACGAGCGGATCCCGATCCGCACCCACGTGGTCATGCCGGGCGACGAGCTCGACGCGGTCATCGTGCAGTACGCGGCACCCGTGCTGCGCGACGGCGACCTGCTGTTCGTGACGGAGAAGATCGTCGCGATCACGCAGGGGCGGTCATTCCTGGTCACCGAGATCCAGCCGCGGCCGCTGGCGCGCCTGCTGTCGCGCTACGTCGTCAAGACGCCGTACGGCATCGGACTGGGCATGCCCGAGACCATGGAGATGGCGCTGCGCGAGTGCGGGACGCCGCGGATCCTGTTCGCCGCCGCCGTCGCCGCCGTGACGAAGCTGTTCGGTCGTCGCGGCGACTTCTACCGCATCGCCGGCGACAAGGCGCGCGCGATCGACGGGCCCACCCGCCACACCATCCCGCCCTACAACAAGGCCGTCGTACTCGGCCCGAAGGATCCTGACCGGGTCGCCGCGCGACTGCAGGCCCTGCTGGGGGTGGACGCCGAGGTCGCCGTCGTCGACATCAACGACATCGGCGGGAACATCCTCGGCTCGACGCTCGACAAGGCCGGTGAGCGCCGGCTCGTCCAGATCCTCGGCGACAACCCGCTGGGGCAGGGCCACCAGTCGACGCCGCTCGGCATCATCCGCCGCGCCGGAGCCTGATCGTGCGCGCACTGCACCGGCTCTACCGCCGCGCCCGCTTCTTCGTGAAGCGCATCGTGTCGTTCGACCGCGAGCGCGTGCTGCAGTTCGCGCGCCAGTCGGCGACCCTCTCGAAGGCGCCGCTGTGGTGGGTGGTCCTCGACATGGCATGGTGCTCCGTGCGCTACGAGACGACCTTCGAGAACTACTCCGAGTGGGACTTCCGCATCCTCACGGCGCGTGAGCGGAAGACGTACATGACCGACCCCAAGTCGTTTCACCTGTCGCGACGACTCAACGACGACGCGCAGCGGGCGATCTTCGACGACAAGCTCGAGTTCGCGCAGCGGTTCGGCGACGAGCTGGGGCGCGAGTGGATCGACCTGCGCCGGACGGATGCCGGGGAGTTCGCGTCGTTCGTCGTCCGCCACCGGCGCATCATCGCGAAGAACCCGGGCGGCGTCGGCGGCAACGGGATCACGCTGCGCGACTCCGTCGACATCGCCGACCCGGCGGCGTTCCGCGACGAGCTGATCGCAGACGGACAGGTGCTCGTCGAAGAGGTGCTGGTCCAGCACCCCGAGATGGCACGCCTGTATCCCGGCAGCGTGAACTCGCTGCGCATGGTCACCTACCGCGACCCCGACGACCAGGTGCACGTCCTCGCGGCCGTCCTGAAGGTCGGGAACGGGGGAGTGATCGACAACTTCAGCAACGGCGGCATGTACACGATGCTCGATGAGCACGGGCGCGCGCTGCACCCTGCCAGCGATGAGGAGGGTCGTCCGTTCGCGGTCCATCCGATCACGGGCGTCGAGATCACGGGCTATCAGGTGCCGCTGTACGACGAGATCCTGCAGCTGGTCGACCGGCTGGCCCGCCGCGTGCCGGCGCTGCCGTACATCGGCTGGGATGTCGCGATCACACCCGAGCGGCCCGTCGTGATCGAGGGGAACCACAACACGGGTGTCTTCCAGTCGAAGCCTTCCGTGTCGGGCATCCGGCGCGGACTGCTCCCGCGCTACCGCGCCGCGATGCGCTTCTGAACGAGAGGATCGAGGCATGGGCAGAGCACGCGTCCGTCTCCAGTACCTGCTGCGCCGTGCGCGCAAGCTGCGACCGGGAAATCTCGTGGAGTTCGCACGTCAGGCGCAGAAGGTCACCAAGACGCCGCTGCCGATCCTGATCGTCGACATGCTGTGGTGCTCACTCAAGTACGACATGGGCTTCCGCGACTACGCCGTGTGGGACATCCGCCTGCTCAGCGCCTCGGAGCGTGCGACGTGGATGACCCATCCCAAGTCGTTCCGCATCACCCGCATGTACAACACCCCCGAGGGGCGCGCGAAACTCGAGGACAAGCGACGCTTCGCCCGCGAGTACGCCGACCTGCTCGGTCGCGAGACGATCGACCTCCGCGACGTTGACGACGTCGCACTGGCCGGGTTCCTCAACCGGCATCCGAAGGTTCTCGCCAAGCCCAACGAGGGCCACGGCGGCGGAGGCATCGACCTGCACCGGACGGATCCGGACGCCGACATCCCGGCGTTCCGCGCGGCCCTGACCGCCCAGGGCCAGACGGTGCTCGACGAGTTCATCTCGCAGCACCCCGAGATGTCGCGGCTGTACCCGGACAGCGTCAACACCGTCCGGATGATCACGTTCCTCGACACGAGCACCGACACGGTCCATCTGCTGGCGGCGGTGCTGCGCATCGGCAACGGCGACGTCATCGACAACTTCGCCTCGGGGGGCATGTTCACCATGCTGGACGCCGACGGCGTCGCGATGTACCCGGGCGTCGACAAGCAGAGCAACGTGTACCCGCGGCACCCGGTCACCGGTGCCCAGATCGTCGGCTTCGCCGTGCCGATGTACGACCGGGTGGTCGCGCTCACCGAGGCGCTGGCGCGCCGTACCCCGGAGGCGCCCTACGTGGGGTGGGATCTGGCGATCACGCCGAACGGACCGGTCGTCATCGAGGGCAACCACAACTCGAGCGTGTTCCAGCCCAAGCCGTCCGCGTCGGGAGTGCGCACGGGGCTGCTGCCCGTCTACCGGGCGGCCGTGGGGTTCTGAGCGACGGGGCCCTGAGTCGTGGAGCTCTGAGCCGCGGGGTTCCGAGCCGTGGAGTTCAGATGTCGGGGTCCGGCGTCAGTCCGCTTCGGACAGCCGCGCCGTCTCGTCGTGCCACGCGGTCGCGATCGCGCGCAGCTTCTCTTCGTACTTGCGCCCGTGGTGAGCGCAGAAGAGCAGTTCGCTGCCGTTGACCTCGGCGGCGATGTACGCCTGCGCCCCGCACGCGTCGCAGCGGTCGGCCGCCGTGAGGCGGTACTCGAGGACGCCGGCGGGCTCTGTCGTGGTCGAGATGCTCATTTCGGGTTCCTCCTCGGGGCTTCGCGATCTGGATCAGGTTCATGACATACAACCACGCACACCCTCGGAGAATGCCGCCATTGCCGCCTGTTTCGCTGTGCGCGTACCCGGGAATGCCGCGCGCACGACCGGCCCGGCGACAACGCGTGTGTCCTGCGCCGCCGTGTCCGTGACCGCTTATACGCTTGAGGATTGTGACAGCCGAGTATTCCGCCCACCACCTGCAGGTGCTCGAAGGGCTCGAGGCCGTCCGCAAGCGCCCGGGCATGTACATCGGCTCGACCGACTCGCGCGGTCTCATGCACTGCGTCTGGGAGATCATCGACAATGCGGTCGATGAGGCACTCGGCGGCCACGGCGACCGCATCGACATCGTGCTGCACGCGGACGGCAGCGTCGAGGTGCATGACCGAGCCCGCGGCATCCCCGTCGACGTCGAGCCGCGCACCGGGCTGACGGGCGTCGAGGTCGTCTTCACGAAGCTGCACGCCGGCGGCAAGTTCGGCGGTGGCTCCTACGCCGCCTCGGGCGGTCTCCACGGCGTCGGCGCGTCGGTGGTCAACGCGCTCTCCGAGCGTCTCGATGTGGAAGTCGATCGCGGCGGCAAGACCTACGCGATGTCCTTCCACCGTGGCGAGCCCGGCGTGTTCGCCGGCCCCGCGCCGGACTCGCCCTTCACGCCGTTCGAGAAGTCCTCCGAGCTGCGCGTGGTCGGCAGAGCGCCCCGCGGAGTGACCGGCACCCGCATCCGCTATTGGGCGGATCGCCAGATCTTCACGAAGGACGCCGCATTCGACCTCGGCGAGCTCGAGCAGCGCGCGCGGCAGACGGCCTTCCTCGTGCCCGGCCTGGAGATCGTCATCGCCGACGAGCGCGCGGCCGAGCGGGTCGAGACGACCTATCGGTTCGACGGCGGCATCAGCGAGTTCGCCGAGTTCCTGTCGCCCGACGCGGCGATCACCGACACGTGGCGCCTCACCGGTCATGGCACGTTCACCGAGACCGTCCCGGTGCTCCAGGCCACGGGCGCCATGGTGCCCACCGAGGTCGAACGTGACTGCCACGTCGACATCGCGCTGCGCTGGGGCACCGGCTACGAGACGACGACCCGCTCCTTCGTCAACATCATCGCCACGCCCAAGGGCGGCACTCACCAGCAGGGCTTCGAACAGGGGCTGATGAAGGTTCTGCGCGCGCAGGTCGAGCAGAACGCGCGGCGGCTCAAGGTGGGCAACGACAAGATCGAGAAGGACGACATCCTCGCCGGCCTGTCGGCGGTGCTGACGGTGCGGCTGCCCGAGCCGCAGTTCGAGGGGCAGACGAAGGAGATCCTCGGCACGCCCGCCGCGCGCAGCATCGTCACGAGCATCGTGACCCGTGAGCTCGGGGCGAAGTTCGCCTCGACGAAGCGCGACGACAAGACCCAGACGGCGCTGCTGCTCGACAAGGTCGTCGCCGAGATGAAGGCGCGCATCTCCGCGCGCACCCATAAGGAGACCCAGCGGCGCAAGAACGCGCTGGAGTCCTCGTCTCTGCCCACCAAGCTCGCGGACTGCCGCACGAACGACGTCGCAGAGTCGGAGCTGTTCATCGTGGAGGGCGACTCGGCTCTGGGAACCGCCAAGAACGCGCGCAACAGCGAGTATCAGGCGCTGCTGCCGATCCGCGGCAAGATCCTCAACGTGCAGAAGGCCTCGGTGAGCGACATGCTCTCCAATGCGGAGTGCGCCGGGATCATCCAGACGATCGGTGCCGGCTCGGGGCGTTCCTTCGACCTCGACGGCGCGCGCTACGGGAAGATCATCATCATGAGCGATGCCGACGTCGACGGCGCGCACATCCGCACCCTGCTGCTCACGCTGTTCTTCCGCTACATGCGCCCCCTCATCGAGGCGGGACGGGTGTACGCCGCGGTGCCGCCCCTGCACCGCGTCGTCGTGGTCAACCCCGGCTCGAAGCCCAACGAGACGATCTATACCTATTCGGAGCAGGAGCTGCACACGCTGCTGGCGAAGCTGACCAAGTCCGGGAAGCGCTGGCAGGAGCCCGTGCAGCGGTACAAGGGCCTGGGCGAGATGGATGCCGATCAGCTCGCCACGACGACGATGGAGCGCAGCGGCCGCACGCTGCGTCGTGTGCGCGTGCAGGACGCCGAGCAGTCCGCACACGTGTTCGAGCTGCTGATGGGCAGCGATGTCGCACCGCGCCGGGACTTCATCGTGTCCTCGGCAGATCGCCTCAACCGCGAGGCCATCGACGCCTGAGTCACCGCGCCGCGGAGGCGGCGACGCGGACCCCGGCGAGAGCAGGAGGGGGCCCGGGATCGATCGGGGGGAGATCGATCCCGGGCATCGCCGTAGCGGCTCGCTCACGATGCTCCGGTCGACGATCGCACAGAGCGCGTTTTCGTCCCCGAAAATGCCGGAGCTCAATATGGCGTTCGCACACAAGGGACCGGCTGGGGAACCGATCCTTCGGCTGATACCAGGCTAGACAGGCCTTTGACGGAGCGCGTTGAACGAAAGACTAGCCCTTCTGCGACTTTCGTCTATATCGCTGGCCGTCCGCCCGCTCATTCGGTCAGCGGCAGCGACGCGGTCACGACCCAGCCCTCGCGTCGGCGCTCTGCCTCGAAGGATCCCCCGAAGAGCCGGAATCGCTCGCGGAGCCGCATGATGCCGTAGCCCGACGAGGGCAGCCCTGCCGTGTGCGCGGGCGGCGAATCGTCGGCGAACTCGAGGTGCACCCAACCGCGCTCCACCGTCAATGAAATGCGGACGTGGCGCGCGCCCGTCGCATGCTTGAGCACATTGGTGGAGGACTCGCGGACGACGCGGATCAGCGCCAGCAGCGACGCGTTCGGCAGTCGCACCTGCGGCGGCAGCGCAACGGTGACCGCGATGCCGGCGGCCTCGAGCTCTGCGACCACGGCATCGATCGTCGCCTCCAGTCCATCGGGGGAGGGAACGCGCTCCGGTGCGAAGTCCTCTTCGCCGCGCACCATCCCCAGCACTCTCCGGATGTCCGTGAGCGCCTGCACGGCGGCCTCGCGGATCGCGGTCTGCGATTGCCGGCGGGTCGCGCCGTCGTCCGTGCGGTCCAGCACAGCGGCATGCAGGGCGACGATGGTGATCTCATGGGCAACGATGTCGTGCAGCTCGTCGGCGATGAGGTCACGCTCGTGTCGGAGCTGCTCGGCGACCTCGCGTTCACTCTCCGCGATGCGCGCGGACAGCCGCGTCCAGCGGTCGTACTGCTGACGGATGGTGACGCCGATGAGCAGACTGACCACGCCCAGGATGCCGATGACGACGGCGCCGGCGAGGTCGAGCTCGCCGGTCGGGCGCACCACTTCGACCGTTCCCCAGCCGATCATCACGATCGCGTACAGCGCGACCATGGCCGGGCTGCAGGTGACCGCCACGATCCCGAGGACGAACGCGGCGCCGAGAAGGTAGTCTCCCGCCACTGCCGCGCCCGCGGCGACGACCGCTCCGACGCACACCGCGACCGCCGCGATCGGCGGGCGCCACGCGAACAACGCGATGACGATCGTCAGTGCCGTGCTGACGATCGCCTGGAGCAGACCGGTGTCGGCTTCGCTCGTCGCGCGCAGAAGAGAGTCACCGATCAGCACGACGGCGACGACGACGAGCAACACGCGCCGCGCGATGGGTCGCAACGGCTGAAAGGACCAGAACGGAACTCGCAGGGGGGCGAGCAGGGCCGAACGCGCGGGGGTCACACTGTGATTATCCCGCCTCGACGACTCAGCGCCAGATACCCAGCATCTGACCAAGGATCCGCAACATACTCATTCGACTCACCTCCCGCAAGCTCTCGAATCGATTCTTCAAACTGATGGCCTCCGCCACGACCGACGGACGGCTAGATCAGTTGCGACTTTCGTCGGAACCGTCCGGTGCGCGCCGGGCGGGGGAGGTTCGTATGATGGCGGTGTGACGGAAGCGATTCGGGTGATGGTCGTGGACGACGAGTCGCTGGTTCGCGCAGCGTTGCGCGTGTTCCTCGAGTCGGCGGCGGGATTCGACATGGTCGGCGAGGCCGACAACGGTGCCGACGCGATCACGATCGCCCGTGCGGTCCGCCCGGATGTCGTGCTCATGGACGTGCAGATGCCCATCATGGACGGCATCGAGGCGACGGGTCGCCTGACGCGAGAGTTCCCCGGCATCAAGATCATCGCGCTCACCACGTTCTCCACGGAGCGTGTCGTCGTGCCGATGCTCAGCGCCGGCGCCTCGGGATATCTCGTGAAGGACACCGCACCCGAGCGGATCCTGAGCGCCGCCCGGCTGGCGTACGAAGGCGGATACGTGCTTTCGCCGCGCATCGCCCAGGCCCTCGTGACATCGGTTCAGGACAGCACGCCCCCCGCACCCCGCGAACTGAGTCGGGACGAGACCCTCACCGATCGTGAACTGGAGGTCGTGGTGCTGCTGGCCAAGGGAATGTCCAACGCCGAGATCGCCGCGGCGATGTTCGTGTCCGAGGCGACGGTGAAGTCCCATCTCGGCCGCATCACCACGAAATGGAGCGTCCGGGATCGCATTCAGGTCCTGATCCGTGCGGCGCAGCTGCACCTCGTCACGATCGCCTGACGCTGCGCCGCTCGCGCGCAGCGCGGGGCATCAGGAGACGACGGTGCCGATCGCGCCGATCACGGCATCCAGCGGCTGGCCCGATGCATCGCGCTTGGCGCCCGAATCCGGCAGCTGCCGGACGGCGCCGTCGGATCCGACGGCGCGGGCGGAATCGCCCACCCACGCCACGGTGAGCGTGTCCTCGCCCTTCAGGAACCGCTGCGCACGCACGCCGCCGGTCGCGCGTCCCTTCGGCGGGAACTCGCCGAACGCCGACACCTTGCCCGAGCCGGCGTCGGCACCCGTGAGAGCGTGCGTCGAGCCGGCGACGGTGGCCACCACCGTCTCGGCCGTCGCGAGGAGCGCCGTGAACGCGACGACCTGCGCACCGTCGGCGAGCCGGATGCCCGCCATGCCACCGGCGGCACGCCCCTGCGGGCGGACCGAGTCCGCACCGAAACGCAGCAGCTGCGCATCGGAGCTGACGAACACGAGCTCGCTCTCGTCGGGCGCGGCGGCGGCGCCCACGACGGCGTCGCCGGGCTTGAGGGAGATGATCTCGACCTCGTGCTTGCCCGCGGGGAGTTCGGTGGCTGCCACACGCTTGACGACGCCCTGCCGGGTTCCCAGCGCCAACGGAGGCGCCTCGACGAGCGGCACGATGGCCACGACGTGCTCGCCCGCGGCGAGCCCCAGGTACTGATCGGCGCGCGTGCCCGCCGCCAGCTGCACCGAGTTGCCGGGAACTGACGGCAGATCGACGGGGGAGAAGCGCACGAGCCGACCGGTCGAGGTGACGGCGCCGAGATCGCCGCGGGTGGTCGCGTCGACGGCGCTGCGCACGGCGTCGTGCTTCGACCGCCGGGTCGGGGCGACGATCCCGCCGCCGGCCGCATCCGCTCCCGGTTCCTCGGCCGCTCGCAGTTCGGCGCGCACCAGTCGGCCGGTCGCCGACAGGAAGACCCGGCACGGCGCGTCGGCGATCTGCAAGTCCGCGGGAGCGGCGCTGCGTGACCGCGACGCCACCGGCCCTCCGTTGAGCAGGAGCGTTCGCCGCGGCGTCCCGTACGTCTCCGAAGCGGCGTCCAGCTCGCGCGCGACCTGCGCGCGCAGCAGCGTGTCATCGCCCAGCAGCTCCTGCAGCTGCGCGATCTCGGTCTTGAGCCGGTCGCGCTCGCTCTCCAGCTCTATGCGCGAGAACTTGGTCAGGCGGCGCAGGCGCAGCTCGAGGATGTACTCCGCCTGTGCCTCGGACAGTTCGAAGACGCCCATGAGGCGCCCGCGCGCCTCTTCGCCGTCCTCCGAGGTGCGGATGACCTGGATCACCTCGTCGATGTCGAGGATCGCGACCAGCAGACCCTCGACCAGGTGCAACCGCTCCTGCCGGCGTGCGAGCCGGAAGCGACTGCGCCGGGTGACCACCTCGATGCGGTGGTCGAGGTAGACGCGCAGCAGCTCCTTCAGCCCGAGCGTCTGCGGCTGCCCCCCGACGAGGGCGACGTTGTTGATGCCGAACGAGTCCTCCAGCGGGGTCAGCCGGTAGAGCTGCTCGAGCACCGCGTGGGGATCGAACCCCGTCTTGATGCCGATCACGAGGCGCAGCCCGTGGTTGCGGTCGGTGAGATCGGTGACGTCCGCGATGCCGGTGAGCTTCTTCGCGTTCACGGCATCCTTGATCTTCTCGATCACCCGCTCGGGACCGACCATGTACGGCAACTCGGTGACGACCAGGCCGGTGCGGCGCGGTCCGAGCGACTCGACCGACACCTTCGCGCGGGTGCGGAACGTCCCGCGACCTGTCGCATAGGCGTCCTTGACGCCGTCCAGACCGACGATGACACCGCCGCCGGGCAGATCCGGCCCGGGGACGAACTCCATGAGCTCCTCGAGGGTGGCCTCGGGCTGCTCGAGCAGATGGATGGCCGCGGCGACGACCTCGACGAGGTTGTGCGGCGCCATGTTCGTCGCCATGCCGACGGCGATGCCGGTCGTGCCGTTGACGAGGAGGTTCGGGAACGCCGCCGGCAGCACCTCGGGCTGCTGGAACTGTCCGTCGTAGTTCGGAATGAAGCCGACGACGTCCTCGTCGAGGTTCTCGGTGAGGGCCAGCGCCGCCGGCGCGAGGCGTGCCTCGGTGTAGCGGGCTGCGGCGGGGCCGTCGTCGAGCGAGCCGAAGTTACCGTGTCCGTCCACCAGCGGCACGCGCAGCGCGAAGTCCTGCGCGAGGCGGACGAGCGTGTCGTAGATCGCCGTGTCGCCGTGCGGGTGGAGCTTGCCCATGACCTCGCCCACGACGCGGGCGCTCTTGACGTGGCCGCGGTCGGGACGCAGGCCCATCTCGGCCATCTGGAACAGGATGCGCCGCTGCACGGGCTTCAGCCCGTCACGGGCGTCTGGCAGGGCGCGCGAGTAGATGACGGAGTAGGCGTACTCCAGGAACGATCCCTGCATCTCCGCCGAGACGTCGACGTCCTCAATGCGTTCCGGGCTGGCGGGAGCGGATTCGGTGCGCGAAGCTGCCATGTCCTCGATGGGTGGTCTCGGGTGACGGGAAGAGGGCGCCGAGCCGTGTGCGAGACTGGCCCCGATGTCACTCACCCTACCTGTGGACCCGCCCTCGGCCCGGAGCCTCACCGGTGTCGTGCCGCATCTGCTCGAGGCGCTGGAGCAGCGCTCCGGCTGGTTCGCGCCCGCGCGCTCGGCGATCGTGTTGGTCGTCGACGGTCTGGGCCGGGGCAACCTGACCGCGCGTGGCGGCCACGCTCGGTTCCTCCTCTCGCGAATGGCCAAGAAGGATGCCGCGCGCACCGTGTTCCCCGCCACGACGGCGTCGGCTCTGACCAGCCTTCTGACGGGGGAGTCCCCGGGTACGCACGGCATCGTGGGTTACCGCGCCCGGATCCCCGGCACCGACGTGGCCCCCAACCAGCTCAAGGGGTGGGAGACCGACGGGCTGGACCCCCTGACCTGGCAACGGGCGGTGCCGCTCCTCGAGCGCGAGGCGGCGCTTGGTCGACCGTGCTTCGTGGTGTCGAAGGCGCTGTACGCCGGGACGGGTTTCACGCGTGCCATCCAGCGCGGAGCGACGTTCGTGGCGGCGGCGTCCGTCGCCGAGCGCGTCGCGCAGGCGGCCGAGCTGGCGAACCGGCATGCCGGCGCACTCGTCTACGCGTACGTGCCCGAACTCGACACCCTCGGACATGCGCACGGATGGGAGAGCGACGCGTGGTCTGCGGGCCTGGAGACGGTGGACGCGGCGGTGAGCGCCCTCGACGGGGCCCTGGCCCCCGGCGTCGGCGCGGTCGTGACCGCGGACCACGGAATGATCGACGTGCCGCGGCACCGTCAGATCCTGCTGGGCGAGGGGGATGCGCTAGTCGACGGCGTGCGCATCGTCGCGGGCGAGCCGCGCATGCTCCACCTCTACGCCGAGCCCGGCGCGGCTGACGACGTGCGCGATCGCTGGCGGGTCGCCGAGAGCGCCCGATCGTGGGTGATCTCCCGTGCCGAGGCGGTGGCAGCGGGCCTGTTCGGGCCGTCCGTCCACCCGGACGTCCTGCCGCGCATCGGCGACGTGCTCGTGGCCGCGCGCAGCGCCGTGGCTTATTACGACGACCGGATCGACGACAAGAAGGCGCAGCGCATGGTGGGCCAGCACGGCTCTCTGACCGAGCAGGAGCGCATCGTGCCGCTCATCCGCCTCGGCGCCTTCGCCGGCGATCGATGATCGAGCGTCACGCCGGAGGACCGCGGTATCGCGGTCAGGCGTCTTCCGTGCGCGCGCCGAAGACGATCTCGTCCCAGGACGGCATCGAGGTACGACCCTTGCGCCGGCCCGCTTCGGCGGTGGCCTCGTCGACCAGCGGCTCCTGAGCCGGAGCGTCCTCCGCCGGGGCGCGCCCCTCGTCGTAGCCCGGCTCGAGAGCGTCGAACAGCGCGACAGGCGCATGCGAACGCTCCTCTGCGCCGCTCTGCCCGGGCATGGGCTCGCGCTGACCCCGGCGGCGGCGCAGCGCCTCGAGCAGGTCCGCCGTCTCCGCTGAGGTGACCGTCGCATCGGGGGCGCGCTTGATCGCGGCCTCCTGCACGGCGGGCGTGGCCGGCCCCCGCACGTCGGGAGCGGCGATGTCGGCTTCTGGCTCGGTCGGCTTGCGCGGGCCGAAGGCTCCGCTGTCGAAGCGTGAGGCGTCCTTGAGCGGCGACGTGTCCAGGGCGCGCAGGCGCGGGATCAGACCCTCCGGGAGGGAACCCTGCCGGGACAGCTGCACGGCATCGGGATTCTGCGGCGCCAGCGTCGAACGACGAGGGTCGAAGCTCCAGCGCGCGTCGTGATCGACGTCGCTCGCGGTGAACTCGAGCTTGACGACCCAGCCGGCCTGTTCCCGCCAGCTCGTCCAGCGTTCGCCGACGGCGCCGGCCTCGGCGAGCTTCGCGCGCACGGCGTTGCCGAACGTGGGCTGCGCGTCCGGGTCGAGATCGCCGCCCATGAGCACCGGCACGGCGAGAGCCTGACCCACCACGTGCTCGCGCTCAGCGAGGACGGGGCCCTCGAAGCGCTCGACGTCCTCCACGCGGACGCCGAGCAGCTCGGCGACCTCGCCGGCCGACATCCCGGATCGGATGTGCGCCTGGATGTCGCGCGGACTCGGTCGTGCGGCACGCGATTCGCCGTCGCGCGGGGCTCGGCGCAGCTGCGCGCGCAGCGTCTCGTCGATGGGAAGGGCGAAGCGCTCGCCCGATTCCGTGGCGACGACGAGCACGCCGTCTTCCGTACCGATGACTTTGAGCTGTTCCATGCGAAACACCCCTCCAGATCTGCGTGGGCCCATGATTCGACCTGACGCGCCCATGCTGACACAGCAGTTCGCCACGACCGGGAATATCGCGGGCGCGCCGCGAGTTTGACGGGACGCACCCCCGTACACTCGGCGTGTCGCGCCCGGCCATTTGCGAAAAGCAGACCGGTCGTGCAAACTATCGCCGCCCCACCGGGGCGACCGCCCGCACCACTTGGAAGTTGAGACGTTCGCGCATGGCCACGGATTACGACGCCCCCCGCAAGACCGACGATGACAGCGAGTCGATCGAGGCTCTGAAGGAGCGCGTGCCCGACAAGCTGTCGGGTTCGGTCGACTCCGAGGACTCGGACAACCCGTCGTCGTTCGAACTGCCCGGCGCCGACCTGTCGGACCTCGAGCTCGACGTCGTCGTGCTGCCGCCGCAGGACGACGAGTTCACGTGCGCCGAGTGCTTCCTCGTGAAGCACCGGACGCAGATCGCGCACCAGAGCGCCGCCGGAGCCGTCTGCATCGAGTGCGCCTGATCGGCACGCGTGCTCAGGCAGCCGCCTGAGCACGCCCGATCGCCGCGACGATCCGCTCGGGCGTTCGCGAGGAGAACACCCAGCGCGCGATCGGATCGTCGCCATCCAGGACCGCGACCCGGAGCACGCCGTCGATCCCGCCGCGGAGCAGGTGCCAGTCGTCGCGCGCGAGTCCGGGGCCGCGCGCCTGACGCGCGTCTTCGGCGACGAGCGCCTCGGCCGCACCCAGATGCCGCACCTCGATGCGCGCCCGGCCCACGCGGAGCCAGCCGTCGGCGACGACGACCCGCGGCGAGAGCGCGACCAGCGCCGCGATGAGTGCGATACCGACCGCCAATCCCACGCCGAGGGCGATCGTCCCGTCCAGCGGGGCGAACACGAGAGCGGCCATCGGCGCGCAGACCGCGGCGCTGATGAAGGCCCACAGCGAGGGGGTGAGCCGTTCGCTGTAGACGACGGTCGTGGAGCGGCTTCCTGCCGTGACGTTGTGCATTACCCTCGTGGAGTGATCGAAACCGTGGACGTCCCCATTATCGCGCCCGAGGTTCCCGGCTACGCGCACCCCGGCGATGCGGGGGCAGATCTGGTCGCCGCAGAAGCGGTGCGGCTCGAGCCCGGACAGCGCGCCCTCATCGGCACCGGCGTGCGCATCGCGCTGCCGGACGGCTTCGCGGCGTTCGTCGTGCCGCGCAGCGGTCTGGCCGCCAGACACGGCATCACGATCGTCAACACGCCGGGCACGGTCGATGCGGGCTACCGCGGCGAGATCAAGGTGTGCCTGCTGAACACCGACGCCTCCGAGGCGTTCGACATCGCGCCCGGCGACCGCATCGCCCAGGTGATCGTCATGCCCGTCGTCCGCGCGAACTTCATCCCCGTCGAAACCCTTCCCGACAGCATCCGTGGCGAGGGCGGCTTCGGATCGACGGGCTACCAGTCTGGAGGTGCGTCGTGAGCGACGACATCGCAGCCAAGTCGGCGCCGCAGGATCGGGCGACGGCCGGACCGTTCGACGAGTCCGAGGCCAACCCCGTCCGCCCGTACATCGACCTCGGCGGCGTCAAGATCCTGCCGCGCGAGGGCCTGAATCTGCGACTCGAGGTCGAGGAGCAGACCAAGCGCATCGTCGCCGTGGGTCTGGACTACGCCGACTCCACCCTGCAGGTGCAGCCCTTCGCTGCCCCCCGCTCCGCCGGGCTGTGGGAGGAGACGCGCGAGCAGATCCGCCAGCAGATCCGCCAGCAGGGCGGGCGCGTCGAGGAGCGCGAAGGGCCACTGGGCCACGAGCTGCTCGCCGAGGTCCCGGTCATCGCCGGCGCCGAGGGCACGGCGGGCAAGCGCCTCGCGCGCTTCGTGGGCGTCGACGGTCCGCGCTGGTTCCTGCGCGGCGTCATCGGGGGATCCGCGACCACCGATGTCGAGGCCGCCGCCAAGGTCGAGGATCTCTTCCGCTCGATCGTCGTGGTCCGCGGCGGAACCCCGATGCCGCCGCGCGACCTCATCCCGCTGAAGATGCCGGCGTCACCGGGCACCGCATGACAGCGGCCGATCCGCAGCCGGATGCCGGGGACCGCGAGCCGACGGCATCCGAGATGATCGGCCGCGCCCTCGGCGGCGCCGCCCGCAACGCCGGCCTGGATCCGGCCGAGGACGCCGCGACAGGCCAGGTCGTCTGGACCGCGATGGGCGGCTGGCGCGGCGTGTTCGAGTCCGTGCTCCCCGGCCTCGCGTTCGTCGTCCTGTTCACGCTCACCCAGCACCTCGGACTGGCCCTCGGCGTCTCGGTCGGGATCGCGGCCGTGTTCACGGTCGTCCGGCTGGCTCAGCGCTCGGCGCTGAGTGCCGCCCTCGGCGGACTGATCGCCACCGGCGCCGCGGCGGCGCTCGCCCTGTGGACCGGCCGCGGCGAGGACAACTTCGTGCCCGGCCTGATCACCAACGCCGTCTACGGCTCCGCGTTCCTCGTCTCGGCGCTCGTGGGCTGGTCGCTCATCGGCCTCGCCGCCGGATTCCTCATGAACGAGGGCACATCGTGGCGCGCGGATCGCCGCAAGCGGCGGGTGTACTTCTGGCTCGCGATCGCCTGGGCTGCGCTGTTCTTCGCACGGCTCGCGGTCCAGCTGCCGCTGTACTACGCCGGGGACGTCACCACACTCGGGACCCTCAAGCTCGCAATGGGTCTGCCGCTGTTCGCCCCGCTCGTCGCAGTCACCTGGCTGGCCGTGCGCGCGACCTCTCCGCGCGCCGGCAGCGCCTCGGCGGCGTGATAGATTTATCTTGACATCAAGATAAATATCGCCATCTCCCGCCTTAGGGGAACCTCACTAGCCCGATGCGCCTCGGGCGGGGAAGATGGAAGCGGCAGGCCCGCGTGCCTGTGCCCGCCGACGAAGGCGCCCGCGGCCCCCAGAAACAAGGAGAGCAGACGTGTCCACTGTTGACAGCTTCGGAGCCAAGAGCACACTGACAGTCGGCGACACCGACTACGAGATCTTCCGCATCGACACGGTCGCCGGATACGACAGGCTCCCGTTCAGTCTCAAGGTGCTCCTCGAGAACCTGCTGCGCACGGAGGACGGTGCGAACGTCACCAAGGCGCAGATCGAGGCCCTCGGCAACTGGGATGCCGATGCCGAGCCGGACACCGAGATCCAGTTCACGCCCGCCCGCGTCGTGATGCAGGACTTCACCGGCGTGCCGTGCATCGTCGACCTCGCCACCATGCGCGAGGCCGTCACCGCCCTCGGCGGCGACCCCAGCAGGATCAACCCGCTGTCGCCGGCCGAGATGGTCATCGACCACTCCGTCATCGCGGATCTGTTCGGCACCGAGAACGCCCTCGAGCGCAATGTCGAGATCGAGTACGAGCGCAACGGCGAGCGGTACCAGTTCCTCCGCTGGGGCCAGACGGCGTTCGACGACTTCAAGGTGGTCCCGCCGGGCACCGGCATCGTGCACCAGGTCAACATCGAGCACCTCGCGAAGGTCATCTACGACCGCACCGTGGACGGTGTGCTGCGCGCGTACCCCGACACCTGCGTCGGCACCGACTCGCACACCACCATGGTCAACGGACTCGGCGTGCTCGGCTGGGGCGTCGGCGGCATCGAGGCCGAGGCCGCGATGCTCGGCCAGCCCGTGTCGATGCTGATCCCGCGCGTGGTGGGCTTCAAGCTGACCGGCGAGATCCCCGCCGGCGTGACCGCGACCGACGTCGTGCTGACGATCACCGACATGCTGCGCAAGCACGGCGTCGTCGGCAAGTTCGTCGAGTTCTACGGCGCGGGAGTCGCGTCGGTGCCGCTGGCCAACCGGGCCACCATCGGCAACATGAGCCCGGAGTTCGGCTCGACGGCCGCGATGTTCCCGATCGACGACGTGACGCTCGAGTACCTCCGTCTCACCGGTCGCGACGAGCAGACCGTCGCGCTCGTGGAGGCCTACGCCAAGGCGCAGACGCTGTGGCACGATCCGGCCACCGAGCCCGTCTTCAGTGAGTACATGGAACTCGATCTGTCGACCGTCGTCCCCTCGATCGCCGGACCGAAGCGTCCGCAGGACCGCATCCTGCTCAGCGAGGCGAAGACGCAGTTCGAGAAGGACATCGTCAACTACGCCTCGCCCTCGGTGACGCACGACATCGTCGACCTCGAATCGAAGCACTCGTTCCCGGCCTCCGACCCGGGCAGCGTGCCCGGCGACGAAGAGCCCGAGACGCGCGAGGTGCACATCAACTGCGGCGCGCCCGCAACGGCGTCCAAGCCCGTCCGGGTGACGCCGGCGGACGGCGCACCGTACATCCTCGACAACGGCGCGGTGACGCTCGCGGCGATCACCTCGTGCACGAACACCTCGAACCCGTCGGTCATGATCGCCGCCGGCCTCCTCGCTCGCAAGGCGCGGCAGAAGGGCCTCACACAGAAGCCGTGGGTCAAGACCACGCTGGGCCCGGGCTCGAAGGTCGTCACCGACTACTACGAGAAGTCCGGCCTCGACGTGGACCTCGAGGGCCTCGGCTTCTACACCGTCGGCTACGGCTGCACGATCTGCATCGGCAACTCGGGCCCGCTCATCGAGGAGGTCTCGGCTGCGGTCAACGACCACGACCTCGCCGTCACCGCCGTCCTCTCGGGCAACCGTAACTTCGAGGGCCGCATCAGCCCGGACGTGAAGATGAACTACCTCGCGTCCCCGCCGCTGGTCGTCGCCTACGCACTGGCCGGCTCGATGCACTTCGACTTCGAGACCGACGCGCTCGGCAAGGACCCCGAGGGCAACGATGTGTTCCTCAAGGACATCTGGCCGGCGCCCGAGGAGGTCCAGGAGATCATCGACTCCTCGATCTCGCGTGAGCAGTTCATCAAGCAGTACGCCACCGTTTTCGACGGCGACGAGCGCTGGACGAGCCTCCCGACGCCCACCGGACCGATCTTCGAGTGGGACGAGAACTCGACCTATGTGCGCAAGGCGCCGTACTTCGAGGGCATGACGATGGAGCTGACTCCGGTCGCCGACATCTCCGGGGCACGGGTCATGGCGGCGCTGGGCGATTCGGTCACGACCGACCACATCTCGCCCGCCGGCAACATCAAGGCCGGCACGCCGGCCGCGCAGTACCTCACCGAGCACGGCGTCGCGCAGAAGGACTTCAACTCCTACGGCTCGCGTCGTGGCAACCACGAGGTCATGATCCGCGGCACCTTCGCCAACATCCGTCTGAAGAACGAGTTGGTCGCAGCCGTCAACGACGGTCAGATCGTCGAAGGCGGCTACACGCGCGACTTCACCCAGCCCGGCGGACCGCAGTCGTTCATCTTCGACGCCTGCGAGAACTACGCGGCGCAGGACACCCCGCTGGTCGTGTTCGGCGGCAAGGAGTACGGCTCGGGCTCATCGCGCGACTGGGCTGCCAAGGGAACCAGCCTGCTGGGTGTGAAGGCGGTCATCACCGAGAGCTTCGAGCGTATTCACCGCTCGAACCTCATCGGCATGGGCGTCGTCCCGCTGCAGTTCCCGGCCGGTGAGACCTGGAAGACGCTGGGCCTGGACGGCACCGAGATCGTCTCGATCACGGGCCTCGAGCAGCTCAACGAGGGTGTGACGCCCAAGACCGTGCGCGTCGTCGCCGAACCCAGCGAGTTCTCGCCCGAGGGCAAGCAGACCGTCGAGTTCGACGCGGTCGTGCGCATCGACACCCCCGGTGAGGCCGACTACTACCGCAACGGCGGCATCCTCCAGTACGTGTTGCGCTCGCTCGTCTGAGAACGACCGCTGAAAGCCCCGGCCTCCGTTGCGGAGCCGGGGCTTTCGCCGTGCCGGACGTAGACTTGCGGAATGAGTCTGCTCGCGTCGATCACCGGTCCCCGTGACCTCGATGCGCTGTCGGCCGAGCAGTTGCGCACGCTCTCGCAGGAGATCCGCGACTTCCTCGTGCAGAACGTCGCGCGCACCGGCGGCCACCTCGGCCCCAACCTCGGGGTCGTCGAACTCACGATCGCGCTGCATCGCGTCTTCGACTCGCCGAACGACCCGTTCATCTTCGACACGGGCCACCAGTCGTACGTGCACAAGCTCCTCACCGGCCGGCAGGACTTCTCCCAGTTGCGTTCGCGCGGCGGCCTGGCCGGCTACCCGCAGCGCGCGGAGAGCCCTCATGACGTGGTCGAGTCCTCCCACGCGTCCAGCTCGCTCAGCTGGGCGGACGGCATCTCGCGCGCGCTCACGCGCACGGGTCGCAAGGACCGCCACGTCGTCGCGGTGGTCGGCGACGGCGCTCTCACCGGCGGGATGACGTGGGAAGCGCTCAACAACATCTCCGATGACAACGAGCGCAACCTCATCATCGTCGTCAACGACAACGGTCGCTCCTACGCCCCCACGATCGGCGGCATGGCCCGGTACCTCAACCGGGTCCGCACGACGGAGGGCTACGAGAGCCTGCGCCGCGGCTCGGACTCGTTCTTCCGCAAGTTCGGGCCTGCCGGCCGTGCCCTCTACCGCGGCGTCCGCGGCGGCACGCACGGGTTCCTGTCCCGCTTCACGAACAACGTCGCGCTGTACTCCAACCTCGACATCAAGTACCTGGGCCCGGTCGACGGCCATGACTTCGACACGCTGATCGAGACGCTCACGCTCGCCAAGGAGTACAGCGCCCCGGTCATCGTGCACGTCATCACGGAGAAGGGCCGTGGCTACGAACCGGCGCGCAACGATGAGGCCGACCAGTTCCACGCCGTCGGCAAGATCGATCCGACCACGGGTGCCCCGCTCGGCTCGTCGGATGCCGTGGCCTGGACCGACGTCTTCGCCGACGCGCTGGTGACCGCGGGGGAGCGGCGCGACGACGTCATCGCCCTGACCGCCGCGATGCTGCGGCCCACCGGCCTGCAGCCGTTCGCACAGCGCTTCCCCGACCGCGTCTACGACGTCGGCATCGCCGAACAGCACGCCGTCGCATCGGCCGCCGGCCTCGCCTTCGGCGGTCTGCACCCGGTCGTCGCGCTGTACGCCACGTTCATGAACCGCGCGTTCGATCAGGTCCTCATGGATGTCGCCCTCCACCGCGCCGGCGTCACCTTCGTGCTCGACCGTTCGGGCGTCACGGGGCCGGACGGACCCAGCCACCACGGGATCTGGGATCTGGCCATGCTGCAACTCGTCCCCGGCATCCGGATCGCCGCCCCCCGGGACGCCGAACGCCTGCGCGAGGAGTTGGCCGAGGCCCTCGACGTCGACGATGCGCCGACGGTCGTGCGCTTCCCGAAGGGCGCCGTCGGCGCCGAACTGCCCGCCGCCGAACGCCTGTCGGACGGCGTGGACGTGCTCGTTCGCGACGAGACCGAGGACGTGCTGCTGATCGGCATCGGTCCGATGGCGCACCTCGCGATGGACGTGGCCACACGCCTGCGCGCACAAGGGATCGGTGCGACCGTCGTCGATCCGCGCTGGGTCGTGCCGGTTCGGCCGTCGATCGTCGACCTCGCCGCGACGCATCGCCTGGTCATCACGATCGAGGACGGCATCCGCGTCGGGGGCATCGGCACCCGCGTGCGTCAGGTGCTGCGCGAAGCCGGCGTGGACACGGCGGTCGACGAGCTCGGTCTTCCCGACGAGTTCATCGATCACGCGACGCGCGAGGAGATCCTCGCCGACGCCGGGCTGACCGCTCCGAAGATCGCCGCGGACATCGTCTCGCAGGTCCTCGGCACCCGAATCCCGGTGGCGCGTCGCCAGGCCGACGAGGGGCTCTGGCGGGACTCCCACGCGGCATCGGCGACGGGATCGCAGGACACGCTCCCGACCGGCCGCTGAGCTCCGGCGCCGCGGGCCGCGGCATGCGAGCATGGACGGTGTGAGCAGCGCCAACCTCTGTCGGGATGAAGCCGCCTCGCGAGCCGCCGGCATCCACGTCGAATCGGTCGAGGTGCACCTCGATCTGCGGGACGCGCCGGACCTGACTCGCACCGAGTTCCCGACGGTCGTCACCGTGCGCTTCGACGCGACGGTCGCCGAAACCTGGATCGACTTCCTCGGCGGCGGTGTCGATCACGTCGAGGTCAACCGCGTCGCGCAGCGCGTGGACTGGGACGGCGCCCGGCTGCGCGTGCGCGGTCTGGCGGACCGCAACGTCGTCCGCGTGCGCGCCCGCGGCCGCTACAGCACGTCCGGCGAGGGGCTCCACCGCTTCGTCGATCCGGTCGATGGCGCGGTGTACCTCTACACCCACTACGAGCCCGCCGACTGCCGCCGGGTGTACCCCTGCTTCGAGCAGCCGGACCTGAAGGCGCGCTGGACGTTCCAGGTCTCCGCCCCGGCCGCGTGGCGCGTGCTGTCAAACGGCGTCGCCACGGCACGCACCGACGTGGCCGGCGGGACCATGACGACCTTCGCCGAGACCCTGCCGCTGTCGAGCTACATCACCGCGGTGGCCGCGGGGCCCTACCATCGCGTCGACGGGCACTGGACGGGGGAGCGCCAGAACGTCGACCTCGGCGTGCTGTGCCGTGCCTCGCTGGCAGCCCACCTCGATGCGGACGAGATCCTCGACGTGACCCGCCGCGGACTCGCCTTCTACACGGAGGTGTTCGGCGACTATCCGTGGGGCAAGTACGACCAGATCTTCGTCCCCGAGTACAACATCGGCGCGATGGAGAATCCGGGCCTGGTGACCTTCACCGAGTCGTACCTGTTCCGCGGCGCCGCCACGGCCGCCCAGCGCGAGGCGCGCGCGAACACGATCCTGCACGAGATGGCGCACATGTGGTTCGGCGACCTCGTCACCATGCGGTGGTGGGACGATCTGTGGCTCAAGGAGTCCTTCGCCGACTACATGGGCACGCACGCGGCCGCGGCGGTCGGTGGGTTCCCGGAGGCGTGGGTGACCTTCGCCTCACGACGCAAGGCGTGGGCGTACGCACAGGACCAGCTGCCGACGACGCATCCGATCGTGGCCGACATCGTCGACCTCGAAGCGGCCAAGCTCAACTTCGACGGCATCACCTATGCCAAGGGCGCCGCCGTGCTCAAGCAGCTCGTCGCGTTCGTCGGCGAGGAGGCCTTCTTCGCCACCGCCCGCCGCTACTTCGAGGCGCACGCCTACGGCAACACGACCCTCGCCGACCTGCTGTCAGCGCTCGAGACGACCTCCGGACGTGACCTGCGCGCGTGGTCGTCGGCCTGGCTGCAGACGACGGGTCCGTCCGAGATCGCGATCGAGCGGGGCGGCGCACCGGCCCTGATCCAGACCGACCCGCGACCGCATCGTCTCGGCGTCGGCTTCTACGACCGTGTCGACGGCCGCCTGACGCGGCGCGGCGGCGTGGCGCTGGACATCCTCGACGCACGCACCCCGATCACCGCTCCCGTGCTCCCCGACGCAGAGCTGCTGCTGCCCAATGACGGCGACCTGACCTACGCCAAGGTGCGCCTCGACGAACGATCCGTGGATGCCGTGGCCGTCGGTCTCTGCACGATCGACGACGCGCTCGCGCGCGGCGTGGTGTGGTCGGCGCTGTGGAACGCCACGCGCGACGGCGAGCTGAGCGCAGCGCGGTACCTCGCGATCGTGCAGCGGCACGCGCCGTCCGAGGCGAACATCGCGCTGCTCGCCGACGTGCTCGGCAACGCGTCGTTCGCCGTCGAGCACTACGTCCGCGCGGACGCCCGCGCCGCCCATCGCCGCGCCTGGCTCGACACCTGCTGGCAGACGCTGTGGGCGGCCTCGGCCGGGACCGACGCGCAGCTGGCGTGGGCGCGCGCGCTCGGCGCCGCGGCCGCCGTCGACGATGCGCACGCCGAGGAGCTGCGCGACATGCTCTCCGGAGGCGCTTGCGCACCCTCCGGCCTGCCGCTGGATCCCGACCTGCGCTGGGGGTGGCTGTTCGCCCTGGCCGCCAGCGGCCACGCCGACCTCGACGACGCCGACGCCGAGTACGCCCACGACGCGACGGCGAAGGGCCGCACCTCGCGCCTCGCGGTCCTCGCGGCCCGTCCCGTCGCCGGCGTGCGCGCCGACGCCTGGGCAGCGGCGTGGACCGACGCGTCGCTCACCAACGACCACCTGGACGCCACGATCTCCGGCATCCGCGCGGGCGGACGGCGCGACCTCGTCGCGCGGTTCGACGCCGACTACTTCACCCGCCTGCGCGGCATCTGGACCGAGCGCAGCATCGAGATCGCCGGCCGCCTCGTACGCGGGCTGTTCCCCGCCGCCGAGACCACCGGCGACGTGGACGCGTGGCTCGCCGACAACGCGGACGCGCCCGGCGCCCTGCGGCGGATCGTCATCGAGCAGCGCGACCACCTGGCCCGAGACCTGCGCGTGCGCGCCGCACAGCCGGACTGAGTCCGCAGCGGCCCTCACTCGGCCGCGTCGGGATCGTGGCGCGGTCGCCGCCAACCGCGCCGCTCGATCCGGATCGCGGTGCGATACGCGTGCCACCATCCCGTCGGCACGGCGATCATCCCCGGCGCCACAAAGAGCAGCACGCCCAGCGGCTCGCCGGCGGACAGGAACGGAAAGCCCGTCAGCGCCAGCACCCCCACGGTCGCGCCCGCCACGAGCGCGCCGTAGGCCGCGAAGACGCTCAGGTGGATCCACACCGGGCGCACCGAGCGCAGTGTCCGGCCGATCGCGTAGGCGGGGGCCGCGCCGACCAGCATCGCGAGGAGCGCGATCGGCAGCCCGTATGCCAGAACCATGGTGAGCACGATGAGCGTCATGCCCGGCTGCGTCGCCTCGGACATGGCGGACAGGAGGAAGACCAGCAACACGATCGCGAGGTACGCGACGGCGGCCGTCAGCGCGCCGCGCATGAACTCGCCACCGGTGAATGCCATCGGCTCGCCCTCGGTGCGGACAGACGCAGCGCTCACGTGCGCGCCTCGCCGATCAGCGTGAGCAGCTCGGCGATGGGCTTTCGCACGAGGGGGAGCTTCGCCAGCGGCAGCGCGAGCCTGAGCAGCGTCAGCCCGCGGTCGACGAGCCGCCGTGACTTCTCCTGGCCGCCAGAGGAGTCGTACGTCCAGTAGAGGGCGAGCAGAAGGTGCCCGAGGAACAGTGCACGGGGCAGTTCACGCGCGATGTCGTCGGGAAGCGCGTGCCTCGCGCCCGAGACGGCCAGCACGAAGATCGTCTCGGTGATGTCACGGGCGGGTGCCGACTGCGCAGACAGCGGGTTGATGTCGGACTTCGGCGCGAGCGCCGCCGAGACGAACTCCCCGGCGTGCGGGTGGTACGGCGTGAGCTCGTCCAGTCCTGTCCGGTAGACGACTCGCAGCCGCTCCACGAGATCCTCGACGCCCGCGAGCGCGGGCACCGCCGCGTCCCGATGGCGCTCCTGCACGTCGACGTACAACTCTTGGACGAGGTGGTTCTTCGACGCGAAGTGATAGTTCGTCGTCCCCACCGAGACGCCCGCTTCGGTGGCGATGCGCCGGATCGTGGTCGCGTCGTACCCGCGCTCCCGGAACGACCGCAGGGCGATCTCGCGCAGCTGCGCGCGCGTGCGCTCGCTCTTCGTCCCCGCATCCCGTGGTGAACTGAACATGTTCAGATCATAGCGCGGCCAGACGCCGAGCGGCCCCGAGCCGGAGCCCGGGGCCGCGTCGACGCGCGGACGACGCTCAGGACGCGATGCCGCGCACCGGCGGGTGGTGGAACGTGTCGCCGAACACGCGCTCCGAGGCACCCTCCCGGTCAAGGTACGGCGTCGCACCACCGTCGATGAAGGGCCAGCCGGCACCCAGGATGAGGCACAGGTCGATGTCCTGCACCTCGGGGACGACGCCCTCGTCCAGCATGGTCTTGATCTCCTGCGCGAGTCCGTTCTGAACGCGGGCGAGGATCTCGTCGGCCGAGGCGGGGGTCGACCCGACATGCCCCTTGAGCACCTTCTCCGCGGCCTTCGTGAAGCCCGTGACCCGACCGCCCTTGTCCTTCTCGACGACGCTCTCCAGCTCGGCCAGGGCGTGGAAGTTCTCGTTCGCGTAGAAGCGCTCGGGGAACGCGCGCACCATCGTGTCCTGCACGTGCGCGGCGACCTTCCAGCCGACCAGATCGATGAGCTGGAACGGCCCCATCGGCAGCCCGAGCGGACCGAAGGCCTTCTCGACGTCGGCGACGGGCGTGCCCTCGTAGACGGCGCGCGCAGCCTCACCCATCACCTTCGCCAGCAGGCGGTTCACGACGAACCCCGGCGCGTCGGCGGTGAGGACGGCGTTCTTGCCGAGCCCCCGCGCGACGACGAACGCGGTCGACAGCGCGGCCTCGTCGGTCTGCGGCGTCTTGACGATCTCGATCAGCGGCATGACCGCCACCGGGTTGAAGAAGTGGAAGCCGACGAGCCGCTCGGGACGTGCCAGCTTCGCGCCGATCTCCTCGACCGACAGTGACGAGGTGTTGGTCGCCAGGATCGCGTCCTCGGCGATGTACTGCTCGATCTCGCCGAACACCTGCTGCTTGACGCCGACCTCCTCGAAGACCGCCTCGATGACGAAGTCGCAGTCGGCGTAGAGGCTCTTGTCGGTCGTGCCCGTCACGAGCGAGCGCAGCTTGTTGGCGGTGTCGCCGTCCAGGCGTCCCTTCGCCTCGAGCTTGCCGATCTCGTCGTGGATGTACGCGACGCCCTTGTCGACGCGCGCCTGATCGAGGTCGGTGATGAGGACGGGTACCTGCAGCTTGCGCACGAACAGCAGCGCGAACTGGCTGGCCATGAGTCCGGCACCGATGATGCCGACTTTCGCGACCTTCTTGGCCAGCGCCTTGTCGGGGGCGCCGACCGGGCGCTTCGCCCGCTTCTGCACCAGATCGAACGCGTACATGGACGCGGCGAACTGGTCGCCGGTCACGAGCTCGGCCAGCGCCTCGTCCTCGCGGGCGAAGCCCTCTGCCTTCGTCCCGCTCTTGGCCTTGTCGAGCAGGTCGAGAGCCGCATAGGGGGAGCGCGGGACGGTGCCGATCTTGGACTCCAGCATCGCGCGGGCCATCTTGATCGCGATCGGCCACTTGGTGAGCCGCTCGATCTTGCCGGGCTCGTTCCTGCGCTCGACCTTGATCGCACCGCCGAGCACGCCGTCGGCCCAGCGCAGCGAGTCCTCGAGGTAGTTCGCGGCGGGGAACAGGGCGTCCACGATCCCCAGGTCGTGCGCCTGCTGCGGCTTGAGAACACGATTCTGCTTGAGCGGATTGCTGATGACCACCTCGAGGGCATTCTCGATGCCGATCAGGTTCGGCAGCAGATACGCGCCGCCCCACCCGGGGATGAGGCCGAGGAACACCTCGGGCAGCGCGACGGCGGCAGCCGACGCGTCGATCGTGCGGTACGACGAATTGAGCGCGATCTCCAGGCCACCGCCGAGGGCGAGTCCGTTGACGAACGCGAAGGACGGCACGCCGAGGTCGCCGAGCTTGCCGAGCACGTGGTGACCCAGCTGCGCGATCTTGCGGGCGTTGTCCTTCGAGCCCACCAGGGTGATGTCGGACAGATCGGCACCGGCGGCCAGGATGTACTGCTTGCCCGTGACGCCGACCGCGTGGATCTCACCGGCGGCGGCCCGCGCCTTCAGCTCGTCGAGCCGCCCGCCGAGCTCGATGAGCGTCTTCGGTCCGAGGGTGTTGGGACGGGTGTGGTCACGGCCGTTGTCGAGCGTGACGAGCGCGAGCACCTTGCCACTGGGGAGTGTGACGTCGCGCACCGTCGAACGGGTCACCACCTCGTCGGCGGACAGCTCCAGCAGCGGCGTGAAGTCGATGTCTTCGTAGTCGGTCATGTGCGGTGGCCCTTACTTCTTCTTGCCGTCGTAGTGGGGGTTCTCCCAGATGACCGAGCCGCCCTGCCCGAGGCCCACGCACATCGCGGTCAGGCCGTAGCGGACGTCCGGACGTTCGGCGAACTGGGCGGCGAGCTGGATCATCAGGCGCACGCCGGACGCTGCCAGCGGGTGGCCCAGGGCGATCGCGCCGCCCCACTGGTTGACCCGGGCGTCGTCATCGGCGATGCCGAAGTGGTCCAGCAGCGAGATGACCTGGATCGCGAACGCCTCGTTGAGCTCGAACAGCCCGATATCGGCGATCGTCAGACCCGCCTTCTGCAGGGCCTTCTCGGTGGACGGGATCGGCCCGATGCCCATGATCTCCGGCTGCACCCCGGCGAACGCGAACGAGACCATCCGCATCTTGGGCCGCAGTCCCAGCTCCTTCACCGCAGCGCCGCCGGCGAGCAGCGACATCGTCGCTCCGTCCGTCAGGGGCGAGGACGTGCCGGCGGTGACCCGACCGTGCGGACGGAACGGCGTCTTCAGCGCGGCGAGATCCGCCATCGTCGTCTGCGGGCGACGGCCCTCGTCCTCGGTGGCCAGACCCCAGGCGCCCTCAGCATCCTTGATCGCGACGGACACCAGGTCGGGCTGGATCTTGCCGGCTTCGTAGGCCGCCTGCACCTTGTGCTGACTCAGCATGCCGAACCGGTCGGAGCGCTCCTTCGTCAGGTGCGGGAACCGGTCGAAGATGCGCTCGGCCGTGACGCCCATGTTCAGTGCGCCCGGGTCGACCATCCGCTCCGCGACGAAGCGCGGGTTCGGGTCGGCGTTGCCCCCGATGGGGTGATGCCCCATGTGCTCGACACCACCGGCGAGGGCGAGATCGTACATTCCGACGCCGATCGATGCCCCCATCGTGGTGACGCTCGTCATCGCGCCGGCGCACATGCGCTCGATCGCGAGGCCGGGTACCGACTGGGGGAGACCGGCGAGGATCGCGACCGATCGCCCGAGAGTCAGCCCCTGGTCGCCGGTCTGGCTCGTCGCGGCGATCGCGACATCGTCGATCCGATCTGCCGGCACCGCCGGATTGCGCTCCAGCAGGCCGATGGTCGCCTTCACGGCGAGATCATCGGCGCGGGTGTTCCAGTACATGCCCTTCTCGCCGGCGCGACCGAACGGGGTACGCATGCCGTCGACGAAGTAGACGTCCGAAAGCTCGGCCACACTGCCTCCAAAGGTTGGGATCGGATCCAGCCTAGGGTGACACCGCGTTCCACGAAATCGGTTGGGTCGAACCTACGAAGCCTCGGCGTCGCCCTCCGATTCGGAATGCACGGATTCGACAAAGGCTTCGGCGATCGCCTGTGCAGTCTGTTCAATCTGCCACGCACGCGCGCCGAGCACGGCAAGCGCGTCGCCGATGGATGCCGCATCCCCCGCCGGCGGCGGCGCCCAGGCCACGCGGCGCAGCGTGTCGGGGGTGAGCAGATTCTCGACCGGCATGCGCAGCGCTTCGGCGAGCTCCTCGATCCGCGGGCGCGCCGCCTTCAGGCGGGCGTCTGCGGGCGGGTTGCGGTCGGCCCAGGCGCGCGGCGGCGGCATCCCATCGCCGGGCCCGCGTTCGGCCGGCAGCGCCGGGTCGGCGCGGCCGGCCTCGATCGCGGCCCACCAGCGATCGAGCTGACTGCGGCTGGCACGCCCGGTGAACTCCTTGATGCGCGCGAGCTCCTGCTTCGAGGCGGGATCGGCGAGCACGGCCGCAACCAGCGCCCGGTCCGGCACCAGCCGCCCCGGCGAGACATCCTGGTCCTGCGCATACTCCTCCCGCGCCGACCACAGCGCGCGGGCGACGGCGAGCGAGCGCCGTCCGCGCACCGTGTGCAGACCGCTCAGCCGGCGCCAGGGCTCCTCGCGCGGAGGCTTCGGGGGCCGCGTCCGCACGGCTTCGAACTCCTCGGCGGCGAAGCGGAGCTTGTCCTGCTCGGCCAGTTCGCCGGCCAGCGCATCGCGGACGTCGACCAGATGCACGACGTCGAGCGCTGCGTACTCGAGCCACGACTGCGGCAGGGGTCGTGTCGACCAGTCCGCGGCAGAGTGCGCTTTGGCCAGGGTGATGCCCAGCGTGTCCTCGACGACGGCACCCAGCCCGACGCGGGCGTGGCCGAGCAGGCGCGCGGCGAGCTCCGTGTCGAAGATCTCCGCGGGCTCGAGGCCGTCCTCGCGCAGCGACGGCAGATCCTGGCTGGCGGCGTGCAGGACCCACTCCGCCCCGCCGATGGCCTCCTGCAGCGCAGACAGGTCGCCGAGCACGGGCGGGTCGAACAGGTAGACACCCGCGTCACGCCGATACACCTGAATGAGATAGGCCCGCTGCGAGTACCGAAATCCCGAGGCGCGCTCGACGTCGACCGCCGCCGGACCGCGGCCGGCGGCGAGCGCCTCCGTCGCGGCGGTGAACTCGACGGGGTCGTCGATGACGTGGTATTCGCTCACGATCCGTTCCTGCGCGCTCCCAGCACTGTGATCCCTTCTGATCCCGGCGGAAGGCCGGCGAGCATGCACACCAGCTCCGCCCACGCCTCCACATGCGCCGTCAGGTCGCCCTCGGGCGACCAGGAGGCGCGCAACTCGATCTGCGCGCCGTCACCCTCGTCGGCGAGCGTCCCGAACCCCTTGGACAGCGTCTTCGTCGCGGTCCCCGACGCGGAGTGGAACGTCGCTCCGCGCGCGTGCAGCGCGTCGACCAGCCACGACCAGGCGACGTCGGCCAGCAACGGGTCCGTGCCGATCTCCGGCTCGAGCGGCGCCTGCGCGAAGCAGACGATCCGCCACGGTCCGTCCCAGGCGTCGGGCCCGCTCGGGTCGTGCAGCAGGACGAGTCGCCCCGTGCCGTACTCGGAGTCGACGCCCTCCGCCTCCGGGCGCACGTCGCCGGCCAGCGCGAACGTTTCGGGCGCGAGTGCCGAGGGAGCCGGAATCTCACGCACCGCGAGGTCCGACCGGAACGGCAGGGCGCGCAGCGCGTCGAGCACAGCGGCGAAGGCCGGGGTGCCGGCCGGGGGGCGGGGTTCCTCCACGCGGACAGACTAGAATGAGGTCACGATGAAGCCATCCAGGCGCGCCGTGCCCGGCGGCCCCTCACTTACGACCATCGTGCTCGTGCGGTCGCTCGTCGTCGCCCTCGCGTCGGCGCTGGCCGGGGCGATCGCGCTCATCGGGTTGATCGCGGCCCGGATGGCGCGCCGCGTCGTCACCCCCAGCCGGCGGGTTCCCGACACACGGATCCTCGATGTCGACACCGCCGCCCAGACCATCACCCTCACGCGCACGCCCGACACGGTGCTGCCGGGCCGCTACGGACTGTTCACCAGCGGCACCGCCGACTATCTCAAGATCGGCACGGTGCTGTCGGCCGATGAGACCAGCGTCAAACGCAAGCTGCTCACCCACATCGGTGCACAGTCCCAGCTGGCGGCCGAGGCGGGCTTCAGCGGCTGGTACTTCGATCAGCCCGAACAGCTGCATCTTCCCTTCACCGCCGAGCTCGTCGCGTCCGCACTGGGTCCGTGCCCGGCCTGGCTGTTCCCCGCCGAGCACGGCACCGACACCTGGGTCATCCAGATCCATGGGCGCGGCACCACGCGCGCCGAGTGCCTGCGCGCCGTCCCCGTCTTCCGCGCGGCGGGGATCAGCTCGCTGCTCGTCTCGTACCGCAACGACGGCGACGCCCCGCGCAGTCGCACCGGGACCTACACGCTCGGCGCCACGGAATGGCGCGACGTGGACCGGGCGATCGGCCTGGCCAGACGACGCGGTGCGCGGCGGATCATCCTCATGGGCTGGTCGATGGGCGGGGCCATCGCGCTGCAGCTGGCGCTGCACTCGGCGCACCGCGACCTGGTCGCCGGCATCGTGCTCGAGTCACCCGTCATCGACTGGCGCATCGTGCTGAGCCATCAGGCGCGGATGCTGGGGGTGCCCGGCCCGGTGGCCGGCCTGGCGATCGGCACCCTCGAGCGACCGTGGACCGCGCCGATCGCAGGCGCCGACACGGCGATTCCGTTCGATCGACTGGACGTCGTGGCACGGGCTGCGGAGCTCCGGCATCCCGTTCTCATCCTGCACAGCGACGACGACGGCTTCGTCCCGTCGGACGCCTCGCACGGTCTGCTGGCGGCTCGGCCGGATCTCGTGGAGCTGCATACGTTCGACGTCGCCCGCCACACGAAGCTGTGGAACTACGATCCCGAGCGCTGGAGCGCCGCGATCACCGACTGGCTCCAGCGGCAGCGCCTCACCGCCGCGGACTGATCCGGCGCCCGCGGCCGGCACGCCAGCGCGGGCTAGGGTTGAGTGGTGACCAGCGCCCCCACCGGAATCGTGCAGCTCAGCGATCGCCATCCGCAGGTCAGCGGCACGGACATGGTCGCCGCACTGGTCCCTCCGCCGCAGTTCGACGGCGCGACCTTCGACACGTACCGCGCCGACACGCACTACCCGTCGCAGCAGGAGGCGAAGGACCTGCTCCTCGCCTTCAGCGGCGGGGGAGCGCCCGCCCCTCGCGGCGGGCTGTTTCGTCGCGCGAAGAGGGGACCCGAGCTCAAGCCCGGCGTGTACCTCGACGGCGGCTTCGGCGTCGGCAAGACGCACCTGCTGGCGTCCGTGTATCACGCGCTCCCGGCCCGCAGGAAGTACTTCGGCTCGTTCATCGAGTACACGGCGCTCGTCGGCGCCCTGGGCTATCAGAAGACGGTCGAGCTGTTCCGCGGTGCCGATCTGCTGTGCATCGACGAGTTCGAACTGGACGACCCGGGCGACACGATGGTGATGACGCGGCTGCTCGCCGAGCTCGTGCCGACCGGCACGCGACTGGCGGCGACCTCGAACACACCGCCCAACGCGCTGGGCGAGGGACGCTTCGCCGCGCAGGACTTCCTGCGCGAGATCCACGCGATGTCGGCGAGCTTCCAGACCATCCGCATCGACGGCACCGACTACCGCCAGCGCGCGGTGGACGGGCATGCCGTCGTCGTCACCGCAGCGCAGTACGAGCGTTCTGTGGCGGATGCCGGGGGAGCCGGCCTCGTGTCGGACGACGAGTTCGGCGCTCTCATCCGACACCTGGCGACCGTCCACCCGTCCCGCTACCTACGCGTGCTCGACGACATCGCGCTGATCGGCCTGCGCGATGTCGCTCCGCTGGACGATCAGTCCGCGGCGCTGCGCTTCGTGGCCTTCATCGACCGCGCGTACGACGCGCAGATCCCGATCCGCGCGACGGGGGTCTCGCTCGATCAGGTCTTCACCGAGGACATGCTCGCCGGCGGCTACCGCAAGAAGTACCTGCGCGCGATCTCGCGCCTCGTCGCGCTCACGCACAGCTGAGAAACGTGATGTTTACGTGCGCGTCTCGCCCGTAACAGCCGCGAAACACGACACGCACGGCGCCCGAAACGGCACCTCACGAGACTGACATTCAGCAACCGTCCGACCCGATTTCCGGGCGTTGCGTCCTGTCACTCAAGCAAGTGAGGTAAACCGCAATGGACTCTGGAGCATTCGCCTGGGCCATCACGGCCACGGCCCTGGTGCTGTTCATGACACCCGGCCTGGCATTCTTCTACGGCGGACTGGTCAAGGCCAAGAGCGTCGTCAGCATGATGATGATGAGCTTCGGCTCGCTGGGACTCATCGCCGTGCTGTGGATTCTCTACGGCGCGAACATGTCGTCCGTCGAGGGCGTGTGGTCATTCGCCGGCAACCCGTTCTCCGACTTCGGACTGGCCGGCATCGCCGGTGACAGCGAAGCGCTGATCGGCACCGCCTTCGGCGCGACCTTCGCGATCATCACGACCGCGCTCATCTCCGGCGCGATCGCCGACCGCGCCAAGTTCGGCGCCTGGCTGGTGTTCGCCGGCATCTGGGCCACGCTCGTCTACTTCCCGGTCGCCGCCTGGGTCTGGGGCGACGGCTGGATCCTCAACCTCGGCACCTCGATGGGCCTGTCGGCCGAGGTCATCGACTACGCGGGCGGCACGGCCGTCCACATCAACGCCGGCGCCGCCGCGCTCGCGCTCGCGCTCGTCCTCGGCAAGCGCGTCGGATTCCAGAAGGGCATCCAGAAGCCGCACAACGTTCCGCTCGTCATGCTGGGCGCCGCGATCCTGTGGTTCGGCTGGTTCGGCTTCAACGCCGGCGCCGAGTACGGCGGCGACTTCAGCGGCGCGGGCCTCATCGTCATCAACACGATCGGCGCCACGGCTGCCGCCATTCTCGGCTGGGTCCTGATCGAGAAGCTCAAGGACGGCAAGGCGACGTCGGTGGGCGCTGCGTCGGGTGCGATCTCGGGCCTCGTCGCGATCACGCCGGCGTGCGCCGATCTGGCTCCCGGCTGGGCCCTGCTGCTCGGCATCATCACCGGCGCCGTCTGCGCCCTGGCGATCGAGCTGAAGTGGAAGCTCGGCTTCGACGACTCGCTCGACGTCGTGGGCATCCACCTCGTCGGCGGCCTCATCGGCACGATCTACCTCGGCTTCTTCGCCACGGGCACCGGCCTGTTCGTCGGCGGCAACGCCGACCAGCTCATCGTCCAGGTCATCGCAGCGTTCGCGGTGCTGGCCTACTCCTTCGTCGCCGCCTACGTCATCGGCTTCGCGATCGAGAAGACGATCGGCTTCCGCGTGAAGAACGAGGACGAGATCGCGGGGATCGACACGGTCGTGCACGGCGAGGAGGGCTACGCCCTGGTCGACTGAGTTCGCCTGCACCATCTGGGGACCCGAAGAGGCGTCGCGTTCGCGCGGCGCCTCTTCGCGTGCGCCGGAGCATGCTCGTTAGGGTGTGGGGGTGAGCACCGGAACCCGCCTCCTGTCCGCCCTGATCGACCTGGTACGTCCGCGCTCGCGTGCTCGAACCGCGCACGACCGGCAGGGCGGACGTACCGGCATCCCGAACGCGGTCGACGGACATGCCTCCCCGGGGCGCTCCGGGGCGACCGCGACCGTCCAGATCGCTCCGCCTCCGCCCGACGGACTGCACATCACCTACGCACCCGATCGCGACGGAGATCCCGATGCCGGGGAGGTCGTGTGGACGTGGGTGCCGTACGTCGAGAACGACGGACGCGGCAAGGACCGGCCCGTGCTGGTCATCGGTCAGCACACCGTTGACCGCGTGTACGCGGTGCGACTGACCAGCACGGCCCGCGACGGCGACCGCGACTTCCTCGCGATCGGTCCGGGGCCGTGGGACTCCCAGGGCCGGCCTTCGTGGGTCGACACGGAGCAGCTCTACAGCGTGCACGCCGACGGGATGCGTCGCGAGGCCGCCGACCTGGACGTCGACCGCTTCGCGCGCGTCGCGCAGGCACTGCAGCGCCGCTACGGGTGGCGCGTGTCCGCGGATTGACCCGCATCGGCCGGGTGACCGACACACAGAAGAGGCCCGGCATCCGCGTGTTCCGCGTGATTCCGGGCCTTCGTCGGTGGGCGATACCGGACTCGAACCGATGACCTCTTCCGTGTGAATCAACATCACACCGTGCGGCAGAGTGCGCCGCTGTCCGCCTTCGTAGTCACCCGTTGGGGACGCGAGTAGTCGAGATCCGGTTCTGTGGGGTCATATCCGGGGCAGAACTGTGCGGTGTGCACACACGAACGCACACACGACAAAGGCGGCTCAGCTGTCCGATGTGAACTGCCTGCCGCCTTCGCCGCCGACGTGGCTGTCCTAGTGAACTGCCCGCCGACATCTCACACTCTACGTCAGCGATCCGACGGCCAACAAGGGTGAGGCCCCAGTGCAGGTGGTCACCGGGGCCTCGTTCACGGGGGAGAAGGGCCACCAAGACCCCCGCGAGTCTGTGTGGTCAGTCCGACCCGGGCTCGGTCCTGACGATCTTCTGAATCGCGGCGGCCTGCGGGAAGGCCCACGCGATGCGGAACGTCGCGCGGATCGGCATCCCGTATCCCTCTCGAGGCCGAGAAGCCGAAGCAGTTCGAAGCGTGGACGCCTGAGCAGGTCGGGACGTTCCTCGATGTCGTGGCCAAGAACCGGCTCGGCGCGCTGTACGAGGTCGCGTTCCTCACGGGGATGGGTCGCGGCGAACTCGTCGGCCTTCGCTGGCAGTCGGTCGACTTGGCGTCTCGCACGCTGCGCGTCGAGCACACCCGTGTGGAGGCGACGACAGGCATCGTCGAGTCGCAGCCGAAGACCGAGAGCGGCAAGCGAACCGTCACCCTCGACGACGCCGCGATCGGCGCGCTGCTTGGCTGGAAGCTCCGGCAGGATGCCGAGCGAGAGAAGTGGGGCGAGGCGTGGGAGGACGCCGGGTACGTGTTCACGCGCGAGGACGGGACGCCGGTCAAGCCCGACTACGCGACCCGACTGTTTGAGAAGCTCCGGAAGCAGGCGGGACTCCCGAAGATCACGCTCCACGGTGCTCGCCACGAACACGCGTCGCTGTGGATCGCAGGCGGGGGCGACGTCACCCTGCTGTCGAAGCGTCTCGGGCACTCGACGTCGCGCATCACTGCAGATCTGTACGTGTCTCGCGTCGGTGACGCCGACCGGGCGCAGGCTGAGAGGGTCGCGGCGATGATCCCGCGGGGCCTGTCACACACAGTGCACACACAAGACGCCTAATCGGGCAAGATGAGAGGCCCGGAATCCGCGTACTCCGCGTGATTCCGGGCCTTCGTCGGTGGGCGATACCGGACTCGAACCGATGACCTCTTCCGTGTGAAGGAAGCGCGCTACCAACTGCGCCAATCGCCCTCAGCCCCCTGGGGACCGAAGACCGATGATACCGGATGCCACGGCCGCGCACCGAATCGAAACGAGGACACGCGCGGCTGCCGCGTCCGGTTTTGCGCTCGGCGTTTCGTCGGCTAAAGTCATTCAAGCGCCCGGGGAAACCAGGGAGCATGCGGATGTAGCGCAGTTGGTAGCGCACAACCTTGCCAAGGTTGGGGTCGCGAGTTCGAGTCTCGTCATCCGCTCGAGTGCGAGGGTTCCTCTCCGGAGGGATCACGCTACGTGGGTCGAACCACACACGGTGGCGTGGCCGAGCGGCTAGGCACCGGCCTGCAAAGCCGTTTACACGGGTTCGAATCCCGTCGCCACCTCGCCGTATCAACTTAATAGCCCGAACGGGCGCGATTGGCGCAGCGGTAGCGCGCTTCCCTGACACGGAAGAGGTCACTGGTTCGATCCCAGTATCGCGCACCATAGAAAGGCCCGGAACCCGCGGAGATCGCGGGCTCCGGGCCTCTCGCTTTTCCTGATCAGGGGCGATGTGTGTGCATCCTGTGCACCGGTCTCCTCGGGATCATCGCTGCGCCCTGCTCTGCCTGCGCCCTATCGGCGTCGGCCACCGGATCGCTGACGTAGAGTGTGGGATGCCGGCGGGTCAGTCCACCAGGACGTGCTCAGCCGGCGGTGAAGGTGGCAGGCAGTTCACTAGGACAGGCCAGCCGCCTTTGTCGTGTGTGCGTTCGTGTGTGCGCACCGATCCTGCGGGGTGAACGGCGGCGACGCACCGCCGCGGGAGTCCGACCGGCGGTGCACCGCCGGTCGGGGCTACGATCGGAGTCAAGTGTGACGGAGGTTGCGATGTTCATCGTGTACATGGTGCTGTTCCTGCTCGGCTTCTATCTGTTCGGACTGGCGTTCACCGTCGAGTCCGGTCTGGTGTTCGTCGCCGGGCTGCTGTCGGTCTCGCTCGCGGTCGCCCTGCTGCTGCACCTGCCGGGCACCGAGCAGCGCCGAGACACCTGATCCCCGCGACGATCGAGACAGCCATGGCTCACCTCGTGCTCTCCGTCGTCGGCGACGATCGCGCCGGTCTCGTCCGCGCCCTCGCCGACACGGTCGCCGCGCACGGCGGCAACTGGGAGCAGAGCGAGTTGGCCGAGCTCGCCGGCTCGTTCGCCGGGATCGTGCTCGTGTCGGTTCCCGACGAGCGGGTCGATGAGCTCACGGCCGCGCTGCAGTCGCTCGATGGACTCTTGCGCGTCACCGTCCACACCGGCACGCGCGCGGCGACGGACGATGCAGGTCACGACCTCGGGTTCACCGTGCTGGGCAACGACCGCCCCGGGATCGTCCGGGAGGTGACCGCGGCGATCGCGGCCCATGCGCTGAGCATCGACAGCTTCCGCAGCCGCACGCTCGACGCCCCGATGGCGGGCGGCACCCTGTTCGAGGCCGTCGTCCAGGTGCGCGTTCCCACCACCGCCGACGCGGAGCGCATCACCGCAGCGCTCGAGGAGCTGGCCGGTGAGATCCAGGTCGACCTCACCGTCTCCTGACGCTCGTGTCCGCATGGGTGCCCGACCGGACGACGATAGACTGTCGCGCATGGCACAGCGCCGGATCACCGACTTCGCGACGGTCGTCGCGGTCACCGGCACGCGAACGCTTTCGGCCTGAGCGGGCAGAGCGCGGCGTGCGCTCGAAGCTGAACAGCCTTGATCCGAGCCACCCCACCTGGAGAAGTTCCCTTGACTGACGTCTCAGTGCCGGCGGATGCGACCTATCCCGCCGACGGTTTCACCCTGTTCCCCGACCGCTCCGTCGTCGCGCTGCGCGTGAACGGCGAGCTGAAGGACCTCGCGACGGTCGTCACCGCGACCGACGCGGTCGAGCCCGTCACCGTCGACAGCCCCGACGGGCTGTCCATCCTGCGCCACTCGACGGCACACGTCCTCGCGCAGGCGGTGCAGCGGATCCGCCCGCAGGCGAACCTCGGCATCGGCCCGCCGATCGTCGACGGCTTCTACTACGACTTCGGCGTCGAGGAGCCGTTCACCCCCGAGGACCTCAAGGCCATCAAGAAGGAGATGGAGCGCATCGTCCGCGAGGGCCAGCGCTTCGTCCGCCGCGTCGTCACCGACGACGAGGCGCGCTCCGAGTTGGCCGACGAGCCGTTCAAGCTCGAGCTGATCGGTCTGAAGGGCCCGGGAGCGGACAAGACCGAGGGCGCCTCGGTCGAGGTCGGAGCGGGCGAGCTCACGATCTACGACAACGTCACCCGCGACGGCGAGACCGCCTGGAAGGATCTGTGCCGCGGCCCGCACGTCCCCTCGACCCGCCTCGTCGGCAACGGCTGGGATCTCACCCGCATCGCCGGCGCCTACTGGCGCGGCAGCGAGAAGAACCCGCAGTTGCAGCGCATCTACGGCACCGCCTGGCCGACCAAGGACGAGCTGCGCGCCTACCAGCATCGCCTCGCCGAGGCCGCCAAGCGCGATCACCGCAAGCTGGGCAAGGAGCTGGACCTGTTCTCGTTCCCCGATGAGGTCGGATCGGGTCTGTCCGTGTGGCATCCCAAGGGCGGCATCATCCGCCAGGAGATGGAGCAGCACGCGCTCCGACGCCATCGCGAGGGCGGCTACACCTACGTCTACACGCCGCACATCACCAAGCGCGACCTGTTCCTGCAGTCCAACCACCTCGTCACCTACAAGGAGGGCATGTTCCCGCCCATCCACCTGGACGAGGAGCGCGACGACGAGGGCAACGTCACCAAGCAGGGCGTGGACTACTACCTCAAGCCGATGAACTGCCCGATGCACATCCTCATCTTCAAGGAGCGCGGGCGCAGCTACCGGGACCTGCCGATGCGGCTGTACGAGAACGGCACCGTCTACCGCTACGAGCTCTCCGGCGCGCTGCACGGCCTCACCCGTGTGCGCGGCTTCACGCAGGATGACTCGCACCTGTTCGTCACCCCCGACCAGCTCGAGGACGAGGCCGAGAAGGTGCTCGACTTCGTCCTGACGATGCTGCGCGACTTCGGCCTGACCGAGTTCGAGCTCGAACTGTCGATGCGCGACGACGAGAAGGAGAAGTGGATCGGCGACGAGGAGCACTGGGCGATGGCCACCGACGCGCTGCGTCGCGTCGCGCAGGCGTCCGGGCTCAAGCTCACCGAGGTCGAGGGCGAAGCGGCGTTCTACGGGCCGAAGATCGACCTGAAGACGAAGGACGCGCTCGGCCGCACCTGGCAGCTGTCCACCGTGCAGATCGACTTCAACCTGCCCGAGCGCTTCGGCCTGGAGTACACCGGTCCCGACGGCGAGAAGCATCGGCCGGTCATGATCCACCGCGCGCTGTTCGGCTCGGCGGAGCGCTTCTTCGCGATCCTGCTCGAGCACTACGCCGGGGCGTTCCCGGTGTGGCTGTCGCCCGTGCAGGTCGTGGGCATTCCGGTCGCCGAGGAATTCGCCGACTACCTCGACGGCATCGTCGCTCGACTTCGGGATGCCGGTGTGCGCGCCGACGTCGATCACTCCGACGATCGCATGCAGAAGAAGATCCGCACCCACACGACGCAGAAGGTGCCGCTGCAGCTCATCGCCGGCGCGACCGACCGCGACGGCGGCACGGTCTCGTTCCGGTTCCGCGACGGCTCGCAGACCAACGGCATCCCCGTGGACGAGGCGATCGACAGGATCCTCGCGGCGATCGCGGACAAGACGCTCGTGAACACGGCGGAGGACCTGGCGTGACGCGGGGACGGGCATGACGGAGCACGCGGTGCCGGGTCTGGAGGAGGCCGGCGGCCTCGCCGGCGTGCCCGACGAGTTCCAGCGCCTGTGGACGCCGCACCGCATGGCGTACATTCAGGCCGGCCCCGAGCCGCTGCGCGAGCAGTGCCCCTTCTGCGCAGCACCCGAGCGCACGGACGAGGACGGGCTCATCGTCGCGCGCGGCGAGACCGCGTACGTGATCCTGAACCTGTTCCCGTACAACTCGGGGCACCTGATGGTGTGCCCGTACCGCCACATCGCGACCTACGACTACGCGACACCGGCCGAGGTCGCCGAGATCGGCGCCCTGACGCAGACCGCGATGCGCGTGCTGCGGCAGGTGTCACGCTGCGACGGGTTCAACATCGGCATGAACCAGGGCCGCGTCGCCGGCGCCGGCGTCGACGGGCACCTGCATCAGCACATCGTGCCGCGATGGGCGACGGACGCGAACTTCTTCCCGATCATCGCGAAGACCAAGGCCCTGCCGCAGTTGCTCGGCGAGGTCCGCGAGGCCGTCGCCGCCGCCTGGCCCGCGGCCTGACGACGCGCGCCGTTCGCCTGCTCAGCGGACCCGCGTGACCTCGAACTGCGGGCGCGGGTGCGCGTACGCCTCCTGCGCCTCGATCAGTCGCAGCTCGCGCGCACCGGCATCGTAGGTGGCCTGGAGCAGATCGAACACGCTCGAGGTCGTCTTGGCGAGGGCGTCGGCGGCATCGCCCGATGCCCGGAAGTGCGCCGTGAACAGCGCCGCCGTGACGTCGCCGGAGCCGTTCGCCTTCATCGGGATGTGCGGTGTCCGCACGATCCACGCGCCGTCCCCCGTGACGGCGAGCATCTCGATCGTGCCCCTGCCGTCGTCGAGCACCGGACGATCGGGCCGCTCCACACTCGTCACCAGCACGGTCGACGGACCCATCGCGCGGGCCGCGTCGGCCGACGCGAGCGTGGAATCCAGATCACTCGGCTCGGTCTCGGTCAGGAAGCCCAGTTCGAACTGGTTCGGCGTGATGATGTCGGCGGCCGGCACGACGCGGTCGCGCAGCAGCACCGGGATCGCCGGGGCCACGAAGCAGCCCGACTTCGCGTTGCCCATGACCGGGTCGCACGAGTAGACGGCGCCCGGGTTGGCCGCCTTGACGCGCGCCACGGCGTCGAGAATGACGTCGGCGATGCCGTCGCTGCCCTGGTATCCGGACAGCACGACGTCGATGTCGGCGAACGCACCGCGCTCCTCGATGCCCGTGATGACCTCGCGGACGTCGTCGGGGGAGATCAGCGGTCCCCGCCAGGCACCGTACCCGGTGTGGTTGGAGAAGTTCACGGTGTACACCGGTAGCACCTCGACGCCGATGCGCTGGAGGGGGAACACGGCGGCGGAGTTTCCGACGTGTCCGTAGGCGACGGCGGACTGGATCGAGAGGATTCTCACCGGTCGATCATCCCACCTTCCGTCCGGTGACCGCGTCCACGGCGGCAGCCAGATCGGCAGCGAGCTGCTCGGCGTCCGCATCGTCCAGGTCGTGGACGGTCAGGCGCAGGTGCCGCGCGGCGGCGTCGTCGGCGAGAACGAACTCGTCTCCGGAGCGCGCGAGCCATCCGCGCCGCATGAGCTGCTCGACGACGGGCCGTGCGGGCACGGGCAGGCCCACCCACAGGCTCAGCCCGTCACCGGCCGCGGTCGGGATGCCGTGGGCGGTCAGCCGCTGCGCGAACGCGGCGTTGCGGGCCGCGTAGTGCGCCCCGGCCCGCTGGATGTCCTCGGCCACCGCGGCATCGGTCAGCAGCGCGTGCGTGAGACGCTGCAGCAGATGGCTCACCCAGGTCGTCCCGGGACTCAGCCGCATCGCGAGCCGCTCGGCGGTGTCCGGGTCGGAGGCCGTGACGGCCAGGCACATGTCCGGACCCAGGAACTTCGACACAGATCGGACGAGGGCCCAGCGCCGATGCCCGGGACCGATGAGCGAGGAGTAGGGGCGCGCGGAGAGCAGCGAATAGTGGTCGTCCTCGATCACGAGGACGTACGGGTGATCGGCGAGGACGTCGCGCAGCTGCGCGGCGCGCCGCGCCGACAGGCTGGCACCGGTGGGGTTCTGCGCCCGCGGCGTGCACACGACGGCACGGACGCCGGATTCGAGCGCCGTGCGCAGGCCCGCGACCGTCATGCCCTCGGCATCCACCGGCACGGGCACGGTGCGATAGCCGCCCAGGCGCACCGTGTTCATGCTCGGTAGGAAGCACGGATCCTCCAGCGCGACGGCGTCGTCGCGCGTCAGCGTCTGCGTGAGCAGCCGCTCGACCGCGTCCGATGCCCCGCTCGTGATCGTCAGGCGCAGGGGGAGTGCGGGGTCGACGGCGGAGCGCATCCACGCGGCGGCCCACGCCTCGAGGTCACGATCGATCACCGGTTCGCCGTAGAGCACGGGACGGCCGACCACACGCGCCAGAACCGCGGACGGGTCGGGGATCAGGTCGGGATCGGGGTTGCCCGTGCCGACGTCGCGCAGCACGCTGCCGGGGGCGAAGCCCTCCTGGGCGACGGGCGACAGGTCCGCGACCCGCGTCCCGCCGCGTCCGCGGGAGACGACGATCCCGGCCTGCGCCAGATGCCGGTACGCCGCGACGACCGTGTTGCGGTTGACGCCGAGACGGTCCGCGAGGACACGCACGGGCGGAAGGGCATCGCCGGGGCCGAGGGCGGCGCGCTGGACGAGCGCGCGCACGCTGTCGGCGATCTCGGTCGCCGATCCACCCGCGATCTCAGCGGCCATCGTCACACGTCTCCATCCCGGCGAGTCTACGGGCTGGGTCATGGTAGTTTTTGGCCTAGGTCAATCGATCCACGGTCCATCAGCACAAGGAGCCCCGCCCGTGTCCTCATCCTCCACCGGTTCTTCCCGCGTCAAGCGCGGCCTCGCCGAGATGCTCAAGGGCGGCGTCATCATGGACGTCGTCACCGCCGAGCAGGCCAAGATCGCCGAGGACGCCGGCGCCGTCGCCGTGATGGCGCTCGAGCGCGTCCCCGCCGACATCCGCGCGCAGGGCGGCGTCTCACGCATGAGCGACCCCGACATGATCGACAGCATCATCGCGGCCGTCTCGATCCCCGTGATGGCCAAGGCGCGCATCGGCCACTTCGTCGAGGCGCAGGTGCTGCAGGAGCTGGGCGTCGACTACATCGACGAGTCCGAGGTCCTGTCGCCGGCGGACTACGTCAACCACATCGACAAGTGGAACTACACCGTGCCGTTCGTGTGCGGGGCCACGAACCTCGGTGAGGCGCTGCGCCGCATCAACGAGGGCGCCGCCATGATCCGCTCGAAGGGCGAGGCCGGCACGGGCGACGTCTCCGAGGCCACGAAGCACATCCGCAAGATCACGAGCGAGATCAACCTGCTGCGCTCGATGACCAAGGACGAGCTGTACGTCGCGGCGAAGGAGCTGCAGGCGCCCTACGAGCTCGTCGCCGAGGTCGCCGAGACCGGCAAGCTCCCGGTCGTCCTGTTCGTCGCCGGCGGCGTGGCCACTCCCGCCGACGCCGCGATGATGATGCAGCTGGGCGCGGACGGCGTCTTCGTCGGCTCGGGCATCTTCAAGTCGGGCAACCCGGCCGAGCGCGCCGCAGCGATCGTGAAGGCGACGACCTTCTCCGACGATGCGAAGGTCATCGCCGACGTCTCGCGCGGCCTGGGCGAGGCCATGGTCGGCATCAACGTCGCCGACCTGCCCGCACCGCACCGCCTCGCCGAGCGTGGCTGGTGACCTCGATACACCGCGGCCGCGCAGCGGCATGCCCTCCGAACGCGACGCCGGAGGCGTCGTGCGGCGAAGGGGCCGACCACCGATGAGGATCGGGGTCCTCGCCCTGCAGGGCGACGTCCGCGAGCACCTGCGCGTGCTTGCCGAGCTGGGCGCCGACGCCGTGCGGGTCCGCCGCCCCGAGGAGCTCGCGCGCGTGGACGGCCTCGTCCTGCCCGGCGGGGAGTCCAGCGTTATCGACAAGCTGGCGCGCGGCTTCGGCCTGCAGCAGCCGATCCGGGATGCCGTGGCCGCCGGGCTGCCGGTCTACGGAACGTGCGCGGGGCTGATCCTGCTCGCCGACCGCATCACCGACGGCATCCCGGGGCAGGAGACCTTCGGGGGGCTCGACGTGACGGTGCAGCGCAACGCGTTCGGCGGCCAGGTCGAGTCGTTCGAGACCGACCTGGATGTGCCGGAGCTCGGCGACCCTCCCGTGCACGCCGTGTTCATCCGGGCGCCGCTGGTCGTCGAGTCCGGACCGGACGTCGAGACGCTCGCGGCCCTGGACGACGGGCGCGTCGTCGCGGTGCAGCAGGGGCCGCTGCTGGGCACGGCGTTCCACCCCGAGGTGACGGGCGAGACGCGCTTCCATCGGCGCTTTCTCGACCTCGTGCGCGCGGCATGACCCTCGCGCCGTAAACTGGTCGTCATGTCCGGCCACTCCAAGTGGGCGACGACCAAGCACAAGAAGGCCGTCATCGACGCACGTCGTGCCAAGTCGTTCGCCAAGCTCATCAAGAACATCGAAGTCGCAGCGAAGATCGGCGGTGCCGACCTCGCCGGCAACCCCACGTTGTACGACGCGGTCCAGAAGGCCAAGAAGACCTCGGTCCCGAACGACAACATCGACCGGGCGATCAAGCGCGGTGCCGGCATCGGGGGCGAAGCCGTCGAGTACACCTCGATCATGTACGAGGGCTACGGGCCGAACGGCGTCGCGCTGATGATCGAGTGCCTCACCGACAACAAGAACCGCGCCGCCGCCGAGGTGCGCACCGCGCTCAGCCGGAACGGCGGCAACCTGGCCGACCCCGGCAGCGTCGCGTACAACTTCACCCGCAAGGGCGTCATCGTCGTCTCGGGTGAGGGCACCACCGAGGACGACGTGATGCTGGCCGTCCTCGAGGCCGGTGCCGAGGAGGTCGAGCCGCACGCGGACGGATACGCGGTCATCACCGAAGCGCACGACCTCGTCGCGGTGCGCACCGCGCTGCAGGAGGCCGGCATCGACTACGAGTCGGCGGACGTCGAGTTCGTTCCGAACCTCAAGGTCGAGATCGACGCCGACACGGCCCGCCGGATCTTCCGGCTGATCGACGCACTCGAGGACAGCGACGACGTGCAGAACGTCTTCAGCAACCTCGACCTCACCGCCGAGGTGCAGGCCGAGCTCGAAGACGACGAATGACGCACCGACGCGCCTGACCCGTCACCGCGCCGTGCGGCATCCGCCCCGCGATTCGCGGGCTGGATGCCGCATGCAGCGCTTAGCGTGGGGGAGTGGCCTCCCCTCTGCGCGTCCTCGGCATCGACCCGGGTCTGACCCGTTGCGGCGTCGGCGTCGTCGACGTCGCGCGGGATCGCTCGGCGCGCCTCGTGCACATGGACGTCGTGCGGTCCTCGCACGAGCTCCCGATCGAGCGCCGGCTCGCGATGATCGCCGCCGGCATCCGCGCCGTGCTGGTCGAGCACCAGCCCGACGTCGTCGCGGTGGAGCGCGTGTTCGCCCAGCAGAACCGCCACACCGTCATGGGCACGGCGCAGGCGAGCGGCATCGCCCTCCTGCTCGCCGGTGAGCACGGCCTGCCGGCCCAGACCCACACGCCCTCCGAGGTCAAGGCGGCGATCACCGGCTACGGGTCGGCCGACAAGCTGCAGGTCCAGACGATGGTCGCCCGGGTCCTGCGCCTGGACGCCCTCCCGCAGCCCGCGGACGCCGCAGATGCCCTCGCACTCGCGCTGTGCCACGCCTGGCGCCGCGGGAGCACCGTGGATCCCGCCGCGACCGAGTCGCTCACACCCGCCCAGCGCGCCTGGGCGGACGCGGAGCGCGCCGCGCGGCGCTGATCCGGCCGACGCCGAACCTCGCGATCGGACCCGCGCGCACGCCGGGCATGCGTCGCCGGAGCGTGTCGCTCGAACAAACGTCCGAACCGCGTCGTAAGGTCGAGGCATGATCTCGTCACTGCGCGGCCGCGTCCTGCATCTCGACGCCGACAGCGTCGTCGTCGACGTCGGCGGGGTCGGCTTCTCCGTCGCCGTCCCCCCGCAGGTCACGCGCGACTTCCACGCCGGTGACGAGATCGTGCTCCACACCACTCTCATCGTGCGCGAGGACGCCCTCTCGCTGTACGGATTCGAAGAGCGCGAGGAGTTGGTCGTGTTCACGCAGCTGCTCAGCGTCTCGGGCGTCGGCCCGAAGTCCGCGCTGGGGGTCCTGTCCGCGCTGACCGTCGAACAGATCGCGGACGCCGTGACCGCGGAGGACGACGCCCCGTTCCGGCGCGTCTCCGGAATCGGCCCCAAGACGGCGAAGCTCATCGTCGTGCAGCTCGCCGGCAAGCTGCAGCCGAGCGCACGCGGCACGGGGGGGACGGCGCGCGGCGGATCGCCGGCCATCGCCGGTCAGGTCGTCGCCGCGCTGACCGCGCTGGGCTGGAACGAACGCGTCTCGGCCGAGGCCGTCACCGCCGTGGCAGAGGGCGCCGCGCCGGCCGATCTCGCGACCGTCCCCGCCTTCCTCAAGCTCGCGCTCGCGCACCTCGGTCCGGCACGCAGGGAGCAGTCGGGTGTCTGAGCTGCGCGATCATCGCCTGCCCGAGGACGAGACGGAGCTCGCCGTCGAAGGCGCCCTGCGTCCCACCTCGCTCGCGGAGTTCATCGGGCAGCACAAGGTCCGCGGTCAACTCCAGCTGCTGCTGGACGCCGCGCGCATCCAACAGCGTCCGGCCGACCACATCCTCCTGTCCGGCCCCCCGGGCCTGGGCAAGACGACGCTCGCGATGATCGTCGCCCACGAGAGCGAGCGTCCGCTGCGCCTGTCGAGCGGGCCCGCGATCCAGCACGCGGGCGACCTCGCGGCGCTCCTGTCGAGTCTCGTCCCCGGCGAGGTGCTGTTCATCGATGAGATCCACCGCATGGCCCGCTCCGCCGAGGAGATGCTCTACCTCGCGATGGAGGACTTCCGGATCGACATCATGGTGGGCAAGGGCGCCGGAGCCACGAGCATCCCCCTCGACCTCGCGCCCTTCACCCTCGTCGGTGCCACCACGCGCTCCGGTCTGCTGCCCAACCCGCTGCGCGATCGCTTCGGATTCACCGCGCATCTGGAGTACTACGAGACCGACGAGCTCGAGCAGGTGCTGGCGCGGTCGGCCTCGATGCTGGGCCTTGCCGTGCCCCCGCCCGCGCGCGCCGAGATCGCCCGCCGCTCGCGCGGAACGCCGCGCATCGCGAACCGGCTGCTGCGCCGCGTCCGCGACTACGTCATCGTGCACGGCGGCGACGAGGGTGCCGCCGCCGAATCGGATGTGGCGGCCGCGCTGGAGCTGTACGACGTGGATGAGATCGGCCTGGACCGACTCGACCGTGCGGTGCTCACCGCGCTCGTGCGCCGCTTCCGCGGGGGACCGGTCGGGCTCAACACCCTCGCCGTCACGGTGGGCGAGGAGGCCGAGACGATCGAGTCGGTCGTCGAGCCGTATCTGGTCCGCATCGGCTACATGGGGCGCACGCCGCGCGGACGTGTCGCCACGCCGGAGGCGTACGCGCATCTGCGCATCCCCGTCGCAGACGGGGCGCTCCGCCTCGATGACCTATAATCACTGAAGGCTTTCGCCCGTCTTCTCCTCTTCCGCTGCGCTCTCGCGCCGCGCCCCTCGAAAGGTGCCGCCACCTCCATGATCTTCGCAACGACGCAGACGACTCCGCAGCAGACCGGGTTCGGCCTCGGAGACCTCCTGCTGCCGGCGATGCTGGTGCTCCTCATCGTGTTCATGTTCTGGAGCTCGCGTCGCCGCACCAAGCGCATGAAGGACGAGCAGGAGGCCAAGGCCCTGCAGATGGTGCCGGGGGTCAAGGTCCTGCTCCAGGGCGGGCTGTACGGCACGCTGACGCACTTCGACCCCGAGGACCTGTCGCAGCCGGCGCGCGTCGAACTCGCGCCCGGTCTGGAGATCGAGGTCCACAGCCAGGCACTGCTGCGCGTGGTCGCGCCGGAGGAGGACGCTCCCGCCGATGACACGGACGCGGACGTGCCGCTCGACGACCGCATCGAGCCGCGCGCGGTCACCGAAGACGTCGCTCCCGACACGGACGACAAGCCCCAGGCCTGAACTTCCACCGCTGCGCGGTGCTCGCAGAAAGCTGACCCTCCGTGGCCACACCCACCCCCGTCCGTCATGCCTGGCGCGCGCTGACCGGACTGCTCGTCCTCACCGCCATCCTGTTCGGGATCAACGCCCTCGGCGTGTACGGCTTCCAGAAGAGCTCGTGGCTCCCTGAACTGGCGCTGGACCTGCAGGGCGGCACGCAGATCGTGCTGCAGGCGCAGACTCCGGACGGCGCTGCGCCGTCGCCCGAGCAGATGGAGCAGGCGGTCTCGATCATCCGCCAGCGCGTCGACGCCTCGGGCGTCGGCGAGTCGCACATCACGACCCAGGCCGGCAACCAGATCGTGGTGCAGGTCCCGGGGCAGGCCGACGAGGAGACGCGCAACCGGATCGAGGCGTCCGCGCAGTTGCAGCTGCGCGCGGTGCTCTACACCGGCACGCCCGCGACGTCGTACGTCGGCGAGGACGGCAATGAGACGCCGTATCCCACGCCCGACCCGACGCTCAACGCGGTGCCGACAGCCGCACCCACCGACGGCAGCGATGTGAACTGGGTCACCGACGCCCTCTACGCCCAGTTCCTCGCGTACGACTGCCAGGACGCGACGAACGAGCCCTCTCAGGAGCCCATCGGTCAGCCCCTGATCACGTGCCAGGCGGACGGGTCGCAGAAGTACATCCTCGGCCCCGTCGAGCTCGACGGATCGTCGATCACCGACGCCACGAACGGCCTGAACTCGCAGAACGGCCAGTGGGCCGTCAACATCGTCTTCGACTCCCACGGCACCGAGACGTTCGGCAAGATCAGCCAGCGTCTGTATCCCCTCACCTCGCCGCGCAACCAGTTCGCCTTCGTGCTCGACGGTCTGGTCCTGTCCGCCCCCTCGATGAACGCGGTGATCCTCGACGGCAAGCCGCAGATCACCGGGAACTTCACGCAGGACACCTCGAAGGTGCTCGCCGACCAGCTCAAGTACGGTGCGCTGCCGCTGAGCTTCGAGGTGCAGAGCTCCAACTCGATCTCGGCGACGCTCGGCTCTCAGCAGCTGCAGATCGGTCTGATCGCGGGCCTGATCGGTCTGGCGCTCGTCGCGGTGTACTCGCTCGTGGTGTACCGAGCGCTCGGCTTCGTCATCATCGCCTCGCTGGCGGTGATGGGCATCCTGACGTACATCACGCTGTGCATCCTCGCGTGGCGCATGGGCTTCCGGCTGTCGCTGGCCGGCGTGGCCGGCCTCATCGTCACGATCGGCTTCACCGCCGACTCGTTCATCGTCTACTTCGAACGCATTCGAGACGAACTGCGCGACGGCAAGTCGATCACGAGCGCCGTCGAGGACGGCTGGGCACGCGCGAAGCGCACGATCTACATCTCGAAGTCGATCAACATCCTCGCGGCCGTGGTCCTCTACATCCTCGCCGACGCCACGGTGAAGGGATTCGCCTTCACGCTCGGACTCACCACGGTCATCGACATCCTGATCTTCATCCTGTTCACTCACCCGGTCCTGCAACTGCTCGCCCGGACACGCTTCTTCGGCGGCGGCCATCCGCTGTCCGGACTCGATCCCGAGGCGCTCGGCGCCGTGTATCGCGGCCGCGCGCAGTTCCGCACGCCGATCGCCGCCGGGAACAGGGGCGCCGCTCGCCGCGCCGGACGTGCCAGAGGCGAGGCGGAGCGAAGGCAGACCATCGCCGAGCGCAAACTCGCCCAGCAGACCGCCGATAGCCGCCCGACGACGGAGGGAGACGACTGATGCGCTCCATGAACGATTTCGGCAACGATCTCTACACCGGCAAGCTCTCCTTCCCCTTCGTCGGGCGACGCCGGCTGTGGTTCCTCATCGCGGCCGCCCTCGTGATCGCCGCGGCCCTGGTGCCGGTCTTCCGTCCCGTGCAGTTCTCCATCGAGTTCACCGGTGGATCCCAGTTCACCGTCAACAACGTCGTCGAGCCCGACCAGACCCTCGCGACCGACACCGTCCAGGCCGTCGTCCCGGGGGCCACGACGAAGGTCACCACGATCGGCGAGGACGCGCTGCGCATCCAGACCGGTCAGATGACCGACCCGGAGACCCGCGCCGTCACTTCGGCACTGGCCGACGCGTTCGGCGTCGCCCCCGACGAAGTCAGCTCGTCGTTCATCGGTCCCGCCTGGGGACAGGACGTCACGCGCCAGTCGCTGTGGGGCCTGTCGATCTTCCTCGCCCTGACGTTCCTGATCCTCGCGATCTACTTCCGCACCTGGAAGATGTCCGTCGCGGCCATCATCGGCCTGCTGGACGTGCTCGTGATCACGATCGGCGTGTACGCGGTCTTCGGCTTCGAGATCTCCCCGGCCGCCGTGATCGGCTTCCTGACGATCCTGTCCTATTCGCTGTACGACACCACCGTCGTCTTCGACAAGGTCCGTGAGAACACGTTCGAGGACGGCGAGCAGTCCAGTCGCACCTTCGGGGAGTCCGTCAACCTCGCGGTCAACCAGACGCTCGTGCGCTCGATCAACACGACCGTCGTCGCCGCGATCCCGACCGGCGCCATCCTGTTCATCGGCGCCCTCTGGCTCGGCGCGCAGACGCTGACCGACATCTCCCTGTCGATCTTCGTCGGCACGATCGTCGCGGCCTACTCGACGCTGTTCGTCGCGGCGCCCCTGTTCTCGCTCATGCGCGAGGGCGAGCCGGAGCTCAAGGCCCGCGACGCCCGCATCCTGGAGGCGCGGGAGAACGCGACCGTGGCGGTCTGAGCACAATCAGCGGGCGTAGGATTGGTGGATTCTGCATAACGATGTGGCCGAAGGCGAGGTGATCGGGTGACCGAGACCGCTTCGCCGGCGAGCACGCCCCCGCCGTCCTCGCTGCGCCGGCTGGTGCCGCGGATCTTCTCGCGCGCCCCCGCGCTCGATGGGGTGGAGCAGCTCGTGCGGACGGTGCGCACGCACCATCCCAAGGGCGACATCCCCGTCATCGAACGCGCCTACCGGGTCGCGGCGAAGGCGCACGCCTCGCAGAAGCGGCAGAGCGGCGAGCCGTACATCACCCACCCCCTGGCCGTCGCGCAGATCCTCGCCGATCTCGGCCTCGGACCCCGCGCCATCGCGGCGGCGCTGCTGCACGACACCGTCGAGGACACCGACTACTCGCTCGAGCAGCTGGCGGCCGACTTCGGCGACGAGGTCGCCATGCTCGTGGACGGCGTCACCAAGCTCGACAAGGTCAAGTACGGCGACGCCGCGCAGGCCGAGACGGTGCGCAAGATGATCGTCGCGATGTCGCGCGACATCCGCGTCCTGCTCATCAAGCTCGCCGACCGTCTGCACAACGCCCGCACCTGGGGGTTCGTGCCGACGCACAAGGCAGCCAAGAAGGCGACCGAGACCCTCGAGATCTACGCTCCGCTCGCGCACCGTCTCGGCATCCAGGCGATCAAGAGCGAGCTCGAAGATCTCTCCTTCGCGGTGCTGCACTCCAAGCTGTACGCCGAGATCGACAGCCTCGTGAAGCAGCGCACGCCGCAGCGCGAGCAGTATGTCCAGTCGGTCATCGATGCGGTCGAGGCCGATCTGCGCGAGCTGCGCATCCGCGGCCGGGTCATGGGCCGTCCCAAGCAGCTGTACTCCGTCTACCAGAAGATGGTCGTCCGCGGCCGCGAGTTCGACGACATCTACGATCTCATCGGCATCCGCGTGCTCGTCAACACGGTGCGGGACTGCTACGCCGTGCTCGGCGCGATCCACGCCCGCTGGACCCCGCTGCCCGGTCGGTTCAAGGACTACATCGCCACGCCGAAGTTCAATCTCTACCAGTCGCTGCACACGACGGTGATCGGCCCGGGCGGACGCACGGTCGAGATCCAGATCCGCACGAACGAGATGCATCAGCAGGCCGAGTACGGCGTCGCCGCGCACTGGAAGTACAAGGAGCGCGTGAACGGCGGCAAGGCGGATGCCAAGTCGCCCGACACCGATATGGCCTGGCTGGCGCACATCTCGGACTGGCAGGCCGAGACGGCCGACCCCGGCGAGTTCCTCGATTCGCTGCGCTTCGAGATCGGCGCCAAGGAGGTCTACGTCTTCACGCCCAAGGGCCGGGTGATCGGCCTGCCCGCCGGGGCGACGCCGGTGGACTTCGCCTACGCCGTCCACACCGAGGTCGGGCATCGCACGATGGGCGCGAAGGTGAACGGGCGCCTCGTCCCGCTCGAGTCCGAGCTGCAGTCCGGCGACGTCGTGGAGGTCTTCACCTCGAAGAACCCCGACGCCGGCCCCAGCCAGGACTGGCTCGGCTTCGTCAAGAGCACCCGGGCGCGCAGCAAGATCCGCGGCTGGTTCACGAAGGAGCGCCGCGAAGAGGCGATCGAGCAGGGCAAGGACGCGATCGCACGGGCGATGCGACGCCAGAACCTGCCGCTGCAGCGTCTCATGAACCAGGACTCGTTCACGGAGGTCGCCCACCAGCTGCGCTACGAGGACGTCTCGGCGCTGTACGCCGCGGTCGGCGAAGGCCACGTGTCGACCCAGTCGGTGATCGAGAAGGTGACGGCACTGGTCAGCACCCAGGAGGACACCTCCACGGGAGCGATCGACCTGCCGGCCGTCGGCCGGTCCCGCACTCCGCGCACCGGCGACTCCGGCATTCTGGTGCGCGGCGCGGGGGACATCCTCGTCAAGCTGGCGAAGTGCTGCACCCCCGTCCCCGGCGACGCGATCGTCGGCTTCGTGACGCGGGGCAGCGGCGTGTCGGTGCACCGCGAGGACTGCACGAACGTGAAGGCGCTCACCGAGGACCCCGAGCGGATGATCGAGGTCGCGTGGGCCCCGACGAGCAAGAGCGTGTTCCTCGTCCAGATCCAGGTCGAGGCGCTCGACCGCGCCGGTCTGCTCAGCGACGTCACGCGCGTGCTGAGCGAGCACCACGTGAACATCCTGTCGGCGAGCGTGCAGACCAACAACGACCGGCTGGCGCTCAGTCGCTTCGTCTTCGAGATGGGCGACACGGTGCACCTGGATCGGGTGCTCAACGCCGTACGGCGCATCGACGCCGTCTACGACGTCTACCGCGTGACCTCGTCCTGAGCGCGTTCGCGCAGCAGGACGAGCGTCGGACGCTTGTGGTGCATCGGCCCGGCCCCTTCGAGCCAGTCCCGCGCCGTGGTGAGCAGTGACGGCCGCCACGCGAGCATGGCCTCCGCGGCGGATGCCGGATCGTTCCGGCCGTGCCCGTCGCGCAGCAGGTCGACGAGCGTGCGCTCGGGGATCGACACGGCCAGTCCCGCGATGATCTCGGCGTGATCGTCCGGCAGCCGTACATCCCGGTAGCGCACGCGCGCATCGGCCACGCGTGTGCCGCGGCGTGACTCTCGCCGCTGCACGCGGTGGACGACCGGCGGCTCGGCGATCGCCCCGTGCACCCAGGCCGCGGACTCGTGCGTCACCGCCAGCCCGGCGCCGACGAGCCTGCGCAGCGAGCCGGCGCGCAGCTCCCGCGTCTCGACGGCATCGGCGGGCATGAACGCCTCGCCGACCTCGATGAGGTCGCCGTCCAGGCGCGCCGCCGTCAGCTCCGCGGCCGACAGCCGCTCACCCGCGAAGTACAGGAACGGCCAGACCATGTCGGAAGTCTGCCCGACCGGGATGCACGCCCGAAGCGCACCACCCGCCTTCTGTGGACAACTCGCGCCCGGGCGCACCGGGGGAGTGGTCGGTGCCGGCGTCAGCCGCCGAGAGCCTTCAGCCACGCCTTGCGGGCATCGAGTGCATCCTGGGCCGCGGCGATCGCCCGCTTGTCCTTGCTCTGCTGAGCGACGGACAGTTCCTCCTCGAGCTTCGCGATCGCGTCCTGCAGCTGCTGGGTCATGTCGTTCTGGCGGGCCTTGGTCTCGGGGTTGTTCCGCTTCCAGTCCTCGTCCTCGCGCTGCTTGACACCCTGCTCGATGCGGCGCAGCTCATCGTCCAGCGACCGCTCCACCTCGCGCGGGAAGATCCGGCCCACCTCGTCCCAGCGACGCTGGATGCCGGTGAGCAGAGCACGCGCCTTCGCGACGTGCTTCTCCTTCGGCACGGCGCCGGCCTCGTCGAGCAGCGCGCGCTTCGCGTCGATCTTCTCCTTCGAGGCCTCGACGTCGGCCTGCTCGCGCTCGGCGCGCGCGCCGTAGAGCGCGTCGCCGGCGGCCTTGAACCGCGCCCACAACGCGTCGTCGGCCTTCTTGCCGGCGCGGCCGGCAGCCTTCCACTGGTCGAGCAGCGTGCGGTAGGAGGTGATGCCGTCCTCGCCCTTGTCAGCCAGCGCCTCGGCGCGCTCGATGAGGCGTGTCTTGGCATCGCGGGCCGTCTTGTGCTGCTCGTCGAGGACGGAGTAGAACTCGCGCCGGTGCTTGTCGATCGTCGCGCGTGCGTCGCGGAATCGCTTCCACAGCTGCTGCCCGGTCGCCTTCGGCAGTCGCGGCCCGGTCGTCTGGTGGGCCTGCCAGCGCTCGAACAGCTCGGCGACCTCCGCCGTCGTCTGCTTCCACTGGATCGACTTGGGGTCGCGGGCGGCAATGGCTTCGATCGCCTCCACGAGCACGGTGCGCTCGGCGACCGCGGCTTCCACCGCCGCACGCTGCGCCTGCGCCTCTTCGGCGGTGGCCTCGGAGAGCGCGGCGTCGAGCGCCGTCAGCCGGGCTTCGAGCGCTGCGAGGTCGCCGACCGCCGAGGCGTCCGTCAGACGCTCGCGGACGGTCTTGGCCGTGGAGCGCAGATCGGACGCCGACGCCCCACCGCGGCGAAGACGCACCTCGAGCAGCGACACCTCGCTGGCGAGGTCGGCGTACTTGCGCTCGAAGTAGGCGAGGGCCTCCTCGGGCGTGCCGTCGGGGTACTGCCCGACGACGCGCCACTGGTCGCCCTCGCGGACGGAGACCGTGCCATCGTCGTCGACACGGCCCCAGGGGGTGTTCTCGGCGGATTCGTCAGTGGTGGCGGAAGTCACGTTTGCACCTCGTCGCGGCCTGCGCCGCATGGGGGTTGGGTAGGCACAAAGCCTAGTACGGCCGGGGTCAGGGCGTGGGAGTCGGGGACGGCGTCGCGACGGGCGTCGTCTGGGGAGTCGGACTGGACGTCGCCGTGGGGGACACGGTGGGGGACACGGTGGGGGACACCGTGGGCGTCGCGGTCGCCGACGGCGACGGGACCGGCTCGGGCGCACCCGGGCCGACGGTGTAGAACGCGATCTGCCCGCCGATGACGGCGAGGATCAGCGCGCCGCCGACGACGCCGGCGATGGCGTTGTCGCGGATCCGACGGCGCACGATGCCGTCGTGGTAGTCGCGCCGTGCCTGGTAGAGGCGGGCGCGCTCCTTGGATTCGCGCGCGTCCTTCTTGCTGCCACCCGTCGCCACGGGACCTCCCTCGCTCCCGGCGGTCCGGGCTGTGCACACCTGTCCAGATGACCAGTCACTCAGCCTACGGTGCCCGCTCAGCGGCGGCCAAACGCGCCGGTGTCACCGCCCGCGGTTAGCCTGGACGGGTGACCTCTCCCACTGCGCTGTTCGCCGCCGATGCGCGCGGGCGCACGCCGCTCGCGGTGCGGATGCGGCCGACCTCGCTCGACGAGGTCGCCGGCCAGGGTCACCTGCTGCGACCGGGGTCGCCCCTGGTCGCCCTCGCCGACCCCGACCCGAAGACCAAGACCGCCGTCTCGGTGATCCTGTGGGGCCCGCCGGGCACCGGCAAGACGACACTGGCCCAGGCGATCGCGCGCACCTCCGGCCGGCGCTTCGTGGAGCTGTCCGCGGTGGCCGCCGGGGTCAAGGACGTCCGCGAGGTGATGCAGGAGGCGCTGACCCAGCGCGACCTCTACGGCACCTCCACGATCCTGTTCCTCGACGAGATCCACCGCTTCACGAAGGCCCAGCAGGATGCGCTCCTGCCCGGTGTCGAGAACGGCTGGGTGATCCTCATCGCCGCGACGACCGAGAATCCGTCCTTCTCGGTCATCTCACCGCTGCTGTCTCGCTCGCTCCTGCTGACGCTGCAGCCGCTCACCGACGCGGACCTCGGCATCCTCATCGACCGCGCGATCGCCGACCCGCGCGGTCTCGCCGGATCCGTCACGCTCGACCCCTCGGCGCGCGAGGCCATCGTCCATCTCGCCTCGGGCGATGCGCGCCGGGCGCTCACCTCGCTCGAGGCCGCGGCATCCATGGCCGACGGCGACCCCGCGATCATCACGGCCGAGCAGGTCGCGCAGGCCGTCGACCGCGCGCTGCTGCGCTACGACCGTCAGGGCGACGAGCACTACGACGTCATCAGCGCGTTCATCAAGTCGATCCGCGGGTCGGATGTGGATGCGGCCATCCACTACCTCGCGCGCATGATCGAGGCGGGGGAGGATCCGCGGTTCATCGCGAGGCGCCTCGTCATCTCGGCAGCTGAAGACATCGGCCTCGCCGACCCGCAGGCGCTGCAGATCGCCGTGGCCGCCGCCGACGCGGTCGCGTTCATCGGAATGCCGGAGGGGCGCATCCCCCTGGCGGAGGCGACCGCGTACCTGGCCACGACCGCCAAGTCGAACGCCGCGTACCAGGCGATCGACGCGGCCATCGCCGACGTCCGCGCCGGCGGGTTCGGACGCGTGCCGAGCCACCTGCGCGACGCGCACTACCCGGGCGCCAAGCGGCTCGGGCACGGCAAGGGATACGTCTACCCGCACGACCTCGAGGTCGGCGTGGCGACGCAGCAGTACCTGCCCGACGACCTGCGCGGCCGGCGATACTACGAGCCCACGGGGCGCGGCCTCGAGCGCGACATCGCGACCCGGCTCGAGAAGATCCGCAAGATCCTCGGCGAGTGACCCGTCTGGTAAGCTGAATCGGCTCGAAACGGAGTTTTCGGGCATCCCCTCTTCTCTTCACCGACCTGCCGGCATGCCCCGGCGTGCAGTCCGGACAGGGCGAGGAGAGGCGATACGTCCGTGAGTCGCGACAGTCGCGACCACGTCTATGGAAGGAAACTTCGTGGCATCGAAGTCTCAGGACCGCCGCAAGGTCCGGCTGTCGCGCGCGCTCGGCGTTGCGCTCACCCCGAAGGCCGCCCGCTACCTGGAGAAGCGTCCCTACGCTCCCGGTGAGCACGGCCGCACCAAGCGCAAGCAGGACAGCGACTACGCCGTCCGCCTCCGCGAGAAGCAGCGTCTGCGCGAGCAGTACGGCATCCGCGAGAAGCAGCTGCGCATCCAGTTCAACGAGGCCCGCCGCAAGGACGGCCTGACCGGTGAGAACCTGGTCGAGCAGCTCGAGATGCGTCTGGACGCCCTCGTCGTGCGCGCCGGCTTCGCGCGCACCACGGCACAGGCCCGCCAGCTCGTCGTGCACCGTCACATCCTCGTCGACGGCCAGCTCGTGGACCGCCCGTCCTTCCGCGTGAAGCCGGGCCAGCTCATCCACGTCAAGGAGAAGAGCGAGTCGCTCGAGCCGTTCCAGGTCGCCGCAGCCGGTGGCCACGCCGAGGTGCTGCCCCCCGTTCCGGGCTACCTCGAGGTCGAGCTCGACAAGCTGCAGGCGCGCCTCGTGCGGCGCCCGAAGCGCGCAGAGGTCCCCGTGACCTGTGACGTGCAGCTCGTCGTCGAGTACTACGCGGCGCGCTGAGCGCGTTTCGTCTCTGCGTCTCGCTCCCCTCGCTCAGCGACCGGCAGCGGGACCACGCAGGAAGGGCGTCGGGGTCACCCGGCGCCCTTCGGCGTCGGTGCGCCGTGCCCCAGGCGCGGCGCACCGGGACATGCGCCTAACATGGAACCCATGAAGAACGCGCTGTGGTTCGTGCTGGGCATCGCCGGCGGATTCGTCGTGGCCCACCTTGTCAACAAGGATCCGCGCGGCCAGGAAGTGCTCGCCGAGGTCGACGCACGCATCTCCGAGTTCACCGACCGCATCGGCGACGCCTACCGCGCGCAGGAGGCGAAGATCGAGGGCCTCGCGGCCGACGTGAAGGATGCCGCCGCGGAAGCCCTCGACAAGGCCGAGGCCGCCGCCGCGAAGCTCACCGACTGATCCCGCGTCGCCGCCGCACCCGCACCGGGTGCACCGTCACGCACGCATTCCCGAGGACACACACATGAAGACCGCTGAGATCGCCCGGCGCTACCTCGACTACTTCGCGAAGCACGACCATGTCATCGTGCCGTCCGCCTCACTGGTGAGCCCGGATCCGTCGGTGCTGTTCACGATCGCCGGAATGGTGCCGTTCATCCCGTACCTCAACGGCACGGTGCCGCCGCCGTACAAGCGCGCCGCCGACAACCAGAAGTGCATCCGCACCAACGACATCGAAGAGGTCGGCAAGACGGCCCGCCACGGCACGTTCTTCCAGATGCTCGGCAACTGGTCGTTCGGCGACTACTTCAAAGAAGGCGCGATCGGCTACGCCTGGGAGCTGCTCACCTCGTCCGAGGCCGACGGAGGCCTCGGCTTCGCCGAGCGCGACCTGTGGGTGACCGTCTACGAGGACGATGACGAGGCCGCCGCCCTCTGGCAGAAGGTCGCCGGTCTTCCCGCCGAGCGCATCCAGCGCCTGGGTCGCGAGGACAACTACTGGACGACCGGTCAGCCCGGTCCCGCCGGCCCCTGCTCGGAGATCTACTTCGACCGCGGCCCCGCCTACGGGCGCGACGGCGGCCCGGCGGTCGACGACAGCAGGTTCACCGAGATCTGGAATCTCGTCTTCATGCAGTACGCGATCACGAACGTCCGCTCCAAGGTGGACTTCGACATCGTGGGCGAACTGCCGAACAAGAACATCGACACCGGCATGGGCTTGGAGCGCGTCGCGTTCATCAAGCAGGGCGTCGAGAACATGTACGAGACCGATCAGGTCCGCCCCGTCCTCGACCGGGCCATCGAGCTGAGCGGTCGCCGGTACGGCGCCGAGCACGCGGACGACGTGCGCTTCCGCGTGATCGCCGACCACATCCGCTCGTCGCTCATGCTCCTCTCCGACGGGGTCACGCCGTCCAACGAGGGCCGCGGCTACATCCTGCGCCGCCTCATGCGCCGCTCGATCCGCGCCATGCGGCTGCTCGGCGTCGACGGCGCGACCTTCCCCGAGCTGTTCACCGCCTCGCGCGACGCGATGAAGGAGGCGTATCCCGAGGTCGAGACCGACTGGGCGCGCATCTCGCAGTACGCGTTCGCCGAGGAGGAGACCTTCCTGCGCACCCTCGCGGCCGGATCGACGATCCTCGACCTCGCGCTGGACGAGACCAAGCGCTCGGGCGGCACGTCGCTCCAGGGCTCCGAGGCCTTCCTCCTCCACGACACCTACGGCTTCCCCATCGATCTGACGCTCGAGGTCGCCGAGGAGGCGGGGCTGAGTGTCGACCGCGACGCGTTCGACGCGCTCATGCACGAGCAGCGGTCCCGGGCGAAGGCCGACGCCAAGTCGCGCAAGCGCGCCCTCGCCGACCTGAGCGTCTACAGCGCGTTCCGCGCGCAGGGCGAGACGACCTTCACGGGATACACCGACCTCGAGACGGAGTCGACCGTGCTCGGTCTACTCGTCGACGGCGTGCCGGCCGACCGGGCGACGCAGGGACAGATCGCCGAGGTCATCCTCGCCGAGACGGCCCTGTACGCCGAGTCCGGCGGACAGGTCGCCGACAAGGGCAGCATCGTCGGACCCGGGTTCGAACTCGAGGTCCTCGACGTGCAGAAGCCCGTGCCGGGCCTGGTCAGCCACACCGTCGAGGTCGCTCGCGGCGAGGTCGGCGTCGGCCAGCCCGCCACGACGGTCGTGGATGCCGTCAACCGGCGTGCGGCGCGGCAGGCGCACTCCGCGACACACCTCGTCCACGCCGCCCTGCGCGACACGCTCGGCAAGACGGCGACTCAGGCCGGATCGCTCAACCGCGCGGGCTATCTGCGCTTCGACTTCACCTGGGCGCAGGCCCTGTCGGAGGCGACCAAGAGCGAGATCGAGGAGATCTCCAACAACGCCGTCCGCGACAACCTCGAGGTCACGACGCGGGTCCTGCCGCTGGCCGAGGCCAAAGAGCTGGGCGCCATGGCGCTGTTCGGCGAGAAGTACGGCGACTCCGTCCGGATGGTCGACATCGGCGGGCCGTGGTCGCGCGAGCTGTGCGCCGGGACGCACGTCTCCTCGAGCGCTGAGGTCGGGCTCATCTCGCTGGTCGGCGAGGCGTCGGTGGGCGCGTCCAACCGTCGTGTCGAGGCCCTCGTCGGGCTCGACGCGTTCCGTGAGCTGGCAGCCGAGCGCACCATCGTGTCGCAGCTGACCTCGGCGCTGAAGACGCCGCGCGAGCACCTTCCCGCGCGCATCGCGGAACTGCAGGCGAACCTGAAATCGGCCGAGAAGAAGATCGCGCAGTTCGAAGCCAAGGCGCTCGGTGAGCGACTGCCGGCGCTCGCCCAGACGGCGCAGCGCGCAGGCGCCCACGCCCTCGTCGCGCAGTCGATCGGCGTCGCGGCCTCCGCCGATGACGTGCGTACGCTCGCCCTGCAGCTGCGCGACCGGCTCGGTTCGGAGCCGGCCGTGGTCGCCCTGGGCGCGGAGGTGAACGGTCGACCGGTGGTGATCGTCGCGACGAACGATGCTGCGCGCAGGGCCGGCGCGAAGGCCGGCGCCCTGGCGAAGACGGCCGCGGCCGTCCTCGGCGGCGGCGGCGGCGGACGCGACGACGTCGCGCAGGGCGGCGGCACCGACGCCGCGGCGCTGCCGGCCGCGCTGAGCGGAGTCGTCGCGGCGCTCGGGGACACGGCGCCCGCCGGAGACAGCGGGGCGTGAGCGGATTCCGCCGCGGTGTGCGGCTCGGGATCGACGTCGGCACGGCCCGCGTCGGGGTCGCGCGGTGCGATCGCGACGGACTGCTGGCCGTGCCGGTCGAAACCGTGCCGCGCAGCGAGGCTGCGGTGAGCCGGGTCGCGGAGCTGGCGACGGAGCACGACGCCTTCGAACTGCTCGTCGGCCTGCCCATCAGCCTCGGCGGGAACGAGACCTCGTCCACCGCGGACGCCCGCGACTTCGCCGTCGCGCTCGCGGCCGCGGCGGGGCTGCCCGTCCGCCTCGTCGACGAGCGGCTCAGCACGGTGTCGGCCCACGCGGCTCTGCGAAGCTCTGGGAGATCCCAGCGTTCGTCTCGTAGGATTGTCGACCAGGTCGCCGCGGTCGTCCTCCTCCAGCAGGCGATCGACGTCGAGAAGAGCACCGGCAACCCGGCCGGCCCGCTGCTGCCCGAGCCCCCGGAGCCTGTCTGATGCCAGAAAACCCGTCGCACGACGACCGGTTCGCAGACCTGTTCAGCAAGCTTCCCGCGCCGCAGCGGGGGGACGCGCCGCCGGAGACGCCGACCGGGCAGGTCCCGCCCGCAGCGCCGCCGCTGAGCCGTCGCGCCGCGCGCGAGGCGGCCCGCGCCACTGACCCCGAGTCGCCGGCATCCGCCCCGGAGAGCGCCCCCGCCGAGGCGGACACGGACGCCGCCGCGGACGAGTCGACCGTCGCCGACGAGCAGGCCGCCGTCGCCCCGCGCCCCGCGTCCCCGACGATCGACGCCCTCTTCACCGAAGATGAGCCGGAAGACCTCGTGCGGGCCAAGCACGAGCGCGATCGTCGCAAGAGCCGCGTCGCCGGCTGGGTGATCTTCGGCGTGACCCTCGCGATCCTCGGCGGCATCGGCGTGGGCGTCGCGTATGTGTGGAACACCTACGAACAGCCGATCCGCGAGCTGCTCGGCTGGACGGAGCCCAAGGACTTCGAGGAGGGACTGGCCGAAGGGGAGGTCCTCATCACGATCGTCGACGGCGACACCGGCGCCGACATCTCCCGCACACTGCACGACGCGGGCGTGACGAAGACTCCCAGCGCCTTCTACGACTACCTCATCGGCACGGCGCAGGAGCCCCGCTTCTTCCCCGGCGTGTTCGCGCTGCAGTACCAGATGACCTCGGCTGCGGCGCTCGAGGCGATCCTGGACCCCGCCAGCAGGCGGGAGAACACCGCGCAGCTGCGCGAGGGACTCACCGTCGCGCAGACCCTCACCCGCCTCGCGGATGCCGTCGATCTCCCGATCGAGGACTTCGAAGCGGCGATCGCCGACCCGTCGGCCTACGGCGTCGCCGCCGACAGCCTGGAGGGCTGGCTCTTCCCCGCCACCTACACATTCGACCCGGATGCGACGCCGGAGGAGATCATCCGCACGCTCGTCAACCAGACGGTGACCTCGCTCGACCGCGCCGAGGTGCCCGAGGACCGGCGGCAGGAGATCCTCACGATCGCCTCGATCATCGAGCGCGAGGCGCGCCTCAACGACGACTTCTACCGCGTGTCGCGCGTGATCCAGAACCGGCTCGACGACGGCATGCTCCTGCAGATGGACTCGACCTCCCAGTTCGGGTTCGGGCAGCTGGACGACGGCTCGGTCAGCACGAGCGACGAAGCGCAGTACGACGACAACCCGTGGAACACGTACGTCCACGCCGGACTGCCCATCGGCCCCATCGCCAACCCGGGGCGCGTCGCGATCGATGCCGCCATGCACCCCGCCGACGGACCCTGGCTGTACTTCGTCACGGTGAACCAGACCAGCGGCGAGACGATCTTCTCCGAGACGTACGCGGAGCATCTGCGCGGCGTCGAGCAGTTCCGGCAGTGGTGCCGGGACAACCCCGACTCGGGCTGCTGAGGAATGGCCGCGCCGTCAGCACAGGTCGCCGCCGCTCTGGAGGTCTGGGGCGATCCGATCGAGCACAGCCTGTCGCCCGCCCTGCACCGCGCGGCGTATCAGGAGCTCGGTTGGCCCTGGACCTACGACCGGCGACGCGTCGACGAGGCCGCGTTCGCGGCCGAGCTCGCCGGTCTGGACGCGCGCTTCCGCGGACTGTCGCTCACGATGCCGCTCAAGGGCGCCGCGTTCGCGGCGGCGGCCGTGCGCGACGATCGCGCCGAACTGACCGGCGCCGTCAACACGCTGCTGCTCACCGGTGACGCGCGCCGGGGGTTCAACACCGATGTCGGGGGCATCGTGCGCTCGCTCGCTGAGGAGGGCATCGTCGCCCTCGAGGACGCCCGCATCGTCGGCGCCGGCGCCACCGCGACGTCCGCGCTCGTCGCGCTGGCCGAGCTCGGTGCCGCGTACATCGAGGTCGTGGCACGCCGGCCCCGGGCGGTCGCATCGCTGCAGGACCTCGGGAACCGGCTGGGCATCACCGTGCTGCCGGTGCCGCTGGACGCTCCCGCCCACGGCTCCCTCGCGCTCACGGTGGCGACGTTCCCCGGCGGCGCGCGGGTGGGCGAGCACGTCTCCGACGCCCTCGCGGCTGCGGGCGGACCACTGCTCGATGTCGTGTACGGGCACTGGCCGACCGCGCTGTCGGCGGCCTGGGAGCGCGCCGGACTGCTCGCCATCGACGGGGCGGGGATGCTGCTGCACCAGGCACTGCTGCAGATCCGCATCTTCGCGACGGGCGACCCCGCCGTCGCCCTCCCCGATGAAGACGCGGTCGTGGCCGTCATGCGCCGCGCGCTCGTGGGAGGATAGTCGAATGCTCCGCGTGCTCACGGCCGGCGAATCCCACGGCCCCGAACTCGTCGCCGTCATGGAGGGCCTGCCTGCCGGCGTGCCCGTCTCCCGTGCCGCGATCCAGGCCGATCTCGCCCGCCGCAAGCTCGGCTACGGCCGCGGCTCGCGCATGAAGTTCGAGGAGGACGAGCTCACGATCTCGTCCGGCGTCGTGCACGGGCGCACGCTCGGCAGCCCGATCGCGCTGCGCATCGGCAACACCGAGTGGCCGAAGTGGGCAGAGGTCATGAGCGCCGAGCCGGTCGAGCTGACCGACAAGTCCCGCGGTCGCGGCGCCGCGCTCACGCGTCCGCGTCCGGGGCACGCCGACCTCGTCGGCATGCAGAAGTACGACTTCGACGAGGCGCGGCCGATCCTCGAACGCGCCAGCGCGCGTGAGACGGCCGCTCGCGTCGCCCTCGGCGCCGTCGCCCGCGCGTTCCTGTCCGAGCTCGGCATCCGGCTGGTCAGCCACACGCTGTCGATCGGCCCCGTCCACGTCCCGGACGACGCCCCCCTTCCGGGACCCGACGACGTGGACGCGCTCGACGCCGATCCGCTGCGCTGCTCCCACCCGGCGACGTCCGCGGCGATGGTCGCCGAGGTCGACGCGGCCCGCAAGGACGGCGACACGCTGGGGGGCATCGTCGAGGTCCTCGCCTACGGTCTGCCGCCCGGGCTCGGCTCGCACGTGCAGTGGGACCGCCGCCTCGACGCGAAGCTCGCGCAGGCGCTCATGAGCATCCAGGCGATCAAGGGCGTCGAGGTCGGCGACGGCTTCGAGACCACGCGCCGCCGCGGCTCCGCCGCGCACGACGAGCTGTTCGCGACCGGCGACGGCATCACCCGCGCGACCGACAAGGCCGGCGGCACCGAGGGCGGCATGTCCACGGGCACCGTCCTGCGCGTGCGCGCGGGGATGAAGCCGATCGCGACGGTGCCGCGCGCGCTGCGCACCGTCGACGTCGCGACCGGCGATGCCGCCACGGCCCATCACCAGCGCTCCGACGTCTGCGCGGTACCGGCCGCGGGCGTCGTCGCCGAGGCGATGGTCGCCCTCACCCTCGCCGACGTCGTGCTGGAGAAGTTCGGCGGGGACAGCGTCGGCGAGACCCGTCGCAACCTCGAGGGCTACCTCGCCGCCATCCCCGAGAACCTGCTCACGTCGCCCGACAGCGACGACGCGCTGGGATGACCGCACAGACGATCGTCCTCATCGGTCCGATGGGTGCCGGCAAGACGAGCATCGGCAAGCGCGTCGCCAAGGCGCTGCAGCTCCCGTTCTACGACAGCGACGCGGCGGTGGTGCGCGCGCACGGACCGATCGACGCCATCTTCGCCGCGCACGGCGAGCAGCACTTCCGCGCGCTCGAGCGCGAGGCGGTGCGCGCGGGCCTCGACGCCGGAGGCGTGGTCGCCCTCGGCGGAGGCGCCGTGCTGGACCCCGACACGCAGGCCGATCTCGCCGCGCACCGCGTCGTCCTGCTGACCGTGTCGCGCGACACGATCGCGGGCCGCATCCGCGGCGGCACACGCCCGCTGCTGCAGGACGGCGATGCCGTGATGCGCTGGGGCGAGGTCTACGAGTCCCGCCGCGGGCTGTACGAACGCTTGGCGGATGTCACCTTCGACACCTCGAGCGGTCCGCTGCAGGACATCGTCGAGCGCGTCGCGCAGTGGGCAAGAGGAGAAGCCGATGACTGAGAACACGATCATCCCGGTCGCGGGGGACCAGCCGTACGAGATCACGGTGGGCCGCGGCCTGCTCCCGCTGCTGGCGGAGGCGCTGCCCCCGTCGACCCGCAAGGTGCTCGTCGTGCACCCGCCGACGCTCGCCGCGCAGGCCGCGACGATGCGCGAGCAGCTCATGGCCGACGGCGGGCGTCAGGTGCTCCTCGCGGAGATCCCCGACGCCGAGCAGGGCAAGCGCGTCGAGGTCGCCGCGTTCTGCTGGCAGGTGATGGGGCAGGCCGACTTCACCCGCACCGACGCCGTCATCGGCTTCGGCGGGGGAGCGGTCACCGACCTCGCCGGCTTCGTCGCGGCGACCTGGCTGCGCGGCGTGGCCCTCGTGCAGGTCCCGACGACGGTGCTCGGAATGGTCGACGCCGCCGTCGGGGGCAAGACCGGCATCAACACAGCGGAGGGCAAGAACCTCGTCGGCGCGTTCTGGCCGCCCCGCGCCGTCCTGTGCGACCTCGACCTGCTCGACACCCTCGGCGAGAACGAGCGCGTCGCCGGATACGCCGAGGTCGTCAAGGCCGGGTTCATCTGGTCCCCCGAGATCCTCGACCTGATCGAGGCCGACCCGAAGGCCGCCGTCGATCCGCACACCGACGCGTTCCGCCGCTGCATCGAGCTGGCCATCGACATGAAGGCGCGCGTCGTGGGCGAGGACCTGCGCGAGGCCGGCCTGCGCGAGATCCTCAACTACGGGCACACCCTCGGGCACGCCATCGAGCACGCCGAGCGCTACCGCTGGCGGCACGGCGCCGCCGTCTCGGTGGGCATGGTCTTCGCCGCCGAGCTGTCCCGCCTCGCGGGACGACTGCCCGACGCCGCGGCCCAGCGCCACCGCGACATCCTCGGGGCGCTGGGGCTGCCGATGACCTATCGCGCCGGGGCGTGGCCGCAGCTGCTGGCCACGATGCAGCGCGACAAGAAGTCCCGCGGGTCGATGCTGCGGTTCATCGTCCTCGACGACATCGGCAAGCCCACCGTCCTCCAGGCGCCGGACGAGTCGCTGCTGTTCGCCGCGTATCAGGAGATCGCCGGGTGAGCGAAGCCCCCGTGGTGCGCCGCGTGCGACTCCACGAGTGGGCGGAGGTCCGCGACCTCCGCATCGAGGCGGTGAGCGACCCGCAGGCATCGATCGCGTTCCTCTCGACGCGCGCCGACGAGCTCGCCCGCGACGAGGCGTTCTGGCGCGAGCGCGCCGCCGGCGCCGCACTCGGCGAGACCGCCGCGCAGTTCGTCGCGGTCGCGGGCGGCCGGTGGGTGGGCACGGCCACGGTGATCCTGCGCGAGCCCGGCACCCGCGATCACCTCGACCGGGAGGTCGACCGCACCCGCGCCGACGTCGTCGGGGTGTACCTGGCCCCACCGCATCGCGGCACCGGCATCCTGGCCCGGCTGTTCGACCAGATCGACGCCTGGGTCGCCGATCGAGGGGTCGACGCGCTCCACCTCGACGTCCACGTCGACAACCTGCGCGCCCAGGCTGCGTACCGCAAGGCCGGGTTCCTGCCGACCGGGGTGACGTTCACCAGCTCGATCGGTCCCGAGCTCGAGATGCGCCGGAGCCGGCGCTGACCGACGGCGGCCTCACCGGGTCCGCGCGCCGTCCCACATCCGCGCCACTTCCCGGCATCCGCGCCCACGATCTGCAGCGCGGATGCCGGGAACAGGCGCGCAGCGGTGACCCGCGCAGCGACGCGGCCCCACCGCCGACGCCGATCGGGCTTCGATAGGGTGCGTAGGTGACCACGCCTCAGCGCCTGCTGCTCGTCAACGGGCCGAACCTCAACCTGCTCGGCACCCGTGAGCCGGACGTCTACGGGCACGACACGCTCGCCGACGTCGTGCAGCTCGTGGCGGGCACGGCATCGGCGCGCGGTTTCGAGCTGCGCACGGTGCAGAGCAACCACGAGGGCGTGCTCATCGACGCGATCCACGCGGCCCGCACCGACTGCGCGGGCATCGTCATCAACCCCGGCGGCCTCACGCACACCTCCGTCGTGCTCCGGGACGCGCTCAGCGCCGTCGCGCTGCCGGTCGCCGAGGTGCACATCTCGAACGTGTACGAGCGCGAGGAGTTCCGGCACCACTCGTACGTGGCCGACGTCGCCTCCGTCCACGTCATCGGTGCGGGCGTGCCCGGATACGCGCGCGCCACCGACCTGCTGATCGACCTCCTCACAGACGCCGCGGACGGCCCGAGTCGGGCGACAGCGTAGAATCGACTGTCGGCCGCTCGGCCACCGGACCCACACGAACGGAAACTCCACACTCATGGCATCCACCGCAGACATCAGGAACGGCGTCGTCATCAAGATCGACGGACAGCTCTGGAGCGTCGTGGAGTTCCAGCACGTCAAGCCGGGCAAGGGCGGCGCGTTCGTCCGCACCAAGCTCAAGAACGTCGTCACCGGCAAGACCGTGGACAAGACCTACAACGCCGGCACGAAGATCGAGGTCGAGAACGTCGACCGGCGCGACTTCACCTACCTGTACAACGACGGCGACAGCTTCGTGTTCATGGATGTCGCCGACTACGACCAGATCAACGTCCCCGCCGCCACGGTCGGCGACGCCGCGAACTTCCTGCTCGAGAACCAGCAGGTGCAGATCGCGCTGAACAACGGCGTCCCGCTCTACGTCGAGCTACCCGCATCGGTCGTCCTCGAGATCACCTACACCGAGCCGGGCCTGCAGGGCGACCGCTCGTCGGCCGGCACGAAGGCCGCCACGGTCGAGACCGGCTACGAGATCCAGGTGCCGCTGTTCCTGGAGACCGGCACCAAGGTCAAGGTGGACACCCGCTCGGGCGACTACCTCGGCCGCGTCAACTGACGCGCCGGTCATCGCTTCATGAGTGCACGCAGCAAAGCGCGCAAACGCGCGCTCGACATCCTCTACCAGGCCGACGTCCGCGGGGATGAGCTGACCACGACCCTCGCCGCGGAGGCTCAGCGCGCCGCGAGCGAACCCGCCCGCCAGGCGTCGTGGCTCTACGCCCGCGAGATCGTCGACGGCGTCATCGACAACCGCGACGAGATCGACGAGCAGATCATCACGCACGCGCGCGATTGGAAGCTCGAGCGCATGCCCGCCGTCGACCGTGCGATCCTGCGCATCGGCGTGTGGGAGCTGCTGTGCAACGACGAGGTGCCCACCGCCGTCACGATCGATGAGGCGGTCGAGCTCGCCAAGGAGTTCTCGACCGACGAGTCGGGCGCGTTCGTGCACGGCGTGCTCGCGCGCATCTCACGCTCCAGCTGACCGCGGCGCTCGCCTCCGCCGCGGCGCCCTCGCGCGCAACGGCGTGCGGCCGGTCGCGTCGGTGCTTCCTGCGAGGATGGATGCCGTGACCGCCCCGTTCGTGACCGATGCCGAGATCCGGCGGATCGCAGAGGGTGCCGCCTACGAGCGCGGGGTCGGCTACGAGCGATCCGACGCCGTGCGGCGCATCTCGTGGGACGGCGAGACCGGCGTGCTCAGCAGCGTCGTGTCCGGCAGCGGATCCCGGGCGTATCGCTGCACGATCCACCTGGACGTCACCGCGCCCGCGACGCGCGTCCGGTCGGCGTGGTGCTCGTGCCCGATGCAGATCGGGTGCAAGCACACCGTCGCCACCCTGCTGCACAGCAACCGCACCTCGCCTGCGGGTGCGCCGCTCGACGCTCCGCCCCCTCCCGCATCGGCGGCCCCCGTCCCGCCCGCGCGCGCCGCGCCGGCGTCGCCGCTGCCGTCCTGGCGCTCGCTCCTGTTCCCCCCGCGTGCGGTCGGCACTGCCCCGCTCGCCCTCGGCGTCGAGCTGCGTCAGCGCGAGTCCGCCTCGAGCGCGCACTGGTCGGCGCGACGCGTGGCCGCCGTCACGCCACGCGCGCTCGCGCAGGGCCGGCACGAGGACCTGCGGGTGGGACTGCGTCCGCTGATGCGCAGCCACAGCACGGGCGCGTGGATCCGCGGCGACGTCGGATGGGAGTCGCTGCGCCGCGACGGCGGCCGGTTCGTCTCCGGCCACCTGCAGTGGTTCACCGAGCTGCACGGCATCGCGCGCGACGTGCGGATCCTCGGAGGCTTCAGCGACGACTCCGACTGGATCACGCTCGACTCGGTCGACTCCGCGCTGCTGTGGCCGCATCTGAGACACGCGGCGGATCTGGGCATCCCGCTCGTGCCCACGCACAAGAGCCTCGCGGTGACCCTCGCGACCGGCGCCGCCGTCGAGGTCGAGCTGGCACGCCAGGACGACGGCGCGCTGCGCCTGGCGCCCCTGATCACCGTCGACGGAGATGCGGTGGATCCGGCACGGGTCCGCGCGATCGGTCGCACCGGCGTGTACTCGTTCGCGCTCGAGGGCGACGGGATCCGGCTCACCCTCGCCGAGGCGGTGCTCACCGACACCGCCCGCGCGCTGCTGGGCACGGCGCAGCCGCTCGTGATCCCACCCCGGGAGACGGCGGAGTTCCTGCGCGACGCCTATCCTCGGCTGGCCGCCCGCGGCGGCTTCACGGCAGGGGAGGGGCTCGAGCTTCCCGCCCCGGAACCGACGTCGGTGGTGCTCACGGTCGCCTTCCGCCCCAAGGACGTGATCGATTACCGCCTCGAGTGGCACCGGCCCGGCGAGGGGCGTGCCCCGCTCGACGACCCGGGCTCGCCGGGCTCCGACGTCGCGTCCGAGGCGGCGCTGCGCACCGAGGTCGAGCACGCGTGGTCCGAGCAGATCGAGCGGCCGTTCGCCCCCTCCGGCACGCTGACCGACGTCGACGCCGCGCAGTTCGGCGCGCGCGTGCTGCCCGCGCTGGAGGCCCTGGCCGGCGTGCGCGTGGAGGTGTCGGGGCCGCGGCGGCGCTACCGGGAGCTTCTGGGCGAGCCTCGCATCACGGTCACGACCGTCGAGACCGAGGATCCGGACTGGTTCGACCTCGGCCTGCTCGTCGAGATCGACGGACGGCGCATCCCGTTCGCCCCGCTGTTCACGGCGCTGGCGACCCGGCGAAAGAAGCTGCTGCTCAGCGACGGCCGGTACTTCTCCCTCGCCCATCCCGCGCTCGATCGGCTGCGCGACCTCATCGACGAGGCCGCAGAGCTCGCCGAGTGGGATCCCGTGGGCGGCGCCGGTCCGCGGATCAGCCGCTACCAGCAGCCGATCTGGTCCGACTTCGAGGACCTCGCCGACGTGTCCGAGCCCGCGGTGGCCTGGCGCGCATCCGCGCAGGCACTGCGCGACATCGAGCGGGTCGAGCCGACACCGCCCCCGGCGGGCATCCGCGCGGACCTGCGACCGTACCAGCAGGAGGGCCTGGACCGGCTCGCGCTCCTGTGGCGGCACCGCCTCGGCGGGATCCTCGCCGACGACATGGGCCTGGGCAAGACGCTGCAGGTGCTGGCGCTGCTCGCCCATGCCCGCGAGGGCGGCGAGCACCGTCCCTTCCTCGTGGTCGCTCCCACCTCGGTGCTGTCGACGTGGCGCGACGAGGCCGCGCGCTTCGCGCCCGGCCTGCGCGTCCACGTGGCCGATGCGACCTCGGCGAAGACCGGCCTGCCGGTCGCCGACCTCGACGCCGACCTCGTCGTGACCTCGTACACCGTGCTGCGCCTCGACGAGGCGCACTTCACCGCCGCCGACTGGGCGATCGTCGTGCTCGACGAGGCGCAGTTCGTCAAGAATCCGCAGACCCGGCTGCACCGCGCCGTGACGCAGCTGCGGGCTGCGGCCGTGTACGCCGTCACGGGCACGCCGCTGGAGAACTCGCTGACCGAGCTGTGGGCGCTCCTGTCGCTGACCTGCCCCGGGCTGTTCCCCTCCGCGCGGCGGTTCCGCGAGGAGTACGTCAAGCCGATCGAGCAGGGGAAGGTGCCCGAGAACGCCGAGGGCGGGCCGTACCGCGCCCGGCGGCTGGAACGACTGCGACATCGCGTCCGCCCGTTCCTGCTGCGCCGCACGAAGGATGTCGTCGCCCCCGAGCTGCCGGCTCGCCAGGAGCAGGTGCTCAGCGTCGAGCTGGCCCCGGCGCATCGCGCGGCGTACGATCTGGCGCTGCAGCGCGAGCGACGGAAGGTGCTCGGGCTGCTGGACGATCTCGACCGCAACCGGTTCATCGTGTTCCGCTCGCTCACGCTGCTGCGCATGCTCGCGCTGGCGCCGTCCCTCGTGGATGCCGGCGGTCCCGGCATCCGCTCCAGCAAGCTCGACGCGCTTCTGGAGCGGCTCGACGAGCTCATCGCCGAGGGCCACCGCGCGCTGGTGTTCAGCCAGTTCACCTCGTACCTCGCGGTGGTCTCGGCCGCACTCGATGCCCGCGGCATCCGGTACACGTCACTGGACGGCTCGACCCGCGATCGCGCACGGGTCGTCGACGCGTTCCGCACGGGCGATGCCCCCGTGTTCCTCATCAGCCTCAAGGCCGGCGGGTTCGGGCTGACGCTCACCGAAGCCGACTACGTGTTCCTTCTCGACCCGTGGTGGAACCCGGCGGCCGAGGCCCAGGCGATCGACCGCACGCATCGCATCGGCCAGACCCGACCCGTCAACGTGTACCGGCTCATCGCCAGCGGCACGATCGAGGAGAAGGTGCTCGCGCTCCAGCAGCGCAAGGCGCGTCTGTTCCACGCGGTGATGGGCGACGACGAGCTGCTCTCCCGCGCTCTGACCGCCGACGACATCCGCGAGCTGCTGGGCGACTGAGTCCCTGTCTTCCCGGCCGGTCCCGGGGGAGCGGCGCGCAACGTCGCGTAGACTCGACGCGCTCGAAACGGGAGGACGCACATGCGGATCACGGGCCTCGGCCACGCGGGGATGTTCATCGAGACGGCGGGCGGCAGCATCCTGTGCGACCCGGTCGTCGGTCCCAGCTTCTTCGGATCCTGGTTCCCGTTCCCCGACAACCGCGGCCTGGACTGGGAGCGGTTCGGCGCGGCCGACTTCCTCTACATCTCGCACCGCCACCGCGACCACTTCGATCCCGCGCTCCTGGAGCGTCACGTGCCCAAGGACATCAGAGTCCTGCTGCCGGAGTATCCCACCGACGATCTCGAGACGGACATCCGCGCGCTCGGCTACGACAACATCGTCTACACGCAGGCCGGCGTGCCGCTCGAGTTCGGCGACCTGAAGATCATGGTGACCCCGCTGCGCGCCCCGAGCGACGGGCCGATCGGAGACTCGTCGCTCAGCGTGGACGACGGCACCGCCAGCATCCTGAATCAGAACGATTCGCACCCCCTCGACCTCGACAGGCTCCTGGCGTTCTCGAAGCCCGAGGCGTACTTCACCCAGGTCTCCGGCGCCATCTGGTGGCCCATGGTCTACGACCTGCCGCAGGACGCCAAGCAGAACTTCGCGCAACTCAAGCGCGACGCGCAGAACAAGCGCGCGATGTACTACATCGAGAAGGTCGACGCGGAGCATGTGTTCCCGATGGCGGGGCCGCCGATGTTCCTGCGCGAGGAGCTGTTCCGCTACAACGGGCTCGGCCAGCAGAACGACTCGATCTTCACCGACCAGCGCCAGTTCCTGGCGCACATGCGCGAGCTGCGTCCCGCCCAGAAGGGCTACGAGTTCGTCCCGGGCACGCAGGTCGACCTGAACCACGGCGCACTGACGGTCACCCAGACGCTGTACACCGAGGCGGAGATCGACCGGGTCTTCGACGACAAGTGGAGCTACCTCGCCGAGCAGCGCGACGCGCGCCAGGACGAGGTGCGTGCCGAGGAGTCCCGCCGCGCGCCCGTGCTGCCGCCGGCGGAGATGCTCGCGGCGATCAAGGAGTGGTGGGAACCGCTGCTGCGCCGGGCGCGCACGATCCGCAACGGCGTGGGCGGCAACGTCCGCTTCCGCATCGGCGAGCTCGACATGATCGTGGACTTCCCGAAGGCGAAGGTGCGCGAGTACGCGGGGGAGGAGTGCGTGTACTGGTACACCATCCCCGCAGACCTCGTCTCCACCAACATCGCCGACCATGAGATCGACTGGTCGAACTCGATCTTCCTGTCGATGCAGTTCGAGGTCGGCCGCAGCGGCAAGTTCAACGAGTTCCTCACGACGTTCCTGAAGTGCCTGTCGCGCGACAGGATCGAGTACGTCGAGAACTGGTACGCCGAGCAGTCCGACCAGACCGAGGACGCCGAGATCGGCGAATGGACCGTGCAGCGGCGCTGTCCGCATCTGCGGGCCGATCTGACCAAGACCGGAAAGATCGAGGACGGCGTGCTCACCTGCTCGCTGCACGACTGGAAGTGGGACCTCGCGTCGGGCCGGTGCCTGACGACGCAGGGGCACCCCATCCGCTCCTCGCGCACGACCGAGCCCGCCGCAGTCTGATCCGGACGCCGGCGTCCTGCGCGCGGACGAGACGGTAGGGTGGATGCCGGAAACCCCAGCAACCTTTAACCCCGTCCTGTGAGGCGGAGAAGGGAGCGGCGGATGAGCATCGAGGGAAGCTCCCGTACGCGCGTCGTGCTCCAAGAAGCCGACATCTCCCGCGCCCTGACTCGGATCTCCCACGAGATCCTCGAGTCCAACAAGGGGCCGGAGGACCTGATCCTCCTCGGCGTCCCCACGCGAGGCGTCACGCTGGCCGAACGCGTCGGCGCGCTCCTCGCGCAGATCTCGGGGCAGCCGGTGCCGGTCGGGGCGCTGGACGTCACGATGTACCGCGACGACCTGCACCGCAACCCGACGCGCACGCCGCGCCCGACGCAGATCCCCGCCGGGGGGATCGACGGGAAGACCGTCGTGCTCGTCGACGACGTCCTGTTCTCCGGCCGCTCCATCCGCGCGGCGCTCGATGCGCTGCAGGACGTCGGCCGCCCCGCCACCGTGCGCCTCGCGATCCTCGTCGACCGCGGCCACCGCGAGCTGCCGATCCGCCCCGACTTCGTCGGCAAGAACCTGCCCAGCGCCCGGTCCGAGCGCGTCAACGTGCGTCTGGCCGAGGTCGACGGCGCCGACGAGGTGACGATCGCATCATGAGGCATCTGCTGGACACGAAGACCCTGAGCCGTGCCGACGCGCTGCGCATCCTCGACGTCGCCGAGGACATGCGCGACACGCAGACGCGCGAGGTCAAGAAGCTGCCCACGCTGCGCGGCAAGACGGTCGTCAACCTCTTCTTCGAAGACTCCACGCGCACCCGCATCTCGTTCGAGGCCGCCGCCAAGCGGCTCTCGGCCGACGTCATCAACTTCTCGGCGAAGGGCTCGTCGGTCTCGAAGGGCGAGTCGCTGCAGGACACGGCGCAGACGCTGCAGGCCATGGGGGCGGACGCCGTGGTGATCCGGCACGGCGCCTCCGGCGCCCCGCAGACCCTGGCCACGAGCGGCTGGATCTCGGCGGGTGTCCTCAACGCCGGCGACGGCACGCACGAGCACCCCACCCAGGCGCTGCTGGACGCGTTCACGCTGCGCAAGCGCCGGTTCGGCGACGACAGCCGTGGCCGCGACCTCACCGGCATGACGGTCGTCATCGTGGGGGACATCCTCCACTCGCGCGTCGCGCGCTCGAACGTCTGGCTGCTGCACACCCTCGGCGCACGGGTGCTCCTCGTCGCCCCGCCCACGCTCGTGCCGCAGGACATGACGGCGTGGCCCGTGGAGGTCCTGTACGACCTCGATGAGGCGATCGTCGCAGGCCCGGACGCGGTCATGATGCTGCGAATCCAGCTGGAGCGGATGAACGCGGCCTATTTCCCGACTGAACGGGAGTATTCCCGCCGCTGGGGCCTCGACGCGGCGCGCCTCGCGGCGCTCCCGGCCGGTAGCATGGTCATGCACCCCGGCCCCATGAACCGGGGACTGGAGATCTCCGCCGACGCCGCCGATTCCCCGCGCTCGACCGTGCTCGAACAGGTCGCGAACGGCGTGTCGGTGCGCATGGCAGCCCTCTACCTGCTGCTGGCGGGCGAGCGGGACGACGACACGAACGCAGAGGAAGGCGCACGATGACCGGCGCAACGGACCCGATCGTCATCCGCGGGGCACGCCTCCCCAGCGGCGAGACCACCGACCTCGTGATCGCCGACGGCGTCATCGCCGAGACCGGCACCGGTGTCAGCCGCGCCGGGGCCCGCGTCGTCGAGGCCGAGGGCCTGATCGCCCTCCCCGGACTCGTCGACCTGCACACGCACCTGCGCGAGCCCGGCTACGAGGCCTCGGAAACCATCCTCACCGGATCACGTGCCGCCGCCGCCGGCGGCTACACGACGGTCTTCGCCATGCCAAACACCTCGCCGGTCGCCGACACGGCCGGCGTCGTCGAGCAGGAGCTCGCCCTCGGCGAGGCCGCCGGCTACGCGCACGTCCAGCCGATCGGAGCCGTGACGGTGGGACAGAAGGGGGAGCGCCTCGCCGAGCTGGGCGCGATGGCCGCCTCTCGCGCCCGCGTCCGCGTGTTCAGCGACGACGGCTTCTGCGTCTTCGACCCGCTCATCATGCGCCGGGCGCTCGAGTACGTGAAGTCGTTCGACGGCGTCATCGCGCAGCATGCGCAGGATCCGCGGCTGACCGAGGGCGCGCAGATGAACGAGGGCACCGTCTCGGCCGAGCTCGGCCTGGCCGGCTGGCCGGCCGTCGCCGAGGAGTCGATCATCGCCCGCGACGTGCTCCTGGCCGAGCACGTCGGGTCGCGCCTGCACGTGTGCCACCTGTCCACCGCGGGCTCGGTCGACATCATCCGCTGGGCGAAGAAGCGCGGCATCGCCGTGACCGCCGAGGTCACCCCGCACCACCTGCTGCTGACCGAGGAGCTCGTGCGCGGATACGACGCCCGCTACAAGGTCAACCCTCCGCTGCGTCGTGACGAGGACGTGCAGGCGGTGCGCGAGGGCCTCGCCGACGGCACGATCGACATCGTCGCGACCGACCACGCGCCGCACCCCGCCGAGGCCAAGTCGTGCGAGTGGCAGGCCGCCGCCAACGGCATGGTCGGGCTCGAGTCCGCTGTCCGCGTCGTCCAGCAGGCCGTCGTCGACACCGGGATGCTGTCCTGGGACGACGTCGCGCGCGTCATGTCGCACACACCGGCCCGCATCGGCCGGCTCGACGGCGCCGGCACGCCGCTGCGTCCGGGACAGCCGGCATCCCTCACCCTCTACGACCCCGCGCCGGTGCGCCCGTTCTCGCGCGACGACCTGCGCGGCCGCAGCGTGAACTCGCCCTACCTCGGGATCGACCTGCCCGGCCAGGTCCGCTGGACGCTGTTCCGCGGCACGCCCACCGTCGTCGACGGCGCCGTGGTCGAGGAGGTCGGCGCATGACCCGCGAGGCCGCCCTGCTGGTCATCGTGGCGGTGACCCTCGTCCTGCTCGGACTCGGCGTCTGGGCGTGGCGTCGACGCGCCAGGCGCGACGGCGCGCTGCCCGCACCGCACGGTGAGATCCCGGAGGGTGCGACCACGCGCGCGAGCCACTCCGGGTTCTACGTCGCCACGACGCAGCACGGCGAGCCGCTGGAGCGTCTCGCGATCCGCGGCATGGCCTTCCGGTCGCGAGTGGACGTCACCGTCACCGACCGGGGCATCGCCCTGGACCTGACGGGGCAGCCGCGCCTGTTCCTGCCCGCCGACCGCATCGCCGAGGTCGCCCAGGCGACGGTCGCCATCGACCGCGTCGTCGAGAAGGACGGCCTCGTGCGCGTCACGTGGCAGGTGGCGGACCAGTACGTGGACAGCTACCTCCGCGCACAGGACGCCTCGGCGCGGACGCTCGCCGCCGCCATCACCGACGCCCTCCCCGCACAACCGCAGACCACCCCGACGGGAACCGACGCATGACCTTCACCTTCGACCCGGCCGTCCTCGTCCTCGAAGACGGCACCCGCCACGCCGGACGCGCCTACGGCGCACGCGGCACGACCGTCGGCGAGGTCGTGTTCGCGACCGGCATGACCGGCTACCAGGAGACGCTGACCGACCCGTCGTACGCCGGCCAGATCGTCCTGCAGACCGCGCCCCACATCGGCAACACCGGCATGAACGCCGAGGATCCCGAGTCCCGGCGCATCTGGGTCGCCGGCTACATCGTCCGAGACCCCTCCCGCGTCGTGTCCAACTGGCGCGCCGACGAGTCGCTCGACGACGCGCTGGAGCGCGACGGCATCGTCGGGATCAGCGGCATCGACACCCGCGCCGTGACGCGCGTGCTGCGGGATGCCGGGAGCATGCGCGGCGGCGTCTTCTCCGGCGAGGCCGCGAGCCTCAGCCCCGACGAGCAGCTGCGTCTGGTCCGAGAGGCTCCCGCCATGGCCGGGCAGAACCTGTCCGCCGCCGTCTCGGTCGCCGCCGCCGAGGTCACCCCGGCCGTCGGGGAGCGCCTCGGCAACCTCGCCGTCCTCGACCTCGGCGTCAAGCAGGCCACCATCGACAACCTCGCCGCCCGCGGTTTCGAGGTGCACGTCCTGCCGCAGTCGGTCACGATCGACGAGCTGCGGGCGGTCGACCCCGTCGCGGTGTTCTACTCCAACGGCCCCGGCGACCCGTCGGCCAGCGACGACCACGTGGCCCTGCTGCGCCGCGTGCTCGACGAGCGCCTGCCGTTCTTCGGGATCTGCTTCGGCAACCAGCTGCTGGGCCGCGCGCTCGGATTCGGGACGTACAAGCTGCCGTTCGGCCACCGCGGCATCAACCAGCCGGTCCTGGACAAGCAGACCGGTCGTGTCGAGATCACGGCGCACAACCACGGCTTCGCGGTCGATGCGCCCGTCGACGGCGTCGTGGACAGCCCCGCCGGCTACGGCCGCGTCGAGGTCAGCCACGTCGGCCTCAACGACAACGTCGTCGAGGGCCTGCGCGCCCTCGACCTCCCGGCCTTCTCGGTCCAGTACCACCCGGAGGCGGCGGCCGGCCCGCACGACGCCAACTACCTGTTCGACCGGTTCGCGGAGCTGGTGCGCGAGCACCAGCGGAGCGGGTTGAGTAGCGACCCGACAGGGTCGCGTATCGAAACCAAGGAGCTGGTGCGTGAGCACCAGCGGAGCGGGTTGAGTAGCGACCCGTCAGGGTCGCGTATCGAAACCAAGGAGCTGGTGCGTGAGCACCAGCGGAGCGGGTTGAGTAGCGACCCGACAGGGTCGCATAGCGACCCGTCAGGGGAGGCGGTGCGGCGTGATCTCGATACACCGACGCTGAGCGACGGCACTCGAGCACCGAAGAACAGCGACCAGGAGAACCAGAACTGATGCCCAAGCGCGACGACATCACCAGCGTCCTCGTCATCGGCTCCGGCCCGATCGTCATCGGACAGGCGTGCGAGTTCGACTACTCGGGCACGCAGGCCTGCCGCGTGCTGCGTGAGGAGGGCGTGCGCGTCATCCTGGTCAACTCGAACCCGGCGACGATCATGACCGATCCCGACTTCGCCGACGCCACGTACATCGAGCCGATCACGTGGCAGGTCATCGAGACGATCATCGCCAAGGAGAAGCCGGACGCGATCCTGCCGACCCTGGGCGGCCAGACGGCGCTCAATGCCGCGATCGACCTGCACAACCACGGCATCCTCGACAAGTACGACGTCGAGCTGATCGGCGCGAACTTCGAGGCGATCAACAAGGGCGAGGATCGCCAGATCTTCAAGCAGCTCGTGCTCGACGCGGGCGCGGACGTGGCCGCCTCGCGCATCGCCCACACGATGGACGAGGTGCTCGCCGCCGCTGATGAGCTCGGCTACCCGCTCGTCGTGCGGCCGTCCTTCACGATGGGAGGCCTCGGCTCTGGCTTCGCGTACGACGAGAGGGACCTCCGGCGCATCGCCGGCGCCGGCCTGCGCGACTCGCCCACCACCGAGGTGCTCCTGGAGGAGTCGATCCTCGGCTGGAAGGAGTACGAGCTCGAGCTCATGCGCGACACCGCCGACAACACGGTCGTCGTCTGCTCGATCGAGAACGTCGATCCGGTCGGCGTGCACACGGGCGACTCGATCACGGTCGCCCCCGCGCTGACCCTCACCGACCGCGAGTACCAGAACCTGCGCGACATCGGCATCGACATCATCCGTGCCGTCGGGGTGGACACCGGCGGCTGCAACATCCAGTTCGCCGTCGACCCCGCAACCGGCCGCGTCATCGTCATCGAGATGAACCCGCGCGTGTCGCGCTCGTCCGCGCTCGCATCGAAGGCGACCGGCTTCCCGATCGCGAAGATCGCCGCGAAGCTGGCGATCGGCTACCGGCTCGACGAGATCCCCAACGACATCACCAAGGTCACGCCCGCCAGCTTCGAGCCGACCCTGGACTACGTCGTCGTCAAGGTGCCGCGCTTCAACTTCGAGAAGTTCCCGGCGGCGGACACGACCCTGACGACCACCATGAAGTCGGTCGGCGAGGCGATGGCCATCGGGCGCAACTACGCCTCCGCGCTGCAGAAGGCGCTGCGCTCCCTCGAGAAGCGCGGGTCGAGCTTCCACTGGGGCGACGAGTCGCGCTCGGCCGAGGAACTCCTCGAGATCGCGAAGACCCCGACCGACGGCCGCATCGTCGTGCTGCAGCAGGCGCTGCGCCGCGGGGCCACCGTCGCGCAGGCCTTCGAAGCCACGCAGATCGATCCCTGGTTCCTCGACCAGATCGTCCTCATCAACGAGGTCGCCGCGTTCGTGGCGGCCGCAGACGAGCTGGATGCCGCGACCCTGCATCTGGCGAAGGACCACGGCTTCAGCGATGCCCAGGTGGCGCAGCTGCGCGGCGGAACCGAGGCGGAGATCCGTGCGTTGCGGCACGGCCTGGGTCTGCGCCCGGTGTTCAAGACCGTCGACACGTGCGCAGGGGAGTTCCCCGCCCTGACGCCGTACCACTACTCGTCCTACGACGCCGAGACCGAGGTCACGCCGAGCGACCGGCAGAAGGTCGTCATCATCGGGTCCGGCCCCAACCGCATCGGTCAGGGCGTCGAGTTCGACTACTCGTGCGTGCACGCGTCGTTCGCCCTCGCCGAGGCCGGCTACGAGACCGTCATGGTCAACTGCAACCCCGAGACCGTCTCGACCGACTACGACACGAGCGACCGGCTCTACTTCGAGCCGCTGACCCTCGAGGATGTCCTCGAGGTGCTGCACGCCGAGGCCGCGTCGGGTGAGATCCTCGGCGTGATCTGCCAGCTCGGCGGTCAGACGCCGCTGGGCCTGGCGAAGGGCATCGAGGCGGCCGGGTACGCGATCCTGGGCACCCAGCCGGCCGCGATCGACCTGGCCGAGGAACGCGAGCAGTTCTCGCGCCTGCTCGAACGGGCCGGCCTGACGGCACCGCGCAGCGGCACGGCAACCGACGAGGCCGGGGCGATCGCGATCGCCGAGGAGATCGGCTACCCGGTGCTCGTGCGCCCGAGCTTCGTGCTCGGCGGCCGCGGCATGGAGATCGTCTACGACACCCCGAGCCTGCGCGACTACTTCGTGCGCATCGCCGATCAGGCGATCATCGGCGACGGCGCGCCGCTGCTGGTCGACCGCTTCCTCGACGACGCCGTGGAGATCGACGTCGACGCGCTGTACGACGGCCACGAGCTGTACATCGGCGGCGTCATGGAGCACCTCGAAGAGGCCGGCATCCATTCGGGGGACTCGTCGTGCACCCTGCCGCCGATGTCGCTCGGCCGCACCGAGATCGACCGCGTCCGCACGGCCACCCACGCCATCGCGGAGGGCGTCGGCGTGCGCGGACTGCTCAACGTGCAGTTCGCCGTCTCGGCCGGCGTGCTCTACGTCATCGAAGCCAATCCGCGCGCCAGCAGAACCGTCCCCTTCGTGTCGAAGGCGCTCGGCATCCCGCTCGCGAAGGCCGCCAGCCGCATCATGGCCGGCTCCACCATCGCGCAACTGAAGGCCGAAGGGCTGCTACCCGCCCAGGACGGCTCCCGTGTGCCGTTGGACGCTCCCGTCGCCGTCAAAGAGGCCGTGCTGCCGTTCAAGCGGTTCCGCACCGCGGACGGACACACCGTCGACTCGGTGCTCGGCCCCGAGATGCGCTCGACGGGTGAGGTCATGGGCATCGACCGCGACTTCCCGACCGCGTTCGCCAAGAGCCAGGCCGCCGCGTACGGCGGCATGCCGACGTCGGGCACCGTGTTCCTCTCGGTCGCCGACGACGACAAGCGCGCCGTGATCCTGCCCGCCCATCGCCTGCAGGAACTCGGCTTCCGCCTCACCGCGACCGAGGGCACCGCCGAGATCCTCGCGCGCAACGGCATCCAGGTCGAGGTCGTGCAGAAGTATTCGGCGACGCAGCACAGCGGCGCACGCAACGTCGTCGACCTGATCAACGCGGGCGAGATCGACATCGTCGTGAACACGCCCTCGGGCGGCACGGCCCGCGCCGACGGCTACGAGATCCGCGCGGCGGCGGTGGCCGCCGACAAGGCCCTGTTCACGACGATGGCCGTCCTCGGCGCCGCCGTGACCGCCCTGCCGGTCCTACGCGAGGGCTTCCGCGTGCGGAGCCTGCAGGAGTACGCCGAGGACCGGAAGGCGACGGTGTGACCGGGTTCGGCGCGCGACTGCATGCCGCGATGGCGGCGCGCGGTCAGCTCTGCGTCGGCATCGACCCCCACAGCGCGCTGCTGAGCGGCTGGGGACTCGACGCCGGTGCCGCCGGCGTGCGCGAGTTCGGCCTGCGGGTCGTCGACGCCGCCGCCGGGCGCGTGCCGGTGGTCAAGCCCCAGGTGGCGTTCTTCGAGCGGTTCGGCTCCGCGGGCTTCGCGGCGCTGGAAGACGTGCTCGCCGCCGCACGCGCCGCCGGGCTGCTCGTCATCGCCGACGCCAAGCGCGGCGACATCGGCTCGACGATGGACGGCTACGCCGAGGCCTGGCTCACCCCCGGTGCTCCGCTCGAGGTCGATGCGCTGACGGTGAGCCCCTACCTCGGCCCGGACTCGCTGCGCGGCACGATCACCCACGCCGTCCGTCAGGACAAAGGCCTGTTCGTGCTCGCCGCGACCTCCAACCCCGAGGCCTTCGGGCTGCAGTCGGCCGAGGTCTCCGTCGCCGACGCCCACCGGGGGCAGACCGTCGCCGACTGGGTCGCGCACGGTGCGGCGTGGGCGAACCACGCCACCGCGGGCTCCGGACTCGGCGCCGTGGGCTTCGTCGTCGGCGCCACCGTGGACCGGATCGCGGTCGGCCTGACCGATGAGGCCCTGCAGGCGGCGCCGCTGCTCGCTCCGGGCTTCGGGGCGCAGGGCGCACGGCTGACCGACCTCGGCGCACTGTTCGGCGCGCTCGCACCGCAGGTGCTCGCCAGCGCGAGCCGCAGCATCCTCGGCGCCGGGCCCGACGGCCTGGTCGCCGCCATCGACGCCCACAACCGCGAACTCCAGGAGGGTCTGCATGGCTGACGGACAGCGTCCGCCCGAGGTCGACCGCGTCGCCGCATCGCGCCGCGCCGTGGCCGCCCGACGCGAGCGCGCCGCGCTCAAGAAGGACGTCGCGATGCGCGTGATCTCGCCGCAGGAGCTGCTGCGCCGCGCGCTGTCCGCGCCGGAGTCACCGGCCGGCGCCATGCGGGTGACCGAGTTCCTCACGGCGATCCCGGCCATCGGCGAGGGCAAGCGCGACCGCATCCTCGCCGAGCTGGAGATCTCGCCCGTCAAGCGCCTGGGAGGGCTCGGCGCGCGCCAGCGAGTGACCCTGCAGGCGTTCCTCGACCAGCGCTGGCCCGAGCCGCAGCCGCGGGCCGGCCGCAGTCGTCTCGTCGTGCTCGCCGGTCCGACCGCCGTCGGCAAGGGCACGGTCGCCGCGCACATCAAGGAGCATCACCCCGAGATCCATCTGTCGGTCTCGGCGACGACGCGGGCACCGCGCCCCGGCGAGGTCGACGGCGAGCACTACTTCTTCGTCGACGACGCCGAGTTCGACCGACTCGTCGCCGACGGCGAGCTGCTCGAGCACGCGACGGTGCACAACGCGCACCGTTACGGCACCCCGAAGGCGCCGATCGACGCCTCGCTCGCGCAGGGCCGCACGGTGCTGCTGGAGATCGACCTGCAGGGCGCGCGCCAGGTGCGCGCGACCGCAGCGGACGCGAACCTCGTGTTCCTGCTGCCGCCGAGCTGGGACGCGCTCGTCGAGCGCCTCGTCGGCCGCGGCACGGAGGACGCCGAGGAGCGCAGCCGACGCCTGAAGACCGCCAAGCGCGAGCTCGCCGCTCAGGGGGAGTTCGACCACCACGTCGTCAACGACGATGTCGCGCGGGCGGCCGCGGAGGTCGCCGCGCTCGCGCAGTGACCTCGACCTGTAGAATGGTCGGATGCCGTCGTCTCGCACGACGCCCCGACTTCTCACCGCCATCCGATCCAGGAGGTCCACTATGACCACACGCGACCAGGGCATCATCGACCCGCCCATCGACGCTCTCCTCGAGAAGGTCGACTCGAAGTACCAGCTCGTCATCTACGGCGCGAAGCGCGCACGTCAGATCAACGACTACTACTCGGACCTGCACGAGGGCAACCTCTTCGACAACGTAGGCCCGCTCGTCGACTCGAGCGTCGAGGACAAGCCGCTCACGATCGCGCTGCACGAGATCCACGAGGACAAGCTGCGTCTGCGCTCCCTCGACTGAACCTGTGACGCCGTATGGCGTGATCATGCCCGCGCGTCCCCGCCTGTCGGGGACCGCGGGCATGATGGTTTACACCCCCTCGATCCTCGACCATCTGGAGACCCGATGACCCAGCTGCGCCTGTTCACGTCCGAGTCGGTGACCGAGGGCCACCCCGACAAGATCTGCGACCAGATCTCCGACAGCATCCTGGACGCGATCCTCACGGACGATCCGGACGGGCGCGTCGCGGTCGAGACGCTCGTGACGACCGGGCTCGTCCACGTCGCCGGCGAGGTGTCCACGACCGCGTACGTCGAGATCCCCGCGATCGTGCGCAAAGTGGTCAACAGCATCGGCTACACGTCCTCCGACACCGGGTTCGACGGCGACTCGTGCGGCGTGAGTGTGTCGATCGGCGCGCAGTCCTCCGACATCGCGGCCGGCGTCGACAAGGCGTTCGAACGCCGTGAGGACGGTTCGGAGGACCCGCACGATCTGCAGGGCGCCGGCGATCAGGGCATCATGTTCGGCTACGCGACCAACGAGACGCCCGAGCTCATGCCGATGGCCATCTGGACGGCGCACCGCATCGCGGAGCGGCTCACCGAGGCGCGTCGCTCAGGTGCGCTCCCGTTCCTGCGGCCCGACGGCAAGACGCAGGTCACGCTCGGCTACGACGGCGCGACGCCGAAGACCGTCGAGTCGGTCGTGCTGTCCACGCAGCACCATCCCGACATCTCGCAGAAGGCGCTGCGCGCCGCGGTGCGCGCCGAGGTCATCGACCCCGTGCTCGAGCGCACGGGTCTGGAGCTTCCCGAGGTGAAGTACTACATCAACCCGGCCGGGCCGTTCGTCATCGGCGGCCCCAAGGGCGACGCCGGACTGACCGGCCGCAAGATCATCATCGACACGTACGGCGGAGCCTCGCGTCACGGCGGCGGCGCGTTCAGCGGCAAGGATCCCTCGAAGGTCGATCGCTCGGCCGCGTACGCGATGCGCTGGGTGGCCAAGAACGCGGTCGCCGCGGGCCTGGCGGACCGGCTCGAGGTGCAGGTCGCCTACGCGATCGGCAAGGCCAAGCCGGTCGGGCTGTACGTCGAGACGTTCGGCACGGGGCACGTGGACGACGCCGTGATCACCCAGGCGATCCGCGATGTGTTCGACCTGCGGCCGAAGGCCATCATCGACCAGCTCGACCTGCTGCGCCCGATCTATGCGCAGACCGCCGCGTACGGCCACTTCGGCCGCGAGCTGCCCGACTTCACGTGGGAGCGCACCGACCGCGTCGAGGAGCTGCGCGCGGCCGCCGGCCTCTGACGGCGGACGTCGTGGTCGCCGTCGCCCGCGTTCTCATCGACTCGCCGCTGCCGCAGCTCGATCGCCTGTTCGACTACGCGATCCCCACCGAGCTGGCGGCCGACGCGGTGCCCGGCGTGCGCGTGAAGGTGCCGTTGCGCACGGCGGGGCGCGTCGTCGAGGGGTGGCTCGTGGAGCTGGCCGAGGCGGAGGCGCCGGCCCGGCCGCTGTCCGAGCTGGATGCCGTCGTGTCGGCGGTGCCCGTGCTCACGCCCGCGCTCTACGCCCTCGCGCGCCGCGCAGCCGATCGCGCCGCCGGCTCCGCGAGCGACATCCTCCGCCTCGCGATCCCCAAGCGGATGGTGCGCGCCGAGAAGGCATGGGTCGCCGCCTCGACCGGCGCAACGGCGCCGACGCCGCGCGTGGGGACGGATGCCGCGACGTGGGCGGACGGCATCCTGCAGCCGTTTCCGGGCCTCGTGGCCGCGCTGTCGGAGGGGGAGCGGCTCGCGCTGGACGCCCCGCCGCGGCCGGCACCGGACGCTCCGCGCGGAGCGTGGGCCGACCTGCTCGCCGCCGTCGCCGTGCGCACCCTCTCGCAAGGGCGCAGTACCCTGCTGGTGGTACCCGACCAGCGCGACCAGGAGCAGGTCCTCGCGGCGCTCGCCCCGCATGCTCCCGCCGAGACCGTCGTGCGGGACGACGCGCGGCGGTCGGGGCCCGAGCGCTACGGCACCTATCTGCGCCTGCTGAGTCCCGCGCCGAGCATCGTCGTGGGCAACAGGTCGACCGTCTACGCTCCGGCGCACGACGTGGGGGCGGTCGTGCTGTGGGACGACGGCGATCCGCTGCTCGCCGAGCCCCTCAGTCCCGGCGTGCACGCGCGCGATGCGGCGCTCATCCGGCAGGAGCTCGAGGGCAGCGCACTCGTGTTCGCCGGCCACACGCGCACGACGGATGTCGAGCGGCTCGTGCAGGTCGGGTGGGTGCGCGATGTCCCCGCCGCGCGGCGCCAGAGCCCGCGTGTGGTGCTGTCGGCCACCCGCGAGGGCGAGGCGCGCGGCCAGCGCGTGCCGTCGGCGGCCTTCGCCGCCGCACGAGAGGCCCTGCAGCACGGACCGGTGCTCGTGCAGGTCGCGCGGCCCGGCTACTCGCCGGTGCTCGTGTGCGCCGACTGCCGCGTTCCGGCGCGCTGCCCGCAGTGCGCCGGCCCGCTGCGGGCACGCCGGCCCGGCGCCGCACCCGACTGCGGCTGGTGCGGCCGCTCTTTCCCGTCGTGGTCGTGCCCGAAGTGCGCGTCGGTGCGCCTGCGGATGGCCTCGTCGGGCAGCGAGCGGACCGCGGACGAGCTCGGGCGGGCCTTCCCGAACACCCGGGTCATCGTCGCCGACGGAGACCACCCCGTCACCCAGGTCGATGCCAAGCCGGCTCTCGTGATCGCGACGCGCGGCGCCGAGCCGGCCGCGATCGGGGGCTACTGTGCCGTCATCCTCCTCGACGGCGATCGGATGCTGATGGCGGAGCAGCTGCGGATCGGCGAGTCGTGCCTGCGCTGGTGGTCCAACGCGGCCGCGCTGGCGGCGCCCGGCGCACCCGTGCACCTCGTCGGCGTCGACGGTCCGGTCGCCCGCGCCCTCGCGACGTGGACTCAGCCGGCCTACGCGCGCGCCGAACTGGCCGACCGCGTGCCGCTCGCCATGCCGCCCGCCGTCCGCGTCGCCGCCGTCGAGGGAACCCGCGGCACCGTCGTGGAGGCGCTGCGCGAGCTGCGCGAGGACGTCCCGAGCCTCGCCCCGAGCGCCGTGCTCGGCCCCGTTCCGGGCGAGGAGGGTCACGTCCGCGCACTCGTCCGGTTCGAGTACGCGCAGGGCAGGGCCGTCGCCGAACAGCTGCGCGCCGCCGTGATCGCCGAAGCGCTCCGCGGCCGTCGCGGGCGGAAGGACCGCGGTCCCCGCACTACACTCAGGGTGCGGCTCGACGTGCCCGAGCTGGATCTGTGAGCACGCCGAGCGCCGTGTCCGCTCCGATCTCTCCGAGGAGTCCCATGCGCATCGTCTTCGCCGGGACGCCCGACCCGGCCGTCCCCTCGCTGCGCGCCCTCGCGGCATCCGGACACGAGCTGGCCGGCGTCGTGACGCGCCGCGATGCGCCGCTGGGCCGCAAGCGCGTCCTGACACCGTCGCCCGTCGCCGCCGCGGCCGAACTCCTCGACGCTCCTGCGCTCGTCAAGGCCGACCGCCTCGACGCCGCGGCGACCGCCGAGATCGCCGCCCTCGAGCCGGATCTCGGCGTCATCGTCGCCTACGGCGGACTCGTGCGCGAGCCGCTGCTGTCGCTGCCGCGGCACGGGTGGATCAACCTGCACTTCTCGCTGCTGCCGGCCTGGCGCGGAGCGGCGCCCGTGCAGCACGCGCTCATCGCCGGCGATCGGGTCACCGGCGCCTGCGTGTTCCGCCTCGTCCCCGCCCTCGACGCGGGCGATGTGTTCGGGGAGATCCGCTACGCGGTGCCGCGCGGAGCGACCGCAGGGGATGTGCTCGCCGAGCTCGCCGAGCGCGGCGCGGCGCTGCTCGTCGAGGTCGTCGACGCGATCGCCGCCGGCACGGCCCGCGCCGCGCCGCAGACGGGGGAGCCGACTCTGGCGCCCAAGCTGTCGATCCTCGACGGAGCGCTGGATGCCGCGGCATCCGCCGATCAGGTGCTCAACCGCTTCCGCGGCACCACCCCCGAGCCCGGCGCCCATCTCACGGTGAGCGGCCAGCGGCTCAAGGTGCTCGCCGCGCGGCGCGGGCCCGACACCGTCCTGGCGCCGGGACGTCTCGCCCTCGTCGGCAAGGATGTGCTCCTCGGGACGGCGGCGGGCACCGTGGCCCTGATCACCGTCCAGCCGGCCGGCAAGGGGGCGATGGCCGCCGCCGACTGGTGGCGCGGGCTGCGCCTCGACGAACCGCGCGTCGACCTCCCCGACGTGCTCGGCAGCACCGGGGTGCGCGCGTGAGTCGCTCGCCGCGCTGGGTCGCGTTCGACACGCTGCGCGCCGTGCAGGACGACGACGCGTACGCGAACCTGCTGCTGCCGCGCGAGCTGCGGCATGCCGGGCTGGCCGGATCGGATGCGGCGCTGGCCACCGAGCTGACGTATGGGACGCTGCGGCGCCAGGGCACCTACGACGCGATCATCGCGGACGCGGCCGGCCGCAGTGTCGACCGGATCGATCCGCCGGTGCTCGATGCGCTGCGCCTGGGCGTCCATCAGCTGCTCGCGATGCGCGTCCCGGCGCACGCCGCCGTCAACGAGATGGTCGACATCGTGCACCGCTCGGCGGGCAAGGGCGCGTCGGGCTTCGCGAACGCCGTGCTCCGGCGGGTGGGAGACCGGACCGCCGACGAGTGGGATGCCCGGCTCGCCGACGGCGCGCGCTCCGACGACGAGCGACTCGCGCTGCGCCACGCGCACCCCGTGTGGGTGATCCGCGCACTGCGGCGCGCGCTGGCCGCCGAGGGTCGCGCCGACGAGCTGACGACGCTGCTGGAGGCCGACAACGCGTCGCCGCGCGTCACGATGGCCGTGCTGCCCGGTCTCGCCGACGCCCCCGCGGGCGCCGAGCCGACGCCGTACTCGCCGATCGGATTCCGTCTGGGCGGGGGAGACCCCGGGCCGGTCATCGCCGCAGCGGCAGGGCGGATCCGCGTCCAGGACGAGGGGTCCCAGCTCGCGGCGCTCGCGCTCTCCCGCGCACAGCCGGTGCGCCCCGGCGAGCGCTGGCTCGACCTGTGCGCGGGACCGGGCGGCAAGACCGCCGTGCTCGCCGCCGACGCACTCGCCGGCGGCGCGATCCTCGAGGCCAACGAGGTGTCCGCGGTGCGCGCCGGCCTCGTGCGCGACTCCGTCGCGGGTGTGCCTCTGGATGTCCCCGTCTCGGAGCAGGACGGACGCGTGCGCCCCGGCGCGGGCGGGTACGACCGCATCCTCGTCGACGCTCCCTGCACGGGTCTGGGTGCGCTGCGCCGCCGTCCCGAGGCCCGCTGGCGCAAGTCGCCGGCGGACGTCCCCGAGCTCGCGGCGCTGCAGCAGGAGCTGCTGGCCGCGGCGATCGACGGGCTCGCACCCGGCGGCATCGTCGCGTACGTCACGTGCTCGCCGCATCTGGCCGAGACGTCCGCCGTCATCGCCGAGGCGCGTCGGGCGTTCGGCGACGGCCTCGAGGAGCTCGACGCCCGGGCGATCGTCCAGTCGGTCTCCCGGCATCCGCTCGATCTGCCGGCACTGAGCGACGGCTCGGGTCGCGCGCAGCTGTGGCCGCACCGGCACGGGACCGATGCGATGTCGATCTCGCTCCTGCGCAGACGCTGAGCGGCGGCCGGTCACGTCGGCACCCGGTCATAATGGTCGGGTGTCCGACGCGCTCCGCATCAATCCCAGCATCCTCGCCGCCGACTTCGTGAACATGCAGGCGGAGCTCGCCCGCATCGCGACGGCGGACTTCGTCCACGTCGACGTCATGGACAACCACTTCGTGCCCAACCTGACGTTCGGACCGCAGATGGTCGAGCGGATCCAGGCGACCAGTCCCGTCCCGCTGGACGTGCACCTCATGATCTCGGATGCCGATCGCTGGGCGCCCGGCTACGCCGAGCTGGGGGCGGCCAGCGTCACCTTCCACCTCGAGGCGGCCGCCGAGCCGATCGCCCTCGCCCGCCGACTGCGTCAGATCGGCGCACGCGCGGGGGTGGCCGTCAAGCCGGCCACACCGGTCGAGGGCCTGTTCGACGTCCTCGACGAGTTCGATCAGATCCTCGTCATGACCGTCGAGCCCGGATTCGGCGGCCAGTCGTTCATGGCCGAGATGATGCCCAAGCTCGCGCGCCTGCACGACGAGGCGCGGCGCCGTGGCTCGCAGGTGTGGCTGCAGGTCGACGGCGGCGTCGCCGACGCGACGATCGCCCAGGCCGCCGAAGCGGGGGCCGACACGTTCGTCGCCGGATCGGCCGTCTTCGGCGCGGGAGACCCGGCCCAGGCGATCGCCGCTCTGCGCTCGAAGGCCGCGCTGCATCACCGGCACTGAGCCCGCGCCGCCCGGCTGTCGCCGGCATCCCCGTCGACAGTCGCTCGGCTGTCGTTCAACAGTCGCTCGTCTCCCATTCGACAGTCGCTCGGCTGTCGTTCGACAGTCGCTCGCGCACAGTGTCCGGCGCCACAACCGTGCCGAAGCGCCTGCCGAACCCACCACCGTCCGTTCGACAGTCACTCGCGCACAGTGCCCGGGCGCACGACCGTGCCGAAGCGCCTGCCGAACCCAACACCCTCCGTTCGACAGTCACTCGCGCACAGAGCCCAGCCCCCGCAACCGTGCCAAAGCGCCTGCCGAACCCAACACCGTCCGTTCAACAGTCACTCGCGCACAGTGCCCAGCCCCCGCAACCGTGCCGAAGCGCCTGCCGAACCCAACACCGTCCGTTCGACAGTCGCTCGCGCACAGTGCCCGGATCCCACGACCGTGCACAAGCGCCTGCCGAGCCCAGCACCCTCCGTTCGACAGTCACTCGCGTACACTGCCCAGGCGAACGACCGTGCACAAGCGCCTGCCGAGTCCAGGTAGTCCGGTCGTCCGTGGTCCCGTCGTCCCGTCCTTCGTTCAACAGTCGCTCACGCACAGTGCCGGGCTCCCACGACCGTACTGAAGCGCCTGCCGAGCCCAGCACCCTCCGTTCGACAGTCGCCTGTACACAGTGCCGCGGCGAACGACCGTGCACAAGCGCCTGCCAAGTCCAGGTCGTCCGGTCGTCCGGTCGTCCCGTCGTCCCGTCATCCCGTCGTCCGTTCGACAGTCGCTCACGCACAGTGCCGGGCTCCCACAACCGTGCCGAAGCACCTGCCGAACCCAGCACCATCCGTTCGGCGGTCGCTCGCGCACAGTGTCCGGGCGCACGACCGTGCCGAAGCGCCCGCTGAGTGCGAGGGATCACGGGGCGACGACGGCGTCGGCGCACTCGAGCGCCCCGACGACCGGTAGCCTGTCAGGGTGAAGACGTTCGACGGCCTTTTCGCGGAGCTCACCGCTCTCGCCGCGACCCGCCCTGAGGGATCGGGCACGGTCGCGCAGCTGGATCGCGGTGTGCACGCGATCGGCAAGAAGATCGTCGAGGAGGCCGCCGAGGTCTGGATGGCTGCGGAGTACCAGTCCGACGCCGACACCGCCGAGGAGATCTCGCAGCTGCTGTACCACCTGCAGGTGCTGATGGTCGCGAAGGGCCTCACCCTCGAGGACGTGTACCGACATCTCTGAGCGACGTCCCGCCCGCGCACACTCCGACACCGAAAGCCCCCGCAACATGCTGCGAATCGCCGTGCCGAACAAGGGCTCGCTCGCCGAGACCGCCGCCGAGATGCTCGGTGAGGCGGGCTACACCGGCCGCCGCGACCCGAAGGACCTGCACGTCATCGATCCCCTCAACGAGGTCGAGTTCTTCTATCTGCGCCCCAAGGACATCGCCACCTACGTCGGGTCCGGAGCGTTGCACGTCGGCATCACCGGGCGCGATCTGCTGCTGGACGCGCGGATGCCGGGGGCGCGCGAGATCGAGAAGCTCGGGTTCGCGCGCTCGACGTTCCGCTTCGCCGCCCCGTCCGGTCGCTTCGCCGACATCGCCGACCTCGAGGGCATGCGCGTGGCGACCTCCTACCCGGGTCTGGTCGACGCGTTCCTCGACGACCATGGCGTCGCCGTCGACCTCGTGCCGTTGGACGGCGCGGTCGAGTCCGCCGTGGAACTCGGCGTCGCGGACGCCATCGCCGACGTCGTCGAGACCGGCACGACGCTGCGCCAGGCCGGGCTCGAGATCTTCGGACCGGTCATCCTCAAGTCCGAGGCCGTCCTCATCGGCGCGCCCATCGAAGCCGACGGGACGCAGACGCTGCTGCGCCGCCTGCGCGGCGTCATGGTCGCGCGCCAGTACGTCATGGTCGACTACGACCTGCCCGCCCGTCTCGTGGACGAGGCCGTGAAGATCGCGCCGGGGATCGAGTCGCCGACGGTGTCGCCGCTGCGCGACCCGGAATGGGTCGCGGTGCGCGTCATGACCCCGCGCAAGACCGTCAACCAGGTCATGGATGCGCTCTACGCGATGGGTGCACGCGCGATCCTGGTGACCCCGATCCACAACGCGAGGCTCTGATGGCGCTGTCCTGCCGTGTCATCCCATGCCTCGACGTCGCCGACGGCAAGGTCGTCAAGGGGGTCAACTTCCAGAATCTGCGAGAGATGGGCGACCCGGTCGAGCTGGCCCGCCGCTACTTCGCGCAGGGAGCCGACGAGCTGACGTTCCTCGACGTGACGGCGACGGTCGACGACCGCGCGACGACCTACGACGTCGTGCGGCGCACGGCCGAGGAGGTCTTCATCCCGCTGACCGTCGGCGGGGGAGTGCGCTCCGCCGACGACGTCGCCCGGCTGCTCGCCGTCGGTGCCGACAAGGTCGGCGTCAACTCGGCCGCGATCGCCCGGCCCGAGCTGATCGACGAGATCGCCGACCGGTTCGGCGCCCAGGTGCTCGTGCTCTCGCTCGATGTCACGCGCGCCCCCGGGACGAGGTCCGGCTTCGTCGTGACCACCCACGGCGGTCGCACGCTCACCTCCCTCGACGCGCTGGACTGGGCGCGCGAGGCGATCGAGCGCGGAGCGGGAGAGCTGCTGGTCAACTCCATCGACGCCGACGGCACGAAGGACGGGTTCGACCTGGAGCTGGTCGGCCTCATGCGCGAACTCTCCCGCGTCCCCGTCATCGCCTCGGGCGGCGCCGGCGCCCCCGAGCACTTCGCGCCCGCCATCCGCGCCGGGGCCGACGCGGTGCTCGCCGCCTCGGTCTTCCACTCCGGGCAGCTCACGATCGGGGACGTCAAGGACGCCCTCGCCGCCGACGGAATCGACGTGCGATGAGTGTCGATGTCCGCGTCGACCGCGTGCGCTTCACCGCAGACGGGCTCGTGCCGGCGATCATCCAGCAGCACGACACGGGCGAGGTCCTCATGCTCGGCTGGATGGATGCCGAAGCTCTGCGTCGCACGCTGACGGAAGGTCGCGTCACCTTCTGGTCGCGCTCTCGCCGGGAGTACTGGCGCAAGGGCGACACCTCCGGGCACATCCAGCTCGTGAAGGGGGCGCGTCTGGATTGCGACGGCGACACGCTGCTGATCGCCGTCGACCAGATCGGGGCCGCCTGCCATACCGGCGACCGGACGTGCTTCGATGCCGACGACCTCGATCCTGTCGTGGGGACCGAGACACGATGAGGCGGTGGCGCCGCCGATCCCGCGGGGAGAACGCCTCGGGCGGGATCGTCACGGGCGGGATCGTCACGAGGGGGATCGTGACCGTGGCCGTCGGCGTGCTCCTGGGCGGACTGCTCGCGCCGTTCAGCGCGATGTCGTCCGCACCCGCCGCCGTCGCTGCGGCATCGACCGCGGCCGCCCCCGGGGTCAGCCGACTCGCCAGTGAGGACCGCTACCGTACGGCGGCGCTCATCAGCGCGACGACCTTCGCGCGGGACGCGCCGGTGGTGTACGTCGCGAGCGGAGTGGACTTCGCGGACGCGCTCAGCGGATCGGCCGCCGCCGGGCGCATCGGCGCGCCGATCCTGCTGACGCAGCCGAACGGCATCCCCGCCGTCGTCCTCGCCGAGCTGGAGCGGCTGCGACCGCGCGCGATCAACGTGCTCGGCGGTCCCGCCGCCGTCTCCGCGTCCGTGATGGCGCAGCTCGCCGACTACACGACCGGCAGCGTCACCCGGATCGAGGGGGAGACCCGCTACGCGACGTCGGCCGCGATCAGCGCCCACACGTACCCCGCCGGCGCGAAGACCGCCTACCTGGCCAGCGGCGAACTCTTCCCCGACGCCCTCAGCGTCGCGGCATACGCCGCCGGTGCCGGCGCACCGGTGCTGCTCACGCGCGCCGACGGCCTGCCCGCCGACGTCGAGCGAGAGCTGCGGCGGCTCGCCCCCGACCGCATCGTCGTGCTCGGGGGAACCGGCGCCGTCTCGGCGGCGACCGCGCAGCAGGCGGGCCGCGCCACGAACGCCCGCGTCGATCGCACCGAGGGCCTCGATCGCTACAGCACATCCGCCGCCGTCACCCGGGCGGCGACCGGCTCCACCGCCCCGGTCGTGTACGTCACCAGCGGCGTGAACTTCCCCGATGCCCTCGCCGGCGCGGCCGCCGCCGCGAAGACGGGCGCTCCGCTCCTGCTGGTGTCCGACGTGCGCGTCCCCGGCCCGATCGCCGCCGAACTGATCCGCCTGCGCCCCGAGCGGATCATCGTCCTGGGGGGCCCGGTCGCCGTGTCCGACGCCGTCGTCGGCGTTCTCGCCGACATCGGCACCGCGCGCGTGCCGGCGACGGCGGGCCGGATCACCACCGGGAGCGAAGTGCGTGCGGGATCCTGTCTCGCCTCGCCGAACGGCATCCACCGCCTCTGCGTGGGCACGGACGGCGTGGTCCGCGTGCAGCAGGGCGAGGCCGTGCTCTGGTCGTCCGCGGGAACCAGCTCGCCCCGCACGCTCGCGCTCCGGCTCCGCGCCGACGGCGATCTCGTGCTGCTGAGCACGACCGGAGAGGTGATCTGGCGATCCAGCACGGCCGGCGCGGGGGTGACCGAGGTCCGCGTCGAGAACGGCGGCGACGTCACCGCGCGGACCGCGAGCACGCCGACGGCGGCGATTCGCTGGTCGACGCTCACCAACCCGGCGTCGCCGACGTGGGGTCTCCCCTTCGAGGCGGGGCAGCAGTGGTCGGCGGGCGCACCGCACAGCTCCCTGGGCCGCAACGACGGCGCGCGGGGGTCGCTGGACTTCGGTCCTCGCGCGGGCAGCAGCAAGCGCGTCGTGACGATCGCGCCCGGGACGGTCTATGCCTTCACCTGCGGCGGGGGCCAGTCGTACCTCGGCGTGCAGCACGCGGACGGCTGGCAGTCGACGTACTACCACCTCGTCAACGAACAGCGCACCCTCATCGGACAGTACGTCCCCGCAGGCACGTACCTCGGCGACGCGGCGCAGACGCTGCCCTGCGGCGGGGGCTCGTCGTTCGAGCACGTGCACCTGACGATCCGCCGGGCGGGTCAGCCGGTCTCGGTGGAGGGGATGACGTTCGGCGGCTACACCGTCCGCGGCTCGGGCCGGGACTTCTGGGGCCAGTGGTTCGATGCGTCGGGCACCCGGCGGGCCCACCCGCAGGGCGGCGCGGCGTGCTGCCTCATCGCGCCGGAGGAGACGAAGTGACCGCCCGGCGCGTCCGCCTGCTGAGCGTGCTCGCCGTCATCGCCGGCGGCGCCCTCGCGCTGATCTCCTCCACGCAGACCTGGCTGGAGGTCACGCTGCGCGAGGGCGCGCATCCCGTGCTGAGCGTCGCGGGGGCCGATGCGTTCGCGCTGCTGGCTCCGCTGAGCCTCGCGGCGCTCGCCCTGGGTCTGGCGCTGTCGATCGTCGGTCGGATCCTGCGCTACGTGCTCGGCCTCCTCGCCATCGCGATCGGTGCCGTCCTCGCGTTCGGCGCCGTCCGCATCGCCGCCGAGCACCCGGCCGACGCGTTCGCCGCCGCGGTCACCGAGGCGACGGGGCTGACCGGGGCCGAGGCCGTCGGCCGTCTGGTCGATGCCGTGGCCTCGACGCCGTGGCCGTACGCCGCGCTGGTCGGTGCGGTGCTCGTCGCGATCGGCGGTGCGCTCACCCTCGCGACGGCGCACACGTGGTCCGGGGGCGACCGGCGCTACCGGCAGGGCACGGCCGACGGGGAGGGACCGGCCGGATCTCGACCGCACGATGCGATCGACTCGTGGGACGACCTCTCCCGCGGCGACGATCCGACGGCGTGACACGGCCGCCCGGCCGCGCCCCGCTAGACTGGCCCGAGCGGACAACACCGCCTCGGCACGCGAAGGAGAACAATGAGCCACCCCATCGGCGACCCCGGTCACGGACACTCCCCGGCTGCGTGGACGGCTGTTGTCATCATGCTCGTCGCGGTCTCGTTCGGCACGCTCTTCTACTTCCTGGAGATGCCCGCCCTCGTCTGGGCCTCTGCCGTGCTGCTCGTCGTGGGCGCGATCGCCGGCTGGGTCATGGCCAAGGTCGGCTACGGCGTGAACGGCCCCAAGTACAGCCCGAAGCAGCACTGACATGCTCGCCGACCTGACGGCCGGCGCGGTGGAGGATGCCGAAGAGCGCGCGAGGACCCGGCCGCTTGAGGTCGTGGAGCGTCTCGCGCTCGCCCAGGCACCGGCACGCGACGCGCTGCTCGCGCTGGCTCCCGCCGAGCGTGTGAAGATCATCGCCGAGGTCAAGCGCGCGAGCCCGTCGCGCGGCGCCCTGGCCGACATCCCCGACCCCGCGCTGCAGGCATCGCGCTACCAGGAGGGCGGGGCGTCGGCGATCTCGGTGCTCACCGAGGGACGCAGGTTCAAGGGAAGCCTCGCCGACCTCGAGGCCGTCAAGACCGCGGTCGCGCTCCCGGTGCTCCGCAAGGACTTCATCGCAACGCCCTACCAGGTCCTCGAAGCCCGCGCCGCCGGCGCCGACCTCGTCCTGCTCATCGTCGCGGCCCTCGACCAGCCGGTGCTGGCCGAGCTTCACGAGTTCGTGCTGCAGTTGGGCATGACGCCGCTGGTCGAGACGCACTCGCTCGACGAGGTGCGCCGCGCCGCCGACATCGGCGCGACCCTCGTGGGGGTGAACGCCCGCAACCTGTCCACCTTCGAGCTGGACCGGGATCTGTTCGGACGGCTCGTCGAGCACCTGCCCGCCGATGCGGTCAAGATCGCCGAGTCCGCAGTGCTCACTCCCGCCGACGTCGCGCACTACCGTGCCGCCGGCGCCGACGTCGTGCTGATCGGAGAAGCGCTCGTGACCAACGATCCGGTGGAGACCCTGCACGCGTTCCTGGAGGCCGGATCGTGACCCGTCGACGCACGCCGCCGGAGGCGCACTCCGCGAATCAGGCGCACTCCGCGAATGAAGGGGGGCGGAGGAAATGAGTCTGCGCGACGCATCGGGACCGTTCTTCGGCGACTTCGGCGGGCGCTACATGCCCGAGTCGCTCATCGCCGCCATCGACGAGCTGACGGCCGAGTACGAGGCTGCCAAGGCGGATCCGGCCTTCGAGGCCGAGTTCCAGCGGCTGCTGGCCACCTACGCCGGGCGCCCGTCCGCCCTCACCGAGGTGGCGCGGTTCGCCGCGCACGCCGGGGGAGCGCGGATCTTCCTCAAGCGCGAAGATCTCAACCACACCGGCTCGCACAAGATCAACAACGTCATCGGCCAGGCGCTGCTCACTCAGCGGCTAGGCAAGACGCGCGTGATCGCCGAGACCGGCGCCGGTCAGCACGGCGTCGCGACCGCGACGGCAGCGGCCCTGTTCGGCTTCGACTGCACGATCTACATGGGCGAGGTGGACACGCAGCGCCAGGCGCTCAACGTGGCCCGCATGCGCCTGCTCGGGGCTGAGGTGATCCCCGTGACGACCGGCTCGCGCACCCTGAAGGACGCCATCAACGAGGCGTACCGCGACTGGGTGGCCTCGGTCGAGACGACGAACTACATCTTCGGCACCGCCGCCGGCCCGCATCCGTTCCCCGCGATGGTGCGTGACTTCCAGAAGATCATCAGCGACGAAGCACGTCAGCAGCTTCTCGACGAGACGGGCCGGCTGCCGGATGCCGTGGTGGCCTGCGTGGGCGGCGGGTCCAATGCGATCGGCATGTTCGACGCGTTCCTGGACGACGAGAACGTCAAGCTGTACGGAGTGGAAGCCGCCGGCGACGGCGTGGACACCGACCGGCACGCCGCCTCGATCGAGCGGGGCCGTCCCGGCGTCCTGCACGGCGCGAAGACCTACGTGCTGCAGGACGAGGACGGCCAGACGATCGAGTCCCACTCGATCTCGGCGGGGCTGGACTACCCCGGGGTCGGTCCCGAACACGCCTGGCTCGCGGACATCGGCCGCGCCGAGTACATCCCGGCCACCGACACCGAGGCGATGGACGCCCTGCGCCTGCTCAGCCGCACCGAAGGGATCATCCCGGCGATCGAGTCGGCACACGCCCTCGCCGGAGCCCTGCGCCTCGGCCGCGAGCTGGGCCCGGACGCGATCATCGCCGTGAGCCTGTCCGGTCGCGGCGACAAGGACATGGATACCGCCGCACGCTGGTTCGGGCTCTACGACGACGCCGCCGAGCTCGTCGCCGCGCCGGCATCCGACGACGCCGCCAAGGGCGAGGGGACGAAGCTGTGACCTCCCGTGTCTCCGCCGCGATCACCGCGGCCGCCGCCGAGGGCCGCGGTGCCTTCGTCGGCTACCTGCCGCTGGGCTTCCCCGACCTGCAGACCAGCATCGATGCCGCCGTCGCCCTCGCGCACAACGGCGCCGACATCATCGAGCTCGGCCCGCCGTATTCCGATCCGGTCATGGACGGGACGGTGATCCAGGAGGCGACCCAGACGGCGCTGGCCGGTGGATTCCGTCTGCGCGATACGTTCACGGCGATCCGCGAGATCACGGCACGCGTCGACGTCCCGGTCCTCGTCATGACGTATTGGAACCCCGTGCTGCAGTACGGGGTCGACCGCTACGCGGACGACCTGCTGGCTGCCGGGGGAGCGGGCCTCATCACGCCGGACATCACGCCCGAGGCGGCCGGCGAGTGGATCGCCGCATCCGAGCGCACGGGGCTGGACCGGGTCTTCCTCGCCGCACCCACCTCGACCGACGAGCGGCTCGAGATGATCGTGCGCAGCTCGACGGGCTTCGTGTACACCGTCTCGACGATGGGCATCACCGGCGAGCGTGCCGAGCTCGACGCCGCCGCGCGCACCCTCGTGACACGGCTGCGCACGCACGGCGCCGAGCACGCCTGCGTCGGCATCGGCATCTCCACGCCCGAGCAGGTGACCGGCGTGCTCGAGTACGCCGACGGCGCGATCGTCGGCACTGCACTCGTGCGCGCCCTCCGTGACGGCGGCCTCGACGGCCTGGCGGCCACGACCCGCGCGCTGACGGCCGGAACCTCCCGCTGACCGTCGCCGCGCCCGAGGCGAAGTAGACTCGCCGTCGTGACTTCTTCAGCGCTCTCCGTGATCGCCGGCATCCCCAGCCCGGACCTCAGCTACTTCCAGCTCGGTCCGATCACGATCCACATCTACGCGCTGTGCATCATGGCGGGGATCGTCGTCGCGACCTTCCTCACGAACCACCGCCTCACCCGGCGGGGCGCCGAGCCGTGGGTCGTCGTGGACATCGCCCTGCTCGCGGTGCCGCTGGCCATCGTCGGCGCGCGCGTCTTCCACGTCCTCACCCACCCGAACTTCTACTTCGGTCCGGACAAGGACATCTGGGCGGTCTTCCGCATCTGGGAGGGCGGCATCGCCATCTTCGGCGCGCTGCTGGGCGGCGCCGTCGGCGCGTGGCTCGGGTGCAGGTGGACCGGCATCCGGTTCTGGACGTTCGCCGATGCGCTCGCGCCCGGTCTGCTGCTGGCGCAGGCGCTCGGCCGCTTCGGAAACTGGTTCAACCAGGAGCTGTTCGGCCTTCCCACCGACCTGCCGTGGGGCCTGGAGATCGACTACCCGAACCCCGCATGGCCTGCGGGCCTTCCCGAGGGGACGCTGTTCCACCCGACTTTCCTGTACGAGGTGATCTGGAACACCCTCGGCGTGCTCGTGCTGCTGTGGGTCGGCAAGCGATTCGTCCTGCAGTGGGGCCGCCTGTTCGGCCTGTACCTGGTCTGGTACAGCGCCGGCCGCATCGTCTGGGAGTCCATCCGGATCGACCCGAGCGAGGTCTTCCTCGGCCTGCGGACCAACGTGTGGGCCGCCATCCTCGGCGTCGTCGTGGGACTGGTCATCCTCGTGGTGCAGAAGCGTCGCCACACGGGCCTGGAGGCCTCCCCGTACGCAGACGGGCGCCAGTACACTCCGGAAGGCGCTGTACAATCTCAGGACAGCGATGACTTCGTGGACGTGAGCGCACCCCCCACGTCCGAAGCGATCGACGACCAAGCCACAAGCGCCGTCACTCCGCGATAACACCCGAAACCCAGCAGTACAGGGCCGACGTCGTCCCCGTAAGACACCAATGTGAGGACGGTTGGTATGCCTTCGAGCCCCCGTCGAGAGACCCTGAGCCGGACGCCGCTGAGCACCGGCGGCTTCCCCGCGAAGCAGGGCATGTACAACCCCGCGTTCGAGAAGGACGCGTGCGGTCTGGCCATGGTGGCCACGCTTCGCGGCACGGCCGGCCACGACATCGTCGCTCTGGCACTGACGGCGCTGCGCAACCTCGAGCACCGCGGCGCGATCGGGTCGGATGCGGGCACCGGCGACGGCGCAGGCATTCTCACGCAGATGCCCGATGAGTTCTTCCGTGCGGTCGTGGACTTCGACCTGCCGCCGGTGGGGGAGTACGCCGCGGGCATGGCGTTCCTGCCGCGCGACGAGCAGGAGCGCGACGCCGTCCAGGAGGGCATCGCCCGTCTGGCCGCCGAGGAGGGACTGACCGTCCTCGGCTGGCGCGACGTGCCCACCGCAGACGAGAACCTCGGCAAGCTCGCGTACGACGCGCGCCCCGTGTTCCAGCAGCTGTTCCTGTCCCGCCCCGCCATCGGCGGCGCACCGGCGATGTCCGGCCTGCAGCTCGACCGCCGCACCTATCGGCTCCGCAAACGCGCCCAACACGAGTTGGGCGCGTATTTTGTCTCCCTGTCGAGCCGGACGATCGGCTACAAGGGCATGGTCACGACGCTCCAGCTCGAGCCGTTCTACCCCGATCTGCAGGATGAGCGCTTCGCTTCCGAACTGGCCGTCGTGCACTCGCGGTACTCGACCAACACGTTCCCGTCCTGGCCGCTCGCGCAGCCGCTGCGCATGCTCGCCCACAACGGCGAGATCAACACCGTAGGCGCCAACCGCAATTGGATGCGCGCCCGCCAGTCGCAGCTCGAGTCCGAGGCCCTGGGCGAGATCCGCCCGCTCCTGCCGATCTGCACGCCGGGTGCGAGCGACTCCGCCTCGTTCGACGAGGTGCTCGAGCTGCTGACCCTGACCGGCCGCAGCCTGCCGCACGCGATCATGATGATGGTCCCCGAGGCGTACGAGAAGCAGTCGGACATCTCGCCCGACCTGCGCGCGTTCTACGAGTACCACGCGATGCAGATGGAGCCGTGGGACGGACCGGCCGCCCTCATCTTCACCGACGGCACCGTCGTCGGATCGACCCTCGACCGCAACGGCCTGCGCCCGGGGCGCTGGACCGAGACGACCGACGGCCTCGTCGTGATCGGCAGTGAGACCGGCGTCCTCGACTTCGAGCCCGAGCGCATCAAGCGGCGCGGACGGCTGCAGCCGGGCCGCATGTTCCTCGTCGACACCGCCCAGGGGCGCATCGTCGAGGACGAGGAGATCAAGTCCGACCTCGCCGCGATGCATCCGTGGCAGGAATGGCTGGATGCCGGGCGCGTCCGCCTTCGCGACCTCCCCGAGCGCGAGCACATCGTCCATCCGATCGCGTCGATCACGCGACGCCAGCGCACGTTCGGCTACACCGAGGAGGAGGTGCGGATCCTGCTGACCCCGATGGGGCAGACCGGCGCCGAGCCTCTCGGCGCGATGGGCTCGGACACGCCGATCGCCGCGCTCAGCGAGCGCCCGCGGCTGCTCTTCGACTACTTCATCCAGCAGTTCGCGCAGGTGACCAACCCGCCGCTGGACTCCATCCGCGAAGAGGTCGTCACCTCGCTCGCCCTGGGGCTCGGGCCCGAGCGCAACCTCCTGGACCAGGGACCCGAGCACACCCGCGTCATCACGCTCGACTTCCCCGTCATCGACAACGACGAACTGGCCAAGCTCCAGAACATCGATCGTGCGCTGGCCGGTCGGCGCTCCGTGACCATCCGGGGGCTGTACCACTTCGACGCGGGCCCGGGAACGATGAAGGCGCGCATCGACGAGATCTGCGCCGAGGTCGATGAGGCGATCGCCGACGGCGCGGAGTTCATCATCCTCAGCGACCGCGACTCGAACAAGGACCTCGTCCCCATTCCGTCGCTGCTCATGGTCTCGGCCGTGCACCATCACCTCATCCGGCAGGAGAACCGGATGAAGGTCGGCCTCGTCGTCGAAGCCGGCGACGTGCGGGAGGTGCACCACGTCGCGACCCTCATCGGCTACGGCGCTTCGGCGGTCAACCCGTACCTGGCGATGGAGACGGTCGAGTACCTCGTCCGCGCCGGCTACATCACCGGCGTCTCGCCCGAGAAGGCCGTGAAGAACCTGATCTACGCGCTCGGCAAGGGCGTGCTGAAGATCATGTCGAAGATGGGCATCTCGACGGTGTCGTCCTACGCCGGCGCGCAGGTGTTCGAAGCGGTCGGACTGTCGCAGGAGGTGGTCGACGCGTACTTCACCGGCACCGAGACCAAACTCGGCGGCATCGGCATCGAGCAGATCGCCGACGAGAACCAGGCGCGCCACGACTTCGCCTACCCCGAGGATCAGGCGGCGCGCGCACACGAGCGGCTCTGGACCGGCGGCGAGTACCAGTGGCGCCGAGACGGTGCGCCCCACCTGTTCAACCCCGACACGGTGTTCCGGCTGCAGCACTCCACGCGCACCCGCCGCTACGACATCTTCCGCGAGTACACGAAGCTCGTCGACGACCAGGCGCGTGAGCTGAAGACCCTGCGCGGCCTGTTCAGCCTGCGCACCGGCGACCGCCCCGCCGTGCCGCTCGACGAGGTCGAGTCGGTCGCCTCGATCGTCCGTCGCTTCTCCACGGGTGCGATGAGCTACGGGTCCATCTCGAAAGAGGCGCACGAGACCCTGGCGATCGCCATGAACAGCATCGGCGCGAAGTCGAACACGGGGGAGGGCGGCGAGGACGTCGACCGGCTCCTGGACCCCGAGCGCCGCAGCGCCATCAAGCAGGTCGCCTCGGGACGCTTCGGCGTGACGAGCATGTACCTCACCCATGCCGACGACATCCAGATCAAGCTCGCGCAGGGTGCCAAACCCGGTGAGGGCGGTCAGCTGCCGCCGGCGAAGGTCTACCCGTGGATCGCCCGCACCCGCGGCGGTACGCCCGGCGTCGGCCTCATCTCGCCGCCGCCGCACCACGACATCTACTCGATCGAGGACCTCAAGCAGCTCATCTTCGACCTCAAGCGCGCGAACCCGGGCGCACGCGTGCACGTGAAGCTCGTGAGCCAGTCCGGCATCGGCGCGGTCGCGGCCGGCACGGCGAAGGCCCTCGCCGACGTGATCCTGGTCTCGGGGCACGACGGCGGCACCGGCGCGAGCCCGCTCAACTCGCTCAAGCACGCCGGCACGCCGTGGGAGCTCGGCCTGGCCGAGACGCAGCAGACGCTCATGCTCAACGACATGCGCGACCGCGTGGTGGTGCAGGCCGACGGACAGCTCAAGACCGGACGCGACGTCATCATCGCCGCACTGCTGGGCGCCGAGGAGTTCGGCTTCGCGACGACCGCGCTCGTGGTCGAGGGCTGCATCATGATGCGCGTCTGTCACCTGGACACCTGCCCCGTCGGTGTCGCGACGCAGAACCCCGTGCTGCGCAGCCGCTTCACCGGCAAGCCGGAGTTCGTCGTGAACTTCATGGAGTTCCTCGCCGAAGAGGTGCGCGAGTACCTCGCCGAGCTCGGATTCCGCTCGCTCGACGAGGCCATCGGGCACAGCGAGCTGCTCGACACCCGCGATGCCGTGACGCACTGGAAGGCGAGCGGCCTCGACCTCACCCCGATCCTGCGCGGCCCCGCCTTCGCGGACGATGCGCCGCGCCGGAACCTGCGCGGCCAGGACCACGAGCTCGATCAGCACTTCGACGTGCAGCTCATCGAGCGCGCGCGCGAAGTCATCGCGCAGCCGCCGGGGACGCAGGGCGGGCGCATCGCCATCGACTTGCCCATCCGCAACACCGAGCGCGCCGTCGGGACCATGCTCGGCCATCACGTGACGCTCGCCCACGGGGAGAACGGCCTGCCGTCCGGGTCGATCGAGGTCAACCTCACGGGCTCGGCGGGTCAGTCCTTCGGCGCGTTCCTGCCGGCTGGCATCACGCTCCGCCTGGAGGGCGACTCGAACGACTACGTCGGCAAGGGACTGTCCGGCGGGCAGATCGTCGTCCGTCCTCCGCGGGCGGCGACCTTCGACGCCGCGCAGAACGTGATCGCCGGCAACGTCATCGGCTACGGCGCCACGCAGGGCACCATGTTCCTGCGCGGGGTCGTCGGGGAGCGGTTCCTCGTGCGCAACTCCGGGGCCACCGCCGTCGTGGAGGGCGTCGGCGATCACGCGCTGGAGTACATGACGGGCGGTCTGGCCGTCATCCTCGGTGCGACCGGCCGCAACCTCGGGGCCGGCATGTCCGGCGGGTCGGCGTACATCTACAAGCTCGACACGAGCCTCATCAACCGCGAGGCCCTCGCCAGCGGCGAGCTCGAGCTGCGTGAGCTGGGCTCGGGCGATGTCGAGATGCTGCGCGACCTGCTCGAGCAGCACGTCGCCGAGACCGGATCGCCGCTGGCGACCGGCCTTCTGGACGACTTCGAGGCTGAGGCCGCGAACTTCGTCCGTGTCCTTCCGCGCGACTTCGCCGCGGTCCTGAACACCCGCCAGGAGGCGGTCGCCGAGGGGCTCGACCCCGACGGCGACGTCGTCTGGCATCGCATCCTGGAGGTGACCGGTGGCTGATCCCAAAGGCTTCCTGAAAGTCACCGAGCGCGAGCTTCCGCCGCGCCGGCCCGTCCCCGTCCGCATCATGGACTGGAAAGAGGTGTACGAGCCGGGCGATTCCGCCGTCCTGCGCCGTCAGGCCGGTCGCTGCATGGACTGCGGCGTCCCGTTCTGCCACAAGGGGTGCCCGCTCGGCAACCTCATCCCGGAGTGGAACGACCTCATGTGGCGCGGCGAGGGTCGCGCGGCGATCGAGCGCCTGCACGCCACGAACAACTTCCCGGAGTTCACGGGGCGGCTGTGCCCTGCACCGTGCGAGTCCGCCTGCGTCCTCGGGATCAACCAGCCCGCGGTGACGATCAAGCAGATCGAGGTCTCCACGATCGACGACGCGTTCGCCAACGGCTGGGTCGAGCCCGAGCCGCCGGCGCGGCTGACCGGCAAGACGGTCGCCGTGGTCGGATCGGGCCCCGCGGGCCTGGCCGCCGCGCAGCAGCTGACGCGCGCGGGGCACACCGTCGCCGTGTTCGAGCGCGACGACCGGATCGGGGGACTGCTGCGCTACGGCATCCCGGACTTCAAGATGGAGAAGCGGCACCTCGAGTCCCGCCTGCGGCAGATGCAGGACGAGGGCACCCGGTTCCGCGCCGGCGTCGAGATCGGCCGCGACATCTCGTGGAGCGACCTGCGCGCACGGTACGACGCCGTCGTCGTCGCGACCGGCGCGACGGTGCCGCGCGACCTGCCGATCCCCGGTCGCGAGCTGGCCGGAGTGCACTTCGCGATGGAGTACCTCGTCGAGTCGAACAAGGCCGTCGCGGGCGATCACGTCCCCCACCAGATCCACGCCGAGGGCAAGCACGTCATCGTCATCGGCGGCGGCGACACCGGCGCCGACTGCATCGGCACGGCACACCGCCAGGGCGCTCTGAGCGTCACGAACCTGGCGATCGGCACGCAGCCTCCCGCCGAGCGTCCCGACCACCAGCCGTGGCCGACGACGCCCACGCTGTTCGAGGTGCAGTCCGCGCACGAGGAGGGCGGTGAGCGCACCTACCTCGCCTCGACCGTGGAGTTCCTCGCGAACGAGGTCGGCGAGGTGCGCGCGCTGCGCATCGCGGAGACCGAGTACCTGCCCGACGGCCGCCGCGTGCCCAAGAGCGGCACCGAGCGCGACATCCCGGCCGACCTCGTGCTGATCGCGATGGGCTTCACCGGCCCCGAGCGCACGACGCTGGAGGAGCAGCTCGGCGCGGCCTTCACCGGCCGCGGGAACGTCGAGCGGGACGAGGACTTCCAGGCCACGGCATCCGGCGTGTTCGTGGCGGGGGATGCCGGTCGCGGACAGTCGCTCATCGTGTGGGCGATCGCGGAAGGGCGCGCTGCGGCGGCGGCGGCGGACCGCCATCTCATGGGGCAGACCTTGCTCCCGTCCCCGGTCGGTCCGCGCGACGTCGCCATCGGTCTGCAGCCCGCGTGACGGTGGGCGTAGGCTGGGACCGTACCCACAACCCCGAATGACCGGAGTCAGTTCTGTGAGACGTGCGAAAATCGTCGCCACCCTGGGTCCCGCAACCGAGTCGTATGAGATGATCCGCGCGATCATCGACGCCGGTGTGGACGTGACCCGCTTCAACCTCAGCCATGGCAGTTACACCGAGCACGAGGCGCGCTTCGCCAACGTGCGCAAGGCGGCTGATGACGCCGGCCGAGCCGTCGCCATCCTCGTCGACCTGCAGGGCCCCAAGATCCGGCTCGGCAAGTTCGAGAACGGACCGCACGAGCTCGCCGTCGGCGACGTGTTCAAGATCACCACCGAGGACATCCTCGGCACCAAGGAGATCGTCTCCACCACGTTCAAGGGCCTGCCCGGGGATGTCACGACCGGTGACTTCCTCCTCATCGACGACGGCAAGGTCCGCGTGCAGGTGACGTCCGTGGACGGCCCCGTCGTGACCACCGAGGTCATCGTCGCCGGGCCGGTGTCCAACAACAAGGGCATCAACCTCCCGGGTGTGGCCGTCAACGTCCCCGCCCTGTCCGAGAAGGACGAGGACGACCTCCGCTGGGGCCTGCGCGCCGGCGCGGACATCATCGCGCTGTCCTTCGTGCGCAACGCCGCCGACGTCACGCGCGTGCACGAGATCATGGCCGAAGAGGGGCGCAAGGTCCCCGTCATCGCCAAGATCGAGAAGCCCCAGGCCGTCGACAACCTCGAGGAGATCATCGACGCCTTCGACGGCATCATGGTCGCTCGTGGGGATCTGGGTGTCGAACTGCCCCTCGAGGCCGTCCCGATCGTGCAGAAGCGCGCCGTGGAGCTGTGCCGCCGCATGGCCAAGCCGGTCATCGTCGCGACGCAGATGCTCGAGTCGATGATCGAGAACCCGGTCCCCACGCGCGCCGAGACCAGCGACGTCGCCAACGCCGTCCTCGACGGCGCCGACGCGGTCATGCTCTCGGGCGAGACGAGCGTGGGCAAGTATCCCGTCGTCGTCGTCGAGACGATGGCACGCATCGTCGCCTCGACCGAGGAGCACGGGCTCGAGCGCATCGCGCCGTTCACGACGAAGCCTCGCACGCAGGGCGGCATCATCACCCTGGCCGCGAACGAGGTCGCCGAGTTCGTCGAGGCGAAGTACATCTGCCTGTTCACCGAGTCGGGCGACACCGCCCGTCGCATGTCGCGGCTGCGCCCCGGCATCCCGATGATGGCGTTCGCGGTCGACCCCGCGATCCGGCGCCGGATGGCCCTCACCTGGGGTGTGCAGTCCTCGCTCGTCGAGCACGTCGCGCACACCGATCTGATGTTCCTCCAGGTGGACGACTTCTTCCTGCGCAACGAGCTCGCCGCCGAGGGCGACAAGGTCGTCGTGATCTCCGGGTCCCCTCCCGGGATCATCGGATCGACCAACGACATCCGCATCCACAAGATCGGCGACGCCGTGCACGGCAAGGCGCCCATCTACAAGGCCGAGCAGTAAGCAGTAGCGGAGACACAGAGAAGAGCGGATGCCGTCGGCATCCGCTCTTCGTCGTGCCGGTGTCTTCGTCGTGCCGGTGTCTTCGTCGTGCCGGTGGTGGGAGTCGAACCCACACGCCCTTGCGGGCAACCGAGTTTGAGTCGGTCGCGTCTGCCATTCCGCCACACCGGCGCACAACGGTTTCGACGATACCGCAGGAAGTGCGCGCTCCTGGCTCTAGGATGGATGAGTGACTGAGCAGGAACCGACCCCGGCATCCACCGCATCCGCCCCCCGACGCGTCGTCGTCGCCGAGGACGAATCGCTGATCCGTCTCGACATCGTCGAGATCCTCCGCGACAACGGCTACGACGTCGTCGGAGAGGCCGGTGACGGCGAGACGGCGGTCCAGCTGGCGACCGAGCTGCGTCCCGACCTGGTGATCATGGACGTGAAGATGCCCGTCCTGGACGGCATCTCCGCGGCCGAGCGGCTCAGCAAGAACCACATCGCCCCCGTCGTGCTGCTGACCGCCTTCAGCCAGAAGGAGCTCGTCGAGCGGGCTAGCGAGGCGGGTGCGCTCGCCTACGTCGTGAAGCCCTTCACGCCGAACGACCTGCTGCCGGCGATCGAGATCGCCCTCGCCCGCTACGAGCAGATCATCACGCTCGAGGCCGAGGTCGCCGACATGGTCGAGCGCTTCGAGACCCGCAAGCTCGTCGACCGCGCCAAGGGCCTGCTCAACGAGAAGATGGGTCTGTCCGAGCCCGAGGCGTTCCGCTGGATCCAGAAGGCGTCGATGGACCGCCGCCTGACGATGCAGGACGTCGCCAAGGCGATCATCGAGCAGCTCTCCGCCAAGAAGTGAGCCTCGCGCCGCAGGCGCGGCGCATCGCACGCGGCTCCGGCCGGTGCCGCGGCGTCAGCCCGCAGGAAGCTCCTTGATCATGTTGGTGATCCGGATCGTCGAGCAGCGGCGTCCCTGATCGTCCGAGACCACGATCTCGTGCACCGTCACACTGCGACCGAGGTGCACCGGGGTGCACACACCCGTGACCAGGCCGCTCGTCGCCGATCGCGTGTGCGTGGCGTTGATGTCGACGCCGACGGCGAGCCGGCCCTGACCGGCGTGCAGGTTGGCGGCCATCGACCCGAGCGATTCGCCGAGGACGACGTACGCGCCGCCGTGCATGAGGCCCACGGGCTGCGTGTTGCCTTCGACGGGCATCGTCGCGACGCAGCGCTCCACCGTGAACTCGATGAACTGCATGCCCATCTTCTCGGCCAGTGCGCCCATGCCGCGGCGCGCGACCCACTCGAGCCCGGCGACGTCTGCAGGGGAGGTCTCGGTCGTCATCTCTCGCCTTCGCTCGGGAACGGATCGGTCTCGCCACTCGCGTCGGAGATCTCGATACGCCGCTGCGCGGCTGCTCGTTCGAGACCCCGGGGCGCCTCAACACTGCGTGGCAGCATTGACCCACCCCGCGTCTAGGCTGGCAGGGTGACGGACTCCGGCAAGCCTACCCTTCTCGTCGTGGACGGCCACTCGCTGGCCTACCGCGCCTTCTTCGCCCTCCCGGTCGACAATTTCTCGACCAAGGACGGCCAGCACACGAACGGGATCTACGGGTTCCTCTCGATGTTCGTGAATCTCGTCAAGGCCGAGAAGCCGACGCACCTCGCCGTGGCGTTCGACACCTCGCGACAGTCCTTCCGCACCCGCGAGTACCCGGAGTACAAGGCCAATCGCTCCGAGTCGCCGGCCGAGTTCAAGGGGCAGGTGCCGATCCTGCAGGACTGCCTGCGTGCGATGAACGTGGCGGTCCTGACGAAGGAGGACTTCGAGGCCGACGACATCCTCGCGACCCTCGCGACGCGCGGAGTCGCGGAGGGGTACGACGTGCTCGTGTGCTCGGGCGACCGCGACACGATCCAGCTCGTGACCGACGAGGTCACCCTCCTGTACCCGAGTGTGCAGGGCGTCTCGCAGCTCAAGCGATACACGCCCGAGACCGTCGTCGAGAAGTACGGCCTGCCCCCGCACAACTACCCCGACATCGCCGCGCTCGTGGGCGAGACGAGCGACAACCTTCCGGGAGTGCCCAAGGTCGGGGAGAAGACCGCCGTCAAATGGCTCACGCAGTTCGGCTCGCTCGACGAGCTGCTCGACCGCGCGGACGAGATCAAGGGCGTCGTGGGCGGGAACCTGCGCGAGCACCTCGACGACGTGCGCCGCAACCGGTCGCTGAACGCGCTGCTGCGCGATGTCGAGCTCGATCTCGCTCCGGCCGATCTGGCCGTGCAGCCGATCGACGCACAGGCGGTCCGCGACATCTTCGCCCGTCTCGAGTTCCGCACGCTCCTGCCGCGCGTGTTCGAGGCGCTCGGCTCGAACGGCGACAATGCCCCCGAGGCACCGGCGGTGACCGCACCGACCCCCGCGCAGGTGGATGCCGCGGGTCTGAGCGCCTGGCTCGATCGGGCCACCGGCGAGGTCGGCGTCACCGTGACGGTCCGGGCCGGCCTGCCCGAGCGGATCGGCCTCGCGACGCTCGAGAGCGCTGTCGAGGCGACGTGGTCCGCCGAGGTCGCCGAGGCTGCGGGGCCGTGGCTCGAGGGCACGAGCGCCAAGGTCCTCTCCGATGCGAAGCCGCAGGTGAAGGCGCTGCGCCGCGCCGGCGTGCGCCTGGGCGGGCTGGCCTTCGACCCTATCCTCGCCGGCTGGCTCCTGCGCCCCAGCTTCCCGGACAAGGGCCTCGCCGACCTCGTCGACCGGTATCTGGGCGAGAAGCTCCCCGAAGCCGACCCGACCCAACTCGTGCCCGAGACCGAGGGGGCGACCCCGGGGCAGCTGTCCTGGTTCACCCTGCGCGTGGCCGCCGCCGTGCGCGATGACCTTCCGGCGTCGGTCGCATCGGTGCTCGAGGAGATCGAACTGCCCACGCTGGACACCCTCGCCGACATGGAGCTGGCCGGCGTGGCCGTGTCGCGCGAGAAGCTGACGACGTTCTCGGCGGAGCTCGGGGCGCGCGCCGAGGCGCTCGCGACCGAGGCGTATGCCACGATCGGGCGCGAGGTGAACCTGGGCTCGCCCAAGCAGCTGCAGGAGGTGCTGTTCGACCAGCTGGAGCTGCCCAAGACCCGCAAGACCAAGACCGGGTACTCCACCGATGCGGCGGTCCTCGCCGATCTCCAGGAGTCGCATCCGCACCCCTTCCTCGACCTGCTGCTGCGCCATCGCGAGGCGACGAAGCTGCGTCAGATCATCGAGTCGCTCAACACCGCGATCGGCGACGACGAGCGCATCCACACGACCTATGTGCAGACGCGCAGCCAGACCGGCCGTCTGTCGAGCACCGACCCGAACCTGCAGAACATCCCGATCCGCAACGAGGAGTCCGCTCGGATCCGCGCGGCGTTCGAAGTGGGCAGCGGGTACGAGACGCTGCTGACGGCCGACTATTCGCAGATCGAGATGCGCATCATGGCGCACCTGTCCGGCGACCCGGGGCTGATCGAGGCGTTCAACTCGGGCGAGGATCTGCACCGCTTCGTCGGCGCGCGCGTGTTCGGCGTCGAACCGGCCGAGGTGACGCCCGCGATGCGCACGAAGGTGAAGGCGATGTCGTACGGGCTCGTCTACGGACTGTCGGCGTTCGGGCTGTCCAAGCAACTGCGCATCGAGCAGTCCGAGGCCAAGCAGCTCATGCTCGAGTACTTCGCCCGCTTCGGCGCCGTGCGCGACTACCTGCGTTCCTCGGTCGAGACGGCGCGCGTCGAGGGGTACACCGCGACCATCTTCGGCCGGCGCCGGCCGTTCCCCGACCTGACGAGCCCGAACCGCGTCCTCCGCGAGAACGCCGAGCGCGCCGCGCTGAACGCCCCCATCCAGGGCAGCGCCGCCGACATCATGAAGATCGCGCTGTTCCGCATCCACGACGAGCTGCGCGACGCGGGCCTGGCTTCCCGCGTCCTGCTGCAGATCCACGACGAACTCGTCGTCGAGGTGGCGCCGGGGGAATGGGATGCCGTCGAGGAGGTCGTCCGCGCGCGCATGGGCGACGCGGCGGAGCTCTCGGTCCCGCTGGACGTGCAGATCGGCCGCGGCGGCGACTGGAACGTCGCCGGCCACTGACCACGTCCGGACGGGTCACGGGGTTAGGCTCGAAGGATGACCGACGCACAGCGCACGCCCACGCCGATCGACACGATCGCCGACGCCTGGGTCGACACCCTCGCCGAGCTCTCGCCGGGACTCGCCACCTACATCGGCCGGTTCGAGCACAACGACCGGCTCGACGACCTCTCGCCGGAGGGCACCGAGCGCGCCGCCGCTGCCGCCCGCTCGACCCTCGCCGCTCTCGAGGCCGCTCAGCCGAACGACCGGGTCGACGAGGTCACGAAGGCCGATCTGACCGCCGAACTGCGCCTGCAGCTCGACCTGCACGAGGTGAAGTCCCATCTGCGGGACGTCAACGTCATCGCCTCGCCTGCTCAGGAGCTGCGCAACGTCTTCGATCTGATGCCGACGAGCACGGTCGACGACTGGGCGGTCGTCTCCCGTCGGCTCAGGGCGATCCCGGGTGCGATCGACGGCTACGTCGAGACGCTCCGGCTGGGCATCGACGAGGGCGTCGTGCCGGCCCGTCGCCAGGTGACGGAGGTCGCCACCCAGATCGCGCGCTACACCGCCGATAAGGGATTCTTCGCCACGTTCGCGGGCGAGGCCGATCCCGACGAGGGACACCTTCCGGCCTCGCTCGCCCGTGATCTGACCGACAACGCGAACGCCGCCCGGGTCGCGTACGACAAGCTCGCCGCCTTCTTCGCCGACGAGCTCGCTCCCGCGGCCACCGAGAAGGATGCCGTGGGCCGCGAGCTCTATGCGCTGCACTCGCAGCGCTTCCTCGGCGCGACGATCGACCTCGACGAGACGTACGAGTGGGGCATCGAGGAGCTGGCCCGCATGGTCGCCGAGCAGGAGGCGGTCGCGAACGAGATCACGCCGGGCGGTTCCGTCGAGGATGCCGTCGCGTTCCTCGAGGCCGACGAGTCCCGCAAGCTGCGCGGTACCGAGGCACTGCAGCGCTGGATGCAGGAAACCAGCGACCGTGCGGTCGCCGAGCTCGGCCGAACGCACTTCGACATCCCCGAGCCGATCCGCACACTCGAGTGCATGATCGCCCCGACGAACGAGGGCGGGATCTATTACACGGGCCCCACCGACGACTTCTCACGACCGGGCCGCATGTGGTGGTCGGTGCCCGAGGGCGTCGACACGTTCGACACGTGGCGGGAGCTGACCACGGTCTACCACGAGGGCATTCCGGGTCACCACCTCCAGATCGCGCAGGCGGTCTACAACCGCACGGAGCTGAACTCCTGGCGGCGGCTGCTCGCCGGCTCGAGCGGTCACGCGGAGGGCTGGGCCCTGTACGCGGAGCGGCTCATGGAGCAGCTCGGGTACCTCGACGACCCCGCCGATCGCCTCGGCATGCTCGACGGCCAGCGCATGCGCGCGGCCCGCGTCGTGCTCGACATCGGCGTGCACCTGGAGAAGCCGCGCCTGAGCGGGGAGGGCACGTGGGACGCCGACTACGCACTGGAGTTCATGCGCCGCAACGTGAACATGTCCGATGAGTTCGTCCGCTTCGAGGTCAACCGCTACCTCGGCTGGCCGGGACAGGCACCGTCGTACAAGGTCGGGCAGCGCATCTGGGAGCAGATCCGCGACGACGCCGCCGAACGGGCGGGCGAGGCCTTCGACATCAAGACGTTCCACATGCGCGCGCTGCAGCTCGGCGGCGTGGGGCTCGACACGCTGCGGATGGCCCTCGCTCAGGGCTGAGCGCCATCCGCTCCGCCGGGCCCGCCGGACAGCAGCGCGACGACCTCGGCGTCGGTGGTCTGGGTGAAGTCGGCGTAGAACCTGCCCACCGCCCAGAACTCGGCCTGCGGGTGCGCGCACACGTACGCATCGACGAGGCCGGGCTCGGGCCGCCAGCGCTGCGGCGCGACGGGGACCGCGAGCACGACGGCCGTCGCGCCGGCGGCACGCACCGCCCGGCACGCGGCGGTCGCGGTGGCGCCGGTCGCGATCCCGTCGTCCACGACGAGCGCGCGACGTCCCGCCGGCGTGGGCCCGCCCGCGAACAGGGCGGCGCGCCGCCTCAGCTCCGCGCGTTCACGACTCTCCACGGCATCCAGCTGCGCGGCGCTGACGCCCCCGGCGCGCAGCGCGTCCGCGTCAACGACGCGGGCGTCGCCGGCGATCGCGCCCACGGCGAACTCCTCGCGGCCCGGGGATCCGAGCTTGCGGACGGCGATCGCCCCCAGCGGCAGATTCAGCCGCGCAGCCACTTCCGCCGCCACCACGACACCCCCGCGCGGCAGCCCGAGCACGACCGCGTCCGCCGCGGCATCCCGGTTCTGCCACGTCGTGAGCAGCTCGGCCAGCTGCCGGCCGGCATCGGCCCGATCGGCGTACAGTGCCATGACCCCACGGTACGCTCAGGACACCCGCGAGGACACACCGGGCGTCGGAGGAATGCGCGGCGGCCATCCCGGGTTCCATTCGTGGGAATGGAAAGGACTCACTCATGAGCGCGGTGCACCTCGGTCTCGACACGTTCGGCGACATCACCCACGACGAGGACGGCGCACCGGTGACGGGCGCGCAGACGATCCGGCAGGTCGTCGACCAGGCCGTCTTGGCCGACGAGGTCGGACTGCACTTCTTCGGCGTGGGGGAGCACCACCGCCCCGATTTCGCCGTCTCGAGCCCCGAGATCGTGCTCGCGGCCGCCGCCGCCCGCACGACGCGGATCCGGCTCGGCACCGCCGTGACGGTGCTCTCCAGCGACGACCCCGTGCGCGTGTACGAGCGATTCGCGACTCTCGATGCCGTCTCGCACGGCCGCGCCGAGGTGATCCTCGGACGCGGCTCGTTCATCGAGTCCTTCCCGCTGTTCGGCTACGACCTGCGCGACTACGAGGCCCTGTTCGACGAGAAGCTCGACCTGTTCTCGCGACTGCTCACGGAGAAGCCCGTCACCTGGAGCGGGACGACCCGGGCAGCCCTCGACAACGCCGACGTCTTTCCGAAGACCGAGCACGGGCTGCGCGCCTGGGTGGGTGTCGGCGGCACCCCGGAGTCGGTCGTCCGCGCGGCCCGCCACGGCTACGGGCTCATGCTCGCGATCATCGGTGGAGCCGCCGGACGCTTCCGCCCGTTCGTGGACCTGTATCACCGCTCGCTCACCGAGTTCGGCCGTGACCGGCTGCCCGTCGGGGTGCACTCGCCCGGTCACATCGCCGAGACGGACGAGCGCGCGTGGGAAGAGGCGTACCCGGGATTCCAGGCGATGAACGACACGATCGGCCGGGAGCGCGGCTGGCCGCCGTACAACCGCCTCCGTTTCCAGCACGACGTCGGCCCCGAAGGCGCGCTGTATGTGGGCTCGCCCGAGACCGTCGCCCGCAAGATCGCCGACACCGTGCGCGTCCTGAGCGTCGACCGGTTCGACATGAAGTTCTCCACCGGCACTCTCTCGCACGCGAAGATGATGCGCTCGATCGAGTTGTTCGGCACCGAGGTGGCACCGCGCGTGCACGAGCTGCTCGCGTCGCGCTGACGCGGATGACGGGAAGTCAATAGCATTCATCCATGACGGATGCCGGTACTCAGACCGTGGCGACGCGCCTGGACGCGCTGCCTTTCACCCGCCGGCATCTGCGGGTGCTCGGCGGTTCGGGCATCGGCTGGGCCCTGGACGCCATGGATGTCGGCCTGATCTCGTTCATCATCGCGGCCCTGGTCACCGAGTGGTCTCTGACTAGCCAGGAGGCGGGGTGGATCGCGTCGGCGGGGTTCGTCGGCATGGCGATCGGCGCGAGCGTGGGCGGCTTGCTCGCCGACCGGCTCGGCCGACGCTCGGTGTTCGCGCTGACGCTGCTCGTCTACGGCCTGGCCACCGGAGCGAGCGCGCTGGTGGGCGGGATCGCGATGCTGCTCGTCCTCCGCTTCGTCGTGGGCCTGGGCCTGGGCGCGGAACTGCCGGTCGCGAGCACCTACGTCAGCGAGTTCGCGCCGGCGCGCATGCGCGGACGGCTCATCGTGATCCTCGAGGCCTTCTGGGCCGTCGGGTGGACCGCGGCCGCCCTGATCGGGTTCTTCGTGATCCCGAATGTGCCCGACGGCTGGCGCTGGGCGTTCGCGATCGGCGCGATCCCCGCCGCCTACGCGCTGATCGTGCGCTGGGGACTGCCGGAGTCCGCGCGATGGCTCGACCGTCAGGGGCGACGCGGCGAGGCCGAGCAGGTCGTCACGCAACTGGAGGCGTCCCCGCCCGTCGGCTCGTCCGTGCGGCACCGTGTCGCGCCGGTCGCCGCCGCCGCGAGCGCTCCCGCGGCCGCCACCAGCACGGGGCAGCGTCTCGCCGCGCTGTGGTCGGCGGAGTTCGCGGTCCGCACTGCCTGTCTCTGGGCGGTCTGGTTCTGCGTCAACTTCGCCTACTACGGCGCCTTCATCTGGATCCCGACCCTGCTCGTCGCGCAAGGCTACGACCTGGTCACGTCGTTCGGCTTCACGCTCATCATCACCCTCGCCCAGCTGCCCGGATACGCCGTCGCCGCGTGGCTCATCGAGGTGTGGGGGCGGCGCGTCACGCTCTCGGTGTTCCTGGCCGGCTCCGCGTGCGCCGCGATCCTGTTCGGCACGGCGACAGGGGAGACGGCGATCATCGCGAGCGGCATGGCGCTGTCGTTCTTCAACCTGGGTGCCTGGGGCGCGCTGTACGCGGTCACCCCCGAGCTGTATCCGACGTCGCTGCGCGCCACCGGCTCGGGGTGGGCCGCCGGGGTCGGACGCATCGCGTCGATCGTGGCGCCGCCGGCCGTGCCGGTGCTCATGGCCGCCGGCGCCCTGCCGCTGACGTTCGCCGTCTTCGCCGTGTTCTTCGTCATCGCCGCGGCCGCCACCTGGGGGCTCGTCGAGGTGCGCGGCGCCGCGCTCGACGACCGCTGAGCACCGGGCGCTGAGCCGCGAGCGCGGAACACCGTACGCTGGGACGGTGGCATCCGTGCGTTACGTCGCCATCGGCGACTCCTTCACCGAGGGCGTCGGCGACGAGCTCCCGGACGGTCGCGTGCGCGGCTGGGCCGATCTCGTCGCGCAGGGCTGGGCCGCGTCTGGCGGTGAGCCGATCGAGTACGCGAATCTCGCGATCCGCGGCAAGCTCGTCTGGCCGATCGTCGAGCAGCAGCTCGAACCGGCGCTGGCGCTGCACCCGACGCACCTGTCGTTCAACGGCGGCGGCAACGACATGCTCCGCCCGCGCGCGTCGATCCCGGCGCTGGCCGATGCGTTCTCGCACGTGCTGCGCCGGTGCGACGAAGAGGGCGTCACGTTCGTCCTGCTGTCCGGCGCCAACCCGTCCGGTCAGCTGCCGCTGAGCCGCGTCATCCAGCGACGGGGCGACCTCATGTCCGCGGCGGTCGTGCAGCGCGTCTCGGACCGCTCGGACGTGATCCGGGCCTTCAACTGGCCGGACGGCGAACTGTCCGCCCCGCCCTACTGGTCCGAGGACCGCCTGCACATGAACGCACGCGGGCACCACCGCGTCGCGGCCCGCGTGCTGGCAGCACTGGGGGAGCGGGTGCCCGAGGGCTGGTGGTCGCTGCCGGAGCTGCCGGCGGCTGACCTGCTCGGTCGCACGGAGTACTTCCGCGCGCACCTGGGTCCGTGGGTGAGGCGCCGGCTGACCGGCACCTCGTCCGGCGACGACCGCGAGCCGAAGCACCCCGACTGGGTGGAGATCCCGCCCGCGTAGTCACAGCGACGCGGGGAAGTCAAGGGCATCGCACCCACGGCATCCTCGCACCATCATGGTGGGACCCCTTCAGCAAAGGAGTCCTGCCATGAGCATCGGAACCGGAATCGTCCTGTTCGTCATCGGCGCCATCCTCGTCTTCGCCGTCAACGCCGAGGTGGATGTGGTCGACCTCGACGTGATCGGCTACATCCTGATGGGCGCCGGAGCGCTCGTCTTCGTCGTCGGGATCATCCTGCTGATGCGTCGCCGCACGACCGAGTCGGTCACCCGCACGAGTGATCCGTCGGCGGGGGAGCGCATCACGCGCACCGAGACCCGCACTCCCGAAGAGCCGCCGCTGTGAGGCGAGTCGCCCGGTTCGTCAGCGGCGCGGGCGGCGCGGAGGATCCATGCCGATGTGGATGCGCGTGCGTTTGCGCTCGATCACGATGAAGGTGCCGCCGATCAGCCACAGCGGAAGCTGCGTGAGGAAGGCGATGCGGAACGCGTCGAGCGAGTATGTCTCCGGCGTGCCGGCGCCCTGCAGGTCCAGCGCGAGACCGATGAGGAAGACGGCGATCAGTGCCGCGAAGAAGCCGCCCGCGTTGGTCACGCCGGTGGCCGTGCTGAGGCGATGCGCGGGGTTGTGGGTGCGGGCGTGGTCGAAGGCGATCATGGATGCCGGACCTCCCATCGCGAGCGCGAACGCCAGCGCGTAGAGCAGCCACAGCGGGGCCGGACCGGGCCAGCAGATGACGGCCAGCCAGACGACGGCCTGGGTCACGACGGCCGGGAGGACGAGCGCGCGCGAGCGCATGTCCGGGATCCGCCGGGACAGTTCTCCCATGATCGGCCCCAGTGCCATGCCGATGAACACGTACGTGGAGATCACCGCTGCCGCCTGCGCGACACTCAGTCCTTCACCGGCGGTGAGGAAAGGGAACCCCCACAGCAGGACGAACGCGGTGCCGGCGAACGGCGTCGTGAAGTGCGACCAGAACGCGAGGCGCGTGCCGGGGTGAGCCCACGCCGCGCGGATGCCGACACCGGTGTCCACCGCCGAGGTGACGACCCGGATCACGCCGGTGTCCGTGTTCACCGAGACGTCGGCGGTGCGCTCGGGCGGATGGTTGCGGATGATGAGGAACACGAGGATCGCGAACAGCACGCCGAGCCCCGCGACGCTGCCGAAGGCGATCGTCCACGTGGTCGCGTGCAGCAGCGCGGCGAGCGGGAGCAGGGCGAGCAGCTGACCGGACTGACCGACGATGCCGGTCAACTGCACCATGAGCGGACCCCGCTGCGCGGGGAACCAGGTCGCGATCAGCCGCAGAACGCTGGGGAAGACCGCCGCATCGCCGGCGCCGAGCAGCATGCGGGCGAAGATCGCGATGCCGACGCTCTCCGACAGCGCCATCGTGAGCTGGCCCGCCGCCATGAGCAGCATGCCGATCGTCATGATCGGCCGGGCGCCCCAGCGGTCCAGCATGACCCCGATCGGGATCTGCATGCCGCCGTAGACCGCCAGCTGCATCACGGCGAACAGCGACAGGGTCGACGCGTCGACCGCGAAGCGCTCGGCCGTGTCGACGCCGACGGCGGCCAGCGATGTGCGGTTCGTGATCGCCAAGACGTACGCGGCTACGCCGACGATCCAGATGATCCACGCGCGCACCTCGTGACTGGGTGAGGCGACGCGGGTCATGACTCCAAGGTACGCCCCGACGCGATCGACGCAGACCTTGCGGCGTGCCGCTGCGCGTAGAGTTCCCGGGTGACCGAGATCGAGATGACGCGCATCGACGGCGGCCGTGTCGAACTGCACGATGCGCGACGCAAGGCCCGCCGGATCGTCCACCTCGAGCCTTTCGAGCTGGCCGTCTATCCCGTCACGCAGGCCCAGCTCGCGGAGCTCCTCGGCGAGGCGGCCGCCCATCCGCGCCGTCCGGCCGTCGACGTCAGCTGGCTGCGGGCGATCCGGGTCTGCAACGCCGCCTCGGAGTGGGAGGGACTCGATCCCGCCTACGCGTTCGACGGCGAGGAGGTCACCTGGCACGTCGAGGCCGACGGGTACCGTCTGCCCACCGAGGCAGAGTGGGAGTTCGCCTGCCGCGCCGGGTCGGCCGGTGCGCACTACGGGCCGCTGCGCGACATCGCCTGGACTGCCGCCGACGCGGTCGCCTCGCCCCAGGACGTGGGCGGACGGATGCCGAACCTGAACGGGCTGTTCGACACCCTCGGCAACGTGTGGGAGTGGTGCTGGGACCTGCTCGACCCGGCCCGGTATCGCGGCTACCGGGTGTTCCGGGGCGGCGGCTTCGCCGACGATGCGTGGAGTGTGCGCGCCTCGACCCGACGCGGGGGAGCGCCGCGCATGCATCACGAGGACGTCGGGTTCCGCCTCGCGCGCGGCGGTTTCGATGCGGTCGACGCGGCGCAGGGCTGGTCGGCAGCCGCCGACCGCGAACGCGCCGAGACCGACGGGCCGCTCCCGCCGGGGTGGACGCCGCTGCGATGAGTTCCGCACGCGATGTCGATTCCGTCGATTCCCGTTCGACGTCATAGTGAGAGGGTGCACCGAGCGCCCCACGACAAGGAGACGGACAGATGAAGCACATGCTGATCATGCGGGCGAACCAGCAGGCCGTGGACGCCTACGAGAAGCTCGATTTCCAGGAGGTCATCAACGCGATGGGCGCCTACAACGAGTCGCTCATGAAGGCCGGCGTGATGGTCGCCGGCGAGGGCCTGGCCCCCGAAGCCGGGTTCGTCGTGGAGTTCACCGACGACGCGCCCATCGTCAGCGACGGCCCCTACGGCGAAGTCCACGAGCTGTTCAACGGGTTCTGGATCCTGCAGACGGCGACCGCCGCGGAAGCCATCGAGTGGGCCAAGCGGTGCCCGCTCGGTCCCGGCAACAAGCTCGAGGTGCGCCGGGTCACCGACGAGAGCGACTTCGCCGACTTCGGCGACAACGAGTTCATTCAGAAGGAGGCCGGCTGGCGCGAGGAACTCGGCACGAACTGATGGTGATCGACGTCCACCGCGCGGTCGAGGCCGCCTGGCGCATCGAGGGCCCGCGCATCGTCGCGGCGCTCACGAGGATGACGGGCGACCTCGGCCAGGCGGAGGACGTGGCGCAGGAGGCGGTGGCCGAGGCCCTCGTCTCGTGGCCGCACACCGGCATTCCAGGCAACACCGGCGCCTGGCTCACCGTCACGGCGAAACGCCGCGCGATCGATGCCTGGCGCCGACGCGAACGCCGCGACGACCGCTACCGGGCGATCGCCCACGAGCTCGCCGAGTCTGCCGAGGATGCTTGGGAGCCGATCGACGACGACCTGCTGCGGCTGGTGTTCACGGCGTGCCATCCGGCGCTGTCTCGGGAGTCGCAGGTCGCCCTCACCCTGCGGGTGGTGGGCGGCCTGACCACCGTGGAAGTCGCGCGGATGCTGCTGGTCCCGGTCGCCACGGTGCAGGCGCGGATCACCCGGGCCAAGAAGACGCTGGCGGCCGCGCGGGTGCCGTTCGAGCCGCCGGACCCCTCGGAGTGGCGGGACCGTGTCTCGGGCGTGCTCGGCGTCGTGTACCTGATGTTCACGGAAGGGTACGCAGCCACCACGGGGGAGCGGTGGATCCGCCCCGATCTCGCGGACGAGGCTCTGCGCCTCGGCCGTGTGCTGGCGGGCCTGCTGCCGCGTGAGCCGGACGTGCATGCCCTCGTCGCGCTCATGGAGTTCCAGCGATCGCGGTTCGCCGCGCGAGAGTCACGCACGGGAGAGCCGGTGCTCCTGGCCGATCAGGACCGCTCCCGGTGGGATCGAGCGCAGATCGCCCGCGGACGGGAAGCGCTTCGCCGAGCGGATGCCGCGGCCGCCTCGCGCGGGAGGGGACGCGGCGCGTACGCTCTGCAAGCCGCGATCGCCGAGTGCCACAGCATCGCCGCGGGCGTCGAGGACACCGATTGGGAGCGGATCGTCGTCCTGTACGAGGCTCTCGGCCGCATCGCCCCCAGCCCCGTGGTGGAGCTCAACCGCGCCGTCGCCGTGTCGATGGCCACCGGACCGGCAACCGCGCTGCGGATCGTGGATGAGCTGGCTGCTGCGGGGGAGCTGCGCGGATCCGCGCTGATCCCCAGCGTTCGCGGCGAGCTGCTGGCACGGCTGGGTCGTGTGGCGGCGGCCCGCGCGGAGTTCGCCGTCGCGGCATCCCTCACTCCGAACGACGCACAGCGCAGAGTGCTGGAACACAAGGCGGATGCGCTGGGGTGAGTCGTGTCAGCCGGAGACGCGCGCGTACTGCGAACCCGACGGCGTGCGCTCGACGAGCTCGTGGTCGACGAGGTATCGACGCAGCACCGCGACATCGCCGCCCGGAGCGAACGCTTCCAAGCGTGCATTGATGCCCGCCTCGTCGAGCACGACGCCGTGCGGCACGGCACGCTGCACGACCCACTCGAGAAGGGCCCGGCGCTCAGACGCGCGCAGCGGATACCGGTCGATGCGGCCGTCGCGGTCGAGGAACCGGGTGATGTCGTCCGCGGCGGCACGGGGCCGTGGCGCAGCGCGCCGCCAGAGGTCACGTCCGACGGCGGTGGCGTCGTCCGGACGGAAGCCGGTCTCGCGGGCCGCCTCGCGCAGCCGGTCGTCGGCGGTGGAGATCACGTACGAGACATCGCCGCCCCACGGAGCCAGCCCCAGGACGCGACCGATCGCACCACGCACGACACCCCACTCGTGCGCCTGATCGGTGACGTCGACCGCGAGGCGGACCTCGTCACCGATGCGGACGCCCTCCAGCGTCCCGCAATGCTCGCCATCGACGACGAGCGACCAGACGCGACGGTCCGGGGCTGCGACATCGGTCACGGGACGCAGTTCCAGTCGCACGCGTGCCATGCGATCACGGTACCGCTGTGAGCAGTTCGGGATCTCACAGCCTGCGGTCTCGAACCACTTGCGCGTACTTGGGAGCGCAGCTTCGCCACGGCCCGGGCTGAGGGCGCCGCCGTCTGTACACCCTTCGTGATGATGCGCTCGACGACATCGACTGTGGGAGGCGCGTCACATCGCCGCCTACGGCGGCGGCTGGGAGCAGTGCCTCGCCGCTCTCGCAGCTTTGTACGCGGACCCTGCGCCCACCGCCGCATTCGAGCCCGCCGCTGCTGAACGCTGGCGGGCGATCGCCGACCGCGTGCTCGTCGTCGAGCGCCACCTCAACGCTTCGCGGGCGGACGTGTGGCGACCGCTCACCACGGAGGCGGGTCTGCGCGCCTGGTGGTGGAGTCATTGGAACGATGTCGAGATCACCGCGGACGCCCGGCCGGGCGGCAGCTATCGCTTCACCGCGCCGGATGCCGGCATCCGCATCGAGGGGAGCTATCTCGATGTCGACCCCGACGAGCACCTCGCCTTCACCTGGCGCTGGACCGACGCGGACGGTACGAGCGCGGATGAGGCATGCGACATCGTGCTCACAGAGGTCGATGGCGGCACCAGCCTGGCGTTGCGCCACACCGGCCCCTGGCCGGACGACGCACCTGCGGAGAGCTACCGACAGGGATGGGAGTTCTGCTGGAGGCGCTCTCGCGCAAGCTCACGAGCTGATGAGGTCGCCCACCCGGCGGATCGCCGAGTGTCACTAGACATGTCACTCGCGAGCATCCGTGATCGGGGGTTTGTCATCTCCCGTGACACGCTATCGGCTGCCGGGCGTGTCGATGGATGTGTCGATTCTGCAGGGCACGGGCCGTCGCGATGTCGAGTGTCGGGTCTGACGATACGTTCATTGCATGGGACACCTTCCGGCCAAGACGATTGCGTCGACCCTCCGCGACATTCAGAAGAGTGAGTTCGTTCTTCCCGCGATCCAGCGAGAGTATGTGTGGAAGCCCTCGCAAGTGGTGCGGCTCTTCGACTCGATTCTTCGCGGCTACCCGATCGGCAGCTTCCTCGCGTGGAAGATCGACCCGGAGACGATCGCGAAGTTCAAGTTCTACGGATTCTTGAAGGACTACTCGCAGTTCGACAAGCTCCACAGCCCGGATCTCGACCTACCCGATAAGCCGGTGACCGCTGTCCTCGACGGACAGCAGCGGCTGACATCGTTGAACATCGGTCTTCGTGGGTCGTACGCGGTGAGGGAGAAGTACGCGCGCCACAACACTGCCCACGGGTACCCGACGCGGCGCATGTATCTGAACGTTCTCGCTGAGGCGGCGCCCAACGACGCCGGTCTGCGCTACGACTTCCGCCTTCTCACGGACGCACAGATTCGCGAGTCCGCTGAGGACGAAGCGCACCACTGGTTTCCTGTGGCGAAGATCTTCGATGCCACGAACGCGATGCAGCCGATGATGGAATTGGCGCAGCTCGGGCTCGGGAACAACGAGTTTGCGATCCGTGTCCTGGGGGAGCTCTACGACGCGGTGCATGCGAAAGAGAGCCTCCAGATGTATGAGGAGACGGACCAGGACGTTGAACGCGTCCTCGACATCTTCATCCGCGTCAACTCCGGTGGCACCACGCTGTCCTACAGCGACCTGCTGCTCTCGATCGCGACCGCACAGTGGAAGGAGCGCGACGCCCGAGACGCCATCCACGGCCTGGTAGATGCGCTCAACTCGACCGGCGCCGGCTTTAGCTTCTCCCAAGACGTCGTGCTCAAGGCCGGCCTCATGCTCGCGGGCATCAACGACATTGCGTTCAAGGTCAAGAACTTCACCACCGAGAATATGGCCGTGCTCGATCGAGAGTGGGACTCGATCGGAGATTCTCTGAAGCTCGCGGTGGGGCTGCTCAGCGATTTCGGGCTGTCGGACACAACTCTGTCTGCAAAGAGCGTCATCATCCCTGTTGCCTACTACTTGCATTCGCGCGGCCTCACTGATGGCTATCGCACGGCGGTCGCGCACGCACCAGATCGAGCACTCCTGCGGTCATGGGTTCTTCGATCACTCATCGTCCGCGGCATCTGGGGATCGGGTCTGGACACGCTGCTGCGAGATCTTCGGGCGGTGATCGATGACCACGGGCAGTCGCAGTTCCCGATGAACGAGCTCGAGCGAGCGATGGCGTTGAGAGGCAAGTCGCTGGCCGTCACAGATGAGCTTGTCGACGACATTCTCGATCTCTCTTACGGCGGCGCACGCACGTTCGCCGTGTTGGCGATGCTCTACGACCACGTCGACACTCGCAATCAGTTCCACGTCGACCACGTCTTCCCCAAGGCTCAACTGGACCCGAAACGCCTCCGGGAGCAGGGGTTCTCACGTGAGGAGATCGATGCGCTCGGAGCCCGCCGCGACCGGTTCGCCAACCTGCAGCTGTTGCCTGGCCCCGAGAACATCGACAAGTCTGCGACCGCACCGGATGACTGGGCCGCTCGAACCTACCCGACACCTGATGCGATGAGCAGTTACCTGTCGCTCAACGAGCTCACGGAGCTCCCTCACAATGCAGCAGCATTCTCAGAGTTCTTTGAAGCACGACGCCGAGCCGTCGGAGACCGGATCCGTCGCAAGCTCTCGTCCGGAGTTGTGACGCCTCAGGTGGTTGCCGAGGCTCACCAGGAGTATGACGGCACAGAACTTGACGCGGCGCTCGACGAGTAAGCCGCTCGAGGAATGCCCTACTGAGCTCCTGCTGCCCGCGCCGCGGGTCGAGTGTCCACCGGTTCCGCTAGTGTCGATGTTGCCGCTGGGGATGTTGCCGCTGGGGAGCGGCAGTTTTTAAGGGAGCAGTTGTGGGGAATGACGTTTCGGGACCCGTCGTGCAGGTCGGCGCCCAGACAAGCGCTGCGCCGCAGCCTGGCACGAGCTGGCGGCCGAGCAAGCGGACGATCATAATCGCCACGATCGTGGTTGGCCTGCTTGTGCTTGGTGCGGTCGTGTGGGTGGTCGTCGACCAGGTCACGCGGGTGACCGTCCCCACCGCGGAAGGCGAGACGCTGGCGGACGCGACTGCAGCATTCGAAGAGGTCGGCTTCACCGTCGTGACAGATTCCGAGTCGCGCTTCTGCCGACACGACGAGCAAGCGCAGGAGCTGTGCGTGATCTCCGCGCAGATCCCAGATGCAGGTGAACGAGTGCACCCGGACATTATCTTCCTCGAGGTCGTCCCCGCTGAGGTCGACGTCCCCGAGATGGAGGGCCTGTCGTTCGACGAGGCGCGAGCCGCTGCCGGCGAGGTGGGACTGACGGTGGAGCCGTTCGATCAAGCGGATGCGCGCGTGGAGGGCCACGAGAACTGGCCCGTCCTCGGGCAATCCGAACTCGGAACCGCGAAGGCCGGTGCGTGGGTGAAGGTCCGACTGGAGCGACCGCTCGTGGACGCCCCCGCCGTAGTAGGTGTCTCGCTCGCCACCGCGATGGGCGCTCTGCGTGAGGCAGGTTTCAAGCCTGTCATCACGGAGAATCCACGCTCCACGCTCGACCCGGCCTGGGTCGTGACCGGGTCGGAGCCGGCTGTCGTTGATGGCAAGCTGCCGCTGGCCAGCGAGGTGAAGCTCACGTGGGGCGTGCAGGTCCCGAACGTCGTCGGGATGACCGGCATCGCAGCGGACAGCACACTCACTAGCGCGAAGCTCAAGGTCACCGGGTCACATATGAACTCCCAGAAAGTCGCCACCCAGGATCCGGCCGCCGGAAAAGTTGTGAATCCGGGGGCGACCATCACGATTGCGTTGGAGCCGCCGTCTATCGTCTACGAGGTCGTCGGCAACGGCAGCCGTGCGTCCATCACCTGGATCGCACCAGGCACGTACGACATCAGCCAGGCGACCAACGAACCGCTCCCGTGGCGGATGTCTTTTCCAACTTCGTCGGGCTACCGGAACTTCAACGCCCAGCTCATGAACGGCAACAGCATCACCTGCAACATATACGTCAACGGTCAGCTGCTCAAGACGAATACGTCCACGGGCCCGTACGCCGTCGTCAGCTGCGGCTGACGACGGCCCATAGCCTCGGCGTGACCACGCCGACACCCCGCGTTGATGCGCGCTTCGATGTGACCGTCGATGCGCCCGAACCGTTGTCCAAGTTCGACGAGTGGCAAACGGAGAAGACCCCGCCCACCTCTTCTCCCACATCCTCGAGCTGGATGTGGCGAAGTGCCCGTGAGGTCCGAGCCGGCTGCGCCTCGTGGGCACCTTCCGGAACATCGATCAGGCGCACGTACTAGGGCGTGTTGATCAAGTCGGTCTTGATCTTGATCAGGGTCTTGATCCAGATCAGGGTGAATCGGCCTGACTTTCGTTCCGTTCTTCAAGCAAGGATGTGATGTCTCACGACTTCGGTGACGAGAGTGCGTCAGGAGACCGGTGACACTTCGTGTGTCAGGACATCGGTGACGGTCGCGGTCGCTGGGTTCTTTCGGCGGCCGCGGGGGTGTCCGTTGCTGACGTAGCGGACGCCGGGCGCGGGCCAGGCGGGTTCGATGAGGAGTTCACCGGTGCCGACGTCGTAGAACGCGATGGTGGCGTCGTCTTGGACGATGGTGACGAGTGTTCCGGCGAGGTGACTAGCGATCTGGAACTTCACGCCCTTGACCTTGATTCCCCCGCTGACGCTGACGCGGCGGGTGTTCTCTGGCAGCAACGCGCCCGCTGCCCCGACCGGTGAGGAAGACGGGGAAGCAGGGACGAGGGGTCGGGGCGGTCCGGCCGCCGGCGTCGCGTCCCATGCCTGTTGCGGGGCGGCATGTCCGGGCAGTCCTTGGTGGGGACGCTCGGTGTTGTAGATCCGGTCGAACTCATCGACTTGCGCCTGGAGCTCGCCGAGCGTTGCAGCCATGGGCTGCTTGTCGAGGTATCGGAACAGGGTTTGGTGGAAGCGTTCGTTCTTGCCTTGGGTGGTCGGCTTGTAGGGTTTCCCGGTGGTCGGCTCGACACCGAGCCGGGTAACGTGGTCAACGAGCTGGCCGACGATCCCTCGCCGGGACGGGTTCAGTGCGACGCCGTTATCGGTGAGCAGCCGTTGCGGGACGCCGTGCGCCTCGATGCCTTTCGCGACAACATGCACTGCGGCGTCGGAGGTCTCACCCGCGGCGACGTGGGACGCGACAGCGAGGCGGGAGTGGTCATCGATGAGTCGGAAGATCACGCACTTGCGGCCACCAGTGAGGACGTACTCGGTCGCGTCGAGTTGCCAACACGCGTTCGGCGCGGGATACACGAACCGGCGAAACGACGCGCGCGGCCGCTTGTTCGGCGCCGCCCGAGCGACTCCCGCGTCACGGAACACACGCGACAGGGACGCCGTCGACGGTGCCGGCAACCCCATCTCCCGATAGGAACGAAAGCCAGGCCGATTCACCCAAGTGCCGAGAGTTGATCCAGGATGCACAAGTAGTACGGCAGACATTCATGGACCGTTCCGTGCGAATGGAGTAGTGCCCGTTTCTGCCTCCAAGTCCTCCGACGAACAGAAGAAGGCGTGGCGCCGAGCGAGGCTGCTCGTTGGCACCGCGGTGCGCGAAGAACGCATCCGCGCTGGTCGGGCTCAAGAGGCGCTGGCACTCGATTCGGGCGTCACCCGCAACATGCTGATCCACATCGAGCATGGGAGTAGGGGAGTGAGGTTCGAGCGGATCTATGACCTCGCCAAAGCGCTCGGCGTCAATGCCTCGGCGTTACTACCGCCACGCGATGCGCCATCCGGTGAGACCGAGTAGTCGCGAGAACTGTGGTGATGTCTGAGCGGAACGTCACGGAGAGCCCTGCATGGCTCTACTTCGTGGCGAGAGTATCCTCGGTGTCCCGAGGTACTGGAAAGCAGGCGGCCCCGGCGTCCACGTCCATGACCGCGTGTCCGAGATCGCGCGGGCGAAGGCTGAACTGACATAATGCGCATTATCGGCGAATGCGTACAACGCCGGGATCAGAGCACGCTTGCCACATCGGTCTGCGAGAAATCCTGTCCTTTGAACAGGAGCGGCGCTCCCAGCGACTTCGACAAGGCGTACGAGAAGCAATCTCCGAAGTTCAAGTCGGCAGCGTGCCTGCCCTTGCCGAATCGCTGCCACGCGGTGCTTGCCAATGCAGCCTGACCTTCGTCGACGGGCTCCACCTTCACGGCGGCCTTCATCAGCGCGCGCTCGAGATCGTCGAGCGCGTCTCTGCCCTGGCGTCCCTCGACGACGATCCGCGCCTCGACGAGCGTCGCCGCGCTGATGCTCACGTCTGCCGCATGCGCAGCGAGTGCGGTGACGAACATCGCCGCGTCCGGCTCACCGAAGACGATTGCTGCAAGCGCAGACGTGTCGACCACAATCGCCATCAGCTGGGCAATCCGTTCTCGTCATACCCGAGGATCTCGTCATCGCTCCGAGCATCGACGATGCGCCGCTTCCTGCCACGTTCGACGATGGCCTCGAGCTCGGCGCGAATCGCACGCTCTGCGCCACTGGCACGCACGCGCCGCAATCGCTCCTCCATGGCGATGCGCGCAGCGACCGTGATGCTCTCGCCGGTGGCGGCGGCCAGCTCCCGCGCGATCCGGTCGGTCTCGGGATCCTTGATGTTGAGCACCATGCGCGGATTCTACACGCGGAGGAAGAAAGGCACCTCGATAGGAAGAAACCGCGGGCGAAACCGCACCACGAGAAGCGCTGTACCGGCATCCAACTCCTAGGCTCGGAGGATGCTGGATACGCTCACCGGGTTCGTCGTCGTCGGTGTGGCGATCCTCATCGGCTGGATCCTCGGACGCATCGACCTGCTCGGCCCGCACGCCCGGCACGTGCTGAGCCGGCTGACGTTCTTCGTGCTGTCGCCGTTCCTGCTGTTCGTCGTCCTCGCACAAGCCGACATCCACATGCTCTTCTCGGCACTGCTGCCGGTCTCGGCGATCGCCGCGGCGGCGGTGTTCCTCGTCTACATCCTGGTCGCGCGGTTCGTGTGGCGCCGCAGCGTCGGCGAGACGCTGATCGGGACGCTGTCGGCCGGCCAGGTGAACTCGAACAACATGGGCATCCCGCTGTCGCTGTATCTGCTGGGCAGCGCGGCCTTTCCGGCACCGGTGATCCTGCTGCAGCTGCTGGTGTTCACACCGATCTCGATGGCGGTCTTCGAGGCCGTCTCGACCGGCCAGCGTCGCGTGATCCCGATCGCTCGCCGCGCCCTGACCAATCCGATCGTCGTCGGCTCAGTCGCCGGCGTGCTCGTCTCGCTGTCGGGCGTGAGGCTGCCGCCGCTCGTGATCGAACCGGCGACTCTGATCGCGGATGCCTGTGTGCCGGTGCTGCTCATCACCTATGGGATCTCGCTGCACGGCCAGCGCGTCCTGGCGCCGTCCGGTCGCCGCCGGGACATCCTGCTCGCCACGTCGCTGAAACTCATCGCCATGCCGCTGGCGGCGTGGGCGGCAGCCGAGTTCGTGTTCGGCCTGACGCCTCAGGACGTCCTGATCGTCACGGTGCTCGCCGCCCTGCCGACGGCGCAGAACGTCTTCAACTATGCGCAGCGCTACGACATCGGCGAGACCATCTCACGGGACACGATCTTCCTCACCACGGTCGGCTGCGTGCCGGTGCTGCTCGTGATCATGCTGGTTCTGGGCGGCCCGTCCACCGGATGACGGACTCCGCGTCACCCCCGCGTCCTTCCCCGACACACTCCCCCGCGAGCACTATCCTGAGAGCGCAACCTCACAGGAGGTTCTCAGAAAGGTGTTCGCCATGTCCACAGCAACTCCACTCGGCACGTCGGACGTCAACGCGATCCGCACCGCCCTCGGCATCGGCGGTGTCCTCTCGGTCATCGCCGGCGTGCTCATCCTCGTCTGGCCCGGCAAGACGGCGCTGGTCGTCACCGCGATCATCGCGATCTACGCGATCGCGAGCGGACTGGCCTACGCCGGTCTGGGCATCTTCTCCAAGACGAAGGGCGGATGGTCGCGTGTCGGCCACATCCTGCTCGGCGTCTTGTTCGTCATCGCCGGCATCGTCGCCTTCACGAACCTCGGTGCGACGGCGCTCTGGCTCGCCGCGTTCCTCGGGATCCTCGTCGGCATCATGTGGATCATCGAAGGCGTGGTCGCCTTGTCGACCCTCGGCCTGGCCGCCTCCAAGGCCCTGACCGTGTTCTTCGCGATCCTGTCGATCATCGCCGGTGTCGTCCTGCTGTTCTCGCCGCTCTGGGGCGCCATCGTCCTGTGGTGGCTGCTCGGCATCTCGGCGGTCGCGCTCGGTCTCGTCAACATCGTCCGGGCGTTCCGCTTCGGCAAGTAACGACACCGCGATGCCCCGGGACCAGAAGGCCCGGGGCATCGCGGTATCCGCGCTCAGGCGATCGGCAGATGCCGCGCCCACCAGTCGAGGACCGCATCGAACCGCTGCACGCGGTGACGAGGCCGCCCCGAGCGCGTGAGCTCGTGGTCCTCCCCCGGGAAGACCAGCATCTCCGCCGCGGTGCCCCGGCGCCTGAGCGCCGAGTAGTAGCGCGTCGCCTGCTCGATCGGGCAGCGGAAGTCGAGTTCGGAGTGGATCACGAGCGTCGGCGTCCGGACCTGCTCGACGACGGCCATCGGGCTCTGCGCCGCGATGCGCTCCCTGTCGGTCCCGACGTACTCGTCACCGAAGAAGGTGCCGATGTCGCTCGTGCCCTGGAAGCTGACCGGATCCAGGAAGCCGCGCTCGACGATCGCCCCGGCGAAGCGGTGGTCGTGCGCGATGATCCACGCCGTCAGGTAGCCGCCGTATGAGCCGCCCATCACTCCGACGCGCCCACCGTCCAACCGGCGATCCTGAGCGACGGCACCCTCGAAGAAGTCGATGACGTCGTGATAGTCGACGGTGCCCATCGCCTGACGGATGCTGCGACCGTGCGCGCGACCGTACCCGGCGCTCCCCCGCGGATTGCAGTAGACGACGGCGTAGCCGGCATCCACCAGCACCTGCGTCTCATCGAACAGGTGTATGCCGTAAGAGGCATACGGTCCGCCGTGGATCTGCAGGACGACCGGGAACGGCCCCTCCCCCGGCGGTGCGGCAACCCACCCGTGGACCGGATAGCCGTCGCGCGCGCTGATCTCCCGCTCGACGGGAACCGCCACGCCCGTGTCGGCCAGCGTCGCGCCGAACGCGGTCACCGGCCCGTGACCCACGACGACGAGCTCACCGAAGGAGAGCGGACCGGCGACGGCGGCGACGACCCGCTCGCCGGCGGCGGCGTGCCCGCCCACCTCGAGGTCTCCGCCGAGCACGGTGCTCACGGCCCCCGCCCGCGTGACCCGGAGCAGTTCGACGCGCCCGCGCGTGCGGTTCTGCACCAGGAAGTCCTCACCGACCGCGGTGATGTGCGAGCCGACCTCGCCGAGGTCCATCGCCTCGGCGTCGGTGAGGCGGCGCAGATCCGCACCGTCCAGGATCCACAGCGCGACGCCCGGGGCGATGAAGTCGATGCCGCGCTCGCCCACGTCGCCGGCCAGTAGCGCGATCGTCCCGTCGGCGGCGACGGCCACGTCCGAGATCGACAGGCCGGCCGCGGTCCCGAGAACCTCCCGCTGCGCGCCGTCGGCGACGGCGACGGCGACCAGACGCGAACGCAGGTCGCGGCGATCCGGCTCGATCTCGTCCGGCACGCTCAGCACCTCGCGCCCGTCCGCGGTGAACACGACGCCCGAGAAGGAAGCGGTGCCCGAGGTGAGCTGCGTCGCCTCGGCCGCGACGACGCGCGGCGCGGGCGCGTCCTCGCCCTCAGAGCGCACCGCCGGCGCCGGCTCGTAGAACGGCTCGGCGGCCGGGTCCGGAGCATCGGCGACGAAGACGTGTGCGGGACGATCCGCGAGGTAGCCGAGCCCGTTGGCGTGCCACCGGATGCCGGTGACCCGCCGCGGCGGCTCCGCCCCGGCATCCAGGCCCTCGACCGTGCCGTAGCGCCCCGCTTCGGGCACGCGGGCGGTGTAGGCGAGCCGCGTCCCGTCCGGTGACCACGCGAACGACCCGATGCCCGCCCGGGCGTCGGTCGCCTGCACCGGCTCCCCTCCCCCGGCCTCGACGACGAACAGCTGCGCTCTGCCCTTCGCATCGCCGCGCAGGAACGCGACACGTCCGCCGTCCGGCGACAGCCGCGGCGACGTGTCCGCGATCCCGCGGGTCAGCCGCCGCGGCGTCCCGCCCGGAAGATCGACCCGCCAGAGCTGCCCGACGTCGCGGTTCGCGCCCAGATCCGGACGCGAGATCGCGAACACCGCGAACGCGCCGTCCGGGGCGATCGTGGGGCGGCCGACGGAGATCAGGTGCTCGATGTCCGCGGCTCGCACGTCACTCCCCGCCGAACGAGCTCACATCGCCGATGAGACGGGTGTTGTCGGAGGGGACCGGCTCGACGGCGGCCCGCGCGACCTCGGCGGCGAACTCACCGACGTTGTAGAGCTTGCCGGCGGACTCGCGCCTTGACGCGATGGCGCCCGGGTTCGCGCGCTCGAGGAGCGTGGCGGTGATGGTGCCCTCGATCATGTCGCCCGAGACGACGACGAACTCGATGCCCTTCTCCGCCAGACCGGGGATGCGCTCGCGCAGGGCGTCCTCGCCCGCACGCTTGGAGAGGGCGACCGTCTCGTACTCGGGCATGGTCGGGGTCGTGCGGATGAAGTGCGCCTGGTGGCTCGTGACGAACACGACCCGCGAGCCGTCGCCCAGCAGCGGCTCGGCGGTCTCGAGCACGCGGACCTGGGCGTCGCGGTTGAGGGTCAGCGCGTAGTCCTCCGCCATGCCGCTCTCCATGCCGCCCGAGGCATTGAGCACGAGGATGTCGAGGCTGCCGAACCGCTCGCCCACGGCACGGAACAGCTCCTGCACGGAGGCGGCGTCCGTCAGGTCGGCGCCGACGACGAGCGCCTCGACGCCGAGTTCGCGCAGTTCCGCGGCGAGCTTCTCGGCACGCGGGGCCTTGTTCCGGAAGTTGATGACGACGTTCGCGCCGGCCTGCGCGAAGTAGCGCACGGTGTCGGCGCCGATGCCGCGCGACGAGCCCGTGACGAGGGCGGTCCGGCCGCTCAGGGATCCGACGGGAAGGACCGGGGATGCGGCGGAAGAGGGCTGAGACATGGGTGGCTCCTGCGGCGTCTGGGGGAGGCTCCGGCGACGCCGAAGGCACTTCCGAGCCTATCAACGGGCCGCGTCCGCGACCCGAGTGTTAGTGTTCGAGAAACGTCGCGCGAAGGGAGTGGCAGTGCTGCCGGATCTGACCCAATACGTCTGGATCGCGTGGCTCGTGCTGGCGTTCCTGTTCGTGATCATCGAACTGCTCACGCTCGAGTTCACCTTCCTCATGCTCGCGACGGGCGCCTTGCTCGGCGGCCTCGGCGTCAACCTGCTCGGCGGCCCCTGGTGGCTGCAGGTCCTCGTCGCCGCCGCGGTCTCGGCGCTGCTGCTGTTCACGATCCGTCCGCTGCTCCTGCGCGCGTTGCGACGAAGCAGCACGCTGACGCCCACCAACGTCGATGCCCTGTACGGCATGGGCGCGCGGGTCGTCGCGCCGTTCGTCGACGACTCCGGATCGGTCAAGCTCGACAACGGCGAGACGTGGACGGCGCGCCCGGCCGCGCACGCCTCCGGCCTCGAGGTCGGGACGCGCGTCGTCGTGACCGCCGTGCTCGGCGCCACCGTCGAGGTCTCCCTCCCAGAAAGGACCGCAGAGCATGGTTGACACACCGCTCGTCGTGAACATCGGGGCCTTCGTGGGCCAGATCTTCATCATCGTGCTGCTCGTCGTCGTCGCGATCTTCGTGGTGGTGGTGATCTTCCGCTCGATCCGGATCATCCCGCAGGCCTACGCGGGGGTCGTCGAACGCCTCGGCCGCTACCAGCGCACCCTCAGCCCCGGCCTGAACATCCTCGTCCCGTTCATCGACCGTCTGCGTCCCCTGGTCGACATGCGCGAGCAGGTCGTCTCGTTCCCGCCGCAGCCGGTCATCACCGAGGACAACCTCGTGGTGTCCATCGACACCGTCGTGTACTTCCAGGTCACCGATGCGCGCGCGGCGACCTACGAGATCGCGAACTACCTGAGCGCCGTCGAGCAGCTCACGACCACGACGCTGCGCAACGTCGTCGGCGGACTCAACCTCGAGCAGGCGCTCACCAGTCGCGACAACATCAACGGCCAGCTGCGCGTCGTCCTCGACGAGGCGACCGGCAAGTGGGGGCTGCGCGTCAACCGCGTCGAGCTGAAGGCGATCGACCCGCCGCACTCCATCCAGGACTCCATGGAGAAGCAGATGCGCGCCGAGCGCGAGCGACGCGCGACCATCCTCACCGCGGAGGGGTCGAAGCAGGCGCAGATCCTGGAGGCGGAAGGCCGCCGACAGGGAGAGATCCTGCGTGCCGAGGGCGACAAGGAGGCCGCCGTGCTGCGCGCCCAGGGCGAGGCCGAGGCGATCGGGACGGTCTTCAGCGCGATCCACGCCGGCAACCCCGACGACAAGCTGCTGGCCTACCAGTATCTGCAGACGCTGCCGAAGATCGCCGACGGCAGCTCGAGCAAGCTCTGGATCATCCCGACCGAGTTCACGGATGCGCTCAAAGGCCTGACCGGCGCGTTCGGCGCCGGCGCATCGAAGGATGCCGGTGGCGCGACCGCGACACCCGCGCCCGGCTTCGTGCGCCCCGAGCACGGTGCCGCGCACGTCCCGCCGCCGGCTGACACCGTGTCGTGACGCATCCGTGGTTCACGGCATCCGCGGCGCCGCGGGTGCTGGCCCATCGCGGGCTCGTGCCGCCGGATGCCGAGGGCATCGTCGAGAACACCGTCGCCGCCTTCGCGGCCGCGCATGCCGCAGGCGCGACCTATATCGAGTCGGACTGCCATCTCACCGCGGACGGCGTCGTCGTGCTCCTGCACGACGCGGACCTCGCCCGCGTCGCGGGCGATCCGCGACCGGTCGCCTCGCTCACCCGGCGGCAGCTGGACGACGTCCTCGCCACGCGCGGCGGACTCGCGACCCTCGCCGAGACGCTCGAGGCCTTCCCCACCCTGCGGTTCAACCTCGATGTGAAGGTCGACGCCGCGGCCGAGACCGTGGGCCGCACGGTCGCGCGGCACGCCGATCGCGTGCTGCTGACGAGCTTCTCGGACGAACGGCGCTCACGCGCGCTCCAGGCGGCTCGGCGGGCCGGCGGCGAACCGGCGACATCGCCCGGGACGGCGACGACGGCCCGCGCGCTGGCGGCCGTCCGGCTGCGCTCCCGGCGTCTGCTGCAGCACGCGCTGGACGGCGTCGATGCACTGCAGATCCCGGAGCGGCACCGCGGGATCCGGGTGGCCTCCCCGCGCCTGATCGATGCGGCCCACCGACGGGGCGTGGAGGTCCACGTGTGGACGGTCAACGACCCCGCCGACATGACGCGGCTCCTTGATCTGGGCGTCGACGGGCTGGTCACAGACCGCGCCGACGTGGCCCTCCGCGTCGTCGCCGCACGTCGGTGACGAGCGACGGCTGAGCATCGCCTGTGAAAGCCCGATCCGGCCCGGCCGTTCGGATGATCCGCCCAGGTGGACGCGTTATACCTGAGGACGACGAGAGGACCACACAATGGCAGATCGCAGCCTGCGCGGCATGCGGCTCGGCGCTTCCAGCCTACAGAGCGAGGAAGGCGTCGTGTTTCACGAGCGCACCAACCACACCTACGTCTGCACCGACTGCTCGCGCGAGACGGTGATGACCTTTGCGGCCGACGCCGAGGTTCCCGACGCCTGGGAGTGCCGCACGTGCGGCGCCGAGGCCGTTCGTCGGGTCGGCGACTCGGTCGTCGAGATCGACCACTCCGGCGACAAGGTCGCCCGCACCCACTGGGACATGCTGCTCGAGCGTCGCACGATCCCCGAGCTCGAGGAGCTGCTCGAGGAGCGTCTCGCACTGCTGCGCGAGCGCCGCGGCGGCGACTCCACGCGCCTGACCGCCTGAGTCAGTCCACTTCCACGACGCCGTCCCCGATCGGGGGCGGCGTCGTCGGCGTGCGCCGACGTGCGAGGACGGCCACGACGACGAGGGCGAGCAGGCTGCCCCAGCCCAGCAGCAGCTGGACCGCCGGCCCCACGACGACGGCGGCGGTCAGTCCCGTGCGCAGCGGGACATCGGTGATCATCTCGCCGGCCTCCCCCGACGCAAGCCCCTCGATGAGGCCACCGTCCGGGGCGATCACCTGACTGGTGCCCACCGTCGACAGGTTCACCACCGCGCGTCCCGTCTCGATCGCGCGCATCCGCGCGAACGCGAGCTGCTGCAGGTTCTCGTCGGTGTCACGGAAGTCGGCGTTGTTGGTCTGGAACATGTAGACCTGCGCACCCTCGCGCGCACCCGTCCAGATCACGTCGTCGTAGATGACGTCGAAGCAGATCGCGAGACCGACACCGACGCCGTCCACGTCGAAGAACGGGATGTTGGTGCCCGGAGTGTATTCACGCTGGATGAGGCCGACCAGGTCGGGAGCCAGCATCTCGAAGAACCAGCGGTCCGGGACGTACTCCCCCATCGGCACCGGGTGCGACTTGTCGTGGTAGGCGACCGGGTTCTCGGCGCCGGCTCGCCACAGCATCGACGTGTTGAACACGTCGTCGCCGCGCTGGGTCGCGGCGTTGATCAGCAGCGGCGCATCGAGCCGTGCCGACAGGCGATCCAGGACGCGCGCGACCGACGCGTTGCTCGTGGGATCGGCGTCGATGCCGCCCTCGGGCCACAGCAGCACATCGAGGTCCTCATCCAGCAGCGGCTCGGTCGCATCCAGCTGCGCCTGCAGCACCGCGTAGGGCTCGCGATCGTCGAAGTACCCCGCCGGCCCGTTGCCCTGCACCGCACCGACGCGCATGACACCGGCATCCGCCGTCGCGAACTGCGGCGTCGCCACCAGCAGCACCGCGGTGACCAGCGCGGGCAGGACCGTGCGCACCTCCCGCCGGCGTCCCACGCGCACCCACTCGATGACGGCGGCGACGAACAGCACCATGAGGAAGGTCAGGCCGGACACGCCCGTCCACGAAGCCACGTGCGCGAGCGGACTCTCCGCCTGGCTCATGCCGATCCGGCCCCAGGGGAAGCCTGTGTACGGCCACGACCCGAGGAACTGCTCGCGTGCGGTCCACACGCCCGCGACGAGCACCGGCAGCGCGACGAGGCGTCCGGCTGCGCCGGGAGCGGCACGCGGCATCCAGCGGTATGCCAGCGCGATCAGGATCGCCCCGAGCCCGCTGAGCAGCGTCTCGATCCCTGCGAGGGCGAACAGCGGCACCGGACCCAGGTAGCGCGTGATCCAGGCGATGTGGATGAGGTAGAACGAGGCGGCGAAGGCCAGGCCGACCGCGAACGCTCCCCACGCCGAACGGCCGATGAGCGTGAGCAGCGACAGCGCGACACCCACGAACGCCAGCGGCCACCAGCCGATGTCGGGGAACGCGAGATCCAGCACCACGCCACCGGCGACCGCGACGAGCACAGCGGACCACAGCGGCAGCAGAGGGCGCGGGCGTTCGGGCACGGATCGAGCCTAGGCGACCGCGGTCAGAGCGAGCTGTAGGCGACGATCCCGCGCCGCACGGCGTCGAGCGCCCTGCGGGCGGTGCCGGCGAGATCGGCGTCGGCGACCAGCGACAGCTGATCGAGCAGATCGATGGTCTGCTTGGTCCATCGGACGAAGTCGCCCGCCGCGAGGTCTGCTTCGTCGAGCACACGCTCCAGCGACAGCCCCCGCGCCCAGGAGTGCATCGCCTGCGAGAGGTCGGCGACGACGGGTTCGGAACCGGGCAGGTGGTGATCGCGCTCCAGAGCGTCCAGATGCGCCCACAGGTCCTGCGTCTGGCTCAGCGCCGCGCGGAAGGCCCCACGCGGCAGCCGTCCGTCACCGGTGGGCTCGCGCCGCGGTTCGTAGACGAGGGCGCAGGCGAGAGCGGCGAGCCCGGCGGGGTCGAGGTCCTTCCAGATGCCGCGGCGCAGCGATTCGGCGACCAGCAGATCGCGCTCCCCGTAGATGCGGCGCATGGTGCGACCGGCGTCGGTCAGGGCTGCGCACCCCTCGGCGTCGACCGTGACGTAGTCGAGGGCGTGGAGCACATCCACGACCCGATCGAACACGCGGGCGACCGTGCCGGTGCGGGTCTGAATCTGGTGCCGGATCTTGTCGGTCCTGCGCTTCAGCTTCCAGTACCGCTCTGCCCAGCGGGCGTGGTTCTCGCGGTCGGGGCAGGTGTGGGCGGGATGGCGCTGCATGCGCCGCCGCAGCGATTGGATCTCGTTCAGGCGCTGCTGGCGGGTCTTGTGGGATGCCGTCCGGTCGGCGCGGTTGAGCTTCTCGAGGTCGCTGAGCTCACGGCGGATCTGCGAGTACTCGGCGAAGTCTCCGCGGTCGCAGGTCATGGAGGTCGCGTAGCCGGCGAGCGAGGCCTCTGCCTCCTTGACCTGCCGGGCCAGCCCGACGACGGCGCGGTCGGCCTGGAACTGGGCGAACGAGGACTCGAGGATCTCGCGCGCCTGGCCCCGGCCGAACCGGTCGATGAGGTTGACGGCCATGTTGTAGGTGGGCCGGAAGCTCGAGTTGAGCGGGTAGGTGCGGCGCGACGCGAGCGCGGCGACGGCCTGCGGATCCATGCTCTCGGTCCACTGGATGACCGCGTGGCCCTCGACGTCGATGCCGCGGCGGCCGGCGCGGCCCGTGAGCTGGGTGTACTCCCCCGCCGTGATGGCCACACGCGCTTCGCCGTTGAACTTCTCGAGCTTCTCGAGCACGACGGTGCGCGCCGGCATGTTGATGCCCAGGGCGAGCGTCTCGGTCGCGAAGACGGCCTTGACCAGCTTGCGCTGGAAGAGCTCCTCGACGATCTCCTTGAACGTCGGCAGCAGCCCCGCGTGGTGGGCGGCGACGCCGCGCTCGAGGTTCTCTCGCCACTCCCAGTACCCGAGGACGGCGAGGTCCTCGTCGAGGAGGTTGCGCGTGCGCTCATCGACGACCCGGCGGATCTCGTCGCGCTCCTCTCGGCTGGTCAGCCGCACACCCGCCCGGCGCACCTGCTGGACGGCGGCGTCGCACCCGGCGCGGCTGAAGATGAAGAAGATCGCCGGCAGCAGGCTGCTGCGCTCCAGGAGCCTGACGACGTCGGGACGATCGATGCGCTCGATGCGCTGCACGTTCGAGGGCCGCACGGGGCGCCGTCCGCCCTTGTGCGGGCGCCGATTGTGCTCGAACGCCTGCCCCTTGAAGGAGCGGATGCGCATGAGCTCCTGATTGACCTGAGCCGTCGCGATGCCGGCGCGGTCGTCGAACAGCGGCAGAAGGTCGCCGCGCACGAGCACGTGCTGTTCGAGCGGCACGGGACGGATCTCGGAGACGATGACCTCGGTGTCGCCGCGCACGGTGTCGAGCCAGTCGCCGAACTCCTCGGCGTTGGACACCGTGGCCGACAGCGACACGAGACGCACGGCGGGCGGGAGGTGGATGATGACCTCTTCCCACACCGCACCGCGGAACCGGTCGGCGAGGTAGTGCACCTCGTCCATCACGACGTACCGCAGGCCGCGCAGGGCCGGCGACCCCGCGTACAGCATGTTGCGCAGCACCTCGGTGGTCATCACGACCACGCGCGCGTTGCCGTTGATGTTCGTGTCGCCGGTGAGCAGCCCCACCTCGCTCTCGCCGTAGACGGCCTGCAGTTCGCGGAACTTCTGGTTCGACAGCGCCTTCATCGGCGTCGTGTAGAACGCCTTGTCCCCCGGTGCGAGCATCGCCAGGTGGATGGCGAACTCGCCGACGATCGTCTTGCCCGCGCCCGTCGGGGCGGCGACGAGCACGCTGCGTCCGGCCTCCAGCGCATGGCAGCCGGCGATCTGGAAGGGGTCGAGGTCGAAGCGCTGCGCCGCGGCGAATGCCGCCGTGATCGGGTGGGCCTTCGCCGCCTCCGCACGCGCGAAGCGGTCGGCCGCGCCGGTCACGGTGCGATCCCGAACTCCGAGCGCTCGCGCTTCGCGCGGCGTCGGTCGAAGAGCATCGACAGCCCGGCGGCGGCGAAGAAGAGGACGACCAGGATGCCGGCGAGCAGGAGCATGCTCACCACATCCGCCGCGGGCGTCGCCAGGCCGGCGAAGATCGTCGCGATCAGGATCGCCACGCGCCAGCCTTTAAGGATCGCCCGGCCCGTGATCACCCCGGCGAGATTCAGCGCGACCAGGAAGACCGGGAGGACGAATGCGATTCCCACGACGATGAGCAGCTTGAACACGAAGTCGTAGTAGTACTTGCCCTCATACATGTTCACCGAGCCTTCGGGTGAGAAGGAGGCCATGATCTCCACGATGTGCGGCATGATCCACCACGCGGTGAAGCATCCGGCGAAGAACAAGGGCACCGCCGCGACGGCGAAGCCGACCGTGTAGCGCACCTCCTTGCGCGTCAGGCCGGGCATGAGGAACGCCCACAGCTGCCACAGCCAGACGGGCGCCGACAGGATGATGCCGACGACGAAGGCGACTCGCAGGCGCATGTCGAACGGGCCGGTGATGGTCGAATACAGCAGCCGGACGATCGCTTCGGGGTCGTCGCGGCGCTGCTCCGCCACGATGCGGATGGGCTCGGTCATCGCCCAGATGATCCAGTCGGAGAAGATGAACCCCGCGACCATCGCGATGATCAGACCGATGCCGGCGATGATGAGGCGCCGGCGGAACTCGCGCAGATGCTCCCCGAGGGACATCCGTTTGTCCCGAAGCGGTGCGTCGTCCTCCCGCGGTCGAGGACGCTCGGCCGTGGCCACAGGTGGCTAGGGCTTGGGTTCCGCGGGACCGGTCGATCCGGCCGCGGCGTCTGCGGGCGGCGAAGGCTCCGCAGCGGTCGAAGCGGCGGCACCGTCGGCGACGGTCGGCGCGACGCCGTCGGTCGGGCCGTCCTGTTTCATGGCCTTCATCTCGCCCTTGAAGATCCGGGCCGACTGGCCCATGCTCTTCGCCAGCGCAGGCAGCTTGGCTGCGCCGAACAGCAGGATGATGACGATGAGAAGGATCCACAGGTGCGGACCGGCGAACAGGTTGGAAGGCATGACATCCCCTCGTCAGAGCTTGGTGCCAGTGTACCTGCCGCGATCATGAGGACGGTCAGCGACCCTGCGCGTCTCAGCGGTACTGCGCGAGTCCCGCTGTGGCCCAGTCGGCGGCCGCCTGGCGCGCCGTCTCGGGCGCGGTGATCTCGACCTCGCCGCCGAAGCGCGCCGCGACGCGCTTGAGGCTGCGCTCGTCGGCGACGCGCAGCCGCGCCGTGCGCTCGTCCCCTTCGCCCGACACCGATGTCGGGTCGAGGTAGTCGCCGAGCAGCGGCACGACCGCGGCACGGCAGCGCACCTCCACGACGGCGTCGGTCGCGCTGCCTTCGAACAGGTCGGGCACCGGCTCGGCGCCATGACTGATCGGGATGCCGGTGAGCTGCACGTCCGAGACCCGGTCGAGGTGGAAGGTGCGCATCGCCTCGCGCAGATGACACCATCCCTGCAGATACCACTGCCCGCCGGCGATGTGCACCTTGGCGGGGTCCACGGTGCGCGTGGTGGCCGGGGCATCCGGCGCCTTGTACGAGAACGAGACGGCGACGCCGCGGCGCAGCGCCTCGGCGACGGCGACACGGACGTCGTCGACGGCACCGGGGGCGACGATGACGTCGGCCGGCGCGCTGGACGCCCCGCGTGCGAGCTTGGCCAGCAGCCCTTGGACGACGCCGCTGTCGCCGACGCCGGGCAGCGACGCCGCGAGCTGCAGTCCGGCCAGCAGGGCGGCCGCCTCACGCGCCGTCAGACGGGGCGTGCGCTCCAGACCGACGGTGTTCGTGATCGCGATGACGTCCTGCTGCTCCAGCAGATCCCAGTCGATGTCGAACAGCTCGTTCGCCATCTGCCAGAATCCGCTGTCGCCGGGCAGGCCGATGACGGTGAGCTTCTCGACCATCGCGCGCATCTCGTCCCGGTTCACGTCGAAATCGGCGGCGGCGTCGGCCACCGACACCTCGCCCTTCGCGATGAGGTACGGGACGAGCTGGAGGATCAGCGCGGCGCGGTCGGTGGCCACCAGCGGCTTGGCGCTCATACGGCTCCTCCGATCGTCGCGTGCCGGGCGACGACGCGCTCGAGTCGCGCGAGGACCTGATCCCGCAGCGCCGCCGGCTCGACCACGCGGACCTCGGGCCCGTACGAAGCGAGCTCGTCCGCGAAGATGTGGACATCGACGTACGGCACGTGGAATCCCTGGTCGGCGGGCGTCGCGCGCCGGTTGAGCCGCAGCGACGCCTCGGTGCCGGGCACGATCTCCAGCAGCGCCCGCTGTCGCTCCGCGACCTTCTCGAGACCGGCGAGGGCCTTCTCCCCCGCCCCCTCGCGCAGCGCGAGGTCGAACGGCGTCCTGGTGGTCACGACCTCCGACGAGACGCGCGCCAGCAGGAACGTCCGCTCCGCATCGACGCCCAGGTCGTGCCCGTACACGTGCCAGCGTCCCTCGTACTCGAGCAGCGCGAGCGGCTGGATGCGGCGCCGACGCACGTCCGTGTCGCCGCCCTTGAGATAGTCGAACTCGACGACCCGACCCTGCTCGATCGCGCGCTGCAGCGGTGCGAACGCGGGCTCGCGCAGGTTGATCCGCGGTGAATAGCCGATGATGGGCGCATCGACGTCGTTGCCGAGTGCGCGGATCTTCCGCAGGCCGCTGCGCGCCTGCGCCGACATGGAGGTCTCGCTCCACACGCCGCCGGCGAGGTTCAGCACCGCCAACTCGGCCGAGGTGAACGCGATGTCGGCGGGCAGCTCGTACTCGGCCGTCGGGACGCGATAGCGGGCCTCGCGCAGATCCTCGGGATCGGCGTAGTCGCCGATGGTCTCGATCGGCACCCCGAGGCCGCGCAGGTTCTCCTTGTCGCGCTCGAACATCTTCTCCAGTGCGTCCTTCGACGACCCGGCCTCGTGCTGCTCGCGATACCCCGACACCGAGGTGAGGATCGTCTCCTTCGTCAGTCCCTGCTCGGTCGCCAGGAGGGCGACGACGAGGTTGACGAGGCGCTCTTCGGGCGCGCTGCGGTTGAGGTCGGTGGCCACGCGATCATCCTAGGCCCGCAGCGACGCGGTGCGGCGCCGGCGGAGCCGGCCCGCGCTCACTGGGTCGCGGCGGGCTCGTCGAGGCCGAGGATGTCGATGACGAAAACGAGTGTGGCGCCGCCCGGGATGGCGCCCTGGCCGGCGTCGCCGTAGCCCAGCTCGGGCGGGATGACGGCGAGGATCTGCGAGCCGACCGTCTGCCCGTCGAGCGCCTGGGCGAAGCCGGAGACGACGCCGTCGAGGGACATCGGAGCGGAGGCGCCCTTCTCCCACGACGAGTCGAAGACCTCGCCGTCGTCCCATGTCACGCCGGTGTAATGCACCCGCACCGGGCGGTCGCCGGTGACCGTCTCGCCGTCGCCCTTCTTGAGCACCTGCACGACGAGGTCGGCGGGCGGGTCGACGTCGGGCACGACGATGCCCGGGCGGCCGTCGGTTGCGAGCACGACGCTGGGCAGACCGCGCGTGTCGTTGTACTGCGGCGCGCCGTCGGCGGCGGCGAGGTAGACCTTCTGCAGGTCGAGGACCATGACCGCGGCCTGGTCGCCGGTCAGCCCGAGGTTGCCGCGGGCCTCGTCGGCCAGGTCGCTCGGAGCGACGGCGGCGACGATGCGCGAGCCCTCGGTCGCGCACTCCAGCATCAGGGCGATGCCCTCGTAGTACTCGCCCCACTGCTCGACCGGTGTGACCTGCGTGCCGGAGGCGACGACCGTCTCGCCGGTCTGACCGTCGAGGATCGCGACGGAGAACTGCACGTCCTGTGCGCGCGACGTGACGGCGCGGCCCTCGCCGACGGTGACGTCGGCGAACACCGTCTCGTCCACGAACACGGGAGCGGTCAACGCGGCGCCGGGCTGGCCGACCGGCCCCGACACCTCGATGAGGTCGAGGGCGGACGAGTCGGAACTCACACGCTCGCACCCCGCGACGGATGCTCCAGAGGAGCAGCCCACGAGGGTCAGAGCGGTCAGTCCGAGGACGGCGAGAGCAGCAGGAATCCGGCGCACCGGATCAGTCTACGTCGTCGCCCGGCTCCGCCTCGTCCGCACGCAGGCCCCGGACGCCGTCGGCGGCGCGCTGGGCTTCGCGGATGCGCTTGCGCAGGTTCTTGTCGGTGATCTCGCGATCGCCCACCGCCCCCGGGGTCCACAGCTCGACGTCCTCGTCCGCATAGCTGGGCTTCTTGAGGGCGCGCTTGCGCACGTCGGGGGGCACCGCGCCCGGGGCCAGCCGGCGCGCCGTGATCAGGAACCCCGTGTGCGCGACCATCCGGTGGTCGGGGCGCACGGCGAGTCCCTCGACGTGCCAGCCGCGCACCATCGTCTCGGTGGCCTCGGGCTCGGTGAACAGGCCCGTGCCGCGGAGGTACTCGGCGACGCGGCTCAGCTGCGTGGCCGTCGCGATGTAGCAGAGCACGACGCCGCCGGGGGTCAGGGCGTCGGCGACCGCGTCGATGCACTCCCAGGGCGCGAGCATGTCGAGCACGACACGATCGACGGATGCCGGGGCCACGGCGTCGGGCAGCTGCTCGACGAGATCACCCACGACGACCCGCCAGTTGTCGGGGGCGTGCCCGAGGAAGGTCTCGACGTTGGCCTCCGCGACCTCGGCGAACTCGGCGCGACGCTCGAACGAGACCAGGCGCCCGTCCGCTCCGATGGCGCGCAGGAGCCAGAGCGACAGTGCCCCCGAGCCGACGCCGGCCTCGACCACGGTCGCGCCGGGGAAGATGTCCGCCGACGCCAGGATCTGCGCGGCATCCTTCGGATAGACGATCGCAGCCCCGCGCGGCATCGACATCACGAAGTCGCGCAGCAGCGGGCGCAGCGCGAGGTACTCGTGCCCGCCGCTGCCCGTGACGACCGAGCCGTCGGGCTGGCCGACGACGTCCCCGTGCCGCAGGACGCCGTGGTGGGTGTGCATCTCGCCGCCCTCGCGCAGGGTGACGGTGTGCAGGCGTCCCTTCGGTCCGGTCAGCTGGACGCGATCGCCGTAGCGGAACGGGCCGCGCGGCCGCAGCTCATGGCTCATCGACGTGCCTCCGCGTGGTGCCGGGCGTGGAAGTCGGCGACATCGGCGACGGTGCGCCCCGCCAGCGTCGGCCACAGCGTGTGGGCGCCCACGCCGGTCAGCGACACGATGTTCGGCACCCCGATCGAGGCGATGCCGGCGGCGAGAGAGGAACGCAGCCCGTTGGGCGAGTCCTCGATCGCGACGACGTCCGCGGGCGCGACGCCGAGCGCATCGCAGGCCTGCAGGTAGGGATCCGGGAACGGCTTGGGCCGCGCGACGTCGTCGCCGGCGACCACGAGATCGAAGGCGTCGAAGTCGATCAGGCCCACGATCTCGTCGGCCATCCGACGCATCGACATCGTGACCAGCGCGGTGCGGATGCCGGCATCCCTCAGGTCCTTGAGCAGCTCACGCGCGCCGGGACGGAAGGGGACCCCCTCCACGCGCAGCTGGCGCTGCACCTCGTCGGTCAGGTGGTCGACGATCTCGGGCACGCTCATGCGCACGCCGACTCCCTGGAGGATGCGTGCGGCGTCCTCCAGCCCCATGCCGACCATCTCCAGCGACTGCTCGTGGGTCCAGGTGCCCCCGAACCGCTCGACGAGGGGCGACTCGGCGGCCATCCAGTACGGTTCGGTGTCGACGAGGGTGCCGTCCATGTCCCAGAGGACTGCGGCGGGCAGGGGCGTGGTCACCGCTCCATGCTACGGGGCACCGCGGGCGCGGTCTCCCGCGCGCGTTCGGCCCCCGGGTCGTGCCGGCCCGGCGTATCGTGGGGGGAACGGATCGGAAGGGATTCTGTGGAGACAGACGCTGTGGACACGCCCGCTCTGGACACCCTGGGGCAGCGCGTCCTCGTCGTCGCGTTCGACGGCTGGAACGACGCGGGCGAGGCGGCCACCGCCGCCGCCGCCCAGGTGCGCAGCTCCGGGTCGTACGAGCAGGCTTTCGCCGTGGATCCGGAGCTCTACTTCGACTACCAGTACACGCGTCCGCAGATGAAGCTCGACGCCGACGGTCAGCGCACCCTCAGCTGGCCCGATGCGACGCTGTGGCGGCCGACGGGCCCGGTCGAGGGCACCCGGCTGTGGCTGCTGACGGGGGTGGAGCCGGCGCGCGCATGGCAGTCCTTCGCCGCGGAGTTCATGGACATCGCCCTCAGCGAGGACATCACCGGACTCGTCGCGCTCGGCTCGATGATGAGCGACGTCCCGCACACCCGCCCGATCTCGGTCTTCGCCGGCAGCGACAACGACGCGCTGCGCACGGCGCTCACGCTGGAGCGCTCGACGTACGAGGGCCCCGTCGGCATCCTGAGTGTCCTGGCGCACGCCGCCGAGGCCGCCGGCATTCCCACGGCGGCGCTGTGGGCGAGCGTGCCGCATTACGTCGCCGGCCACACCCCGTCGCCGAAGGCGACCCTCGCCCTGCTGGACCGGCTCGAGGAGCTCACGGGCGCCACGATCGCCCGCGGGGAGCTGCCGGCCGACGCGCTGGCCTGGGAGGCCTCGATCGACGCCGCGGCCGCCGACGACGAGGAGATGACCGACTACATCCGTCAGCTCGAGCGCACGCGCGACACGTGGGACTCCCCCGAGGCGTCCGGCGACGCGATCGCCCAGGAGTTCGAGAAGTACCTGCGCCGCGGCGGCGACGGCCCGAAGGACGGCCACCGCGGCGACACTCGCCGGTAGATCAGTACGCCTGCAGCACCCCGACGCTGAGCAGCAGGATCAGCACGCCGCCGAGGGCGAGCCGGTAGATCACGAACGGCAGGAAGCTGCCGCGCTTGAGGTACTTCATCAGGTAGGCGATGACGGCGAAGCCCACGCCGAAGGCGACGACGGTCGCCGCGATCGTCTCGCCCATCGTGAAGACGGCGGCACCCGGCTCGCTCAGCGCATGGGACAGCTCGTAGAAGCCGCTGCCGAACACCGCCGGCACGGCCAGCAGGAACGCGATCTCTGCGGCGGCGGGACGCTGGTAGCCCAGGGCGAGGCCCATCGTCGTGGTCGCTCCGGAGCGCGAGACGCCCGGGACCAGTGCGAGCGCCTGCGCGAAGCCCAGGGCGAGGCCGTGCCGGTAGGTCATGTCCTTCTCGGTCCGGATGCGCTTGCCGAAGGCGTCGGCCGCCCCCAGCAGCAGTCCGAACACGATGAGCACGATCGCGACCAGCCACAGGTTGCGGAACGTGTCGCGGATGACGCTCTGGAAGAGGAAGCCGAGCACACCGATCGGGAGCGTGCCGATGATGACGACCCAGCCGAGGCGGGCGTCCGGGTCGTTGCGCGGCACCGCCCCCGTCAGGGACTTCGCCCACTGTGCGATGATCCGGACGATCTTCTTCCAGAAGTACACGAGGACGGCCAGCTCCGTGCCGATCTGCGTGATCGCCGTGAACGTCGCGCCGGGATCCTGCGCCGACGGCAGGAACTCGCCGACGATGCGCAGGTGCGCGCTGGAGGAGATCGGCAGGAACTCGGTCAGTCCCTGGATGATCCCGAGGATGATCGCCTCGATCAGGTGCATGGAAGCCTTTCAGTACGTGCGGAGCAGGTCGACGAGCACGCGCTGGCCGAACACGAGTGCGTCGATCGGGACGCGCTCGTCCACCCCGTGGAACATACCCGTGAAGTCGAGGTCGGCCGGGAGGCGCAGCGGCGCGAACCCGAACCCGGCGATGCCGAGCTCGGCGAGGGCCTTGTTGTCCGTGCCGCCGCCCATCAGGTACGGCAGCACCGGGATGCCGGGGTCGTGCCGGTGCAGCGCGCCGACCATCGCCTCGACGAGCCGGCCCGAGAAGGGGACTTCGAGGCCGATGTCACGGTGCACGATCTCGATCTCGATGTCATCGCCGACGATGCGCTGGATCTCGGCGAGGACGGCATCCTCGTGGCCGGGGAGGGTGCGGATGTCGATCGCGGCGACGGCGGCGTCGGGGATCACGTTGTGCTTGTAGCCGGCCGTCAGCCCGGTGGGGTTGGTCGTCGTCCGGAAGGTCGAGCGCAGGAACGGCGCGGCGGGGCCGGCGCACAGGGCCACGGCATCCGGATCGGCCGGATCGGCGCCCGACAGGGTGGCGAGGCCGTCGACCAGGCCGCGCGTGGTCGCCGTCAGCTCGACCGGCCATGCGGAGCGCCCGAGGGTCGCGACGGCCTCGGCGAGGCGGGTGACGGCGTTGTCGGGGTTCAGCCCGCTCCCGTGGCCGGCGACGCCGCGGGCATGCAGCCGGACCCAGACGAGCGCCTTCTCCCCCACCTGCAGCAGGTAGGCGCGCCGGTCGCCGACGGCGATCGAGTAGCCGCCGACCTCGCTGATGGCCTCGGTCGCGCCCGCGAACCACTCCGGGCGGTCACGGACGACGAGCTGCGAGCCCTCGACGCCGCCGTTCTCCTCGTCCGCGAAGAAGGTGACGATCAGGTCGCGCTCCGGTCGCTCCCCGGCGCGCAGGATCTCGGCGACCGCGGTGAGGATCATGGCGTCCATGTCCTTCATGTCGACGGCGCCGCGCCCCCACAGCATGCCGTCGCGGATCTCACCCGCGAACGGGTCGACGCTCCAGTCCTCGGCGACGGCCGGGACGACGTCGAGGTGGCCGTGCAGCACGAGGGCGGGCTTGCCGGCGTCGCGCCCGGGGATGCGCGCCATGACGTTGGTGCGCCGCGGGATCGGCTCGTAGTACTCGGGCGTCAGGCCCAGCGCCGCGAGGTACCGGCCGACGTAGTCGGCGGCTTCGCGCTCGCCCTTGGCGCGCCCCTCGCCGTAGTTGGTCGTGTCGAAACGGATCAGATCGCGCGCGACGCGGGCGACCTCGGGCAGGTCGGCGGTCTCAGGCATGGATTCCACGGTACCGCTTCGGCTCGGGGCGGCGTGCTGCGGCATCCCGGCCCTGCGAGAGGACCGGGATGCCGGGGCACGTCAGCGCGCGAGATGCGCGAGCGCGTCGGCGATCACGCCGACGACCGCGTCGGGCTGCGACACCATGATGGAGTGCGACGCGCCGGGCACCTCGACGATCCCGATCCCGCCGGCGCGCTCTGCCATGAAGCGCAGTCCCTCGACGGGGATGTTCCTGTCCGCATCGCCGAAGACGAACCAGGAGGGCAGCGACTTCCATGCCGGCGTCTCGGCGGGCTGCGCTTCGGTGAGGGCGAAGTCCCTGATCGGGCGCTGCGTGCGCGCCTGCACGGCGGCCTCGGCCGGATCGACGTCGGCCGCGAACTGGTTCGGGAACAGGTCGCGGTCCACGAGCAGATCGTTGGTGCCGTCGCCCAGGGGGTACGAGCGCACGGTCTCGCCGAGGCTGCTGCCCGGGAACCGGCCGGTCAGCTCTAGGGCGTTCTCACCGTGGTCGGGTGCGAAGGCGGCGACGTAGACCAGACCGGCGACGGCCGGATGGTCGACGGCGGCCTCGGTGATGACGGCGCCGCCGTACGAGTGGCCGACCAGCAGCACCGGTCCGCCGAGGCCGTCGATCGCCCGGCGGACGTTCTCCGCGTCGGTGCTCACACTGCGCAGCGGGTTCGGCGTGGCGACGGCGGCGATGCCGCGATCGGTCAGCCGCGGGATGACGCCCGACCAGCTCGCGGACTCGGCGAATGCCCCGTGGACGAGGACGACGGTGATTCCATCTGACATGTTGTTTCCCTTCGGTTGTGGAGATTGCGCTCGCGGGGGGCCTCGCCGCGGAGCGGTCGGGCCCCCGCCGAACGCGGAGCTCAGTCGGCGATGAACGCGAGGATGTCGGCGATGAGCGCGGTGCGGAAGTCACCGTGGATGCCGTGCGGGGCACCCGGGTAGACCTTCACGGTGCCGTCCTTGACGAGTTCGGCCGCCTTCAGTGCCGCGGCGCCGATCGGGACGATCTGGTCGTCATCGCCGTGCGCGATGAGGATCGGCACGTCGAGGGCCTTGAGGTCGTCGGTGAAGTCCGTCTCGGAGAACACCTTGATGCAGTCGAATGCGGCCGCGAGGTTCACCAGCATCCCCTGACGCCAGAAGTCGTCCTTGGCACCCTGCGAGACAGCCGCCCCCTCGCGGTTGGCGCCGAAGAACGGCTCTGTGAGGTCCTTGTAGAACTGCGACGCATCGCTCAGCACTCCCGCGCGGATGTCGTCGAACACGCCGATCGGCGTGCCGTCCGGGTTCGCCTCGGACTGCACCATGATCGGCGGCACCGCGCCGACGGTGATGACCTTCGCGACGCGACCGGCTCCGTGCTGCGCGGCGTAGCGGACGACCTCGCCGCCGCCGGTGGAATGACCGACGACGACGAGGTCGCGAAGGTCCAGGGCCTCGACGAGTTCGGCGAGATCGCGGGCGTAGGTGTCCATGTCGTTGCCCGTGTAGGTCTTCGAGGAGCGGCCGTGGCCGCGGCGATCGTGCGCGATGGCGCGGTAGCCGGCATCCGCGAGCAGCTTCAGCTCGACCTGCCAGGCGTCCGAGCTGAGCGGCCATCCGTGACTGAGCAGCACGGGCTGGCCGCTTCCGTGCACGGTGTAGTAGATTTCGGTCCCATCGGACGTGGTGATGTAGGGCAAGGGAAGTCCTCCCGTCGTCGAGGCGGTCGTCCCGGGCGTCCCGTTGGGGACCGCGGAACGTCGTGCGCGATCGGCACTGATCACCACTCCACCGGGAATGGGGACGTGTCACCAGGCAGAAGTCAGGCAGAAGTGCCGGTGCGGGCGCGATGAGCTCGCCCGGATCGCTCGGCGAGCGACTGCGACGGCTGCGGCTGGCGGCCGATCTCACCCTCGAGGGCCTGGCGGAGCGCTCCGGGCTGGGGGTCCGCACGATCGGCGATATCGAACGCGGCGTCAGCATGGCACCGCAGCGACGCACGATCGAGGCGGTGGCCCACGGGCTCGGACTCGACGCGCGCGAGCGCGATGTCCTGCTGAGGGAGGCCCGGGCGCGCAGGGCGATCCCGGCGGAGGGGCAGCGGGCCTCGGCCGTGGCGCCGCACCGCCTCCCCGACTTCTCGGGTCGGGAGCGGGAGATCCTCGAGATCCTGTCCCTGCTCGCACCGTCGGACGCAGGCGTGTCCCCGCCGGTGGTCATCTCCGGCCTGGCCGGCGTGGGCAAGACCACCGTCGCGCTCGAGGCCGTCAATCGCGCCTGCCAGGATGACCGCTCCGTGCTCTTCCTCGATCTCGACGGGTTCAGCTCCCTCCCTCCGACACCGCTCGAGGTCGTACGCGGGCTGCTGCGCCAGATGCCGGGGGCCGGGGGCACGGCACCGTCGAGCCTGGACGAAGCCATCCCGCTCTGGCGATCTGCCACGGCGGCGTCACCCGCGATCATCCTCCTCGACAATGCCGCCAACGAGGGCCAGATCCGGCCGGTGCTCACACGGGACGCGCGCAGCACGGTCGTCGTCACCTCCCGACGCGCACTGGCCGGGCTCGAGGGGGTGCGCCGCGTCAGGCTCGGTCCGCTCAGCGCGGAGGAGAGCGTGATGCTCCTGCAGAAGCTCATCCCCGCCGACCAACGCGCGGCCGGCGATCTGGGGGAACTGGCGGAGCTTGCCGACCGCATCCCCCTCGCCATGCGGATCGCGGGCAACCGCATCGCCAGTCGTCCCGCCGTGCAGGTCGCCGACTTCACGGCGCGCATGCGGTCGAGCGAGAACCGCCTTCGCCTTCTCGTGGCCGGCGACCTTGCCGTCGAGACCGCCCTCGCCGTCTCCTATGACGACCTGGAGCCCGCGACTTCCGCCCTGTTCCGCTCGATCTCGGTGATCGACGTCGGCACGTTCGATGCTCGTCTGGCCGCCGCGACACTCGGCCTCGACGTCGCCGCCGACGACGTCGACGGGCGCTTGGACGAACTCACCGACCTCGGGCTGGTCGAGGCCCGAGGCGGAAACAGATACCGGGTGCATGACCTCGTGCGGCTCTTCGCCGCGACGAGGCTGGAAGCCGTCGACGGCGTCGATGCGACGCGGGTGCGGCAGCAGCGGGTGCGCGGGTGGCTGCTGGGAACCCTCGAGCGCGCGGGTGCGTGGTTCGAGACCGGGCGCGCTGCCGACATGTCTGCGTCGGCGGGCGCGGTGTTCCCCGATGCCGACAGCGCCGCGGCGTGGATCCGCTTGGAGGAGCACCATTGGTGGCCCGCGATGCAGGCGGCCGCGCGCGCCGGCGAGCACACCGTCGTGGTGGATGTCGCCGACGCGCTGCATTGGTTCTCGGAGCTCTGGCGCGACTGGGGGCACTGGCTCGAGTTCTTCACGCTCGCCGTCGAGTCCGCCCGTGCACTCCGGGACCCTCGACTGGAGGCCATGCACCTGGGATATCTCGTGTGGGCGACCATGCTCGAGACGAGAGATGGTGCGGCGGCGCTGCGGATCGCGCGCGATGCCGTGGCGGCGGCGGAGACGTCCGGCGATCATCAGCAGCGCGGGTGGGCGCACTTCTACCTCGGCTGGATGCTGCGGGTGAACAACCTCGACGGCGGACTCGCTGCCTGTCGGGAGGCGGTGGTCCGGTTCGACTGCACCGATGACCGTGACGGCGCGGCGCAGGCCGTCATCCTGCTCGGCAGCCTGCTCGACGCGGCAGGCGACAACGATCTCGCGATCGCCGAGTTCGGTCGCGTGCTCGAGCAGATCGGCGGGGACGGCGCGACGACGCCGACTCTCGTGAACCTCATCACCCAGGTCGACCTGCTGCAGCGCATGTCGAGCACCTACGTGGCACTCGATCGGCCGAGGGAGGCGATCGAGGCCGCCACGAGATCGATCGTCTGCGCACAGCGCCTGGGGTCGGACACGCGCGTCGCCGAGGCGCTGTGCTGCCGCGCGAACGCACATCTCGCCGCGCGCAACATCGCCGAGGCCGAGGCGGACATCGCGATGGCGCTGCAGGGACTCGATACGCACGCGGAGGTCGAGTACGTCCAGTCGGTGCGGGAGCGTCTGGAGACGCTCCGCCGTCACACGAGACGACCCTCCATCCGGGTGACATGATCCCGGGGTCGAGGGTCGTTTTCGGCCGAGGGGAAGAGCACGTAGCTCTGCGGGCACGAAGCCGAACGCCTCGGCCTCTAGAGGTTCTCTGGGGTCAGCGTGCGTGTGGGCCAGGGCAGCCAGCTGCCGTCAGCACTGAACCTGGCCACCGTGTCGAGCGTCGCGTGGGCACTCTCGAGTAGCGCAGCAGGTACATCCTCGGCGCGCGACTGACTGCCTTTCTGCGATTGTCCGTCGAGGGCGCGAAGTCGGGAGGAGACGGTCTGGCCCATTCCTTTCACGAGCCCACGACCGCTGTCGTAGCTCCACTTCGCGCGGCGGGGTTCGCTCACTTCTTCCGTGAAGCCTCCGCCCACGATCGCAAACGTCTCCCACTCGAGTTCGTCCGCGAGGGGCTCCGAACGTTCGTCACAAGCGTTGCAACCGCAGGAGGGGAAGGGCTCGCTGAAAAGCACACCCGCATATACGCGCACTCCGGGAAAATCCGTCAGCACGATCACCAGCGGCGCACACGCCTCGCCTCGCGGCGTCAGACGCACGGCTCGCACCGTCTCGTCGGCTGTCGGCGGGTGGAGCAGACCGACAGTGACGTGATGCCCCTCTTCGAGCGTCACGTCGTAGGTGGACATGAGGTGATCGATGAGTGCTGTCGCGACCGTGTGCAGCGGGGCGAACCGCTCCGGGTGACTGACGACCGAGTAGCTGTCCTCGGGCGGGGTGCCGCCCCGCTCCGCCCAATGAGTGCCGTACTCGATGACGTTGCCCGCATCGTCACGAAACACCATCGGCGCGACGTCGGGCCGCGCGTACTCCGTCATACGTCCATTCTCCCGTCACCACGATGAACGTCCACGGCCATGTCACCCCGACGATGCAGCGCATGAAACGGAAACGGCCCCCGACTCGGAGTTAGAAACTCCTGGTCAGGGGCCATTCTCGTTCTGTGCGCGAGGGGGGACTTGAACCCCCACGCCCTATACGGGCACTAGCACCTCAAGCTAGCGCGTCTACCTATTCCGCCACCCGCGCATGGGTGTCTGGTTGTCGCCAACCGAAGATCGACATTACCACGTCCCTCGGCCCGCGACGAAACCGGAGGTCACCCCAGCGTGACCCCGAACAGCAGCCCGAGCAGGTACGTGATCGCCGCCGCTCCGAAGCCGATCGCGAGCTGGCGCAGTCCGCGGCGCAGGGGCGGCGCGCCCGAGAGCAGTCCGACCATCGCGCCCGTGCCCAGCAGGGCCACGCCGACGAGCACGAGGGCCAGGACGACCGCGATGAGATCGCTGAGCCCGAACAGCCAGGGCAGGACCGGGATGATGGCACCGGAGGCGAAGAACAGGAAGCTCGAAGCCGCCGCGCCGAACGCGCCGCCGACGACCTCGTGGTCCTCCGAGCGTCCCTCGCCGAGCGCACGGTACGGCTGGGATCGGTCGGCCTGCTGCGCCGCCGTCACCACGCGCCGCGCGCGGACGAGGGCGTCGGCCTCCGGCATCCCCCGCGCCCGGTACACGAGTGCGAGCTCGTTGGCGTCGAGATCGAGGTCGGGCAGGACGTGATCGGCATCGCCGTTGGGCTGGGTCGACTCGAGCAGCTCGCGCTGCGAGCGCACCGAGACGAACTCCCCCGCGCCCATCGACAGCGCGCCGGCGAGAAGTCCGGCCAGGCCGCTGAACAGCACGAACTGCGGAGCGACGCCGGTCGCGCCGATGCCCATCACCAGGGCGAGATTCGAGACGAGTCCGTCGTTGGCGCCGAACACCGCGGCGCGGAAGGTCCCGGACAGGCGGCGCCGACCGCGGGCGGCCAGCCCGCGCACCACTTCACGGTGGATCTTCTCGTCCGCAGCCATCCGCGCCGTCGCATAGGGCTCCGCGTCGTACGGCGACCGGCCCTCGGCGTTCTGTGCGAGGGCCAGGACGAAGATCGAGCCGAAGCGCCGAGCCATCCACCCCAGGGTGCGGGTGCCGATGCCGGGAGCCGGCAGGCGCGTCGGCTCCTCCCCCAGCAGCTCGAGCCAATGCGCCTCGTGGCGCCCCTCGGCATCGGCGAGGGCGAGGAGGATCTCACGCTCCTCGCCGGTGCGCCGGGCGGCGAGTTCGCGGTACACGCGCGCTTCGGATCGCTCGTCCACGAGGTACTGCGCCCAGCGGCGGCGATCCTTCTGCGTCGGCTCGGCGGCGGGGGTCACTCGGTCTCCTGGGGGTCGGCGCGGTCATCTCACGCTAGCCCGGCGGCATCCCGCGACGGCCCGGGATGCCGGGATTGTCAGCATTTCGGACCTCCGAAGCCCCCGCTCAGGAGCGCACGCGCCGACGCATGACATCGATACGCGACTGCAGCTGCGCGACCGTGGCGCGCGCGACCTCGGGGCCGCCGCACACGCGACGCAGGTCGGCGTGCACGGCGCCGTGCGGCTCGCCGCTCTGGCGCGCATACAGCCCCACAAGGCTGTTCAGCAGCTGGCGCTGCTCCCGCAGGGTGCGGTGCAGCGGTGCCGGCAGCGAGGACGCGGCCTCCTCTGCCGGCGCGCTGCCGTCGGCGCTCTCCTGCGCCTCGCGCGCGCGCCGGTGCCGCGACTGTCGCGCCTGGCGCTGCATGAGCAGCTCGTGCACGTGCTCGGGCTCGAGCAGGCCGGGCAGGCCGAGGAACTCTTCCTCCTCCGGTGTGCCCGGCACGGCGAGCTGGCCGAACTCGCGCCCGTCGTACAGCACCCGATCGAAGTGCGCGACCGAGCCGAGCGCCTGATAGGTGAACTCCTCGGTGAGGGCGTCCGAAGTCTCCTCCTCACGTTCAGCCTGTTCGAGCAGGCTGTCGTCGAGCCCGTCCTCGTCGCCGGTGTCGCGGTCCAGGGCGTGGTCGCGCTCGCGTTCGAGCTCGTTCGCGAGCGTCAGCAACTGGGGCACGTTCGGCAGGAACACGGAAGCCGCCTCGCCGCGTCGCCGGGCGCGCACGAAGCGACCGATCGCCTGGGCGAAGAACAGCGGCGTCGAAGCGCTCGTGGCGTAGACGCCGACCGCCAGGCGCGGCACATCGACCCCCTCGGACACCATGCGCACGGCGACCATCCACCGCGTCGTGCTCTGCGCGTAGGTCTCGATCCGCCCCGACGCGGCCTTGTCGTCGGACAGGACGACGGCCGGCGCCTCTCCCGTGATCTCGCGGAGGACGGCGGCGTACGCGCGCGCGGCGGTCTGATCCGTCGCGATCACCAGGCCACCGGCATCCGGGATCTCATGTCGCACCTCGGTCAGCCGGCGATCAGCCGAGCGCAGGACGGCAGGGATCCATTCGCCGTCCGGATCGAGCGCCGTGCGCCAGGCCTGCGCGTTGACGTCCTTCGTGTTGTCCTGGCCCAGGTGAGCCTCGAGCTCGTCACCGGCGCGCGTGCGCCAGCGCATCTTGCCGGCGTACACGTGGAAGAGCACCGGACGCACGACGCCGTCGGCGAGGGCACGGCCGTAGCCGTAGTTGTAGTCGGTCCGCGAGATGCGGATGCCCTTCGCGTTCGGGTGGTACTCCACGAACGGGATGGGCGCATCATCGCTGCGGAACGGCGTGCCGCTCAGCAGCAGCCGCCGCGTCGCGCGCCCGTAGGCCTCGCGGAGCGCATCGCCCCAGCTGAGGGCGTCGCCGCCGTGGTGCACCTCGTCGAGGATCACGAGCGTGCGCGCGTCGATGACCAGCCGCTGATGCACGCTCGCCTTCACCGCGACCTGCGCGTACGTGACGGCGACGCCGTGATAGTGCCGGGCCGGAGCGTAGTGGCGGTTGCTGAAGCGCGGGTCGAGTCGGATGTGCACCCGCGCTGCCGCGTCGGCCCACTGCGTCTTGAGGTGCTCGGTGGGGGCGACCACGACGATGCGGTCGATGACGCCACGTCGCAGCAGCTCACTGGCCAGACGCAGGGCGAAGGTGGTCTTGCCGGCACCGGGGGTCGCCGCGGCGAGGAAGTCGCGGGGACCCTTGCCGATGCCGTCCGGCCCGTCCGCGGCGAAGTACGCCTCGAGGGCTTCGGCCTGCCAGGCGCGCAGGTTCTGCGCCGTTCCCCACGGGGCGCGCTGCGGGAACGACGGCGACAGATGCTCCGCAGCGAAGCTGCCGAACTGCGTCTGCTGGTCCCCGGTCACGAGTGACCACCCTAAACGAGTGTGCCGACGCGCTAGCTTTGAGGCGACCAGAAGTCGAGGAAGTGCCATGCGCAGGAACGAACCGTCGAGCGAGGATCACCGCTCCCCGTACGTGCCCAACGAGATCGTCCACCCCTGGCGGCGGATGGTGTCGATCGGAGACTCCTTCACGGAGGGGATCGGCGATCCCGAGCCGTCCCTGCCGGGCGGACACCGCGGCTGGGCGGACCGGGTCGCCGAGGTGCTGTCCGCGCAAGTCGACGACTTCGCCTACGCCAACCTCGCCGTCCGCGGCAAGCTGATCGGCCAGGTCATCGCCGACCAGGTCGAGCCGGCCCTCGAGCTCAAGCCCGACCTCGTGACGTTCTCGGCCGGCGGCAACGACGTGATCCGCCCGGGCGCCGATCCGGATGCCGTCGCCGAGCAGTTCGAGGACGCCGTCGCACGACTCTCGTCACAGGGAGCGACGGTCGTCGTGTTCACCGGAATCGACACGGACTTCACGCCGGTGTTCCGGGGCATCCGCGGGCGGGTCGCGATCTACAACGAGAACATCCGCGGCATCGCCGACCGCTACGACTGCATCGTCGCCGACCAGTGGGCGCTCAAGGAGATCCAGGACATGCGGTTCTTCGACGACGACCGCCTGCACCTGAACGCGCTGGGCCACCACGAGGTCGCACGGATGGTGCTGCGCGCACTCAACGTGCCCAACGATCTGCAGCCGATGCAGCCGGATCCCCTGCCGACGCTGTCCTGGCGCGCGGCCCGCGGCAACGACCTGACCTGGGCGCGCGAGCATTTCGTACCGTGGGTGCTGCGACGGCTGCGTCACCAGTCCTCGGGCGACAACGTCACCGCCAAGCGCCCCGACGCCCTGCCGTTCGAGTCGCCCGCGCCCGCCGCCGACGACTGACGACCGTCCGGTGCGGCGCTCGGATCGCCTCAGCTCACCTGAGCGCCCAGAGCGCCACGGCCGCCGCGGCGGCGACGTTGAGCGAGTCCACTCCCCCGGCCATCGGGATCGTCACGACCGTGTCGGCCGCCTCGAGCGCCCGGCGCGACAGGCCGTCGCCTTCGGCTCCGAGCAGCAGCGCGACGCGGTCGAGTCGATGGGCCGCGAACGCGTCCAGCGGCACGGCGTGGTCGGTCAGCGCGAGCGCGGCGAGGTGCAGTCCCGCCTCGTGCAGGATGTCACGAGCCCCCGTTCCGTCGGGCCGCGACCAGTCGGGCAGCCGCGTCCACGGCACCTGGAAGACCGTCCCCATGCTCACCCGCACGCTGCGCCGGTACAGCGGGTCGGCGCAGCGCGCGCTCACGAGCACCGCGTCGGCACCCAGGCCGGCCGCCGCCCGGAAGGCCGCTCCGACGTTCGTGTGGTCCACGATGTCCTCGAGCACCAGGACGAGTCGCGCATCGCGCACCACGTCGGCCACCGACGGCACAGCCGGGCGATGCATGGCCGCCAGTGCCCCTCGGTGCACGGCGTAGCCCGTCAGCTGCTCGGCCACGGCATCCGTCACGACGTACACGGGCGCGTCGCCGGCCAGGGCCTGCCCGTCGGCGAGCCACTTCTCCTGCACCAGCACCGAACGCGGACGGTGTCCGGCGGCGACGGCGCGCGCGATCACCTTCGCCGACTCGGCGATGTACAGCCCGCCGGCGGGCTCGATCACGCGCCGCAGCGCGACGTCGGTCAGGTCACGGTAATCGGCGAGGAGGGGGTCGGCCGGATCGGTGATCCGCAGCGTGGGCATGCAGCCACTCTCGCACGTAACATGCCCGAAAACCGATCGGCGTAGGCTCGTGCGCATGTCCCCGGTCCGCGCGCTCGATCCGCCGATCACCGATGCCGTCCGACGTGCGGTGGACGCACTCGCGGGACGTCGGGTCGCGGTGCTGACCGGAGCCGGCGTGTCGACGGACTCCGGCATCCCGGACTATCGGGGGGCGGGCACGCCCGTGCGCACACCGATGACGGCGCAGCAGTTCCTCTCGAGCGACGCCGCACGTCAGCGTTACTGGGTCGGCAGCCACCTGGGCTGGCGGGCGTTCGCCGCCGCGCAGCCCAACGGCGGCCACGCCGCGCTCGCCGCCCTCGAACGCGCCGGCATCGCGACGGGCGTCATCACGCAGAACGTCGACGGCCTGCACGTGCGCGCGGGCAGCCGCCGCGTCGTCGAACTGCACGGCACGATGCGCCGCGTCGGCTGCACACACTGCGGCCAGGTCTTCGATCGGCGCGATCTCGCCGTGCGGGTGGAAGCCGACAACCCCTGGATCACCGTCCCCGACGGCGTCGCCCTCGGACCGGACGGCGACGTGCTCCCCCACTCGAGCGACGGATTCGTCGTCCCCGCGTGCAGCGTGTGCGGCGGCGTCCTCAAACCGGATGTCGTGTTCTTCGGCGAGTTCATCCCGCCCGAGAAGTTCCGTGAGGCCGAGCAGCTCGTGCACGCCAGCGAAGCGCTGCTGGTCGCCGGCTCGTCACTGGTCGTGAACTCCGGCATCCGTCTCGTCGAGCGGGCGCGCCGCCGCCGGCTCCCCGTCGTCATCGTCAACCGGGGTGAGACGCGCGCCGACGCGCGAGCGACCGTCAAGGTCGAGGCGGGCACCACCGAGACCCTGCAGGCGCTCGCCGGCGCCCTGGCAGGGGATGCCGGCGGCGCCGACCTCTCGGGGGCGACGTAGGCTCGAGGGGTGACGACTCTCACCCTCGTGCGCCACGGCGAGACCGACTGGAACCTGAATCGGCTCATCCAGGGCTCGACCGACATCCCGCTCAACGACACCGGGCGCGGCCAGGCTCGCGCCACCGCGCTGAGACTGCGCGACGAGCTCGCCGGCGACGCCCCGCTGGTCGTCGCCTCGAGCGACCTGTCGCGGGCCCACGAGACCGCGCGCATCATCGCCGCCGAACTGGGCGTCGCCGCGCCACGCACCTACGCGAGCCTGCGCGAGCGCTCGTACGGCGAGGCCGAGGGCGTCGACGTGCACGAGTTCCTGCAGCGGTGGGGCGACTGGCACACCGCCCAGGTGCCCGGCGCCGAGTCCTGGCCCTCGGTGCGCGCACGTGCAGTCGGCGGACTGCGCGACGTCATCCGCGACGCCCGCCGGACCGTTGCGCCGTCAGCGCCGTCGCTCGTCATCGTCTCGCACGGAGCGCTCATCCGCGAGCTGATCCGGCACGCGACGGCGGGCGAGTTCCCGCGCGAAGGCGAGCGGCTCGCCAACGGCTCCACGCACACGTTCCTCGTCGAGCGTGACCGCCTGAGCCTGATCTCCTATGCCGGCATGCACGACCCGGTCATCGCACGCGCCTGAGTCCGCGCCCGGTGGCCCCGATGTCCCCGGCCGCCCGACGGGCACCGCTGCCGCAGGCGATCGATTTCGTTGCGCTGGGGTCGTCTGAGCTGCGCTCCAGGTAGCAGATAGTTCCGACAGTGGAACCGGTTCCATGGGATGGTTGTCCACAGGAATAGGCCCGGTCCGGGTGAGAATAATCTCACCCGGAATCGTGTATTTGTTCTAGTGCTGCGCGGTGTGGGGCGGTAGAGTGGGGAACATGAGTAGTACCCCTTTGGATGCGGTGGCTGCCGCGGTCGACACCGCTCGCGGCCTCTGGCCCGCCGGTGAGACGGTGAACGGGGTCGAGGCGGGGCAGCTGGTCGCGTTGAACGAGGCGCTGGGGCGGGTGCGACGGTTGGTGGAGGCGGCGGCGGCGAGAGTCGCGGCGGAGATCTCCCGGCAGTCGCGTCCGGAGCTGGGGGCGGATTCCCTCGCGAAGCGGCAGGGGTTCCCTCACGCGCCCGCACTGCTGGCCTCCA